>Ga0123335_1000190_pt1 | contig 98827 bp, 82 predicted proteins | sample BiotimSIPDNA_2_FD_89707 | JGI IMG/M metagenome (GOLD analysis project Ga0123335, IMG submission 89707) | Anaerobic biogas reactor microbial communites from Washington, USA - Biogas_R2 time_0 SIP DNA | ecosystem: Engineered > Bioreactor > Anaerobic > Unclassified | place: Washington, USA... | reverse complement strand
AGCAATTTTCCCGAATTTAGGTCCGAGTGATTTAAAATTAGGCTTGGCTGATTTATTTACAATTCCCGAATCATCATCAGGTACTTCGAGAGTTTTAATGTTTACTTCTTCGAGTATAACTTCTTTCATTTCAGTTACAGCGCTTTTTTTATCATCCGGAACAGATACAATAATTTTACTAAGCGGTTGTCTAACTTTTAAGTTCGATTTTGCCCTCATTGCCCGCGTAAGATATACTACTTTCTGGGCAATTTCCATTTTTGTTTCCAAAGCGGGTTCTGTGTATCCGGCTTTCGGAAAATCTACTAAATGTACTGATTCCTGTTTTTCAATTCCTGTAATGTCATTCATGTTTTTAAAAAGTTCTTCCGCAAAAAACGGCGCAAAAGGAGCTGTAAGTTTTGCTACTGTCATCAGACATTCATATAAGGACTGATAAGCTGATAGCTTATTTTTATTTATTTCCGATTTCCAGAATCTTCTCCGCGAGCGTCTTACATACCAGTTTGAAAGCTGGTCGATAGTAAAATCGGAAACAGCTCTGGCAGCTTTTGTAAGGTCATAGTCTTCCATATAAGTTTCGTATTCCTTAACAAGAGTATTCAGTTTCGAAATAATCCACCGATCAATTTCTGGTCTTTCTTTATAAGGTACCGCATCTTCTTTAAAAGTGAACCCGTCAACATTTGCATATAAAGCGAAAAAATTATATGTATTAAGCAGAGTGCCGAAAAATTTCCGCTGTACCTCCAGAATTCCTTCTTCATCGAAAAGTGTCGGTCGCCAAGGCGGACTTGTAGTAACAAGGTACCATCTTGTTGCATCCGCTCCGTATTTATCGAACAAATCAAAAGGATTAACCGTATTACCCTTCGATTTAGACATTTTCATTCCATTCTTATCAAGAATTAATTCATTAACAACCAGATTTTTATAAGTAATATTTCCAAAAAGCATTGTACCTATTGCGTGAAGAGTGTAAAACCATCCTCTCGTTTGATCAATTCCTTCGCATATAAAATCCGCCGGATAATTTTTTTCGAAAAGTTCTTTATTTTCAAAAGGATAATGATACTGAGCAAAAGGCATAGACCCGGAATCATACCAAACATCGATTAATTCAGGTGTTCTTGAATAAATTTTACCATTCTTCTCAAATTTAACTTCATCAACAAAAGGTTTGTGAAGATCAATATTATCAACATCTTTAACAGAAATCCGTTTGCCATCTTTTTCAATAAACCCTTCTTTAAGCTCATCTATGCTGCCTACAGCAAACATATCTCCTTCGCTGTTCATCCAGATTGGTAAAGGAGTAGCCCAGAATCTATCGCGCGAAAGAGCCCAGTCTTTATTATCTTCAAGCCAGTTTCCAAATCTGCCGCTGCCTACTTCGGGCGGACACCAATTTATTCGCTTGTTTAATTCTACCATTTTATCGGCAATTGATGTAGTTTTAATAAACCAGGATTCGCGGGCATAATAAATTACCGGAACATTATCAAATCTCCAGCTGAAAGGATACGAGTGGGTGATAGTCTCTTTTTTATAAAGATTTCCCATTTCCTTAAGCTTTAATATTATTGCAGGGTCGGCATCTTTTACAAATTGACACTTAAAATCTGTAATCTCTTCTGTAAAAAGTCCCCCTCGGGTAACCGGCTGTAAAAACGGTAAATCATTCTTTTTAGAAAGTTCATAGTCGTCTGCACCAAAAGCCGGAGCAATATGAACAATTCCCGAACCGTCTTCTGTGCTTACAAAATCGCCTGTAACAACATAAAATGCTTTTTTATTTACCGGAAGATATTTAAACAGCTGTTCGTATTCCAGCCCAGCAATATCTTTTCCTTTATATTCGTCTATAATTTGGTATTCTTCTTTAATTACCGAAAGTCTTTCCTTGGCAAGGATAATAATTTTTTCGTCTGTACGGATTTTAACATAATCAATTTCGGCACCTACAGCAAGAGCAACGTTAGAAATCAACGTCCAGGGAGTTGTAGTCCAAACGAGAAAATACATAACTTCATTCCCGCTAAACGAAGATTCTTTTAATTTCATAAAGACATAGACAGACGGATCTTTGGTTTCTTTGTAACCAAGTGCAAGCTCGTGCGAAGATAATACGGTTTCGGACCTTGGACACTGCGGAACAATTTTGTAATCTTTAAAAATCAGTCCTTTATCGAATAATTGTTTTAGCGACCACCAAACCGATTCGATATATTCGTTTGTACAAGTAATATAAGCATCCTGCAAATCAATCCAATAACCCATCCTTTCGGTCATTTTTTCCCACATATCTTTGTAGGTAAAAACAGATTCGCGACAAGCTTTATTATATTTTTCTACTCCGAATACCGGAATTTCGCTTTTATTTTTAATTCCAAGCTGTTTTTCAACCTCTATTTCAACAGGAAGTCCGTGCGTATCCCATCCGGCTTTTCTGTAAACCCGAAAACCCTTAAGTGTTTTGTATCTGCATACAAGATCTTTTAAAGTACGCGCCATAACGTGGTGAATTCCAGGTTTTCCGTTTGCTGTGGGCGGACCTTCGTAAAATGTAAACGGTTTATCTTCATCTCGCGAGGAAATGCTTTTTTCGAATATTTTATTTTCTTTCCAAAATTCTAATATTTTAGCTTCAATTTCTGGATAACTTATTTTTTCGTTGTATTGCTTAAACATTTTCGGTGAAACCCTTTATCATTAATAATCAGTCTTTTTCATTTTCGTATTTTCTTAATATTTCTCTTTCAATCTGCAGCAATTCCTGAAGCTGCTGATCTACTCTGTTTTTCTTGTTTATTATATCCGCAGATTTTTTTTCTGCCTCCAAAACAATTTTTCCAGCTTTTATTTTTGCTTCTTCAAACAAAAGCAAGGCTTCTTTCCGCAGATTGCTGTTTTCGCCTTCATATCCTTCTGTTTTATTCCTCAATTCTGCGTTTTCCTGCTGAAGTTTGTATGTTTCTTCAACAGCCATTCCAAAAAATCCCATTAAACCAAGAGTTATATTTCTTAAAGTGTAAAGAATTATATTTTCAACAAGCAGACTTCCCGGATTAAAAAAGTTTTCGAAAAAAGATACAAATAAGAGGCTTATTATTGAAGTGGCAACAATTACTGCAAAAGTAATCTTTCCGCCTAAAATCCATCCGAGCGTCTTGTTAATAAGCCATCCGCAAGCAAATGCAAAAAGCGAAAGAATAAACCAGACAGAGAAATTTGCTGTACCTGTTTCAAAAATGCCTGGATTCAAAAAGTTAGAAGAAAACATTATCAAGGCTAAAAGTGCCGGCGAAAGATAATACAGATTTTTTTTATTTTTCACAGATTTTTTATAACCTCTTTCATTATTAAAGTCATTTTCGGTTCGGCAGTCATTGCGGCAGCAATAATTTCATCAACATTTGTCGGTTTCAGCGATTCAGGAAAACATTCGTCAGTTATTATGCTAAATCCTAAAACTTTTATTCCCATATGATTTGCAACTATATTTTCAGGAACTGAAGACATTCCGACTACATCTGCCCCGGTAGTCCGTAAAAAACGGTATTCCGCACGTGTTTCAAGATTTGGTCCCGGTACGGCAGCATAAACTCCTTTTTGAACCTTTATTTTATTTTCTAAAGCCGTTTTTTCTGCAAGCTCAATCATATAATTTGAATATGGTTCGCTCATATCAGGAAATCTGGGACCGAGTGAATCCTCGTTTTTGCCGATAAGAGGGTTATCGCCAAGTAAATTTATATGATCGGTCATAATCATTAAATCACCTTTGCTGAATAAAGGATTCATTCCTCCGCAGGCGTTTGACAGCAATAAGTTTTTCACTCCTAAAAACTTCATCACTCTTACCGGATAAGTAATTTGTTTCATTGAATATCCTTCGTAAAAGTGAAATCTTCCCTGCATCGCGACAACATCTTTATTGCCAAGTTTTCCAAAAATTAATCTTCCTTTGTGCGATTCAACAGTTGATAAAGGGAAATGAGGTAAATCTTGATAATCTATTTCGGTTTCAATATCAATTTCTTTAACCAGCCCGCCTAAACCAGTACCGAGAATTATCCCAACAGGAAAATTTTTACTTGTTTTTTTTCTTATAACAGCAAGTGTTTCATTTATTTTATTAAGCAAATCGCTCATAAAATACTCTCTACTATTTCATCAACATTTATATCGCCCGAAGATTTAGAGTTTTTTTGTTCTGCAGCAGGTTCTGCTGTTGTAACAGTTTCTTTATTAAAATTAATAATTTCAGTCTGAGTATCAATAATAGCTTTTATTTTTGCAATTAAAAGACGTTTCTCATCGCGTAATTTTAATATTGTATCCCGAAGATCGTTTGCTGTTTCTTTTGCTTTTTCAACAATCTGGGCAGCTTTTAACTCGGCTTCCTTAACAATCAATGCAGCGTGTTTTTTTACTGAATCTAACGATTTTGATGAGGATTCCTGAGTAGATATAAGCGTTGCCTGCAATGTTTTTTCAATTTTTTTATACTGTCTTATTTTTTCAACTGCGGCATCTAACTGATTTTGAATTTCATCCTTTTCTTTTCTCAGCATTTCAATTTCCGAAGCTACCTGTTCAACAAAAGTATCAACTTCGTCTGCATCGTATCCGCGCATTTTTTTGTTGAAAAGTTGTTTTCGTATAATGTCCGGTGAAAGTCTCATTTCTTTACCTCTTTAATAATTTCTTTCCCCAAAAATCAAGCTTCCTATTCTTACCATAGTACTGCCTTCTTCAATGGCAAGTTCAAAATCGTTGCTCATTCCCATCGATAATTCTTCCAGATTGTAACCTCTTTTGTTAAGATATTCTTTCCACATACGTGTCTTTTCAAAGCATCTCTTTATTATCGATTTATTTTCTGTAAACGGCGCCATTGTCATTAGTCCGCAAATTTTAGTATTTTCAAGTTTAACACAATAATCAGCAAATTTCAGAAGATCTTCAATATTTCTAATTCCGTATTTTGAGTCTTCTCCCGAAGTGTTTACTTCAACAAGAAGTTTCTGAACTTTATTAAGTGTTTCCATACGCCTGTTTATTTCAAATGCAAGTTTTTCGGATTCTACCGAATGAAGCATTTCAACATTTCCAGCAATAAATTTCACCTTGTTAGTTTGAAGATGACCGATAAAATGCCAAAAAACTTCTTCTTTAATAATTTCAATTTTTTCTTTTAATTCCTGAGCTTTATTTTCACCAAAATGAATTAAACCAGATTTTTTGGCTTCTATTATTGAGGCTGCCGGATGCATTTTTGAAACCGCAATCAATTTTACATCTTTTTCAAAACGCCCGCAATCTCTGCATTTTTGAATTATTTTTTCCCTAACCAGGGTAATATTTTCTGAAATCATATTTTTATTTAAGAATGGGAATGTATCTTTTTTGAGCTCAAAAGTCAACGAAAAAAAAGTTTACCCAGCTTAAAAATAAAAGAAGGGGATACAGATCCCCTTCTTAAATATTTATCAGCTGCATCCTGTTGTGGCACCGCAAGTTGTGCACTTCAAACAAGTACCGTTCCGCACCATCGTCATACTCTGGCATTCTGGACAAATATCTCCGGTATATCCTCTTGTTTTAGCATTTTCTATCATTTTCACAATCACGTTGCCTTGAGTTTTTGCTTCAGCTCGAACATTGTTTGCGGGCTGTGCTTGAAGAATATTTTTAGAACGCTTATCTAATTCTATCATACGTTCGCTAATTATTTCTTCGCTTTCATATTCCGGTTCTATAAAAGCTCTGTAATCTTTTTCTTTATCCGAAAGATTTCCAGAATCTACATGAGAAAGATCATTTCTGCCTAAATATGTAACAGCCAAATCGCGGAAAATATAATCAATAACGGAAGTAGCCATTTTAATTCTGTCATGTCCCGAAACCATTCCGCTGGGTTCAAATCTTGTAAACACAAAAGCATCTACAAATTCTTCGAGAGGCACGCCATGCTGCAAACCAAGGGATATTGATATAGCAAAACAGTTAAGCAAACTTCTGAAAGCAGCTCCTTCTTTATGCATATCTATAAAGATCTCGCCAATCTGTCCGTTATCATATTCCCCTGTTCGGATATAAACAGATTGTCCGTTAATTTTAGCTTTTTGAGTGTAGCCTTTTCTTCTATCGGGAAGTTTCCGTCTTTTAGCAATATAGCGGTGAATAATTTTTTCTGCAATCTTAACAATATCATTTTCTTCTTTAAGCACATTAATCTCTTCGGCTTCTTCAGCTGTTACGGTATTTAATGGCTGCGACAATTTGGAACCGTCTCTGTAAAGCGCATTTGCTTTAAGCCCCAGTTTCCAGCTTTTCATATAAGCATCTTTAATATCGTCAATAGTTGCATCGTTTGGAAGGTTTATTGTTTTAGAAATTGCTCCGGAAATAAATGGCTGAGCTGCACTCATCATTTTTATATGTGCATGAGGAAGTATATAGCGAGTTCCTTTTTTACCGCATTTATTAGCGCAATCGAATACAGGATAATGTTCGCGTTTTAGGAAAGGAGCTCCTTCAATTGTCATCGTTCCGCAAACATAATCGTTAGCCGAAGCTATTTCTTCATTTGTAAAACCTAAAAAGCTTAGTATATTAAAAAACGGATCGTTCAGCTGTTCTTTAGATAAACCGAGTTTATTTATACAGAAATCTTCACCTAATGTAAATTTATTAAAAGAGAAAGTGAGATCGAAAGTTGTTGGTAAAGATTTCTCTATTCTTTCAAGTATATCCGAATTAAATCCTTTTTCTTTTAAAGATTCAAAGTTAATATAAGGACATCCTTCAAGAGTTCCCGTTCCTTTTGCATACTTTACAATTTCATTTATTTGTTCACTGTTGTATCCAAGTTTTTTCAAAGCCGGCGGTATCGATTGATTAATTATTTTAAAATATCCGCCTCCGGCAAGTTTTTTGAATTTAACTAAAGCAAAATCAGGTTCAATTCCGGTAGTATCGCAGTCCATCACAAGTCCAATTGTGCCGGTAGGAGCAATAACTGTTACCTGAGCATTTCTTACTCCGTATTGTGAAGCCATTTCAACAGCTATATCTGCATCTTCGCGTGCAGCGGTTAGCAGATCCGACGGACAATATTGAGGATTGATACCGGTAGGATAAATACTTAATTTTTCGTATTCTTCCTGGGGAACATTATATGCTGCCCGTTTGTGATTACGTAATACTCTTAAAACGTGTTCTTTATTTTTTTCGTAACGGCTGAATGTCCCTTTCTCTTTTGCCATTTCTGCCGAAGTAGCATATGCTTTCATATGCATAATTGCTGTAAGCGCAGCGCAGATGGCATAAGCTTCGTTACTGTCGTAAGCAATTCCCTGGCGCATTAAAAGCGAACCGAGATTTGCATAACCAAGTCCCAAGGTTCTGAATTCATAACTTAATTCAGCAATTTTTTCGCTGGGATATTGAGCCATCAAAACAGAAATCTCCAAAACAATAGTCCATAACCGAGAAGCGTGTCTGTATGCTTCCACATCAAATTTCTGTGTTTCAACATTATAAAACTTAACAACATTTAATGATGCAAGATTACATGCAGTATCATCAATAAACATATATTCGCTGCAAGGATTTGAAGCTTTTATCTGTCCGTCTTCGGGACAAGTGTGCCACTCGTTAATTGTGGTATGATATTGCAATCCGGGATCGGCGCAAGACCAGGCAGCAAAAGCAATATCTTCCCAAAGATCGCGGGCACGAAGAGTTTTGGATGCTTTCGGCTTCCTGTTTTCGTTTGCTGCTCTATCCTTCTCAACTCTGAAAACCAGATTCCATTCCTTATCTTCAATTACTGCCGACATAAAATCGTTGGTTACTCTTACCGAATTATTCGAATTTTGTCCGGCTACAGTTGCATAAGCTTCCGAATTCCAATCTGTATCATATTCAGGAAATTCTATTGATGTAAATCCTAATTTTGCAAGCTGAATAACTCTTTCGATATAATTATCGGCTATAAAAGCAGATCGTGCCTCCGAAACAGCTTTATTTAAAAATTTATTCTTTCTTTTATTGAATCTGTCATTTTCGGGATGCTCTTTAAAACAAGCCTGCATTATGTTATTAAGGTGATAATTGTTTAATTTAGATCCTGTTACTAAAGCAGCAACTTTTTGTTCTTCAATAACTTTCCAATTAATATATTCTTCTATATCAGGATGATCAATATCCAATGTAATCATTTTTGCAGCTCGGCGTGTTGTTCCGCCAGATTTTATGGCACCTGCAGAACGGTCACCTATTTTTAGAAAAGACATCAAACCGCTTGATTTTCCTCCGCCGCTTAATGACTCGTTTGAACCGCGGATGCTCGAAAAGTTTGAACCAGTACCCGAACCGTATTTAAATAAACGAGCTTCGCGTACCCATAAATCCATAATTCCGCCTTTATTTACTAGAGTGTCGTTAACTGACTGAATAAAACAAGCATGCGGCTGAGGATGAGTATATGCATCTTCGGATTCGGTAAGTTTTCCTGTTTTATAATCTACATAAAAATGGCCTTGCGATGGTCCGTTTATTCCGTAAGCCCAATGTAATCCGGTATTAAACCACTGCGGACTGTTAGGAGCGGCATATTGACAAGTTAACATATATAAATGTTCATCATAAAAGGCTTTTGCATCATCTTCCGTATCAAAATAACCGGCTTTCCAGCCCCAATAAGTCCAGGTTCCGGCTAATCTGTGAAATACCTGCCTTGCATCTATTTCCGAAGTAAATCTTTCTTTTTCAGGTAAGTTTTCTAGTTTTTCAGTATCTGGTTCCGATGCCTGAAGCCAGACAGGAATCCCTTTCTCTTTTACTTTTCTCATTAATCTTGGCACGCCAGCTTTACGGAAATATTTCTGCGCAATAATATCCGTAGCAACCTGCGACCAGCTTTTAGGAACCATAACATCTTCCATTTTGAAAACACTGGTTCCGTCGGGGTTTTTGATTTCTGATATGCGTTTTTCAAATTCCACATTCAACAGTGGATCCTGATCCGCTTTTGTAAAAAGTCGGGTAACTTTCATTAAACACCTCAATTATTTTATTTACAACCAAAGGTCGTAAAAATTTAAAAAGTTAAAAATTTAAAGAAAAAGCTGCTTTTTTAACCGGAAGAATTCATGCAGAATAAAGCATCGTGAAGTTCAAAATAGCAATTCTAAAATTATAAAGCAATGGATTTATTTAAAATCTTTCAATTTTATTTTTTATAATACTATTGGATTATTCCGGGCGCTAAATATAGAAAAATTATTCCTTAAATAAAGCTTGAATTTTGTTAAATTTAGCATGTTTTTAATTAAAAATAGCAATCGGGAATTTTATGAGTTTAAAAAGATCAGCAGGAATTTTGCTTCATCCAACTTCTTTACCGGGCAGATACGGAATTGGAGATTTAGGTAAGGAAGCTTACAGTTTTATCGATTTTCTTGAATCGGCAGGCCAGAATATCTGGCAGGTTTTTCCTCTGGGACCTACAGGATACGGCGACTCTCCTTATCAATGTTTTTCAGCTTTTGCAGGAAATCCTTTATTGATAAGTCCCGATCTTTTAATTCAAGACGGTTTGCTCGAAAAAAATATACAGATTCCTAAGTTTGATTCTGCAAAAATAGATTTCGGACCGCTGATTAATTTCAAGTTCGAACTTCTTAACCAAGCTTATGAAAAATTTAAAGAACAGAATTATTCTCTTGAAGATTACTGCAGATATTTTTGTGATGAAAACAAAGATTGGCTTGACGATTATGCCCTTTTTATGGCAGCAAAAGAATTCCATGGCGGTGTTGAGTGGACAAAATGGAGTGATGATATTGCTTTCAGAAAGGATAATGCCGTTGAATTATGGACTATTAAACTTGAAGACAGAGTAAATTTTCATAAATTCATTCAATCAGTTTTCTTCAAACAATGGAGTTCTTTGCGTTCCTATGCCAATAATAAAGGAATTGAAATAATTGGCGACCTGCCTATTTTTATTGCATACGATAGTGCCGATTGCTGGGCAGAAAAAAATCTTTTTTCGGTTAACGAAACAGGCAAACTCGAATTTGTTGCCGGTGTTCCTCCGGATTATTTCAGTGAAACAGGACAGCTTTGGGGAAATCCCCTTTACCGCTGGGATGTAATGGAAAGAAATAATTTTAGATGGTGGAAAAAAAGGTTCACAAATCTTTTAAAATTAGTAGATATTATAAGAATTGATCATTTCCGCGGTTTTGAATCTTATTGGGAAATTCCCGGAGGCGCCCCAAACGCAATAAACGGACGATGGGTAAAAGCCCCCGGAGAAAAACTTTTTTCTGAAATAAGAAAAGAATTGGGCGATTTACCGATTATTGCAGAAGACCTTGGTGTAATAACAAAAGAGGTAGCAGATTTACGCGATAAATTTAACTTTCCTGGAATCCGAATTTTGCAATTTGCTTTCGGTGCTTCGGGCGATAAAAGATTTTTACCTCATAATTTCGATAAAAACTGTGTTGTACATACTGGTTCTCACGATAACGAAACAACAAAAGGTTTCTTCGAAAACGAGAAAAAAAATAAAACCGGTGTTTACAAACATGCTAAAAAGTATTTACAAGCTGATGATAAAAGTCTTACTTTTGCCGCAATTAAATCGGCTTACGCTTCTTGCGCAAATATAGTTGTAATACCTTTGCAGGATATTCTTGAACTTGGAAATGAAGCCCGGATGAATTTTCCCGGAAAACTTGGCGGTAATTGGTGCTGGCGTTTCACAAAAGAACAATTAAATAAAAGTATTGCTAAAGTTTATAAAGAAATGGCTGAATTATACGAACGGACAAATATCAGCAAAGGAGATTATTAATGCTGGGTTTTATTAAAAGTATTATTTGCGGAAATGACTGCGAAGAAAGCGGCAATATCCCCGGTAAACAAAATAACAAAGTTCAGATTGCAACTTGTGCTTTGTTGATTGAAGTTGCGAATTCCGATAATGAATTCCGCCCGGAAGAAAGACTTAAAATTATTGATATAATGAAAAATACTTTTGGACTTGAAGAAAAAATTATTGAAGAACTTATTGAACTATCGCATCAGGAAATAAAAGAAAGTGTGAGCCTTTATGAATTTACTGAGATAATAAATTCTAATTTTAGCGAAGAAGAAAAATTTGAAATAATAAAGAACATTTGGCGGCTTGTTCTTGTTGATAATGAACTCGACGCTCACGAAGATCATATTATTAAAAAAATAGGCGGAAATCTTCATATTTATAATCAGGAAATAATTGAAGCTAAACTGCTTGTTAAAGAGGAAATAAAAAAGAGGAAATAGCAGAAATTATATTCATTAATGCAGGAGTTTTTATGCAAATAACAAAATTATTCAGGGAATTTATCGAAAGCGAAAAAGCCGGCGGCATAGTTTTAATTATTTGCACAATTATATCTCTTATATTAGCTAATTCGTTTTTTCAAACCGGATACACACAGTTTTGGAAAGTGTACATTGCCGGAATGAGCTTGGAACATTGGATTAACGACGGCTTAATGGCTGTTTTCTTTTTACTAATAGGGTTAGAACTTGAAAGAGAGATTTACGACGGAGAACTTTCCGATATTAAGAATGCCTTATTGCCTGTTTCAGGAGCACTTGGCGGAATGATTGTTCCGGCAGGTTTATATCTTATATTTAATTACGGAACAGAAACACAATCCGGGGCTGGCATTCCGATGGCAACTGATATTGCATTTGCCTTGGGAATTTTATCGTTATTAGGAAGCAGGGTTCCTGTTTCTCTAAAAGTTTTTCTTACAGCTCTTGCAGTTATTGACGATCTTGGAGCTATCATTATTATCGCTGTTTTTTACACTACTACCTTATCATTGTTTAACCTTTTTCTGGCACTTGGTGTTTTCGTACTCCTTCTTATATTAAACAGATTAAAAATTCATAATCTGATACCATATATTATAGGAGGTGTAATTATGTGGTATTTTATGCTAAACAGCGGTGTTCACGCAACAATAACAGGTGTTTTGCTTGCATTTGCAATACCTTTCGGCGATGGAGGAAAAAATACTGCATCCTACAAACTTCAGCATTTTCTGCATGAACCTGTTGCTTTTTTAATTCTTCCTGTCTTTGCATTGGCTAACACGGCAATAGCGCTTAATTCCGATATTCAAAGTATTTTTACGCAAATATATTCGTATGGAATTTCCGCAGGATTGATAATAGGAAAACCTGCAGGTATTTTTCTTTTCAGTTTTGCGGCTGTTTCATTCGGAATCTGCAAACTGCCTGATGAATTAAATTGGAAAAATATTATCGGGGTTGGCTTTTTAGGCGGTATAGGATTTACAATGTCGATATTTATTACATTGCTTGCATTCGATAACCCCTTAATTATAGATAATAGTAAGCTTGTAATATTATTTTCATCATTAATTGCGGGTGTAATAGGGTTTGCCTTATTAAAATTATCATTAAAAAACAGTTTTCAAAATACTTGAAGAAAGTGAGAATCTTAAATGTTAATAAATATTACACTTCTTATTATCGGTTTCCTGCTGCTTATAAAGGGAGCAGACTGGCTTGTTAACGGAGCTTCTGCCCTTGCAAAACGATTTAATATTTCGGATATTATAATCGGACTAACAGTTGTGGCTTTCGGAACTTCTGCGCCTGAATTAGTAGTTAACGCAATTGCCTCATATTCTAATCATCAGGATATTGTTTTTGGAAATGTAATAGGAAGCAACAACTTTAATCTTTTTGTTATTTTAGGAATAACAGGAGTAATTTTTCCTATTTCTGTTCCGGTTAATACTGTTCGTAAGGATATCCCTATTTCGTTTGCTGCAATTATTATTATGTTCATTTTAACCAACGATTTCTTTTTTTCCGGTAAAGAAATTTTATCCCGTTATGACGGTTTGATATTGCTTGCTTTCTTTTTGCTTTTTTTGAAGTATGTTTATAATCAATTTAAAATGCATAAAGCTCAAGAAGAAAATCTGAAAAAACATCATTCCTCCATACAAATTATTCTGCTTATTCTAGCAGGATTAGCCGGACTTGTATTTGGCGGCAAGTTCGTTGTTGATTCTGCAATTGAGATTGCACAGTTCTTCGGAATCAGCGAAAAAATAATAGGACTTACAATTGTTGCTGCAGGAACTTCTCTTCCGGAACTAGCAACTTCTGTTGTTGCGGCAATTAAAAAAAATAATGATATAGCTGTAGGAAATGTAATCGGTTCTAATATATTTAACATTTTTTTAATATTGGGAATAAGCTCTCTTATTAATCCTCTCAATTTTAATCCTGTTTTCAATATCGATATTGCTTTGCTTTCAACAGGCACAATATTGTTGTTTTTATTTTTGTTTTTCTCCAAATCATTTCAGATTAAAAGGTGGATGGCAGCGGTTTTTCTTATTATTTTTATTTCTTACACTGTTTCCCTTATTCGTACAATTTAATTTTTTATGATATTTGCTGACTTCTTTTACGATTACAATACATTAACAGTTTTAACACTGATATTTTTCGCATTTTCAGCCGGATTTATGGATTCTATTGCCGGCGGCGGCGGACTGATTCAAATTCCAGCGCTGCTGATAAATTTGCCTTTTGAATCTGTTCCTACGGTTCTTGGCACAAATAAAATTGCTTCATTAAGCGGAACAGCAGTTGTGGCTTGCCAATATTCTAAAAGAGTAAAATACAACTACTTACTTCTTTTTATAATATCAATAATTGCTTTCATTGCATCTAATTTAGGAGTTTTAACTCTTTCTTACATAGATTCATCCAGACTCAAACCCTTAATTCTTATAATTCTTATAATTGTTGCATTTTATACTTTTATTAAAAAAGATTTCGGATTATCAGATCAAAAACAGGTGCCGCTTAAAAAACAGATTTTTCTTGGCAGTATAATAGGGTTTACAGTCGGATTTTATGACGGTTTTTTCGGTCCCGGAACAGGCAGTTTCTTAATGCTTGGATTTGTTTACTTTTTAGGATTTGATCTTCTTTCTGCATCGGCTTATGCAAAAGCAGTTAACTGCATTACAAACATTTCAGCTTTAATTGTTTTTATAGCTCAAGGCAATTTTCTTCTCGGCATTGCAATAATTATGGCAATTTCTAATATTTTAGGAAGTTTAACTGGAACAAAGCTTGCCTTCATAAAAGGAAATAAATTTATCCGTATAATATTTTTAATAATTGTTTCATTTATGATTCTTCGTTACAGCTACGAAATTTTCTTAAGCAATTAAAATATCCAGCGCGAACCGACCAATAGACTTACCCTTTTTGCACTGTTTCCGTTAAGCCACGAATGAAAATGCTGTGTTGCAAAATCTATTCTTAATGCTCCTGTATCAAAACCTATTCCTGCGGACCAATTAAATCCTTCAATTCCGCCGGCTGAAATACCATTGCGGAAAGCAAACCATTTTGCCGGTTTCCAATCAACCCCCAAAGCAAAACGAGGAGTTAAAGAATTCAAAGGCATTTCATTAAATCCTTGGTGATAATCGGCATAAATATCCATAGTTCCCGGAAAATTCACTGCAAGAAATTTATCTAAGGAAAAGGCAGCCCCAATATGCAAAGCCGTTGGCAAATCCGAGGAAAATTCTTTTGCGTATTCACCTTTTGGTTCTAACGTTTTTAATGCTGAATCTACAATATCGCTGTAGTTGTCTTTTCCAAAAAATCCGTCGAGAGTAAATTTTGTATCCGAAATATAATTTGCAGTTTCTTTATCCCATTTAATCGAACCGATATCAGTTACTGAAATTGCAAATGTGAAATAATCAAACATTTTAGCGGTCACGCCTAAATCCAGACCAAAACCTGTTCCGGCGGGAGTATGAAAAGGTCCGCTTACAGCTGATTTTTTTTCTTCTTCTTCAAAATCGTACTTTACTCCGAAATCAGGAGAAAAAGCCGATCTAACACTTAAGTCCCCAACAAAATTCATCCGGGCATCGTCGGTAACTTGAAAACTTGAACCCGAACTTTCGATGCGGCTGTAAGAAAAACCATGCAGAAGTTTAAGGGAAATTCCTGCTGAAAATGAATTAAAATAATCAGGCATCAAAGAAGATAAATCCCTTCCGTAACTTAAAGTATAATCGCGGACGTACCAAGAATTTAAACGCAAATCCGATAGGCTGTATTCTTTACCGATTTCATTTCCATCCATAAGCTCAACTAAATCCCGTGGAACCGAAGCGTTAACGGAGACTCTGTCTGAAATTGAAAAACCGAAAACTCCAATTGAAGGCGCAAGTTTTAGTGTAAAAGCTAAATATCTAATTGAAATATCCCCATTTACATTATTACCGTTTTCAAATAAATCTTTAAACCTAGTAACATCTTTCGGGGTTAAATATCTGCCAATTGTCTCTCCGTTCTGGTTTTGTCCGTCACCGCCAAAAAAGTAATTAAACTCATCTATATTCATAAAATCAGTTCCCGCTGAAACGGATATTTCCGGAATAGGTAAAGGGCAATACATTTCCGAATTTTCCAAAAAAGCAAGATTAGCCGGATTTTTACCTATTGAATATATTCCATCCGGTCGGGCTGTATATGTATTTCCGAGAGAAACCGAAACAGGATCGGATAAACCGGAGGAACCAATATATTGGGCGTTAATTGCACCAAAAATAAAACTTAAAATTATTGAGCTGTATAAATATTTTTTAATCATCTTCATTTACCCGATAAGTTAAATTACCTGACATTTTTAACTGAATAAAATCTGAAATTTTAAATTTGGCGAGTTCACCTGCTGTTGCCCCTTTAGTTTGAAACTGAAAATGAACAACCATTTTTGAACTGCTGATAAAATCGTCGGCATTTTGTTCAGTAAGAATTATACTTTGCCTGGATGTTCCCGGAGTTACATTTTCTGAACTGTATGTTGGAGCGGGAACTGAAATTCTGTTGCTTTCACTGCTGTTCAGCGGAATTGTAAACAGCACGTTTCCATATTGACCGATAATTTCCGAATAAAAAGATACTTCTGCCGGAATTGTATTTTTTAATTCTAAAACTAATTCAATAGATTTAAGTTTATCAATATCATCTTTTGAATCTATATCAATATCGAGTGTATCAGTAATATTTCCTCCGCTGATATTAAACTCGAACGGAATATCATATGTTATTGAAGGAGTTATAAGATTCTTATTCGGAATAACAATATCGGATCGGTAATAAGGATTGACAAGCGCATTTCCAGTTAAAATAAAATCCGTAGGCAAATCACCCGAAAAGCTATTTAGAATATTCAGAAGTCCATAGTCTTTCAAACTGATTTTAGTAGAATTGTTTGTATTTATTAAAATATTATTAAGATTAATTGATTTATTCTGCGATAGATTTCCATTAGAAATTACAAGATTTCCGTTAAAAATAATATCAACAGCAGCATCCGAAGTAAGATTTATATATATATCGCTGTTATCCGAAAAATTCAACTGGCTGAAGTCAATTTTTTCATTCAGTTTATCAAAATTTGAATGAATTCTTTTTTCGGGAAAAACTACTCTTGTCGGTTTAATTTGTCCTTCAATCGAACCCAAAACTATTCGGCTGAAACTTCCATTAATTGTTACATTATCAGAAATGTTAATTCTAACATCTTTTCCATTTGAATTTAAAATACGTGCATTTGCAGTATAATTTACCGAATTGCTTAAAGAATTAAACTTCAATTGCCAATTTTTCAGACTGCTTTCAGAAATTACAACATTTGATTTTGCAGGTATATTCCGTGAAACAGAATATTGCTGCCCGGAAGAATTTATAAGCTGGTCAACTATAAGTTGAACATTTATTTCAGTCGAAAAATCATTTCGTATTGAAACATTAAAAGAACCTTCATCAATCACAGCATTCAGAATTTTATTTGAATCATCAAATTCAACTGCATCCGAAATAATAATTGGATCTTGATCAGGAATTGGAGCCAAAACGCTTTCTAAAGATAAATCTCTTAGCGAAGCTTTTATTTCCGTTCCAGCTACATAAGGAATCTGGCATAGCACACCGTTACTGCCGTCCGTATGAAATATTCCATAATATTCTAATGAATCTGTTATTGTTTTTCCTGCAATATTGAATGGTAAGTTAACTTCGCCATTAGCACTAACATACACAATATCATCAATGTATTTTTCAATTATCGTACTTTGCGTAACAGCATTTCTTATCAACATTCCTCTTAACTCAAGGTCAACGGGCAGATTGTTTTTAATATTAATATCCATATAACCTTCGTTTACTATCACTTCACTAAACTGATTGTTACTGGCAAAAGGTGATAATACAACACTTGTATTTTCAGGAAAAACTAAATACATACCGCTTTTTACATTATCCGTCCAATCTTCAACTCTTATTTCCATAACAATAGGAGGAATATCATTAATTTTTATTTCGCCTAATTGCTCACTGGTTGCAAAAGAAAATTGATCAACAGATACTTCTCTTCCTAATTTTATCTTCTCAAGACTATCTGTTTTATTGTAATAAATTAGTCCGTAATTTTCGGGATTTTTTGAATAGATCAGCGCTGAATCGTCCTTAATTGCATCAAGCAAAGTGTATGAATAATTTGTAAGAGGCAATTTCAAATTTGCATCCCAAGAGGGGGCAACAACATCTTTAGGCATATCGAAACAACCGCCCAAAAATGCTACAAAAACGATTAAAATGTAATTATTTTTCTTCATCTTTTATGTTTTATTTTATTAGTAACATTCTTAACTAAACTAAAATCTCCAGCTTTTAAAAAAAACTAATTGCCAAAAGAAGATTTCCTGTATAAATCTAAGTTTCATAAATTGCGCGCAAATCTCTTTTATTTTTTACTATTGCAATTTCTTTGCCAATATTTTTTTATTTTATTTTTTTCGTTTTTTCTAAATTTAACTTACGTTTATTTAATTGGGTTATGCTTCTGCTGCTGCTTTATCTGCTTTTTAGGAGTTAAAGAGATTCTGTCTCTTTTCTTTGAATTTAATATCTTTTTTATTCGCAAAGAGGGTTTACCTTTTGGGAATATGGGATTCGCAACAAATGCAATTATTGCTTCATTTTTATAAATTGTCAACATTAATTGCTCATTTTAATAAACATAAGTATTTTTGAATTTTCTATTGCTTTCAGTACATCTGAAAATCTATACATCACAATATCTTCCAATATCCTAAATCCGTTTATGATTCTGAAAATATTTTATTATAGAATAAATTGCTGATGAAATATAATCGGTTTAATATGAGTTAATTTAAGAGGAGGTATTAAATAATGTATTCTTTTTTAAATTTTTCTTTGAAATCTGACTTAATACTTGTTACAAAATACATATCAAGTCCGCCCTTTCCTTTTACTTCTATCTTCCCTCTGTATTTGCATTCAAAATAATCTTTTATCAGTTGATAAGTATATGCCGAAACATTTATTAATCCGGGTTCGCCCGCAGTTTCCATACGACTGGCTATGTTAACAGTATCACCCCATATATCGTATGTAAATTTTTTGGTTCCTACAACGCCGGCAACCACTTGACCGGAATGAACCCCAACACGCATTTCCCATTTTACTGAAGAAGTTTCGTTACGCGAATTTATAAATTCAAGCATTTCCAATCCAGCTATAATTATCTTCACGGCATGGTCATCGCATTCAACAGGTATGCCTCCTGCAAGCATATAGGAATCGCCGATCGTTTTCATTTTTTCTAATCCATATTTCTCAACTATGTAATCGAATCCTTTAAATAGCTCATTTAATTCTTTTACAAGTTTATCGGCAGGCAGCACCGCTGCTGTTGATGTAAAGCCCTTAAAGTCAGTAAATAGAATTGTAACGTTCTTATACTCACGAGGTTTAACTAACCCATTTTTACTCAATTCTTCAACTAGGGATACAGGCAGAATATTCTGTAAAAGTTCATCCGATTTTTCTTTTGCCAAAGCGAGCTCGTAAGTTCTTTTTTTTACGGTTTCTTCCAGTTCAATATTTCGTCTGCTTACCTGTTTGGTTTTATAAAGATATATCGAGTATACACCAGCAGTTATCAATACAAATAAAAATGTTAAAAACCACCAGGTTAACCAATAGGGCGGGGATATTTCAAAGTTCAGTTTGGTTTCGGATTCGCTCCAAACACCGTCGCTGTTACAGCATTTAACTTTAAAAACATATTTTTGGGAAGGAAGCGAACGGTATGACACAGACCTTTGTGCTGTTGTTGTCCAATTATCATCAATTCCTTCAAGAATATATTTATATACAGTTTTTTCCGGTGAAGAAAAGTTTATTGCAGAAAAATCAAACCGGATATTATTTTGATCGAATTTAAGAGTAATATTTCCCTCTGGCAAGATATCCTTTTCTGTTTCTCTGTCACTTATTTTCAGATTAGTAATATATACAACGGGCGGTACAAGTTTTGGTTGTGAATTAGGATTAAATGTAACTACTCCTTTTTGAGTTCCAAACCAAAGATTTCTTTTTTTATCTTTGAAATAAGCTCCCTGGTTCATTTCGGATGATATCAGTCCGTCTTTTGTATTATAGACTTTAAATGCTTCATTTCCTTTTACATCGAACTTCGTATACTCAAATCTTGTAATACCGCGAGCTGTACCGATGTAAATAAAATCTCCGTCTTCAATAAGAGAATAACAGCTGTTGCTCGAAAGCCCGTTATCCGTTGTGTAATTTGTAAATTTTAATCCATTATACTTTATCAATCCTCCGCCTAAGGATGCAAACCACATATCTCCGTATTTGTCCTGAGTTATAGAAAATATTTCATTGCTCGGCAGCCCGTCGTTTTTTGTGATTCTTGTAAGTTTATTACCGTCAAGTTTAACAATCCCTTGTTCAAATAAACTAAACCATAAATTACCGTCGGCATCTTCAAAAATATCTGTCACCCAGTCTTCCGGGAAATTAAGCTCTTCATTTAAATTACGAAAGATATTCCTATCGTATTTTATTATCCCTTGTTCGGTTCCTATCCATAAATTATTGTTTCTGTCTTCCAACATTGAAAGAACAAGTTTTCCTGATAAACCGTCTTTCTGAGAATAATTTTTAAACTTGCCACCCTCATATCTGCTTAATCCATCGCGTGTACCAATCCATACTATTCCATAACTATCAGTATAAATTGAAGCAACGTCATTGTTGGGAATTCCGTTATTGGCAGTAATATTTTCTGCAATACCGTTTTTAATCCGCGTAATACCTTTGCTTATATGCCCGAACCATAATGCTCCTTTATTATCAACTGTTATTGCAAAAACATTATCCGAAAGCAGTCCGTCCTTTTTTGAGAATACCTGGAATTTTTCTACCGATAATTTTGAAATTCCGCCGTCGCGTGTTCCAAACCACATATCGCCGCGTCTATCTTCTAATATCGATATCACTTCGTTATTGGATAACCCGTTTCTTTCAGTATAATTTACGAAATTACTGCCATCGTAATAATAAACACCATTCTCCTTGGTGCAAATCCATATTTTCCCATTGTTATCTTCAAATATTTCTGTTACTCTGTCAGAAATTTTACTGTTAAGATCACTTAAATAGTTGAAACTTTTTCCGTAATATTTTACTATTCCAGCTTCTGTGGCAATCCATATAGTTCCTGATTTATCTTCGTACAGTTCGTAAATAACATCGGATGGCAAGCCATTTTCTTTGTTAAACTTGGTTACTTTTCCGTTAGTCAATCTAACAATACCATTTTCGGATGTTCCTATCCAAATATTATTGTTTTTATCATTTATACACTTAATAATTGAATCGGAAGGAAGTCCGTCTTTTTGGGTAATAAAACGAAGAATGTTTTTAGTAGGATTAAAAATTCCTAAACCGTGTGTGAGAGTCGCAAAAATAATGCTGCCTTTTTTATCTTGACAGATTGTAGTAACTCTTCCCAAATCTTTAAGCTTTTTATCGAATTGGATAAACTTCTTTCCATCGTACACATCAAGCCCGCGTAATGTGCCTATCCAATATAATCCTTTTGAATCTTGAAATATTTCGTTTACATGATTATGAGACAGTCCGTCTTTTACATTTATGAATCTATTTTCTATTCCGTCAAATACTGAAATACCTTCCTCGGTACCAAACCAAATAAAGCCTTTTTTATCCTGCATTATTGCATTTACCGAGTTTTGGGGAAGAATGTCGTCAACGGAATAATACTTAAAAGAGACAGACTGCGCTAAACCGGATTGATAAAATGTAAGAATAATCAGCAGTATTTTAAAGATATATTTCAAATTCTTTTATTTAATTAATTTTAGGTTCTTTCTCCATAGCCATAAAACCGAAAGGTGGATTCTGCTGTCCTTCAAGTTTTATTTCTCCAAATCTTGCTTCATATTTTTCAACATTTTCAGATAAAGCTTTGAGCAGCATTTTTGCATGCTGAGGAGTTGTTATTATTCGGGCGTGGACTTTTGCTTTTGGCAATCCCGGAACTATTCTTGTAAAATCGATAATAAACTCAGCCGGAGAATGAGTAATTATTGCTAAATTTGAATAAATTCCCTCGGCTTCTTTTTCCCCTAATTCAATATTTATCTGTTGCTGTTTCATTTCATTTTGCATATTGATTTTGCTCCAAAAAAAATTACCCACAATTCAATTTCTTGAATTTGTGGGTAAATAAAAATAAAGAAATTAATTGTTATTGAAATTGTTCTGCTTTTTCAAAAGCTTCATTAGCTTTTTCATTTTCGCCTATGTTGGCATAAACTCTGCCCAATAAATCCCATACTTTTGGATCTTCTGGATTCAATTCGAGATATTTTTGCAAAGGCTCGATAGCACTTTGGAATTTTGGCTTGTAATTATCACTATCAATTTTATTTGCCTCGTTATCCTCACGTATTTTTGCACCCCAAAGAACATATGAAACGGCAAGATTATTTAGAGCTTCAGAATATTCAGGATCTATCTCAATGGCTTTTTGAAATTGTTCTACAGATTCATCATATTTCTTAAGGTTTAATAAAACAACACCAAAATTATAGCGGAAAAGTTTATTTTGCGGATCCTTTTCAACAGCTTCTTTAAATGAATCAGTAGCCAATTCAATTTTGTTTGCTCCGATATAAGCATTTAATAATTTAGTTAAAAGGCTGCTTTCTTCAGGGTATTCTTTTTTTGCTTTAAGAAGAACATCTATTTCTTGTTCGTATATTTTAATTGCGGCTAAACTATCGTTTTTATCACCCGAAACAGCATATTTATCCATTTTTACCGCACCTCTTGCGTACAGAACGTCTGCTAATAAACCATAAGCATTGGCAGATTTATTCAATTCCAAATATTTTTTTGAAGATGTTTCTGCTTCATCATATTTTGCCCCGCTTAAATAAGCATATGTAAGCATCAGAAAAGTATTTGCAGAATCGGGGTTGCAAACTGTAGCATTGTAGAAACTTTTTATTGTCTCTTCAGCAGCAATATTTTTTTGCTCGCCGTCAGGCAAGTCTGCCATCTTTTTATATGAATCGATACCATTGTTATAATTCTTCTGCCAATTAATCATTTTATCATTCTGAATGTTTTCAGAAAAATTAGGACTTATTGCAAGTGATTTATTATAATATTCATTCATCCCATTATAATCTCCTTCCTCAGCAAGAACGTAACCATACCAATAATAACCTTCATCGCTTTGTGGATTATTGGTTATTTCGATGTTTAACTGCTCTTTTGCTTTGTCCCATTCCTTGTTTTTAATAGCAAGTTTAGCGCTTTCCATCTCTTTGGATCCACAGCTAAAAGCTGATATTCCTAGAAAAATCGAGACAATTGATACCAACATTAAAACACGTTTCATTATTTCTCCTACTTATTTTTTTTTATAATTGAATCAAAAATTACCATTTTACGAATGTATAGTCAAGAATAAACTGTCTGTTTCTTAATTTTAAAAATATAAAAATGTTGACTTATAAATATCAAAAAGATATTTTTGGCAGAAAGGAAAAAAATGAAGACTGAAGAAGTTATTAGACTTGTACCAAAAGTTTTGCTTCACGATCATCTTGACGGAGGATTGCGAACAAAAACAATTATCGAGCTTGCAAAAGCACATGGTTATAAAAAACTTCCAACTGATAATCCTGATGAACTCAGGAAATGGTTTCATCGAGGTGCTAACAAAGGCAATCTTATGGAATTTCTTGAAGGATTTGAACATACCACCTCAGTTTTGCAAACCAAAGAAGCACTTGAGAGAGTTGCATTTGAGATGATTGAAGATATGTTTGCAGACGGAGTTTGCTATGTTGAAACAAGATTTGCTCCGGTTTTTCATTGCAAGGAAGGTTTGCATTATGATGATATAGTTCAAAGTGTACTTTTGGGACTTGAAAAAGGAAAGAAAAAATACGGTGTAGGGTATGGACTTATTTTATGCGGTATGCGTAATATGAAGAACACACTGGAAATAGCCGAACTTTCTGTAAATTACCGAAAACATGGAGTTGTTGGATTTGATTTAGCAGGTGAAGAAGGAGGTTTTCCTCCAAAAAAACATCTTGATGCATTCAATTTTATTAAACGCGAAAATTTTAATATAACAATTCATGCCGGCGAAGCTTTCGGAAAAGAATCTGTTTGGCAGGCTTTACAAATTTGCGGTTGCCACCGTATCGGGCATGCAACAAGGCTCCACGAAGATATGGTTTTTGATAATTCCGGAAATATTATTGCGCTAGGAGATCTTGCTCAATTTATTCTCGATAAAAGAATACCGCTGGAAATATGCCTTCTTAGTAATCTTCACACAGGAGCAGTATCGAGTCTTAAAAATCATCCGTTTCCTTATCTTTATAAACATAAATTCAGGGTTTTCTTAAATACAGACGACAGGCTGATGAGCGACACTACACTTACAAACGAGTATTTCACTGCTACAAAACTTTTTGGAATCAATCTGGATGATATTGAAAGACTTAATATTAATGCAATGAAATCTTCTTTTATTCCTTATGACGAAAGATTAAATTATATTTACAATGTAATTAAACCCGGTTTTCAGAAAATACGGGAAAGTCTTCTTTCACTAAAAGAATAGGAATTATGAAAAAATTATTTAAAAATTACGATTTTGAATTTGATAAGAACGAAAGAAAAATTTTAACGGCTTTTTGCAAAAAAATAATTACGCAAATCCCTTCACAGCCTGGTTCCGAACAGTATAGGAAAACTTTTGAATCGATTACCGCAAAATTAAACTCATCCGAAAGTATTATAAAATTTACTAAAGATGAAAAAACCAAATTGCTTATGAATCTTAAAGAAAATGTTAATTTCTTTGAAAAAGAGATTAAAAAATCAGGATTTATAAAAAAATGGATTTACAAATCGATGCATAAGCAATATCAAAACCTTATAATTAAACACTTCGAAGAATAGATAATTGGCAGAAAAGAGGTTTTCTTGATTATTTTTTACGCCGGTTTTGTGCCGGCTTTTTTTATTTAAAATATATTTTTTCGGGAAGCTGAAAACATAAAATAAATGTACCAATCGGGAAGCTTTTCCGACTGGTACATTAGCAGAATTATTAAATAACTCCTTGATCCATCATTGCGTTTGCAACTTTTAAGAATCCGGCAATATTGGCACCATTTACATAATTACCCGGTGTACCGAATGATTGAGCTGTTTCGAAGCAGTTTCTGTGTATATCTTTCATAATCATTTGAAGTCTGCTGTCAACTTCTTCTCTGCTCCAGTTAAAGCGCATACTGTTCTGTGCCATTTCAAGTCCCGATACAGCAACGCCGCCTGCATTAGCAGCTTTTCCCGGCCCGTAAAGAATTTTGTTATCGAGGAAAATATTTACGCCGTCGATATTTGTAGGCATATTTGCGCCTTCGCTTACCAGAAAAACTCCGTTCTTAACCAAATTCTGAGCATCATTTCCGTTTATTTCGTTTTGGGTTGCACTTGGAAATGCACAATCTGCTTTATGATTCCACAAAGGATTATAGTTCAAACTTGGATTTACTTCTGTATAAACAGCATTTGGATATTTTTCAACATATTCTGATATTCTGCCTCTTCTAACATTTTTCAATTCAAGAATAAAATCCAATTTTTTTCTGTCAATTCCTTCTTCATCATAAATATATCCGTTAGAATCTGACAATGTAACCGGTTTTGCACCCATCTGCAATAATTTTTCAACAGTATACTGAGCAACATTACCGCTACCTGAAACAAGGCATTTCTTTCCTTCCAATGTTTCACCTTTTGTTTTCAGCATTTCTGCAGCAAAATAAACACAGCCGTAACCTGTAGCTTCAGGTCTAATTAACGAACCTCCCCAGTTAAGTCCTTTTCCAGTTAATACACCAGTAAATTCGTTTCTAAGTTTTTTATACATTCCGAACAAATAACCGATTTCTCTGCCACCAACACCTATATCACCTGCAGGAACATCAGTATTCGGACCAATGTGACGGAATAATTCTGTCATAAAAGCCTGGCAGAAACGCATAATTTTCAAATCGCTTTTTCCCTTCGGGTCAAAATCCGAACCGCCTTTACCGCCGCCCATTGGCAAAGTTGTTAGACTGTTTTTAAATACTTGTTCGAAAGCTAGAAATTTAAGAATACCCAAATTAACTGAAGGGTGAAATCTTAAACCGCCTTTATATGGACCAATGGCGCTGTTCATTTCAATTCTGAAACCCTTATTGATATGAATTTCACCTTGCTCATCTACCCAAGGAACACGAAAAGTAATAACTCTTTCAGGCTCAATTATTCTTTCTAAAATTTTCGATTTTCTGTACTCGGGGTATCTTTCAAGTACTATTTCTAACGATTCGGCAACTTCCTGCACTGCCTGATGGAATTCCGGTTCAGCCGGATTCTTTGCCTTAACTTCGGTAAGAAGGCTGTTTACAAATTCTGACATTTTTACCTCTACTGTTTATTATTGTTAAATCATTAAACTTCATCACAAAAGCTTCATCACTGCTTTTATAAATCATTTAACACTTATTGTTTGTTCTTATTCATAATACTTATACTTATTTGTTTTGTTTTTTAGTTAATCCTGTATCAGAAGATAATTTTTCGCCTGAAGGAAGCAGAATTATTTTTTTCCAGCATTTTTTACATATAAGTTCGCGGTCAACTTTCAGCAAAACTTTCTGCCAAGGAGTAAAACTGTTGCCGCAACTGGGGCAATGTTGTAAGTAATCTTGCTTTTCTTTTTTTTCAGGCATTATCACTCCGGTTTAATAATTATCCCAGTGTTTTCTCGGTCATTCATTTTTACAATTAATGGTTTTTCCAATCTTAAATGCTTAACATATTTTTGCTTATTCACTATTTTGCAAGTTTTTAACCATTCAAGATCAATAAATTCATTTTTATTATTATTCGATACAGAAAAGTAACCTATCATAAACGATGTGAGATTTTGAAAAAAATGAGTTCCCTGCGAAGGAGTTACAGAAATATCCTTAAAATTCGCTTCAATAATTACCTTTGCTCCTGATATTTCACTCCAAACAACAGGAATACCCAGCCAAGGATCGCGCGAACCCCATCTGCCGTAGCCTATCAAAAGATAATGTCTTCCTTCCATTATCAATTGATTGTTAAAAATGCTTATTTCGGCAGCTGCTTCTCTGCTGCGAGCTCTTTCAAATACATCATAATCCACATAAACAATATCCGTAATATCTGATATTGTACCTTGTCCTAAAACACTGTTGCTTTTGCATAAAAGTTTTTCATCGCTGATATTCGAAAAATTCATCTGTGTAGAATCAAATCTTGTTAGCAATGGTCGCATCTGTAAAAAACCAAACTCTTTAGGCTCCTTTTTCATATTTACAGCAAACTCAATTTCCACCGGAGTTCCCATCCCCCAAGAACCCATTTCTAAAAGGAGTTCTAATATTTTTGGCAACGGAAAAAGGTTGTTTTTTAATATGGGGCTAAATGTTATGACCCGAGGTCCCAGTCGCGAAAGGCCATCATAAATTGCATCACTCTCTGGTACATAAGTAGAAGCCGAATATTTTAATGTACCGTCCTCTTCGGCAGAATTTATTGGGAACTGCTGGATTAAATTATCGGTTGTTACTTTTCCGAAATTGCTTTCAACTTTCATTTTTAAGGCATAAAATTTAGACTGGCTTTCTTTAAGAGTATCCTGAACAGAAGAAAGCTGAATAAGATCTGTTGGAAATGCAGGACAAAATCTTGTGCAAACTCCTATATCTACAACTGTTTTGCCAAGTCCTAAAGCAACTAACGCTATACCGTCAGTTGCTTTTTGCGGAGCCAAAGGATAAAAATTATACGATTTTGCCACACCAGAAAAGTCGGGATAAAACCTTCCCGAATAATTGTGCCCGACTATTTTTTGCACAATTACAGCCATCTTTTCTTCATCACTTCGGAAGTTTGTTACTTTTATGTAACTTTTAGCATTCTGGTAAAATGTTGATGCATAAACGCTTTTAATTGCATTAAGCAATTCATTCAAACGAAGCAAAGGATAACTTTGATTATTGGGAATCATATAAGTCTGGTATACACCCGCAAAAGGATGATACTGTGAATCTTCAAGAAGACTTGAGGAACGCACTGCTAAAGGCTCATGCACAATTTCCAAAAATGAAATAAGATCTGCAATAATATCTTCGGGAAATTTTTCCGCATTAACAAATCTTCTGGTAATTTCTAAATCATCATCGCATTCCAGAGCAAAATTCCTTAAATCATTTTCTTCAAGAAACTGATCGAATACATTTGAAGCTATAACTATGCCCGCTGGAATACCGATGCGTACTCCGTCAAAATAATTCTGAATATCGTAATTATTTATCAAAGTGTTTACAAATCCCAGCCCCCTGGCTTTTCCGCCAATCGAACCTTTTCCGATTCGCGCAAAACTCTTCTCAGGATCGAAAGTGCTTTTATCAAAAACTTCAATAATACCTAAAGATCTTTGCTGCCTATATTCTATAAGCGATTCAATAAGATTTCTTCGTAAAGCTTCAATACTGGGAAATTCGCTTACTTTACGCGGTCTTAACTGGTGAGCAAGCCAAAATTCAGTTCTTGCCTTTAACCAATTCGAAAAATGATTTCTTTCTGCATGAAACTTTACACTTTCAGCTGGAACAATTGCAAGTTTTTCTTCAAGTTCTTTTAAGTTTCTTGCCTGTCCTACTTCAATGCCGTCTTCAGTACGGAAGATAAAATTCCCAAAACTTAAATATCTGTTGAAAAAATTCCGCAGTTTTTCAATTAACAATTGATCGTATTTATGAACAAAAGAAACCCCTAATTTTTCAACTTCCGATTTATATTCCTCACTCTGCGATAAAATAAGAATGGGAGTTTCATCATTTATCTTTTTAATGTTTTTAGTAAGTTGCAATCCGGCAGTATTGTTCAACTTTCCATGCATCGGGAACTCAATATCAGCAATAATACCCAAAATATTTTCTTCATACTTTGTATAATAATCCCATGCCTCTTCGTAAGAAGAACAAAATAATATTTTTGGTCTTGCTCTTTTTCGTAAATGTCTGTGCGAAAGATTAATTCCTTCCGAAATAAGTCTTTGTGTTTGTTTTAGAATTTCTAAATAAATAAGATAATTAAAATATGAATAGTACCGGATATTATCTTCAACGACAATAATACTTTGAACCCCTGCAATTCTTGTATCATGATCAACATTCATTTTATCTTCAAAATACTGAATTATTGCAAGAATTATTCTAAAATCGCCAAGCCATATAAATATTTTATCGAAAACAGAAACATTTTTTGTATGAATAATACTCTGAAGTTCTCGGTTATCATATCCCAGCAATACAATCGGAACATTAATTCCAGCATCTTTAATTTTTTGTGAAAACTCAATTACATCAATATCTTCAATATGCATTGTTGTAATAATCAGATCGAAGCGCTTTTCTTCCTTTGCAATTCTCAAAGCATCATAACCGCTCGATACGCGAGTTATTTCCGGAGCATGAACCAGATTAAGCGCCCTAGTTTCATTACGTATAAGTTCATACAGTTTACCGTCTTCTTCAAAAATGTATAAATCATATAAACTGGATACTATAAGAATTTCCTTAATTCTCTGTCTCATTAAGTTCTGAAAACCTTGAAACCGGTTTCCGTAACCATGCTCTATAAAATGCAAATCGAATTTATCTTCCACATTAACCTGATTTTTAAACGCAGAAAAATACAAAGAATATTTTTGGTGTCAAAAATATATAGGGATTTTTTTATAATATTTCTTAATTAAAAGTCAATAACTAAATATTATGCAGGAAAGATTATTTTTATACATTTTTTTAAAATAAAAAACCCTCAAATGGAAAGACCAAAGAGGGTTGATAAAAAAAAGAACCGGCAACTACCTACTCTCCCACGCACTTGCGTACGCAGTACCATCGGCGTATACGGGCTTAACTTCTCTGTTCGGAATGGGAAGAGGTGTTTCCCCGCAGCTATAATCACCGGTAAAAACTTTTGTTTCAAATTTCATAATGTATGAAAGATAAATGAGCAAAGCTGGATTTGGAAAAGTAATAATAAAAAATGGTTAAGCCTCACGACTTATTAGTACTGCTCAGCTAAATACATTACTGCACTTACACCTGCAGCCTATCAACCTCGTCATCTCCGAGGAGTCTTCAGCCCGACTAAGTCGGGGGGATACCTTATCTTGAAGTGGGCTTCGTGCTTAGATGCTTTCAGCGCTTATCCCGTCCGAACGTAGCTACCCAACTATACCGCTGGCGCGATAATTGGCTCACTAGAGGTTCGTTCACTTCGGTCCTCTCGTACTAGAAGCAACTCTTCTCAAGTATCCTGCGCCCGCATAGGATAGGGACCGAACTGTCTCACGACGTTCTGAACCCAGCTCACGTACCGCTTTAATTGGCGAACAGCCAAACCCTTGGGACCTTCTCCAGCCCCAGGATGCGATGAGCCGACATCGAGGTGCCAAACCTTACCGTCGATATGAACTCTTGGGTAAGATCAGCCTGTTATCCCCGGCGTACCTTTTATCCTTTGAGCGACGGCACTTCCACTCGCTACCGCCGGATCACTAAGTCCTACTTTCGTACCTGCTCGACCTGTTTGTCTCGCAGTTAAGCTCCCTTATGCCTTTACACTCTTCGCACGATTACCAACCGTACTGAGGGAACCTTGGAGAGCCTCCGTTACTTTTTGGGAGGCGACCGCCCCAGTCAAACTACCCGCCTAACAATGTCCCGGACCCTGTTTCAAGGGCCGCGGTTAGAATCCAAATAAAGCAAGGGTGGTATTTCACCGTTGACTCCACGTTACCTAGCGGCACCGCTTCACAGTCTCCCACCTATCCTACACATACTTTATTCGAACCCAATGCCAGGGTGCAGTAAAGGTGCACGGGGTCTTTCCGTCCATATGCGGGTAACCGGCGTCTTCACCGGTACCACAATTTCACCGAGCTCGTGATTGAGACAGTGCCCAAATCGTTACACCATTCGTGCAGGTCGGAACTTACCCGACAAGGAATTTCGCTACCTTAGGACCGTTATAGTTACGGCCGCCGTTTACTGGGGCTTCGATTTAAAGCTTCGCCTTGCGGCTGACCTCTCCTCTTAACCTTCCAGCACCGGGCAGGTGTCAGTCCCTATACTTCGTCTTGATTGACTTCGCAGAGACATATGTTTTTGTTAAACAGTCGCTTGGGCCTTTTCACTGCGGCCCCCTTCAGCTCCTCCCGCAGGGGATTCACTTACTAAGGGCACCCCTTCTCCCGAAGTTACGGGGTTAATTTGCCGAGTTCCTTAACCACGACTCACTCGAGCACCTTAGAATACTCATCCCGTCTACCTGTGTCGGTTTGCGGTACGGGCCGATATAATTCTCCTGTACGAAGCTTTTCTTGGCAGCTTGGTTACGGTCAGTTCAGGACATTCGTCCACCCGTTCGCTTCTCGGTGTTTGAAAATGCGGATTTGCCTGCATCTTCCACCTACCTGCTTAGACCGCCTAATCCGTCAGGCGGCTGACCTTCACTCCTGCGTCCCTCCTTACAGTCAAACAAATTATACCGGGTACGGGAATATTAACCCGTTTTCCATCGCCTACGCCTTTCAGCCTCAGCTTAGGTCCCGACTAACCCTGAGTCGATTAACGTTGCTCAGGAATCCTTAGACTTTCGGTGTGCTGGTTTTCCACCAGCATTATCGTTACTTATGCCAACATTTGCTTTTCTATGCGCTCCAGCATACCTCGCAGTACACCTTCAACGCACATAGAATGTTCCTCTACCACTCCGACAAGTCGGAGTCCATAACTTCGGCAAGTAGTTTTAGTCCCGTAAATTGTCGACGCTCGGTCGCTTGACTAGTGAGCTATTACGCACTCTTTAAATGAATGGCTGCTTCTAAGCCAACATCCTAGTTGTCTGAGCAACCGAACATCCTTTCTCTGTTAACTACTATTTGGGGGCCTTAGTTGTTGGTCTGGGTTGTTCCCCTCTTGGCAATGAAGCTTATCCCCCACTGCCTGACTCCCGAGAAACATATCTGCGGTATTCGGAGTTTGTCTGGGGTTGGTACCCTTGTGAGGGCCCTAGCCCAATCAGTGCTCTACCTCCGCGATACTTTTACTCGAGGCTAGCCCTAAAGCTATTTCGAGGAATACGAGCTATCTCCGAGTTTGATTGGCCTTTCACTCCTACCCTTACCTCATCCAAAAGGTTTTCAACCCTTACTGGTTCGGACCTCCATTCCGTTTTACCGGAACTTCATCCTGGACAAGGGTAGATCACACGGTTTCGCGTCTGCCGCATATTACTAATCGCCCTGTTCAGACTCGCTTTCGCTGCGGCTCCTCCGCTTAGCGGATTAACCTTGCAATATACGAACAACTCGTTGGCTCATTATCCAAAAGGCACGCTGTCATCCGGCAGCTGCCGGACTCCAACCGTTTGTAAGCATACGGTTTCAGGTACTATTTCACTCTCCTGTTAGGAGTGCTTTTCACCTTTCCCTCACGGTACTTATTCACTATCGGTCACGAGTGAGTATTTAGCCTTAGGAGATGGTTCTCCCGGATTCCCACAAAATTCCACTTACTTCGTGGTACTTGGGTAACTTGCCCAGTGAGCTATAATATTTTCGCCTACAGGACTTTCACCCCCTTTGGTTAACCTTTCCAGGTTATTCGACTAATATTATAGTTTTTTACTCACCGACTTATTTGCAATTCAGTCTGGCTAGTCCCCGCTACACCGTCAACACAACGGTTGCATCCTTTTATATGTTGATCGGTTTTGGCTCTTTCCCTTTCGCTCGCCACTACTCAGGAAATCGTTTTTACTTTCTCTTCCTACGGGTACTTAGATGTTTCAGTTCCCCGCGTTGGCTTCCTGCAGCCTATCTTTTCAGCTGCCGATGATTGAGCATTACCCCAATCAGGTTCTCCCATTCGGATATCCGCGGATCACAGGTTACTTCCACCTCTCCGCGGCGTTTCGCCGGTAGTCGCGTCCTTCTTCGCCTTCTCGTGCCAAGGCATCCACCGTATGCCCTTTGTAACTTAACCATAAAATTTGTTATTTATATTTGATTTCTCGCATATGATACTTTTTTTATTATTGCTTTTCTTTTCCAGCTTTATGTTAACCTTTTTCGTTAACATCCTGCTCATTCATTCTTTCAAAGAACTTTTTTCCGCCTTAAACGGACTTTGTGGAGCTAATCGGGATCGAACCGATAACCTCCGCCTTGCAAGGGCGGCGCTCTCCCAATTGAGCTATAGCCCCTAATAACTTCTTAGGGCTAGCGATCCATTTCTCTTAATGAACTTCGCCTCTTCCTGTGGGCCTGAGTGGAATTGAACCACTGACCTCACGCTTATCAGGCGTGCGCTCTAACCATCTGAGCTACAGGCCCAGGTCTTATACCCGTTTACCTTTTCTCTCCGGTCAGGGTCGCTTTCATCTTTTTTATGAACTGTTTTCTCTTTTTGTTAGTTCAGAGCAAACGACTTTCTGCTTCGTCTTAGCTTTTTTTTTGCATACTTTATTACTCTAGAAAGGAGGTGATCCAGCCGCACCTTCCGGTACGGCTACCTTGTTACGACTTAGCCCCAGTTACCAGTTTTACCTTCGGCAGCTCCCTCCTAATAGGTTGGGTCACTGACTTCGGGTACCCCCGGCTTCCATGGCTTGACGGGCGGTGTGTACAAGGCCCGGGAACGTATTCACCGCGCCGTGCTGATGCGCGATTACTAGCAATTCCAACTTCATGGAGTCGAGTTGCAGACTCCAATCCGAACTGGGGATGCTTTTTTGGGATTGGCTCCACCTCGCGGCTTGGCTTCCCGTTGTAACATCCATTGTAGCACGTGTGTGGCCCTGGGCGTAAGGGCCATGCTGACTTGACGTCATCCCCGCCTTCCTCACTACTTGCGTAGGCAGTCCCATTAAAGTGCCCAGCTTAACCTGATGGCAACTAATGGTAGGGGTTGCGCTCGTTGCGGGACTTAACCCAACACCTCACGGCACGAGCTGACGACAGCCATGCAGCACCTGTACATATGCCCCGAAGGGAATTATGCTTTCACATAACGTCATATGCCTTTCAAGCCCAGGTAAGGTTCTTCGCGTTGCATCGAATTAAACCACATGCTCCACTGCTTGTGCGGGCCCCCGTCAATTCCTTTGAGTTTCAACCTTGCGATCGTACTCCCCAGGTGGAATACTTATTGCGTTTGCGTCGGCACTGAGTTTGCACCCAACACCTAGTATTCATCGTTTACAGCGTGGACTACCAGGGTATCTAATCCTGTTCGCTCCCCACGCTTTCGCGCCTCAGCGTCAGTTATGGACCAAGAGACCGCCTTCGCCTCTGGTGTTCTTCCAGATATCTACGTATTTCACCACTACACCTGGAATTCCGTCTCTCTCTTCCATACTCAAGTTAAACAGTATCAAAGGCAGTTTCACGGTTGAGCCGTGAGATTTCACCTCTGACTTATTTAACAGCCTACGCGCCCTTTACACCCAGTGAATCCGGACAACGCTTGCCCCCTACGTATTACCGCGGCTGCTGGCACGTAGTTAGCCGGGGCTTTCTCTGAGGGTACAGTCAATGCAGGGTGCTGCCCTGCTTTTTCGTCCCCTCTAACAGGAGTTTACAACCTTACGGCCTTCTTCCTCCACGCGGCGTTGCTGGGTCAGCCTTACGGCCATTGCCCAATATTCCTCACTGCTGCCTCCCGTAGGAGTCTGGACCGTGTCTCAGTTCCAGTGTGGCTGATCATCCTCTCAGACCAGCTACTGATCGTCGCCTTGGTGGGCTTTTACCCCGCCAACTAGCTAATCAGATGCAAGCTCATCCCTTGGCAACCTTTCGGTCTTTAACAACATCACCACTCGGTGCCGCTGCATTATTCGGTATTAGCCACCATTTCTAGTAGTTATTCCCATCCAAAGGGTAGATTACTTACATTTTACTCACCCGTGCGCCAGTTTACTTATCTCCCGAAAGAAACTTTCTCCTTGACTTGCATGTGTTAAGCACGCCGCCAGCGTTCGTCCTGAGCCAGGATCAAACTCTCCGTTGTAAAGTTTTTACTCAATTAAAATTGGCGTAATTTGCTGTATGCTTTTTATTTTTAACTAAAATTTCTACTTCTAGTCGTTCACTCTTTCAAAGAACTAACTTATAAAAACGAGACTTCTAACTTACCATTCTATATCTTATTTGTCAAGTCGTTATCTTAACCTTTTTTCTTTTTTTCATTCGCCTTTATAAAGCGTCTCGTCTCATTTTCTAAAGAACTTATTCAATTTTTTACAGATTTCAAATTTACAACCTTTCTCTTTCCTTGTCAAGATGTTTTTTATATTTATTTTTTGTTATTTTTCATACAGATCGGAACTTTAAGATTTTTAATCTGTTATACATAAATATTTATTGATTATTAAAAAAAAAACTATATATTAAAAGTAGTTAATTTTTCACAACCGGAGGTTATTTCGAATAATATCTACTTCTTTTTTCACATTAACTAAAGAAAGGGGTATAGTATGAATACCAACAACAATCCGTTATCGGAACTTATTAACGATGACATTTATGATCTTTTAGAAAGCAAAGGTCTAATTAACGAAAAGTCTGTTCGAGATTATCAAATCCGGAAAAAATTTAAAGATCTGAGAACTCAGAGAATAAGCGCCAGCGATGCAATTGACGCATTACGCGAAGAGTATCCGTATTTGCAATTTGATACTATTAGAAAAATTGTTTATCAAATTCAAAAATAGTGATTGACAAAATTGTCATCTTAATTTATATTCTCAGAAGTACTTTCAAAGATTTTGATTTCTTTGATTGATTTTAGCCCAGTGTTACCCCCAAACGCTGGGCTTTTTATTAAACAATTAAAAATTATGGTATTATGGCTAAATTAAAAAAAAGTACAAAACAGTCTGCAGCTAGAGTTAAGTCTCCATTTAAAAGTTACTGGTATAAATACAATTTATACCTGATTTATTTTGGAATTGGACTTTTAATCCTTGGATTTTATCTGATGGGTTCAAAACCTTTCGATAATACTATGGGATTAAGCTTATCAACTATAATTATTTTGTTTGCATATTTAACAATTTTTCCGTTTGCTATATTGTTTAAAAAGAAAGAAAAGAAAGATTTGCTTTAAAATAGCATTTGCTGACTATTTTGTAATTCAGGTTTTATTATTGAATTGCTTATATATTTATTTTTGTGAGTTCTGATAATTAAACTTTACGAATATATTAAATAATTAAATTGCTTTCGGATAATTTACTAAAAATACGGTTTCTTCTGGATATTGAAGGGATTGGTATCTACAGGGTGCTGTCTCTTCTTCAAAAATTCAATACATTGGATGATATTTTTTCTGCTTCGCTTTCTGAACTCTTTTCTGTTGACGGAATAAGCAAAACTATAGCCCAAAATATTTTAAGCTCACAAGATAAAATCAATCTTCTAAAAAATAAACTTGAAGAAGAAAGTAATATACTTGAAAAACTTGATGCTGATATTCTAACGTATTTTGATGCCAACTACCCTGCAATACTTAAAAAAATTTATCTGCCTCCTCTTATTTTATATACTTTGGGCAATTTGTGTGATAAGGACAATTATTCTGTTGCAATTGTGGGAACCCGTAATCCAACGAGTTATGGGAAAAGTGCCGCGCGCAAGTTTGCCGGTGAATTAGCTGAGCAAGATATTACAATTGTAAGCGGTCTGGCAAGAGGAATTGATTCGATTGCGCACGAAACTTCGTTAAATGCGGGAGGAAGAACAATTGCAGTTACCGGTTCAGGTCTCGATGTTATTTATCCTCCTGAAAATAAAAGATTGTACGAACGGATTAAAGAACAAGGAGTAATTGTTACTGAGTTTGAACCCGGTACAAAACCCGATGCCCAGAACTTTCCCAAACGTAACAGAATCATTTCGGGTCTTTCTTTAGGAACATTGGTTATAGAAACAGCTCTGAAAGGCGGAGCTATGCAGACAGCAGCTTATGCTCTTGATCAGAACCGAGAAATATTTGCTGTTCCGGGTAACATTGGAGTGGAACAGAGTACCGGATGCAACATTCTTATTCAAAAGGGTGAAGCTAAACTTGTAAAAAATGTTGATGATATAATTGAAGAGTTAAAGATAAAAAACCTTTCAAAAAAGGACAAACAAAAGCCAAAACCTGAAGAAGAACTAAACTTTTTTGAAGAAAAAATATTAGATCTGCTGAACGAAAAAGAATTGCAAATTGATGAAATTTCAATAAAAAGTCAGATTTCAACAGCCGATTGTCTTGTCCATCTTCTTTCACTTGAATTTAAAGGATTGGTAAGGCAATTACCGGGCAAGGTTTTTACAGCCGATTAGTATTTCTTTTTCCCTTTCCACAGCCTTTGAAGTCTTTCTTTTAGACTTTTTTCATTTCCGTTTTCGGTAGGATAATAAAACTGATTGTTTTTTAATTCTTTCGGAAGATATTCTTCTGTGATGAAATTTTCAGTATAATCGTGAGGATATTTATAACCGTTTGAATAACCGATTTCTTTCATAAGATTGGTAGGCGCATTCCTGAGATGCAACGGCACAGGATATTGAGGTCTTTGTCTTACAACTGAATAAGCTTTTGATACTGCGTTATAGGAAGAATTGCTTTTAGGACACGATGCAAGGTAAACTGCGCACTGGGCAAGAATAATCCGGGCTTCGGGCATACCTATTTTTGTAACCGCATCAAAAGCAGCATTTGCAAGTAAAAGCGCATTCGGTGAAGCGTTTCCAATATCTTCCGAAGCAAGTATAATCATTCTCCGTGCAATAAAAACCGCGTCTTCTCCGCCTTCCAGCATACGAACCATCCAGTATAAAGCTGCATCCGGATCGCTTCCGCGTATACTTTTTATAAATGCCGAAATAATGTTATAATGCTCTTCCCCGTTTTTATCGTACGAAACAGCTTTTGATTGGATTATTTTATTTAATAAATCTTTGCTGATGATAATTTCATCATTTTTTGATTGATGAAGAACAGCCGATTCCAAAATTGAAATCATTAAGCGTGCATCGCCTCCCGATAAAAAAATGAGATGATCGGGATCGGTAATATTTATTTTAAGTTTGCTGAGAAATTGATCAGTTTTTAGGACGCTATCAAGAATTTTTTCGAGATCTTTTTTACTCAATTCTTTTAATACATATACTCTTGCCCGCGACCTTAAAGCAGGAATTACTTCGAAAGATGGATTTTCGGTAGTAGCTCCTATTAAAATGATTTCCCCCGATTCAACCGAAGATAGCAGTGCATCCTGCTGGGCTTTATTGAACCGGTGAATTTCATCAATAAATAGAATAGTGCGTTTACCGAAATTAAGATTTAAAATTGCTTTTTCGATAACAGCCCTAACATCTTTTACACCGGATGAAACCGCATTTAGCTTAAAAAATTCGGAACTTGTTGTTTCGGCAATAATTCGGGCTATTGATGTTTTCCCTGTTCCGGGAGGTCCCCATAAAATAAAAGAAGAAATTGCATCGTTTTCAATCATTACACGAATCGGCGCTCCCTTTCCTAAAAGTTCATTCTGGCCGATTATATCATCAATAGTTTTAGGTCTGACTCTTTCAGCTAAAGGAATTCTGGAATTTTCCGTATTCACTTTTCAACCTGAGTTTCTTCAATAATAAACGATTCTTCATTAGGCTTGTGCATCCTGAACTTTTCGCGGGCAACTTTTTCTATTTTATAGTCATCGTTATTCAGAGAATCTATTTCTTTCTGTTCGGTCTCAATAGATTTTTCTGTATTTAGTATTTCACTGTCAAGTTTTTCAATTGCATTGTTTGTTTTGATGTATTTTATAATTCCATATTGATTAAAAACCAGAAATGCTATAACTAAAATTACAACAATCATCAATGCTGCCGAAATCAGTTTATTTTTAGTTTTATTCTGCATCATATCATCGCTGATTGAATAATTCTGTCCACCAGCTCGTCATAACTTATTCCCGCAGCTTGAGCAGACTTAGGCAAAAGACTGTGGCTTGTCATTCCGGGCAGCGTATTTATTTCGAGACAATAACTTTCGGAATTAGTCGTTAGCCGGAAATCAACACGGCTGTAACCGCGGCAGCCTAAAGATTTATATGCTTTTATTGCCTGATCCTGAAGTTGTATTTTAATATTTTCGGGAAGTATTGCCGGAACATCGTATGAACACATCCCATCCGAATATTTGCATTCGTAATCGTAAATTTCGTGAACAGGTTTAATTTCAACCGGCGGCAAAGCAATTTCATTCAATATGCCTACTGCCAATTCTCTGCCTTCAATAAATCTTTCAACAAGGAATTTCTCAGAAAATTTGAGAGCGGTTTTTACTGCCTGAAGAACATCTTCTTGTTTTTTACAGACTGAAAGTCCTATTGTGCTTCCTCCGTTATTTGGTTTTATTATTGCGGGATAACCAATTTCTTTGTTAATGAAATCCATAATTCTGTCATAATCTTTTTCCGAATTTCCTATTATCCAATCTGCAGTTTGAACTCCGGAATGACGGAACATAACTTTCGAAAAATCTTTATCCATTGCCAATGAACTTGCTAAAACGCCGCATCCGGTATATTTTATTCCGCGCAATTCCAAAACCGATTGAATAGTTCCGTCCTCGCCCCATTGCCCGTGAAGGGTAATGAATGCAACGTCGATTCCGTCAAACAACTCAGAATTAATTACATCAAGATAATTTCTGTTAGATAATTCCGCAGCGTCTTTTTCTTTAAAATATTCTTCTTCATTTTCCGGCTGGTTATGTCCGTAAGCCGGATCAATTATTTTGTAATTGTAACCCAAGTTTTTTAACGATTTTGTAATTGAAAATCCGGATGACTTTGATACTTCTCTTTCAGGCGAGGTGCCTCCGCAAATAAGCACTACTTTAATCTTACTTCTGTCCATAATATCTCGAAATTTTTAAAATTGAATTGTTAAAATTACTAAAGAAAATTTAAAAGCAACTTTTAAAATAAATGAAGAGAAATAAAGGATTAATTTTTCTGTTTCCAGAATTAATAAAAATATTTCTAATTAATTCCGTTCAATTTTTCAAGCCGTTCCATTATTTCCATATTTATCACTCCTTCTTTGCCGGCTGGTTTCGGGTATTCGCCTTTAAGTATAGAATTTTGGAATTCTTTAAGAAGGAGCAGCATTTTGGGTGTTCTTCCGCGGAAAGCTTTTTTCTTTTCGCCCACAAGATCAATAATCAATTTAGCGGGAATATGTTTTCTTACTATTACATTTTCGATTGCTATGCTTCCTTTATATCCCAATATTTCAATACGGTTAAAAGCTTTTTCGGAATTGAATGAAACACAGAATCTGCCATAACCCGAATTTTTAAATTTTACTATACCAGTTGAAAAATCATCAACTTCGCCCTTGAAAATAACGTTATCTGTAAATCCGGTAATTTGTTCAATTTCGCCGCCGAAAAATCTGAGCAGATCAATCATATGTGTACCGAGATCGCGCAAAGCTCCGCCTCCGCTTAAATTCTTTTGGTAGCGAAAATTTTCTCCCGGAGGAAGCATTATATTGAAATCAGCCGAAATTGAAATAATTTTCCCTATAAGTTCGTTTTTAATTAATTCTTTTGCTTTGATAATTAGAGGATGAAAGCGGAAAACATAGTCTACTGCAAGAAACACCTTGTTTTTTTCGCAGACTTCAACCATTTCGGCAGCCTGTAAAGAATTTAGCGCCAATGGTTTTTCGCAAAGAATATGTTTGCCAGCTTGCGCTGCTTTAATTACCTGCCAATGATGATCGGAATTGCGTCCGGAAATGTAAACTGCATTTATATCGGATTTAAGAAATTCATCGAAATTGCTAAATGCTTTTTTAGCGGCAAATTTATCGGCTATAAATTTTGCCCTTGAAATATCGGAGCTGTAAACCGAAATAAGTTTGCTTTTCTTCAACATCTGAAGAGAAGGAAGAAAAGTTCTTTCGGCAAACAATCCGCATCCGGCTACGCCCCATTTCAGCTTTTCAACAGACCGGTGGGTGAATTTCAATTTTTTCGAAGCTTCTGATAATTTCATATTCTAAGTTTATCCATTAATTTGGTAATAGGCTTTGCATTTTGCATTATATAAAAGTGAATTGCAGGGACATTATTGTTTAGCAGGTCTTCTACTTGTTTTGCAGCCCATTCAACCCCGACTTCGAGAACGTGTTCCGGTTTCGCACTTAATACTTCATCAACAAGATCAGCCGGAATATCGATATAAAAGTTTTTGGGAAGATTGGATATGTGAGTTTTGTTTGTAATTAGTTTTAATCCGGGAATTATAGGAATTGAAATTCCTTTTTCGCGGCAGCTTTTTACATAATTGTAATATTTTTTATTATCAAAAAACATTTGTGTTACAATATAGTCGGCGCCTTTATCAGCTTTTAATTTTGTGAATTTTATATCAGTATCCTGATTAGGAGCTTCGAAATGCTTTTCGGGATATCCTGAAATTCCTACGCAAAAATTTGTAGGATCGGCATTAAGCAGCGAATCCTCAAGATATTTTCCGTGATTCATATCTTTAATCTGACCTACCAAGTCCGAGGCATATTCGTTAATGCTTCTTCCGAAAGAAGTTTTCTTTTTATAACCGCTTTCGTCTCCTCTTATTGCAAGTACGTTGTCAATTCCCAAATAGTGAAGTTCAATTAAAAAATCTTCAGTTTCTTCTTTTGTAAAACCGTTGCATATAACATGAGGAACAGCATCAATGTTGTATTTATTTTGAATAAGCGCGCAAATACCCAATGTTCCGGGACGTTTACGTTTAATTCGCATCTGCAGGCTGCCGCCCGAACTTTCTTCGTAAACCACCTCGGCAGCATGGCTTGTAATATCTATAAAAGGAGGATTATACTTCACAATATCTTCCAAAACTTCTAAAAGAGCTTTAATATCACCGCCGCGTTTGGGTGGAATTATTTCGAAACTGATTAAAGGATTTTTTGCTTTTGCGAGATGCTCGATTACTTTCATTTTTTTCCTGAGATTTTACGAAATTTACAATTTTATTTTATTAAGTACCTAAATTTAATTTCCTTCCGGTATTAATTCCAAAAGTTTGCTGTTTTTATCAGAAATCCAATTTCTTTCGGTATATACTTTTATATATTTTCCTTCAAGCCACTTTTCGGTCATATCCGAATAATAGTTGCTGAAAGTGTGCCCCGACTGCCCCGAAGGAAGAATGCATTCAAAATAAGCGGGTTCGGCAAAATCGAAAATATACCTCATCGAAGGGCCGAGTTCGGTTTCGTAACTGCCGTTAAAAGAATATTCTGTATTAAAAACAGTAGTGCCGCTCCCTCCTATAGGATAAGTGCCTATATCAAAAATTTTATCTGTCATTGGTGATTCGCCATGGAAAAAATGTTTTAACGTAAGTTTATGAAGTTCTCCCCATTGCCATAGAGAAATATCTTTGCCAAAATTTTTTTCCAATTGTTTTACAGCCTGCGAAAAGCTTAGCCTCAGAATCTCATCGCGTGTCTCTTTCTTTTTAGTTTTTACATTATCAAACCAAAGCGTATCATTTTTTTGAAGCAGATTCTGAATACTTCTGTAAGGCACATTTTCGATGAAGCAAAATTCCTTAAAAAGATTTTCGTTCATTTGATCTTTATATGTATTTTCGAGAAGTTTGTTGAAAAACACCTCGAATATTGCCGGTACCTGACTGCCTGCCGGCATTTTATAATCCCATTTTTTTAAAAGTTCCAGAGAATGATATTCAAGTCCGTTCAGCGTGCTATTGCTATCGAAAGCATTAATAAGATACTTAGTAATTTCTTCGGCATACAACGATTTGAAATCGTTTTGATATTTTTTAAAATCGGCGCTCGAATGTCTTTGTTTTGATGAAAGAAGCTGATTTATTCTTTTAATTCTGGAAGAAGGCTCCCACATATTGGAAATATGATAGCCGAAATTTTTAACCGTTTTATTGTTTGCCGAAGCAATAAAACCTTCTGCCGGATTTAAAATTTCGGGCATTTCCCCGAAAGGAACAAATCCCTGCCAATCATATTTATCTGTTGTACCGTCGTAAATAAAAGATATACTGTTGACTTCCCGTATAGGAAGTCTTCCGCCGAAAATATAAGCTATATTTCCGGTAGAATCGGCATAAACAAAATTCTGCGCCGGCGAGTTGTAATTTGAAAGAGCTACTTTAAATTCAGAATAATTTTTTGCTTTGTTAACTTTAATAAAGCATCCTATTTCATCGCTGAAATCCAAGGCAGTCCAGCGCATGCTTATATTATTTTTTTTGTGCACCGGATCGGGATAAAGCGAATTAAAAACATGATTTTCGGAAATAACAGGACCTCTGTGTGTTTTTTTAATTTCTATCTTTACTGAAGCAGAGTCTTTTACAGTAATTGTTTCTTCGGCAACCTTAAGATTTTTCCATTCGTTGTTGAATAAATATTTTTTCCCTGTGCTGTCGAAAGTTTCGCTGTAAAAATCACAGTCATCTGCCATGCAATTTGTAACCACCCACGAAATACTGCTGTTTTTCCCTATAACAACAACCGGAATTCCAGGCAGCATAAATCCGGATACGTTGAATTCAGGTGTATGAATATCGGCAATGTACCATTTAGCGGGGGTTTGAAATGATAAGTGCGGATCGTTTGCAATTATCGGTTTTCCGCTTTCAGACCGGCTTCCGCTCACAGCCCAGTTATTCGAACCTATGTGCGTACCGTTTCCCCATCCTATAAAATTCCTGAAATTTTTGGCAGTATTTATAAAATCGAAATCCGCGTTTGCAATTTTTTTTATCTCCTGAGGAATGATATACGGCATATTTTCCTCGTAATCGGGGATTATATATTTAACAGAATCTTTGCCAAGCTTTTGCGCCAGATGAGTATATGCAATATCTGTCCACCAGCTTATGTTCAATTCCCACGATAAAAGCTTTGCAATTAAAAGACTATGTTCGGGTTTCCAAGGTTCGGGGTTGTAATTCAAAAGATCGAATTCTACCGAAAGAGAATTAGCGTTTTTCCGAATACATTCGTTTATACCTTTAGAATACGCTTCAAGAATTTCTATTGTTTCTTTATCGTATTTTTTCAGGTTTTCTTTTACATGTTTATACAAACCTATTGTACGGAACATCTTATCGAAAGCAAGGGTCTTTCCGCCGAAAATTTCACTTAATCTTCCCTGACCTGCCCGGCGTATCATATCCATTTGAAACATTCTTTCGCCGGCATGTATGTAACCCAAAGAAAAAGCAGCGGATTTGAAATCATCTGCAAATATGTGCGGAACTTCATTTTCATCAAAATAAATTTTTACATTTCCATCCAGACCTTTTACTTTGTCTTTGCCCTCGTGTGCCGGCACATAACTCTTTACGGAAAAATATGCTATTGCAGCAAAAGCTGATAGTAAGATTAAAACTGCAGCCGGCAGGATAATTAATGTTTTTTTCCAGCCCATAATTCCAAATTATTTTATATTTTTAATGCACGAAATTACAACAAAGTAACATCAAATAAAATCGGATACCCGAACAATTTAAAAATTAAACAGATAAAGTTATGGAACCTATGTTAATTATTGTTTTGCAGTCATTGTCGTTAGTTGCTTTAATTGTATTGATTTTTCTTATTATCAGATTGCTTAAAAAAGATGACCAGGCTTTCAACGAAAAATTAATAAGCTTTTTAAACGAGTTTTCGGAGAAGTGGGAAAAACTTTTAAAAGATGAACTTGGCAGAACCCGCGAAGAGCAGAATAAAAACGCGCGCGCCGAACGCGAAGAATTGAGCGGCTCGATTAAACTTTTCAGCGATCAGCTTTTTAACAGAATGACTGATATTGCAAAAATGCAGAAAACCCAGCTTGATATTTTTGCCGAACAGCTTACAAAATTAACTTCAAGCAACGAAGAGAAAATAGGCAGACTTCAGGAAAAAGTTGAAGCGCAGTTGAAAAATATTCAGGAAAACAACGAGAAAAAACTTGAAGAAATGCGGAATACTGTTGACGAAAAGTTGCAATCGACTCTGGAAAAACGGCTTGGCGAATCCTTCAAACAAGTAAGCGAACGGCTTGAGCAGGTTCATAAAGGACTTGGCGAAATGCAGACTTTAGCAACCGGCGTGGGAGATCTTAAAAAAGTTCTTACAAACGTAAAAACGCGCGGCACTTGGGGTGAAATTCAGCTTGGCAATTTAATAGAGCAGATTTTAACTCCCGAACAATACGCTGCAAATGTTGAAACTAAAAAAGGCAGCGGCGCCCGGGTTGAATTTGCTATTAAATTCCCCGGAAGAAACGGCAGAGCCGAAGAAATTTTATGGCTGCCTATTGATGCAAAATTTCCACTCGAAGATTATCAGCGGCTGCTTGAAGCGCAAGATGCCGCAAATTCCGAATTGGTGGAAACTGCTGCCAAAGAAATTGAAAAAAGAATTAAACTGGAAGCAAAAAATATTTCATCAAAATATCTCGATCCTCCGGCTACAACCGACTTTGCAATTTTATTTTTACCCATTGAAGGATTATTTGCCGAAGTTCTGCGCCGTCCCGGTCTGGCAGATTCCATTCAGCGAGAGTTCCGGATTCTGCTTGCCGGACCTACAACACTAGCTTCAATTTTAAACAGTTTGCAAATGGGTTTCCGCACACTTGCAATTGAAAAACGTTCCAGCGAAGTATGGCAGCTTCTCGGCGCTGTTAAAACCGAGTTCGGCAAGTTCGGCGAAATTCTTGAAAAGACTCACGATAAACTTGAACAGGCAAGCAAATCAATTGGCGATGCAACACGCAAAACCCGCACAATAGAGCGCAAACTCCGCGATGTGCAGGAACTGCCGGCTGCCGAGGGAATTAAACTTCTTGGTGAAAACTCTGATGATGATGAGATTTCAGAAAATTGACTTTCGCAAAATTCTAATACTAATTTTATACGGTTTAAATGCCCGAAATAATAAAAGTAAAAGTTGAAAAAATAATATACCACAATCCGGCTAACAATTATACAGTTGCCGTCTGTCTGCTTGAGGAAGAACTTCCTGTAACGGTAACCGGAAGTTTTGTAAACATCCGCGAAAAAGATAAATATATTCTTACAGGAGAATGGACAGAGCACCCGAAATACGGCGACCAGTTTAATGTTCAGGCTTACGAGCCGGATCTTCCCAAAAGCAAAACTGATATTGCAGCTTTTTTGGGTTCTGGATTATTAAAAGGAATCGGTCCGTCGCTTGCAAAAAGAATAACCGAACATTTTGGTGAAAATACTCTCGACATTCTTGACAACGACATAAACCGTCTTCGCGAAATACAGGGAATTGGCGGAAAAAAATTTGATGAAATAAGCGCTTTATGGAATTCACAGAAAGTTTTGAGAGGACTTGTTATTTTTCTTCAGAAGCACGAAATAAACGCCGGTTATGCCAGCAAACTTTTTAAGTACTACGGCAGCACTGCCCAGGAAATAATTGAAAATAATCCTTACAGACTAATTGATGATGTTTGGGGAATAGGCTTTAAAAAAGCTGATTCAATTGCAATGCATCTCGGGTTCAGTAACGATTCTCCTCTCCGCATAGAAGCAGGATTGCAGCATTTACTTAAAACATTTTCGGACGAAGGTCATAATTGTTACCCTTACCGCCAGTTTATTTCTAAAGCAGCCGAGTCTTTTCAACTCGGACACGACATTATTGGAAGCTGTGTTGAAAATCTAATTGATAAAGGAATTTTAATACTTGAAAAAGAATTATGCCGGAATAATGAAGATTCTTTTATTTATCTCGATAAATTCTATAATGCCGAAAACGGAATTACTAAACACCTTAAATCAATCAGTTCGCTTAAAAACTCAAACTTTTTTATTCAGATGCACGAAATAAAAAAGACTATTGAAGATCTGAATATCGAATTTGATGAAATTCAGGAAACCGCAGTTAAAAAAGCTTTATCCGAAAAAATAATGATTCTTACCGGTGGCCCCGGAACCGGTAAAACCACAATCCTTAAAGCAATTTTAAATTTAATGAAAAATGCCGGAAAAAAGGTTTTGCTTGCTGCCCCCACGGGCAGAGCAGCAAAAAGGATGCAAGAAGCTACAAATTATCCGGCTGTTACAATTCACCGTCTTCTTGAATTTTCGCCGCAGGAGTTTATTTTCGCACGCGATGAAGATAATCCCCTTGAATGCGATTATTTGATTGTTGATGAATTTTCGATGGTTGATGTAATGCTCTTTCATTCACTCATAAAAGCTGTTCCTCTTCAGTGCGGAATGCTGCTTGTGGGCGATGCCGATCAGCTTCCTTCGGTTGGTGCGGGAAATGTGTTCCGGGATATAATTAACAGCGGCAGTCTGCCTGTAATAAAACTCGAAAAAATTTACCGGCAGGCAGAAAAGAGTTTAATCATACAAAATGCGCACAAAATAAATCAGGGGATAATTCCTACTTTTACAAATGATATGAGCTCCGGCGACGATATGTATTTTTTTACAATAAACAGCAGCGAATTGATACTGGAAACTTTATTGAGACTTTGCAAGGAAGAAATACCCTCCCGTTTCGGTTTTGATGTATCAAGAGATGTTCAGATAATTGCCCCTATGTATAAATCGGCTTCGGGTGTTAATAATTTAAATACTGTTTTACAAAATGCGCTAAATCCGATGGGAAAAGTTATTTTAAACAGAAATTTTGAAATCCGCGTAGGCGATAAAGTTATGCAGACAAGGAATAATTACGAAAAAGATGTTTACAACGGCGATGTTGGAAAAGTAACAGCATTCAACAAACGAGAACAATATTTAATTGTAATGTTTGATGATAAAGCCGTAAAATACGAATATACCGAAACCGACGAGCTTGTTCTTGCTTATGCCGTTACTGTTCACAAAGCTCAGGGAAGCGAATATCCTGTTATTATTATGCCTCTTGTAACAGAGCATTATCCGCTATTGCAAAGAAATTTAGTTTACACTGCGGTTACCAGAGGGAAAAAGCTTGTTATTTTAATGGGAACAAAACAAGCGCTTGCAATTGCAGTAAACACTAATAAGTCCGTTAAAAGATTTACACTTCTTTCCGAAAGGATAAAATCAGTTAACTAGTTTACCGATTCTGTTCAGTCTTATTGAACCGATTATTTTAAATATTTCCGATAACGAATAATTGCTGTCCCAAGAAAGAAGAATAATAAAAGGTGAACCTAAAACATTTTCCCGCGGGACAAAACCCCAAAAACGACTGTCGGCACTGTCGTCGCGGTTATCGCCCATCATAAAATAATAATCGGTTTTAACTGTATATCCATTTGTTTCGCTGCCGTCTATGTAAATTTTTCCGTTATTAACTGCTACAACTTCTCTTTGATATTCGCGGTTTATAAATGTTTCCCAGCGCTTGATGTTTTGCAGATTAAGCTCGAGTTTGTCTCCCTTTTTAGGGATAACTAAAGGTCCGTAATTATCTTCATTCCATTTGCTTGTAGGCGGGAAAATACCAGGTTCATTGCTGTCGGAACTTTGAACAAAATCATTTTTATATTTCATTTTAGGCGCCCGGGGGAATTCCTTTCCGTTTACAAATAATACTTTATTTATTATTTGAATTGTATCCCCTGGTTCGCCAACGCATCTTTTTACATAAGACAAAACTTTTTCCGAGTTCAATTCATCTCTGTCGCCTGGATAATCGAAAACGACAATATCTCCTTTTTCAGGATCGCCGATTTTTAAAAGATTTGCAAACGGTAGTCTTACATCTGTATGCGGAATATTGCGCGGAGTAGAAAGATCGTAAGCAAGTTTATTTACCAAAAGAAAATCGCCTGTAAGTATTGTATCTTCCATCGAACCTGTTGGCACCATTGAAGGCTGAACAACTGAAGATGCCACAAAAAATAAAATTATTCCCAGTATTACAAATTCACGAACGTTTCTTATAATATTTTCTTTGCTGAATCTTTTTGTTTTTTTTTCCATATCAGGCAATTATCCCATTATTCTATAAATTATTGAACCGAAATATCCTAATTATAAATCTCTGTTCAAAACAATTATTTAAAAATGATATTCCTTAGATTGATCAGCAGAAAGAAAGTTTCATAAAAATCCGGCTTTTTAACGTTAGAAATTTTTACACAATTTTATTATTTCTTCAGCTTCTTTAAGTTTCTAATTTTAGAAATTGTTTTTATTGATTTTTCATATTTCTCTATCACCAGAAAACGCACAGTTTCTTATTATAATAACCGGATAATAATCTTTATGAAAACACTAAACATCCCCCCTGTTTATTTGTCGCTTTTACTAACAAGCCAGATACTTGCTTTCATTTTTCTACCGGATTTTAACATTATCCCAAATAAATCATTAGAATTCCTATTGCTTAGCAATAGAAAAATCATATTCTAATAATCCTCTAAATTGTTTATTTTTAATAGTATAGCTTATTTTAAATTTTCTAATATTTATGTTGTTTTTATAAATTTAAAGAACAAATACTTGAATATTTCCTATTGCTTAATCTGGGATTATAAAATTTCCTTACTCGCTTTCAGGAATTTTATTTATTTCTGCCGGCTTTATGATAGTAGGTAATACCAGAGATATTCTTGCAAAGAATAAAACTACTCACAAATTTGATGACCCGGTTCATCTGGTAACAGAAGGAGTTTTTTCAAAAACGCGGAATCCTATGTATTCCGGAATGATTTTATTTTTACTGGGATTTTCACTGATTTTTGGAAATATTTTCGGGATGCTTACTCCGTTATTTTTTGCTGCCATCGTGAATTTTATTTTTATTCCTATCGAAGAAAAAAAGCTGGAATATTTATTTGGGAATGCCTATTTTAAGTATAAAAACAAAGTCGGAAGATGGCTTTAAAACCGGTAATTTTTATTCGGAAAATTTAAAATGAAAAAAATAAGAATCGGTATTGTAGGAATGGGCTTTATTGCTGGCTGGCATTATAATGGTTTTGCAGTTCAGGAAGATGCAGAAATTGTTGGAATGTGTCAGGATTTTCACGGAACTTCCGAGCAAATTTCCGAGAAGAAAAAACAACTTGAAAAAAGTTGCGCCGACTTTGGGATAAAACCATACAATGATTTTGATGAAATGGTAAACGATCCAAATATCGATGCATTAATTATCGGGAGTATAAATCCATATCATTACGATCAGATAATTGCGGGATTAAATGCAGGGAAACATTTGCTTGTCGAAAAGCCGGTTGTAACCGACTTAAACCAGATTGACCCGATTATAAAACTTGCAAAAGAAAAAGATAAAATTGTGTTTCCGGCTCATAATTTTGCTTACAGAGGAGCCGTAAAAAAAGCAAAAGAAGTGCTTGAATCCGGCGTGCTTGGTAAAATCATTCATTCTTCTTTTGTAATTTCGCACACGCTTATTCCGGCGCACCAAACAGGCTGGCGGGCAAAAAAAGAATTAGGTACCGGCGGAACGCTTATCGACAGCGGTCATCATATAATTTATCAGTGTCTGTACCTTTTAGGAATGCCAGTTGCAATTCACGGATTTACTTCGAAACTTGTACTCACAAATATGGATTGCGAAGATACGGCACAGGTAAATATGCAGTATGCCGATGGTTCGCTTTGCTTTTTAATGCAATCCTGGGCTTCGGGTAATGCCGATGGCGTTAACGGTTTCCGGATTTTAGGAGAAAAAGGAAATCTTGTTATTACAGATGCACTTTATGTAAACGGTGAAAAAATAAGCGACGATGTTGAATACGGAAATTCATTCGTCAATCAGGCACGTGCTTTTCTCGATTCTGTAAAAACAGGAATCGAACCTATTTCAACTTTGGAAGATGTGAGAAATACTTTGAAAATTGTTTTTTCAACTTACGAAAGCGCCGAAAAGAATATTGTAATAAGATTTTAACTTTTTGTATTTTAACACAGTTTTTTCTTTTCTAAATATACTGGAATAAAATATGGCTGTTATAGAAGGTTTCAGAGTGAAAAATTTTAGAGCATTAAAAGATGTTACACTTGGAAAACTTTGGAATACACAATACAAAGAACCTCTAACTCCAATGACTGTTGTAATTGGGAAAAATGGGGTTGGGAAAAGCTCTCTTTTCGATGCTTTTGGTTTTTTATCGGATTGTTTAAAAAATGGTGTGGAAGAAGCATGTGAAATGAGAGGAAGAGGTGGATTTAATACATTAATTTCCAAAGAGCAGGAAGGTACTATTGATTTTGAAATCTACTTTAAGCAAGAGTCTAAATCACAACCGATAACTTATGAGCTCTCAATTGGTGTTGATAAAAATGATAGAGCCTATGTAAAAAAAGAAAGATTAAGACAAAGAAGAAAAGGTCAAAAGGATTATGGTCGTCCATTTTCATTTTTAATTTTAGAAAATGGTAGAGGCATAGTGTGGAGTGGAACAACAAATGGTATAGATGAGGAAAATCAAGATCTTGAAAATTTATTTAATCAAATTGATAAGAATAAAAACAAAGAAGAAAGTAGAGATAAAGAAAAAATTGAATTGGAAGATATCAGAAAACTTGGGATAAGTACTTTAGGCGCTTTGAAACAACACCCAAGAATATCTTTTTTTAGAAAATTTTTAGAGGGATGGTATTTAAGCTATTTTACCCCTGATGCTGCTAGAAGTTTACCCTTAGCTGGACCTCAAAAACAATTGAATATACATGGGGACAATCTTGGGAATGTTGTTCAGTTCTTCGAACGAGAACATAAAGATAAATTCAATAAAATTTTAGCCCGCATTGCTTCAAAGATCCCGGGAATTGAAACAATAACAACAGAAAGAACTGCTGATAATAGATTGCTTGTTAAATTTACGAATAGAGGGTTTAAAGAACCTTTTTATGCTCAACAAATGTCTGATGGAACATTAAAAGTTTTTGCATATTTACTTTTACTTGAAGATCCAAATCCAGCTTCTTTCCTTTGTATCGAAGAGCCTGAAAATGGTCTATATCATAAATTATTAGAAACCTTGGCAGTTGAATTCAGGGAACACGCCGAAGATCGACGAAATCCTTCGCAAATTTTCATAACAACCCATCAGCCCTATTTTGTTGATGCATTGAAACCAGAAGAGGTTTGGATACTTGAAAAAGATTCCACCGGTTTTTCGACAATTCGAAGAGCAAGTGATGACCCTCTTATAAAAAATATGGCGTCTGAAGAACTTCCATTAGGTGGACTTTGGTACAGTGATTATCTTGATGCGAGATAAAATATGCATTTTGAATTCCTTGTAGAAGATTTGTCTGGTTCGAAAATGTTAAATATTCTTGTTCCAAAAATTATTGATTTTTCATCGAATAAGAATACACTCAAAATTCATACTTATAGTGGTATTGGGAAAATTCCCAAAAACGAAAAAGTAGTTAATCAAATAAGAAATAGAATGCTGCTAAATAATCTCCCCAAAATGCTAAAATCGTATGGGAAATGCTTTCAAGGTTTTAATGGTATTGTGGTCATTGTCTGCGATTTGGATAAACGATGCCAAAAAGATTTTAGAAATGAATTATTAGCCTTACTTGAAAATTGCGATCCAAAACCAAGAGCTTTATTTTGTTTTGCAATAGAAGAAATGGAAGCATGGTTATTGGGTGATTTTAATGCGATAAAGAGAGCTTATCCTAATATAAAAGTAAAGATAATTAATCATTATAAGAATGATGATATTTGCAATACTTGGGAACTGCTTGCCGACGCAATATATAAAGGTGGAAGTCAAGCTTTATTAAAAAAGAGTTACAAAGAAATTGGAACTGAAAAATCTAAATGGGCAGAAAATATTTCCTCCAAAATGGATATTGAGAATAACTTATCTCCTAGTTTTTGTTATTTTAGGGATAAACTACGAAGTTTAACAGATAATCCATAGTTAAACTACCAATGAAACTCTCATCAAAGCTATTTTCAATAATATATAAATCAACATTAATTCATTCCGCTCCGATAATTACATTAAAATATTATAAAACTAATACTAAACTGCGAGGGTTATATGTCCGGCTATTTAAAAGATTTAATTTCGGAAGTAAAAGCTAAAAATCCGGCAGAACCGGAATTTCATCAGGCGGTTGAAGAAGTAACAGATTCATTGGAAAAAGTTTTGGAAATTCACCCTGAGTACAGAGCGGCAAGTATATTAGAGAGAATAATTGAACCTGAGAGGGTGATATCGTTTCGGGTTCCCTGGATAAACGATCAGGGAGAAGTAAAGGTTAACCGGGGCTACCGTATTGAAATGAACAGCGCAATCGGTCCTTATAAAGGAGGCATAAGATTTCACCCTTCTGTTACGCTGGGAAGCTTGAAATTTCTTGCATTTGAACAGACATTTAAAAATGCGCTTACAACATTGCCGATGGGCGGAGGCAAAGGCGGTTCCGATTTCGATCCGCGCGGAAAAAGCGACGGCGAAGTTATGCGTTTCTGCCAAAGTTTTATGTGCGAGCTTTTCCGGCATATAGGACCTAGTACAGATGTGCCTGCCGGCGATATTGGCGTGGGAGCCAGAGAAATCGGTTATATGTTTGGAATGTATAAAAAATTAAGAAACGAATTTACAGGCGTTTTAACGGGAAAAGGTTTGAACTGGGGAGGAAGCCTTGTGCGTCCCGAAGCTACAGGTTACGGAGTGGTTTATTTTGCAAGTGAAATGCTTCAAACCCGCGGATTGAGTTTTGAAGGGAAAACCGTTGCTGTAAGCGGATTCGGGAATGTTGCCTGGGGTGCAGTTACCAAAGCAACTGAGCTGGGAGCAAAAGTAGTAACTATTTCAGGACCCGATGGATACATCTTCGATCCCGAAGGAATTAATGGCGAAAAGATTAAATTTATGCTTGAAATGCGCGCCCGAGGAAAAGATATGGTTAAAGATTATGCCGATAAGTACAATGTGGAATATTTCCCCGGAAAACGTCCTTGGGAAGTTAAAGTTGATATTGCCCTCCCCTGCGCAATTCAAAACGAACTGAATGAAGATGACGCAAAGAATCTTATAAACAACGGCTGCATTTGCGTTTGCGAAGGAGCAAATATGCCCTGCACTCCGCAGGCAGTTCACTTAATTCAAATTTCCGGTCTGCTTTATTCACCTGGTAAAGCATCAAATGCCGGTGGTGTTGCAGTTTCGGGACTTGAAATGGCACAGAACAGCATGCGCTACAACTGGACGCGCGATGAGGTTGATAACCGTCTGAAACTAATAATGCACAGTATTCATAAAGCATGCACTGAAACTGCAGAAAGATACGGAGCCAAAGGGAATTATGTTACCGGCGCTAATATTACCGGCTTCCTTAAAGTTGCAAATGCCATGATGGATCAAGGAATTGTGTAGTATAATTAAAAATGAATAATTACAAATTAATAATTATTGATAATGGCTCTTAATAAATTCAGTTCCGAAATATTAAAGAAAAGCAGATATTCCAAGTTTCAGGATTTTCACGAGCTTATGCCTTTCCGTGTAAGGGATATTTTGCTGGTTTCAAGTCTTTACGATTCTTTTATTTTTGAGGAAGACGGAAGACTTTACGAACTTATCCGGAAAGAATTTCAGGGACTGAACCTCAGCAATTCGCCCGAACTAAAACAAGTTTCCGGCGGAACCGAAGCGCTTGAACTTGCAAAGCAGAAGAACCGCTATAATCTTATTCTTGTAACTTTGCATATTGAAGATATGAAAAGTACGGAATTTGCGCGTAAAGCACGGGAAGCAGGAGTTGAAACACCTATAATTCTTCTCGGATATGATAATATTTCTCTTCGCGAAATCATTGATTCAGGAGAAATCAATTTATTCGACAATGTTTTTATCTGGCAGGGCGATTTCCGGCTGATTATCGGTATTGTAAAATATCTTGAAGACAAGATGAATGTTGAGCACGATGTTGCAAAAGTAGGCGTTCAGGTTATAATACTTGTGGAAGACAACATATTATTCTATTCTTCGTATCTCCCGATGATTTATACCGAAATAATGAAGCAATCGCAGGAACTGATTTCGGAAGGAATAAATCTTACTCATAAATTTCTGCGTATGCGCGCCCGTCCTAAAATTCTATTATGCCGTAATTTTGAAGAAGCTTGGGAATATTACGAAAAATATCATTCCTGCGTTCTGGGGATTATTTCGGACGTTGATTTCCCGCGAAACGGAAAATCCGATAACGGAGCCGGAATTTCTCTGGCAAGAATGGTTAAAGAAAGAGAACCCGATATACCTTTCCTTATCCAGACTACAGTAGAGGAAAATGTTGAAGCGGCAAAGGATTTAAATCTTTCATTTTTATTAAAAGATTCGCCCACTTTATTAACCGATTTGGGAAAATTTCTTAAAGAACATTTCAGTTTTGGCGATTTTGTTTTCCGCACTGAAGATGGAGATGTTGTTGGCAAAGCAAGAAATTTATACGAACTTGAAACTGAACTTGCAAAAATTCCCGATGCAAGTATTTTATATCACGCCGGCAGAAATCATTTTTCCAACTGGCTGAAAGCCCGAACCGAATTCTGGCTTGCAAATGCCTTGCGCCCAAAAAAAATTACCGATTTCCAGTCCCTTAAAGAATTGCGGGAAAAACTGATTGAAGCCGTAAGAGATTACAGAATTTCGCGGCAAAGAGGTGTTATTTCGGATTTTGACAAAAACACTTTTAATAAATCAAGTTTCTTTGCCCGGATAGGCGGCGGCTCCATCGGCGGCAAAGCGCGGGGACTTGCATTTGTAAACAGACTGCTGAGCGATTTTGAAATACGCAATAAATTCAAGGAAATGGAAATATTTGTTCCGGCAACAGTTGTAATAGGCACGGATATTTTCGATCAGTTTCTCGAAGATAACAATTTGCGTGAATTTGCACTTAAATCGCATTGCGATGAAGAAATAAATACACGTTTTCTGGAAGCTGAAAATATTCCGTATCTTCTTATCAAAGATCTTATTTCGCTTCTCGAAATATTAGAAGAACCGATTGCAGTCAGATCGTCAAGTCTGCTGGAAGACTCGCAAGGGCAGCCGTTTGCTGGTGTTTACGATACTTTTATGCTGCCTAACAACAACAGCGAACCCGAAGATAATCTTAAGGATTTGCTGAACTGCATCAAACTTGTTTATGCTTCTACATTTCATCAGAAAGCAAAAGACTATATAAAAGTTACATCGTACAGAAATGAAGAAGAAAAAATGGCGGTGGTTATTCAAAAAGTATTGGGAACACAGCACGAAAACAGATTTTATCCCGAGTTTTCGGGGGTGGCAAAATCCTACAATTTTTATCCGATTACACCGCTTAAACCTGCCGACGGAATTGTATCTGTTGCAGTGGGATTAGGCAAAACAATTGTTCAGGGCGGAAACACCCTTCGCTTCTGCCCGAAATACCCAAATCATCTTATACAGCTTTCAACAATTCAAGATACTTTGCGCTACAGCCAGCAGGGTTTTTATGCCCTCCCTTTGGAAAAGCGGGATGATAAAGTAAAATATTCCGATGAAGGACTTGAAATATTTAACATTGATATTGCTGATGAAGACGGTGTAATGAATTACGTCGGTTCGACTTACGATTACGAACACCATACAATTTACGACGGAGTTTCGCGTCCCGGGAAAAAGATTTTTACAATGTCGCCCGTATTAAAATATAAAAGTCTGCCCCTGCCCGAAATTTTGGATTTGATGCTTGAAATGGGAAGCTGGGGTATGGGCTCGCCGATAGAAATAGAATTTGCCTGTAAATTGTCAGTCCCAAAAGACGAGCCTAAACAATTTGCCGTATTGCAGATGCGCCCTTTGGTAATAAGCAGCGAACTGGAAAATCTTGATTTATCGGGTTACAATTTATCACAGCTTATATGCCGCAGCAGCTCCGCTCTTGGCAACGGATTATATTCCGATATTTATGACATTGTTTTTGTGGATAAAGAGAATTTTGACCGATCCAAAAGCAGAGAAGCTGCTGCGGAAGTTGCGGACTTCAACCGGAAACTTTCTGAAGCCGGAAGGAAATACCTTTTAATCGGCGTGGGAAGATGGGGCTCGATGGATCCCTGGCTCGGCATACCCGTAACCTGGGATCAGATTTCGGGTGCGCGTGCAATAGTTGAAGCTAATTTTAAGGATTTTAATGTAACTCCTTCGCAGGGAACACACTTTTTCCAGAATCTTACATCGTTTAAAGTTGGTTATTTTACGGTTGATTACGGCAACAGCGATAATTTTATCGACTGGCAGTGGCTTTATAATCTTAAGCCGGTGGAAAGAAAAAAATATACCGTGCACGTAAGGCTTAAACATCCCGTCTCGGTAAAAGTAAACGGGAAGAATAATGCCGGAATTATTACCAAACCGGATGATGTTTAATAAATCCAGATTCGCCATTATGTTAAAAAATATTTTGTTGATTTTTGGAAAGTTATTCTTTAAGTTTTGCGCAGTTGTAAAATATTGGCGGATGTTTTGAGAAAATGTTGAATGTTTAATTTTGAATTTTTAATGGAAAGAACATAGATACGCAAAAGTTCGCAGGATATCATTCCTGCTTAGAATTTGAAAACCTGTTTAATTTGTTTATTTTTAATAAGTTACAAGTAAAATTATTTTTAATCACGGAGTGTTATACTGAAACTGCACGCAGTATAACATGCAAGAAACTAATTGGTTGTGCAGTATAATTATAAGTTAGGGCTTAAATCATTTATAGGATAAATATGATAAAAACATTAGTAACATTTAGTATCATATTTTGCATAATTTATTTTATTCATGGATGCAAAAGTAAAATTGTAGGTCCGGATAATGTAACTGCAAATGTTCAACCTTTAAGCGTTGGAAGTGAATGGTACTACAAAGATACTGGTTATAATCCTGATGGAACTAAAAAAGATTATGAAGGTTATTATACATTAACAATAAAAATGGATACAATAATTAACAGAAATAAATGGGCACTGATAATTTCAGTTCCTGAATGTGATGATTGTGGATTTGGTGAATATCTAAGCAATCGATCCGATGGTCTGTGGTGGGGATTTCCTCTCGAAGCTGATAGTTTAACATGGCTTCGATTGCCATATCCATCCAAAATTGGAGTAGAAGCTATAAATCCTTATAATAAATGGTGGGTTGAAAATGTTGATACTATTTTACAAGTACCAGCTGGAACTTTTAAATGCTATCATTATAAAACTAAGGAAATATCTCGTAATCAACATTTTGTACATGATTATTTTTATTCCCCGGGAGTCGGTTTAGTAAGATTAAATTGGTATAGCCAGGCAAATGATGGTTCTATTTATGTATATCTCCAGCGTGATTTAATAAATTACACAATCAAATAATAAGCCCTAACCAGCGGCTCAAGCTGACTGCGAGCCCGCTTCCGGCTTTTTAATTATTCTTGAGTTTTTTATATTACGGTTCGGCTAACTTGTCCAGGGTAGTTCTTCTATGAAAGTTATTTCTAATACCTAATTTTAATTTTTTCCGTGGTGTCAGGACTTATGTCCTTGACACCCCAAAAGCAGTGATGGCTAACAAATAAAAATAAGAAGTTATGTGTACCAGAAAGCGTGATATTATAGAATTTTATAATTGTTATTTTGTAACAACTACTTTTAACAGTTGGCTTCATCTTTTAATGGATGAAAGGTTTTATAAAATAATAATTGAATCACTTAAATTTTGTATAGAAAAATATAAATGCAGTTTAATAGCTTATGTTCTAATGCCTAATCACATACACCTTATTCTTTTTTATAACGACAAACCGGAAGTATCCGGATTTATGCGGGATTTCAAAAAATATACATCGGTAAAAATAAGGCAGTTATTGCAGTGCGAAGAACAAAACGGAATAGTGGAAAAGTTAAAATACGAGAAAGCAGGACAAAAATATAAAGTTTGGCAAGACAGGTTTGATGCAGTAATTATAAGGCACAAAAATGTTTTAATTACAAAAATGAAGTATATTCATAATAACCCTGTTAAGAATGGGTTAGTAGAGAAGGCAGAAGACTGGAATTATTCGAGCGCAGGTTTTTATGTAACAGAAAAAGAAATGTATATTCCTGTAACACACGCCTGGAAGATTATTTAATCATAATGTGTCAAGGACATAAGTCCTGACACGACGGAATTATTCTCGGTTCAGGGTACGACCTTGACCTCTTGAAATTTTGCAAGCTATGTTTCCATAATCTTTTTAACTATTTCCCATTCATCTTTTAATGCTTCATACTTTTGCTGGAGCAAAGAAATGTCACCGTCGTTTTTTGCAGTTTTTTCAATTTCAGCCGCAATTTCGCCCAAAGAAGGACAGCTCATATTTAACGCAGCTCCTTTAATAAGATGCGCTAATTTATAAACGCTATCAAGTTTTTTTCCCTGAATTAAAACGCCAAGATTTTCAAATTTTTCAGGGAAATCGGTTAAAGCATAAGTAATCAAATCTAAAATCAACTCTTCCGAATCAACCCGCTTAAAAAGTTTTTCTTTGGAGAAATGGACATCAACGGGTTTACCGTTTCCTGGTAAATCAATTTCCGATTTATCGCTTACAGGCATTTCATTTTTTTCAGTTAAGTATTTTTCCAGAACAGCTTTTAATTTTACCGAATCAACCGGTTTGGTTAAAAAATCATCCATTCCGGAAGCGATGCATTTTTCCTGCTCTTCCTTGAATGCTCCGGCGGTTAACGCTACAATTGGTATATGTTTATCAGAATACTTTTCGAACGAACGAATTTTTCTGGTTGCCTCCAATCCATCCATCTCGGGCATCTGCACATCCATAAAAATCAAATCCAAAGCAGTTTTAGAAAATTGTTCAACTACTTGAAAACCGTCAACGGCTTCAATAAACTCAGCATTTGGCAGCATTTGGTTAAGCATTGCCCTTATCATAATCATATTCATCGGAACATCTTCAGCAATTAAAACCTTGAATTTACTATCAAAACATAGTCTTTTTACTTTGGGGTTACTCAAATTTGATTGAGATTTATTATATTGTCCGTGCTCGTAAATCTGGGATAAATACGAAAACAGATCAGTGCTTTTAACCGGTTTTGTCAGCTTGAACCGGACACCGACTTCATCGCATTTTTTATGCATCTCAGCGTCGTCAGTTGAGGAATGCAGTAAAATAATCGGCAATTTTTGCGGGTTTAATTTCAGATTTTCCCGGATCTTACGGATAGTTTCCAGCCCGTCTAAATAAGGCATATTGTAATCGCAAATTACAATATCAAATGCACTGGATTCACCGAGCAGCTTTAATGCGGTCAATCCGTCGCTGCACGATTCACAAGAAATTTTCCACATATCCAGCATACCTTCAAGAATCAGCCGGTTGTTGGCATTATCATCAATTATCAAACACCGTTTAATCTTGTTAATAAAAGATTTATCGAGCTTTTCACCTATTTCGGTATCCGTAATAATATCAAAATAAAACGTTGTTCCTTTACCCTGTTTAGTTTCAATCTGTATCTTGCCGCCCATTTCTTTTGCAATAAGTTCAGAGATTATCAAACCTAAGCCGGTTCCCCCGAATTTACGGGTTGTGGAACTATCTGCCTGTGAAAATGCTTTGAATAATCTTCCCTTTTGCTCTTCCGTAACACCAATTCCTGTATCACGCACAAAGAAAGTAAATTTCCCTTTCCCGTCACCTTGATTTTCATAATTAACCTTTAGTTCTACTTCCCCTTTTTCTGTAAACTTAACCGCGTTGCTCAAAAGATTTGAAAGTATTTGTTTTAGTCTGATAGGATCAGTTAAAGCGAAGCGCGGCATATTGCTGTCAAAATGTAAAAGCAGTTCAAGATGTTTTTTATCTGCCGCGAAATTCACAATATCCATACAATTTTCGAGCAGTTCAACCATATCGGTTTTAATCATTTCCAGATGAAGCATCCCTGCCTCTATCTTCGAAAAATCAAGAATATCGTTGATAATGCCCAGCAGGGTATGACCTGAAACGTTAGCGTTATTAACATATTGCTGCTGCAAAGGCGAAAGCTGCGTTGCTTTAAGCAGGTCGGTAAAACCGATTACACCGTTAAGCGGTGTGCGTATTTCGTGGCTCATATTTGCAAGGAATTCAGACTTTGCTTTACTGGCAGCTTCAGCTTTTTCTTTTGCAATACGAAGTTCCTGTTCAGCTTTTTTGCGATCTGTAATATCCCTAAAACCCCATACCCTGCCGATAATCTTCTCATTTTGTCGCTGAGGTTGTGAATATAATTCAAATACGCGACCATCAGTAAGATAAATTGTTTCGATGCTTGATGCTTCAGGTGTTATTTCCAGTTTTTTAACTTTTGCCTGAAATTCTTCGGGGTTTGCTGTTTGAGTAGAAATATGTTGAAGCAATGCATTTTTAATGTTGTCTTTTAAAATATTTTGCGGAATCTGCCAAAGTTCAACAAACCTCTGGTTATAAAGAGCACTTATACCGTCAATATTTATCACCAGTAAACCATCTGCAGTCGATTCGAGCGTAGCAGAGAGTAACGAGGTAAATTTTGCAATATTCTCCTGTTGAGCAAGTATTCTCGCATCTGTCCGGCGAAGCATTAAATAAGTCAGTCCAAGCAATACTGTAAGAAGAAGTGCGCCTGCAATACCGCTGATAATTAAATCCTGATTGAATCTGGTTTTTAACATGGTAAAGTCATTCATAATTATGAGTTCACCAACTTCTTTTCCAGAAACATCGGCAATTGGCGATATCATAACCCGCCAATTCCTGCCATTATCATCAACATCCCAATCAAATTTTTGTTTATCAAAAAGTTTATGGTTTACAAATCGTCCAAAGGCATCGGGCAGGCGACCCTGTGAAGAATAAATTATTACATTATCGGGAAAGCGCTCCCATTTTGCATCGCGACCCAGTTGGCGCATACCATCTTCCCAAGCCTCACGTTTAACTATATCTTTTTTTATACTTACAGCAATTTGAATTCCATCTTTGGCTTGAACAGATTTCAAAATATCTTCAATCTCTTTACCAAGCAGTATGTAGCCAACAAGCCGATTATTTTCTAAAACCGGATAAACAAGCCTGAGTGCCAATATTTTCTGCGGTCCTAGTTCGACACCATAAGAAGGTTTAAGTGTGCGTTCAGCTTCAAGAGCAGTATAAATATTTACTTTATCCCCGTATAAATCCGGTCTGCGTAACCGAAGCATAGAAATTCGGTTTGTATCAACAAAAATAAGAGTAGTTAGTGATTGTTCTTTGTATAATGTTTGAAATAAATCCATCCAGTCGGATAGAAGACGTTCCCTATCTCCTGTTCTTAACGCTTCAATCATTTCTTTATTCTGACTTATGGATTGCGCAGTCATAATCAAGGCTTGCGCTTGTTGTTCCAATGCGTTCTTAAAATCCTGTACAACTTCGCCGCTAACAATTGATGTTCTTTCGGATAATCTCTCGGAATATTGCTGCCAAAGTAGAAAAGCTGCTCCGGCAAACAGCGCTAAGTAAAGGATTGTAAGAAAAGGCAACAGCCGGCGTAAAACAAGTTTAGGCGAGGAAGATTCTGCAGTCAGTCGTTTTATAGTTAAATCCTTAAATTTCCGAATTATTTTCATTATACAATTTCTCTGTAACTTATCAAGTTTTTCAATTAAAGCTAACCAAGTTATTCTGTCTGTTAAAAGTATTAAAAATATTAGTAATTATTTATGCTACAAGTCAACTTGAATGAATCAATACTCAGTAAGGAAATACCTTATAGTTAAACACCCGTTATTTCTGCTTAAATTCCTTAACAAGTTTCAAGGTATTATCGAGCAGCTCCCTTCCTCCATAATTTCCGTGACCGGGAATAACTGTTTCGGCACCGGGTATTTCGTTCATAAGAGTTTCAACTGTTGAATCCCATTCATCAACTACTGCATCGGCAAGATTACCGAGATTTGTTGAGTTTATACTTTTAATAAGGCAGCCGCCAAAAAGTATTTTTTCCTGCGGAAGGTTTACAACAATATTATCGTACGTGTGTCCGCCACCAAAAAAACGGCATTGTATTTCCCTTCCGTAAAAATTAATATCCAGCGAATTTTCGAAAACCAGCTTTGGAAGCGGCAGATTTAACTCTGTGCATTTTAGCTTTGTAAGATCAAGCGATACAGAATTTACCCCTTGACTGTGAAGATATTCAAGTCCGCCGAGATTATCGCTGTGGTAATGGCATACAATAACCGTTTCAATTTTAATGTTCATCGAATCGGAAAGAAAAACCGAAAGCTGTTCTGTCTGTTCGTTATTGTTCGGCGTATCAACCATTACGGCTTTTCTCTTTTTAATAATTATCATTCCGTTGGAAGGAAATCTGCCGTACTCAGGAAGCTGAATCCACGAAGTATGAATATAAACGGAATCATTCAGATGAATAAGCTGAATATCGGGACTGATATTTATTATCTGCTCTTGTCCCAAAATAAAAACCGGTAAAAACAAAACGGATAAAACAAAAATTCTTGCTATGGCAGACATAAAATTTTCTCCAATTAAGATTAACCGAAATAAATAAAATAACTCAGATGGTTATCTATTAAAAACATTATTCCATTTTTCTTATTCTTACTTCGCACTCATTTTTACTTTTCAACAAATCAATTAAAATATTTACATCAGTTTTACCAAAATGATAAGGATATAGAATTTTAGGATTAAACAATTCCACTGCGTTTGCAACCATTTCGGGCGACATTGTATAAGGCAGATTCATCGGCAAGAATGCTATGTCAATGTTATTAAGATTTTTCATTTCAGGCACATTTTCTGTATCGCCGGCAATATAAATTCTTTTTCCACTAACATTAATAACATATCCGTTTCCTTCTCCTTTTGGATGAAAATAATTTCCATCGTCCCTTTTATGCACAATATTATAAGCAGGAACGGCTTCAATTAAAAAATCAGAAAAAATTTCTATATCACCGTTTTCGAGGACTGAAATATTCGGATAGTTTACAGAGCATATTTTTGTGCCTATTACTCTTGTCCCGTTTTTTAGAATATTGTTAATGGCAGCGGTATCAAAATGATCGCCATGATGATGTGTTATCAAAATTAAATCGGCTTTAGGCATTTTGCTATAATCGGCATACATTCCTACAGGATCAATATGGATAGTTTTATTTTCGGCTTCAATAATAAGTGTTCCGTGCCCGATAAATGTAATTACAAGTTTGCCTTTTTCCGTGTTAATTGTATCTTTTTCAAATGTGTTTTGAGCATCAATTGTAATGGTTACTAAAAACAATATAAACAATATTGATATTTCTTTCATCTTCATACCTTTTGTTATTTTCATTTTTTTATTTTCTCTAAATCAATTTTCTTATCGATATTCAGCAATGCAAATAATCATCACTTTATAATTTACATAAAAATCTTTATTAAATTAGCCGCAAAAACCTGCACCGCGGCTGAAAATAAATTCGGGTTTCCAGTTAAAATTTTCTCCAAGCAGCATTCGCGGGGCTTCAAGATATTTTTCGTAACCGCAGGAAACTAATAAATCGGCAGCAGTTTTATTTTTCTCGTTAATAACAATATTCCTTTTTTCAATAACCGGAATTTTCAAAAATTCACATCCGGCTTTATTATCCCGCGCAATTATCAACCCGTTTCCTAAATTTTTAAGATAAAATCCTTTAATACAGTTATTGCTGTCAGTAATAATTTTTGTTCCGCTGAAGCAGTTCTCCAAAAGTTCTTTTCTGTTTTCGCCCATAACTTCAAAATCGAAACGGGCAATTGTTTCAAGATGTTCTTTTCGGGCATCTGTCATCGGAATTTCGAGCACGGGGGGTTTTGCATTTTCTCCGGGACGGTAAAATTCGTACATGAGAATGTTTTCGAAACCAAACTTTCTGTAAACAGGTTCACCCAGTTTTGTAGCAATTAATGTAAAAGATTTTACACCGCTCTTTAATCCTTCGTCCAGCAAATGTTTTGTAAGCAAGGTGCCGAACCCCTTTATGCGGCATTCCGGATGGATTACAATATTTCCCAGCCACGCAGTTTTCCCAAAAATCATCAATCCGCCATAGCCGATTGGCCCCGAATCGAGAATAACCGTGTAGCCTTTGAAATAATTCTTATCGGAATGCAGAGCAATAAAATTATCGAAATTGAATTTCCAGTCAGCCGGGAACATACTGGAAATATATACTTGGTCTTCTTTACAGTAACTGCGGATTTCTGGTATTATTTTCATTGTTATACGTATATCTAATTTTTTGATTTAACAAAAATATATAATCCGTAAATCTATTTCCTATTAAATTTATTTTAAAGGTTTTATTTATGATTTGAAGGGCACAATTCGTTAATCGCGCAATCCCCGCATTTAGGTCTGCGGGCAATGCAAACCTGTCTGCCGTGGGTTGCCAGCCAGTGAGAAGAATTTATCCACTTATTTTCGGGAAGTAATTTTTTCAAATCCATTTCAATTATATCGGGATTTCCGGATTCAGTAAATCCTAACAGATTTGAAAGCCGTATTACGTGAGTGTCAACAGCAATTGCGGGAATACCGAAAGCGTTTCCTGCCACTACCGAAGCGGTTTTTCTTCCTACGCCGGGCAGCGTTAAAAGTTTATCAAATTCTTCCGGAACAATTCCGTTAAAATCTGATATTAGTTTTTGGCAGCAGAGTTTAATATTTTTTGCTTTGTTTTTATAAAACCCGGTTGAAAAAATATCGTTTTCAAGCTCTTCATTTGTTACAGATAGATAATCCTGCGGGGTTTTATATTTCTTAAAAAGATTTTCGGTTACAATATTTACCCGTGCATCCGTGCATTGCGCCGAAAGGATTGTTGAAATAAGAAGTTCGAACGGGCTGGAATATTCGAGCGCCGGTTTTACTCCGGGATATTCATTTCCCAGAATTTCAAATATTTTAAGCGCTCTCCGGCTTAGTTCCATTGTTATCCCTGTTAAATCTTTTATCTTTTATCAGAAGCCGTTCAACCGGTTTGTCATTTAAAATATGACTTTGAATTATTTCTTCAACATCTTCCGGTTTAACAAATCCGTACCAATACTGTCCCGGATAAACCAGCACAACCGGTCCGAATTCGCAGGCATCGAGGCAGCCGCTTTTATTTGCTCGCATAATGGAGCTTAAACCAAGCTCTTTCAATCTTTTTTGGAATAACTCTCTTATTTCGGGAGAATTTTGTCTTCCGCACGACCCCCGCGGATGATCTTCCTCCCGCACGTTTTCGCAAATTAAAATATGTTTATCAAATCGTTTCATAAATTTATCGTTAATTATTGGCAGAATTTGTTTATTAAATCTTTAGTTTCCCGGTCGCCAAGTTCTTCAGCTTTTTTCCAGTCCGAACAGGCGCCGTTTTTATCATTCAGCGAATATTTAATCTTTCCGCGATTATTGTAAGCAAATGCAAAATCGGGTTTTAACTCAATTGCCTTGGTGTAATCCAGAACAGCGCCATTCAAATCACCTAAATTAGCTTTAACATTTCCACGGTTGTAATAAGCCGGAGCCAAATCAGGTTTAAGTTCTATTGTTTTAGAATAATCCTCAATTGCGCCCGGAAAATCTGAAAGATTAGCTTTTAAATTGCCGCGCAAATAAAAACTTTTAACATCAGCGGGGGCAAGTTCTGTTGCTTTGTTTAAATCTTTAACAGCATCTTCAATTTCCTGCCGTTGGGTTTTTGCAAGAGCGCGGTTATAATATGCATCGGCAAAGTTTGGATTTATTTCAATTACTTCAGTAAAATCCTGCATTGCGCCGTCAATATCCTTTGAGTTGGCTTTGGCAACCCCACGGTTAAAATATGCAAACGCCAAACTTGGTTTTAGTTCTATAACTTTAGTGTATTCTTCAATTGCGCCAGTGTAATCTGTAACCCTTACTTTATCGTTACTGGTTTTCTTATAAGAATCAGCTTCTTTGGAGTAAATTTCAATTGCTTTTGTGTAGGCTTCAATTGCTTCAGTATAGTATTCCTGCTTTAATTTACCATTCCCGATTTTAAAATATTTTTCAGCAGTATCTTGCGCAAAAACTATTAAGGATAAAAAATAACCAACAAGAAATATGTATAAAAATGTTTTTGTCATAAATTATTATAAGTGCAGTCAGGTTAAATAAAAAGCCTTATAAATCGTCGACTTATAAGGCTTATGGTAGCGCGTACGGGATTTGAACCCGTGATCTCCGCCTTGAGAGGGCGGCGTCCTGAACCGCTAGACGAACGCGCCTTTTATTAAATACTCCCTTTGCCGCCGCCGAATTTCGAATCGGTTGAGTCGGAATCGGAACTTGAAGACGATTTCATTGACTTTGTCTGAGGTGCATCTTTTTTAGATGCGCCGCCTTTTCTTGCAGGCTTTTTTTCATCGTTTTTTGCTGTAACTTTTTTTACTGCCATTTTTAACTCCCATTAGTTGTTAAAAGCTTAGCGAATATACTTATTATTAGAGTTATTTCAAACAGAAGGTGAGTATTTTTTCAAAAATAAAAAAGGATTTTTTCTCCTTTAATATTGGGAATTGTTTTCAGATAAATAAACCGGCTGATGATCCCTTCAATTAAATAAAAACCCGGCATTTGCCGGGCAAACAATAATTCTTAATTATTACTTAACTTTAATGCAAATCCAATTTCCTAAATCATCACTTCCCGCTTTTTCGATATTTCTGATAAGCAGCGAGCAATAATTCCCTGCTAAAAAGGCATCGGAATCGGAACCGGAAAGAATGTTATCAGGCATCATCACAGTTATTTCGTCTTCTTCAGCAATTGACGGAGTTCCTTCTCCGTAGCCTATAACATTTGTAACCTTTATTACGCAAGTTTTTGGCACACTGCTGTTGTTCATTTTGATTACCTGCCCTTTAACGCTTGCAGTTCCGGGAGCAAGATTGAGATTGGGCGTTTCCTTTTCAATTGTTTCTTCAGCAACTTTCTCTTTATCTTCTTTTTTATCGCCCTGTGAGCAGCTGAAAACAATTAATGCCGATAAAATACAAATCCCTGCTGATAATATGTTCTTTTTCATAAATCTCCTCAGTTAATAGCTTATAAAATCAGTCACTTGAAAAATAGTAAAACTTGCTCGAATATATAACAATTATAAATATTTTTCACCGGAATATTTTATGATAACATTTTTACTAAAGTTAAAAACTAAATTTAATGAATATTTTTTAAAGCGTTTCACTTTTATTATTTTTCATATCATAAAAACCGGTTAATGAAATGTTTGAAGAAAAAACCTATACAGAACGTCGGCAGGAATTAAAAAACTATCTTAAAAAGGGATTTTATCTTTTTTTAGGAAATAAAGAATCGCCGATGAATTACCCGTCAAATACTTATAAATTCAGGCAGGACAGCAACTTCCTGTATTATTTCGGGATTGATGAACCCGATTTGGCTGCAATTATTGATATCGACAACGATGATGAAATTATTTTCGGGGATGACCGCACAATTGATGATATAATATGGATGGGAACCCAGGCTTCACTCAAAGAAAAAGCTGAAGAATGCGGAGTAAAAAAAACAGCCGGTTTTGCTTTGTTAACCGGTTTTGTTAATAAAGCTGCGGCTTCGGGACGCAGAATAAATTATCTTCCGCAATACCGAGCAGAAAACAGTTTACTTCTTCAAACTTTATTAAAAGATTCTTCTGCAGGGCAATGTTCGCAGGATTTTATTAAAGCTGTTATCAGGCAGCGTTCAATAAAATCGCCTGAAGAAATTGAGCAGATTGAAAACGCGCTTGAAATAAGTTACGAAATGAATACAGCGGCTATGAAGCTTACCAAACCCGGTATGCACGAAAGCGCGATTTCCGGAATTATTGAAGGTATTTCGCTGGCAAAAGGAAACGGAGTTTCGTTCCCGGTAATTTTTACGGTTCGCGGCGAAACTCTTCATAATCATTATCACGGAAATATAATGAAAGAAGGCGATCTCGCGCTTCTGGATTCCGGCGCCGAATCGGATTTGCATTATGCAAGCGATATAACAAGAACTTTTCCCGTAAACGGTAAATTTTCCGAAAAACAAAAGGAAATTTATAATATTGTTCTTAAATCGCAGGTTAATGCAATAAGCATTTGCAAACCCGGTAGAAAATTTAAAGAGATTCATCTTGAAACAGCAAAAATTATTGCTTCGGGTCTTAAAGATGCCGGAATTATGAAAGGCAGCACAGACGATGCAGTTATGGCAGGGGCACACGCTTTATTTTTTCCACATGGGTTAGGACATATGCTCGGGCTTGATGTGCATGATATGGAAGGACTGGGAGAAAATCTTGTAGGTTACAGCGAGGAAGTTTCACGCAGCGATCAGTTCGGACTTGCCTATTTAAGGCTGGCAAAAGAGCTTCACACAGGATTTGTTACTACAATTGAACCAGGAATATATTTCATTCCCGCGCTTATTGAAAAATGGAAAGCCGATAATAAACATACAAATTTTATTAACTATAACGCTTTGGAAAGATATATGGATTTCGGAGGGATCAGGATTGAAGATAATATTCTTATAACAGAAACAGGAAGCCGTGTTTTAGGAAGAAAACCTATTCCGAAAACAATTGAAGAAGTAGAGTTGTGCTGCCGATGAAAAAAGATAAATTCCAAATATTTCTTGATAATATTAAGCATCACATACCCAAACAAAGAATTTTTAACGATAGTCTAAGCAGAATTGCTTTTGCCAGCGATGCGAGCGCCTACAGACTGATACCCAGATGCATTGTTAAAGTAATGAATGAAGACGAAGCCAGAGCAGTAATTTCTTTATCGTACAAGCTCGATATACCTTTAACTTTCAGAGGCGGCGGAACAAGTCTTTCGGGACAGTCAATCTCCGATTCCGTGCTGATGATTGCAGACCGCCGTTGGAACAATTTTGAGCTTTCGGAAGATAAAATTCATATTGCAATTCAACCGGCAGCCTTGTGCGGCGATGTTAACAGATTTCTTAAAAAATACAATCTTAAAATCGGACCCGATCCCGCTTCTCTTCATTCGGCAACAATCGGAGGAATTGCCGCAAACAACTCAAGCGGGATGACCAGCGGAGTTGAAACAAGCTGCTATAAAACTCTTGTCGGTATGCGTATAATTTTTTCGGATGGAACGCTTTTAGATACTGCCGATAAGCATTCTGTTGATGATTTTTTGCGGGTTTATAAAAAGCAGATAACTTCCATCCTCAATATTTCCAAGAATCTTAAAAACAATAAAGAACTTACCGGCTTTATTAAAAGGAAGTACAATATTAAAAACACAACCGGTTACGGACTCAATTCTTTAATTGATTTTTCGAACCCGGTTGATATTATTTCTCATTTGCTTATCGGTTCGGAAGGCACTCTTGGTTTTATTTCGCAGATTACTCTTAAAACGCTGCCCGAACCTCCTTTTAAAGCAACTGCTTTTTTACTTTTTGATAATCTTAAAGCTGCCTGCAGTTCTGTTAACAGTTTATCTCAAATTTCACCGGATTCGGCAGAAATTATGAATTCCGGCGCACTTAATTTAGTTAAAAATCAATTTGCGGATTCTGGCTTTTCTTCAAAAATATCTGATAATTCTTCAACCGTAATTCTGGAAATATCTGCTGATTCAGAAAAAATTCTTAAAAAACGGTGCAGCGAAGTAAAAGCAAAATTAAAAACAGAATCAGTAATAAATTTCGATTTTATTTTTGACGAAACAGAACAGCAGAAAATCTGGAATATCCGAAAAGGTTTATTTCCGCGGGTATGCATCGAACGCAAACCCGGTTCTGTTGTATTAATAGAAGATGTGAATTTCCGGCTTAAAGACCTTGCCGATGCAGCAGAAGATATTTCTAATCTTATTAGAAAATACAAATACGGAATACCGGTTTTATGGGGGCATGCAAATTCGGGCAATCTGCATTTTATCCTTACAGAAGATTTTTCAAAAGAAAATAATGTTTTGCGCTACAAGAATTTTATGGACGATTTAGCATATCTAGTTATAAAAAAATATAACGGCTCGTTAAAGGCGGAACACGGTACCGGTAGAAATATTGCACCTTTTATTGAGTACGAATGGGGTGGTATTCTTTATGAAGCGATGAAACAGATTAAGGAAATTTTTGATAAGAAGAATCTTTTAAACCCAAATGTTATAATAAGCAGCGATAAACAAATCCATCTTAAAAATTTTAAACCGGTTCAGCCCGCTGATGATTTGATTGATAAATGTATTGGATGCGGATTTTGCGAAAAAATCTGTCCGTCTAAAAATTTAACTTTAACTCCAAGGCAGCGAATAACAGTATGGCGCGAAATTAAAAATTCTGAAAACGCAAAAAGCCTTTTTTCTAAAAACGAATTGCTGAAAGAATTTGATTATAAAGGGATTGATACTTGCGCCACTGACGGACTTTGCGCCCTTGAATGCCCGGCAGGCATTGATACCGGCGAACTGATAAAAAAACTGCGAAACCTGAAAATTACTCCTGCCCAAAAATCCTTTGCCGGATTTCTTGCTGATAATATCAGCTTTTTAACAACTTTTGCAAGAAATGTTTTTGCTTTATCGGAAACACTTCACAAATTTTTTGGGAATAAAATTCTTAAATTTTTATCACTTGTTCTGCACAAAATTACATTTAATAAAATTCCTTTATGGGAAGAATTTACTCCTGTTAAACCTGAAACAGTTTTTATAGATAATCAGAAGGCAAAAGACAAAGTGGTTTATTTCCCGAGCTGCGTATCCCGTACTATGGGTGCCGGCGCAAATTCATCCTTAAATGAAGCACAGACTGATGTAATAATCAGACTTCTTAAAAAAGCTGAATATGAAATATTATATCCAAAAAAAATGAACGATCTTTGCTGCGGACAGCCTTTTGAAAGCAAAGGTTATTTTGAAACAGCAACCAGAAAATCGCTTGAACTTTATGATGAGCTTGTAAAGGTATCACAAAACGGTACGATTCCCATTTTGTTCGATACCAGTCCCTGCAGTCTTAGGATGAAAAAATTTGCAGAAACTCAGCCCGGAAATGAAATTAAGATTTACGATTCTACAGAGTTTATTCATTCGTTTTTGTTAAATAGATTGAAATTTGTAAAAACAAATAAAATAATTGCGCTTCATATAAATTGCAGTTCAAGAAAAATGCAGCTCGAAAAACAAATGAAAGAAATTGCAGAAAGCTGCGCTGAGAAGGTTATAATACCCGAAGATATAGGCTGCTGCGGTTTTGCTGGTGATAAAGGTTTCCGGCTGCCTGAATTAAATGAATCTGCATTAGAGAATTTAAAAGATCAGATTGATTCGGATTGCAATCAAGGATTTTCTACAAGCCGAACCTGCGAAATAGGTTTAACCCGGCATTCGGGTATCGAGTATAAATCTCTTTTCTATCTGCTGGATGAATGTACGGGAGGCAAAAATCAATGAGAATTTTTCTTCCTGAACTTATTTAGGAAGCTTGCCTGTAATTTTATTAATCCATCTGTGAAATTTATGAATTGAATTAACAGGCTCGGCAAACATCATTACACACTGGTCATAAATGCAATTCATTCCATTTTCTTCACAATATTTAATTGCTTCGGCAGATTCTGCTCCCTGCTGTATCCAAATATCTGTAATTCCTTTTCGGTGTAAATGAATAACTGTTTTTTCAGTTTCTTCAGGTTTTATGCATAAAACGGCAGCGCTTACTTCTTCAGGCAAATTGTCTGTTTCCTTATAACATTTATTCCCTTCAATTTCGTCTGCATTCGGATTTACAGGATAAACATTCCAGCCTTTAGTTCTTAAATCTTTTAGAATTGTATTGCCGAATTTTTTACCCGAACGCGATACACCGAAAACGGCAATATCCTTTTGCTCGAAAAATTTTTCAATATTTTTCTGCTCTGTCATAAAATCCTCATATTGTTTCTAATATTCAAACTACTGATTGTTAAAATATTTAATTATATTTTGCCTTTCAATTATTAAAATAATATTTTTTATGGAATCGAAATACGAAGCTGTTATTGGATTAGAAGTTCACGCTCAATTGCTTACAGAAACAAAGATTTTCTGCGGCTGCTCAACAAAATTCGGCAATCCTGCAAATACTAATGTTTGTCCGGTATGCTTAGGCCACCCGGGAGTTTTGCCTGTCCTTAATAAAAAAGTTGTTGAATATGCGGTAAGAATGGGAATAGCCACAAATTGCACCATAAATAAGAAATCAGTTTTTGCACGAAAAAATTATTTCTATCCCGATCTTCCCAAAGGTTATCAGATATCGCAATTTGAACTTCCTGTATGCGAAAAAGGCTTTGTAGATATTGTTTGCGCCGACGGGACAGAAAAACGGCTAGGAATTACCCGGATTCATCTTGAAGAAGATGCAGGAAAATCAATTCACGATCAGGGTTCTGAAACTTTAGTTGATGTTAACAGGTGCGGTGTTCCTCTTATCGAAATTGTAAGTGAGCCGGATATGCGCACACCCGAAGATGCATATTTATATCTTACAAAGATTAAACAGCTTGTGCAGTATCTCGGCGTTTGCGACGGAAATATGGAAGAAGGGTCTCTGCGCTGTGATGCAAATATTTCTATCCGCCCGAAAGGACAGAAAGAATTAGGTACAAAAGCCGAAGTAAAAAATATGAACTCCTTCAGAAACGTTGAAAAAGCCATTGCTTTGGAAATTGAACGACAGATTGAAATAATTGAAGAAGGCGGCAGAATTGTTCAGGAAACTCTTCTTTTCAACGCAGATACTAACAAACTTGCATCAATGCGTAGCAAAGAAGAAGCTCACGATTACCGCTATTTTCCCGATCCCGATCTTATTCCTACAATTATAAGCGAGGAATGGAAAAAACAAATATCCGATTCCCTTCCTGAACTGCCGGATACACGAAAAGCCAGATTTATTGAAGGATACAAACTTCCGGCTTACGATGCTGAAATACTAACAGGTCAAAAAGAACTTGCTGACTATTACGAATGCGTTCTTAAAGAAACAAATGACTATAAATCTGCCAGCAACTGGGTTATGGGAGAAGTTCTTAAAACAATAAAGGAAGAAAAAATTGAAATTTCAGACTTCCCTGTTTCACCTGAAAACCTTGGGAAATTAATTAATTTGATAAATAAAAATGTTATTAGCGGAAAGATTGCAAAGGATGTTTTCCCTGTACTATTGAAAGACAACAGAGACCCGGAAATAATTGTAAAAGAGAAAAATCTTGTTCAGATTACAGATACAGGCGCAATAGAAGAATCTGTGGATAAAATTATTTCATCTAGCCCGAATCAGGTGCAGGAATATTTAAGCGGAAAAGAAAAAGTTCTGGGATTTTTTGTAGGACAAATAATGAAAGAAACAAAAGGGAAAGCTAACCCGGCAGTAGTTAACGAAATACTTAGAAATAAATTAAACACACTGAAATAGTTTATTCAACCATTTTGTTATTTTTAATATTATCGTAAATTTCGTCTTCGGTTGATACGATTTTGATCGGGTATGCAGCAAATAACGATATAAGTGAAGCTCCCATTCTTATCACGCTTGAATTTGTTATAACCCATATCCCTTCTATTTTGTTGCTCATTTTTTTTAACGTTTTTTGCCAAATTTCTCTTGCACCTTTTTCGTAACCGGTCATTTCAAGACAATGCCAGATAATAATTATTTTCCGGTTCTTATTTTTCAGAAAATATTCATCCCATATTTTTATTGCTTCGGCTGCTTCGTCTTTTTTCAGCTTACCGTAAAACTTAAATTTAAGATAATATTTACCGAATTTCTCGCTGAATTCTATTTCTGGAACAGGCAACTTTTTAATCCATTATTTTTCTTAATATTTGAGTATCGGAATTTTACAAAAATTATTTCGCAAATAGTGAAACAGATTTAAAATATTTTTTTAAAATGTTGATTTAAATCATAATTAATTAAAATCTTTAGCAGTATCTTATTCACGTAATAATTTATAATAAATATAAATGAATGAACCTGTAATAATATCGTCAACAAACTCCGAAAAGCTGAAAGATAAAAGCATTCCTTCTTTCAGAACAATGATTAAACCGCTTATCCCTGCAGGTTTTTTATTCATTATTACATTTGCTTTTACGCTTTTATTTACCCAGTTCAGCCAGATTTTTATTCAAGGCAAAGGAATTGATTATATCGGAAGGGGTTTGATTCTTGCAAGTATTTTCTTTTTTTTAATGATTACAATTAAACTTACTACAATATTAAAACAAAAGATAAGCAGTAAAAATATTTCTCATTAAAGATTCTTAAGAATTTCTCTTACGGACTCTCTTACCGAAAGCCTTTTTATCCCCAAATTATCAAGTTTATTGCAATTCAATGAGACATCTTCCACTTTATAAATGCCGTGTATTTCTTTCATTTTTACGGGATTTAACAATTCCCTGTCTAACCTTGCTTCCTTGCATAAAATTTCCCCTAGTTCAAACCTGCTTATTCTTTCTTTTCCTCCAAAATTAAATGTTTCGCTTTTAATATCACTTTCGCATAATTTATTTATTATTCTTGCAGCTTCAAATAGTGATAGAGGTGTACGATACTGGTCGGTAAATAAATTTACAGATTTACCGTTCTTAAGAGAAAAATACATTTTATGAAAATTATTATCGGAATGATTTAAGCCCACCCCATAAAGAAGACACGTCCGTAAAATTAAGTAATTGTCGAAAGTTTCTTTTATTTTCACTTCGCCCATCAATTTTGTTTCGGCATAAAGCGAAACAGGAATCAGTTTTGCATCTTCCTTGAGCATTTGACCTCTGTAACCGGCATAAACAAGATCGGTGGAAGTGTAAATAAGTCTTGAATTACATTCAGCGCAAAGGAGGGCAAGATTATGCGTAACACTAACATTAATTGAGTAAACTTCTTTATGATCCATTTTTTCAGCAATTTCGGGTCTCGAAACGGCTGCCGTATGAACAACAATATCAGGTTTGAATTCCTTAAATATTTTCTTCAACAAATCTATATCGGTAAGATTAAGTTTTGCGGAATTAAACATAAGACAGTTGCCCGGATTATTATAGTACATCGTAAGAAGATTTTGGGAAGACAGATGTAAATTTAGATACTGTCCGAGCAATCCGCCGCCGCCGGTTAATAGTATTTTCTTTTTCATAATATTTACGGTTCCAGCGGAAATGCAAGCATAACGCCGGTCTGAGTTTTATTTCTTTTCAGATATTCGGCTAAAGGCATTTGTGTAATTTGTATTTTTTTACCGCCCGAAGGAGCATGTAAAAAATATATTTTTTTGTCTTCCTTTCTTATAGCAATACCTGTATGCGAAATATCAAGCCCATTAATATTTGTTGTAATACCTATTATAGTTCCATTTGGTATTTTTTTCTCGTAAAACTTTAATTTTTCTTTTGGTATGAAATAGTAATCTCTTCGATTAATTGTCTTTTCAATTTCTCTTATAGATTTATGATTTTCCGGATTTTCAAGCCGCAAATATTTATCCGGATTGCTTCCCATAAAATTAATACGCTTATTGTAGCGGCTACCCCCGTTTTTCTTGGTTATATCTTCAACTATTCCTCTTGCCGAATTATCAAATATCCAGTCGCTGAAATAATGCAGACGCGAGGTATATCCGTTTAATTCTCCGCCTCTGTAACGTATTTTTTTGAGTTCTTCAATAAACTCAAAAAAAGTTCTTTTCTTTAATTTTATCATTCTGGCAGATGCAAGGCTTGCTTCAACAAGCGTGTAGCAATCAAATCCTGAAAGATGTACAACAAGTTTTTCTTCATCACCGTCCGGTTCAATGGGAGATATATGATAATCACTGCCTATAAAAAAAGAACCGATTTTTGCCACAATTTCATTAATTGAAAGTGTATCCATTTTTTGCTCTTGGGCATATTGCATAATATACACAAAAGCGATGGAATCCTGCTCGGTATAAACTGCCTGTGGATAAATACAACAAATAAATGCAATTAAATAAATTAGTTTTCTCATATCGGGTAGTCATCATCCGGTTTCATTTTGGGTACCGGGGTACCGTGAAAAAATACATCTATATTATCGTATTGTGCATACTCTTTTACAAATTTTACTTTTGCTTCGCCAGTAGGACCGTTACGCTGTTTTGCAACAATTACTTCAGCAAGTCCTGCCGTGGAATTTCCATCCTGATCTTGTGTTATACCGTAAACTTCCGGTCTGTAAAGAAAAAGTACCACATCCGCATCCTGTTCTATTGAACCGGATTCACGAAGGTCTGAGAGCATCGGCCGTTTATCGTTTCGGCTTTCAACAGCTCGGTTAAGCTGCGAAAGCGCGATTACCGGAATGCCAAGCTCTTTTGCCAAAGCCTTAAGCGAGCGCGAAATATTGGATATTTCCCTTTCTCTGCTTTCAACCCTGCCTGTTGATGACATTAACTGAAGATAATCGATCACAACCATTCCTACGCCTTTTTCGTGCTTAAGCCTCCTGCACTTTGCGCGTATTTCAAGAACTGTCTGAGCTGGTGTATCATCGATGTAAATAGGAGCTTTACTTAAACGATGAGCTGTTTTACTGATTCTTGAACCTTCCTCTGCTTTAAATCTTCCGGTTCTAACGCTGTGAGCATCAATTTTTGCTTCTGCGCAAATTAAACGTGTTACCAATTGAATTGTTGCCATTTCAAGACTGAATATTGCAATAGGAACTTTATAATCGATTGCTGCATTACGGGCAACGGATAAAGCAAATGCAGTTTTTCCCATAGACGGTCGGGCAGCAATAATAATTAAGTCTGTTTTATGAAATCCGCCAAGAATATTATCGAGCGTTGCAAGCCCTGTCATAACCGAATAGTTGCTTAGTTTTTGCGAATGTATGGCTTCAATGTGTTCAATAGCCTCTTTAACGGCTTTGTCCATTGATTTATAAGATTCCTTTAAACCTTTTTCCGTGATATTAAATATATCTCGTTCTGCTCCGTCAAGAATATCAAAAACATCCTCGTTACCTTGATATGCTGAATCTGCAATAGAAATTGATGTGGAAATCAGTTCTCGCAATATCCACTTTTCAAGAATTATTTTCGCGTGATAATCGACATTTGCTGCTGAAGAAACATCATCTGTAAGTTTGCTTAAATAGGCCGGACCGCCAATATTCTGAAGATTGTTGTTTTTTTTCAGTTCATCGTATAAAGAAACTGCATCTATCGGTTCATTTGCCTCAAACAACGAAAGCATCCCTTGAAATACAATACGGTTTTTTTCATCATAAAAACATTCTGGTTTTAATATCTCTATAACTTTAGGAACTGCATTTTTTTCAAGCAGCATAGCGCCAAGAACAGTCCTTTCAACCATCGGGTCTGCCGGAGGTTTACGAGCTGCTGTATTAAGTTTTTCTATATCCGAATTTCTTTCCTGCATAATTTTAAGGTACTAACTCATCATACAATTTTCTTAATTTCTGAACATCTTCCCAACATCCTCTTTTCCACCCGGGATTACGTAATAAAGCAGCGGGATGATAGGTAACCATTACTTTCACTCCGTTTAATTCGTAAACGTTACCGCGCATCTGGGTAAGACTTAATTTGTTTTTCAGTAATGAATTTGCGGCAACCAAACCTAAGCATAAAATCACTTTTGGTTTAATTAGCTCAATTTGTTTATATAAGTATGGCAGGCACTGCTCCATCTCGGCAGGAAGCGGGTTTCTATTATTAGGCGGACGGCATTTTAAAATGTTTGCAATAAAAACTTCTTCCCGTTTAAACTGAATTGCGATAAGAATATCGGTCAACAATTTACCGGCTCTGCCCACAAAAGGTTCACCTTGAATATCCTCATCTGCTCCGGGGGCTTCACCGATTATCATAAGATTTGCGTCAGGGTTACCTGCACCGAAAACAAATTTTTTACGGCTATTGCCAAGCGGACATTTTTTGCATTCATTAATTAATGAATTAAATTCTTCAAGTGAGTTAACAGAATTAAATATATCATTGTTCATTGATTGAGTAATAATAGAAATCTCTTTATTTCCGCTGTCAAGCAAATCTTCTTTAGTAAAAACAATTTTATTTTTAACAGGCATAACGATTTTTCCGTAAAGTAAATCACCAAAAATTTCTTTTTGATCAGTAAGAGCTTCTTTAGCCAGTTTAATTTTACCAGGTGTCATAGAAAAAGACTTTTAATTTCCGTAAGTATATCATTTGCTGTTTGAAATTTGCTCTGTATTTCGTATTCAGTTTGGGATTTATCTTTTTTTATAATTGTAACTTTATTTGTATCAAACTCAAAACCCGACCCTGCCTGATCGGGAATATTTAGAATTATCATATCAAGATTTTTTGAATCAAGTTTCTTAAATGCATTTTTAACAGCATTTTCTGTTTCAAGAGCAAACCCTATTATCTTTGTGCTTTTTACTTTTAAAGATTTTAGAATATCATCATTTTCAACAAGAGTAATGGATTTAAGTTTTTGCTCTTTTTTAATTTTTTCCGAAGCGTATTCTGAAGGACGATAATCGGCAACAGCCGCCGCCATTATTAAAATATCTTTCCCTTTAATATTACTTTTTACAGCAGCTTGCATTTCGGAAGCTGACCGCACTTTTTGAATTTTTATTTCGGGGTATAAGGGCAAATTAACGGGACCAGAAATTAACGTAATTTCAGCGCCGCGCAAAAATGCTGCCTTTGCAATCTGATATCCCATTTTGCCGGATGATCTGTTTCCGATAAATCTCACAGGATCGATATCTTCGAAAGTAGGACCGGCTGTTATCAATATTTTTTTGCCGGTTAAATCCGTGCCTATGCCCGAAAGTACTGTTTCTGCAGCATCGATAATTTTGCTAACTTCTGCCATTCTGCCAGGACCGGTTAATCCACTTGCAAGAAATCCGCTTTCGCCTTCTACAATAAAAACATCCCTTTTTCTCAATCTTTCAAGATTTTCCATATTAGCCGGACTGTTATACATATCCATATCCGCAGCAGGAGCTATAATTAAAGGGCATCTTAAAGCAGACGCTACAGTTGTAAGCGCATTATCTGTAATTCCGTAACTTAATTTAGCTATAGTATTTACGGTAGCAGGCGCAACTATCATTAAATCCGCCCATAAACCGTATTCTATATGCCAAGTTCCCGCTGATGTTCCATTTTGCTGATTATCAGGGAAAATATTAACAATAACTTCGTTGCCCGACAATGCAGATAAAGTAAGCGGAGTTATAAACTGAAGAGCTGAAGGAGTCATAATAACTTTAACATCAGCTCCCCTGCTTATTAAACCTCTGATAAGGTAGCAGGATTTATATGCTGCTATTCCGCCTGTAATTCCTACAATAATTTTTTTATCTTTAAACGTATCGGGCTTCATTCAGTTTAATCTTTCATACTATATTTTATTTTCCCTTCAATCAATTCATTCAGTGCCTGAATATGCGGTTTAGGGCGTTTTTCAAATTCAAGCGATACATTTAGTTGTTCAGGGTTTCCTCTTTCATCAAATTCATCTTCAGGCGCTCCTACCATAGTGCTTAAAATCCCGCTGAATTCCTGTTTTGTTTCGGCGTTTATCTGGCGTGCTCTTTTTGCTGAAACTATAACTGCTTCGTAAATGTTTGAAGCGTGCTGTTCTACTTTTCTTAAATCTACAGGTCTAACTTGCATTTAATCCTCCTTAGCAAGAAAATTATTTATTATTTTTTTTACATTTTTAATCGTTTTGTTTAAATCATCGTTAGTTACTTTAAAATCGAATTTATCCTTATACTGCATTTCCATTTCTGCCCGTTCAAGCCGTTTTCTTAAATCTTCCTCAGTTTCTGTTTTTCTCTTCAATAATCTTTCTTTAAGCGTTTCAGTACTAGGCGGCATAATAAAAATCACCAAAGATTCGGGAAAATAATTTTTTATATTAAAAGCACCTTTTACATCAACATCCAATAAAAGTATCTTTCCCTCGTTAACCTTTTCCGAAATAAAACTTTTTAAAGTGCCGTAATAATAATCGTAAAATTTTTCCCATTCTATAAATTCATCATTTTCTATTTTCTTCTTAAAATCACTTTCAGATAAGAAGAAATAATCCGCGCCGTCTGTTTCGCCTTCTCTTTTTTTCCTTGTTGTTGCCGAAACAGAAAAAACGAATTCAGGGTAATCATTTAAAATTATTTTTTTTATTGTCGTTTTTCCCGCACCGCTTGGAGCGGCAAATACAATTAATTTTCCTTTATTCAATGTTCTGAATCTGTTCCCTTATTTTTTCAAGTTCTTCTTTCATATTTAATGCTAAATATGATATCTCTGTTGAAATAGATTTACTGTTTATGGTATTTGCTTCTCTGTTAATTTCCTGACACAGAAAATTCAATTTTTTCCCTGGGTCATCAGAATTTTTCATGCTTTCTAAAAATACTTTTGTATGGCTGTGCATTCTTACGCATTCTTCTGTTATATCATATTTTTCTGATAAAAGAGCAAGCTCAACTTTTAATCTTTCATCATACAAGCCTAATTCTTCCACCAGACTTTTTGCCCGTTCTTTTATTTTTTCGAAATAGGAAACGGTTGTATCTCTGGATATTTCTTCAATTTTTCGGGAATCACTATCAATTTTTTTTATTCTTTCTTCAATATCTTTAAACAACTCGTTTCCTTCGCGAATCTTCATTCCCATCATCGCGTCAATTGCCGAATCTATTGCTGTACGCACAAAAACAAAATCTTCTTCCGGATCAATTGAAGTTTCGCCGATAAACATTTCCTGAAAATTAAGCATATGCGAAAGGGTAATTTCTTCTTTTGAACCTGATTCTTTTTTTAATTCGCGTAAAATGTTTAATGCATCGCGTAAACCGTTATTATCAAAGGAGATAAATTTGTTATCGGATCCTTCTTTTCTGATTACAATGCTTAATGTAACTTTTCCGCGCTTAATTTTTTCTTTTAAAATATCTCGTATTTCAAATTCTTTTGAATTTAATGCTTTTGGCAAACGGATTGATAACTCGAGAAATCTCGAATTCAGACTTTTAATTTCGGCTTCAATAATAATATCATTTTTTTGCGAACTGCCGGTTCCGTAACCTGTCATGCTCCGGATCATAAAACCTCAGAAAATTTGATAGGAAATTTACTTATTTATTTTGAGCTAACAAAGGTATTTTAAAAGCTAAAATGCTTCGCCTATGCCAATGTGCCATTGAAATGAATCTGACCAGAAATTTCCATCAGACTTTTCGAAAATATTCTTTTTTGTTCTTGGGTTATATAGTTTAAAACCAAAATCAACACGTACCGGAAATAACGGAGTATAATACCTTAGCCCTATTCCTCCGGCAACTGCTATTTTATCAAAGCGGAAATCTGAGTAATTTTTCCATGTATTACCGATATCCACAAAAAGCGCTGCACCTAAATCTCCAATTATTCGATGTCTGGCTTCAACAGAACCTTCCAAGTTAAAAAATCCGCCCGGAGCAACCTTGCGGCTTTGAGCTTCTATATCATCAAAACTCTGATTATCAGAAGAAAAAACTGCTTTATCGGGCGCAAGCTCTTCATCACGGTCCCTCCAGCCTCTTAAAGAAGTGCTGCCGCCTGAATAAAACCGCTGATTTATTGATATACCGTCTTCTTCGCCTTTATATGCCTGAATATGTCCCGCCTGAACCTTAAATGCCAGCGTAGAATTTGAACTTGGAAAAACAGGATAATAAAATGTTGAAACAATTTTAACTTTGTAATATACAGGAGGTTTTGTTTTTAGGTAATTACTTATTTTATCCGATAAATATAAAAGTGAATTTCCGTCTTCCAACAAAATTGTAAGGTTATAACCTTCTGTTGGAAAAAGGAAATCGTTTGCTTTTAATGATCCCATCTCAACACCAATAATACTTGAAACGCTGCTTATTTTATGATTTCTTAAAAGCAAAGTATCCGATAATTCCAATTCGCGGAAAATATATTCTGTCCTTTCAAGATTCCAATATGTCTGCAATGTATTAAAAAATGTATAACGCGGAAGTTCGAAATTTAATGTAACTTTACCTCCCAAAATTGTAGCGTTGTATTCGCTGCGTCTCTTTTGAAGTGTAGTATATAATTCGAATCTTGTGTTTATATTTTTCCCGAATATAAAAGGATCTTCCAAACTGATGCGTGCATCTGCATACCCGAATAATGTTGTATCTTTTATCGAAAGATTTCTGAATATTTCCGTGGGATCCTGGGCAACAATTGAGGCTCCTAACGTGAGTTTACGAGCATTGCCAAGAAAATTTTTCCTTGTATATTCTGCTCCAAGACCTAAATTCAGCGTATTATCTCTGTTGTTAAAAATAATCTCAGGAGAAATTTCCTGGAGCAGTCCGACATCGGTGCTTATTAAAATCGGGACTTTGTTTGCAGATGTGTCTGATACTACTCCTGATACAACAGCAGATGTGAAAAGATTTGTTCTGTATAATCTTACCTGGCTTTTCTGCAATTCGTAAAAGTTATAATCATCGCCTTCTTTAAAACTTACAAGATCGTGCAATAGTTTATCTTCAATCAAATCCTTTCCTTTACCTGATTTTTCAGTGCGGACTTCACTGATTTTATAAAGCTTGCCAGTTTCAAATTCGAGATCGATACTTACTGTACTTTTTAATGTATCAATCAAAACAAACGGTTCACTGGAATTTATGAGCATATAACCTTTATCTTTCAGATACGTTAAAACATGGTTTTTGTTTTCATTCACCAAATCTGCTGAATAAACCAGCCCGGTATCTATCGTCATTTGGTCAGTTATTTCTTTCAGATAATGAGGATATATGTTTTGAAGACCTTTTATATTAATTTTTTCAATAACAAACTGCTGCTTTTCGTTTATAAAGAATTTCAAATCAACTTCTCTGTCATTTTTGTTCAGTTCGTATTTTGCAGAAACTTGAACTTTAAAAAAGCCTTTCGACCAATAGAAATTCACTATCTGACTGATATCACTTTCTATCATAAGCGAATCGAAATATACAGCCGGAGCACCGAAACTTGTAAAACTATGCATAAATTGGAGAATTCCTATAGGAGATATTTTTGAATTTATTATTGTTTCAAGCTGAGAAGATTGGAAAGTATAATTACCAATAAATTCTATACTGTTTATTTCATAATTAATTTTTTCTTTTTCTTGCGAAAAAATGTTAAATGAAAAAATAATAAGAAATATAAAGCAAAGAATACGTTTTAATCCAGTTTCTTTAATATTTACTTCTCCTGTCAAGTTTCACTCAAGTTTAATTGATAATTTCGACCTTTGTGCCTGTATTAACAACAGACAGTAATTCATCAATACTTTCATCGCTTATTGCAATTGAACCGTTTGTCCAGTTAAAAACAAACGGAAGATTCTTAAAAATAATATTATATGTCCCTATTCCGTGAATACTTATATTATTCCCGAGTTTTGTGTTTCCCGGAGGACATTTATCTGAATTTGAAGCAGCAACAATCAAATCATACTCTTTCTTGTTTATATAACCGTTCTTTAAACTTTCAGAAGCCGAGGTTTCATTTGGATAATTAATCTTTAATTCTTTGTAAAATTTTTCACTGGTATCTATACTGCATATTTCAAATTTACCGATAGGAGTTACAAAATCGGAAGCTGATTTTTTTTGAGGCGAATCGTTTTTTCCGAATACGGCCTTATAACTTTTAATTAATTTTCCCCCGCTGTATAGCTGCAATCTGTAATTTCGTCTATCTATAATGATATTCGCATTCTCTATTTTAGTAATTTTTTTTTCTAAAAGAATTTCTTCTAACGATCTTTCACGAATGTTTAGAACAATTCCGTAAAGAATAATTCCCGAAAAAAATATAATTATACTCGTTGTAAAATATAGAATATTTTTTAACACTTTTTTATTACTAACTTAATTCATAGATTAATTATTTGTGAGTAAATTTAGCGAATATTTTTTTATTTTCATAGATAGTGGGGTTTAAGTTTTTTGCCCAAAAAAAAAAGGAGGTTGTTAAACCTCCATTATTTCAACTTCTTTATGCTTAATTAATTCATCAATTTTTACAATATGTCCGTCAGTAAGTTTTTGTACCTGCAATTCAAAATCTCGCAAAGAATCTTCGGATATTTCTTTATTTTTTTCCTGCTTCTTAAGATGATCGTTTACATCCCGGCGTACATTTCTTATAGCAACTTTTGCATCTTCACCAATTTTCTTTACAAGTTTAACAAGATCACGGCGTCTTTCTTCGGTAAGCGGTGGAATTGGGATGCGTATATTTGTCCCATCATTCTGAGGGTTTAGTCCTAAATCTGATTTTAGTATAGCTCTTTCTATTTCGCCTATAATCGATCTATCCCATGGTGTTATTGATAGAGAATGTGCATCAAGAACCGATACATTACCTACCTGACTTAATGGTGTGGCAGAGCCGTAATAATCGACTTTAATACCATCAAGCAAGGCAGTTGTTGCCTTTCCTGTGCGTATTTTTGCAATTTCAGTACGAAATGCTTCAACAGATTTATCCATTCGCGATGTTGCATCATTAATATGTTGATTCATAAATACCTCAATTTATTTCAATTTAAATATTTCCGACCGATGTGCCAACATTTTCGCCAGTTAATAACCTTCTGAGATTATCTTCTTTATCCATATTAAAAACAATTATGGGCAAATCGTTTTCTTTACAAAGACTAATAGCAGTTAAGTCCATAACCCGAAGGTTCTTATTAAGGACGTCAATATAAGATATTTCTTCAAATCTTAAAGCATCTGGATTTTTTTCCGGGTCAGAATCGAAAATACCGTCAACTCTTGTACCTTTAAGAATTGCATCAGCTTCAATTTCTACTGCCCGCAATGAAGCCGCTGTATCAGTACTAAAATACGGATGACCCGTTCCTGCACCAAAAATTACAACCCTTCCTTTTTCAAGATGCCGAATAGCCCTTCTGCGTATAAATGGTTCAGCAATCTGCTTCATATCAATTGCACTTAACAATCGTGTATACATTCCTAAATTTTCGCAGACATTTTGCAGCGCAAGCGAATTTATCATTGTTGCAAGCATACCCATATGGTCGCCGGTAACTCTTTCAAAGCCTTGATCTTCAGCATTAAGTCCTCTGTAAATGTTGCCGCCGCCAATAACAATTCCTACTTCCACCCCAAGATCATGCACTTTTTTTATTTCTGCGGCAAAGAATTTTAATTTTTCGGGATCAATACCGTAACTCTGCTTTCCCATCAGCGATTCGCCGCTGAGTTTAAGTAATATTCTTTTATATCTTAATTCTTTCATGCATTCTCCAATAAAAAAAAAGGTCTTAATTTTAAGACCTTTTATAAAGCTTTCATTTTTTTTCGTCACTCAGATGAAAACGATCAAAAGAAACGATGCGTGCTTTGGATGACCACTTCTTGTTCGATTCATCAATGAGTTCTTGTACAGATTTTGAATTATCCTTGATAAATAATTGATCAACAAGGCAGCTTTCCTGGTAATATTTTCCTAACCGGCCTTGTGCAATTTTATCTAGCATCTGCTCAGGTTTACCTTCTTTTTTTGCAAGTTCTTTATAAATTTCAATTTCCTTAGCAATCACGTCTGCAGGTACTTCTTCTCTTCTTACAAAAAAAGGTTTCATTGCAGCAATCTGCATTGCCACATCTTTCAGAAGCGCTTTCAGTTCTTCTTTCTGAGTTTCAGCAACATCTTCAGTTACAACTAAAACGCCTAATTTAGAACCATGATGGACATAATCAACAATTACTCCTGATTTCGATTCTTCAATTTTGAATCTAGAGATTTCAATCTTTTCACCGATTTTACCAACAATATTTGTAAGTTCATCAGCTATCTTCTTGCCATCAATTGATAAATTAAGAAGTTCTTCTACTGAAGATGGTCTTTTTTCAATCAATCCTTTTAAAGCAAGATCCGAAAAAGATAAAAAGTCGTTACTTTTTGCAACAAAATCGGTTTCACAATTAACTTCAATAATAAAACCTGTATTGTCATTAATTATTTGTGTAAGAACCTTACCTTCATTTGCAGTTCTTTCAGCTCTTTTTGCAGCTACCGATGTACCTTTTTTACGAAGTATTTCAATAGCTTTTTCGAAAGCACCGTTTGCTTCGTTAAGCGCGCCTTTACAATCCATCATTCCTGCGCCGGTTTTTTCTCTTAAATCTTTTACTTGTTGTGCACTGATTGCCATTTATCTACCTTCATTTTTTCAATTTAATTTTTATTCTTCAGCAACTTTTTCTTCAGAAGTTTCTGTAGTTGCATTTTCTGTTGCTGCTTCATCAGATTCGCTTTTTGCTTTAAAAGGTTTTTTCTCGTCAGACTTAAATTTTCTTACGCGAACTTTTTTACCTCTATCGTCAGTTGTTATTTCATCTTTCTGCTTTTTCTGTTTTTCTTTTTCAGCGTCTTCTTCAGCTCTTAATTCTTTAGCTTTAATGTTGCCTTCTGCAGCTGCATCCGTAAGAGTTTTTGTTATTATTTCAATTGTTTTCACAGCATCATCGTTTGCCGGAATGCAGTAATCTACTTCATCGGGATCGCAATTTGTATCAACAATTGCAAAGATTGGAATATTCAATCTGTGAGCTTCTTGTATTGCAATAGCTTCTTTTTTAATATCAACTACAAAAATGGCTCCCGGAAGTTTTTGCATTGTTTCAACGCCGTTTAATATTTTTCTTAGCTTATCGCGTTCTCTGCTGTGAATCAGTCTTTCTTTCTTTGTTATTTTTTCGAAAGTACCATCACTTTCCATTTTATCAATTGTTTGAAGTCTTTTTATACTTTTACGAATTGTTGAAAAATTCGTAAGCATTCCGCCAAGCCATCTTTCGCTTACCCAGTTCATTTCACCACGAGCTGCTTCAGAAGCTATTGTGCTTTTTGCCTGTTTTTTAGTACCTACATAAAGGACTTTTTTACCGGATGCCACAACATCATGCATTTTTTGAGCTGCTTCTTCAAGCGCTATTTGTGTTTTTTTAAGATCAATAATGTGTATCCCGTTTTTTTCCATGAAAATATACTTTTTCATTTTAGGATTCCATCTGCGGGTAAGATGCCCAAAGTGCGCTCCAGCTTCAATAAGCTGTGTTAAATCTACTTTTGCCATAAATCTCCTGTTTTTCTTCTACTTTCGTCCTCCCGGCTTCACATCCTTTTTTAGTTAGGACACAGGCAGCCGGTCTGAAAGTATGAATTATTGTTTATTAAAATTAAAAAATTATCTCTTCGAAAATTGGAATCTCTTACGAGCTTTCGGTCTTCCGTATTTCTTTCTTTCAACCATTCTCGGATCTCTTCTGAGCAATCCTTCTGTTTTCAATGCACTTCTGAAATCAGGATTGATTTCTATCAAAGCACGGGCAATTCCAAGTCTTATCGCTTCTGCCTGGCTGCTCGATCCGCCGCCAACAACATTTGCATAAACGTCATATTTACCTAAAGTTTCCGTAAGAAGAAACGGTCTGAGAATATCTTCTCTGATAAAATCAATAGGAAAAACAACTTCGAAAGCTTTTTTGCCAACGGTAACTTTTCCATTCCCATTTCTTAAATATACTCTTGCCACAGAGGTCTTTCTTCTGCCTACATAAATTCTATCTGCCATTCATTGCTCCATTATATGCTTATTGTTTCCGGTTTCTGTGCCTTATGAGGATGCTCAGTTCCGGCATAAACTTTTAAATGTTTAATAATCTTTTTTCCTAATCTGTTTTTAGGCAACATTCCGCGTATAGCATTTTCAATAATAAAAGAAGGATTTTTTTCTTTCATTTCCTGAAAAGTTCTGATTCTTACACCTCCGGGATAACCTGAGTGAGAGAAATATGTTTTTTGTAACTCTCTTTTACCGGTCATTTTAACTTTGTCTGCATTAATTACAATTACAAAGTCGCCTGTATCCATATTAGGTGTAAATAAAGGCTTTTCTTTGCCTCTGATAATTCTGGCTGCTTTTGCTGCCAATCTTCCAAGAACCTTATCTTCCGCATCAATCACATACCATTTCTTATCAACATCTTCGGTTCTTATAAACCTAGTCATTTTTTCTTGCTTCAATTTATTTTCCTCCCGGAATACAACAATTTTTATTTCACAAAGAGCACAAATATATTTTTATATCTTCAAAAAGTCAAGATTATCGATAAGATTTTTTTTTACAGATTACAGGAATATTGATTCAGATTCCGTATTTGTTTTTTATCCAGTCGTATGCTTCAATGATTTGACGCGTTTTTTCTTCGGCCATTACAATGAATTCTTCACCCAAATCGTTTACTTTATCGGGGTGGTATTTTGAAACCAGCTCTAAAAATTTTTTTCTTATCTGAAGTCTGGTAAGTTTTCCCTGCAAGCCCAAAATTTTTCCGTAATAATTTTCTTTTTCAAATTCTGTAGCGGTTTTGGAATTAAATCCCTTTTTCTGCTGATTATCATAACGTTCATACTTTTCGTATTTTTCATATCTTTCGTAGCGTTCGTATTTTTCATAATTCTGTTTTGCCCATTCTTCCGTGTTTCCAGCTTTTTTTTCTGTCCGCTTTTTATAAAAACCTGTTATTGCCGAAAAATCTGTGTAAAACTTTGAATGAATTTCTTTTATTCTGTTCAGATATTCAAGCAAATCAACATTCAATTGCTCCCAGTCAGTTTTTTTTATGATTCCAGCCTGTTCAATCAACGATTTCTGAACATCCCGTTCAGCCAAGTTTACTCTTAATTTTTCAAGTTTATACTCCTTCATTACAGGCGTAAATATTTTTAGTAAATTATTCACCCATTTTTCCTGAGCATTGTTTATCAGGAAATAAACAATCAGAAATTTTTCTATAACTTTTTGCTGAGGTATTTGAGTAGTAAGTAAATCAGAATTGTTAATGCATTGAATTTCGTAATAAGTTGTAAAAAGCAGTTCATTCCACACCTGATCGAGATCGAGATCAAACCATTTTCTGAAAACCGATTCGGCTGATTTTACACTGAACTCATTCTTAAAATCGAGTGAAGTTTTAAAACTTGCCGAAAAAAATGTTGAGGAAAATTTATTTATTTCAGTCAGTATAAATCCCAGTGCAAACCATATTCTGTAATTCACCTGATTATAAACATAATAGGCTTCGTTGTAGTGCGAATATTTATAAAGGAAATCGGCAGATTCTCGTAATTTTAATATGTTTTCCACCTGATAAGTTTTCCTTAAAATTAAAAGTTAACATTACAAAATCATACTGCAAAATTAAAGTCTAAAAAACAACTGTTCTGTTTTCATAAGCAAGCACTTTCCTGTTCAAATGCGCCCAAATTGCGCGCGACAGAACCACGTTTTCCAAATCGCGTCCTTTCCTTACCATATCTTTTATGGAATCTTTATGACTTACTCGGCATACATCCTGCTCAATTATAGGACCTGCATCCAGTTCGCTTGTAACGTAATGGCTTGTAGCTCCGATAATTTTTACGCCTCTTTCGTAAGCAGAGTGATACGGCTTGGCTCCCGGAAATGCCGGCAGAAATGAGTGGTGAATATTTATTATTTTATTTTGGAATTCGTTAATAAAATCCGCTGAAACAACCTGCATATACCTTGCAAGAACAACCAGATTTACCCCGTATTCTTTTAGAATATTCAGTTCGGCTTTTTCCTGCTGAATTTTATTTTCGGCGCTTACCGGGAAATGATGAAAATCTATTCCATATTTTCTGGCAAAATCACCCGTATCGGGATGATTGCTTATAATAAGCGGAATTTCGGCATTTTTCCATTCGCCCGAAGAATAGCGCGAAAGAATATCGTAAAGACAATGCGGCTGCTTCGAAACAAAAATTGCCATTTTAATTTTTTCATCCGAAAAGTGCAAATCCCATTTCATATTAAAATTATTACCTATTAAAATCTGAAAATACTCGCCTATCTTTTCTTTCGGAATCCTGAAATCTGATAATTCCCATTCCACACGCATAAAAAAAATATTTTTTTCATAATCTACATGCTGATCTAAAAAAATAATGTTTCCGTCATTTTTGTTAATAAATTCCGAAACAGATGCAACAATTCCTCTTTTATCTTCGCAATGAATCAGCAGTATTGCCGATTCCGAATTTTTATCCTTTGCCATTTTATTCCTGGTTAAACATATTTTTCATATCGAATTCTTTATAATTGCCCGGAACATCAAACATACTGCTTTCTATGCTCATCTTTTTAATTTCCGTAGCTTCCATTTTCATTTCTTCTTTGCCTGCTTTGTTTTTGCTGATAATTATCATAGGTACAAATCCCATATTATTAAAAGCGGACTGAATACTTTTCTCTCCGCCGTCAGGGGCTTCAAGAAAAAAGAAATTGCCAAGCTCTTTGGTTGCCCAAAGTTCAACAGTGTTATTTTCATCTGTAATTATGTACTGATCGCAATTATAACCGTTTATCTTTTTGCTTTTACCAGTCTTAAATTTCGGCAAGTCCTCCGGAGAAAATTCTTTTTCTTCAGTATTATTTCCCTTTTTGCTCATCATATCCGAAGGAAATTTCATATACATTTTCTGGCCCGGCATCAAAATAAGAATATCTTTCCCTTTCATAATCATAACAACTTTTTCTACATCATTTACCTCTACGCGGATATTTTTGCCTTTTGTGAAATAATCCATTACGGCTGTTTTTCCGCCTCCGGTAAGTTTATATTTAATTTTTCCTTCAAATGTTTTTTGTCCGAAAATATTATTACCGCTAAATAAGGCAATAAAAAAAATTAAAGTTAAAATTGCTGATATACTTTTTACGTTTTTCATAAATTCCTCGTTGATTTATTTGCTGCCTAAATATACAAATCTTAAAAACACTTTGTAGAAAAGTCTGCGGAAATTCATTAAATTTTTATGATTTTTTGTAGATTTGGCAATTCAAATTAATTAAGAAAGAATATGAAAGTTTTAGTTACCGGCGGTTCTGGATTTTTAGGAATCAATTTAATCCGTTTCCTTCTTAAAAAAGATTACGACATAGTTTCGTACGACATTGTTGATTTTGATTATGCCGACGCAAAAGATAAAATTAAAATAATTAAAGGAGATATCCGCGATAAAGAACTTGTCAATTCTTCGATGAAAGGAATTGATGTTGTTGTTCACACCGCTGCCGCGCTTCCTTTATACACACCCGAAGAAATTCATACTACCGATGTTGACGGAACAAAAAATTTACTTGAAGCCGCCGAAAAAGAAAAAGTAAAACGTTTTGTTCATATTTCTTCCACAGCGGTTTATGGGATACCCGACCATCACCCGCTTTATGAAGATGATAAACTCGACGGTGTTGGACCATACGGAATTGCAAAAATTGAAGCTGAAAAAATCTGCTTTGAATACCGGGAAAAAGGAATGTGCGTTCCGGTTGTCCGTCCGAAATCTTTTATCGGTCCCGAAAGGCTTGGTGTTTTTGCGCTGCTATATGATTGGGCAATGGACGGCAAAAATTTTCCGATGATCGGGAGCGGAAAAAACCGCTACCAGCTGCTGGATGTTGAAGATTTGTGCGAATCGATTTATTTATGTATTTCGCTCGATGAAAAAATTGTAAACGATACTTTTAACATAGGGGCAAAAGAATTTACAACAATGAAAGAAGATTATCAGGCTGTATTGGATTATGCCGGCTTTAATAAAAAGATAGTCGGGCTGCCCGAAACCCCGATAATTTATACTTTGCGTTTTCTGGAAGCGCTGAAACTTTCGCCGCTTTATAAATGGGTTTACGAAACCGCTTCAAAAGATTCTTTTGTTTCAATTGAAAAGTCTGAAAAAGTACTTGGCTACAGACCAAAATATTCCAACAAAGACGCTTTAATCCGTAATTTTAAATGGTATCTCGAAAATCTTGAATCGTTTAAAAACCAGTCGGGTATTTCGCACCGCGTTCCCTGGAAACAAGGAATATTAAAAATTGCAAAAATGTTTTTTTAGGATTTAATGACCGCAGAAAATAAACAATCTCACTTCTTTGCCGTTTTGCAGGCTTTGCTTGTAACTTTTTTGTGGTCAACTTCTTTCATAATTATTAAAAACGGACTTGCGAGTATTCCTCCGCTCACTTTTGCAGGATTAAGATATTCAATCGCGTTTTTATGTTTCATCCCTTTTATAATTTTCAAAAAAAAATATCGCGAAGAAATCTCAAATCTTAATCCGCAGCAATGGAAAAGCCTTATTCTTTTAGGTTTTTCATTTTATGCTTTTACTCAAGGCGCGCAGTTTTTGGGATTATCTTTATTGCCGTCTGTAACAGTTAGTTTGCTATTAAATTTCACACCAATTATTGTAGCTGTTGCCGGATATTTTATTCTTAACGAAAAGCCCGCTAAAATTCAATGGCTCGGTATTGCATTATTTATTGCCGGAATTATTGTTTACTTTTTTCCGGTTAGGCTTGCAGAAGGAAAATTGCTTGGAATAATAATAATGCTTGCCGGAGTTTTAGCAAACGCCGCTTCGGCAATTACCGGAAGAAAGATTAATAGAAACAAAGATATTAGTCCGCTGATTATTACATTTATTAGTATGGGCGTTGGTTCAATTGTTCTTCTTATTTCAGGAATTTCTTTAAACGGATTTCCTGAGATTAACATTAATAACTGGTTATGGCTAATCTGGCTGGCTGTAATTAATACTGCATTCGCGTTTACTTTGTGGAACCATACTTTGCGCACGCTTTCGGCAATGGAATCGAGCATAATTAACGGGACAATGCTTATACAAATTGCGGCGCTCGCCTGGTTCTTTCTTGATGAAACTATAACTTTACAAGAAGGTTTTGGAATGTTAACCGCCGCTGTTGGCGCTGTATTAGTCCAATTAAAAAAGTCCGGTCCGGTTAAAAATCAGTAAGTTTAATAATTTAAGTTGCACTTTTCACTATGCATTTCTGTTAAAAACAAAAAATAATTATTCAGGATTTTTAAGAAAGATTTAAATGGACGATAAAAAGCTTTGGAATTTCGCGCTATTTTTAGCAGTCTTCACTGTATTCTATAATATTGCTGAAGGAGTAATTGCTGTTTGGCTTGGATACGCGGATGATACACTTTCTCTATTCGGTTTCGGGCTGGATTCTTTTGCTGAATGTTTCTCGGGAATAGGCATCTGGCATTTAGTTATCCGGCAAAAGAAAAGTTTTGATGAATCCGGCAGATTTGAAAGAAACGCGCTTAAAATTACAGGATTTTCATTTTACATTCTTGCCGCTGTTCTTTTAATAACAGGAATAATCAATATTATTGAAGGGAAACAACCGGAATCAACTTTCTGGGGAATTGTAATTTCGGTAATTTCGCTATTAATAATGTGGGCTTTGCTGAAATCGAAAATCTATGTTGGGACAAGGCTGAAAAGCGATGCAATGATTGCAGACGGGAATTGTACCAAAACCTGTATGTATATGTCCGTAATTTTGCTTTCTTCAAGTCTGCTTTACGAGGTTTTTAATCTAATGTACATTGATGCAATCGGGGCAATCGGACTGGCATTGTATTCTTTCAAAGAAGGAAAAGAATCGTTCGAAAAAGCTAAAGGAAAAGCTTGCGGGTGCCATATAAGAACGGTAAAGGGTGAAGGGTGAAAGGTGAAGGGAGAACGCCACGCCTACGGCGGGTAAACAGACCGGAAAACGGAGACCGTAAAAGACTTTTCTCAATCTTGCTCATAATCCTAATCATATTCTTAATTTCAGAACTTACTCCCTCCTTCTGCCGTGCCTGCCAGTCAAAAGCCAGGTTTATTAACCGGCAGGCAGGGAATTTTTTACCGTCTTGCTCCCAATCATAATCATAATCTTACTCTGCATTAATCACCCGTTAAAAGTCTGAAAAGACGAATAAACAAAACGAAGACGAGAAGTTACCTTTCGCATTTATTCTTTTAATTTACTGCTAAAGCTTTGCTCTTTTAACTGAAAAAACTTCAATTATTGCTGTTTTGGCAAGAGTTTCAAAAAGCTGCTCGGAATTATCGGTTTCGCTTAGTTTCGTTTTAAACTCTTTAGCTTTTGGCGAAGGAATTGAATTTACAATTTTTTTTAATCCTTCGGAATTTGCACAGTTTATTTGCTTAATCCCTCTAAGCGTAAGTAACGGAAAGGTTTTAACAATGCTTGTCCAGCTTTCGGCAAGAGCTTTATCGTCATTTCTCATTTTTTTAATGTAGTTAATCGAATCAGTTGTGCCAGTCAAAGCTTTTACTACATCGTTAACAGCATAATAGCGTCTGTTTTCTTCTTCGCTCCAAGCCGTTCTTATTTTCATTATACCCGCAGGTCTTTTATTTATAATCATTTTTCCACGCCTAAAATTATTAGATGATAATTTAGAAAATAATTTTGTAATTCCCAAACCGGACTTTCCCGTTAAATCAGTTCTTAATATTTCACGAATAAATAATGCGTAAAATATATTTCGGCAAAAGTAACCGCCTTCGGCTTATTCCTTTTGCCGAAATATAAAAAAACAATCAAAGTTGTCATTTTTTATTTTTATTTTACTACTGTGTTTTTTGACTTATTTAGATTTTTGAAAGCATGAAAAGTGAAATACTGATAAGCCAAAAAATTTGGCAAAAATGATTTGCTTTTCCCGATTTATCGGGATTATTTGATAATATTTAAAACAACTGTGGCATAGTTTTAAGTCCTAAGTTTTTAGTTATAAGTCTTGCTCTTAATCATAATCTTAATCTCTGCCTTGACTTAAAATTAAATTAGTGTTATGTTTGTTTCAAGCTTGTGGGAAAATCTCCCAGCATCAGCTGAGGCAGACCTGAATGCCAAAAAGTTTATCAGCGGGAAAGGGAGTCCGTTGCACAAGTTTCACAGGGCTGGCAGGTGCAGCCCATTTTTATTATTCATTAATAACAATTCCTTTCTTTTTGTAATACTTAATATCATCCGGATTTGTATATCTGAATGAAGTACAGAAAAGCTCTTTTTTATCTTTCGTAGCTTTAACAACTGCAAGTAAATATTGACCGTCTTTAGGAATGAACATATATTTAGCTTCACCGCTCTTTATTATCAGGTTCTTTTTATAGATAATGCCGGGCAAAAGCCGATAATCTTCGATTGTTAGTTCCGGATGATTCTGCTTATTTTTAAGGAGGGTATCATAAGATAAATATACTGTTTTGTTTTCTGCCTCGAATAACTTTTTGAGGTCATCGTCAAGTACACCAACGGGAAACCTCCACCTGTCGTTAAATATTTAAAACAACCAATCTGTTGTGCAGGGCTGGATTGGTTTAGTTGTGATTTGCTTTCAATTTGTTATTTGATAATATTTAAAACAACAGACCCCGCATTTATTTGTTATAATATAACAACTTACGGGGTTTTTAGGATTAAAATAATCAAACACAACTTTTTAAGTTTTAAATATTTAAGACCGCATTTTTTTGCGGTCTTTTTATTTTAAAACAATTCAAGCTGCTGCGGTTCAATAAAACCATCCGCCTTTTTCCTGCATTCAAAAATTTCCATCATCCCGAATTGTTTATCGGTAACAGAAAGAATTCCAATATGTCCTTTAGGCGGCATTATCCTTTTTACGCGGTTAATATGAACATTACGGTTTTCTCTGCTTGGGCAGTGCCTTAAATAAATAGGAAACTGGAACATCGAAAAACCGTCTTTTAGAAGTTCCTTGCGGAATTTCGCATATTCCTTTCTTTCTTTTGGCGTATCGGTTGGTAAATCAAAAAAAACCATTATCTACATAACCCTGTACTCGTTTAGTCTCATTTACTCATTCCCAACCCCTTCTCTTACAAAGAAGGGGAATAAAATAGAAACTTTTTTTCAATCCCCTCGCCCTTTGGGAGAGGGGCACGGGGTGAGGGCTACATTTCCGGATAGCTGATCTTCCTCGCTTCCCCTTCAAAACATTTTTTGAGCTTCTGTTTTTACATCATTAACAAAATTTCAATTCTACATTAGTACGATTAAAACTCCAAAGATTTAGGCATAAGTATTGCCACCGTTTCCATTTCAATTCTACATTAGTACGATTAAAACGAAATTGGTATAGTTTGCTACGGTTATTCATCATATATTTCAATTCTACATTAGTACGATTAAAACTTAACAGTTCAACAGTTGAATTCGGTTTAATAGAAAATTTCAATTCTACATTAGTACGATTAAAACATGTTCGCTTCTTACTGTAATGCCGTATATATAGCAAAATTTCAATTCTACATTAGTACGATTAAAACATTCCGCACGATTAGGATTGTGAATTACGAATTTAATTTCAATTCTACATTAGTACGATTAAAACCCGGTTTCTGGACACGAGTATAAAGAGCCTGAAATATTTCAATTCTACATTAGTACGATTAAAACTAAATCGATAGTTTAATTATTTGTAAGAATTATCTATTTCAATTCTACATTAGTACGATTAAAACACGATTCAGGATATTTAAGTAATTATTTACAACTATATTTCAATTCTACATTAGTACGATTAAAACTAAATCGATAGTTTAATTATTTATACATTATCTCTATTTCAATTCTACATTAGTACGATTAAAACACAACCGGTAACTGGGCAACGAGGGTGTATTACATATTTCAATTCTACATTAGTACGATTAAAACACTATAAAATTACTCACGCATTTCGCTATGCTAATGTATTTCAATTCTACATTAGTACGATTAAAACTTTAGCCGGTTCGTTTAGTCTTAAGTGGGCAGTTAGATTTCAATTCTACATTAGTACGATTAAAACTTAAAATTCCTTTCGTGCAGGTACTCTAACAAATCACATTTCAATTCTACATTAGTACGATTAAAACGAGATAAATGCTTATCAATCACTATTAAAATTTATATTTCAATTCTACATTAGTACGATTAAAACTAAAATCAACTGGTTATAATGTTAAAGCTAAACTAAATTTCAATTCTACATTAGTACGATTAAAACGGATAAGCGAGCCATTCTCTTGGCGTGGTTCTTATGAATTTCAATTCTACATTAGTACGATTAAAACGATGAAGTTTGTTTATAAGTTAATGAACTTACCGATATTTCAATTCTACATTAGTACGATTAAAACCTTTACAATTAGCCGCTTTGCTTAATCCGCTACGGATATTTCAATTCTACATTAGTACGATTAAAACAAAGCTTCAACAATTCGTTTATATTCAGCAACTTAATTTCAATTCTACATTAGTACGATTAAAACACTATCCTTTTTTATGGTCCTGGAGTACCATTCATTATTTCAATTCTACATTAGTACGATTAAAACGAATTATAGTGTAATAGATATGTTAAATGATTATGAATTTCAATTCTACATTAGTACGATTAAAACGACAGATTCTCCTTATCCTAACACTGGTGTTGCAATATTTCAATTCTACATTAGTACGATTAAAACAATTTGCTACGGTTATTCATCGTACAGGGTATTAATATTTCAATTCTACATTAGTACGATTAAAACAAAGCTTGAAGTAAAGTAGAGACATTATCGTTCAAAATTTCAATTCTACATTAGTACGATTAAAACTACAGATGTTTTCGGATTCCACAAAGGTTGAACGATATTTCAATTCTACATTAGTACGATTAAAACTCGTTTTTATTTCCGCATTGGACACGCCGATAAGTTATTTCAATTCTACATTAGTACGATTAAAACCGAAATTCTTGCATATTATATCTCGCTTGTTAAAATAATTTCAATTCTACATTAGTACGATTAAAACCTTGTCTCACAATCCCATTCAAACCGAATTCCGTTATTTCAATTCTACATTAGTACGATTAAAACAGCGACATCTGTTGGGATGTTGTAATAAGATAAATATATTTCAATTCTACATTAGTACGATTAAAACTATT
>Ga0123335_1000188_pt1 | contig 98977 bp, 74 predicted proteins | sample BiotimSIPDNA_2_FD_89707 | JGI IMG/M metagenome (GOLD analysis project Ga0123335, IMG submission 89707) | Anaerobic biogas reactor microbial communites from Washington, USA - Biogas_R2 time_0 SIP DNA | ecosystem: Engineered > Bioreactor > Anaerobic > Unclassified | place: Washington, USA... | reverse complement strand
GTATCCCACCCCCGTAAACAGGAGATTCCGCAGGAATCTCCAAAAGCTTTTTGGTTCTTTTTCTCGAAAAAGAACACGCATCCCAACCCCCGTCGCATCCCATCCCGCGCCACAGCAAAAATGGAGGACAAGCACATGAGGATACTGGTATTCTCGGACACGCACACCAGCGTGTACGGGATGTTCCGTACGGTACGCGGCGAGAAGCCGGACGCGGTGTTCCATCTGGGAGATCACGACCGTGACGCGAGACGTCTGGCGGCGCAGTTTCCGGGGCTGCCGCTGTACATGGTCGCGGGGAATACCGACGACCCATACGACACGCCCGAGGAGCTGACACCGGAGCTGTGCGGGTATAAACTGCTGCTGACCCACGGGAACCTGTACGGTGTCCGCGCAAACAATCAGACGGCGCTCGTCAAACGCGCGCGGGAGCTGCAGTGCAGCGTCGCGCTGTTCGGACATACGCATGAGCCGTACGCGCGGAGGTTGGGGGAGGTATGGCTGTTCAACCCCGGACATGCCGGGAAGGAACCGATTGTCATGGGCAAACCCACCTGCGGTGTTCTCACGCTGGAGAGTACCGGGCTCAGGTGGGAGATTCGGGAGCTGTAGCGCGGGATGCAGGATAACACCCTGAACCGGGATCATAAAAACGCGGGAATGGTATCAACCGTTCCCGCGTTTTCCTGTTAAACAGCCTACGCGACCTGCATCGCACCTGCCGGACGGATCGTCAGCACCTTTGCCGAGCCTTCGCCGAACAACGTGTCCATCGCCTTCACGTACGCCGCGACCTTCGCCGTCGGCACGAACGCCTGGATCGTTCCGGCGAACCCGCCGCCGTGTACCCGGCATGCACCCTCGCCGGCCAGCACCACACGGCTCACCGCCAGCCCGAGCGTCACGCCCTGCGATGCCTGTCCCGGTACCATGCAGTTTTGCAAAAGCTCCCATGAACTGTCCCCGGACGCATTGACATACTCTAAGAATTCGTCCATGTCGCCCCGTTCGAGCGCCGCCTTCTGGTATCCCACCCGGTCGTTGTCGTCGAAGAAGTGCAGCGCACGGAGAATCGCACGGTCGCCCGCAGCCTCCCGCAGCGCCGCCGCGTTTTCCAGCACCTGTTCCCGCGTGCACTCGCGCAGCACGGACTTGCCGAAGTACGCCGCCACCGCGTTCATCTCCTCGCGGATCGACGCGTACGCCGGCGTCAGATTTGCGTGGTCGCCCTTCGTGTCCGTGATGACCAGAGCATACCCCGCATGGGAGAAGTCGAATGTCACGCTCTCGGCCGCCGGATGCGCCGTATCGCGGAAGTCAATCGCGACAAAGCCGCCGTACGCGCACGCCGTCTGATCCATCAGTCCGCACGGCTTGCCGAAGAAGACGTTTTCTGCGTACTGTGCGATCTGCGCCTTGAGAAGCGGCGGCATGTCGCCTTTATTGCAGAAGCTGTCGAAAATCGTCACCAGCAGTACCTCAAATGCCGCCGATGAGCTTAAGCCCGACCCCTTCAGAACGTTCGACGACGTGCAGGCGTCAAACCCGCCGACCGCGTACCCAAGCTGCTCCATCCGTGCCGCGACGCCTCGGATCATCGCGGCGGACGTGTGCGCTTCCTCCGGACGCGGGCGCATCAGGTCGAGCGACAGCGAGTCGACCGGGAACCCCTCCGACGCGACCGTCACGACGCCGCGGTCGTTGGGCGCGGCGACCGCGATGGTGTCCAGGTCGACCGCCGCCGCCAGCACGCAGCCGTTGTTGTGGTCGGTATGGTTGCCGCCGATCTCCGTGCGTCCCGGCGCGGAGAACAGCGCGAGATCGCTGCGGTCGCCGAAGGTGCGGACGAAGCGGTTCAGAACGGATTCCCAGCGCGCGCGGGCTTCATCGAGTCTGTCGGCACCGTACAGCGTCGTGCAGACCTCCGCGAAGGCAGGCGACGCAAAATAGATCGCGCAGTCATGTGCGTTCATATATGCAACTCCTTTGCTCTGTCGGATAACGCAGTCAGTATACCACAGAGAAGGGGAATTTGCAAGCACGAAAAACGCCGCCTTCATCGTACAATGAAGGCGGCGCGTATGGAATAATGCTCAAAACATCACTTATGCGCTTCTTCGATGGCGACAGCCACCGCGACAGTCGCGCCGACCATGGGGTTATTGCCCATGCCGATGAGGCCCATCATCTCGACATGCGCCGGGACGGAGGAGGAGCCGGCGAACTGAGCGTCGCCGTGCATACGGCCCATCGAGTCGGTCAGACCGTAGGAGGCGGGGCCTGCTGCCATGTTGTCCGGATGCAGCGTACGGCCCGTACCGCCGCCGGACGCCACGGAGAAGTACTTCTTGTTGTTCTCGTAGGACCATTTCTTATAGGTACCGGCGACAAGGTGCTGGAAACGGGTGGGGTTGGTGGAGTTGCCGGTGATGGAGACGTCGACATCCTCCTGGATCATGATGGCGACGCCCTCGAGGACGTCGTTCGCGCCGTAGCAGCGAACCTCCGCGCGCTCGCCTTTGGAGAAGGGGGTCTCGCGGATGATCTTCAGCTCGGAGGTGTAGAAGTCGTAGTCGGTCTCCACATAGGTGAAGCCGTTGATGCGGGAGATGATGTAAGCGGCGTCCTTACCCAGGCCGTTGAGAATGACCTTCAGCGGCTCGCGGCGTACCTTGTTTGCTGAGCGGGCGATGCCGATCGCGCCTTCCGCGGCGGCGAAGCTCTCATGCCCCGCGAGGAAGCAGAAGCACTTCGTCTCCTCACGCAGCAGCATCGCGCCGAGGTTGCCGTGCCCGAGGCCGACCTTGCGGGTCTCCGCGACGGAGCCGGGGATGCAGAATGCCTGCAGACCGATGCCGATGGCTTCGGCGGCTTCAGCAGCTTTTGTAATGCCCTTCTTCAGCGCGATCGCCGCGCCCAGTGTGTACGCCCATACCGCGTTGTCAAACGCGATCGGCTGTACGCCCTTGACCAGCGCTTCGACCTCAATGCCCTTTGACGCGCACAGAGCCTTCGCGTCCTCAAGAGACGCAAATCCATATTTGGCGAGACACTTCTCGATTGTCGCGATTCTTCTTCCGTAACCTTCAAACTTTGCCATTCTCGTGTCCCTCCTTCTTATTCTTTACGCGGGTCAATGACGCGTACGGCCTCGTCGTAGCGGCCGTAGGTCTTGATGTTCTTCTCGTAGGCCTCTTTCGGATCCACGCCCTTGCGGATGGCTTCCATCATCTTGCCCAGGTGGACAAAGCGGTAGCCGATGGCTTCGTCGTTTTCGTCGAGTGCGACGTTGAGGACATATCCTTCGGCCATCTCGAGGTAGCGCACGCCCTTATACTTGGTGGCAAACATCGTACCGACCTGAGAACGAAGGCCCTTGCCGAGGTCCTCGAGGGACGCGCCGATGGGAAGTCCGCCCTCGGAGAACGCGGTCTGAGAGCGTCCGTAGGCGAGCTGCTTGAAGATCTCGCGCATGGCGACGTTGATGGCGTCGCAGACGAGGTCGGTGTTGAGGGCCTCGAGGAGGGTCTTGCCCTGTAGGATCTCGGCGGCCATCGCGGCGGAATGGGTCATGCCGGAGCAGCCGAGGGTTTCGACGAGGGCTTCCTCGATGATGCCGTTTTTGACGTTGAGGGTCAGCTTGCAGGCGCCCTGCTGCGGTGCGCACCAGCCGATGCCGTGGGACAGGCCGGAGATGTCGGAAATCTGTGTTGCTTTGACCCATTTGCCTTCTTCGGGGATCGGCGCGGGGCCATGATGGGGACCTTTCGCCACCGAACACATTTGCTCTACTTCGTGGGTATAATTCATGGTCTTACTCCTTTCGGGATGATCCAGCGTATTATATCATACCTTCATCAAAAAATCAACGGGGAAAATTTATTAAGTAATGCCGCAGCCACGGAAAATTTTGTCCATAGCGACACCCAACGACCGTTCCTGCGAGGCACGGCATCGCAGGGCGCCGTATAAACAGGGAACGGTGAACATAACTTTCCCCGTTCCCTGCAAATCTGTCCTTCAGATTGCCATGCCGGTCTTGAACTGGCTTTCGTAGAGGTCATAGTAGAAGCCGCGCGCATCGATGAGCTGGCCATGGGTGCCGCGCTCGACAATTTCACCGTCGCGGATGACAAGGATGCAGTCGGCATTGCGGATGGTCGACAGACGGTGGGCGATGATGAAGCTGGTGCGTCCTTTCATCAGCGTGAGCATTGCCTTCTGTGCGGCAAGCTCGGTGCGTGTGTCGATCGAGGACGTCGCCTCATCGAGAATGAGAATCTGCGGCTCGGCGAGCAGCGCGCGCGCGATGGCCAGAAGCTGCCGCTGACCCTGCGAGAGGTTGCCGCCGTTGTCCGTCAGGATCGTGTTATAGCCTTCCTCAAGCTGCATGATGAAGTTGTGGGCATTGGCAAGCTCCGCCGCGTGCTGCACTTCCTCGTCGGTCGCCGCGGGACGTCCGTAGCGGATGTTTTCCATCACCGACTCTGAGAACAGATACGTATCCTGCAGCACCATCCCGATGCTCCGGCGCAGACTGTCGCGCGTCACATACAGGATGTTGTGCCCGTCGATCGTCAGCGTACCGGAGTCGAGGTCATAGAAGCGTGTCAGCAGGCTGATGATCGTCGTCTTGCCCGCACCGGTCGGGCCGACGATCGCGAAAGTCTGACCCTGGTCGACATGGAACGTCGCGTTTTTGAGCACCGGATTGCCTTCCACATAGGAGAAGCAGACGTCCCGTGCGTCGACCTCGCCGCGTACATCCGTGAGCGCGATGCTGCCGGGCGCGTCAGTTTCGGGCGGCTCGTTCATCGTGTCGAACACACGCTCCGCACCCGCGAGGGAGTGCTGGATCATGTTGAACAGGTTGAGCATCTCGTTGATCGGACGTCCGAAGTTCCGCATATACAGCGTGAACGCGAAGATATCGCCGAAGCTGATGGTGAAGTTCGGGCTGATGAATAAAACCGCGCCCACCACGCAGATGACCAGGTAGTTGAAGTGGTTGATCATGTTGTTGAGCGGTCCCATCGTCCCCGACAGCGCCTGCGCCATCGTCGAGGTCTTCGTCAGACGGTCGTTGATCTCCGCAAACTCAGCCTGCACCTGCGCCTCACGTCCGAACAGCGTCACGATCTTCTGGCCGGAGATGCGCTCCTCGATGTAGCCGTTGAGCTGCCCCAGTTCCTTTGCCTGACGCTTGAAATGAGGCTGCGTCTTGCCGACGATTGCTTTCGTGGTGATGAACATCAGCGGCATCAAAAGCAGCGCGACGAGCGTCAGCATGGGGCTGAGCAAGAACATCGCGACGAGTGTGCCCAAAACCGTGATGATGCCGGAGAAGAACTGCGGCAGGCTCTGGGAGATCGTTGTGGAAATCGAGTCGATGTCGTTGGTCATACGGGACATGATGTCGCCGGACGAGCGGGTGTCGAAGAACTTCAGCGGCAGCTTCAGTACCTTCGTGAACAGGTCGCGCCGCAGTGTTGCGGAGGTTGTCTGCGAGACGGTGATCATGAGGAAGTTCTGGAGGTACGACGCGGCGGCGGAGAAGAGGTGGACGCCGCCCAGGATCAGCAGGATGCGCGCGAGACCGGGCAGGTCGCCGGTTTCGATGAAGTCGTCGACAATCGTGCCGTTGAGCCGCGTCGCGACGATCGAGATCACCGCCGACGCGAGGGACAGGATGAACACGCCGATGATGAGGAACTTCTTCGCGACGACGTAGCCGAGCACACGCCGCAGCGTGCCCTTGAAGTCCTTGAGCTTCTCGGGCTTGCCCATCATCATGCCGCCCATGGGACCTCTGGGACGTCCCGACGGACGCTCTTCGGTACGCTCCTCACGTTTGGGTTCTTCAGACATGGATGGCCGCCTCCTCTCCGAGCTGGGATGCCGCAATGCTGCGGTAGATTTCACAGCGCGCCATCAGTTCCCGATGGGTACCGGCGTCGACAAGCTGTCCGTTGTCGATAACGAACACGCGGTCGAGCCCCATCACGGCGCTGATGCGCTGCGCGATGATGATGAGCGTGCAGGTTCCCTCGCGGGCCTTGATCGCGCGCTGCAGCTTTGCCTCGGTCGCGAGGTCGACGGCTGAGGTTGCGTCGTCGAGGATCAGGATCGACGGATTTCTGGCGAGTGTGCGTCCGATCGACAGGCGCTGCTTCTGACCGCCGGAGAAATTGCGGCCGCGCTGTTCAACGGCGCTGTCAAAGCCGTTCTCCTTTTCACAGATGAAGTCCAGAGCCTGTGCATCCGACGCCGCTTTCTCCATCTCCGCTTCGGTCAGGTCGTCCTGGCCGAAGTGGAAGATATCGGAGACCTTGCCCGAGAACAGGATGCTCTCCTGTAAGACCATGCCGATGTGCGCGCGGATGTCGTGCAGCTTCAGCTGCCGCAGATCCTTGCCGCCGAGCAATATTTCGCCCTCAGACGGGTCGTACAGACGCGGGATGAGGCTTACCAGCGAACTCTTGCCCGAGCCGGTCGCGCCGATGATGCCGACGCTCTCACCGGCGGGAATGGTGAAGTTGAGGTCGCGCAGCGTATACTCGGCGGTGTCGCTGTAGCGGAAGCTGACGTTGCGGAACTCAAGGTCGGTGCCGGAGACGGATTCCGCGTTCGGGACGTCGTAAATACTTGTACTGGTGTCGAACACCTCGTTGATGCGGTCGGCGGAGACCTTCGCACGGGTGAAGAACATGATGAACATGACGGACATCATCAGCGACGCGAGAATCTGGGTGATGTAGGAGATGAACGCCATAATCTTGCCGATCTCCAGCTCACCGCCGATGACCATCCTGCCGCCGAACCAGAAGACGGCGATGATGCAGGCATTGATGACGATGTTGATGATCGGCCAGAGGATGACGCTGATGCGCGAGGCGCGCATGACGGTGTTCATCAGATCGTCGTTGGAGGCGTTGAAGCGTTCGCGCTGGCGGTCCTCGCAGACGAACGCCTTAGTGACACGGATGCCGAGGAGGTTTTCACGGGTGACGTCGTTCATACGGTCGATCTTGTTCTGAACGACGCGAAAGAGCGGGAACGAGCGGGTAATGATGAAGAACATTGCGATAAGCAGGATGGGCATCGCGAGGGCGAGAATCAGCGAGAGCCGGGGGCTGATGGAGATGGCCATGACGATGCCTCCGATGCAGGTGACGGGGGCGCGGACGAGCATGCGCATTGCCATCATCATCATATTTTGCACCTGGGTGACGTCGTTGGTCAGGCGGGTGATGAGGGAGGAGGTCTTGAACCTGTCAAGCTCGCGGAAGGAGAAGGTCTGGATCTTGGCGAACAGTGCCGCGCGCATATCGCGGGACATGCGGATCGCCGCGACGGACGACAGCACCGTACAGCCGGCGCCGCCGATGAGACCGATGAGTGCACAGCCGAGCATCTTCAGGCCGGTGGTGAGGACGTAGCGGAGGTCGCCGTTCCGGATACCGATGTCGACGATCTGAGACATGAGGGTGGGCTGCTGGAGGTCCATCAGGACTTCGATGACCATCAGCAGCGGCGCGCCGATTGCACAGACGAGGGCGAGTCCTTTTAAAAAACGAAGGAGTTTGAACATAAGTTACTCTCCTATTTTTGTTCGGCTTGGGATTCATCCCTGCAGCAGCCGCCGTTGACGCGGCGGATGTTGGCGGTGATGCGCTTGAGGTAGACCAGGATCTGCTCGCTCTCGCTTTCGGTGAAACCGTCGAAACAGATATCGGCGACGCGGGCGCTTGCGTCCTGCATACTGTCGTACAGTGCACGGCCGGCGTCGGTGAGGTAGATCAGCCAGACGCGTCGGTCGGTGGGCGAGGCGCGGCGTTCGATGAGGCCGTCGCGCTCCATCGTCGTGAGGATGGATGTGATGGTGGCCGGCTCAAGGTGGCAGTAGCGCGAGAGGTCGTTTTGGATGCAGCCGCTGTTGCGGCTGAGGTAGTCGAGGATCGGCGGCTGTCCGCTGGAGATGCCGCGCTCGCGGAACATGGATACCGAGAGCTTCTTATGCCCCCGACAAAACCGCAGCAGCGTGACGGAACGTTCGTAGCTGTCCATGGGTTCCTCCTTTTTCTTGAAAGTTAGAAGGCTAATGATATACGCTCTAAATGATAGCACAGGTTATTTCGGATGTCAAGTAGATATCTTGTGAACGTTTGCGCATTTTTCGGTTCAAAAGAGCAAGCGGAGTCAAGCACACATGAAAAACCCCAAAAGGCAATACCTCACAGTAAATACCACCGCCACTTTCACATAAAAAATGCGCAAACCCCTTTACAACGACTGAAAACTGTGGTATAATACCTCCATACAGCCAAAAGCGCTGACGGAGACACACGGCGCGCGGAAACGTCGGGGTCGCAGAGAGCCGGGGGCAGGTGAAAGCCCGGTACCGTACGCACGCGCCGCATCCCTCCCGAGCTTCTGCCCTGAAACACGCAGTAAGGGCCGACGGTTCGCTGCCGTTACCGGGCGGACGTATGAATGTACGGTAAAACGGGTGGTATACACGAGACTTTCAGCCTCGTCCTTTTTTGCGGAAAGGACGGGGCTTTTTAAGTATGGGAGGTATATCCATGATCTTCTTGGGAACCGGTGCGGCGGAGCTGTATCCCAATCCCTTCTGCTCCTGCGAGACCTGCACCCGCGCACGCCGGGAAGGCGCCATTCCGCGGAAGCGTTCGTCGATGCTCATCGACCCGCGGACGCTCATTGACTTCGGTCCCGAGGTGCCCGCCGCGAGCCAGATGTACAACCGTCCCCTCGACGCCCTGGAGCGCGTCTTTATCACCCATACCCACGAGGATCACCTGTCCATCGCGACGCTCGACATCCTCACGATGACCTCCTCGCGCAAAGGGAACCCCATCAGCCTCTACCTCTCGCACGAGGGGAAGGCGTGGATGGAGGGACTGATCGCCGCGAACCCGGGCGGCTACTTCGGCGGACTTTCGCGTCTGGTCAATGACGCGTACATCCGCTTCGCCGGCGTCACCCCGTACGAATCCTTCCGTGCGGGAGAGCTTGAGGTCTATGCCATCCGCACAAACCATCAGAGCAACGGAGAGAATGAGCGCGCGCTCAACTACAGGCTGGGATTCCCGGACGGAAAGAAGCTGCTGTACGCGGCGGATACCGGGCTTTACAGCGACGAGAACCTCCGCGCACTTGCGGGCAGCGCCATCGACACGCTCGTCATGGAGGGCACCTGCGGCAACCGCGACATCCCGCGCGGCGCGGGCCACCTCAACGCCGAACATTTCTGTGAGAACGTCGGGAATCTGCTGGCGTGCGGCGCGTTGAAGAAGGACGCACGGGTGTATGTCACGCACATCAACCAGGTCAGCAGCTTCTCCCACAGTGAGTATCAGGCGTATCTTGACGCGCACTGTCCCATCCCCGCGACCGTCGCGTATGACGGTATGAACGTATAATCCCGCACCCGGACACGGCAAAGAGTGACGGATATAATTCTAAAAAAGGAAACGATAACATGAATCCGAAACCGAATTTCATCAAACTGGAGCACGATATCCAGAAATTCTGGAACGAAAACGACTGCTTCCGCAAGCGCAATGAGAAGAACGCCGGAGGACCTCCCTTCCGCTTTCTCGACGGCCCGATTACCGCCAACAACCCGATGGGCATTCACCATGCGTGGGGCCGTACGATCAAGGATACCTTCCTGCGCTACAAGGCGATGCAGGGCTATGAATGCCATTACCGCAACGGCTTCGACACGCAGGGTCTGTGGGTCGAGGTTGAGGTCGAGAAGGAGCTGGGCTTCAAGGACAAGAAGGACATCGAAGCCTACGGCATGGATAAATTCACCCGCAAGTGCGTGGAGCGTATCCATAAGTACTCCGGCATCATCACCGAGCAGAGCAAGCGTCTGGGTCAGTGGATGGACTGGGACAACTCATACTTCACCCATACCGACGAGAACATCGGCGGCATCTGGCACTTCCTGCAGGTCTGCAACGACAAGGGCTGGATTGCGCCGCAGAACCGTCCGATGCCGTGGTGCCCGCGCTGCGGAACGTCCCTCTCCGAGCATGAGATGACCGGCTCGTATAAAGAGATGACCCACACCGCCGTCTTCTTCAAGGTTCCGGTCATCGGCCGCGACTTCGATATCCTCGTCTGGACGACGACGCCGTGGACATTGTCGGCGAACGTTGCGCTGGCGGTCAACCCGGAGCTGGATTACCTCCTCGTCAAGGTCGAGGGCTTCGAGCGTCCGATGGTACTGGCGAAGACCGCGATGAAGCAGCTCGAGCAGAAAAAGGAAGTCATCGGTCACTTCAAGGGTTCCGAGCTGGTGGGTCTGAGCTACGAGAGCGTCATCCCGTTCCTTGCGTGCCAGAAGGAGATTGAAGACGCGCATAAGATCATCGCGTGGGACGAGGTTGCAGCGGACGAAGGTTCCGGCATCGTGCACATCGCTCCCGGATGCGGCGCCGAGGACTACGCTCTCGGACAGTCGATCGGCCTGCCGTCCATCTGCCCGGTCGATGAAGACGGCCGCTTCTATGACGACTATGACTTCCTGTCCGGCAAGCTCGCATCCGAGGTGCCGGAGGACGTCTTCGCCGCACTCGCGGAGCAGGGAAAGCTCGTCCATACCCACTCGTTTACCCACTCCTACCCGGTCTGCTGGCGCTGCAAGACGCCGGTGCTGTTCCGTCTCGTGCGCGAGTGGTATATCCGCACCGACGAGGCCAAGCCCGCGCTGATCCAAGCCGCCAATACCGTCAAATGGCAGCCTGCATACGGCGGCAAGCGTATGGTCGACTGGCTTGAGAATATGGGCGACTGGAACATCTCCCGCAAGCGTTACTACGGCCTGCCGCTGCCGTTCTATCCGTGCGAATGCGGTCACCTGACGGTCATCGGCTCCAAGGCGGAACTCCGGGAGCGTGCGGTCGACCCGGCGAAGGTCGACGCGCTGCCCGAGCTGCACCGTCCGTGGGTGGATGACGTCGAGATCGTATGTCCGGCCTGCGGCAGGCATGTCTGCCGCATCCGCGAGGTCGGCGACGTCTGGCTCGACGCCGGTATCGTTCCGTTCTCTACACTTGGCTACTTTTCCGACCGTGAGAAGTGGGAGAAATACTGGCCCGCTGACTGGATCACCGAAATGCGCGAGCAGATCCGCCTGTGGTTCTATTCGATGCTGTTCATGAGCGTCACGCTGACGGGCAAGGCTCCTTACAAGCACGCGCTGACCCATTTCTCCGTCGTCTCCGAGGACGGAACCCGGTTCCATAAGACCGGCTATATGATCCGCTTCGACGAAGCAGCGGAGAAGATCGGTGCCGACGCCATCCGCTATCTGTTTGCCGGTGCGAACATCAACTCCGATGTGCGCTTCGGCTACACCCTCGGTGACGAGGCCCGCCGCAAGCTTCTGGGCTACTGGAACATCTGCACCTTCTTCGATACCTACGCGCAGCTTGAGAACCCCGACGTCACCTCGCCCATCGACGCGGCATCCCTCACGCTGACCGACCGCTGGATGCTTGCGCGGCTGGACCGCGCGCTCGAGATCATCACCGCCGCATACGAAGCCTTCGACTCCGCCGCCGTCGTGCACGAGTTCGAGCTGCTGACCGACGACATCTCCAACTGGTATGTCCGTGTCAACCGCCGCCGCTTCTGGGAAGGCGAGCGCACCGCGTTTGCGTGCCTGTTCCGCGCCATCCGCGTGATGACCGAGGTGCTCGCGCCGATCGTCCCGTTCATGACCGAGCGCGTGTGGCAGGACATCGTCCGCCCGCTCGATCACAACGCGCCGCTGTCGGTGCATCTCGCCGTCTTCCCGACACCCGTCGGCGATGTGCAGGACGCCGAAAAATTGCTTGCCGATACCGAACTCACCCGTACGCTGATCAACATGGGATTGAAGCTTCGCAACGAGAAGTCGCTTAAGGTCAAGCAGCCGCTGCGTACCTTCTACGCCGTTGTGACACCCGAGCAGCAGACCGCCGCCGAGCCGCTCCGCGACGTCCTCTCCGATGAGCTGAACGTCAAGGAGGTCGAGTGGCTCAGCGACGCATCGTCCCTCGAGAGCCGCTTCCTCACGCTCAACTTCAAGAAGGCCGGCGCCGCGCTCAAAGGCGACCTGCAGAAGGTCAAGAACCTGCTCGACGCCGCCGATCAGGCCGCCGTCGTCGCGAGTTTTGACGCAGGCGCGGTGAACGTCCCCGGCTATGACCGCCCGCTCGATCCGTCGCTCTTCATCGTCAACACGAAGCCGCTTACCCACATCGCGCTGACCGCGGACATGGGCATCACCGTCGCGCTTGACACGACGCTTGATGAAGAGCTCATCGCCGAGGGAACCTGCCGCGAGCTGCTGCGTCAGTGCCAGGTGCTGCGCCGCGAATTCGGCTTTCGCGTCGAGCAGCACATCCGCATGAGTCTGACCACCGCCGACAAGACCGTCGCGAAGGTGCTCGAACAGTATCGTGACACCCTCGCGCGCGAGACACTTGCCGATGAACTGTATCTGGAATCCAGGGGCTATCCCAATACCAAGACCGTGACCGCCGGGAACGCCGACGTCAACGTGGAAATGGAGGTCATCGCATGAGAACCATACCTGTTGCGCTGCAGCTTTACACCGTCCGGGACATGATGCAGAAAGACGTCCCGGAAACCCTCAGAGCCGTGAAAGCCATCGGATACGACTATGTCGAGCCGGCCGGACTGTTCGGCATGTCCGCCGACGCCTTCCGCAAGGCTCTCGACGACGCGGGTCTGACCGCCGTGTGCGCACATGTGCCGCTCGCCGAAATGAGCGCCGATACCGAAAAGTTCATCTCCGTCTACAAGACCATCGGATGCAAATACGTTGCCGTGCCGTATCTCCCCGAGGAGCAGCGCTACGGCACCCCTGCGTTTGAAGCGACGCTTGCGGAGATCGCGCGCATCGCCGACATGTGCCTGACTGCCGGGATGCCGCTTCTCTATCACAACCACGATTTCGAGTTCACGAAGATGCCGGACGGCCGCTATGTGCTCGACTACATGTATGATACGATTCCGGCTCTCGCGACGGAGCTTGACCTGTGCTGGGTACATGTCGGCGGCGAGGATCCGGCGGAGTACGTGCGCAAATATGCCCACCGCGCGCCGGTCGTCCACCTGAAGGACTATGTCGGCGAGAAGTCCGCGCATATGTACGAGCTGATCGGCATCAAGGAGAGCGGCGCGAAGGAACCGCAGAAGTTTGAGTTCCGTCCGGTCGGCGCGGGTGTGCAGGATTTTCCCGCCATCCTTGCCGCGATCGCCGGGACCAACGCGGAGTACGTCGTCGTCGAGCAGGATCAGAGCTACGCGCAGGCTTCCATCGACGCCGCCAAACAAAGCCGCGATTATCTCAAATCCCAGGGCTGGTAAATGCATCACGGGCGGACGGTTTTATACCGTCCGCCCGATTTGAATCTGAGGAAAGGAACGTCAGCATATGAAATGGGAGAACATGACCCCGAAAGCGCTCGCCGAGGCTCGTGACGCGACGGACGGCGTGTGCGTGATCCCGCTGGGCTGCCTGGAGCGCCACGGCAACCACATGCCCGTCGGGACGGATATCCTGTGTGCGATGCGCATCCTCGAGCGCGCGTCGGAGATCGAGCCGTTCGTGATCTTTCCGTTCATGCCCTTCGGCGCGATCGGCGGCGCGAAGCATCTGCTCGGCACCATTGCATTGTCGGGCGAGCTGCTGCAGAAGCTGCTGCTGGAAATTTTCGACGAGGTTGCGCGCAACGGCTTCCGGAAGATCGTCCTTGCCAACGGCCACGGAGGAAACTCGGCGCTGGTTTCCTACCTCGAGCTGCAGGTCATCCCGGAGAAAAAACGCGGCTATGTACTCTATACGCTGCCGAAGTTTGGGATGTTCGGCATGACCGACGCCGACCGCAGGTATATCCGCGAGCACTTCGGGACGGCGTGCTGCGAGAACCACGGCGCGGAGGTCGAGACGTCGCTGACGATGGCATGCGCGCCGGGGACCGTACGGCTCGGGGAGGAATGCGGCGAGCAGACCGGCAAGCGCGGGATGACGGACAACCTGAAAGCGGCGGATGTACGCAGTGAGTTCTGGTGGTTTGCAGACTACCCCGGCAACTACACCGAAACGCCCGACGGCGCGAACCTTGCCGAGGGCGAGTGGCTGCTTGAAACGTTTGCGCAGCGTGCAGCGGTGAGTATCCGCGCGGTGAAGGAAGACCGCAGCGCGCCGAAGCTGCTGGAATACTACAACCGCTTCATCGACGCGCCGATGCCGGAACCCCCGGCGGGAGATCTTCGCTTGCAGGCGCAGGACAGATAAAAACCGGAAAAGGAGGAGATATCGATGACCAAACGGCGTAAGGATTCTTATTTCGGACTGCACTTCGACTTCCACGCCGGCTCCGCGATGAAGAACGTCGGCGCAACGCTTGACGAGGAAGCCCTCGGACGGCTGCTCGACGAGGTGAAGCCCGACTACGTGCAGTGCGATACGAAGGGACATCCGGGGCTGACGAGCTACCGGACGAAGTACGGGACAAGCTGCGATCTTGCGGTGGATGTGCTGCGGACATGGCGGAAGGTGACGAAGGCGCGCGGAATCCCGCTCTACTCACACTACTCGGGCGTCTACGAGATGCAGGCGATTCTTGAGCATCCGGACTGGGCAGCGGTCGGCGCCGACGGCGTGCCGAGCGACAAGATGACGTCGGTGTTCGGGCCGTACGTGGACGAGCGTCTGCTGCCGCAGCTTTATGAGCTGGCGGGAGACATCGGCATGGACGGCGTGTGGGTGGACGGCGATTGCTGGGCGTGCATCATTGACTACTCTCACTGGGCGACGGATGCGTGGCGCAGCAAGACCGGTACCGACGCGCCCAACCCGCCGACACTCGCATACGCGGAGTTCTGCCGTCAGGGTTTCCGCGACTACCTCCGGCACTACGTCGACGCGGTGCACGCGAAGTACCCGGATTTCCAGATCACGAGCAACTGGATGTACAGCTCGCACATCCCGGACAAGCCGGAGATTGCGCTCGATTACCTGTCGGGAGACTTCGCACCGAACGACTCGCTGCGGTCGGCACGGTATGAGGGACGCTACTTCCGGCATCAGGGGATGTCATGGGACCTGATGGCGTGGGGCTTCTCGCAGATCATCGACGGGATGCCGCGCGCGAACATCCTGAAGACGGCGGTGCAGCTTGAGCAGGAGGCGTCGGAGGTTCTGATGCTCGGCGGCGGGTTCCAGTGCTACAACATCCAGCATGACGGCGGGTTCGACGCGCGCATCATCCCGTCGATGAAGGAGCTGGCGGCGTATGTCCGGGCGCGTGAGAATGTCTGCCGGGGCGCCGAAGGGGTGCCGCAGGTCGGTGTGGTGCTGTCTAACGCGTCGTTCTACGACTGCACTCAGCGTCCGTTCAGTCCGCCGACCGCGTACTCCGCGGACCTCCGGGGACTTGTGCAGCTTCTGACCGATGCCGGGCACAGCGTGGACTTCCTGCCGACCCACTATGCGCTGGAAACCGATCTTTCGGCATACCCGGTACTGGTCATGCCGGAGCTGTCGCGCATCGAGGACGAGCTGCGGGAGAAGCTGCTGGCATATGTCCGGGGCGGCGGGTGTCTGCTGCTGACCGGTGCGCACACGGCAGAGGTGTTCGGGTATCCGTCGGGCGAGGTAAAACGGCGTCAGGTGACATTTGAGACCGGGGAGCGTCCGGCAGTGCTGTGGACGGATGCCGCGTGTGATACGGCGGAAGTCACGCGGGAGAGCGTCGGACGCGGCGCGCTTGTACGGCTGCCGGTGTCGCTGGGCGCGTACATGAACCAGCGTTCGGACGCGGTGCGGGACTTCATGGACACGCTGCTGCGCTCGCTCTATACGCCGCTTGTGACGGTACAGGGGTCACGGAACGTGGAGCTGGCGGTAAACCGGAAGGACGGGCGGCTGCTGATTCATCTGCTGAACGTCTCCGGCCCGCACGCCGACGCGAACGTCAAGCAGTTTTCGGAAATCCCGCCGGTCATGAGCTTAACGGTCAGCGTTCGATCAGCGCAGAGACCGTCGGAGGTGACGCTCGAACCGGGGACACTTTCGACGCCGTGGAGCTGGGACGCGGGTGTGCTGACGGTGGAGGTCGGGAAGCTCCCGATTCATACGGTCATCGCGATACGGTAAACAGAAAGGACGCGGCGCAATCAAAACGCCGCGTCCTTTTTATGTCTTTTTACAGCTCCTGTTCATACAGCCCGACCTCATGTGCGGTGCCGTCGTCTCCGAGCCGCAGCGTCTTGACCTGATACGCGCCGATGTCGAACGCGTACACCTTCCCCATGACCGTGAGCGTTCCGGACGCTGCGATGCCGTCCGTCTCGAACAGTCGCGCGATCAGCACGCCGCCGTCCTCCGATTCTTTGACGGTCTCGAGAATGACATGCGGGCAGTCAACCTCCGCGTAGGACGAAGACAGCGGCAGCGCTCCCGTATGGAACGTCTCGGGGATGACCGACGGCGCGTCGCAGAGTGCCCGCGCGGCTTTGAAATTCGCCGCGTAGTCAGGGCTTCCGTCATGTCCCCGCAGCGTATAGGAGAACCGCTGACGGCCGATGTCCATGCACTCGTAAAACTCGTCGCGCACGCCGTAGTGGTCGGCGTAGAGTGCGCTGCGCACCGCCGTCAGCCGCAGCTCATGACCGCTCTCCGTCGAGGTCAGACTGTAGCTGTACTTTGCGTCGTTGCACAGCGTCAAGCCGCCCGCCGAACCGTACGCGTCGACCCACGCGTGCCCCGGCTCTTCGTGACTGTCGTGGTCGCGCAGGATGAAGCCGTAGGGCTGCTCATATGCCGCGCGGACATCTTTACCAGGGATGGGGAAACACAGCTTCAGCATCCGGTTCTCCTCTTGCCAGTCAAGGAATACGTCGACATGCACCGTATCGTCATCCGCGTACAGACTGTAGTCCCGCCGCAATACGGAGGCATTGTATCGGGCCGTTACACGAATTGTCGCGCGGACAGGGCCGTTCTCCGTCAGCTTGACACTTACGCCCTTAAAGCGTCCGTCCTCACGGTCGAAGGTGAAGATGTTGTGCGCCCAGGTGTCCGCGTCGGAGCAGTCGATCACCCGCGCGGTCTCCGATGCCGCCAGCCGCTCCGCCCCGGTGCGCAGGTCTGTCAGCGTCCGTAACCCGCCGGTCATAGAGTCTATTTCGATGCGGATCAAACCATTGGACAGGGAATTTTCGGTACAGGCAAACGGATTTCCAAACTCCGGCGCGGGCTTGTTGCGGTAGGTGAAGACCGTGCGGTAGCCGAGCGCAGGAAGCTCCAGCGGCAGCAGGGTATCCCAGTGGTCGTTGGCGCCGTTGGTGCGTGACGCGCGGACGATTTGTGTCGGAATTGCTTTCCCCGTGTCATCCTCGACCGACGCCGTCTTCGTTAGAAGCCGGATATGGGCCGTGACGGGGAAGGGATGCGGGTTGAAGACGACGTGCGGCGCGCCGCCCATCGCGTTCTCCCAGGTGCGGAAGTCGAAATCCTTCGACAACGGTACTTTTTTCCCGCGTGATGTGTCAATTGCCCAGGAAATGCGCTGATACGCGGCGTTGCGTATTTCTCCCGCCGTGTGCAGCGCAAAGCCCATCGCCTCGAGCACATCGTCGTACGCCTCGCGGATCGAGCAGCCGCCGAAGATATCATGGAACTGGTTGAACAGCACTCTTTTCCACGCGTCTGCGAGCTTTTCCCGTGCCGCCGGGATGGCGAACAGCCGTGACGCGACGGTATCCCAGCGCTCGGCGGACAGAAGCCGCATTTCGGCGGTTCGGTTGGCCTTTTTATGTGCTGACAGCGTCGAGTAGCAGCCGCTCGCGTGGTGCTGCAGGTCATCGTATATCTCCGGCAGGTCGAGATCTTTCACCGCCTCATAGAATCCGTCCGGCGACGAGAACTTCAGCGTGTGGGTGTCGTCGTGGTAGGCAAGCAGCGTCTCGAGCATTTTGACCGTCGGACCGCCGCCGTGGTTGCCGACGCCGTAATACAGCGGTGCGGTACACACCGGGTACAGTTTGTCGAGCTTGGCCAGATCGGCGGGCAGATCGTTAAGCCGCTGTCCGTAGCTGATCGGCACCTTCATCGCGAGGACGTCCGACCCGTCCGGGCTGACCCAGCGGAACAGATAGGGGAGCGGCTTTTCATGATCGCCCGGCCGCATGAAGACGTAACCCTCGAGTCCGGCGGCTTTGAGCAGCTTTGGCAGCGAGACGCTGTGACCGAAGGAGTCAACGTTGTAGCCGATGCGCGCGGGACGTCCGAACCTCTCGATAAAATAGCGCTGGGAGTAGAGCAGATGGCGTGCGAAGCTTTCGCCGGAGGGGAGGTTGCAGTCCGGCTGCAGCCACATACCGCCCACGATCACCCAGCGTCCCTCACGGACACGTTGTTGGATACGTGTGAACAGCTCCGGCGCGTTGTCCTCAACCCAAGCGTAGTATGACGCGCACGCAGAGGTGAAGATGAAGCCGGGGTAATCGTCAAGCCGGTCGAGTGCGGCGGCGAAGGTCGCCTTGATTTCCGCGAAGCCTTCCTGCCATTGCCACAGCCATACCGGGTCGATGTGTGCGTTGCCGATCATATGGACGGTCATATGTGAAAACCTCCGTCTTTATAGTTATTCCGCGTATTCCAGCATCCTTTTCCGGTAGTGCATATAATTTTCAAACGACACTTCCTCCGGCACGCCGTGGTCGCAGGTGGGGATATAGCCGCCGCGCGCCTTCATCGCCGGGAGCACGCGGTCGAGATAGGCGTCGATCTCCGCCGGGGTCGTCGCGAGGACACGTTTGTCGATGCCGCCGGTCATCAGCAGGTCGGGGAACTGCCGTCCGATCTCGACGATGTCCTGCCCTGCGGCGATCTCGAACGGGCTGACCATAGCACAGCCGATGGTTTTGTACAGCGAAATCACCGGGACGCAGTAGCCGTCGGTCGCGAGCTGGACGAGCGGGCGATGGGCGTCGGGGTTGCGGCGTCCGGTATTTGATACAAGCTGGTCGTAGTACGGCAGCAGAAATTCCCTGATCATATCCGGGGAAATCAGCGAACCGTTCTTATAGCAGATGTCCTCGTCGAACAGGATCTCATCGATCGCGACAGACTTCTGGTGATGGGCGATGACGGCGTCATTGAGCGTGAGCCATGCCTGCATACACCGGTGGATGAGGTCGGGGTCGTCGTAGAACATATACAGCAGCGGTTCCGGGCCGATGAGAGAACGCAGGTACATATAGCCGCCGACGACGTACTGGGTGATATGAAAGCCATCCTTCGCGCATGCTGCGGCGGTCTGAACCTGGGCGGCGGTCAGCTCAAAGCGGTTCGGGGTCAGGGGATTCATACGCCAGAGGATGTTGTCCTCGAAGGTCTTTTGATCTTTGACGGGGTGGCTGACATACTCGGGCATAAAGCCGCTGCGTCGGCCTTTGAAACAGAGAACGTGACGGCCGGCGAAGTCCTGAACGAGCTCGTAGGCGCCGCGATCTTCGAGAACCTTTTCCTCGAAGCGCGGGTAGAGGGCGGCTTCGCAGCCGCCGCAGCCGGTGAGGGTGATGACGGCGGGGTCGTCGTAGGAGAAGAGGGTACGGAGGTAGGCGGCGCGGTCGGGAGTGGCGGATTCGGGGAGGACATGGCCTTCGCGGATCCAGCGGTCCATGACGTAGAAGCCGAACTCGCGTTGGTAGAGGGGTGCGTTGGGGGTATGTGCGTAGAAGGCGTGCATTTTTGAAACAGCGTCGGTCATAGCGGCAACCTCCTGAGGTAATAAAAGTGAGCGAAGGGTTGTGGTACGCCCCCGCGCAGAGCATCCCGATGGGTGCGCCGGCCTTACGCGGCCGCACGACCGGCTGATGATGCTGCCGGTCGTGCGGACAGCGAGCAGCCGCGCGTCGATCCACTTCGCTACGCCGTCGCAGTCGTTGGATGCGCAAACCTCATCAGCCGCGGCTTTCACCGCGTCCTCTGCGTTTGCAACTGCAACGCCCATGCCGCATGCTTTGAGCATCGCGGTATCGTTGTGATCGTCACCGAACGCTGCGACGTCCGCGAGCGGGATGCCGAAGTGCGCGCACAGGGTCCGCAGGGCTTCCGACTTGACCGCGCGGCGCGACATGATCATGAGAAAGCCGTCGTAGGTCTGCTCTGCGTAGAGGGTATCGGGGAGCGCGCGGGTGACGGCGGCGATCTCGGCGGGTTTCAGATGCTCGGCGAGCAGCTTCGACGCGGGCATATCGGGCAGGTCGGTGAAATCGGATCGTACGGCTACAGTGTACTTGGCGACCTCGGCGGGGTCAAAGTTGACATAATACGTATTGCCGATCTCAAGACCGATACGCGCGTCGGGGCAGGTTTGGGTGAGCAGGCGCAGCACGGCGTCGCGGAGATCACACGGAATCTCGGCAGAGGCGATCTGATGCGCGGCGACGTCGATGACCGCGCCGTTGTGGAAGATCATTGCGTCAGCCGGGCAGCCCCGGGTGATGGGGACTGCGGTACGGCGCGGGCGGGCGGTGGCGTAGACGATGCGGATATTCTGCCCATGCGCGCGGGTCAGGACGGCGCGCGTGTAAGGCGAGATTGTTTTATCTGTGCGCAGAAGTGTGCGGTCAAGGTCGATCGCGAGCATTCGGATGTTCGGCATGGAAACTCCTTTCTGCACTGAGATAGTGGCGTACCATGCAGGGTGTGCGGCCCGTTAGAATCCCAGCTTGACCGCATATCTTCCAATGCCCGGCAGCATGTACCCCGCCATGTCATAATCCTCATAATACCTTGCCATCACCTGCTCCGCGATCATCGGTGTCTCCACTGCCTCCACCCGTACCTCCGGATGCACCAGCGCATATAACTTCGCCAGGATCCCCATATTTCCCCTTGCGTATATCTGCACCGCTCCGGCTCCCGGCAGCAGCTTTGCGACTTCCATTGCCCGCTCCAGTTCCCAAAGCCGCAGCGCTGCCAGCGAATCTCCCAGCATGAACAGGTTCTTCGCCATCGTATCCACCGTCCCGAACGCCCCGTGGATGTCCCGCGTGTCGTAAGCATCCGGCCGGCTCTCACCGATTCCCGCGAGATCGACGATAAACGCCGCCGCTCCCCGCGTGATTGTCCGCAGCGTCATCGCGTTCTCATTGAGCGCGTTTGTTCCGCGGTCGAACAGACACACCACCACCGGCAGCGTCTTCCCATCGTTCTCATAGGAACGCAGCAGCACACCTTGATTGCCCATCTGCTCCTGGGTATACCAGAAGTAGCTGCGTCCGACCGTTCCCGCGCTTACCCGCGCCGGATACTCCCTCAGACGCAGCCGGCACGGCACACGGAAAGCATCCATCTTCTCCCGCACAAACGCCGCCGCATCGGACGCCGTCGCGGTTTCCGCCAATGCCGCCGTACGGTCGTAATTTTCGTGGAAGATGAACCGTGCGTCGGGGTAGCTCGTGCTGACCTGACCTGTCGGGGTACACAGCAGCATCTCCTCGGGCAGCGGGTCGATTACGGAGGAAACCTCGCCGCGCGTCTCACCGTTGAGCGTCCGGGCGAAGAACGCCGCCGCGTCCGCCGCAAGCTTTTCTGTGAAAGCGTGCGTGCTGTGGTCAAGCGCCATTGCGAGATCGTCCGGGCGGGCGTACATCTCATAGAAGCGGCGGGCAACATCCATAGCCTCGACGGTGCCTTCGATGGGGAAGAAGTCGGCGTCGTCCGCGAGCACCAGCACCGGTTTCGGACAGAAGCACAGCAGCACATCGTGGTGGTCAAAGAAGGGCATGTTCAACCAGATCTGCTCGGCGTCCTGCGGCTGGCAGGTCTCGAGGATGGCTTTCCGGGTGGTGAGGAACGTACCGGGTGCGGCAGCTTTCGCGCGCGGTTCGCACACCATCAGGTTGCAGGTCATCGTACCGCCGCCGGACGAGCCGGTGATGCCGATGGCGTCCGGGTCGACCTCCGGACGGGTCAGCAGGTAGTCGACACTCCGGCGCGCGTCGGCGATGAACCAGCGCACCGGCGCGTCTCCGGTCAGCATCACCTGATGGCCCGCGTACTGATGGTCGCTCGTGCAGCCTTGGGTCATCTCGCCGACGCTTTCGACGTAGGAGTGCCGCTCGCCCTGCCCGACCGGGTCGGGGACGAGCACAATCAGCCCTGCCGAAGCGATCGACCGCGCGACGCCCTGATAGCGAGTGTACACCTTTCCTACGTTCGAGTGGCCGAGGCTGAACAGAACCGCGCCGCACGGTGTTCGCCGCCGGTGCGGGATATACAGGTTCGCCGTTATGTAGACGCCCGGACGCGACTGGTAGATCACCTTTTCGATATCGAACACGTCGCCGGGGATCCGGCCGGTGATTTCTGCGTGCAGCGGGAGCGTCGGGTCATACGGTACGCCGCCGATCGCCGCGAGGTACTTCTGACGGATGTCCGCGGTGTACGCTTCCAGGTCGGCGGGTGTATGGAGCTGCGCGCGTATCTGCGCGTTATGGTCAAACGCCGCGTAGCTTCTCCCCCGGATGTGCTGCGTGAGCTTGTTGTGCAAGTTACCTCCGCCGCCGGAAGGTCCTTCAAAAAACTGCATTCCCATAGGTGTATCTCCTTATATCTCCATTTGCATGCCGTCGTACGCGGTGACATAACCCATCGGGTGAAACACGGCGTTGGCGGCTTCGATGTTCGGGTAATATGCGCGCGCGAGGTGGTCGGCGACAAAGACCGTGTGGTCGTCCGCGATCTTCTTGTCGTACATCGCCTGACGGATGATTTTAAGCATCGACGCGCTGTTGTGGTAGAACCAGATGTGGCTGGAGCGGAAGCGGGTTTTCATGGGATCATCTCCGAAGGTTGCGTCGAGGATGACGCAGTCGAGGCGATACGTCTCAAGGGTGTACCAGGTATCCGCGCGGAACCACGCGCCGTCGGGACCGTAAAACAGCGTCTTCCCGTTGCGCCGGAGGATGAAGTGCAGGCATTGCTCAGAGGTATCCTCGACGACATGGGTGGACGGGACGGCAGTGAGTGTTCCGAACGGGCAGGCACGCGGCGTGTGGCAGGAAAGCGGGATAAAGGTGATGTTTTTATGCGCGGGAAGCTTCTCGGGGTAACCGGCGTCGCCGTAGACAATGATGGGGTGGTCATCGGCGAGCTGGGAGAGGGTATCGGCGCGATAATGGTCGCCGTGGCTGTGGGAGATGAGCACCCAGCGGACGTTCGTTATGTCGCAGCCGAACGTTTCGAGCGCCTCCAGGAAGTCGGGGCCGGGATCGATGAGCAGTACGCCGTCGATGAGCAGAGAGGTGCAGCGGCGGTTCACACCCGACGCGTCGCCCAGGTGCGCGGTGTCACGGAACCAGTCGGCAACTCCGGTGCCGAGAAATACGAGCTTCATAACAGTATCTCCTTATATGTAAGTGAAAAATGATGAGTGAAAAGTAAAGGAACCCGCTCGCAAACACATCCTGCGGGCTGCGTGGCGGGGCATTCTACCCGCGGTACCTTATGACCGTCTCGACCATCGCCCGGTAGTTGTCATAGCAGCTTTCACCGCGTCCGTAGATGTACGGCGACGCGGACGGGCTGACGATCAACCCTTTATGCCCGACATACGCGTCGCGAATGAGCGCTTCGACTTCTTCCCGGATGCGATCGGGCGTGCTCTCATACATCCCGGCGATCTGCAGATTGCCCTCGATACACACGCGTTCGCCGAGAATCTCACGCGCTTGTTTCGCCGTCACGTCGCCCATCGGAGGCGGCTCGATCGGATGCAGCACATCCGCGCCCATCTCAAGGAAGCACGGCAGCACGGACTTCAGCGGGCCGTGACAGTGCACATGAACCCGCCCGCCGATCTCATGAACCCGGTCGAGCACCGGCTTGTCGTAGCGGACATTGAAGTCGCGAAAATCCTTCACTCCGTGCAGCGGCGGCGTCAGGAACTCCTGCCCGAGGATGTTGAAGTACGGTCCGATGTGGCGGTCGGCGCACAGGTTCACCACGCGCAGCAGCGTCTCCATCCTCCGCCTGCACAGCTCGTGCAGCACGTCGCGGTCGGTTACCGACAGCAGTGCGAAATTCTCCGACCCGCACAGCTCCGCCGTAAACCCCGCCGCGTTCATCCCCAGCCGGACCTCCGCGATCCCGCGCTCACCGATCTCACGGACACTTACCCCGAACGCATCCGCATCGCAGTGCACATCCGGGTCGGGCAGAGACAGATAGCGCTCGGCGTCCTCACGGTCACGGATAAAGTACTCCCTCGTGATACTCGAATAGCCGGGAAGTCCGCGGAAGTACAGGGACTTCAGCGTCCCCAGCGGCGTTTCAAGCGTTCGCTCCACCCGCTCATGCGTATCGCTGAACGGCGTGATATCTTCGCGGACGGAGAAACGGTCGGCCACCCGGATGCCCTGCGCCGTGATCTTGCGGTCCATCACATCTGTCATCAGCGCCTTCAGCCGGTCATAGCTCGGATCATTCTCCGGGAAACCGGTGCGCGTGTAGACCGCCGGACGGTCGGTCTCCTGATGAAAATAGCACCGGTGCAGACGTTCGTGTGAGGTCATAAAGCTCTGCCTCCCTGCCGTTATGATACCGCTATTATATCACGCGGGAGACCGATGCGCAAGGGCGGCACGAAACTTAAACACGGAGATTACACAAAACCACTTGAAATTACGGCACGGATATGTTACACTGTATCCGTAAAAAATAAGGAGGTCTGATATGCTGCAGACAACTCAATGCAATGATACCGTACTCGCGGCCCTTCGCGCCAAAAAGGGCTTCATCTGCGACATGGACGGTGTCATCTATCATGGCAACAAGCTGCTCCCGGGCGTAACGGAATTCATCGACTGGCTTGACCGGACCGGCAAGAAATTCCTCTTTCTGACGAATTCCAGTGAACGCTCCCCGAAGGAGCTGAAGCAGAAGCTCAAGTGGATGGGGCTGGAGGTCGACGAGAGCCATTTCTACACCAGCGCTCTCGCGACGGCAAAGTTCCTGTCGAACCAGGCGCCCGGCTGCTCGGCGTATGTCATCGGCGCGCCGGGGCTGGTCAACGCGCTCTACGACGTCGGCATCACAATGAACGACCGCGACCCCGATTACGTCGTCATCGGCGAAACGCGCGACTATAACTACGCGTCGATCCTGACCGCCGTGAAGCTGGTTTTCGCGGGAGCCAAGCTCATCGGCACCAACACCGACCTTTCCGGGCCGTCCGAGCAGGGAATCATCCCCGCATGCCGCGCCCTCACCGCACCCATCGAGCTTGCGACCGGCAAAAATGCCTATTTCGTCGGCAAGCCCAACCCGCTTATGATGCGCACCGGCATCCGGATGCTCGGGCTGCACTCCGAAGACGTCGTGATGATCGGCGACCGCATGGATACCGACATCGTCGCCGGGGTCGAGTCCGGTCTGACCACCGTACTGGTGCTGTCCGGCGTCTCGACGATGGAAACCGTCGAGCAGTATGCCTACCGCCCGAAGGTGATTCTGAACAGTGTGGGCGAGATCCCCAAAAGGAAGTAATGGCCGATGTACCTGTGCGATCTCGCGACCCCGTACGTCGCGCTCGACCTGGATGTGCTCAAACGCAACATCGCCCGCATGCAGAAGCTTGCCGATACACACGGCTGCGGGCTGTGGCCGATGCTCAAGACGCATAAGAGCCTTGTGGTTGCACGGCAGCAGAAGCTTGCAGGTGCGGCGGGCTTCCTCTGCGGGACACTCGACGAGGCCGAGGGTGCGGCATCACTCGGGCTGCCGCTGATGCTCGCGTACCCGGTCATCCATCCGGCGGCACTTGAGCGCGTCAGGGCGGTTTCCGAACGCGTCACGCTCTACGCGGCGGTCGACTCCGACGATGCCGCAAAGGCGCTCGCAAAAGCAGTTCCGGGCTGCCGGGTGCTCATGATTCTCGATGCCGGATTGCACCGCTTCGGTGTCTCACCCGACGCGCTGCCGGAGCTTGCCGCAAACTGTACGGCGCTCGGGCTGCGGGTATGCGGCATCGGGACGCACGCCGGTCAGGTCTACGCCGCGGCGCCCGAGACCGTCCGTCAGGTCGCGGAGGAGGAGCGGACCGTGATTTCCCGCGCGGTCGATATGCTGACCGCCGCCGGATATCCGCCGGAGATCGTCGCGGCGGGCAGTACGCCGACATGTCCGTATGAGGCGGCGTCGGGGATTGTCACCGCGCTGCGGCCCGGCAACTACGTTTTCCACGACGCCGCACAGGTGGCGTTGGGCTTGGCGGAACTGCACGACTGCGCTTTGACGGTTGCCGCGACGGTCATCCGCAAGGACGGCGGACGGGTCATAATCGACGCGGGATCGAAGCTGCTGACGCTCGACCGGGGCGCGCACGGTTCCAGTTTGCTCACGGGCTGCGGGCATGTGCTGCACTGCGACGCGATTACAGTTGCTGGACTCTCCGAACAGGTGGGAACGCTGACCGGCGCGGACAGGTTGAAGGTCGGGGATCAGGTGCGCATCATCCCGAACCACGCGTGTGCCGTCGCGAATCAGACGTCCTGGTATGCGGCCTCCCGGGCAGGCATATTCGAGGGATGGATGCCCGTGGACTGGCGCGACGGCGTGAAGAAGCCTGCACCGCCGACCGCGCTCAAGTCCGACACCCTATAAATGAGAATGTCCCGCGAACCGATGAAGGCTCACGGGACGTATATTTAAAGCAGATACTCTCCGCCGTGGCTGACCGCCGCGACGACCGGGTGCTCGTAGCGCGAGAGGGTCACATCGACGGCTTTCTGCAGTTCACACAGCGGATAATGTTCGATTTTGCATTCGTCCATCTCCGCGCGCGTGACGCCGTCGCTGACAACGACCAGTCTGCACCGGCGGCGCAGCTTTGACATCGACGTCCCCACCGCAATCGCGAGCGGGTCACCGGGGATGTCCTCGCCGTCGTACAGCTTCTTCAGCCGCACGCCGACGTTGTCGTCCCCCGTGCACTCGCCGTATTCCGGATGCGGCCCCATGCCCTCGTAGTTCGGCGTCACCAGAATCATCGTCGACGCCGCGTCTTTAAGGCCGCCCTCGGAGTTGAAGAAACCCTTCGCCGACTGCCAGAAGTCCTCGTCCGCCGGATACGAGCTGACGACGATCACATCGGCCGGACGCTCCATCCTGCAGCGCATCAATACCTTCGCCGTCTCCACACCCGCGCGGTGAGCCTTGATGTAGTCGCCGGCCACGACCCGCACGATACGGAACTTCGCGTCGAGGATCGTGTTTACGACGAAATCCAGCCCAATCTTCGGCACCCAGCTCTCCATCCGCAGCCGGACATGGCTGTCTTCCAGCCCCACCAGACGCTGGTCGGACAGTCCGCCCAGCATGTGGAACTGCGCGACGGTGTGTTCGCCGGTGACGCCGGGGAACAGGATTTTCCCGCCGCCGGACCAGCCCATCACCGGGTGCGGCACGATGTTCCCGATGCCGATGCGCACATCCGCGTCCATCGCCTCACGCGTCACAACGATGTCCACGCCGTCGGCGGTCCTACCGAGGTTGATGAGGCTTGCCGGGTCGCGAAACTCCGAGTTGACCACGCGGTAGTTTGCGTAGACGTCTGCGCCGACCCGCGTGCGGATCTCGTCGGGAGTCATCGCGCGGTGGCTCCCGAGCGCCATGACCATGTGGATGTCCTCCCGCCGGACGCCTGCCCGGATCAGCCGGTCAAGTATCACCGGCAGCACCGTCGACACCGGCGTCGGACGCGACAGGTCGTCGCAGATCACCGCGACACGCGTCCCGCTGCGGACGATTTTGTCGAGCGTCGGCGACCCGATCGGACGGTCGACCGCGCGTTCGATTGCGCGAACCGGATCGGATGCCGGCGCGAGGACTCCGGGCTTCAGGAAACCGTCGAAGTTTTCCTCCGGCACATTGAATGAGACGGTCTTATCGCCGCCGTAGGGTAAGGTGACTTGCATGGGAACTCCTCCTTATTCCGCGTTTTCCAGCAGGTCGATGATCAGCGCGAGGTTGCGGGTGATGTGGTACGGGTCCTTGACAGGCAGTGCGACAACCTTGTCCTGCGGCGACCCGTCGCGCTTGCGGATTTGGATCCACTCGCGCAGCTCCCGGTCGGGGTTGGGGAACGTCGCGAAGGTGTAGTCGAAGATGCGCCCGTGCCAGTCCAGAAAGCGCGCGTCATTTGTGAGGACGTACAGCCGCAGCGTCGTATAGAGGGCCTCGGCGTGTACCCACCACAGCTTATCGCCCCATCCGGCGACGGTCTGCTGCAGCATCGGCTCGTCTGCGGCGTCGGCGTAGTCGCCCGTCGGCATTCCGCCGGACAGTCCCGCGTAGTGCAGGATCCCGCCGTACTCACTGTCCCACCCGGCATCGAGTGTCGCAAGGGCGATTCGGGAGAGTGTTCCGAGCCGCTCGGGATGGCCGCTCAGGTCGGCGGTGTCGAGGTGGAACCAGATGTCTTCGATGGTATGGCCGGGGTTGATGTGCTGTCCGAGATAGCTTGGGATGAATCCGCCGGCGGTGTAGATGACCTCGCGGATGAGGTGATGCTCGTCGGTGAAGTGGGTGAGGATGTCGTTTGAGCAGGCGTCGGCGTCACGGACAAGCGCTGCGGCGAAGTCGGGGTCGAAGATGACAGCTGCGTCGTGCAGTTCACGCGCGACGTTCTGGAAGATCATCGGCAGCCCGTGCGCGCGGTACTTCGGCGTGAGCGGATAGGGCAGGGTGCGGAAGTTTCCGCTGCGCCAGAGAGAGACCGCCGATGTGTAGAGCGTCTTCGCGAACGTGTAGACCGTCTCATTGCGCGCGGAAGCGGCGTACTTGCCTAAACCCGCGATTACGAAGCAGTCGGCGTAGATGCTCTGGTCGAGCGGTGCTCCGGGTGCGACGGATTTCGGAGCGCCGGTCTCGTCGGTGAGGAACGTACAGCGTACCGGCCCGCCGTCATTGACCAGGCAATGGCGGGTGAGGAACCTTGCCCCGACGCCCGCGAGCCGCAGAAACTCCGCGCGCTCGGACTCTTTGAACATCGGCATCCCTGAAAGCTTTGAGAACATCCACACGAAGCGTCCCTGCGACCAGGTGTATTTGTCGCGCGAGACGAGCCGGTCGCCGGAGTTGGTGAAGCAGTTTAAGTAGCCGCCGCACGTTTTGTCTTCGCAGCGCGGCAGCCAGAAGCTCAGGATATTGTTTGTCAGCTCATTCTGGTAGAAGCCCAGGAGCAGCTTACGCATTCTTTCGTTCATGGCATGACCCCCCTATACAAGTTATTATATCGGATACGCCGGGCGATTGCAAGCCCCAAATCGGAACTATTTCCTGTCGGATCGCAAACACCACACGCGTCCGAATTGTCCGCCCGCCGCGTACATGTCCGAATCATCAACATAAGGAGAGCGCATCCATGTCAGTCACGGGAATCGTCACGAACATCCAGAAGTTTTCCATCCAGGACGGCCCCGGCATCCGCACGACCGTCTTCCTCAAGGGCTGTCCGCTGCGGTGCCGGTGGTGCCACAACCCCGAGGGGTTGGAGGCGAACCCCGAGCTTGCCTATCGTCCGACGCAGTGCGTCGGCTGCAGACGCTGTGCCGAGGTGTGCCCCAACGGCTGCCACACATTCGACGCGGAGGGGTACCATCTGTTCGACCGCACCGCCTGCGTCCGCTGCGGGAAGTGCGCGGAGGTCTGCGTCGGCGCGCTTGAGATGATGGGCCGTGAGCGCAGCGTGGAGGACGTGCTGCGCGTCGTGATGCAGGACAAGGCTTTCTACGAAAACTCTGGCGGCGGCATGACGCTCTCCGGCGGTGAGCCGATGTTCCGCTTCGAGTTCGCCCTCGCTCTTGCGAAAGCGGCGAAGGAGCAGGGGCTGCACGTCGCGATGGAGACCTGCGGAGAGGCGTCCGCAGCCGCGTACGCCGCGATCTTTCCCTATATTGACCTCTTTCTCTTTGACTACAAGGAAACCGACCCGATGCGGCACAAAGCGTACACCGGACGTGATAACACGCGCATCCTCGACAACCTCGCACGGCTGAACGCGGCAGGCGCGGAGATCGTACTGCGCTGCCCGGTGATCCCGGGGCTGAACGACCGCCCCGACCACTTCGCCGGAATCGCCGCGACAGCCGAGAAGTACGCGTGTATCCGTGAGGTCAACGTCGAGCCGTACCACCCGCTCGGGAAATCGAAGGCCGACAGCCTGGGGAAAAACTATCCGCTCGGTGACCAGAGCTTCCCGGAGGATGCCGCAGTCGCAGAGTGGATCGCCGAAATCCGAAAGGGTACCGGAAAGACCGTCCGCAAGGCCTGACAACAACATGTTATCATCATCTAAAACGTTTCATCCGGCATTGCTTTATGTGCGGAGATATAGTATAATCGATCTGTGCGGGATCGGTTTCCCGCAGGACGCCGACAGAACCGAAACGATAAGGAGGAAAACACATGAGTCTGACCATAACGGTGGATTACAAGAATGGCGCGCCGCTCCGGGGAGAAAATCCGCTCCCCGTATTCAGAGACCGCAGGCATTCGTGGGAGCCGACTGCGTTTCATCCGTCAATGCAGGAGAAGCATCGGCATCTGGTGGGGTACGAGTGCGGAACGCGCGTGCTGCCATACCGGATGCAGGATCGTTACGGCCGGGAACGTATGCCGATCGGTATCAAGGCGGCGGTGCTGGAAAACGAAAATCTGCGCGCGGTATTTTATCCGGAATACGGAGGCCGGCTCACATCATTGTACGACAAGGTGCATGATCGGGAGCTGGTACACAAAAACCCCGTTTTTCAACCGGGGAATCTTGCGATTCGCGACGCATGGCTGTCGACGGGTATCGAGTTTAACTGCTCGCAGCTCGGACATCACTTTTTGACATGTTCGCCGATCTACGCCGCAAAATGCACGGATGAGAACGGCGAGGAATTTCTGAGGATGTACGAATACGAACGCTGCAAGGGTGTATTCTATCAGATGGACTTCCATCTGCCGAAAAAAGCGAAGTATTTATATCTTTACGCGAAGATCGCGAACCCGACGGATTTGCCGATGTCAACATATTGGTGGACCAATATTGACCTGCCGGAAAAGGAAGGCGTACGCGTCTTTTCTGCCACGGATGAGGTCATTTATTACATGTCGCGCGAACAGATGCAGGCATTGCCCAAGGGCGCATCCAACATGGCTGTCGGCAATCTGCCGTATCTCGACGCGGTGCCCGGCGTGGATGTGAGCTATCCGCGCAACTATCCGTTTGCAACGGACTATTTCTTTCAGATCCCCGAGAGCGAGCAGATGCCCTGGGAGGCAGCGGCATATCCGGATGGTTTTGTGATGTACGAAGCGTCGACAGGGGCGCTGAGATATCACAAAATGTTCTGCTGGGGAGTGAGCGCCGGCGGGCAGAAGTGGCGTGATTTCCTTGCGAATCCGGGTGAGGGCGATTTCTTCGAGATACAGGCAGGCTTGGCGCCGACACAGGGGCACGGTTTGATTATGCAGCCGCGGGAAGTGATCGATTTCGTCCAGGCGTTCGGCAGCCTGTATGTCGAGCCGGGAACGCTTCATGATAACGACTGGCACGCATCGCAGAAAAAACTGGAAGAAGAAATCCATAAATACATCACTTCTGATGAAATCAACGCGTTATTGATCAAATACCGCACATTGTCAATGAATAAACCGGAAGAGCTGCTGCACATGGGGTCAGGCTTCGGCGCGCTGGAGATGAGACGAAAAGAACTGGCGGACGAAAAGTTCGATCCATGCGGCATGGTATTTCCGGAGGCGTCGCTCGGATCGGAACAGGCGCCGTGGCTGGAGCTGCTGGAACGCGGGCGTTTCCCGGACGCGTCCGAGAATGAACTTCCTTCCAGTTATGTAACGGGCGAACCGTGGGAAAACATGCTTGAAAAGGCGTTGGAAGTTCCTGAATATCAAAACTGGCATGCCTATCTGCATTATGGAATCATGCTTGCAGAACGCGGGGATTTTTCGGCCGCGCGCGATGCTTTCGAAAAATCACTGGCAAAGAAAGAAAACGTTTGGGCCTTGCGGAACCTGGGAAAACTGTGGCAGCTGGACGGAAATACCGCGATGGCGCGCGCGTGTTATCAGCGGATCTTCTCACTTCCTGCGGCATTTATTGACCAGGGGTTTGCTGAAGAATATCTGGCGTTTCTGAACTCTCAACACAAGTATCAGGATGCATGGGCGTTTTATCTGACGATTCCGCGGCAGATACAGGAAAAGGATCGGGTGACGCTGAACGCGGGAACAGCGGCGCTCGAGGTAGGTGAACTTGAGTTTGTAGAAAAACTGCTGAAGCGGGAGTTTGCGGTGATTCGCGAGGGCGAGACGTCGACATCGGAGCTGTGGTATCAATGGAAGGCAAGGAGTGTGGCGCGTGCGGAGAATATTCCCTATGATGCGCAGCTTCTTCAAAAAATCAAGAATGACTACGATCCGCCGGCTGAGATCGACTTTCGTATGTCGGCGAAGCTGGAGAAAAAGAAATGAAACTGGAAATTCGAGAACATGCGCTGATTATTACGCACAATGGGCTGTCTGTCAGCGCCGAAGACAAGATTGGGGAGCATTATCTGTTCAACGGCAGAACAGCAACGGAAAACAGAAACGGCAAAACATATATCACCTGTGAGGCGGCGGAGGGTATACGCGTTGTATATTCCTTTTGCGAAAAAGAGAATCAGGTAGAGATCGGGACATGGTTTGAGGCGCAGATGCCCGTGGTTGATACGGGAATGCGCTGGATGTGGCTGAACATTCCGGAAGATGCGTATAGAACCGTACACGGAACGGGACCGGAATTTACTTTGAAAATGGAGGACTGTGTACGTCCGATTGCCTTCAACGGTACGTTAAACCTCATCGGAACGCATACGCTCGGATTTTCCGGAGGAAGCCGGCCAACATTCGACCCCGATACACGAACAGTCAGTCTGTTCCCGGAGCTTGCGCGGTGCACGGGCGATCTTCGCGTGTTTGATTCGGCACATCCGCTGGTCGGGGCGATTTGGTTTGACGCAGAAGCCGTTGAAAATACGCTGAAAAGCAATGAAGAAACAGATATAACTCCTTGTATATTGACGGATGCTCTGAGCGCTTTGCATGTAAAAGAGAATGGGATATCCATAAACAAACAGCCGCTGTTTTTACTGAGCATTAAAAATACAAAAAGCGGAGAAAAACAATTACTCACATCCGAAAGAGACTGGGATAAGGTCAAAAAGATTCAGAAAGAGGGCTATATCAGATTAACGACGAAGACCCCCGCCGGGTTATCCGGAATTGCTGTCACAATGGAAGCAACGTATGATGAAAGGAAAATAACCTGGCGGGGATTCACGCATATCGATCGGGATGATTACAGTCTGGAATGGATGAGCTATCCGAGGTTTGCGCTGGATGGGCTATATTCCTGCGTGCTGCCGTCGCACAGCGGGGAGTATTATACAGACTGGAATAAAAAGAACCAAAGCTATTCTTCGATCTATCCCAACGGATTCGGCGCAACAATGTCGTTTATGTCGTTTATTCATAACAATGCCGGTATATATGTTGGCATCCACGACCGGCGCGGGTGTACAAAATCATATAACGTAACGGCGTCGAATGGACGCATTACGACGGATATCCGCGCATATGCGGAGAATATGGGACACGCGGGAAACTCATACAGCCTGCCGGGAGAGATGGTCTGGGAATCCTTTGAAGGCGGCTGGTATGAGGCGGCGATGTTATACAGAGAGTTTATACAAACAACACATTGGTGTCCGAAAGACGAGAAAAGAATCCCACGCTGGATGAAAGATGTTCCGTTTTGGATTATGGACTGGATGCCGAACACAAACCCGGACGCCGATCCGATTCCCATCAGTGTGAGGCCCGAAATACCGTCGGAGGATCCGGATGCGTGGGTTAAGAATGCGATAAAATTGAAAGAAGCGCTCGGAACGGATATCGGATACCATGTGTATAACTGGCACTGGATTCCTTTTAACAACGACTTCCCCCACTATTTCCCGGTAAAAGAAGGATTCATCGAGGGAGTGAAGCGGCTGGAAGCGGCGGGTATCCATGTGATGCCGTATATAAACGCGCTGCTTTGGGACACGAGGGACTGCCGTGGTGAAGACGTACATTTCACGCAAGACGCACTGCCGGCCTGTGCGAAAGATGAAAACGGGCATCCGATCACCTCGTCATACGCCTCACACGAACCGGACGGAACATTATGCAAACTTGCGCATATGTGTCCGACAACCTCTGTATGGAGAGAAAAGGTACGTGAAAACGTCAGGCGCCTTTTTGAAGAATGCGGTGTCAGCGCGGTCTACCTGGACCAGATTTCGGCGCATCGAAGCGAATTGTGCATGGACGGCACACACCCGCATCTGCCGGGAGGCGGCAGCTACTGGAATGAGGGGTATGAGCGTTTGATCGACGGACTCCGTATCGCAATGCCGGATGACGGAGCGCTGACCAGCGAATCAAACGCGGAGGTCTACGCACGCGCGCTCGACGGATTCCTCACCTGGGCATGGGTTATGCCGCATCTGATCCCTGTATTCCAATCCGTCTATGGCGGAACCGTCGCGATGTTTGGACGCAATACAAATGGTTATAAGAAAAGGGATGCAGCCTACCAGCGATACCATTATATGGAGAGCCTGCTGACGGGACAGCAGCTCGGCTGGAGCAACGCGGATGTCGTGAACCATTCCGGGGTGCTCCCTTTCCTTAAAAAATGTGTCGAAATACGCATGAAGTATAAAGACATGTTTTCAGCGCAGCGTCCGATGAAGCCGCCGGTTATTGAAGGGGAGATTCCATACCATACCTGCATCACGGGAATGAACTGCGCGGAGGTTTCCCGGCTGCCGCTTGTCGACGCAGCCAGATGGGAGAATGTCATTTTGATCGCAAACGCATCGGATAAAACAGTGAAAATAACGATAGACAACATTCCGTATACATTACAGCCATTGTCAATAACAACGGAAGAAAGATAGAAAAAGCTCCTGTTCATTCAGAACAGGAGCTTTCTGTTATTGAAACGTCAAATGAGGTTTTCGTGCGGCCAATGTCTCGTCCGGCCGGCTGATTGCCGTGTTGTGCGGTGCATTTTGAAGATGTTCGGGCATTTCCAGGATCATCCGGTAGAGTGAGCGCAGCGCTTCGGCAGCCTCATCCAATGTCGCAAGCGTCTCCGTCTCGGTCGGCTCAAACATCAGCGCCTCCTGCACGATCAGCGGGAAATACATCGTCGGAGGATGAATCCCGCAGTCGATCAGCGCCTTCGCAATGTCCAATGCACGCACATTGTGTGACTTATTGAACCTGTCCAGCGATATCACGAATTCATGCATGCAATGACCCGGATATGGAACATCATACAGGTCGGAAATCTTTGAAAGCAGATAATTGGCGTTCAGCACCGCAATTTCGGAAGCCTGTTTCAGGCCATCGCTGCCGAGCGTCAGTATGTAAGCAAGCGCTCGGACAATGACCAAAAAGTTCCCGTAAAATAACTTTATACGGCCAATGGAAGATTCCGGGGTTTCCGATATATAACTGCCATCGGATTGTTTGATGATGTGCCCTGCGGGCAAAAAGCGCCGCAGAAATGCTTTACAGCCCACAGGACCGCTTCCGGGGCCGCCTCCGCCATGCGGAGTGGAAAACGTTTTATGCAAATTGACATGAACCACATCGAAGCCCATATCACCGGGACGCGCAATCCCCATGACGGCATTCAGGTTCGCGCCGTCGTAATAGCATAAACCGCCGACATCATGGATGATGCGTGTGATCTCTTCAATGTTTCTGTCAAATAAGCCGACCGTATTCGGATTTGTCAGCATCAATCCGGCGGTTTCTTCGTTTGCCAGTGATCTTAAAGCATCGAGATCGACAAGTCCCTCGGATGTCGATGGGACATTGACCACGTGAAAACCGGCCATCGCGGCACTTGCGGGATTGGTACCGTGAGCAGAGTCGGGGATCAGTATATTACGCCGCACCGTATCGCCGTTTGCGCGATGAAACGCACGGATCAGCAGCAGCCCCGCATATTCGCCGTGCGCACCGGCTGCGGGCTGAAGCGCGAACTCGTCCATGCCGCAGATCTCACATAAAGCACGCTGCGTGTCCCATAAGACAGCCATACAGCCCTGTACCGCGTCGGGAGGCGCAAGAGGATGAACATTGAAACCCGGGAGCGCGGCATACGCCTCATGCGCCGCGGGGTTGTACTTCATCGTGCAGGAGCCCAGGGGATAAAAGCCGCCGTTTACACCGCGCGTCTGTGAGGCAAGGGTGGTATAATGCCGCGCAAGCTCTGATTCGGGAACCTCCGGAAGAGATGGCTTTTGTGCACGTACGGATGAGAAATCGGCAGGAATTGTGCAGTCCTGAAGATAATTGTTGACAAAGCCGGGCAGAGAACGCTCAAATACCAACTTCATCCTTCCACCGCCTTTCTGACAAGCTGTGCCGTCCGATGTAAAACATCTTCCGAAACAGTCTCGGTCACGCACCATAGAATTGCGGGTTTATCATCGATCGTGAGCGGCAAACCACCCAAAATGTTGTTTTTCTCAAGAATATCAGATATTCTGCCGCTGTCCGGCACGAAAGTAACAAATTCATCAAAGAATTCGCCGGGGAACGCACGAGTGATACCGGGAATCTCCGTGAGCAGCCGTAAGAGTGTTCGGGCGCCCGTCATGGACAAACATGCCGCACGCCGCAGTCCCTCGGCACCCATCGACGCAAGATAAACAGATGCCGTCAGAGCACACAACGCCTGGTTGGAGCAAATGTTGCTCTGTGCTTTTTCACGCCGGATGTGCTGTTCACGCGCCTGCAGCGTAAGGACATAGCAGCGGCGACCTTCATTGTCAACAGTCTCGCCGACAATGCGACCCGGGAGACGGCGCGTCAATGACGAGACACATGTCATGAAACCCAGCGACGGCCCGCCAAATGACAGCCCCAGGCCCAGCGGCTGACCGTCACCGACCGCAATGTCGGCACCGTATTCACGGGGCGTTTTCATCACGCCGAGCGATGTCGGGTCCACGCTCATGATGTACCGGGAACCTGCCGAATGCGCAAGATCCGCAAGCTTTTCGGCGTCTTCGATGAGACCATAGAAGTTTGGCTGCTGCGTCAGAACACAGGCGGTTTCGGTGCTGAGAAGCTTCGAGAGCGCGTCGGCATCGGTCATGCCGCCGACCGTCGGGATGAGTGTCGGGCGCTCACCGGTCGCGGATTCCACGTACGTCGCGACCACCTCGCGCACCTGCGGGTGCACGCTTTCGGAGATCAGCACGCCTGTCTTACCGCGTTCGCGGCACATGGCACAGGCTTCCGCAGCCGCCGTCGCACCGTCGTAGACCGACGCGTTCGACACATCCATCCCCGTCAACGCGCAAATCATCGTCTGGTATTCAAAGATCGACTGCAGCACACCCTGGCTGACTTCTGCCTGATACGGAGTATATGCTGTTACGAAATCTTCCTTCGCCGCCACGCGGCGTACGATTGCCGGAGTATAACGGTCATACGCACCCGCACCGCGCAATATTGCACGGTAACGGCGGTTGTTCTCGGCATAGGCCTCCATCATCCGCGAGACCGCATACTCCGGCCGGCCTTTCGGAAGATCAAGCGGACGGTTCAGATAGATACTGTCCGGCACGGAATCGTACAGCGAGCGGATGTCCTTCACACCGATCGCGTCGAGCATCGCGCGCCGGTCATCGGAAGTCTGGGGAACGTACATCAGCCTTCCTCCTCCAGCAGTTTCCCGTATGCCGCAGCGTCCAGCAGATCCTCGAACGACTCTGCCGCGATCTCCACGAGCCAGGCGGCATATGCGTCCTCATTGATCAATTCGGGAGAGGAAACAAGAGCGTCGTTGACAGATAGAACAACACCTGTCACGGGACTGTACACCTCCGCCACAGCCTTTACGCTCTCGACGTCCGCGAGTGACTTGCCGATTTCAACACGGTCGCCGACGGCCGGCAGTCCCACAAACACGATGTCTCCGAGTGAATCCTGCGCGTGGTCGGTGATGCCCACACGTACGGTTTCTCCATGCTTTTCGACCCACTCATGCGTCTTCGAATACAGAAGATTCTCTGGGATAGTCATACAAATACCTCCGTTATGTCAATGAATACCGCGCTTGTACAGCGGAAGCCGTACAATCTCGGCGGATACGGGTTTCTCACGGATTGTGACGTCAACAGACGTGCCGGGTTTGGCGTACGCCGCGTCGACGAGTGCCATCGCGTACGCGCCGTTGAGCGTGGGGCAGAAGGTGCCGGAGGTAACATGACCGATCGCGGCGCCCTCACAGGTGACCGGGAAGTGTTCGCGGGCGATTCCACGGCCGGTGATGCGCAGACCGACACGTTTCCTGGAGACACCGCGCGCGGCAATGCCGGACATGCCGATAAAATCGTCTTTGTCCATCTTGACGAATCTGGACAGCCCCGCCTCCAACGGCGAGACGTCGGCACTCAGCTCATGCCCGTACAGCGGCAAGCCGGCCTCCAGCCGCAAGGTATCGCGCGCACCCAAACCGCACGGAACCGCGCCGTGTGCGATGATGGCATCCCATAGATCCGGCGCATCGGCAGGGGAGCAGTACAGCTCAAAGCCGTCCTCGCCCGTGTAACCCGTGCGTGAGATGAGACATAAATGCCCCGAAACCAGGCGTTCCGGCACAAACGTGTAGCTCTTCTCCGGCAGCGCACCGTCCGTCAGCGGAGCCAGCAGTGCCGCCGCGTCCGGCCCCTGCACCGCAAGCTGAGCGTACCGCGCGCTGTGGTTCTCGAGCGTCACGTCGCCCTTGAGGTGCGCGCGCATCCAGTCGAAGTCCTTCTCCGTGTTCGATGCGTTGACGACGATCAGCACGTCTGTGTCCGTATATTTGTACACAATCACGTCGTCGACCACACCGCCGTGCTCGTCGCACATCGGACTGTAGCGGCAGCTCCCGTCCGGCATTCCCGCGTACCGGTTCGTCAGCAGCCGGTCGAGGTTCGCGAACGTGTCCGGACCCGTCATCCGCAGCTCGCCCATGTGCGACACGTCGAACACGCCCGCATGTTCCCGCACGGCTTTGTGCTCCGCGATTACACCCGAGAACTGCACCGGCAGCTCCCAGCCGGCAAAGTCCACGATCTTCCCGCCCAGAGCCACATGCCGGTCATAAAGCGGCGTTTTCATAAGCATACCCCCTTCAAAAATGCGAAAACGGAGATACATAGTATACGTCGATTGTCTCCGTCCCGAACCTGAAAGATTCACGCGGGAACGCCCCCGCGCTTGCTTCCTGTCACAAAAAAATCACGCAGACAAGAAACACAATGACTAAACTTCGGCACGTATTCCTGTAAAAAACGTCCCGGCATCGCACGTACCGCGGTATGTCCGAAGCTCCATGCGCACCTGTTCGCCGGTGAAGGTCAGACTGAGCGTGAGGACGGTCGGCGTCGGAATAATACGCGCAGTAATACACAGTGTCCGAAGCGTCTCCCAGTACCCGAACGCGTCGGCAGGGTCATCGGGCTGCGGCTCCAGTGCGTACCGCTCGCACAGCGTCGACGGCGCGCGCATCGGACGCAGCAGCCCGAACGCCAGCGTGTACGGTTTCCCAACGATCGTGTACGTAAGCACACCTGCGCCGCCGGTGAACTGCAGCGTCAGAGCACCCGCGTCCGATGTGTACGAAACGCCGTTGACAAAGCCGCACAGCGGGGAAAAATTGCCCGACAATACCGGCAGCATCAGACCGTCCAACAGCGTATTCAGACGCTTTCGCGCCGGTTCATCTTCAGGATACGGCTCATCGCGCATTCCGGAGTAGATCGTCTCGTAGAAGCTGTCGACGACATACTGCAGCACGCGGTAGTCATAACCCGACTGTACGACACACAAAGCATCCAAATCCGGCATACAGATGCACATCTGCCCGTTTGCGCCGCAGAAGCGATAGGTGTTGTGAGAACCGCGCCAGAACTGGAAGCAATAGCCCTGACTCCACTCGTCACCGGTCGAACTGTGCGTGTCGACGTGCTTTTGTGTCGCGAGGTCGATCCACGCGGGATCGAGAAGCTGTTTTCCGTTCCACATGCCGCGCTTCAGATAAAACTCCCCGTATAACGCAATATCCCTCGCGGACAGCCGCATCCCCGTATAACCCAGCGGCACACCCTCCGGACACCGACGTGTATAAGGGCGCTCGATGCCCAGCGGATCGAACAGCCGCGGCGTCAGGTACGCGACGACATCCACGCCCGCACGCTTGAGAATCAGCCGTGAGAGCATGTACGTGACGGCGCTTGAATAGCGGAAGGTCGTGCCGGGGGCGTCGAGGAACGGCGCACGGAAGAACGCCTCGGGAATCCCGCAATCCACGCCGCTGAGCGTCATATGTACCCCGACGCCCTCCTGTCCGGTCGCCATCATCAGCAGATGCCGCACCGTCAGCATACGGAACTCCGGCGCGGGCGTCTCGGGCAGATACTCCGGGAACGCATCGGCAATCCTTTCGTCGAGCGCGATCAGACCTTCCTGCACCGCGAAGCCCACGGCGGTCGAGACGAAGCTCTTGCTCACGGAAAACAGCGAGTGGCGCGACGATTGGTCAAACGGTGCAAAATACCCCTCGGCGAGCACGTGCCCGTGCCGGACAAGAATCAGCGCGTGGGGATCCTGAAACGGCTCGTTCTGCGACAATCTTTCCACAAAACGCGCGATATCCCCGCTGCGTACGCCCATGCTTTCCGGGGAAGCGGACGGCAGAAAGCTCATACGGGTTCCTCCATATCTAAGTATACCGTCAGTATAACACAGCGTCCGGGAAAATTCAAGGGGAGTTCTTTACATCGCAGGAAAAATGTTGTAAAATAAATCGACCGCAAGGTTCTCCGTCACGCGTGAGGGCGTCGGGAAGTTCTGCGACGCGTGCTATGCCTGCAATGTGGAGCCGATCGACTGCTGCTGACTCCGGTGCCTGCATAGCTTGAACATATACGACAAACGAAGAGTGTAAGTCCTTCGATTTTTGTGTTGAAATGGGACTTGTTATTTTTTGCAAAGTGGTGTAAAATCTAAGACAACATAAAAGGCATCCTAGGAGGAGCCACTATAACCACACTGCATAAATATACGAATAGAGGGATAATTATGTACGACGACAAGAACCATGAGCAGGAGTATGATGACGCGCAGCGCTCACTGAAATATTCCCGCCGCACGAATCTTCTGGAACAGTCCGCCTATCGATATTCTCTGCAGGATCGGGACGAGCCGAACCTGTACAGACATCTGTTCGACTATAAAAACATCCCGAAGGTAGCGTTCAACCACAGGACCGTGCCGATGCAGACGCCGGTGGAGCTGTGGATCACCGACACGACCTTCCGCGACGGTCAGCAGGCGATGCCGCCGTTCACCGTGAAGCAGATTGTGCGGCTGTATGAATATTTACACAAGCTGGGCGGGCCGCGCGGACTGGTGCGCCAGTCGGAGTTTTTCGTCTACAGCGAGAAAGACCGCCGTGCGATTGAGGAATGCCGCGCATTGGGGTACGAGTTTCCGGAGATTACGAGCTGGATTCGCGCGAATGAGAAGGATTTCCAGATCATACGTGACCTGCGTCTCTCCGAAACGGGCATCCTGCTGTCATGCTCGGACTACCACATCTATAATAAGATGGGTCTGACACGCGGCAAGGCGATGGATAAATATCTCGGTATCGTCAAGAGTGTGCTCGACCGGGGCATCCGGCCGCGCTGCCATTTCGAAGACATCACACGCGCGGACTTCTACGGTTTCGTGGTTCCTTTGGCCGAGGCGCTGCAGAAGCTCGGCGAGGAGTACAAGACACCGGTGAAAATCCGCTGCTGCGACACGATGGGCTACGGTGTATCGTATCCGGGCGTGGCGCTGCCGAGAAGTGTGCAGGGCATCGTCTACGGTATCATGCACTACGCGGGTGTGCCGAGCGGTATGATCGAGTGGCACGGGCACAACGACTTCTACAAGGTTGTGACGAACGCGACGACGGCGTGGCTGTACGGCGCGTCCGGTGTGAACTGCGCGCTGATGGGCATCGGCGAGCGCACCGGCAACTGTCCGCTCGAGGCGATGGTGATGGAGTACGCGTCGCTCAGAGGGACGACCGACGGGATGGATTTGTCGGTGATAACGGACATCGCGCGGTTCTTCGAGGAGGATATCGGCTACGAGATTCCGCCGCAGACGCCGTTTGTCGGACGCAACTTCAACGTGACGCGCGCGGGCATCCACGCGGACGGGCTTCTGAAAGATGAGGAAATCTACAACATCTTCGACACGGCGACGATTCTGAAGCGTCCGGCGGCGGTGGCGGTAGACGCGCACAGCGGACTGGCGGGCATCGCGCACTGGCTCAACGGTTATTTCCGGCTGCATAACACCGAGCACGCGGTGGCGAAGAAGGATGCGATAGTCGCGCAGATGAAGGAGATGGTCGACCGCGAGTACGCGATGGGCCGTCAGACAACGATGAGTGACACGGAGCTTGCAGCGATGGCAGAGCGTGCCGACGCGGACAGATATGCGAAGTTGTGCGAGCTGATGCACGGGAAATAAGGAATCTATAAGGCGTCGGATGAGCATCCGACGCCTTTTTGTTGACAAACGCAGACGAAAGATGTATACTATAAGAAAACACGGGGGAGCAAACGATATGAAGACCTATCTTGAACCGGCGAGGGAGCTGCCGGTGATCGACGATGTAGACGTCCTGGTATGCGGCGCGGGGCCGGCGGGAGTGAGCGCGGCGATCTCGGCGGCACGGCAGGGTGTCCGGACGCTGCTGTTGGACCAGTGCGGCTGTGTCGGCGGCATCTCGACGGCGGGGCTGATGTCTCACTGGACGGGCAGCGTAAAGGGCGGCATCTTCCGTGAGATTCTCGAACGTTCCCACGACAGTAAGAAGAAGAACGTCATCAACCCGGAGAAGCTCAAGACGGTCTATCTGCAGATGCTGGACGAAGCGGGCGCGCGGGTACGGTTGTACACGTTCGTTTCGGCAGCGGTGGTCGAGGACGGGACGATACGCGGGGTGATCGTTGAGAGCAAGTCCGGGCGTCAGGTCATCACCGCGCGGGTGGTGGTCGACGCGACCGGTGACGGCGACGTCGCGGCAAGGGCAGGCGTGCCGTATCACCTCGGACGTGAGGGGGACCAAAAGATGCAGCCGGCGACGCTGATGTTCAAGGTTGCGGGCGTGGACATCTCACGCGGCATATTCCCGGGATCGTTCGAGTCGAACCCGGAGGCACCGAAGGGGAAGCTGCAGGATCTCGCGCGGGAGCATCTGCCGTTCCCGGCGGGGCATGTGCTGCTGTACCCGTCGACGCTGCCGGGCGTGGTGACATGCAATATGACCAACGCAATCGACATCGACGGCACCGACGCGGATTCGCTGACGCACGCGGAGTATGTCTGCCGGTCACAGATGGAGCCGATCGCGGCATTTTTACGGGAATACGTGCCGGGGTTTGAGCAATGCTACATCATCTCGTCGGCGTCGCTCATGGGCATCCGTGAAACGCGTCACTTCGAGGGCGAGTACACACTGACGGGGGAGGACATTCTGGCGTCGCAGCAGTTTGACGACTGGGCGGTACGGGGTGCGTCGTTCAACTTCGACGTACACAACCTGACGGGCGCGGGACTTGACGAGACCGGCATGCAGGCGAAGTTTCCGCGGATCGCGGGCTACTCGATCCCGTACGGCTGCCTGGTACCGAAAGCCGTGGAGAATCTGCTGCTGGCGGGGCGCTGCATCTCCGGGACGCACATCGCGCACTCGAACTTCCGGGTGATGCCGATCTGCGCGAACATCGGGCAGGCGGCGGGTGTTGCAGCGGCGCTGAGTGTCAAGAATTCAGTAACGCCGCGCGCACTCCCGGTTGCAAAGCTGCAGGAAGCGCTGATCAGGGCGGACACGTAATAAAAAATTTATAAAAACAACTGGAAAAGAGTGCAAAAAGCGCTTGATTTTCACAGTGAGATGGGTTATAATAAGGTAACCTCCGAATACAAATCTAATCAAAGGAGATGTGCTTATGGATCCGAAGGTACGTGAATTACTGAACAAGGTAAAGGAAAGCGCGTTGACATACGGAAAGGCGGGCGTGAAATTTGCGTCCGAAACTGCCGAGCGCGCGCGTTTGAACCTGCAGATTTTTGACCTGAACACCGAGATTGACATCGCTTACAAGGAGATCGGCAAGCTGGTCTACGCGATGCACGCGGGCGACGAGGTCTGCAGCGAAGCTGTGCAGTCGCAGATTGAGGCAATCGACTCAAGAAGGGCGCAGATTGCCGAGCTGCGCGCACGCCTGTCGAGCTTCAAGGCTAAGCCGGCGGAGGAGAAGGCTGAGGAGTGTTGCTGCTGCGGGGAAGTGGAGTGCTGCTGCGAAGAAGAAGCAGAGTGCTGCGAGGAAGAAGTGGAATGCTGCGACGAGAAGGCTGAAGAGCCCTGCTGCGACGAAAAGAAAGACTGACCCCAGGTAAGAATCTTATGTAAGAGACGAGGGACGCTGTACGCGGAATGCATACGCGTCCCTTTTGAGGTACAGAGTGAAACGGATTGATACGCTGTTCGCGGACGTTACGGCCGTGACGATGGATGGGGAACCGCTGCCCCACGCGTACGTCGGTGTGACCGACGGGACGATCGGGTACCTTTCGCAGACAGAACCCGTGGACACGGAGATCGGACGGACGGTACGCGGTTCGCGGTTGGTGCTGATGCCGGGTCTGATCAATACGCATACGCACATCGCGATGACGGCGCTGCGGGGCTACGCGGACGACGCGGCGCTGCACACCTGGCTGTTCGACCGCATCTTCCCGGCGGAGCATAAGCTCGATGCGCGGGGGGTCTATCTTGCCGCGCGTGTCGGGATGCTCGAGGCGGTCGGCACGGGCACGACGGCGATTCTGGACAATTATTTCCATATCCTGAGCGTCGCGGACGCGGCGGTGGAGACGGGTTTACGTGCGGAGGTCGCGAACATCGCGATGTACTTCGGCGACGGCGTCATCCCGGAAACCGACCGGACATTTTCCGACTGCCGCGATGTGATGGAGAAGCATTCGGGCCATCCGCTGGTACGTGCCGGGACGGGCATCCACGCGGTATACACATCGAACCCGGAGACCTGGGCATACATGGCGGACTACGCAGGTACGCATCGGTTGAGGATGCAGCTGCACCTGTCGGAGACGGCAAAGGAGAACGCCGACTGCTTGGAAAAGTACGGTGTCAGCCCGACTGCGGCGCTGGAGAGAGCCGGTGTATTTGCGCTTCCGGTGACGGCGGCGCATGGTGTCCACCTGAGCGCGGAGGATCGGACGCTGCTCAAGGCACATGATGTGACGGTGTCGCACTGTCCGGCGAGCAACTGCAAGCTGGCATCGGGGATAGCGGACGTCCCGGCGATGCTCAGCGCGGGCGTGAATGTAAGCTTAGGGACGGACAGCGTAGCGTCGAACAACAGCCACGATCTGTTCCGGGAGCTGAAGCTGGCGGCGCTGTTGGGGAAGGTACGGACGGGTGACGCGGAGGCGCTGCCTGCCCGGACGGTACTCGCATTCGCGACGGCAAACGGCGCGCGGGCGATGGGGTACGGGAAGTCCGGGCGTATCCGGGTGGGTTATGATGCCGACCTGACGCTGCTTGATTTTGACGCGCCGCATCTGACGCCGTGCTGGGATGTCTGCTCGCAGCTTGTCTACGCGGCGACGGGGCGTGACGTATGCATGACGATGGTGAACGGGCGCGTGGTGTACGAGCGCGGAGCGTATCCGAGGATCGACCATGAGAAATGGATGGCCGAGCTGCGGGAATACTGTGAGAAAACGCTCAGATAGGGGAACATGAGATGCAGAAAGTGCAGAAGCAGACCTTTCTGGAAGGCGCGCTGATCATGGCGGTGGCAAACATCGTCGTGAAAGTGATCGGAGCGTTCTTCAAGATACCGCTGAAAAACCTGATCGGTTCCGACGGCATGGGGATGTTTTACGGCGCGTACAACATCTATTCGGCACTGGTCGTGATGAGCACGGCGGGGCTGCCGGTAGCGATATCGCGGATGGTGGCGGAGTCGAACGCGAAGGGACGCGGGCGCGAGGTCGAGCGCATCCTGAGTGTGAGCTTCGGGCTGCTTCTGGGGCTGGGCCTCTTCTCGGCGGTGCTGATGGCGGCGGCGGCGAAACCGCTGATGGAATATCAGCGCAACCCCGACGCGTTTTACTCGGTGCTGGTTCTGTCACCGGCGGTCTTCTTCGTTGCGCTGATGAGCGTGTACCGCGGCTACTGTCAGGGGCTTGCAAACATGGTGCCGACAGCGGTCTCGCAGTTGATCGAAGCGTTCTGCAAGCTGGTGTTCGGCTACGGGTTTGCGATCCTGGCGCTGCGGCTCGGGTACGATGTAAAGATCGCGGCTGCGGGCGCGATCATGGGCGTGACGCTGGGGACGGTGTTCGGCGCGATTTACATGAGCATCCGTCACCGGAAGGTGCGCGAGACGGTGGACTTCTCGGACATGGACACGGAAGCGCGGCCGAAGAAGGAACTGTTCTGGACGCTGATCAAGATTGCAGTACCGATCACGATCGGCGCGGCGGTGATGTCGCTGACGAATCTGATCGACAATTTCGTCGTGATGAGGAGATTACAGGACATCGGCTATGCGGCGCCGCGGACAGTGTCAATGTACGGCGCGTACTCGAGCATGTCGGTGGCGCTGATGACGCTGCCGCAGACGCTGATTGTCGGCATGACGGTGAGCCTGATCCCGGCGATTGCGGCGGCATACGGGCGCAAAGACTACATGCAGGCCCGCCGGAACACCGAGAGCGCCGTGCGGCTGACGGGCATCCTGACGTTCCCGTGCGCGGTGGGGCTGTACGTACTGGCATGGCCGCTGCTGAACCTGCTGTTTACGGCGGACGTGGATTTCGCGGCGCCATTGCTCAAAGAGCTGGCGTTCGCGTTCGTATGCGTATCATTGGTATCGGTGACGAACGCACTGCTGCAGGCGGCCGGGAAGGAGCGGTTGCCGGTGATCTCCATGACGATCGGCGGCGTGGTGAAGCTGGTGACGAACTACATCCTCATCGGTATCCCGTCCATTGCAATCAACGGCGCGCCGATCGGGACGATTTGCTGCTACGCAACGATCGCGATCATCAACATCGTGTTCGTGTATAAGAAGACGGAGCTTGGGCCGCGTCAGTGGTGGCAGCTCTGGAAGCCTTTGGCGGCAGCGCTGGTGATGGGCGTATTTGCGCACTTTGCGTATCCGGCGCTGGCGGGGATGCTGGGCGCACGGCTGGGCGTATGCGTGGTACTGCTGGGATGCATTGTGCTGTATTTCCTGATGCTGTGGGTAATCGGCGGGTTCAATCGGGAAGATATCCTGATGCTGCCGAAGGGGAAAAAGCTGGCACGACTGCTGCGGCTGAAATAATTTGCCGAAAATAGAAAAAACCACTTGCGGAGAAGATAAAAATATGGTACAGTATCAACTGAAGGAACACTACAAATTTGACGACCTTGTGGAAATAATGGCCCGTCTGCGCGGCGAGGACGGCTGTCCGTGGGACCGCGAGCAGACGCACGAGAGCATCCGGCAGAACATGCTGGAGGAGGCGTACGAGGTCTGCGAAGCGATCGACACCGGCGACCGCGCGGCGCTGTGCGAGGAGCTGGGCGATGTGCTGCTGCAGGTCGTGTTCCACGCACGCATAGAGCAGGAGGCCGGCGGATTCAACATCGACGACGTGGCGGACGGGATCTGTAAAAAGCTGATCCTGCGCCACCCGCACATCTTCGGCGATGTGCAGGTGAACGACTCGGCGGAAGTGCTTGTCAACTGGGACAACATCAAGAAGGCCGAGAAAAATCAGAAGACGACGACCGATACGCTCACCGGAGTGGCGCGGAGTCTGCCGGGGCTGATGCGTGCGGAAAAGCTGATAAAAAAGGCAAAAAAGGCGGGATTCCCGACCGAATATACGGATGAGGAGAATGTAATCGGCACGAAGCTGTTCGAAATCGTGAGAGAGGCGCAAGAGCTTGGGGTAGACCCGGAGCGCGCGCTGGAGCTTGCGAACGATGCCTTCATCGAACAGATCAAAAGCAAGGAAAAAGTATGAGACTGGACAAATATCTGAAGGTATCCCGCTTAATCAAACGGCGTACGGTTGCGAATACGGCGTGCGAAAATGAGCGTGTGCTGGTGAACGGACAGGAGCGGAAGCCGGCGTACCGGGTGAAGATCGGCGACGTGATTGAGATCGCGTTCGGTCAGCGGACGCTGAAGGTGGAGGTCGTGGATGTCGCCGAGCATGCAACGAAGGACTCCGCGTCGGCGCTGTACCGGGAGATTCCGTGAAGGTTCTAAAGGAGACACATGAAAAAGATTACATTTAAGCTGCTGCTGCGTGTGCTGTTGATTGTCTTTTCGATCTACGCAGCCTATAATCTGGTCACGCTCCGGGTGAAACTGACGGAAAAGCGTACGGAGCTGAACACAATCCAGAAGAACGTGGAAGAACAGACGCTGACGAATCAGCAGCTCGAGGAGAGCATGTCCGAGGAGCTGACGGACGAAGAGATCGCGAAGATCGCGCGGGAGAAGTTGGGCTACGCGCTGCCTGGAGAACAGGTCTTTATCGACATTACGGGAAAATAAAACCGCAAAGGAGAAAAAAGGCAGGCATGGAATACGGCGTAGGGGACATTGTAGAAGGGCAAGTGACGGGCATCACGAAGTTCGGCGCCTTCGTGTCGATCGGCGAGGGGAAGTCGGGTCTGGTGCACATCTCGGAGGTAGCGAACACGTTCGTCAAGGAGGTGCGCGACTACCTGACGGAGGGCCAGACGGTCACGGTCAAGATCATCGCGATTGAAGAGAACGGGCGCATCAACCTGTCGATCAAGCGTGCGCTGCCGCCGGAACCGGCGCGGCCGGCACCGCAGCGTCCGGTGAGTACGCCGCAGTCGACGGGAGACACGTTCGAGGACAAGCTGAAGCTGTTCTTGGCCGATTCCAACAGCCGTATGTCGGACCTTAAGCATCAGAATGACCGCCGCAGCGGAGCGCGCCGTCCGAAACCGCGCGGGTAAAATAAAGCAGATATGAGCCGCGCGTCTCGGGAAAACGTGACGCGCGGCGAAAGCGTGGAGAAAAGCACCCACAACACATGAAAGGAACCAGGAGATGGAAAAGCTGATTATTTTGGGCGCGGGTCCTGCCGGACTGACGGCGGGGATATACGCGGCGCGCTCAGGAATATCGCCGCTGATCATCGAGCGGCTGTACGCGGGCGGACAGATGGCGAACACACCGGAGATCGAGAACTACCCGGGGATCCCGCACGCGGACGGCGTGACGCTGTCGGAGCAGATGCGTGCGCATGCGGAAGGTCTGGGCGTCCGGTTTCGGACTTTGGACGCGTCGGCGCTGACCCGGACCGACGGCGGCTTTACGCTGACGACGGACGAAGGAGAGCTGACGGCGCGGACGGTGATCGCGGCGACGGGCGCGTCGAAGCGGAAGCTGGGAGTGCCGAGCGAAGCGAAATACGCGGGCCGCGGGGTCAGCTACTGCGCGACGTGCGACGGCAGCTTTTTCAAGGGGCAGGCGTGCGTGGTGATCGGCGGCGGCGACGCGGCGGCGGAGGATGCGCTCTATCTGGCGGGTGTTGCGGGCAAGGTGACGCTGGCATATCATGAAAGCGCGCTGCGGTGTGAACGGGCGCTCATAGAGCAGCTCAAGGACGCGGGTGTGCGGATGCTGCTTGGTGTCCGCGTGACGGAAATCTATGGGTCGCAGGCGGCCGAGGGCGTACGATTCACGGACGCCGACGGCAATCCCCGGACGGTAGAGGCACGGGGCGTGTTCATCGCGGTGGGCAGTGCGGCAAACTCGGAGCTGCTGCGCGGGCTGCTCGAGACGGACACCGCCGGACGTGTGAAAGCGGGCGAGGACTGTGTGACGGACGTGCCGGGGCTGTATGTGGCGGGCGACGTGCGCGAGAAGCCGCTGTATCAGATTGTGACGGCATGCGCGGACGGAGCGAACGCCGCGCGGCAGGCTGCCGCATTCTTACGGAGAACGGTATGAGAGAGCTGTCGGTGAACGTCATTGAAAAGGCAGTAGAAAAGTTATACATTGACGCGAATCTGCGGCTTTCGGATGACGTAGTGCGTGCCCAAGCGGCGGCAATGGATCGTGAGACAAACCCGCGTGCACGGGATATCTTTGCGCAGATGCAGGAGAACCTGAAGATTGCGGACACGCAGTCGATGCCGATCTGCCAGGACACAGGCATGGCGATCGTGTTCATCGACGTGGGGCAGGACGTGCACCTGACGGATGGTTCTTTGACGGAAGCGGTGAACCGGGGTGTCGCGGCGGCGTGCGAGCATGGGTATCTGCGGGCGTCGGTGGTGGCGGATCCAATACGGCGCGTGAATACGGGGACGAACGCGCCGGCGATCCTGCACACACGGCTGATCGACGGCGACCGGGTGCGGCTGACGGTGATGCCGAAAGGGTTCGGCAGCGAGAACATGAGCGCGCTGCGGATGCTGAAACCGTCAGTAACGCGGGAGGACATCCTCGACACTGTGACGGAGCTGGTGCGGACGGCCGGCGCAAACCCATGCCCGCCGGTATTCGTAGGCGTGGGCTTGGGCGGCGACGCGGAGTACGCGTGCGAGCTTGCCAAGCGTGCGCTGCTGAGGTCTGTAGACGTACCGAACGCCGACCCGTTCTACGCAGAAATGGAGCAGGAGCTGCTCAGGCGGCTCAACGGGCTGAACATCGGCGCGCAGGGTTTCGGCGGTGACATCACGGCGTTCCATGCGGCGATTGAGGTATACCCCACGCATATTGCGGGACTGCCGTGCGCGGTCAACATCGGCTGCCACGTCACCAGACACGCGGAAATAACGCTGTAAGCGGCATATAAGGACAAAAAAGGTGTGTGGATAACAAAATCCACACACCTTATCTTTTCAGGTCAGTATTTCCGCACGCCTTTTACATAGACCGCCTGCACGTTGAAGTCACGGTCGGTGACGACGAGGTCGGCGTCATGACCTTTCGAGATGCCGCCCTTGCGGTCAGAGATCCCGAGGATGGCTGCGGGCGTATCGGACATCATCCGGCAGACGTCGGTGAGCGGGATGCCATAGCCCACGGCGGTCTTCCACAGGCGGTCGGCGGTGGCAATCGATCCGGCGAAGAACGACCGGTCGGGGAGTTTTGCGACGCCGTCCTCAATGATGATGGGATGCGGCTCGGAGAGACTGCCGAGAAAACTCTCGGCGGCATCGGTTCCGGCAGCGCGGATGGCGTCGGTGATGAGCACGACATGGTCGGAACCCTTGAGCTTGACGCACAGCCGCATCAGCTCGGATGGGATGTGGCGGCCGTCGCCGATGAGTTCGATGGTAATATCGTCGTAGAAGAACCCGGCCTCGACGATGCCGCCGCAGACCCGCTGGCCGCGTTTGCCGTACATGGTACTGGAGTTGTAGAAATGCGCGATATGCGACACGCCCCACTCGCGCGCCGCCGTGATATCGGCGAACTCAGCGTCGGAGTGGACGCAGCCGACGAGGATGCCGCGCCGCCGGAGGGTTTCGGTCAGTTCCCGCGCGCCGTTGATCTCCGGGGCGAGGGACATGTATTTGAGCAGATCGCCGCCGCGTTCGAGAAGCTCGGAGGTTTCGGCGGGATTCGGTTCACGGATGACCCACGGAGGCTGCGCGCCGCACTTCTTCAGGCTCAGGTATGGGCCTTCCATGTGGACACCCAAGAGCTCCGCGCCGCAGTCTTCGGTGAGCATGTTGCGGAAGCGTTCGAAGAAGCGGTAGAGGAGCGGAGCGGGAGAGGACATCGTCGTCGGGAGCATGGCGGTGGTGCCATGGGCGCAGTGGGTGCGGACGACATTGCGGATGGCATCGGGCGTATCGTCCATCAGGTCGCACCCGCCGCCGCCGTGGACATGGAGGTCGATGAAGCCGGGCAGGATGCGCGCACCGGTGACTTCGGTGACACGGATGTCCGATGGCAGTTCTCCGGAGAACGCGGCGTCGAGTATTTTCCCATCCTCGACGAGAACGGGAGCGTCGGAGAGGCGGTCAGGAAGGACAACCTCTCCTGTAAATTTGTAAATCTCCCGCATGCGTCATTTATTGTACACGCGGATTGCGGGGATCGGGCAGACCGTCGCGACGGCGGCGGCGTAAATCTTCGCGTCGGGATGGTTTTGGAACAGGGAAGAGGGTATATGGCAGCTCACGGGACCGTGCAGAATTTTCCGCAGCGCACCGGCATTCCAGTCGCGCGGCATACACATGCGCACCTTCTTTGCCATGAAGATCTCGCGCATGCCGACGGTGATGCAGTCTTCAGGGATCCCGTCGAGGTCGGCGCCACAGTTCATGAACGCGTTGATGGTCTTCGTTTCACGCGAAAGCTTCAGGCAGCGTGTCGGAAGGTTGACAAACTCCGCATCGGACATCACGACACCGGGTTCGGGCGGCTCGTTGAAGGCAATGTGGCCGTTGATGCCGACGCCGCCCCAGCACAGGTCGAGTTTGCCGGCTTTGCGGATGATCTGCTCGATACGCTCCTCGTCGCCGGGTTCGGGGAAGATGCGGCGGTCTTCGGGGACGTTGAGCTCCGGGTCGATCAGCCCGTAGAAGATACGCTGCATACCGCCCCGGAAGGACAACGGGTCGGACGCATCGATCCACTTGAGGTCGGGGGTCAGGTACTCGTCCATATTGATGAACGTGCAGCGCTTGAGACTGACGCGGTATTTATTGACGAGGTACACAAGCCGCGAGTACGGGCCCAGCGGACCGTACGGGACGATCATGACGGTGTCCTCGCCCTTTTTATTGTTGTCGGAGATGATCTCGAGCACCTCGATGGCCATTTTCCAATAGATATCCTGCTCAGTCTCGCAGACTTCAAGGACAATATGGGAACCCTCGCCAAGTTTTTCCGGCGGGATGAGGTTGTAAGACGCGGTAGACATAACAAGTCCTCCTTTAATACATCAGCGTACGCAGATACGCGGCGGCTTTGAGGATATCGATCTGCTGCTGCGGACCGGAGATCTCACGCTCGATGGTGACGTGGCCGTTGTAGCCAAGCTCCTTGAGTTTTGCGAAGACCTTCGGGAAGTCCACATAGCCGTCTCCGAGCGCGGTCTCATGGCCCATCGAATGGGGCTTGCACGGCGGCAGGCCGTCCTTTGCGTGCATGCTGCGCACGTACGAGCCGAAGGTGTAGAGCGCGTCGACAGGGTTGCCGTAGCCGTACAGGATACAGTTGGCGGTATCGAAGTTGATGAAGAGGTTGTCCGCGCCGACGTCGGAGATGCAGTTGAGCAAAGCGATCGGAGACTCCGCGCCGGTCTCGTAGAGGATATTCGCACCGACGGACTTCGCGAAGCGGCAGAGAATCTGCAGCGGCGCGACGAGGTTGTAGTAATCCGGCGAGAAGGGGTTGTTCGGGATGTATCCGGCATGGAAGATATTGTCGGTGATCCCGAGCCAGCGGGTAAACTCGACGCTGCGCATTGCATACTCGAGCCGCATCTGCTGATAGGGCAGCGCGTTGAAGCCGGAGGTGAGGAAAGCGTACCGTCCGCCGGCGTTGTACGGGTCACGGAAGCCGCCGAGCTTCGCGGAAATCTCCAAACCGGTGCGGTCAGCCTCGGCGCGGATGAACTCGGCGTCGGCTTTGCGGTAGACCTCGGGCTTATACTGAAGCTGGCAGGACTCGAATCCCAGCGAGATAAGCTTTTCAAACGCGGCGGTGCATTCGGCGGGCTCGGAGATACGCACCAAAGTACCCAGTTTCATTGACCCAACCTCCAATCGACCAGTTCCTGTGTGACGACCATCTCGGCGTTGGGATGCTGCTGCAGGAACGACGCGGGCATCAGACGGGATGCCGGTTCGAGCGCGATCTTGCGCATGATGCCCCACTGCCAATCGCAGTAGAGATAGACGCGGAACAGGCGCGCGGCGAGGAGCTGCTTCATACCGATGGTGATGCAGCGGCGGGGGAAGATATCGAGCGCGCCGCGAATCTTGTGTGCACCGTTGTTGACAATGGTTTCCTTGGTCAGCGGCAGGCAGCGGGTGCCGAGCTCGCGGTAGACGTCGTCGGTCACGGGATCATCGGCGGCGGGCGGCTCGTTGAATGCGATGTGGCCGTTGATGCCGACGCCGGTCAGGCATGCGTCCGCGCCGCCGAGGGATTCGAGCAGCGCGTCGAATTCACGCTCATGCTTCGGCTCGGGGAACAGGCGCTGCTCAGGCGGCATGACCAGCTCAGGGTCGATCTGCGAGTACAGGAGCCGATCCATGATGCCGCGGAAGGAGAGCGGGTTGTCGGCGGGGATGACGTTGCCCTGCGCATCGAGATATTCGTCCATGTTGAAGAACCAGACGTTCTTGAGACTGATACGCTCGGTGTTGACAATTTTGACGAACTCCGGATACTGGAGGATCGGCCCGACGGGGCAGATGATGACCGCGCGCCCGCCCTTTTTCGCGAGGATGATGTCCGCCATCGTGCGGGCGATTTCGCGGTACATGGCATCCTCGGGGAGGATGCGCAGCGGGATGCGGGCATTTTTCAGAAACTCCTCAGAGGAGCAGGTATAGGTTTGCAGCATCTTATTTTCCCTCCGTAATTTCGTCGAGCGTGACAACGCGGTGTTCATTGGCGGAACGCAGCGCGGCTTCGATGACAGCCTGCGCACGGACGCCGTCGGAGAGGCGGGCGGTGTAGGGGTTGTCGCGTCCGAAGAGGACGTCGAGGAAAGCCTGGGACTGGTTGGCTTCGAAGACTGCCGGCGGGTCGACCTTGCGAACGATGCGGTTCTCACGTTCTGCGTCGGGGCCTACGGACATTTCGAGGAGCTCCTCGGCACCGCTGGAGTAGCGGATAAAGCCGTTTGCGCCATAGACAGAAAACTCCGTCCACTGGGCAAGGGCTTTGCAGTTGCGGGAGACCTGAATGGTGACGTCGATACCGGACTTGAGCGTGGCGATTATGTTGGCGTAGTCGTCGGTTGTGACGGGGGCGATTTCGTCGGAGTCCTCACGCTGACGTTCACGGACGCGGATGCCGGTGGTCGCGTAGACGCTGTCATATTCCTGGCCGAAGAAACGCACGCCGTCGAGCATGTGGGAGCCTAAGTCGCACAGCACGCCGCAGCCCGCGAGGTCCTTGTCAAACCGCCACTCGAGCTTGCGTCCCGGCCACAGACCGGAATCCTTGATGCAGTGCACATAGATGTGCATGATCTCGCCGAGAGAGCCGGAGTCGATCATCGCCTTCATATAGCGCATGTACTTCTTATACCGCCACGAGAAGCAGATGAACGAGGGGATACCGAGCGCTTCGGCCCGCTTTTCGAGGGCGAGGGTTTCCTCATAGTTGACGCCCAGCGGCTTCTCGGACGAGAACGGCAGTCCGGCGTCGAGCGCGGCGTTGGCAACGGGCACATGCAGGTAGTTGGGGGTGCAGATGTCGACGGCGTCGATGAGACCGGAGCGGATCATCTCTTTGTAATCGGTGAACAGCCTGGCGTTGGGAGCCTTCTCCTTCGCACGCTCGAGTGCGGCGGGACGGATGTCGCAGATTGCGGCGATCTCGGCCTCGGGACAACTCTGATACAGGCTGAAGTGCTGCTGGGCAATGCCACCGAAGCCGACAAAGCCGATGCGTTTCTTATCCATGACAAAACCTCCAGATAGTTATTGCGGAACTTTTTTACTCTGCAGTGCCGTCTGCGTACGTTCCACGGCGTCGACGGCGTCGGCATCGCGGCGCATGGCGACGTAGAGGTAGAGCGTATCGATGACGGTCAGCTGCGCGATGCGGGATGCGAGGGCGAGGGGCCGATAGCGCACCTCGTCGGACGCAGTGAACAGAGGGATATCGGTATGGGCGAGGATGGGGGAGGCTGCGTAGTTGGTGATGACGACAGTGGTTGCACCGCGGGACTTTGCAAGGGAGAGCGTCTCCAGAATATCGCGGGACGCGCCGGAGTGGGAGACGGCGAGGACGACGTCACGCGCGGTGAGGTGGGATGCCCAGATAGCCTGCATATGGTTATCCGCACAGGCGACGCAGGTCAGACCCTCGCGGGTGAACTTATGCGCGGCGTCCATCGCGACGGATGCCGACGCGCCCAAGCCTACGGCGAGGATGCGCTGGGCATGCAGGATGGCTTCGGCGGCTTTTGTGAGCGCGTCGGGGTCAAGCACGCGCCGGGTATGTGCGAGCGTCTCAGTGATGCTCGCAATGAGTTTATCGGTGATCTCGCCGCAGGAGTCGGTAGGCTCCACGCTCTCGTGGAGCAGTCTTGCGCGGGGCTGTTCCTCACGCGCGGCGGCGAGTTTGAGCGCGGTGTATCCGGCGTATCCCAGGCGTCGGGAGAATCTTACGACGGTTGCCTCGCTGACACCGGCGTCACGGGCAAGCTCGGCGCAGGAGAGCACGGCGGCCTCGGTCGGATGCGCGGTCAGATACTCCGCCAGACGCATCTCGGCCTGACCAAGCTGTCCGCGTACGGCGTCGATGCGCTGCGAAATGGCGGCGGTACCGGAAAAAAGCTGGCTGTTGTCCATACTCAAACCACATCGACCCACGCGCGTGTCTCGGCGGAGGTCATCAGCGCATCGAGCACCCGCTGCATCCGCAGACCGTCGCGCAGTGTCGGCAGGTACGGGTCGCGTATGCCGTGCAGCAGGTTGATAAACGTCTGCTGCTGACCGGCACGGAAGCTCTCGGAAATCTGCACCGTTTCGACCGAACTGTTCCGTCCCTCGTGGTTGCGGCGGGTGACGGTGATGCGGTCGTCATGGTCGAGGTCAAACCGCAGCGCACCCTCGGTGCCGTAGACGTCGAAGGTGATGTGGTTGCCGTTTCCGAGGGCAATGCGTGAGACAGAGAAGACCGCATCCGCGCCGCCCTTCATCGTCGCAAGGAACGAGCACGCGTCGTCGGTCGTGACGGGGGCGATTTCATCGGAGTCTTCGCGCTGACGTTCCTTGATTGCGATGTTCATTCTCGCGCAGACAGAGGTGACGTCGCCGCAGAGGAAGCTCGCGAGGTCGAGAATGTGGACACCGAGGTCGCCGGAGACACCGTAGCGTGCGATTGCACCGTCGAAGCGCCACTCAAGCCTGCGCCCGGGCCAAAATGCGGAGTCCTTGAGGTAGCTTGCGTAGACCTGCACGAGACTGCCGAGCAAACCCTGCTCGACGAGACTTTTCGCGTAGCGTGCGGCGGGCTTGAAGCGGTAGGAGAAGCAGACCATCGACGGGATGCCCAAGGTGTCGGCGCGATCCGCGAGTGCTTCAACCTCAGCAGCGTTGACGCCGACGGGCTTCTCGACGCAGAAAGGTTTGTGATGGTCGAGCGCGGCATTTGCGGCGGGGACGTGGACATTGTTCGGGGTGCAGATATCGACCGCGTCGACATCCGGGCACGCACACAGCTCACGGTAATCGGTGAACCAGTGGTCCTCAGGCACACCCATGCGCTCTCCGTAGGCTTTGGCGCGTTCCGGGAGGATGTCGCACACCGCCGTGACGCGTGCGCCGGACGCTTTCTCATACTGCGCGAGGTGTCCCGATGCGATGCCGCCGCAGCCGATCAGACCGATGCGGAGTTCGGTCATACGCCTGCCTCCCCCGCATGGATGCCGTCATACTTTCCGAATGTGGGAGCAGGTCCGCCGGCAGGTTTCGCCCACAGCGCGGCGTTTTTCAGCACCTTCCGGATGTTTTCGTCGTGGTAGGTCGGAACGGTCTCGTGACCCGGACGGAAGTAGAAGACCTTCCCGCTGCCGCGACGGTAGCAGCAGCCGGAGCGGAAGACCTCGCCGCCGGAGAACCAGCTGATGAACACAAGCTCATCGGGTGCGGGGACGTCGTAGCGCTCACCGTACATCTCCTCGAGGGGCAGCTCAAAGAATTCCGGAAGGCCTTCGGCGATCGGATGACCCGGCTCGATGACCCAGATGCGTTCGAGGTCATCGGTGAAGCGCCACTTCGAACGGCAGACGGTGCCCATCAGACGGCGGTTAATCTTGGAGTAGTGCGACGAGTGGAGCAGCACCAGCCCCATGCCGCCCATGACGCGCTGCCAGATGCGTTCGACAAGCTCGTCTTCAACTTCGGCGTGCGCGCAGTGGCCCCACCAGAACAGCACGTCGGTCGCATTGAGCACATCGTCGGGCAGACCCTGCGCGGGGTCGTCGAGCGTTGCGGTACGCACGGAGAAGCGAGGATCATCTTGGAAGACGCTCGCGATGCAGCCGTGGATACCGTCGGGGTAGATCGCCGCCACCTTTGGGTCGCTCTTGTCATGCCGTCCCTCGTTCCAGATTGTCACGCGGATGGGAGTATCCATACAGTCGCCTCCTGAAATAAAAATGTCTCTGATATCATAGAACGGTGAAATAATCCTTCAGAGAGAGGATACCACATCCTGTCAATAATGTCAAGCATCTTTTGAAGCTCATTGCGTTTTTTGTCCGTTTGTGTTATAATCAAAGGGAGCGGCAGACCTATACAACCTGAAATAAACGGAGGCGGCATTATGAGAAAAATACGCGCAATGATGATCGGCGCGCACCCGGACGACTGTGATCTGCGGTGCGGCGGGCTTGCGATGAAGTACGCGGACGCGGGACACACGGTGAAGTTCCTGTCGTTGTGTGACGGCAGCGGAGGACATCAGAGCATGAAGCGTGCGGAGATTGCGAAGCGGCGGTACGGGGAGGCGCAGGAGGTCGCACGCAAGGCCGGCATCACCTACGACATCTGGGACGTTCCGGACTGTGAGATCGTCGCGGATATCGCGTCGAGGAAGCGGCTGACGCGTGACATCCGGGCATTTGCGCCGGACGTCATCTTCTGCCACCGCCCAAATGACTACCACGCCGACCACCGCAACGCATCGCTGCTGGTGCAGGACGCGTCGTATCTGCTGATCGTCCCGAACTTCTGCGAGGACGCCCCGGCGCTTGAAAAAATGCCGGTGATTGTCTACTTCTACGACCGCTTCACAAACCCGCCGTTTTCACCGGACGTGATCATTGCGACGGACGACGTGGTCGACCGGAAATTTGACCTCTACGACTGCCATAAGTCGCAGTTCTACGAATGGCTGCCGTACACGGCCGGAAAGCTCGGAGAGGTACCGGCAGACGACGCGGCGAGACGGGAGTGGCTGCACGGCATCCGGGTGCCGCGTGACGGGACGCTGCTGACACCCGAGACGCTTGAGACGATGCGCACGGGCAGCTCGTGCGAAGCGCGCGAGGCGATTCAGGCGGCGCTCTACCGCGAGAAGCTGATCGCGCGCTATGGAAAACCGTATGTTTTCGCCGAGAGCTTTGAAATCTGCCCCTACGGAAGTCAGCCCGACGCCGATGCGCTCAAGGAGCTGTTCCCGTTCTGACCTACGCCGCAGACGAAGAACGACCCGCCGAGCGTCCGGCCGTTCTCGTTGTAGAGCACCGTGTCGTACGCGTACTCCCGGACATCTCCCAGGAGCATCAGGATACCGAGCGCTTCGGGGCAGTCGAGGTAGGCGCCGTCGAGCAGCCGCAGCGCGGTGATGTCTCCGCGCGCGATGGTCTCCCGCGTCTTGCGGTCATGCTCCTCCATCACCTGCGGGATCTGGTAGTGGGAGAAATCGACCGACGCAAGTACGAACACCTCACGACTCCGGGTCAGCGCGCGGATGCCGCCGGAGAGTGCCGTGAGGTCCTCTGCGCGCGCGGATCGTGACAGCAGCACCGTCACGACCTTCGTGTCGGGCATCAGGTTTGCAATGTACGGCGCCCAGATCGACGCCGCGTGGTCGGTTGCGATGACGTCGTCGGAGAGATACGCGCGGAGGTTGGGCTGCCCGAGCAGGAGAGCGGCGGCGTCCGGGTCACCGTTGATTGTACCGTCGGGCCACCGGTAGCCGGAGCCGGAGAGCTGTACCGCCGCGCCGGTACCCTCATGGTTCGGCGCGAGGATGACGACCGTTTCGACCGTTCGCACGGCAGAAACGGCTTTCAGGACGTCCGCGCCCATGCCCATCATCGGTGCGTAGTGGGGCATGGTAGCGCCGAGCAGTTTTCCGGCACCTTCAAGCGCGGCCGCACGCGTGAGTTGTTCATGGACGAGCGGCGCGTTGTAGTACGGGCAGGGGAGGAAGGTCTCGTCCGCCGTATCCGGGACGGTTTCGGGGATCTGTACGGAACAACCTGCGCATAACACAAGGAGCGCTGCAAGATACAGCGCTCCTATTTTTATATACAGGCTCATCTGATGGTGACGGAGGTACGTCCGCCTGTGGAGAAGGTGTTGTCGGAGGTGTCGGTGACGACGACCGGTTCGCAGACGAAGCTGCCGGGGAGGACACAGCGCAGCTTGAGCGTCATCGAGAAGTGCGTGGACTTTGTGGAGTCGAGCCGGAGCGTAACGCGGCCGTCCTCCTGATCGACGACCCACCAGCCTTCCTCCCAACTGCTCTCCCCGACCCCGGTGTAGCGGGTGCCGGAGGGCAGGACGACGGAGACAAGCTGTACGGCGTCGGTATTCGCCGGGAGTGTGACGTCGAGCGTGAGCGCGGCGCGTCCGCCGACGGTAAGGTCGCCCGTGACGCTCTGAGAGACCTTCGCTCCGCCGTTATTTTCATGCAGTTCTGAGACCCAGACTGCGCTGACGCCGATGCTGCCGGTCATCACCCGGAAGTTCGCCGCAGCCAGCTCATTTTCCGAGAGCGTCAGGAGATGGAAGAAGTGTTCGGAGAAATCGAGCACGACGGTCTCTCCGCCGAAGACATAGGAGAAGCGTGCGGTCGATTCGGCGAGCGCAGGGGTACGCGTGAGGTAGGCGAGGATCGCAAAGGTCGGGGAGACCTTGTCGCTTTCGGTATCGACGATCTGCCGCAGAGTATTCTCGGCGGAGGAGTCATGCAGGCAGGTTTCAATGAGCAGCTTATAGAGGTTCAGCTCGAACAGTTCGTCATCGGTTAATTTCGTGGCGGTGAGGGTGTCGGTGAAGACACGGTAGGCATTTTCCGCGCCGTCGGAATCCCCCAGCAGCGCAAGAGCCGCGGTGAGCGTTAGGTACTCTTTCGAGCCGAGCTTTTTGTCGGGTGCGGCGGAGTTGAGCAGCCACTGCACTTCCCGCAGCACCGGCTCATGCAATGCGGCGAGGCCCATGTACGCGGCGTATACTTCGCTTTCGGCGGAGTCACGGTTGCTGAGGACGCTATAGAGGTACGTCTTTGCGGATTCCCGGTTGAGAGATTCGGCGTCGGCGGCGAGTGCCCAGGCAGTGGTTTCGGCGTCGGCCTCGCCATAGGGGAACAGCTTATAGCCGCCGCTCCAATCGAGGAACTCCGAGAGGGTGTCGGACGTATTACGGCTGTAGAGCAGCCGGTCGGCGACGACATCCGCGAGCGCGCCGTCGAGCCGTGTCGTATGAGAGACCCACATGCGTGCAAAGGACTGCATGAACAGCTCCTGCTGCTTATCGTAGAAAAGCAGCGTGACGGGGTAGCGTTTCGACGGCAGATTGACGCCGTCCGCGAGGTTGAAGTGCGAGACGGTCAGCACCTGGTGGCGGCTGTCCGTGACGGTGACGGTCTTGGAGATGCCGTCCATATAGCCTTCCTGCGACCGTGCGACGACGGTGAGGGTATAGGTGCCGGCAGGCTGCTGACCGAACGAGACGAACGTCAGCTTGTCGGCGGCGCCCGACGCGGTTTGTTCGAGCGTACGCGCGGAGCATTTGAGCGTGACGGTATAGTCGACCGTCGCGGCACCCATCGCACGCAGGGAGACGGCCAGGTCATCGCCGGTGAGGTACTCGTCATTCGAGACGACGTTGACGAAGAAGGGTAAGCTGACGGACACGCTGGTCTTGCCGATGCCTGCGGAGGGTGTACTGCCGACCGCCACACAGGTGAGCCGCCATGACGTCAGGTTATCGGGCAGGGTGAAGGTGACTGCGGCGGAACCGTTGGCATCCGTAGCGCCGGTGAGGAAGGCCGCGGTATCCTTGAAGTTATCGCGCACACCCTCGCCGCTGCCCTCACCGCCGCCCTCGGCGAAATGCTTTAAGCCGTCGGCGTGATCGGTATAGGAGACATAGCGGGTTGGGACGTTGTTGTAAATATCACGGTAGAGATCGCTGAGCGGGTCGAGGTACTGCTCCATGACGGCGAACGCGGCGTTATCAACGACGCCCAGCGCGAACGGGACGCTGACGGGTTTGCCGTCGCGGTCGGTGATGCGTACGGTCGCGCGTACGGTATCGCCGGGGGTGTAGCTGTCGCGGTCGGGCGTGACGGTGACATTCAGCTCACGCTCGCGGCTTGCGTAGCTGAGCCAGGTATAGTCGACGGAGTAGATATGTGTGCCGTCGAAGTACGCACCGCCAAGGACGACGTTGGGCAGCAGCTCCTTGGTATAGGTGAGGGAATATGTTCCGGCGGGCAGGATGTCGGTGCGGGTGATGGCATTCTGGTAGCGTGAGATGAGCATCGTGCCGCTCCTGACGGCGTTGGTTCGTTCGTAGAGCCGCATTGTGAGCGTATCGCCGAGCGCGAAGGTGTCGTCGCTGTCACGCCGGAGCAAATAGCTGATTGTCTGCGATGTGGGATAGTAGGGGCTGGAGAGATAGAGCTGTTCACGAAGGTTCGCGCCATCGGGTGCGACGGCGGTGACCTCGCAGGAATACCATCCGGCGTCGGTGTAGTCGAGCGGGAGCACCGGGGTAACAAATGCGCCTCCGGATGTTGTAAACGCGTTCTGATAGACGACCGTCTCGACGGGATTGTACTCATACTGAGGAACGGTCACTTTATTGATATAATCGTAGGTCTCGCCGACCTGCACACGAACATAGGAGTGGCGTGTGACGGTGTAGGTACCGGAGAGTCTCTCGGCGGCACCGCGCAGGAGGTCGAGGTCGGTGCCATAGGAGAAGCTCTCGGGGTCATACTTCGCGAAGTTGATGGCGTTGGAGCGGATTTTGAGCTGCAGATCGGTGTCGGAGGTGTTTTCGACGGTGAGCATGGTATCCGAGCGCAGATAAGGGACAAAGAGGTAAGCGCTGACCCAGACGTCCTCCGCGCCGGTGGTCTCGACGCCGCAGTAGAGGCTGTCGGGATACCACGAACCGGTTTTACGGGCGGGCGTATAAGTATATGTCGCGCGGCCGTTGTTATCGAGTGTCATCATCGGTGAGTTCTCAGTATTGTAGGCGTCCTGCGCGTGATGGAAGGTGACCTCAAGACCCGCAGCGGGGGTACCGTCGAAGAATGTTCCGACGGCAGTCAGCGTGATCGGCTCGCCCGCGCGGTAGTATGTCCGATCCGCCGTCAGTTTCAGCACATAGGACGGTTTCGTATAGTCAAGCACGGTGAAGTTCTGCCCGACGATCTCACGGCCGTCTGCGTGGAAGGAAAGCCGGTGGGAGTAGGACATCAGACTTTTGAAACTCAGCTCACCGGAGAAGGTGCCGTCGGACGCGACCGTGACGGTCTGGAGCGTTGAGCCGTTATCCAAAGTCATCGCGAGGGTTCCGGGCAGCGCGTCGCCGGATGTCCGGGGCAGCAGGCGTCCCCAGAAGCAGAGGGTATCGGTCGGGAGGTAGGCGGCGCGGTCGGTGTAGAAAACGGTATAGTACGGCACGGTGTCCGTGGTATTGATCGGCAGCGTGAGGTAATCCACAAACGCGTCGCCTTTGATGCGCAGCGCAGCGGATGTCCCGGACGCGGCGAGCTTGGCATAGCCGTTGGCGTCGGTCTTTGCGGAGGATGCACCGAGTGTGACGTCCGTGCCGGATACAGGCTTGCCGGTAACGGACGAGTTGACCCAGACGACGGTATCACCGCCGAGCGACTCGGTATAGACGGCGAGCGGTGAGACCTGCACGAGCTTTTGTACCCGGCAGCGAGCGGGGACATCGCCGGTCGGGAGGATATCCAGCAGGTAGTGCCCCTCGGGTAGGGTATCGGGCAGGACGAAGTATGCTGTGCCCCACCAGCTGTTCTCAGGCCGTGCGAGGGTTGTCGTGACGCTCATAGACGGAGTGCCGGCGACCTGGAACGTGACGTCGCCGGAACGCCCGATGACGCTGACGGTTTCATCGGCAGCCTGCCGCGCATAGTCGAGATAGGTGTCGGTGGTGAGCGGGTAGACATTGACGGTGAACGCGGCGCCGTCGAGGGAATCGCTGGCGTAGACGCTGACGGCGACCGGGTCGGAGGGCAGATAGTTCTCGGTCACACGGTCGAGCAGGTACATGTTCGGCGAGTCGTAGTCGATGGCGGTGCGGAAGGAGAACGTGTAATCCTCGGGGAGCGTCAGGTTATCGCCGGACGGAAGCCCCGATTTGAGCGTGACGGTATAGACGGTATCCTCATTGAGCGGCGCGTCAGGGATATAGATGAGTGTACGGCCGCTGTACTCGAGATGCCCGGGGACGGCGGGGAAGATGGTGAAATACCCGTCGGCGTTGCGGATAGGCGCGGAGAAGACAATCTCGATGCCGGTGCGGATATCCGCGCCGGTGGAGCTGTCGCCGGGGAGTGTGGAGATGACGGAGAGGGAGGTTTCAGTCTGGAACGCCCAGGAGCGCACGGAACCTGTGCCGTCATCGACCGAGAAGGTATAGACGGTGCCGAGGGTCAGCGTCTGCGTAGGGACAACGCGCACGCCGTCGAACGTATCGGAGAGCGTGTATTTGAGCGCGGGCGTGACGGTGAGGGAGGTTTTAAGGGTATCTGCCGAGATACCGGTGATGAGGAAAGCCGAATTTGTACTGACACCGGAGGAGGTTTCGGCCATTGCGCGGACGGTGAGCGGCTGCACGATGCCGCTGTTGCCGGACGTGGTGCCGTCGGGGCGGCCGGGAGTTGAGGTACCCGCGCCGCCGGCAGCGGCTGTCGTTGCCGCGTGCGCAGTCGTGCCCCCGGCAGATGCAGTGGTGGCAGCGGGACGAGCGTTCCTCCACGCGGGCAGTCCGACGGATACCAGCAGTACCACGGCGAGGCACGCGACGGCGACCGAGAGGAAGCCGTAGAGGTAGTAGCGGCGGGGTGTTGAAGGCTGTGACTGCGCAGCCTTCCCGCGAATCTGCGCCTTCTGCTCGTCGGTCATAACGACGCGGCGCAAACGGCGGTTGATGATATTTTTGAGGTCTTCAAGACTTGCCATGGTGGCAGCTCCTTCATGTAAGAAATCAGGACAGGACGTTTTTGAGAAGTTCCCGCGCGCGCTTGAGCCGGACGGTGACGGTAGCCTGCGGGCAGCGGAGGATACGGGCAATCTCGCCGGTAGAGAAGCCGCTGTAGTAGTACAGCAGAATGGTCTTGCGGTAGATTTCAGGCAGATTCGTCACAGCGTCGAGGAGGTCCATCTTTGTCTCGAGGTCGGGCGCGGTATCCTGGGCATTGCGCGCGAACTGCCGTTCAGCATAACTCCCCTGCTCGTCCTCATCCTCGGGAAGATAGAGAGGTCGTTCTCTGTAGGAGTGGCGGCGCATGATGTCGCGGCAGACATTCATTGCGATGGACGTGATCCACGTTTTGACGGAGGAATCGCCCCGGAAGCCCGCGTACTTGGTGTAGACCCGGAGGAAGGTTTCCTGCACGGCGTTCTGCGCGAGATGGTAATCCTTGAGCGTGAGCGTACACAGCCGCAGCATTTCGGTACCATAGGCGTCCATAAGCGCTTCGAGGCTGGGGGTCTGAGGATCCGCGGCGAGTAGAAACAGGAACATTGGTGCACCTCTACAGTTTTTTGCCTGTTCTGGTGATATAGACGTGACAGGCATTCTAAATATTTCAAATCTTCGATGTTTTCGGAAAATGTCATTTCCTATAAACATTATAACACACGCGGCCGGAGAATACAAGCGCTCACGCATAGATTGCAGCGAGAGTTCACGATAAAATCACACTGAGGATTTTACGCAGAGGGAGTTTTTCGCAAGCACTTCCTCTTCGAATGCGTCCGTGATGCCAGAAGAAAATCCCTCATACCCGGATTCTATGAACAGCCCCAGATTGTGCGGACAGCACAATCTGGGGCTGTTCAATTATCCTACTTCAGGGGGTGTTTTGTCTATTGTCCGTTTTTACTGGTTCAGTTCAGCAGAGGGTTTCTATACATGATCTCAGCGCAGGCGTTTATCCTTATCGCGCGGCTTCTGCTTATAGAGGATGCGGTCCATGATGCGCACGAGGTTATAGCCGTTTCTATAGCCGAGAAAGGCGGCGAGCGGGCTGAGGGCGCAGATGAAGATCAGCAGGAAGGCGTACGGCGGCCTGGCGTTCATCACAAAGCCGAGGAAGGGCAGCGCGAAGATCTTATAGGCGACGGTGAACCAGTTGGGGAGGAAGGGGACATAAACGTTCACGATATACAGCAGCGTGAGGACGGCGAGAGGAATGGAGGCATAGAGGGCGGCTCGCAATGCGCGCAGCTTATCCTCTTTGATGTGGCCGAAAAGGACGAGGTTGCGGTCACGTTCAGCGGTGCCCCAGAAGGCGGAGTAGGTGAGCATGAAGCAGACGGCCATGCCGACGAAGGTCGTGATGATATAGGTCCAGAAGTCGGTGAGGTAAGCGGTGCAGACGAGCAGCGGGACGAGGCTGACGATGACGGAGTAGGTGTAAGTATTGAACGCGCGGATGACGAGGTGGTGAAAGGGGCTTTTCATCTTATTGGCTTCATTCTGTTCGGGAGTTTTTCCAGACATTACTGTTCCTCCTCATCCTCGTTGTGCTTGATGCCGGGACGCGGGGGTGTGCTGACGTCGTCGGTGAAGAGGGAAGGCTCGCTGGGCTTTGTCTCCTCGAATTCGAGGATGGTGACGGTACCGTCTTCATTTTGGCGGCGGGGCTTGAGCATGTATTTTTCCATGACGGGGTAGGCGTTGAAGGTGGTGATGAAGCCGACGAGGGAATAGGTGAGCGTGAGCATCAGGGGCAGCGGGAAGAACGCGGTGGCGACGATGACAATCCCCGAGAAGAAGATGGTACAGAGGTTGCGGAAAAATCCGAGAACAGAGAAGATCCAGGCGTTTCTGAGGATGGCGAAGACGGACATATCGAAGGTGACCATGATGAGGTAGATATAGAACCGCATGACGGTATAGACGATGAAGACAATGATGGCGACGTAGCGGAAGACAAGGAGGTACTGGGTGAGAGTGGAGCTGCCGAGGAGCTCGGCGGTCATATACAGAAGGAAGCTGACCCAGACGAGGATATCGATGATACCGACGGCGAGACCCTGCTTGAAGTTGGACTTAAAGCGTTCCCAGAAGTCGCTCCAGACCCAGGCGTGTTCTTCTTTGGCGAACTGACGCCAGATATAGGTAGCGGCGGCGGTGGCGGGGCCCATGCACAGACCGGAGACACCGACGAGCACCCATCCGAGGTTGAACGGCAATCCGAAGACGATCTGCGAGAAGATATAGACGGTGACGCTATCGGAGAAGAGTTCGGCGTCGATCCCGAAGGCGGACAGTGCCCAGATGATGAAGGCGGACACGAAGGGCAGCGTGATGACGGCGTAGATGAAGTTGAGAAACAGGAGCTTCCAGAACTTGCGGAAGTAGATCTCAAAAAAGACAAAGAAGCGTTTTTTCTCAGGCGCATTTTTCGAGACCCCCTTGCCGGGTTTGGCATAATTGAACAATCCGAAGAAGCCAGCCATACGTTTTCGGTCCCCTTTGTGTGAGTAAATATTGAAAAGGATATATAAATATAGCTCTATTATACCGCATATTTTGACAGATGTAAATACGGCAGGGATGAATAATATATGAATTTTGCACTTGTTCACATTCTATGATAAACGCCGCCCGAGAAACGGGCGGCGTTCGTATCCGTCATATGTACGCGCTACTTCGAACCGGATCCTGCGAGCCGGGACTTGACAATGTTTGCATAGAGCATGGTGCTGGAGGCGTCGGCGTGGCCCATGATTTCCTGGAGCGAACGGAGGTCGGTGCCGTTCTCGAGCAGGTGGACGGCATAGGAGTGGCGGAGGGTGTGGGGTGTGATGACGCGGCGGATGTCGGCTTGGGCTGCGTAGTGTTTGATCAGCTTCCAGAAGCCTTGACGGGTCATACGCTCGCCGTTGACGTTGACGAACAGCGCCGGCTCGTCGGGGACGGCGATCATGACGCGGCGCGCGCGGAGGATATAGGTACGCACGGCATCGACGGCGGAGGCACGCAGCGGGATGTTGCGCGCGTGTTCACCATCGGCACAGCGGACGAAGGCGAGGTCGGTGTTGATGTCGGTGAGATTGAGCGACACCAGCTCGGTCACGCGCATACCGGTGGAGCACAGCAGCTCGAGCATCGCGCGGTCGCGGAAGCCTTTTGGGTCTACGGGCTTGGGCTGTTCAAGCAGCAGCTTGATCTCAGCGTCGGAGAGGATTTCCGGGATGTTTGTTTCCTTTCGGGAGGTTCGCTCGACATGTACGGGAGATGCGGGGATGAGACCGGTAAGGACGAGGCGGTTGTAGAAGCATTTGAACGCGGCGACAGCGCGCATGGAAGTAGAGACGGACTTGCCGTCCGCCTTGAGCTGCGCAAGATAAGCGTTGATATCCTCCCGTGATGCGCGTTCCAACGCGACGGAGCGCACCTCGACGAGATAGCGCTCGAGCTGCTTCAGATCGCGCATATAGGACAGGTAGGTATTCTGAGAGGCCTGCTTATCATGGATGAGGTAATTCTCAAAATCCTTCAAAACAACCGTCATACAAGTAAACCTTCTTTACTTCAAGAGACCCGCGCGGGCGAGGAATACGGGCGTGGCAGTTCGGGCAGGGAGAGGAATGCGGGGTTGATAAACAGAGTGCGTGCAGCAAGGAGCGTAAGGGGTGATTTGCGCGGCTCATGGATTTTACGCAGCCATACGCTCCGAAGCAAGCGGGGGAGGGAACCCCCTCACACGTACTGATTGGGAAAACAACTGTGGAGTATGCGTCAGCGTCCGAGCCGGGCGGATCGGTCGCGGCAGGCGATGAGCCCGGCTGTCAGGGCATCGTCGAAACCATTCTCGTCGAAAGCGTCGAGGGCAGCCTGGGTGGTACCGCCGGGAGTGGCGACCATCCGGATGAGCGCGTCGGGGGACTGCTCACCTGAGAGCAGCACGGCGGCGGCACCTTCCATGGTTTTGGCGGCGAGCCGGAGTGCGGCGTCGGGGTCGATGTCGTTGTCTTTTGCGAAACGTGCAATGACAGCGGCGATGCGGTAGAAGTAGGCGGGGGATGATCCGTTGATCGCTACAACGGCATTCATGGATGCTTCCGGGATGACCTCGACGATGCCGCCTGCGCGGAAGATCTCGAGAACGGTCTGGAAGCGGTCGGCGGGGACATCGGTCGCCCGAGCGACGGCAATGGCACCGCGTCCGACGGCCATTGTGGCGTTGGGCATCACACGCACGACATATGCGCCGGGGAGTTGTTCGCGTAGGTACGCGGTAGACACGCCGGCGGCGATGGAGACGACGGTGCGGCCTTTGCACAGCGGCGCAATCGTGGGGAGCAGCTCCGGGAGCTGACCGGGGCGTACGGCGAGCAGGACGGTGTCGGCACGGGATACGGCGTCGGGAGCGCTTGCAGCGGCATATACCCCTTTGGAAGTGAAGCGTGTGAGGGCGTCGGGGTTGATGTCGTACAGCGCAAGGGTACGCGGATCGGCTGCGTGGGCATCGAGTAGGGCGGTGAGGATAGCGCCCGCCATGTGGCCGACGCCGATGCACGCGAGAGAAGCGATCATAGGGAGAACCGTCCTTTTGGGGGAATTAGAGGTGACATAAATCGGTACGCTTATAATACACCATTTCGAGGAAAAAGGCAAGAGATTTTTTGATTTTCGTTAATATTTAACAAAAATTATGGTAACCACGTTATGTTACATAAGAACAAATGTTCAGCGATATACACAATGCACAGCCGCAGATGGTAAAGAAGTCAATAAACTGTATAAAATGCCGCCTTTTCCTGTCATCGAGGCAAAGGCGGCGGTATGTCACTTTTGAACAGACGGCGTGTCCGGCGGGGGTGTTGACGTCGGCATATTTTCCTGCCCACGGTCGTGGTGGAGGAGACGGTTGAGTTCCTCGGCAAAACCGGAGAGATCGGTGAAATGGCGGTAGACGGAGGCGAAGCGGATGTAGGCGATTTCGTCGACGGCGCGCAGTTTTTCCATGGCCAGCTCGCCGATGACGCGGGAGGGGATTTCACGCTCGAGACGGTTTTCAAGCTGCAGCTCGATCTCGTCGGCGATATTTTCCAAGCTGCGCAACGGGACGGGACGTTTTTCGCAGGCTTTGAGCAGACCGTTCAGAAGCTTATTGCGGTCGTAGGCCTGACGCGAACCGTCCTTCTTGATGACGACGAGGGGCAGGCGCTCGACAACCTCAAAGGTGGTGAAGCGCTGACGGCAGACAGTACACTCACGGCGGCGCCGGATGCTCTGATCTTCGTCGGCCGGTCTGGAATCGATGACGCGGCTGTCGGGAGAGCTACAAAACGGACATTTCAAGGTGAAAGCAAACCTCCCGTCTATGTTGAGATTAACATAATTATAACACAAAAGACGGGGGAAGATGTGAAAAAACGGTGTAAAGGGAATGCCGTAAGCGCCGAAAAATTATCCGGTGGCAAGAAAATATTCACGATTTCATACAACGCACAGCAAGCCCGCTCACCGGTTTATACGTCCGCCGTACTGTCTGAAAGGAACCCCGCGGCAGGCGGACAGTTATATCTGCAGCGGCCGGATGTGATAGCGTTCGGGTCCCTCGCTCGCCGACTGCATGAGCTGCACGCGCTCGGGATCGCACAGATCGTAAAGATGAGTGAGGTGGGTGACAAAGACGAACTTCGCGCGGGTTCTGGGGAGGATCGACAGAATGTCGAAGATGGCGACGGTGCCCTCGGCATAGGCGGTGGTCTGAAAGGTTTCGTTGAGCAGCACGAGCGCGTGGGGACGCAGACGATCCATGATGCGGGAGATGCACTGGACCTCGCCCTCGAAGCGTCCGGCAGTATCGCCGAACTTGAAGTCACGCTCGGCGGAGGAGAAGTGGGTGAAGACGCCGTCGCGGATGCTGATGCGGGCGATTTTAGCGCACACGGGCAGACCGGCCTGCGCGAAGATCTGCGAGATGCCCAGGGAGCGCAGATAGACGGTCTTGCCGGAGCTGTTGTTGCCGCGAATGAGGATACCATCGCAGTCGGCGCGCATATCGACATCGTTGCAGACGATCTGATCACCCATCAGACCCTCGGACAGCAGCAGGAAATCGTACAGGCCTTTCGCATGGAAGACGTCGTGGGACGCGTCGACGACGGTGGGCATACAGGCGGTCATCTGATGCTGCTGGATTTTAGCGCAGTAGAGCACGGCGGCGTCGTAGAACTGCAGCTCGCGGGAGAGTCCGAAGAACAGCTCATAGACGTGGTTGGTCAGCTCGGTGAGGACGGTGTACATCCGGTAGACAGCCTCGTTGAGAAGGAAGTCGGCGTCCTCGGGCAGCTCATCGCGTACTTTGGTTTCAGCGGGCGCATCGGCGGCGGCTTTACGGGAGTCGAAGTAGCGCTTGAGGAAATTCCCTTTGGGCTTCACGGTGAGGTCGAGCGCGTCGCACAGGTCGCATACACGCGCGCGGAAGCCGTCGTCCACGCTGACCCGGACGCTGAACTCATAGTGATCGGGCGTATAGTGGAGAAAGTGCGACGCGATGTCGACAATCTCCCCTAAGGATGCGTTCGCGATCATGTCGGCGCAGTAGGTCTTGATGGACTGCAGACCCTCGCTGCTGAGGTCATAGGCCTGCAAGATTTCGCTGAGGGAGAAGTAGTAGCCGATGATCATCTTGGCGAACTTCGCGGTGACCTGGAGCTGTGAGAAGGTGAACTCGAGAAGTGCGCGCTGAGAGACGCCGATGCCGAAGGAGTAGACATTGGCACGCATTTCCTTCCAGTCGGCACCGATGGTGTCGTAGTGGCGGAACAAGCCCTTGAGGTCGGAGAGCAGCTGGGGATTCTGTAAGATATCACGGAGGATGTCCTGACGGAAGCGGACGTTGCGGACATCGCGCAGCGGGTTTTCGAGGATTTCGAGGAAGTAGTCGGCCTGCTTCTTCGACGGGCACAGCTCTCCGACAGCCTGGTCGAGCGACAGGTCATAGATGGCCTGCTTGAGGTCCTCGATGACATCGAAGTCGCGTTCTTCGGGATATTTGCTCAGAAGGGAGAATCGATCGAGTACGCTCATTTCGCGTCGCCTCCTTCCATAACGGGGAAGCGCTGTTCGAGCGCCTCGCGGGTGAGACTGTACTTTTTGAGGATATCCTGCGCGTAGGAACTGGAACCGCCGCGCCGCCGGGCTATTTTGTAAGTGCGGCGGTTTTCGTCGTCAGAGTCGACGATGACGTTGAGGAAGGGAATTTTCGACTGACCGAGGGAGTGCTGGTGGGTGATATACAGCCCGAAGCAGCCGGAGCCGTAGAGCTGTTCCGCGAGCGCCTCGGTCTGGGTGACGGCGGTCTCCTCGCTGGTGGTGGCGAAGGTTTCGTTGAGCAGGATGAGCGAATCGTTGCCGCAGACGTCGAGGATCTCGGCGATGCGCTTCTTCTCATCAGCGAAGCGCCCGTCACCGTCGAAGCGTTCATCGCGCGGGAAATGGGTATAGACGCCGGAGAGCGGGTAGAGGACAGCCTTCCTGCACGGTACGGCCGCGCCGACGAGGAACAGCAGCACCGCGACGCCGACGGTACGCAGATAGGTGGTCTTGCCGCCGCCGTTGGCGCCGGTGAGGTAAAAAAGCGGCGCGTCGCGGTCGAACAGCACGTCATTGGGGACGATACGCGGCTCGCCTTTTGCAAGCAGCGTGATGTCGTAACACTCGCGGATATCGATGTGGGGCACGGCGGAGATTTCGGGGTAGGTAAGCGGGATGCCGGCCTTGCGAACGCGGTCAGAAAGCGCGGTGAGGGCGAGGAGGAAGGAGAGCTCCAGCCGGTAATTCAGCAGCTTTTCGTCGAAGTAAGCGCGGTGGGTATCGAAGAAGCCTTTGAAGGCAGCAAACTGTTCGGGATAGAGGGACGCGATGGCGTCGATGAGCTGCGGGGCGAGAGGACGGGAGACTTCGCGAGGTTTGGAGAAGCTGTCGAAGCCGAGTTCGGCGGCGCAGCGGACGAGGCGTTCCTCAAAGGTGACGGGAGACTCGGCGGAGACCCTGAGTTTATTTCCCCGGATGCGCACACGATTGGAACGTATAGAGTCGATGTGCGGATAGAGTGCGCCGATGGCCTGTTCCATCTCGCCGAAGTCGGGGGACGCGACGCGGTTGACGAAGAAGGCGGCGAAGCGGTCGTAGAGGGTACCGGCAGAGATGTCGGGGAGCGGTTCGGCGGCATCGCGGCAGAAGGTCTGCGCGGCATTGACGAGTCCAAGATAGGCAAGGTACCGCTCATTCTCGCAGCGCACCTGCGAGTAGCTGCGGTGGCAGTCGGCGACCGCCCGCATGTCGTCCGCGAGCCGGGTGAGACGCTCGCGCAGCGCATCGGATTTCTCCAGCGCGCGCAGCAGGGTCTGACGCGCGGCGATATCTTTCGCGCCGCACGGCATCCGCAGCGCCGGAAGCACGTCCTCCGGCAGCAGAAGCGTCAGCTTCAGGTCCTCCGGCAGATTCTCCGGCAGCGGCGCGGTCGGCGCTTCGAGAAATAACAGACTGGGTAACTGCATACTTCCTACCTCATAAAAACGTCCATATTATCGGGGCAAAGACGTTCGCAAAGGATATTATATCACCCTTCCCCGTCGTTGACAAGCGGGTAAACCGTGAATGGTTTGTAAACTGTATGAAAACGGCGGGAGACCGCTCCCGCCGCTTCCCGTGGTTTTACCATGTTTTCCAGTCGTACCCGATATCACACAGTTCCTTCTTCAGCGACTTCTTCTCATCCTCGGACAGCCGTTTCAGCGGGAAGGTGCAGTATCCGACGTCAAATCCGTTCCACTCGAGCATCTGCTTGAGCGATGCCAAGCCGCCGCGCCGGAGCATCGCGGTGATGAGGGTGTCGACTTTGTACTGCGCGGCGCGTGCTTTCGTGAGGTCACCCGCCATAAACGCGTCGTAGATTTCGACAAACTTACGCGGCGCGAGGTTATAGGTGGAGCCGATACCGGCATGCGCGCCCATGGTCAGACCGCACAGCAGCGTCTCATCCGGGCCGTTGATGACATTGATGTCACCGCCATTGAGATGCGCAATCTTGTGCATCTCGTAGTAGTTGGGGTTGGTCCACTTGAGGCCGATCATATGCGGCAGCGCCATGAGGCGCTGGACGAGGCCCATCGTGACGGGTACACCGGACAGCGGGCAGGCGTACATCAACAGCGGCAGATCGCAGGCATCGTTGAGCGCGGCGTAGTAGTTGTAAATATCGTCCTCGCTGTAGCCGTAGAAGAACGGCGGGACCGAGGAGATGGCGTCGGCACCGGCAGACTGAGCGTGTACGGCAAGCTTCTTGGCGGTGATGAGGTCGACCGCACCGATGTGGTCGATGACCTTCCCGCGTCCCGCGCAGGCTTCGACAACAGCCTCGATCATCTCCATACGTGCGGAAGCCTGCATGACGGTGCCTTCACCGGTCGCACCGCAGACATAGAAGCCCGAGCATCCGGCGTTGAGCATATGGTCGACGAGAGGCTTGACTGCGGCGCGTTTGATGGTACCGTCCTCGTTGAGCGGGCTGACGAGCGCGGGCATGATGCCGCGGAACAGTATGTTGCTCATGGATATTTCCTCGCTTTGCATGTTTATTTGGATGTATGGAACACCTGAGTATAATAGAGGATACCGTCGGACTGGGGATTATAGGCGACGCCGGCGCCCATCGAGGAATAGCCCGCGCGCAGGACAGCGCGGTACTGTGCGTTGCCGAGGTGCGCGGAGAAGGCGGTGAGGGCATTCGGGAACGCACGGGCGATGATCTCGATATGGTAGAAATCCTTGAACCCCGCAGCGCTGAGCCGGTCATATGGCGTGGAGTTGTCGGTACCGGTATGGGAGTATGTATTGTTCTTGGCCATATCGGCGCTGTGAGTCTGGGAGATGTCGGCGATGGAGTCGTCCCAGACGATGACGGCGAGCTCCAGCCGGCGGCGCTCGATGTTGACGAGGTCCAAAAACTGTTTGGCGTAGCCGTCGAGGACGGCGATGGAGATGCGGGTCTTAGAGCTGTACTCGTTCAGCTCACGCAGGACGGCGTAGGCGGAGCCGTTCTCGTCATAGAAAAGCGTATAGGAGGTGGTATCGCCCGTGTAGACGGTGTAGGTACCGAAGTCCTGGGACTTGAGCTTGCTGAGCTGGGCGTCACAGTCGGCGGCGGTCATCCCGGAGCGCAGTCCGTCGCCGAGCTGCCAGGTCTGGGCATGGAGGTAGTAGGCGACGACGAGGCCTTCGGAGACGCCGATCATCTTATAGTTGTCGAGGTCATCGTAGACCCACCAGGTATAGCCCTTCTCAGAGACGGCGGTGCGGGACGGTTCACCGAAGGCGGCCTTTGCGTCGTCGGAAGACATTCCCAGCTCGAGCTGGACACGGGAGGTGAGAGTGACGACGGAAGCGGCGCTGTCCCAGGAAACGTCGAGCAGGAGGTTTTCGGAGACAAAGCGCAGCGGGATGTAGGTCGCGCCGTCGGAGATGAAGGGCGGCGCGTCCAGAGCGATGGCGACGCCGTTGACGGTGGCGGTGACGACGCCGATGCGCAGCTTAAGAGTGGTTCCGGCGCGCGAGATGGTGACGGTTTTGGTCGCATCATCATATTCGACGGTGGCATCCATCGCTTCGGTGAGGCCGCGTACGGGGACGTAAACGCGTGCGACGGTGCTGTCGTAGTAGGGCTGCGCACCGTCGAACACGAGCTTTTCACCGTCGAGTACGACGGTGACGTTCTGGTTCGCCGCGTGCAGGTTCAGGCAGACGGACAGGATACAAAGCGCCAAGAGGGCGGACAGGACTCGGTATACAGTTTTCATGGTCGTTCACTCTCCGGAAGTTATTGCGTCAGCGGACGGTGACGTAGGGCAGTTTTTCCAGCATACTGCGGTAATCGTTTAAATAAGCGAGCATTTTATTGTAATCCGCGGACGAGATAAGCGGGTCGGTGCCGGCGGTATACGCGGCGGTACCGCGTTCGATGGCAATCACGCGGAAGGACTTCTCCCGGCCGTAGTTGGGGTCGATGAACAGTGAGGTGCAGGTGATGGTGTCGACGCGGCTGAGGTCGGGGTCATTGGGGTCAAGCGTGAGCGTAATCTCGGCGAGAATGCCGGTGTCGGTATACTTCTTGATCTGGGAGCCGGTGAAGTTGCCGAGGGAGTAGAGGACGACGCCGATCTTCTTTTTGCCGTTGTACTCGACTTCAATCTCTTCGATGGGCTGGACGACATGCGGATGGGTACCGATGATGAGGCGGACGTCGGTATTGGCGAAGATCCACTTGGCGAGGGAGGTTTGACCACTCGACAGGGTGCGGGAATATTCTTCGCCCCAGTGCATGAGGGCGATGACATACTGCGCGCCGGCATCGGTGCAGGCTTTGGCCATCTGCTGGATTTTCGTCTTGTCGATCGTGTTGACCGACCACTTATACTTGATATTGTCGGGGTTATTGAGGCCGTAGGTATAGTTGATGAACCCGAGCTTGACGCCGCCGACGGTGAGGACGAGGGGCTTTGTACTGTCCTCTTCGGTTCGGTTGGTACCGACGTGGGCAATGCCGCGTGCGTCGAGGTTGTCGAGCGTGGTACACAGGCCGGAAAAGCCGCGGTCGAGGGAGTGGTTGTTGGCGGTGGACATCAGCCCGAGGCCGAGATGCTCGACGAGGGCGTCGGCGATCTGCTCGGGGGTATTGAAGTCGGGGTAGCCGGTATAGCCGCGGTCGGCACCGGCGAGGGTGGTTTCAAGGTTGGCGATGACGAGGTCGGCGTCTTTGGTGTAGTCGGACAGTTCCGCGACCATGTAGTTGAAGTCATAGCCGCCCGAGATTCTGGCGGCATTCAGGGTATCGCCGTGAGCCATGACGTCTCCAAAAGCGCAGAGGCGGAGGATGACGGGGGGAAGGTCGGCGTCTTCCACGTCGACTTCACCGTTTTGGAAGGCTTTGGCCATCTCTTCGGTGATTTCCATGACGGAAGGACGGGCGGTGGTGGTGGAGCGTGCGGCGAGCTCATCGCGTCGGGTATCGGAGGACTGGGAGGTCTGATATGCGTAGTCGGCTGTACTGCCCGGGGAGGCAGCGGTGCCTTCGAGGATGTGTTCGACAGCCGAACAGCCGCCCAGGAGCATCAGAACCAGGACGAGGGCGAGCGCGCGGGAGAATCTGTGCATGGTAGAATCACCTCTGACGCCCGGATAACGGGCGCAAAATGGAACCGTACCGCAGTGGGGAACGGGCGTTTTTGGGAATCAAGCCGGGGGTAACGGGAGCGTGCGCCTCACCGGGCGTGCCTCGACGCAGCCGAAGCGCGAGTGGTAGCGGCAGGCTGCTGGGTATCGGGGGAGCTGCCGTCGTCGGGCTTGATGACGTCGGGGAGAGTGGGGGTGATGAGCCAGTCCTCAAAGGGGTCGGTGATGCTGGGGGCATCCTCGACGGGTGCGATGTGGATATTACAGATGGTGGCATAGGGGTTATTCGGAGCGCCGGGCACGGGTGCAACGGCGTCATGCAGCACGTAGGGTTCGTCAGCCATTGTGACGCGGCCGGTGCGGTCGACCTGCAGGAGGCTGATGGTCATGAGTCTGTCGGCGGGGCAGTAATTGCCGGCGCGCAGACCGGAGTCGGCGCACATCTGCACGGGCACATGGCAGTCGCAGGTACGTGTGGGGATGTCCTCGGGGAGGAGGATGGCGGTGGCGATGCGCGATCCTCTGGGGTCGAGAGTACAGTACTGTGACGGCAGCAGCCCCGAGTCGAGGCAGTAGCTGACCTCGACGCTGTTGAGCTGGAAGAACGGCCGGTAGGCAAGACCCTGCTCGACCTTGGTCATGACGCGGCTCCAGATTTCGACGGCGGGGTTGTTATTAGTCTGCATCTTGAGTTCACGGCCGGTGTCGTAGCCGTACCAGACGCCCGCGACATAGTCGGGGGTATAGCCGACGAACCAGCGGTCGTAGTCGTCGTTGGTGGTACCGGTTTTCCCGGCGACAGCGATGCCGTCAATGCGTGCGAGGGTAGCAGTACCGGCTTCGACGACGTTGCGCAGGAGATTATTCATATAGAAGGCGGTTTTTTCCTTCATGGCGACCTGAGCGTCGGCGTTGTTTTCCAGGAGGACATTGCCCTGGGAGTCGAGAACGCGGGTATAGGTACGGGGCTGGGTGAAGATGCCGCGGTTGGGGAAAGCGGCGTAGGCGGCGGTGAGCTCAAGGACGGTGAGGCCGTTGGTGGTGGAGCCCATGGACAGAGGCGCGTAGTTGAGGTCGGAGAGTACGCGGTCGCCAACAGTGTAAGATTCGGTGAGGTCGAGGGAGAGGTTGACGGTGCCGAAGTCAAAGGCGCGTCTGAGGGTGACGAGGTCGAGCACCTTCATCGCGACGGTATTGGTGGACAGCTGCAGTGCTGTCTTGACGGTCATGCGCCCGGTATAGCCGGGGGTGGGATTTTTAGGGTACATGGTCTCCTCGTTGAAAGGAGAGTCGTCGAAGACAGATATGGGAGTGATCAGGCCGTACTCGAGGGCGGGTGCGAAGACGGTAAGGGGTTTGATGACGGAACCGGGGGAGCGGCGGGTCATGGTGGCGCGGTTCCAGGCGCGGTCGACGGTTTTCGTACCGGTACCGCCGGCCATCGCGACGACATAGCCGTTGTAGGGGTCCATGACGACCATGGCGGACTGGGGCTGGGAGACGTCGATGGTATGGGGGAGATTTACGGTATCCTGATAGACCTCATCGACGATGGCTTGGATATCGGGGTCGATACAGGCGTAGATGCGCAAGCCGCCGGAGAACAGCAGGTTGGAGGCTGCTTTGGCGGAGTACCCGAGCTCGCTCTGGAGGTCGGCGAGTACGTCGTTGATGACCTGGTCGACGTAGTAGCTCTGCTTGGGCTGAGTATCGGCGTTGACGGCAGAGAGGCTCTGGACGTGGAGCTCCTCGTTTTTAGCGGCCAGGTATTCGGTCTCGGTCTCGATGTAGCCCTGGGCATACATGAGGTCGAGGATCATCTCCTGCCGCTTTTTGTTATTCTCAGGGCGGCGGATGGGGTCATAGTAGGTGGGGGAATTGGTGATGGCGGCGATGGAGGCGCACTCGGCGAGAGACAATTCGGAGGCGGACTTGCCGAAGTAGGTCTGGGCGGCGGTTTCGACGCCGTAGCAGCCGCGCCCGAAGTAGACGACGTTGAGGTACAGCTCGAGGATGTCCTCCTTGGTATAGGACTTCTCGAACTCGAGGGCGCGGAGGATCTCCTGCAGCTTGCGTTCGACGGTGACGTCGTCCTCACCGGTGAGGTTTTTGATGAGCTGCTGGGTGATGGTGGAGCCGCCGCCGAAGCCTGCGCGCAGCGGGATGACCATATTGATGGTGGCGCCGATGGTACGGACCCAGTCGACGCCGTGATGGGTATAGAAGCGGTTGTCTTCGACGGCGACGACGGCGTGGTACATATCGGCCGGGATCCGGTCGTAGTCAATCCAGATGCGGTTATTCTCGTCGTAGAGCTGTTCAAGCTCGATCTCCTCGCCGGTTTCGGAATCGACGGCACAGACGACGGAAGTATAGTTGAGCGTCATATCGGCGACGTTGACGGTCTCGAGTGCGGGCTTGATATAGCGGTCGATATAGACAGCGAAGACGGTAATGCAGATGGCGGCTGTGACGGCACCGATGACGAAGATGGTGAGAAGGACCTTAAAGATGGTGCCGAGGGTACAGGAGAAGAACCATCCGACCTCGCGAATCAGCTTTTGCAAGGCGCTCTCCTTTCCTAAAGGGGGAGAATAAAAATGGACATATCTTATTATATCACATATGTGCAAAAAATCCAGAACTATTTTATGAACACCGCGCACGTGTATGAGATGTGAAAACAGAATGTACGCTGCGAAGAACGGGGGTATACACGGCGGATTCTCGTCGTACAAGGCACAAAATATACACGCGGGAAGACTTGCCGGCGTATATTAAGTTTTTAATCATCATGCCGGAGGGCGGGGTAAAAATTTTCTGATACAAGACACATGCGCGGGTATATGACTTGCAAAACGCGGGGAAATATGCTAAAATATGAGTACGAAAAGTCGGAGGTGAGGACGATGGAAAAGCAGCTTTATGTATTCGGAGACTCGATCCTGCGGGGAGTGATCTGGGACGAGGCAGCTGGACGATACCGCTTTTCGAAAGCGCTGGACTGGGGGAGGATCTGTGCGGAAAAGGTGCGCAACCTCTCGAAGTTCGGCTGTACGGCAGACCGCGGCGCGGAAATTGTGAAGACAACGCTTGCGCGCGAGGGAGAGGACATCGCGTGCGCGATCGTGGAGTACGGCGGGAACGACTGCGACTTCGACTGGGAAAAGGTCAGCGAGGAGCCGGACGCACCGCACACGCCGAACACGGAGCTCAGCCGTTTCCGGCAGCTCTACACGGACATCATCAACACGCTGAAGGAACGCGGCATCCAGCCGATACTGATGACACTGCCGCCGATCGACGCGTCGCGGTACCTGAGCTGGATCACCAGAACGGGTTTAAGCCGCGAGCGCATCCTGAAATTCCTGGGTGACACGCAGACGATCTACCGTTACCAGGAGATGTACTCCTACGCTGTATCGGAGATTGCGCGGCGGATGAACTGTTTACTGATCGATGTGCGCTCGGCGTTTTTGAAGCGGCGGGACTGCGCATCGCTGATCTGCGTGGATGGCATTCATCCCAATGAGCGCGGTCAGCAATTGATTGTCGAGGAGCTGTCGCGGGCGTTTGCGTAGGGCTACCGTTTGACCAGCCGCAGCAGCGTCATAAACTGTTCGCCGTATTTACGAAGCTTCGCCTGCCCGATCCCCGAGACCGCAAGGAACTCGGCATCGGTCAGGGGGAGCTTTTTTGCCATATCGCGGAGGGTGGCGTCGGAGAAGATCATATACGGCGGCAGCTTCTCACGGTCCGCGATGAGGGTGCGCAGCAGCTTGAGCTGGACGAACACCTCATCCTCGCCGCCGGAGGGTTTGTGCAGCAGCGACGTCTGAACCGGACGCGTGGCGGAGGACGTGCGCGGCTGAGGCTTGGCAACCTTCATGAATACCGGTTCGCCGTGGAAGAGGACGCCGCGGGCTTTCCGGGTAAGCGTGAGGACGGGCAGGCTGCCGGGCATCTGAGCAAGGTATCCCTGATGCACCAGATGCTCGATGATTGCGCGGATTTTCGCGGTGGGCATCTCGGAGAGCAGGCCGAAGGTGGACAGATCGCGGTAGACGGGGCTGTCAACGCGCCTGCCTTTCCCGCGCAGGATGTCTGCCAGCAGCGCTATGCCTACGGTGCGCTCTTTTTTCCGCAGCCGGTAGACGCATGACAGCAGCATCTGCGCCTCGACGGTGATGTCGCGCGTCTCGAACTCGAGGGAACAGTTGGAGCAGTTGCCGCAGATATCGGGTGCGGGTTCCCCGAAGTAACGCAGCAGTATCGCGCGCAGGCAGTCGGTGGTGACGGCGTAGCCGCACATCGCGTCGAGCCTGAGCATGTCGCGTTGATAGAGAAGCTCGCGTGTCTGCGGGTCGATGTCGGAGTGATCGCCGGAGTGCTCGACGAGCCAGCGGGCGGTGGAGACGTCGCGCGCGCTGTAGAGAAGCGTACAGGTAGCGGGTTCGCCGTCGCGGCCGGCACGGCCTGCCTCCTGATAGTAGCTTTCGAGATTTTTCGGAAGGTTGTAGTGGATGACATAGCCGACATTGGACTTGTCGATGCCCATCCCGAACGCATTGGTAGCGGCGATGATGGGACAGCGGTCGGCGGCGAAGTCCTCCTGATTTTTGCGGCGCTCATCGTCAGAGAGCCCGGCGTGATAGCGGGTAACGGGGAGCCCTGCAGACGTGAGCAGCTCGCAGACGCTTTCGACGGCTTTCCGGGTGGCGCAGTAGACGATGCCGGAGCGGTCGCCGAAGCCGCGGATGAGGGAGAGCAGCGCGGCATTCTTATTACGCGGGCGCAGCACCTCGAAGCGCAGATTCGGACGGTTGAAGCCGGTGACGAGTGTGAGCGGGTCATGGAGCTGCAGCATCCGGATGATGTCATCGCGCACCTCATGGGTAGCGGTGGCGGTGAAGGCGCCGACGACCGGGCGCACGGGGAGGCGGTCGATATACTCGACGATTTTGAGATAGCTGGGGCGGAAATCCTGCCCCCACTGGGAGACGCAGTGCGCCTCGTCGATGGCGACGAGAGAGATCGGTACGGACTGTGAGAAGCGTAAAAAGGAATCGGTAAGCAGACGCTCGGGGGCGACGTACAGCAGCTTGTACGCACCGCGGCGGGCGTCGGAGAGGGTGTTCGTGTACTCGTCGGAACTCAGAGAACTGTTGAGGAACGCGGCGGGGATGCCGGCGTCGACGAGCGCCTCGACCTGATCCTTCATCAGGGAGATCAGCGGAGAGACGACGATTGTGACGCCGGGGAGCATGAGCGCGGGGATCTGATAGCAGATCGATTTGCCGGCGCCGGTGGGCATGACGCCGAAGACGTCGCGGCCCTGCAGCAGCGCGTCGACGAGCGTTTCCTGACCTTCGCGGAAGGCGTCATGCCCGAAGAACTTACGAAGGGTTTCCAGTTTATCCATTATACGACGCGAAACTCCGCGTGCAAACCTCCTACAGACACCGTAAATGTTCCCGGCTCGACCTCCGGGCGCATCTGCTCATTGATGAACGCGAAATCCTCAAACCCGAGGGCGAACGTGACGCGTTTTGTCTCACCCGGCGCAAGTGTGACCTTCTTGAACCCGCGCAGCTGCTTGACGAACGGTGTGATCCGGCACACGCAGTCGGTGAGATAGAGCTGCACGACCTCCGCGCCTGTCCGGTCGCCTGTGTTTTGGACGTCGACGGCTACGGTGATGTTCCCGTCCGGTCCGGTCTCGGGCGTAACGGTGAGATTTTCATATACGAACGTGGTATAGGACAGCCCGTAACCGAAGGGATAAAGCGGCGTGGTGGTTTCGAAGACGTAATCGCGTCCGGGGTTCTCGGGAGAGCCGGGTTGGTGATAGATATTCGCGGAGGACACCTTGCGGTTATAGTAGCACGGGAGCTGTCCGACGGAGCGCGGGACGGAGATCGGCAGCTTGCCCGACGGGTTGACGTCACCGAACAGCAGGTCACAGACGGCATGTCCGCCCTGCTCACCGGGATACCAGACTTCGAGGATGGCGGGGAGATGCGCGTCGGCCCAGGTGACGGAGTGTGGGCGTCCGGACATCAGCACCAGGACGGTGGGCGTGCCGGTCCGATACACGGCCTCGAGCAGCTTTTGCTGCGCTGCGGGGAGGTCGAGATCGGTGACGTCGAAGCCCTCGCCGCAGGTGACGACCGGGCGGCGGGAGGACTCATCGTCGCCCCACCATCCGTGGTAGTAGGAGGAATTGTCGCCGAGCACGACGACCGCGACGTCGGACGCCCGGGCTTTGCGGACGGCGTCGTCGAGGAGCTGCGGGTTGTTGTAGGCGATGTGGGAGCCGCGCGAACACAGCACGTTCTCCGCGCCGAGCCGTTCGGTCATCGCCTGACATACGGTAACACCGCGCCGTGCCGATTCCTCCAATGTATAGTCGCCGAGCTGCGTATAGTACGCGTTCGGGCCGATGACGGCAACGCGTCCGGGGTTTTTCGCGAGAGGGAGGATACCGGTATTCTTCAGCAGCACGGCGGATTCGGTCGCGGCTCTGCGGGACAGCTTCAGCGACTGCGTGTTTCGAACGGCGGCATGATCGGGGACGAATGGGTCTTCGAACAGCCCCGTGCGGAATTTGACATACAGCACGCGCGCGACAGCCTGATCGATGAGTGTCATCGGCACCTCGCCGGACACGACGGCATCGCGGAGGTTGTCGGCGAACCCGTAGAGCGACGGAGCCTCGACGTCGATCCCGGCGGTGAGCGCCATGATCCCGGCGGTCTTGGCATCCCCGGCGACGTGATGGACGCTTGTGAGCATGTTGATCGCGCCCCAGTCGGAGACGGCGTGGCCTTTAAAGCCCAGCTCACCGCGCAGGATGTCGGTCATCAGGAAGCGCGACGCGTGAACGGGGACGCCGTCGAGCTCAGAGTATGCGGGCATGACCGACAGTGCGCCGCCCTCGGTGAACGCACGGGCGAAGGGAATGAGCATCGTCTCACGCAGCTCGCGTTCACCGGCGTGGACGGGCGAGATATTGACGCCGCTCTCGGGGGAGCCGTGCGCGACATAATGCTTCGGAGACGATGCACAGCCGTGGGACTGGAACGCTTTGATGTACGCGACACCCATGCGGGAGGTGAGGTAGGGATCCTCGCCGTAATTTTCCTCGACGCGTCCCCAGCGCGGGTCACGCGACAGGTCGAGGTTCGGGGCATAGGTCTGGCGGATGCCGAGCGCGCGAGCCTCAAAGCCCAACGTATCGGCGATCTCGGAAATGAGCGCCGGATCCCACGACGCGCCGAGTCCCAGACACTGCGGGAAGACGGTGGCATCACGGTGGAGCACACCGTGGAGGGATTCGCCGTGGATGGCGACGGGAATCCCGAGGCGCGTCTTACGGAGCATATAGTCCTGCAGGTCGTTGATAAACTTCGCGGGCGGGGAGTCGTTGCAGTACATGGCGCCGCAGCGGTCTAAAAGCGGCAGGAGCTTTTCCTCGGAAAAGACATAACCCGGAAAGAATCCGCCGGGGGAGCACAGAAGCCGCATCTGCGCGAGCTTTTCATCAAGTGTCATGCGCGGCACGAGGTCGGCGGTGCGTTCCTCGGGGGAGAGCGACGGGTCTTTATAAGGAAGCATAACGGGGCTCCTTTCTTATTCGGCCTGCAGCCTGACGGTGACGGAGCTTTCTTCAACGGAGACGCCGGGGTAGAGGATTGCGCGCTGGACATCCTGCTCACCGAGGTAGCACGGGCGGGTGTCGTCTATGAGCAGCCACGCGGGGTGCTCGACGCGGCCGTCAGCCTGAGAGATCGCACAGGGCAGACAGCGCACACCGTCGGAGGTACGCGCTTCGACGTAGGAAAAGCCGCAGCCTCCGTAGCCCCGGACGCTGAGCGTGACGGACGCCGGTGTTTTCCCGCAGGGCAGCAGGAACGCGCGGGTAAAGTAGGGGACGTCGAGATTATAGGACTTGAAGCAACTCTCGGCGAGAGTTTCGCGGGAACCGTCCGTATAGGCGACATCGACGCGGGTGAATGCTGCGCCGTGCTGGTCGGGAAGGAAGAAGCGTAGGTCGAGCCGTCCGGCTTCGGCAAACTGTGCGGACCGTGCGGCGGCGATGAGTGCGTCGGCGGTATGGGAAAGAGCGTCGTACTGGGCATCGAGCGCGGGATGAGGAAGCCCTTCGCGGCAGCGCTCCCACAGGGACAGCACATCCGCGCGGAGAGCCTGTATCCGAGCGGCGCAGTCGTTGAGGTCACGCAGCAGCGCATCGGTATCGCAACCGCGCTCGCCGGTACGCAGATCAAACAGCCGCACGGCGAGGGTATGGATACGCGCGCTGAGAGACGGCAGCGCGAGGGTATAGCGCAGCGCGTCGGCGTACAGGCTGCCCGCAGCATGGTCATTCACCGCAGTCTTGGGGGATGTCTCACCCAATCGTCTCGCCAGGTAAGTCCGCCACGCAGTTTTTTGCAGCGTATCGGCGTGGGGCATCTCAAGCGACCGTACGGCATCCGCGAGAGACGGCACGGGCGCCTCGAAGATCAATGCCTGCGCGCATGCCTCTGCGAACGCGTCGGAGACGTCGCCGCAGACGAGTTTTACCGCTTTCGCGAGCCGCGCCGGGGGATTGTCAGGCTCGACACCCTGCCAGAGCAGCCCGGCCTGTGCGACGAGGATGTGGAAGGTGGTCAGCGGCATCCGTTCCTGTTCCCAGAGCGTGGCAAACATGCCGAGCGGGCGATAACGGTCGGCATAGGCGGTGAAGCTCTCGACATTGGTGACGCGGACGTTGGTCGACGCAAGGTAGCGGATGCCGAGGCGGTCATATTTTGCAAAGACGTCCTCACGGCGGCGGTTATTGAAGTGGCCGTCGGGGTAGCGGTCGATGTAGCCATAGTACCAGGTACACATGACGATATCGCGCGGAATCTGCTCGATGACGTCGGGGAAGCTCTCGAACAGGTCGTCCCACATGAGCATGGTTTTGCCGAGACTTTTCAGCAGCGCATGGGAATGGAGGACATGCTCACGGAAGATACCGCCGAGGCCGTCCCGTTCGACACGCGGGCGGCACAGCTCGCACAGGCCCATATCCCAGACCTCGTCGAGCCCGACATGGAAGTACGGCGACGGGAAGAGTGCTGCGACCTCGGCAATATAGCGGTCGAAGAAGGCGGCGGTCTCGGGGAGAGACGGGCATACGGCGTTATAGGACGCGTGTCCGGCCTTGGAGAAGCGTCCGGCGATATTGCCGCGCAGCTCGGCGAGATGGGCAAGCTGCGGATGGCGCAGGAAGCGTTCGGTATGTCCGAGGTTTGAAACGACGGGCACCAGCTCCAATCCGAGCTTCCCGGCATAGGCGACGATTTCGGCAATCTGGGCGGGGGAGTAGGAGTCGATGTCGGCGGAGTAAGGGTAGGAGGCGGTTTTGATACGGTCCTCGAGGTAGAGGATGCACATATTGAAGCCTGCGGCGGCGGCAACGTCGAAGAAGCGGAAGACAGCCGGCAGCGTCTCGATCTGCCGGGCAAGGTCGAGCTGGAACGCGCGGATGGCACCCAGGCTCATAAAGAAAACCCCCTTATTTTTTTGAATACGGGCTTAAATCAACGACTTTATTTGAGATATCCTGACACCCGAAGGCGTTCCAGGGAAAGGTATTGAGGTAATCGTGGACGAGGCGGAAGAAGTCCTCGCCGGACATCGGGGGCGAGATGAGCACTTCCGGGTCGCGGTCGGACGCGGCGACGGTGTAGGGCGGGCCGGGGATGATGAACGGCGGTATCTCACGCCGCCGGGAGATGCCGCGCCGTACGCCGTCGTAGATGAGCCGGCGCGCGACGGTCGGATGGAGGGAGCGCGCGAAGTAGGGCGACAGCGCGGTCTTGACGACGGCGGTCTCGCACGCGGGGATCTTCTCCCGGATCTCGGCGGTGACGGTCTGGTCGCCGGACGCGAAGACGAAAGGGACCCCGAACGTCCCGGCAAGGGCGGCGCACATCGTAGCTTCGGACAGCCGCAGCGTATCGCCGTTGACGTGCCAGCAGGAGTGCGGGAGGCTGGCGTAATGGCTCCCGGCCATCGCATGCATCCCGACGGCGACAACACAGTCGAAGCTTGCATCGAGGCACGGCACCCACGCCGGCTGCAGGTTGGCCATCCCGTGCAGCAGCTCGGCGCGCGGGTCAAGCTGCTCGATGTCGATGGATTTGCAGTCGCCGTGGTTGTCGCTGACGTAAACAGTATCGGCGCCCTCATCACACGCTGCGCGGACGGCTGCGTTGACCTCTTCGGTCAGCAGGCGGCCGATGACGCGGCGTTTCTCGAACTTCTCGATATCGCTGTAGCGGCTGCTGCGCGGGTCCCACTCGACCACGCCGCTGACGCCCTCGATATCGGTGTGGATATAGACTTTCATACGCGCTCCTCCTTCGCAAAGCTTCCGAATGATAAAAACGCATGGACGGTCTGACTTATTATAACATTTGACCCGGAAAGATGCAAGAGCAACTTGAAATTCTTCGCGCATTGTGATATACTGTCAAACAACACCAATAGGAATGAACAACAGGAGGAATCAGGAACATGGCGAAGAAACTGCGTATCGGCATCATCGGGACGGGCGGCATCGCGCATGCGCATGCGAACGCCTATAAGAATTTCAAGGATGTGGAAATCGTCGCAGGCGCGGACATCATTCCGGGCAAGGCGCGGGCGTTCCTGGATGAGTTCAACTTGGCCAAGGCAGACGCGTACGAGAGCTGCGAGGAGCTGTGCGCGCGTAAGGACATCGATGCGGTATCGGTGTGCACATACAACACGCAGCACGCGGTGTGCACGATCGCTGCGCTGGAGTCCGGGAAGCACGTTCTGCTGGAGAAGCCGATGACGCTGACGCTGGACGAGGCGAAAGCGGTTATGGCTGCGGAGAAAAAGTCGGGGAAGATCGTGTCGATCGGGTTCCAGCCGCGTTACGGCGCAAACTTCCGGCTGGTACACGACCTGATCGCGGCTGGTACGCTGGGCGATGTGTACTATGTCCAGACGGGCGGCGGACGTCGGCGCGGCATCCCGGGCAGAACGTTCATCGACCGCGACAAAGCGGGCGTGGGAGCGCTGGGGGACATCGGCTGCTATGCGCTGGACTTTGCGCTCAACTCGATCGGGTACCCGAAGCCTCTGACGGTATCGGCAGTGGCGTACGACTACTTCGGCAAGAACCCGAAGTATTACGGTGAGAGCGAACGTTTCTCGGTGGACGACTTCTCGGCGGCGTTCGTGCGTTTGGAGGGCGGCATCACGCTGGACTTCCGCATGTCGTGGGCGATGCACATGGACACGACGGGCGACTTCCTGTTCTTAGGCAAGGACGCGGGATTGAAGGTACGCCAGCCGCACTACGAGCTGTGGGGCGGTGCGTGGGACGGCACGGTGGGCGACATCACGCTGTACCACGACGTCTTCGGCAAGCCGACAGCCACGCCGATCCCGATTGAGAAGCAGGAGAAGGGGAATCTGTTCGAGAGTAAGGTGCGGGCGTTTGTGGACGCGGTGCTGACCGGCGGGAAGGCGCCGATCCCGACGAGCCAGATCATCTACAACCAGGCGATCATCGACGGCATCGTGCGCTCGGCCGCCTGCGGGCATGAGGTAGAAATTGCGCTGTAAGGCGTATACAGGAAAGCGGGCTTCGTCGGGAAGAACATTCACGCGAAGCCCGCTTTTATTCTTGATTTTGATACAGACGCAGGTTACAAATCAACCCGAGCAGAGAATCGACGCCGGTCTGGTGGAATCGTCGAGCGCCTGATACACCTTCTCCCAACGTTCCTCCGCGTCGTCGGTCCACAGCACCGGCTCGAATCCCAGCTTGAGGTAGAGTGCGATGGCGGGGAGGCGGAAGTCGTCGGTGGTGAGGTAGCAGCCATGATGCCCGAGCTCCGCATGCCGTTTCAACACGGCCAGGCACAGCGGCCGGGAGAGTCCTCGTCCCCGGTAGGCGCTGCGGATGGCGACGAAGTGGAGGTAGGGCCCATCGGGGAGATTCTGCGCGGTGGCGGTACCGATGCACTCGTCGCCGTGGAACAGCAGCAGCACATTCTCCGTCTGGACGCCGCGATTCATATGTTTGGCATACCAGATCGGGTCGACCGACGGCACGAAGGCGTCCAGACACGCGACGCTCCACAGCACTTCCTCGCCCGGCTTCATCGCGCGGATGGTGTAGCCCTCCGGCAGCGTGTAATCCGGCACCGGCAGGTCGGGGCGGTACATCTTCAACTGTTGCATAAAGAATCCTTCTTTCAGACAGAATCAGGCTCTTTACCGCATACGGCTTGTTCGAATCCCCTCAAAGCGTCTCACGCAGCCGGCGATGACCGGCCATGGTCTCAATCTCTCTATCCGCAGCGCAGACATCGTCAGGAGGCCGGGAAACTTCTCTTTGGGGAAGATTCGTACCTGATGCCTACAGTATAACAAAAAGACGGTGAAAATGCAAGATCAAATGGGGATGTACGGAAACAAACGGCTTCCCGGTATTTGTCCCGGGGCAGACAAAGCCCCCGTATCACATCCCGGAACGGGACATCTGATACGGGGGCATTTTGTCGGCAGCGGCTCAGTCATTCAGCAGCTTCATGAACTCCTCGCCTGTGATGCTCTCTTGTTCGAGCAGGTAGGCGCTCAGGGAGTGGAGCTTGTCGAGGTTGGCGCGAAGAATTTCGACGGCACGGGCATGGGCGTCGTTGACGATGCGGATGACCTCGGCGTCGATCTTCGCGGCGGTCTCGGCGGAGCAGGCGAGAGCGGTGTCGCCGCCGAGATACTGGTTGGTGACCTGCTCGAGCGCGACCATACCGAACTGATCGCTCATACCGAAGCGGGTGATCATGGCGCGGGCGATGCGGGTAGCCTGTTCGATGTCGTTGGACGCGCCGGAAGTACGGGTATTGAAGACGAGCTCCTCGGCTGCGCGTCCGCCGGTGAGGGTCGTGAGCTTATTGAGCGCATCCTCACGCGTCAGAAGCACGCGCTCACCTTCCTCAACCTGCATCGTATACCCGAGCGCGCCGGACGTACGCGGAACGATGGTGATCTTCTGCACGGGAGCGGAGCCGGACTGTTTGGCAGCGACGAGCGCGTGGCCGATCTCGTGGTAGGCGATCATACGCTTCTCGTTTTCGTTGATGACGGCGTTCTTACGCTGATAGCCCGCTACGACGACCTCGACGCTCTCCTGTAAGTCTTCCTGTGTGACGAAGTCGCGTCCCATACGGACGGTGCGCAGGGCGGCTTCGTTGATGATATTGGCAAGATCCGCGCCGGAGGCGCCGGAGGTAGCGCGCGCGATGATGGAGAAGTCGATGTCGGGCGCCATCTTGACGTCCTTGGCGTGAACCTTAAGGATTGCCTCACGCCCCAGGAGGTCGGGCAGCTCGACGGGGATGCGACGGTCGAAGCGTCCGGGACGCAGCAGGGCTTTATCGAGCGATTCAGGGCGGTTGGTCGCGGCGAGGATGACAACGCCCTTTGTACTGTCGAAGCCGTCCATCTCGGACAGGAGCTGGTTGAGGGTCTGCTCGCGCTCATCGTTGCCGCCGAACTGACCTCCGTCGCGCTTTTTGCCGATGGTATCGATCTCGTCGATGAAGACGATACAAGGAGCCTTCTCGGACGCCTGCTTAAAGAGGTCGCGCACCTTTGCCGCGCCCATACCGACAAACATCTCGACAAACTCCGAGCCGGAGATGGAGAAGAACGGCACACGGGCTTCTCCGGCGACAGCGCGTGCGAGCAGCGTCTTACCGGTTCCGGGAGGGCCGACGAGCAGCGCGCCCTTGGGGAGCTTCGCGCCGATGGCGGCGTACTTCTGCGGGTTGTGGAGGAAGTCGACGATTTCGGTGAGGGCTTCCTTGGCCTCATCCTGACCGGCGACGTCGGCGAAGGTTTTGCCGGTGGAGGTCTCGGCGTATATCTTCGCGCCGGATTTGCCGAAACTCATCGCGTTTCTGGCACCGCTCATACGCTTCATCAGGAAGTTGCCGAGCAAGGTGAAGATGAGCACGGGGAAGATCCAGGAGAGAAGGAAGCTGAGGATGGGGGAGGTCTTGGTGGGAATCTCCTCGGTGAAATTGACCCCGGAGGTGTAGAGCTTTTCGGTGAGGGAGGGATCATCCCACAGGCCGGTTTTATAGTACGCGTCCCGGCCGTCCTCATCGGAGGCGACGAAGGTGATTTGCGTATCTCCGCGCGAGACAGCGGAGATCTTCCCGGCTTCAAGCATATTGAGGAAGTCGTTATAGCCGACCTCACGGACGCTGTATTCCAAAAGCGACGGGAAGACGAAGGCGTTGAGCAGCAGCAGCACGACGCCGACGATGATGACGTAATAAATCAGCGGTTTTTTACCGCCGGAACCGGACAGACTCATAATATACTCCTTTCAACAGAAACCTTAAACTGCAGGTGAAGGATACATCCGTTTTCAGACGGACGCTTGGGGTTTGAGAACCGGGACACGGCACCTGTATCCCGGAAAGGCAGATCCCCGACCGGGGATATTGCTCCTATCGGCAGACGCCGCAGCGGAGCATTTCGAGGGTACGCTCAAGGAACGCGCGGGCATTGTCGAGAGAGATATCCTTCTGATAATAGCGCTGGAGGGCGAGAACGGTGCATGAAAACGACAGAAAGAAGAAGATGCGCATATCGATTGGGTCACGGCTGCGGAATTGTTCGAGACCGAGCAGTGTGACGGGGAAGGGGGAGAGTGAGCCGAGAAAAGGTGCGGAGAAGTGCGTATGTACCGACGGCTTGAGGTTTTCGAGTACGCGTTCGACAAAGTTCTGCATCTCGGTTCCCTTGAAGGCTGCGAAGTGTTCGAGCATCCGTACGGGGACGCAGAAGATATCGATACGCTCGGGGAGGGACGTGTAGAAGTCATTCTCCAGAAGCTCGAGCAGATAGCGGTAGATATCCTCCTTGCCGGTGAAATAGTAGTAGAAGCCGGAGCGGGATATCCCGGCGCTGCGGGCGATTTTGAAGACGGAAACCTTATCATAGGGAGCGGCGGAGAACTCACGGATAGCGGCGTCGGCGAGTGCCCTCTTTTTCTCATCGGTGAGCCGCATAAAAGCAGGAAGAGGCAAGCGCTCACGTCCTTTCACGTCGGGAAGTACGGAATTGACACAGCGTTAACTACCCTTTGATTATATTTCTCACATGAGGGAAAATACAATAGACGGTTTGTAAACTTTTGCTTTCACGGCATTGATTCAAACGCGTGAGAGTCGGCGGTCAGGTCGTCGAAGCAGCGGCAGATGGCTCACTCGGAGAACAGCGGCGTGGAGAGGTAGCGCTCGCCGGTATCGGGCAGCAGGGCAACGATGAACTTGTCCCGATTCTCGGGACGTGCGGCGAGGGTGAGAGCGGCGCAGAGGGCAGCGCCGGAGGTGATGCCGGCGAGGATGCCCTCGGTACGGGCGAGCTTGCGTCCGGCGGCATAGGCGTCCGCGTCGGAGACGGTGATGACCTCGTCGATGAGGTCGCGGCGGAGGATATCGGGCACGAAGCCCGCGCCGATGCCCATCAGCCCATGAGGGCCTGCCTGACCGCCGGAGAGAACGGGGGAGTTTTCAGGCTCGACGGCGACGATGCGGACGGCGGGATTCTGCTCCTTAAGATACCGTGCGACGCCGGTGATGGTGCCGCCGGTGCCGACACCGGCGACGAAGATATCGATCTTGCCGTCGGTATCGTTCCAGATCTCGGGGCCGGTGGATGTGTAGTGGGCATCGGTATTGGCGGGGTTGACGAACTGGCCGGGGATGAACGCACCGGGGATATCGCGGGCAAGCTCGCGGGCCTTCTCGATGGCGCCGGTCATACCGCGTTTGCCGTCGGTGAGGACGAGCTCGGCTCCGTAGGCTTTCAGCAGGCTGCGGCGTTCTGCACTCATCGTCTCGGGCATCGTGAGGATGACGCGGTAGCCGCGCGGGATGCCGATGGCGGCGAGTCCGACGCCGGTATTGCCGCTGGTCGGCTCGATGATAACGGAACCTTGGTGGAGAAGGCCTTTCGCCTCGGCGTCATCGAGCATGGACATGGCGGCGCGATCCTTGGCGGAACCGGCGGGGTTCATGCACTCGAGCTTGACGGCGACGGTCGCGCCGAGATTTGCGGCAAGGCGGTCGAGCGCGAGCAGGGGGGTGTGACCGATGATTTCGTCGATTTTATGATACAGGTTCATGAGTAATCCTCCGGGCGGTAGTAATGAGTACAAAAGAAGTATAGCATGTTCGGGGGAGGATGTCAACGGAAGAGGCAAAAAGTTATGGAGACCCCTTGACAAACGGGGAAAGATATGGTATACTAAAAAGGAATTCAAGAGAGGATGTAATCGGAGACCCGCCGGAGTGGCGAAACAGGCAGACGCCCGGGACTTAAAATCCCGTGGGAGCGATCCCGTACCGGTTCGAACCCGGTCTCCGGCACCAGACCTCTTCATATCGCGGAGTAGAGCAGTTGGTAGCTCGTCGGGCTCATAACCCGGAGGCCGCAGGTTCAAGTCCTGCCTCCGCAACCATTTGTATGGAAACCTCACAGATAAATCTGTGAGGTTTCTTCGTCGGCTTATGGCATCCACCGAACCTCCCGCTGCCGATGCCCCGGCCGCGCTGCAAGATGTACCCGGGAGACCTGCCCGGGTCCCCTCACGGAGCTACTTGAGTATATCGTCACGTATCAAAACACATAAGAACACCGCCCTTCCGTATAACCGGATGGGCGGCGTTTTGTTATGCGTTTATCTCGACTCGCTGATATAGATCTGGATGCGGTTCTGGATGATATCGGAGACCTCCTGGGCGGTTTTCTGACCCGCGAAGAAGGCACCGGTCTCCTCGTTGATGATGTCCATGAGGGAGCTGTCGGTACGGAAGACGGTCTTGATGCTGCGAATGAAGTCCATCATGCGGTCGATATCAGCCTGGGTGGGGTAGCCGATGTCGATTTCTTGGTCGACCATCCAGTAAGTATTGGGCTGCTCGACGGTATTGCCGTTTTCGTCTACGTAGGTATGGGGGGTCATGGCCTTCTGGGCATAGGCGGAGAGAGCGGAGAGCTTGATGGGGAACTCGCCGGAGTTTTCGGAAAGCTTATTCTGGTATTCGTCGGTGAGGAAGGAACGGAGGAACTGCCAAGCGCCGGCGGAGTTGGCGGACTTCGCGGAGATGGCGTACTGCTGGCTGAGTATGAACGCCGAGCCGGAGCCGTTGTCGCACGGAAAGCCGATCAACGTTACGGGCTCGCCGAACTGCGCGGCTTCGATGGTGTGGAGGTAGGAGAAGTCGTAGAGGTAGGAAACCATCAGCAAGGTCTTATTATCGCGGTACTGGGTCTGGGACTCGTTCCAGTATTCCTCCCAGTTTTCTTCGCCCCAAAGCTCCTCGTAGTTGATCTCCTCGGGGAAGGTCTTGGCAATCTCGAGGAGGCGCTGGAACGACGGTGTGTTGAACGAGCAGGCTCCCTTCTGGTAGTCAATGTAGGAGTCGGCGGAGAGGGTGATGGCGTACTGCATGAAGTTGTCGCGGGTGGTTTCGGAGAAGAGCTTGGCGTCGGGGTGAGCGGACTGCAGCGCAAGCATCTGATCCATCGTCCAGCTGCCGGTATTGCCGACGAGGGAGGACTTGCCCAGGACGGTGTAGAGGTTGAAGCCGGGGGTGAAGGAATAGAGCTTTCCGTTTGTCTCGAGGGAGGTGAAGATGTTCTCGAGGAAGTCGGACTTGTTAAACTCCTCATCCTTCTCGAAGAAGGGATAGAGGTCAGCGAGCAGACCCTTGGAGACGTAGCTTGCGTAGGGCATATTGGAGTCGATCTGGATGATATCGGGGATATTACCGGCAATGAGCTCGTTGTTGAACTTCTTCATCCCGGCTTCCCAGTCGTATTCTATTTCGGAACCGGAGGACATGGCGGCGGTGGCGACGATGGTACCGTTGTAGGAGCTATAGTCGCGCACCTCGATGCGGTATTCTTCGTTGGACTTATTGAACGCGACGACGGCACGGCGGGTCATATAGTTGAGTCCGGTGGTGCCGAGGGTGATGATGCGCTTGGCGACGACGTCCTCATCGGGCACCTTGGTCAGACGCATCAGGACGGGGGAGTAGTCGTCATAGCTATAGCCGATGGTGATCATCTGCGTGGCACTGATGGGGACGATGTTGCTGTTCTGATTGGCGTCGATATCGGAGTTGATGAAGTTGAGGACGGGTGTGGAGACCTGGGTCGCGATGTCGTAGGAATAGACGGCGGTCTGGTCGGAGTAGAACAGCGTGCAGCCGAAGCCGGGGAGGATGTTATAGTAGGCGTAGGTGGAGGCGCCCTCAGTATTGGTGATCTTGCCCTCACGCCCGAATCCTCCGGATGCGACATCGATCTCGCGGACGGTATTGTTGCCGCCGCTTTTTCCGTAGAAAGAGCAGATGATCTTGCCCTCGCCAGAGCGAATCATACCGGAAACATTCTCGCCGTTTTCAATATCCAGCTCGATCTCGAAGAGCTTCTTACCCGTCGGGTCGAGTACGGCAATGCGGTCGTTGAGCGTCAGATAGATATTCCCGGCGTCATCGATGGCGAACTGGGTGATGTAGAACCAGCCCTCCGGGTCGGTATTGAGCGCGTCGAGGTTGATCTCGGCGAGCGGGTTATTCGCGCCGTCTACATGGCGCAGCGTGAAGTGGTTCTCCTCTTTATAATTCTCGGGGTCGGAGGAGTCGTAAATGCTGAGGCTCTCGATGTACCACAGCGTCCCGTCGGAGGCGCCGCACATACCCTGGACGTAGGTGTACTCCCCCCCGTTGACATTTTCCCCGAAGGCGTCATCCGGGACAGCTTCAACGGCCGCAGCGTCTCCGTCAGCGATGGTTTTCCCATCGAGCTCGGCTTCATTGTCATTCTGGGGGAAGACGGGAAGCTCGGAGACATCGGAGCCGTCGAGCTTCATGCGCACAAGTTTCTGCTGGTAGTAGCTATAGTTTTCGTCATGGTCGGCGCCGTTGAGGTAGAGGTAGTCGCCGGCGTGGATGACCTGGTTGACCTCGCGAATACCGGCGGGGAGTGCGATATCCTCGGACTTGTAGACATATTGCACCTTGACCGGTGCGGGAGCCTTTTTTCCGCAGCCCGTGAACAGCGCCGCGATACACAGAACGCTCAGGGTCAGCGCGAGAATCCTACAGAGTGCTTTCTTCATGTTCCGTCTCCTTCAAATCTTCGGGGAGTTTTTCCTTCCCTTTTTTACGGCTGGGTTTCTGCGCCTGTTTTTCTTTCCACGCAAGGCGCTTTTCGTTGAAAAATTCGCGTGCACGCTCATAGTAGTCGGGGATATCCTTAAAATGGAGACGCCGTCCCTTCCAGAGCCGTACGGTGATGACGACAATCCCTGTTATGGGGACAATGCACAGAACCATCCACGCCAGCTGCAGTAAGACGGCGTGGATTTCGAGCATCCGTGCGGCGTTCTCCCAGTACGGATAGACGACCGGCACGGAGACCATGCGGCTGGCGGCGAAATCCTTCAGCAGCGCGAGCAGACCGGAGAAGGTAAAGCGCGCGGAGTTCTCGATGATCTGCCGGTAGCTTTCGGATACGGGAAGCTGTTTTGCCAGCAGGTTCTGCGCGAAGCCGGTGACGGGGTCGGGGAGTACGGCTTCGTAGCAGGTCAGCTCGGTCTGCTGGTAATCGCTGAGGGTGACATAGCTCATATAGATACGCGGAGCCTCGCCATAGGCGCGGGAGGTATAGCGGTCAGGCTCGGGGGATACGACGCCGGCGACAACGAAGGGACGTCCGGCGATGGTGACCTCCATGCCGGCGACGTCATAGGAGCCGAAGAGCTGCCAGGCCGCGACGGTATCGAGCAGCACGCGATCCTGTGTGATGTCGCTGTCGGAGAAGTACCAGCCGCTTTCGAGCGGGAGGGGATGGATGCGGAAGAAGTCGCCTCCGACGGCGGTGACGGCTGCGTTTACGGAAGCGCGGAAGGTGGCTGCGGAGAGGGAGGTCTCAGCGCTGTAGGCGTCGTACCAGAGCCGTGCGGAGTCGGTGGGAGCGGTGATGGAGGCCTGGGTGAGTGCTGAATTGACGGCCGTGCGGAGGGTATAGACGGCGTTCTCATCCATACCGTGCCCGGCAGCGAAGAAGGCGCTGATCTGGGCATAGCGGCCGGATTTCTGCCAGCGTGCGGCGGCTTTCTGAGAGGAGAGTGTTCCGACGAGACTGCTCTCCCACAGCATGAGCACAGCGATGAGCACGACGGCGGCGCTTTCGAGGATTATGAAGAAGCGGTGGCGTTTCAAGAAGCTGTCCATATCAGGTCTCCACCATACGCACCTGCTGACCGGCCTCGATGGGCTTGGTTGAGGTGGTGATGACGAACTCATTGCCGTAGAGGGCGCCGGAGACGGCTGAACTGTTGTCGTCGGACGCGAGGATGGTGATATCGGCGCGGGTGGCGATGTAGCGGTTGCCCAGCGGCGAGGACTTGGACTCAACGACGAGGATGAACTTGCCGTTGGAGTCCTCACGGATGGCTGAGTTGGGGATGACGATATCATAGGATGCACCGCGCTCACCGAGGACGATGCTCAGCGACTGACCGACGGTGACGTCACCCTCGACGGAACAGACGATGATCTTGCTTTTTCCGGCACTCTGCGGGTCACTGCGGATTCCGGTGACGGTGACGACGGTATCGCTGCCCCACCAGCTGTTGATGGAGGCGACGTCGCCGGTGCGGATGAGCTTGGCCTGCTCGGTGGTGACGGTGAACTGGAGGGTATAGCCCTTCTCAACGACCTCGATGACGGCGACAACAGAACCGGTGGAGACGGTATCGCCGGCGACGGCGGAAAGGGAGGTAACAACGCCGCCGTACTGCGCGGTGATGGTGGCGCCGGTATCTTTCTTCTTGAGCGTCTCGATGAGCGCTTTTTGTTTCTCAATGGCGTCGGCCTGGGCCTGCATGTCGAGGTTGGAGAGGGCGGCGTCGTTAAGGGCTTTCTCCTTTTTCTGCGCGAGGGCAAGTCTTTTGGCCTCGAGTTCACGCTCCTTGGCCTTGATGTCGGCGTCGGCTTGTTCGGTGGTGGTGGACGCTTCAGCCTGAGCATCGGAGAGGGCGGTATTGGCATCCTCGAGTGCGTGCTGGGCGGCCCTGAGCTGCGTCTTGACGGTATCGAGCTGCAATTTGAGGGAGGAGGACGCGCTCT
>Ga0123335_1000185_pt1 | contig 99501 bp, 73 predicted proteins | sample BiotimSIPDNA_2_FD_89707 | JGI IMG/M metagenome (GOLD analysis project Ga0123335, IMG submission 89707) | Anaerobic biogas reactor microbial communites from Washington, USA - Biogas_R2 time_0 SIP DNA | ecosystem: Engineered > Bioreactor > Anaerobic > Unclassified | place: Washington, USA... | reverse complement strand
TCAGCTGTGTCTGCGGGGCCTGCGCCGTTCTTTTCAGCAGCGGAGGAAAAACGATCTTCCGCAGAATCGGACGCAGTGTACGACGGCTTGACAGCCTGCGCTTGACCGACGCGCAATGGGAGAGATTTGGGATTCCGGTCAGCCTTGCTTTCGTCTTCAACAGCAGCCTGGAGAACACGGCCCAGGCATTTTACCCCAGTCCTGCGGGGCCGGTCGAATCACCACTCGATCCTGACGCCTGGGATGAAGTCGTGTCAGCCAATCCGTCCCTTGGCGAAATGCTTCCGGATATCGAAGCACTCCTCATCAACAGGCTCTCCACGCCGCATAGCTATTTTCTGAGCCCGATCGACGAATGCTACAGACTTGCAGGACTGATCCGCAAACACTGGCAGGGACTGTCGGGCGGCGGCAAGGTGCGCCATGAGATTGAAGCCTTCTTTGCAGGTCTCGCCGAAAGGGCCGGAACTGCGACCAAGAAGACCCGCACCTGAGGGAGGGCGGCAAGATGAGCACGGATTCAATCAATCGTATTCTCGAAGCACTGCTGTACGAGGGTTATGTTCTCTATCCGTACCGCTCCGATGCACTGAAGAACAGGCAGCGCTGGAATTTCGGTATCGTGCATCCCGAAGGCTGCAACGAGCGCTCCCGCATTCAGACTGAATGCATCGCGCTGTGTAAAGACGCCGTTCTTAATGTCGATCTCCGCTTTCTGCAGTTACAGAAGCGGCAGGCCTGCAAGCTTGCACGACCTGTGCGCGATCAGCGGGAGATCACCCCTGACCTCCTTCAACCGGTCGACACGGTAGAAGCCGCCGGCACGTCCTACGAGACGTGGGAGGAAGCGGTGGAGCGCACTTCGCCGGTTCACGCACTTAATGCAAAGCAGCTTTCCGCAAGCGCAGTCAATGCCGAAGTGACATTCGGTCCTGAGAGTATTCTTGAGCCTCTCCCGGAGCAAGACGGGACTATCGCGGCAGCCCTCTCCCGAAGCACGGATGTCATAAGAGCATCCATCCAGGTGAGCGCAGCACAGGTCGCAGACGACCTGTTCAAGTTCTCGGTGTCGGTAAACAACCTGATGCGCTTCGACAAGGCGGCCTCCGTGCAAAGCCGCGACAACATACTGATGCGTTCACTACTTTCGGCTCACCTGGTTATGGAGCTCGCCGGGGGACGATTCATCTCACTGCTCGACCCGCCTGAAGAGTATCAGGCAGCCGCTGCCACATGCGGTAATGACGGCTTATGGCCGGTGCTGGCAGGTGAAGAGGGTACGGCCGACTGCATGCTGGCATCGCCGATCATCCTGTACGACTATCCCAGAGTTGCGCCCGAAAGCGTCACGCCGTTCTTTGACGGAGCTGAAATAGATGAATTGCTTGCATTGCGCATCCTGACTCTCACGGACGAGGAAAAAGTACGGATGGCGCGTGCCGACGAATTCACACGCCGTATTCTCGAACGGACTGCAAGCCTCTCAGAAGAAGAATTGCTCAGACTGCACGGTATCGTTCGTCCGGCGGAACGGGAGGACAATCCGCGGTGAATCATGATTGGGAGTATCTCGAAGGCAGGCCGAGGCCGGCTTCCGTTCGGATACGCGGCGTCGAAATACGGCCGGGCAGCCGCGTCCGCCTTCATCCCCGGAAGGGTGGCGACATCATTGACACCGCACTTGCTGGACAGGTCGCGGTGATCGAGTCGATCGAGCAGGACTATGAAGACGCTGTGTATCTCGCGGTGGTGCTCGACGATGATCCCGGGAGAGACATGGGATTCCTGCGGCAGCCCGGGCACCGCTTTTTCTTCACGCCCGACGAGGTGGAACCGCTCAGGGAGTGATGCCGCATGATTCCGGTCAAACCGATACTGGTCGCAGGTATAGGAAATATCTTTCTGGGAGACGACGCCTTCGGCGTTCATGCCGCGCGGAGGCTGATCGGGTATGATCTGCCGGACGAAGTGTATGTCGCCGATTTCGGAATACGCGGTATCGATCTTGCGTACGCTCTTGCGGACGGTTATGAGCTGGTCATCCTGCTCGATGCCACAAAGCGGGGCGGTGCACCCGGCACACTTTACCTGATCGAACCCGATCCGGAAGCCATGGAGCCGGCCGGATTGCCGGACGCTCACTCAATGGATCCGGAGCTGGTGCTTCGGTTCGCTCGCAGGCTTGGATGGGAACCCGGCCATCTCTATCTCGTTGGATGCGAGCCGTACGAATTGGAAAGACAGGGATTGAGCAAGGTTGTCGAGGCATCCCTGGACGGTGCAATCGAGATGGTTCAAAGGCTGATCAGAGATTACCTCGAGTAAGGAGTCTGCTATGGATATACGAACTATGATCTGCGGGCGGAGGACGGCTGCGAAGCAGGTATGGACGGTCGCCGGGGCCGTGGCGGCCGCAGCCGTCGTAGCCGGAGTCGCGGTCAACATGAAGAGCATAAAGCGCTATATCAAGATCACCTTCTGCATGTAACCGGATCAGGACCCGTCGACAACTATCTCCGTCGTCCATGTTCGGAAAGGCGCGCTTCTTGCAAGGCAACTCCACGTGGAGGAATACCATGGCAAAAGCGATAGGGATCGATCTGGGAACGACGAATTCGGTGGTTGCTGTCATGGAGGCGGGGAAACCGACAGTGATAGTAAACGCCGAGGGAAGCCGTGTGACTCCCTCGGTTGTCGCTTACACAAAGACCGGAGAACGTCTTGTCGGCCAGCTGGCAAAGCGTCAGGCGGTTCTCAATCCGGAGAACACAATCTATTCGGCCAAGCGGTTCATAGGCCGCCGCTTCTTCGAAGTCCAATCCGAAATCAAGAGTGTGCCCTTCCGGGTAAAGCCGGGGGAAAACGAGGCCGTGCGCTTCGAGGTGGCTGGGAAGCTGGTCGCCCCCGAGGAAATATCGGCCGCGGTCCTCAGAAAGCTTGCAGACGATGCTTCGAGATATCTTGGGGAAAAGGTCACCGATGCGGTTATTACCGTTCCTGCGTACTTTAATGACGCACAACGGACGGCTACGAAGGATGCAGGAAGAATCGCGGGACTGAACGTACTCAGGATAATCAACGAGCCCACCGCCGCATCGCTCGCCTATGGACTCGATAAAAAACAGAACGAGACCATTATGGTCTTCGACTTTGGAGGAGGTACATTTGACGTGTCCATCCTCGACGTCGGAGAGGGAGTCTTCGAGGTCAGGTCAACCTCAGGAGACACGCATCTCGGCGGGGACGACTTCGACAAGCGCATAGTTGACTGGATAGCGGAGGATTTCCTTCGCGACCAGGGCATAGATCTCAGGAAAGACCGGCAGGCTCTGCAGCGCCTCACCGAAGCGTCCGAAAAAGCCAAAATCGAGCTTTCCTCCACCCTCGAAACCACGATCAGCCTTCCCTTCATCACCGCGGACGCGTCTGGCCCGAAACATCTTGAAACCCGTCTCACGAGATCCAGATTCGACCAGCTGACAGCGGATCTGGTCGAGCGCTGTGTCGGGCCTGTCAGGCAGGCGCTTGCGGATGCAAAGCTGACCGAACGGGACATACAGGAAATCATCCTGGTAGGAGGAGCAACCCGTATGCCTGCCGTACAGGCTCTTGTTCGAAGGCTGACGGGCGGCAGGGAACCGAACCAGTCGGTTAATCCCGACGAAGTGGTGGCAATCGGAGCCGCGATTCAGGCAGGCATTCTCAGCGGCGAGGTGAAAGGAGTCGTTCTGCTCGACGTCACGCCGCTGTCGCTCGGGCTCGAGACGCTCGGGGGGGTGATGACGAAGCTCCTTGAACGCAATACCACCATTCCTGCCCGTAAGTCGGAGATCTTTTCCACCGCCGAAGACAACCAGACCGCGGTCGACATTCATGTCTTGCAGGGGGAGCGCGAGCTGGCGCGCGACAACCGCACACTGGGGCATTTCCGTCTCGAGGGCATACGCCCGGCTCCACGTGGGCAGCCGCAGATCGAAGTCACGTTCGATATTGACGCCAGCGGGATTCTGACCGTGTCCGCCCGTGACAAGACTACCGGCATGGAACAGAAGATCACGATTTCAGGATCCACCCAGCTCTCAAAAGAAGAGATCGACCGCATGGTCGCTGATGCCAAGGCGCATTCCGACGAGGACCGGAGGAGGCGCGAAGAAGTGGAAGCAAGGAATACCGCCGACTCGATGGCCTACCAGGTCGAGCGCCAGATCAGGGAGCTTGGAGAGCAGGTGCCTGTCAATGTGCGGGCACGGGCGGATCAGATGATTTCGGAAGTCCGGACACTTGTGAAGAACCAGTCCGGCGACACTGGACACCTGCGACAGCTCGCCGGCGACCTGCAGCAGATTTCGTATGCGCTTTCATCCGGTAATTATTCCCGACCCGGCGAAGGACGGGCGACGGGAACTGATGGCGTGATCGACGCCGAATTCACCCCGAGAGACCAAAATGAGAGAGATGAATCCTGAGCCCGAGGAAACCCGGGATGAACGTGCCGAAATCGAGCACCTCAAGGAACAGCTCAACAAAGAGCATTCGATGTATTTGCGCGCCCTGGCCGATTGCGAGAATTACCGTAAGCGAGTAGAGCGCGAGCAGGCAAAGGCGATCCGGGACGGAAGAAAGGATCTCCTCCTGGCGTTCGTGGAAATCGCCGACGAATTCGACCGCGCTCTGGATCTTGCTCAGGGTGATCACTCATCGCTTCTGGAAGGATTCGAGATTATCCATCGGCTCCTTCAAAAGAGAATCCTGGCTGAGGGTGTGATTCGGTTCCAGAGTAAAGGAGAAACGTTCGACCCCAGGTTGCACGAAGCGGCAGGGACCGTGGCGGCAGGGGAGCATCCCCCCGGTTCAGTAGTGGAAGAAGTGCGCAGCGGGTACAGATGGGGAACTGAGCTGCTGCGCCCGGCGCGAGTCATAGTCGCTCGATAGAGGCATGTAGCCTGTAGACTGAGACGCTTTAAGCGATGGCCGTAAAATTTCAGCACTACTACCAGATACTAGGGGTACCGCGCAATGCCGGCGAAGACGAAATCCGCCGCGCATTCCGGAAACTTGCCCGGCAATACCATCCTGACGTCAACCCCAACGACAAGACGGCGGAAGAGAAATTCAAGCAGGTCAACGAAGCGTACGAAGTGCTTTCGGATCCGGAGAAACGAAAACGCTATGACATGCTCGGAGAAAACTGGAAAGGAGGCGCTGATTTCACTCCACCTCCCGGATGGGAAGGCATTCGTTTTGAACAGGGGGATCTGGGAGACATCTTCGGAGGCGTGGAGGGAGGATTCGGAGATTTCAGCGATTTCTTTGCGACGCTTTTCGGAGGGAGAGGTGGGCGGACAGCCGGATCTCGAGCACGCGGCCGCGACGCTGAAGCCGAGATAGAGCTCGCACTGGAAGATGCGTACCGTGGCACACGCAAGGTCATAAACCTGACGGCAACCGAAACATGTCCCGATTGCAGAGGAGCGGGGATCAAAGACAGACAGCGTTGTCCGACCTGTCGTGGAACCGGCTTAATCCGCCGGCCGAAATCACTTCAGGTCAACATCCCTGCCGGGGTGCGTGACGGATCCGTGGTTCGGCTCGCGGGACAGGGAGATCCCGGAGGCGACGGGATGCCGCCTGGAGATCTCTATCTGCGAATACGCCTCAAGCCGCATCCGCTGTTTACACCCAAGGAAGATGACCTTCACATGGAACTGCCGCTGGCGCCGTGGGAAGCCGCGCTGGGAGCGAGGGTAACGGTTCCTACGATTGAAGGGCCGGTCGACATGACCATACCGGCCGGGACTCAAAGCGGGCAGCAGCTCCGGATGAGAGGACAGGGACTCAAGCGCAGAGACGGCGGACGCGGCGACCAGTACGTCCGGCTGAAGATCGTGAACCCGCCGCAGATCAGCGGGGCAGAAAGGGATCTGTTCCAGAAGCTGGCTGCCGAATCACGCTTTAATCCGAGAGAACTCATGAGAGGTTCCGGAAGATCATGAGCTGCGAATACCAGATAATCCCCGCGAGGCAGATCCACGGGTATCTTTCAGTCGATGCAGTTGCGACATGCTGCGGAGTTCACCCTGACCGGATACATTGCTATATCGAGTACGGCTTGATTGAGCCGGCGGAATCAGAGCCTGAATTCCTTTTCGATGCTTCTGCCGTACCCCGGGTAAGAAAGATAGAACGCCTCCGCGCCGACCTGGGCATAAATCTTCCGGGTATTGCGGTAATCCTGCAGCTGCTGGAGATCATTCGGGAACTTCGAAATGTTTCGGACTGAGAACTGAACGGGAGACAGATTCACCATGGACATCAACAGATTCACCCAGAAAGCACAGGAAGCCCTGGCCTACGCCCAGTCCATCGCAATCCGCCACAGCCATCAGCAGGTAGACTTGGAGCACCTGCTCGTGTCGATGATCGAGCAGGAAAACGGGCTCGCCGAATCGATTCTCGCCCGGGCCGGAATCGATATCGAGCAGTTGAAGAAAAACCTCGAGCAGGAACTTGCCCGCATGCCAAGGGTATCGGGTCCAACGGGAGGACTGAACCAAGTCTACATCACTGAGCGGCTCAATCGCGTGCTGGCCGGTGCCGAGGATGAAGCAAAGAACCTGCGCGACGAATACATCTCCATTGAGCACCTGCTGCTTGCCTCGACTGAAGATACCGGAGCGGCGGGCAGGCTGTTGAGTAGTGCCGGCGCAACACGAGACCGGCTGATGCAGGCCCTGAGACAGATCAGAGGGAGCCAGCGCGTCACGTCGCCCGATCCGGAAGCCACCTACGAAGCCCTGGTACGGTATGGCCGCGATCTCACCACCATTGCACGGCAGGGAAAGCTTGATCCGGTGATCGGCCGCGACGATGAAATCCGCCGGGTGGTGCAGGTCCTTTCAAGGCGCACGAAGAACAATCCTGTCCTGATCGGCGATCCCGGGGTGGGGAAGACGGCGATTGTCGAGGGACTCGCACAGCGCATCGTGCGTGGAGATGTCCCCGAGGGGCTGAAGGAAAAACGGATCATTTCGCTCGACATGGGCGCGCTCGTCGCCGGGGCCAAATACCGCGGCGAATTCGAGGAAAGGCTCAAAGCCGTCCTAAAGGAGGTTCAGGAATCTCAGGGGGAGATTATCCTTTTCATTGACGAACTGCACACAGTGGTGGGAGCCGGAAGAGCTGAAGGGGCTATGGACGCGGGAAACCTTCTGAAGCCCATGCTCGCAAGAGGCGAGCTGCACTGTATCGGAGCGACCACAATTGATGAATACCGCAAGCACATCGAAAAGGACGCTGCGCTCGAACGCAGATTCCAGCCGATTCTCATCGACGAGCCGTCGGTGGAAGACACCATATCTATTCTGCGAGGACTGAAGGAACGCTATGAAGTGCATCATGGAGTCAGGATAAAGGACTCCGCTCTAGTGTCCGCATCGGTCCTCTCCAACCGCTACATATCGGACCGCTTTCTCCCCGACAAGGCGATAGATCTTGTGGACGAGGCTGCAGCGAAGCTTCGTACCGAAATCGATTCCCTTCCCTCGGAACTGGATGAAATGCTTCGGCGGATCATGCAGCTTGAAATCGAACGCGAGGCGCTGAAGAAGGAAACCGATTTTGCATCGAAAGACCGGCTCGCAAAAATCGAGAAGGAACTTGCTGATCTCAGATCCGGAACAGATGCGCTGAAAGCGCAGTGGGAAGCTGAGAGGCAGGGTGTTCACAAGCTGCGGGCCCTGAGGGAACAGATCGAGCAGACGAAGATTGAGATCGAACAGGCCGAACGCGAGTATGACCTGAACCGGGCGGCGGCGTTGAAGTACGGGAATCTGGCGGATCTCGAGCGCAGGCTGCAGATCGAAGACGAGATGCTGACAAAAAGGCAGGGGACGACGAGGCTGCTGAAAGAGGAGGTCGATGAACAGGACATTGCACAGGTGGTGAGCCGCTGGACCGGCATCCCGGTTTCGCGGCTGCTCGAAGGCGAGGTCCAGAAGCTCTTGCATCTCGAGGAGGAACTCCACAAGCGGGTCATCGGCCAGGATGAGGCGGTCACAGCAGTCTCGGAAGCGATCATCCGCTCTCGTTCCGGTTTGCAGGATCCGAACCGTCCCATAGGAAGTTTCATTTTTCTCGGTCCCACCGGCGTCGGCAAGACGGAACTCGCCCGCGCGCTCGCTGAATTCCTTTTCAATGACGAACACGCGATGATCAGGATCGACATGTCGGAATACCAGGAAAAGCACACCGTCGCGAGGCTCATTGGTGCACCGCCGGGATACGTGGGATACGAAGAGGGGGGACAGCTGACGGAAGCGGTCCGGCGCCGTCCCTATTCCGTCCTGCTCTTTGACGAAGTCGAGAAGGCTCATCAGGACGTTTTCAATCTCATGCTGCAGATATTAGATGACGGCCGGCTTACCGACGGACAGGGGCGCGTGGTAAGTTTCAAGAACACCATCGTGATCATGACCTCGAACATCGGGAGTCTGCGGATTCTCGAATACCGCGGCGCCACTTCCGGAGCGGAGTACGAACGCATGAAGGACGCGGTGCTGCAGGATCTGCATCGTTTCTTCAGGCCCGAATTTCTCAACCGCGTGGACGACATCATCGTGTTCCACGCACTGTCGGAAGAACAACTGATGCAGATTGTTGACATTCAGCTGGCAAGGCTCCGGGAACGTCTCGCCGAACGGCACATCGAACTGCTATTGACCGACGAGGCGCGACTTCATCTCGTCCGCGCGGTTTATGACCCGAACTACGGAGCCAGACCCCTGAAGCGATACATACAGAAACATATTGAAACCGCCCTTGGCCGGATGATTCTCAAAGGCGAAGTAACCGACGGACAGCATGTGCTGGTCGATTACGACAGGCCGAAACAAGACTTGGTGTTCATTCCCCAACCGGAACCTCGCAGAGACAAACCGGCCGCGTGAAAAAGACTGAAATGGCCGCACCCAAACGCGCATTGGAGCGGCCATCTTCGAGACGTTCCTGTCTGATGGGTGTCCGGTTTTTGTTTGCGTTCGTCCCTGTCCAGTAGATACAATTACGCCCTTGTCAATATTGACATTCAGGGTCTGCGCAGAATAGCGGTCTGTGTTCAGCGCTGCCCACGGAAGCCGGAGCCGGGCCGGCTCTCCACAGGGCAACTATCATCAGTGACAGTTGTAAACTACAGGAACTTATTCAAAGGGCACAAACATGGCTTTGCGAAAAACAACAACGACAGTGGCGGTCAAGAAGACCGCGGCCACAGCTGTGGCTTCCTACAATCCATTCGACACAGCTCAGAAGCAGTTCGACAGGATAGCCAGTCTTCTGGGCCTGGACGAACCGACTCGCGAACTGCTGCGCAATCCGATACGGGAATACCACTTCAGCATTCCGGTACGGATGGACAACAGTGGCATGCAGATTTTTCGCGGGTTCAGGGTGCAGCATAATGATGCACGCGGACCCTGCAAGGGTGGAGTGCGGTTTCACCCGCTGGAGACCATCGACACCATACGCGCACTTGCAATGTGGATGACATGGAAATGCTCGGTGGTCGATATTCCGCTCGGCGGGGCCAAAGGCGGAATCATCTGCGATCCACACAATCTGAGCGTGCACGAAATCGAACAGCTCTGCCGTGGATGGGTGAGGCAGATTGCGAGGGATGTGGGGCCTTTCGTCGACGTGCCGGCTCCGGACGTGATGACAAATCCCCAGGACATGCTCTGGATGCTGGACGAATTCGAGAAGATACATGGAGGCAGGTACCCGGGATTCATCACCGGCAAGCCCACCACCATTGGAGGGTCCCGGGGGCGGAAGGAAGCCACAGGTTACATGGTGATTCTTACCGTTCGCGAAGCCCTCAAGGAGCTGAACATCAAGCCCGAAAACACCACCGCCAGCATCCAGGGATTTGGAAACGTCGCTCAGCATGCCCTCGAGCTCTATCATAAAATCGGCGGGACCGTTGTCTGCGTTTCGAGCTGGGATCCGGCAGATAACAAGACTTTCTGCTGCAGGAAGCGATCCGGGATCATTTTCGATGAAATCTTCTCAATCACCGATCCGTGGGGAACGATCGACCGGAAGAAGGCGCAGGAACTCGGGTACGAAATCCTCCCGGGTGAAGCCTGGCTGGAACAGGATGTCGACATTCTCATACCTGCCGCTGTCGAAAACCAGATTACGGTCGAAACCACGCCTAAGATTAACCGTAGGGTGAAGTTGATTGCGGAAGGGGCGAATGGACCGACTACGCCGGAAGCCGATTTGCTCCTCGAGCAGCGAGGCATCTTCCTTGTACCCGACATTCTCTGCAATGCGGGAGGAGTCACCTGCAGCTACTTCGAACAGGTGCAGGGAAACATGAACTACTACTGGGAAGAAAAGGAAGTATTCGACAAACTCGACTCCAAGATGACCGCGGCATTTCACGCAGTCAGAGAAGTGTCGGTGAAGCGCAAAGTAGGAATGAGGGATGCAGCATACCTTCTCGCCATCGACCGGGTTGCCAGGGCATGCAAGGACCGGGGCTGGTGCTGAGATCCTCTGCAGATTCCACGGGTGACACCATGGTCATCCGTGGAATCTGTGGCACAATAAATCTGTCCCGATGAATGAAAAACCTGTCGACAAACTTCTCATCGATCTTAAGGAAAGGGCAAAGGAACTCAACTGCCTCTACCAGGTCGAAGGGATAATGAGCGAACCCGGCCTCTCTTCGACAGAACTGTTTACCCGCATTGTGAACACAATCCCCTCCGGATGGCAGTATCCGGACGTCTGCGAAGCCAAAATAGCCTACGGAAAAATCGAAGTTCAGACCGAGTCATACCGCTCAACAGCCTGGGAGCAGCACGCGGATATCGTTGTCCAGGATCAGAAGGTCGGCAGAATCAGTGTCTGTTACACGGAAGAACGTCCTCAGTCAGACGAAGGCCCGTTCCTGAAAGAAGAGCGCAAGCTGATAGACACGATAGCCGACCGTCTTAAACACCGGATACTCCACGAGAATCTCAAGGCGGTTTTTGACAGAGAAAAGCGGCACGGCGAATCCTCCGAAGGATGGGCAATCATCCTTGACCTGCTGAAACGCACCGATCCGAAGCTTCTCACGCGCATTGCGAGAAAAATGCTGAACCAGCTGACGTGGAGAGGATTGGAAGAGGCGCACCGGATTCTCGAACGCGTCAGTCCGCCTCCGGCCCGCAACGGCGCCGGAGAGATCCAGGATGAGAACCGTCCATCCAGAGTCTCGGCAAGCCAGGAACTGCTGTCGGTCGCCCGGGAAGTCTTCGAAATAGCCGGAGAGCATCTTCCTGAAGCGGACATACTGAACTTCATCCAGAAGTGCATCAAAGAAGACCGTTCAGGATTCCTGATAAAGACCCTGGAGAATCCCAATTCTTCGCTGGCTGAGATTGCGGCGGCTATTGAAAGATTCCGACACCTCCTTCCCCAGGGAATAGAACTCTCGCCTACCAGAGAGCGTACCTTCCAGGTTTCCCTGATACAGCGGTTGCTGAATGACGATCCCCAGTTTGTTCAGGTGGCCAGGCAGTTTATCAGCCTTAACGATTTCAGTGATCTCCTGATTCGGATCATCTACCCGGCGGGAAGCCATGGCAGGCTCGGGGGAAAAGGCGCGGGGCTCTTTGTCGCATCGCAGATCCTGAAGAAACACTCGGAAGGCCACGAGATCCTGAAAGACGTCAGAATCCCCAAGACCTGGCACATCACCTCGGACGGGCTCCTCAGCTTCATCAACTATAACGACCTCGAGGAGATTGTCGAGCATAAATACAAGGACATCGGCCAGGTGCGACAGGAGTATCCATCGATAGTCCAGGTATTCAAGAACGCCTCCTTCCCTCCCGAGATGGTCAACGGACTCTCAATGGCCCTCGACGATTTCGCGGAAGTGCCGCTGATCGTACGCAGTTCGAGCCTTCTGGAGGACAGCTGGGGGACTTCATTCGCGGGGAAATACAAGAGCCTGTTCATCGCCAACCAGGGAACCAAGCACCAGCGCCTGCTTGCCCTGATGGACGCGATCGCCGAAGTGTATGCATCGACTTTCGGCCCCGACCCGATCGGCTACCGGAAGGAACGTGGGTTGATCGATCTTCATGAGGAAATGGGGATCCTGATACAGGAAGTGGTCGGGACTCGCATCGGCCGCTACTACATGCCCACATTTGCCGGCGTCGGCTTCAGCAGGAATGAATTCCAGTGGTCGCGCAGAATCCGCAGGGAAGACGGGCTTCTCCGGATGGTGCCAGGGCTCGGAACGCGCGCGGTCGACCGTCTCCTTGACGATTACCCGATTCTCGTCTCCCCCGGACAACCCACACTGCGGACCAACGTCACCGTCGACGAAAAGGTGCGGTATTCTCCCAGACAGCTCGACGTTATCGATCTCGAGACCGGCTCTTTCGAAACGGTGGAGGTAGGAAAGCTGATGCAGGAATTCGGCTACGAGTATCCTGACGTGCACCAGCTCGTTTCGATTCTGCAGGAAGAGAGGCTGGTGCAGCCATGGGGAATCGGAATAGATCAGTACCGTGACCACCTGGTCGTGACCTTCGACGGGCTTCTCAGCCGAACGCAGTTTGTGGAACAGGTCTCGACAATGCTGAAGGTCCTCGAATCGGAATACGGAACTCCTATAGATATCGAGTTCGCGCATGACGGAAAGCACCTTTACCTGCTTCAGTGCCGGCCGCAAAGCTATGGGGCACTCTCTCAGCCTGCGATTATCCCACGGGACGTGCCGAAAGACAGGATAGTGTTTTCCGCAAACCGTTACGTAACCAACGGCACCGTGCAGGGCATCACCCACATTGTTTATGTGGATCCGCAGGAATACTCCCGGCTGCCGGAGCATTCCGATCTGATTTCGGTTGGCCAGGCCATCGGACGCCTGAATCAGCTGCTGCCCAAGCGTCAGTTCATCCTGATGGGGCCGGGACGCTGGGGGAGCCGCGGGGATATACGGCTGGGAGTAAGCGTATCGTATTCGGACATCAACAACACGGCGATGTTGATCGAGATTGCGCAGAAGCATAAAGAGTACGTTCCCGAGCTCTCCTTCGGCACGCACTTCTTTCAGGATCTCGTCGAGGCTTCAATCCGTTATCTGCCCCTTTACCCGGAAAGCTGGGGCACGTTCCTCAACGAGTCTATCCTTCAGGAATCGCCTAACTGGCTGCCGGAACTGCTCCCGGAATTCGCGCATCTGGCCGAGACTGTCCGGGTGATCGATTTGCCGGGAACGGCTCCGGGAATGATGCTCAAGGTGCTGATGAATGGGGAACTCGATGAAGCAGTCGCCATCCTAACTCCACAGCAGACGGAGCCTGAAGAAAGACCTGTCCGCGGCGGGCGCAGGATGCGTGACAGTGAGCAAACGGTTGATGAACACTGGCGCTGGCGGCTTCACAGCGTCGAAGAGATCGCCGACCATATGGACCCGGCCCGGTTCGGAGTAAAGGCGATGTACCTGTTCGGCAGCACCAAGAATGCAACCGCCGGACCTCAGAGCGACGTCGACCTCCTGATCCATTTTGCAGGAACGAAGGTGCAGAAGCACGATCTCCTTACATGGCTGGAAGGGTGGAGCCTTTGCCTCAGCCACATGAATTACCTGAGGACAGGGCATAAGACAGAAGGCCTGCTCAACGTCCACCTTGTTACGGACCAGGACATCCGCAACCGCACCAGCTATGCCGTGAAAATCGGGGCGATTACCGACCCCGCACGCCCGATCCCTCTCGGCAGAAAAATCAAAACATAGAGTGGCTTTTTCTGACGGAGAATCCGGCATCCTCCCGTCCTATAGTAGGATTATCTGTGAGGTATGGTGATGTCCGTCTGTTTTTTTGTCTCCGATCTGCACGGAAATCGACAGCGCTACGACATGCTGTTTGACGGCATTGAGAAGGAAAAGCCCGCCGCTGTCTTCATGGGCGGTGATCTCTTCCCCTCAGGCTTGGGCGGCATCCTGGGGGTGAACGACTACGCAGATTTCCTCGACGGTTTCATGGCACCGGGATTCAGAAGACTACGCAGGAAACTGAGCAAGAATTATCCCGCGGTCTTCCTGATACTGGGTAACGACGATGTGCGAATCGAAGAGGAACGGGTGCGGGCATACGAACGGGAATCGCTCTGGAACTATGTGCATAACCGCAGCCTGCAGTGGGGAGGCTACCATGTATACGGCTACTCCTGTGTGCCTCCGACCCCTTTCCTCCTGAAGGACTGGGAACGCTACGATGTATCAGCTTATCTGGACCCGCTCTGCATTGCGCCCGAGGAGGGCTGCTTCTCTGTCGAGGTGCAGAAAGGAATCCTGAGACACGAAACTATCCTCAACGACCTCGAGAAGCTGACTGCGGACAGAGATCTTTCCCGCGCCATAATACTGTTCCATGCGCCTCCTTACGGCTGCGGGCTGGACAGGGCGGCACTGGACGGCAAGATGGTCGATCACGTCCAGCTGGACGTCCATATCGGCAGCATCGCAGTGCGCCGCTTCATTGAGGCACGGCGGCCCTTCCTGACTCTGCACGGCCACGTCCACGAATCGGCACGGATCACCGGAATCTGGAAAGAGTATATCGGCAGCACTCTGGCAATCTCCGGAGCACACGACGGGCCCGGCCTTGCGCTCGTGAGGTTTGACCCGTGCGATCTCGATCACGCGACCAGGGAATTGCGTGAAAAATGAAGTCGCGATCTTCCTCGCAGCACAACGAATATGTGTTTGACATTGAGGAAAGCCGTTGATAAAACTAGGTCCATGGATTTACCGCGTGGTTACAGTGGCAGGATGACGCCGCAGTGTTGTTGTACAAGGCCGACAGTGTAGTCTGCGGACGGCAGCCAACCACTGGTCGGCACTCCTGGTAACGGTCCGGCGAATTACGCCGGACAATCAACCTCTTCGCAGTTTTCAATTGATCCAACGGCGATGCAGGATTCTATGGATTTAGGCGTGAGATCACGGGTCGACTCGATCGCGTAACAACTACATCAGTCGCCTCAACCAAGAGGATATGGATATGGCAAGAAGGTATAGTGCGCTTCCCTGGGTTATTCCTGAACACTGCGAAGGTTGTGGATGCTGTGCCGATGCGTGTCCTCAGGGCATCCTTTCCATGATCGAAACATCGAAGCCGGGTGCCATGGTTCCGTGGCTTGATCAGGTCGATCAATGCACAGGATGCGGCATGTGCGAGGCGGCCTGTGCCTGGTCTGCAATCTGCCTCACAGGATTCGTGAAGAAAGCCCGGGAACGCTTCATCAAGGAACGTCCGGATAAACTCCCGGAATCACTTCCGTGACTTCAGCTTCACTGCCAGTTTCAACGGGCTGAGTGCCTTACTTGAATTCGCGTCTCCGGCGGTGTTTGTAATCGATCGCAATCTGCGGTTAGAATGTCGCCCGTAAGCCGGGAGGCGGAATGCAGGTACAGGTTCTACGCGCACTACAGCAGGGAAAGCTGATACTTACGGCGACCCGTCGTCTGGCTCGTTGCCTGCAGCTGGAATACAACCAATCGCAACAGTCGGCCGGACTGAAGGCCTGGGAGTCGCCCGCAATAATGACCTGGGGCGGCTGGGTTGAATCTCTCTGGCAGGATTTCCTCTACAGCTTCGACGTACCGCGGATCCTGATGAGCCGGTGGCAGGAACTGATGGTCTGGGAACAGATCATAAGGGAAGCGCCTGAGGCCGGAGAACTCCTTCAACTCCACGTCACGGCTTCGACAGCACAGCAGGCATGGCGCCTTGCATGCGAATACCGGCTCGACCCGGCTGAGATCGAGAAGGTCGGCAATGAAGAGAGCCGGGCATTCACACGCTGGGTGCGGCGTTTCCAGGAGATCTGCGGCCGGAACCGGTGGATCGAAAAGACTATAATTCCCGACGTGCTGAAGGCCGATATGCGGAGGCTGAATCTCCCTCCGGGCGTGCTTCTTGCCGGGTTTGATGATCTGACGCCGCAACAGCGCGAATTCTTCGTCGCAGCAGCTGCCGCCGGATGCAGCGTTGAGAACCTTGATTCAGCCGAATTGGAGACCGGCGCCCGCACAGTCCGAATTTCGTTCTCAAGCCCTGAAGCTGAAATTGAAACGGCGGCTCGATGGACCCGGGCACTGCTCGAATCGGGAGTCACAGGTGGGATCGGAATAGTCGTCACCGACCTCACGTCGCGACGCAACATGATCGAACGGATCTTCACCGGGATCCTTGATCCGGCTGCACAATTGCAGGGAAATGGTCAGTCGGCGCCGCTTGTCAATCTCTCGGCGGGCACTTCGCTCTCCGGACACCCAATGATAAAAAGCGCATTCGCCATACTCAGCCTTTCGCCCGAGGAGAATGAGTGGAACCTGCTTAGCGATATGCTCCGGAACCGGTATATTCAGGGCGCCGAATCGGAGGGAACAAACAGGGCGCTGCTGGATGCGCGCATGAGACAGCAGTGCGGCAACCGCGTCTCATCCGACCACCTGCGCCGCCTGTGCCGCAGCCATGACGCACCGTGTCCTTTGTTTGAAAAGGGTCTCACGGCGTGGTTCCGCCGCGCCGGATCGGTGAAGGCCCAGACTGCGGGAGAATGGAGCCGCACGTTTTCGTTGATGCTAGAAGCCTTCAACTGGCCCGGCGACCTCACGCCGAGCAGTCCCGAGTTTCAGACGATGCAGGCGTGGTCTGATCTGCTGTCGACCTTCGCCTCCACGGGCATGACGCAAGGGACACTCACCCGCAGCGAGGCCGTATCCGTTTTGAGACGGATCGCCGGAGAAACGATGTTTCAGCCCGAAACCGGAGATGTGCCGGTCCAGATCCTCGGAACGCTCGAGGCTTCAGGGATAAGATTCACTCATCTCTGGGTCGCCGGCCTTCATGATGAGGTCTGGCCGGGAGCGGCGAATCCGAATCCATTTCTCCCGATCCAGCTGCAGCGTGAAAAGGGAGTACCCCGCTGCTCGCCTGAAAGGGAGCTCGAGTTTTCAACCCGGATCACGCGTCGTCTGCTCACCAGCGGATCAAATATCGTATTGAGCTGCCCGGTTCGGATACAGGATCGTGAAGTTGCCCCAAGCCCTCTTATCGCCTGGCTTCCCGAGGCTGCGACCGGTGACCTGAACGTTTGGAACGGCCCTGCGGCCGCAGACGCAATCCGTGATTCACGGGAAGTCGAAATGCTGGTGGATGAGAACGGTCCGCCGCTCGCAGAGAGCGCCTGGCAGCGGGGCGGAAGCAAGGTCTTCCAGTACCAGTCACTCTGTCCTTTTCGCGCTTTCGCTGAACTCAGGCTCGGCGCGGAACCAATGGAAGATCCTGTTCCGGGACTCGATGCGAGACAGCGCGGGATTCTCGTTCATTCCGTTCTCGAGGAGATATGGAAACAGCTCAGGACGCACGAAGCACTCTGCTCCACAAGCGGTCTGCCTGACATCATCCAAGACTCTGTCGAGACGGCGATAGTGCGTCTGGAAGAACAGCGTGGAATCAAGCTTCCAAGACGCTTCGCCGCCCTTGAACGCGGCAGGCTCGTCCGCCTCATCGGCGGATGGCTTGAGTTCGAAAAGCGCCGCGCTTCGTTTGAAGTTGTACAGCCCGAGGGCGAAAGATTTGCCGAACTGAGCGGCATTCGATTCAAAGTCAAGATCGACCGCATAGACCGCCTCCCCGACGGACGCGACATCATCATAGATTACAAGACCGGCAAGCCAACGCTCCGTTACTGGGAGACGGACCGGCCTGAAGAACCTCAGTTGCCACTCTACAGCACCATCCATGAGAGTCCGCTTGCAGGCGTACTGTTCGCCAAAATCAGGATTGGTGAACTGCGGTTCATCGGGCTGGTGGATGACGGGGTTGAGATGATGCACTGCAAAGCTGTCGATCTTGCGGAATCAATCAGAGGCTGGCGCGCAGTTCTGGAAAAACTCGGCTCGGATTTCCGCGCGGGACGTGCGGAGGCAGACCCGAAGAAGGCCGACACCTGCAGATACTGCGGCCTCGCATACCTTTGCCGCATTTCCGAGGCCGACCGGCTGGTCGAACAGGAGGAGATGGAATGATGCCGCTTTCTGACACTGACCAGAGAAGGCGGGCGCTCGATCCGGAACATTCTTTCATCGTCCAGTCTCCCGCAGGTTCCGGCAAGACGGAGCTCCTTATCCAGAGATACCTGACGCTTCTCGGCACCGCAACGCAGCCGGAAGAGATAACAGCCATCACATTCACTCGCAAGGCCGCGGGGGAAATGCGCCGGCGCATAATGAACGCCCTGCTCGATTCTTCAAATCCCCGGCCCAAGGAGCCTCACAGGGCATTGACCTGGAATCTGGCGCGCCGGGCCCGGGAGAGAAGCGAAGGGCTCAACTGGCGGCTGCTGGAAAATCCCGGCCGCCTCAGGATCCAGACCATTGATTCTCTATGCGCATCTATAACAAGACAGATGCCCTGGCTTTCGCGGCTGGGCGGAGCCCCCGCCATCATGGAGAACGCCAAGGAGCTGTATCTCGAGGCCGCGCGTGCAACCGTGGAACTCCTCGAGGACGACAGATGGTCTACTGAAACCGGGATCCTGCTTGCGCACGTGGATAACGACTTCCGGACCCTAGAGAATCTGCTGGCCGGAATGCTGGAAAGGCGGGATCAATGGCTGCGCCATATCGCGTCGACAGGAGATCAGGAAGGCAACCGGGAAGCGCTCGAACTTGCACTGCGCAACGTCATTGTTGATGCAGTCAATAAGGCGCGCGCGTCAGTTCCTGAAGGATTATCCGGCCATATCGTCGAAATCTCGGCAAAAGCCGGAAACAATCTCCGGGCGGAGGGACACGATGCCCCTGCCGTCGCCTGCGCCGATATGGTGGGGCTGCCGGGACCGGATGATCTTAACGCCTGGCTGGGGATTGCCGACACTCTACTGACGATGAAGGGGGAGTGGCGAAAGACCGTAACGGTCCGCAATGGCTTTCCTTCATCAGACAAGCCTTTCAAGCAGCGCGCCATCCAGCTTATTTCGGCTCTTGTCGATGCGGAAGCATTCCGGCTCTCACTCGATGAACTGCGTCATCTCCCTGATCCCGGGTTTTCCACATCACAGTGGCAGGTGCTTGCCGCGCTGGTTAAGCTCCTCCCGACGGCGGCGGAGCAGTTGAAGCGTCAGTTTCGGAACCGTGGCGTCTGCGATTTCGTAGAGATGTCGATGGCAGCACGCCGCTCGCTCGCCGCATCTGGAAATTCCGGCGAATTTGCAGGCCGCATCAGGCATATCCTGATCGACGAATTTCAGGACACATCGGTCAGTCAGTTCTCCTTACTGGAGGCGCTGATTGCAGACTGGCAACCCGCCGACGGACGCACCATATTCGCCGTCGGCGATCCCATGCAGTCGATCTACAGATTCCGCGAAGCTGAAGTGGGGCTTTTTCTCAAGACCTCACGCGAAGGAATAGCCGGCCTGCGTCTTGAACTCCTCAGGCTCTCTGCCAATTTCCGGTCGGAGCGGGGAATAGTCGATTGGGTGAACGACTCATTCGGCGGGATCCTGGCCGCGGAAGACGACATCACCACAGGGGCGATACAGTTCTGCCGCTCCGAAGCAGTCCATGGCATCGGACTTGATCCGGCAGTTTTGATCCATCCTTTCTTCGGCCGCAATGATGACGCCGAGGCTGCGCAGGTAGTGGACATCATCCGCGCGGCAAAGGCGGCAGGGAGAGGTAAAACGGCCATTCTGGTCCGGGCCCGGAATCACCTGACCCGTATTGTTCCTGCATTGCGCGCGGCAAATCTGCGCTTCCGTGCCGTTGAGATCGACCCGCTGGCGGAACTTCCGGCGATACGCGACCTGACCGCACTCACCCGCGCGCTGATGCACCGTGCCGACCGGGTCGCATGGCTTGCGCTCCTGAGAGCCCCATGGTGCGGAATGACGCTGGAAGAGTTGCACACCCTTGCCGGCGCGGATCTGAAACGCGTGATATGGGATTTGATGAACGATGAATCGCAGATCTCCAGTCTCGGCCCGGAAGCAAGCAGGAGACTGCTCCGGATACGTTCCGTGCTCCGGGAAGCGCTTGAAGAACGGCCGCGTTCGTTGCGGACATGGGTCGAGGGCGTGTGGCTCGGACTCGGTGGGCCGGCCTGCTGTTCACGTTCTGAGAACGAGGATGCATCAACATTCTTCGACCTTCTCGAACAGATGGATGAAGGAGGCTCACTCGACATTGCGGCATTCGAAGAGCGCATTGCGCAGCTTTACGCCGATCCTGACCCCGACGCTGACGAATCCCTGCAGATCATGTCGATACACAAAGCCAAGGGCCTTGAATTCGACGTCGTGATCGTTCCGGGGATGGGGCGAAAGCCTGTCTCTGACGATTCACGCCTCATGTTATGGCTGGAAAGGCCTCGTCTGGGAAAGACGCCCGACCTGCTTCTGGCGCCGATACATGCAGCCGGCGCAGAGAAGGACAAGATATACGATTATCTGAAACGCGTGAATGACATCAAATCTGAGCACGAGTGCGGCAGGCTCCTTTATGTGGCTGCCACGCGTGCCAGGCGGGAACTCCACCTTATCGGTCATACGGAATATTCGCTCAAGAATGACGTCCCGCAGCTGAAAGAGCCTGTATCGGCTTCGCTCCTGAAGCGCATGTGGGGAGTTGCAGAGCCCGTTTTCCGGGAAGCGTTTCAACACTTTACGACGACAGGCAGTCAGACATCACGCCCGGAGAGAACACCTCAAACCATCGAACGCCTAGTGTCGGACTGGAGGCTTCCCGTACTCCCGCCGGGAGTGCAATCCGGAGGAAGACAAGTCAGGATTGAGAGCGATGAAGCACGCATCAGCTTCCGCTGGGTGGGAGATACGCTGCGGCATATCGGAACAGTCGTTCACGAAATGCTCAGGCGTATTGCAAATGACGGACTGTCCCGATGGAATGAGGAACGGCTGCGCAATCACCGGACTGCGTACCTCTCCGGACTGGCCGCACTCGGCGTCCCTTCCGCCGAGCTGGCCGAATCGGCAGACAAGGTTGAGCGCGCGCTGGTGCGCGCGGTTTCAGATGAACGAGGGAAATGGCTGCTGGGCGATCATCAGGGCGCTGCCTGCGAGTATTCGATTTCGGGAGTGGTGGAAGGCAGAATCGTCACCGCCAGAATAGACCGTACCTTCATCGACCGCGAAGGAACCCGCTGGGTGATCGACTATAAATCAAGCTCACACGAGGGAGCAGGAATCGACGATTTTTTGGACAACGAGCGCGAACGCTATCGAGAACAGATGCTCCGGTATCACACTCTTTTCACTGCATTGGAAGACCGTCCCGTCCGGACCGCACTCTACTTTCCGCTTCTGAACGCATGGCGGGAAGTAGTCTGACTGCCGTCAGACGAGTCTCTTCACTGATGGGATCAAGCCATACATCCGGAAAACTAATTGTTCTTTTCTTGACGCAGATCAAGTCCGTGGCGACAGGCATGACTTAAGAATATGCGCACGAAGTCAATTGGAACATATTGAATTTGTCATTCTGTCAAGGAGGCACTATGTCGCGTAAACCTGGGATCACCAGGAGGGATCTGATCAAGAGCAGCACACTCGGACTTGCTGCAACGAGCATCGGCGCACCCGCCCTGTTCAACATCACGAACGCCTTCGGCGCCGCCGCCGACCAGGACCAGCTGGGCATGTTCTGCTATCAGTGCGAGCAGACCGCAAACGGCACCGGATGCACGAAAATCGGCGTGTGCGGCAAAGACCCCGAAGTCGCAGCTTTGCATGATCTGCTTGTTCATGCGCTGAAAGGATTGTCGGCTTATGCGGGGGCCGCGAGAGAAAAGGGAGTGGAAGATGCCGAAGTCAACCGCTTCGTTCCCTCGGCGCTGTTCTCAACTTTGACCAACGTGGACTTTGATCCGGAGCGCTTTGCCTCACTTATCAAAAAGACAGTGGAACTGAGGGAGAAGATCCGCCGGCAAGCGGGCCTGACGCCTGCGAATCTTTCAGTCACCGGAGCAGCCCTCACCTTCAAACCGGCTTCAGGAGTAAGCGGCCTGGTCAAGCAGGGATCACAGGTTGGACTCAAGTCGGAGCCGAGCATCGAACCCGATGTGCTTTCGCTCAAGCACATTCTGTTGTTCGGACTGAAAGGAGTCTCGGCATATACGCATCATGCGCAGCTTCTGGGACACGAAGACCCGCAGCTGTACAGGTTCCTCCAGGAAGGTTTGGTTGCCGTCATGGACAAGAAGCTCGCGCTGGAACCGATGCTGGACATGGTGTTGAAGTGCGGCAAAATGAACCTGCGCGCGATGGAACTCCTCGATGTCGGCAATACGGAGCGGTATGGTCATCCGGTCCCGACCAAAGTGCCTCTGGGAGCGAAGAAAGGAAAAGCGATCCTGGTGTCGGGTCATGACCTTATGGACCTCGAACAGCTGCTCATTCAAAGCGCCGGTAAAGGGATCAACGTATATACGCACGGCGAAATGCTGCCGACTCATGGATATCCGAAACTGAAGGAGAAGTATCCTCATTTCTACGGTCACTTCGGAACCGCCTGGAACAACCAGACGGAGGAATTCCAGCGCTTCCCAGGCGCGATACTCATGACCACCAACTGCATCCAGCGCCCGCGTCCGGCCTACCAGAACAACATATTCACGACCGGGCTCGTCGGCTGGCCGGGAATTCCGCACGTCTCCAACAGCGACTATTCCGCTGTCATAAAGAAGGCGCTGGAGCTGCCCGGTTACGGTGCGGACACACCGGGCAAGACCGTCAATGTCGGCTTCGCAAGAAATACCGTAATGAGCGTGGCGGACAAGGTGATTGCCGGAGTGAAGAATAAATCGATCAGGCACATCTTCCTCGTTGCGGGATGCGACGGAGTGAAAGCCCAAAGAAGCTACTATCCGGAATTCGTCGATAGGGTACCGAAAGACTGCCTCGTGCTCACGCTTGCCTGCGGAAAATTCCGCTTCTTCGATAAGGACCTGGGTGACATCGGCGGAATCCCGCGGCTTCTGGATGTGGGACAGTGCAACGATGCCTACTCAGCGATTCAGATTGCAGTGGCGCTCGCAAAGGCGTTCGATTGCGGGGTCAACGACCTGCCGCTGTCGCTCGTCCTGTCGTGGTATGAGCAGAAAGCGGTCGCCATCCTGCTGACGCTGCTTGCGCTCGACATCAAGAACATACGGCTGGGCCCATCGCTGCCGGCGTTCATCACTCCGAATGTTTTGAACGTACTGGTGAAGAATTACAACATCATGCCGATTTCGACACCGGACCAGGACCTGAAATCCATTCTGGTTTAGCGGGGTTACCGTCGTGCGTGAATGCCCTGGGTCGGGCGCGCTCCTGCACCTGACCCGGGGTTTGGGGCTATAGGACGATTCAGCTTCGGGATTATCAGGGCTTGTCAATACCGTCCTGACCGGCGCGCAAGCGGCACGATCATACGCTAGGCGATAAGACTGGCCGCGTTTTCCGCCGACAGGACCTGGTGAATACCTGCGATGATCTGGTTCAGCGGATCGCTTTTCGAGAAATAAGTCACCGCACCTGCATCCAGCATCCTGTCACCCATGTCCGACTTCTCGAACATGGATAGTCCAATCACCTGAACACCGGGGAAGAGATCATGGATAGTTCGGCTCGCTTCAACACCATCCATCTTGGGCATGTTCACATCCATCAAGACGGCGTCAGGGAGCAACGCCCTGGTCATTTCGACTGCTGCGCACCCGTCGGCCGCCTCTCCCACAACTTCCAGGTTCCCTGATTCCTCGAGGAGCCGAACCAGCAGCGTCCTAATCAGTTGGTTATCATCGGCAATCAGGATCCGAAATTTGTTCATCGATCGCGGCAACCTTTCTTCTCTTGCCAAAGTCGCTCCGCCTCGGCGCTCAAGGCCAAGGGGAGAAGGTTCAAAGCATCAACAGAGTAGTCCATTTCCTACTACGGCTCTATTCGTAAAAACACTCATTCCTCCCTACATAGAACTGCGGCTCCTTACTCCCGCCGGTTTAAGGGCTTATACTGTGAAAAACGGTTTCTTGACTTCGATCAAGGATTTACGACCGGACAGGATCAATAATATGCCCAGGAGGGGGAAACGATCATGGCTAGTGCTAGTGCAACGAATCTACTGCGGAATGAACACGATGCTATTCTCAAGATGCTGGAAGTGGCCGAAGAAGCTGCAAGGAGGATCAACAGCGGGATCGCCGTTTCGCCGGAAGTAATGTCGGGACTACTCGAGTTTTTCCGGCTCTTTGCCGATCGTTGCCACCACGGTAAGGAAGAAGACTCCCTGTTTCCGCTGCTGGAGCGGAGAGGGATTCCACGCGAAGGAGGCCCCGTCGGGGTCATGCTGCATGAGCACGATCTCGGGAGAGGTCTTATCCGTACGATGGCGGAAGCCTCCGAGGGGGTCAATTCCGGTCGCAGCGAAAGTGCGTCTCAGTGGGCCCGGGCGGCTGCCGATTACGCTGCTCTGCTGCGCGCCCATATTGACAAGGAAAACAATATCCTCTTCGTCATGGCTGAGCGGCTGCTTTCAGAATCCGAACATGCGAGCCTGCTCGACACTTTCGAAAAGATCGAGAACGAGAGGATGGGAGCCGGCACGCATGAACGCCTGCACGGCCTGATGGAAAAACTGTATGGCGACATCTTCCCTGAATCAAACAAGTAACCCGGTACAGAATGCAATTGCAACGGAGGAAACCCGGCAGCGGAAGCAACTGGTACGCAAGAAAAGCCGGGACTATTCCCAGAACTTGCGGATGATGGCCCAGGGAGCTTTCCTGCTCCTGAACATATTCATCGGACTTCAATTCGTGCTTTTCGTCCGCTTTTTCGAGACGGGGGGACAGAGCGCCCACGTATCTCGTCCTCCCGGAGTCGAAGGGTGGCTTCCGATTGCGGGGCTGATGAATCTCAAGTACCTCCTGGTGACGGGAAATGTTTCTTCAGTCCACCCCGCAGCGATGTATCTGCTTCTCTCTTTTCTGCTTATGTCGCTGGTGTTTCACAAGGCCTTCTGCAGTTGGCTTTGTCCTGTCGGCACGTTATCGGAAGCGCTGTGGAAATTCGGCCACAAGCTCTTCAAAAAGAACTGGAGTCTCCCGCGTTTTGTCGATCTGCCCTTGCGATCTTTGAAATACCTGCTGCTGGGGTTCTTTCTCTATGCAATCGGCGGAATGACAGCCGCGGCGATAGAAGCGTTTACCATGAGCCCCTATGGGCTTGTCGCCGACATCAAAATGCTCCATTTCTTCCTGAACCTGAGCACGACAGCGGCGGTGACGCTGTCCATTCTGCTGATCCTCTCGGTATTCCTGCAGAATTTCTGGTGCCGGTATCTTTGTCCCTATGGCGCCCTGATGGGGTTAGTCGCGCTCTTCAGCCCCGCGAAGATAACCAGGGACAAAGACAGATGCATTGACTGCGGCAAGTGCACCAGAGCATGCCCCTCGCTCCTGAAGGTAGATCAACTGGTTACCGTGAGCTCCGCCGAATGCACCAGTTGTATGGAATGCGTGGCGGCCTGCCCCGCCGAAGGAGCGCTGCAGATTTCGGTTTTGCGAAGGCGACCCGTTTCAGCTGCCGCGCTCACAGCCGGCCTGGCAGTGCTGTTCTTTGGAATTATCGGATACGCGGTGCTTACGGGATCGTGGGACAGCCATATTCCCGACGTAATGTATGAGCGCCTGATACCGCAGCTCGACAGGCTCTCGCACCCTTGATTTCAGCGAAAAGGACGTTCCCGTCTCTGTAGGTCGGCGAGATCAAGGTGTGTCGTGTCGCGCCCGAAAACAAACGAAAGCAGCCAGTCCATTGTTATCCTGATACGATTGTAAGTCCCGGTGATCAGGAAGAGGTAGGCGGCCATCCAGGCGATCCGGGCAGGAAGACCGTAGAGGCGCAGGCGGCGCCATTTGACCACCGCGCGGAACGAGCCGAGCGAAACCATCTGCGGAATCCGGTGGTACCGGTAGGGCTTCCCTTCACCCCCACGTATGTCTGCGAGGATGTTACGGGCGACTGCCCTGGCCTGACGCACCGCTATGTGCGCACGCGCGGGTATGGGCTTGCCCGATCCCGGATCCTTGAAATGCGCGCAATCTCCTACGGCGTAGACTCCTCGATATCCGGGAACAGTCAACCTTTCGTCAACGATGACCCGTCCTATACTGTCTTTCTCAACTTCGAGTTCGCTAATACGCGGATTGGCAACCACACCGGCAACCCAGATGACGGTTCCTGCAGGTACCTTTTCGGCGCCGTTGATCTCAACGTAGTTTTCTCCGACGCTTGTGATACGCGACCCAGACCTGACTTCGATCTTCATCGCCTTGAGCCGCCTCATGATGTAAGCGCCGAAGCTCGCGTGGAGATCGGCAACAATTCTCGCTTCCGCTTCTACGAGAATGACTCGGACATCGTCGCGAACTATGGGTCGATAGAGTCTCAACAGCGTGTCTTCTATGAAATCCGTCAATTCCGTGATGAGCTGAATTCCTTTGTATCCGCCTCCGGCAACAACAAACGTGAGTAGTTCTCTTCTCCGCAATGGATCAGTTTCCACTAGGGCATGCTCAAACCGCTGAATGATATGATTTCTGATCAACATAGAGTCATGAAGGCTTTTCAGCGTGAACATATTCCTGTTCTCGTGCGCGGCCTCCACCAGCTGAGTGACACTCCCCAACGCGAGCACAAGGTAATCGAATTCGAACTTTCCGGACCCGGTCGTTACCGTGCGCCCGGCCAGATCAATTCTATGTACGGTGCTGTGGACAAATCTGAAGCGATCCCTCCAGTGGAGCCGTCTCACGGGGTAAGCAATGTGCCTGGTCTCGATCCGGCCGAGAGCCGCTTCGTGAAGCAGGGGCGAAAAAAGAAAGAAGTTTTCGTCGCTCACCATGGTTGTTTCGACGTTCTCATTGCGGTTCAGCGCGGGAACAAGGTTTCGCAGCACGTACGTGCCGCCGAACCCACTCCCTAGTATCAGGACTTTCCGGGCACGGATCAGCAATTTCCTATGACTTGAATTCCGGTTAAAGATCTCGCGGGAACTCTCACGGAGAAACGCAAGACCGAGCCGGTACAGAGATGCCGGCGCCAGAGTCATTCGAGCGATGCTTCTGTATGAACAACTGCCGGTGAATATCCCCCAGACCGCGATCGTAAATGGTTTCAGTTCCCTTGCTGAAGTCTGTTCATCTCCAATCAGCCGATGCTGGGCCAGAAGGAATGTACGGGATTCCTTGACCCGGTCGTTGAGCCAGAACAGGAACTTCCCCCAACGGTTGTCACGATCGACGCTCCGGCAAAAAGGACGGTAATGACGGCGGAAGCTCCTCTTGGAAATCCCCTGCTCCATCGCTGTACGCGCCGCTTCGCGAGCGGTACGCAAAGCCGAGCCGATGCCGTCCTTGTAAAGCCTTGAGACCGCGGCGTCCCCTACTGCCACGAATCCGTCCGCATAGTAATTCTGCGCGGGGCTGACAGGAACCCGGGGAAGGCAGCCGCACATGCGCTGGTATGAATCCGGCAGGAGCGTACGTACGATATCGTTCTGCAGGAATTCGGCGACTGACATCGGCTGGTCGCTCTTATTGAGGATCGAGACATTGAGAAACTCGCCTTTCGGGACAAAGCAGCCGGCAATCAGACCGGAACCGGGGATGAGCAGTGCGTGCGCGGTATCGACGGTTGCAGCAGCATCGATGCGCAACTCATCCTGGGCCATGGTACGGGTCTTCGGCGGAATGTACTGCACGCCCTCTACGGCAAAGGGGCTGCCGTTGACGCCCGTGGCAAGAACGATCAGATCGAATTCCTTCAGTTCACCTGCCGTTTCCACTTGCGGGTTTCGACCCGTCCGGACAGCAGACACTGTGCCGTATTCGATGCGGGCACCCCTTTTCTGCGTCTCCATCAGGAGCCACCCGTCGAAACCGACAGGTCTCTGGGAATCGCACAACCTCGGGCCGCAGCCCCGAAATACGCTGATCACCTCGGCCCCTTGTTCAGGGTTCCTCATGGTTATCGAGGTGTACGGGCTCTGGATTGTGTAGCCGTCGATTCTCCGCTGGATGATTTCCTCCGGCACTGCCAGCCCGAGTTCACCCAGGCTTCTGAGCAGCGAGGTCGAGAGAATACCGGCGCAACCTTTGCAGGCTTTCGGGCCGGGCCCGAAAACATTCCTTGCCTCGAACATCGTGACATCGGGCAGAATATGGCGTTCGCGGCCGTACTGCATCAGGTAGAGTGCGAAAAAGCAGCCCGCCGGTCCGCCGCCGACTACTGCGACTCTTGCGCCGTTCTTCAGTCTGTAGCTATTCCGATTCATGTCAGTACATCCGGACCGGTGATATGGTAAAGGACGGTCGACACCCGGGCGGTTTATCTTGGCTCTATTAATAGTTTAGTTCCTTGACCGAAATCAAGAGCGACGGTTTTTTTGAGCGAACTCATTGAGGCTCAAGCGTACAAAACGTTACTATGAGGAGCGACAACGCATCGGAGCCTCTTCTGTCTTATGCGATCGAATCCTGACGATCTGTTTTGCGGGGATCTGCCGACCAGTCCATGCCCCGGGACCGGTGCCATACTGGTTACGGGAGCGACCGGCTACATCGGGGGACGTCTTGTCCCCGAACTGCTTCACAGAGGGTACCATGTCAGGGTTATGTCGAGGGAGTTGTCCCCGGAGCATCGAGAGCGGTGGCCGGGTGCCGAGGTGGTGAAGGCCGATGCTTTGCAGCCGGAGAGCCTCGGACCGGCACTGGAAGGTATCCATACCGCTTTCTACTTGATCCACCCATTGCTGCTGGCCAATGAGATGGCTGAATCCGCCACCGTCCAGGCTGCGGCGAATTTCAGAAAGACGGCAGAAGAAAAGGGGATCAGCCATGTAATATACCTCGGCGCTTTGGGTGATTCCCGTACTTCGCCGTCAGTGCTGCTGCGCCAAAGAGCACAAGTCCCTGAGGAGCTGAGAAGAAGCGGAATTCCCGTGACGGCTCTCTTCTCTGCCGCCATCATAGGTTCCGGAAGCGCGTCATATGAACTGATCGAGCACCTGGTCCGCAGCTGTCCCGTGCTGCTGATTCCTTCGTGGGCCGAATCCAGATGCCAGCCGGTCGCGGTGCGCGACGTCATCAAGTATCTCGTCGGACTTCTGGAAACGCCGGGAGTGTCCGGCAGGACATTTGAGATTGGAGGAGCAGATGTCCTGTCGCTCAGAGAAATGTTGACGATCACGGCACAAGTCCTCTGTCGAAAGAAGCTGCTGCTGCGTGCGCCGATCGAGCACGCCGGGATGTATGCATATCTTGCCAGTCTCCTTACCCCGGTTCCCATGCAGATATGCCGCTGCCTGCTCGAATACTGGCATGGCGATCTTCTGTGCCGCGACCAGGAAATCAGAAGGATCGTTCCTTTCAGGCTGCTGGGATACCGGGAGGCGCTGGTGAGAGCTCTCTCGCGCGAAGAACAGGACAGGGTCTACACGAGATGGTCGGACGCATATCCCCCGGACTATGACCTGGCGATGAAGCTCCACGAACTCGATGGACTTCCGACATATCAAAGTTCATATTCGCTTGTGACTGACAAAGACGCCTCGGCCCTGTTCCGCTCAATCTGCAGAATCGGCGGACGAGAGGGATGGTTCAACAGCAACTGGCTGTGGAGGATCAGAGGCGCCTTCGATCGGATGCTCCTGGGGGTTGGAACTTCGCGGGGAAGAAAGAGCGCGACCAGCCTTGAAGCAGGCGACGTGATCGACTTCTGGCGTGTCGAAGATTACCGGGTGAACGAAAGGCTGCTGTTGCGCGCTGAGATGAAATTGCCGGGCAGAGCATGGCTTGAGTTCAGGATTGATCAGCTGAACGGCAGAAATTCACTGTCGGTGACTGCCTATTATCAGACGAAGGGACTATGGGGAAGGTTCTACTGGTATGTCTTCCTTCCTTTCCATATATTCATCTTCCGCGACCTGATCAGACAGATCGAGCGTACGAGCGTCGGAATTCGAACCCCTGGAAGTTCTAAGTAATTTCACGAATTGCGGCGATCAAAACCTGCAGTGTATCGTTAACCGCGAACCGTCGGCCGGCCTCCCCGGCCGGTCATTGACGACTCGTATCCCCGTTTCCCCCATACATTGAAGACCCGGCCAACGCCGTAAGCTCTCTTGCGGCGATGCCGGGATTGTGAATCATACCAATCATGGAGGAATGCTTTGCGACGACTTCGTGTGGGTGACTTCGTTGAGGTCCGAAGCAAAGAAGAGATACTTGCGACACTTGATAGCAACGGGCGCCTTGAAGGCCTCCCATTCATGCCTCAGATGTTTAAGTACTGCGGAATGCGTTTCGTCATCTACAGACGCGCCCATAAGACTTGTGACACCATCAATCAGAGCGGCGGCAGAAGGTTATCCAATACCGTTCATCTGAACACCCGCTGCGATGGGCAGGCATACGGAGGATGTCAGGCGAGCTGTCTGATCTTCTGGAAAGAAGCATGGCTCAGGCGGCTGAACACTGAGGATCCGGCTGTATCCGGAAACACTACTCCCGAAAGAAGCGGTTGCACTGAAGCAGCTGTATGGACTGCAACCCAGGAGCGCCGGAATGAAACAGTGAAATACAGCTGTCAGGCAACCGAGTTGCTCAATTTCACCACTCCGCTGCCCTGGTGGGACCTCAGGCAGTACATTGAAGACGTTGTTTCGCGGAATGTGTCGATCGGAAAACTCTGTCGGGGTTTAATCTATTCTATGTACTTCCACTTTCGCGCAGCGGCAGGATATTGCCGTCCTCTGGATTCAGCATATGACTGGATTCAGAAGGTGCTCGGCGGCGTCCCTTTTCCGAGAAGAACCGGGAAAGCCTCCCCGGCGCAGGTAACCTCGCTCAAGACTCTCGATCTTCGGCCGGGCGAACTGGTCCGAGTCAAATCCTATCGGGAAATTCTCTCCACTCTGGACACCAACAACAAAAACAGAGGATTGTACTTCGATGCTGAAGCGGTTCCCTACTGCGGCAAAACTGTCCGGGTCCAGTCACGCGTCAGCAGGTTCATCAATGAAAAGACGGGATATATGACAGAGTTGAGAACGCCGGCGGTAATACTTGAAGGAGTATGGTGCCAGGCCCGCTACAGCGATTGCCGCATGCATTGCCCGAGAAGTATATATTCCTGGTGGCGGGAGGTCTGGCTTGAACGCGGAGACAGGTCTCATCCCTGCACAGTTCCGGATAGAGGACAGTCGAGTGAAGAGCAGTTCGAAGTGACAGGAAAGGCCGGGAACTCCGCTCTTGCCAAAACGGACGCGTGATTAAGCTGACCTCTTGGAGGGGGACGCAAGACAAAGCGCATCCCCCAACCCCCTCCCGGGACAGCCGAGGCGTACGTCCTCGGCGCCTAAACTGTGTCAGTCTTTCTCGCTGCCGTCAGCATCGATGAACAGCAGTTTATCCCTCAACTCTTCCTTCACAAGCTTCTTGAGGCCTGTTTCGGTCAGTTTCGGAGCGTACTGGCACTGAATCAGAATAAAAGGCCTTGTGACCTCGAGCACCCTGTACGGCGCATGTATGAATCGGGCCGGGATCCATATCATCGTCGATTCGGTGACGATATGGCTTTCCATTTCCGGCCCCATGCACATCTCGATTCTGGCGCCGAGGTCACGCGGTTTCTCCATGTCCGTACCAAGCAGCACCAGCAGTTCCGGATCCTGGTGAATGTGAGGACCATGGCCGGGATGTCTGACAGCTTCCGGGCCCATGATCATTACCGAGAAGTACTTGCTCCCTTCGATGATGTCATTATCAGTGTATGCGATCATCGAAGGCATTTTGCCGAATCCCTTGAAACGCTGTTCGGGCGGCAGTTCGCTAAGGAAGTATCTGCTGTATTTCAACTCGGACATTGTGGCACTCCTCTCAATCTCCGGCCGCCGTTAGCCGTAACGGTAACAGCTCACCAGGTGATCGTTGACCATGCCGGTGGCCTGCATGTGAGCATAGACTATTGTGGAGCCTACGAACTTGAATCCACGCCGTTTCAAATCCCTGCTGAACCGGTCAGACTCCGGTGAAGTTGCGGGAATTTCGGATACTTGCCGCCGCCCATGCCTGATCGGCTTTCCGCCGACAAACTCCCACATGTAGCTGTCAAAACTTCCGAACTCTCTCTGCACCTTCAGAAAGGCCCTGGCATTCGAGATGGCTGCCTCGATCTTCAGCCGGTTGCGAATGATGCCCGCATCGGAGAGAAGTCGTTTGATGTCTTCTCTCGTAAATTCGGCGACGATTTCCGGGTCGAAACCTTTGAAGGCGGCGCGGAAGTTCTCTCGCTTGCGGAGAATGGTGGCCCAGCTCAGGCCCGCCTGCATTCCTTCGAGCACGATGAATTCATAGATCCTTGTATCATCGTGCAGCGGGACTCCCCATTCTGTATCGTGATATTCGATCATCAGGGGATCTTCGCCGGTCCAGGGGCAACGACTCAGTTTCTTCATGGCAACACTCTAGAGTTCAATCTCGACAGGCTTTCCGATAAGGGAGAACTGACGCTTTACAACTCCGGTGGTCGGAGCATCGGCGCTTCCCGAAAAACCAGGCTGTTTACCTCCTACCGATATGTCGAAGACACCAGGCTCTATCACCCTCCGGGTATCGTCGGTGATGAGCGAAAGCTCGCGGGGATCGATCATGAAGGAAATCCGCTGCGACGCCCCCGGCTTCAGAAAGATTCGGCGAAACCCGACGAGTCTCCGAATCGGAACAGGCACGGACGCTTCACGATCAGTCACGTATACCTGTACTACCTCCTCTCCGGATCGACGGCCGGTGTTCTTGACCGTGACCGACACCTTCACGGGGTCGCCCGCTTTAACTGATTTCGGAACCTGGAGGTCGCTATATGCAAATGTCGTATAGCTCAGTCCGTGCCCGAAGGGATAGAGCGGCGTGCCGGTGAAATACCTGTAGGTGCGCTCATTCATCGAGTAATCCTCAAACGGAGGCAATTGTTCAATCGATTTATAGAACGTCACGGGAAGACGTCCGGCCGGATTGTAGTCTCCGAAGAGAACGTCGGCTATTGCGGTCCCTGCCGCCTGTCCCGGATACCATGCTTCGATAATCGCGGGAATGTTGGCGTCCGCCCAGTTCACCGCCAGGGCGCTGCCGTTCAGCAGCACGAGCACCGTGGGGGTCCCTGTCGCAACGATCGAACGCATCAGGTTTTCCTGGACTTCAGGCAGGTCAATGGTCTCCCGGTCTCCGCCGGAGAAGCCTTTTACCCTTACAGGCATCTCCTCGCCTTCCAGCCGGGGGGAAAGGCCAAGGAACAGGATTGCGACATCGGCTTTCCGGGCCACCGCAACAGCTTCAGCTGCGTAATCGCGGCCGCGCATCGACCACTGCAATTCCACGTTCATTCCGCCAAACCTGTCGGCAAGCTCGACCATGATCTGATAGTGTCTGCCGGCTTCCAGGGTCACGTACTCGGGTGCAGCCATTCCTCTTCCGCCCAGCTGCCTGCCGTCGAGAAGGAGCCTGCCGAATGCACCGGCGACGCGAAGCGTGTATTCTCCTGATTCTGTGGGCGTGATCTGACCCGACCAGCGCACCGAGAACTGATTGTCGACAAGGTCCGGATGAGGGGCATCATTCCCCCAGTCGGCCTTGATGTTGGGACTGTATTCCGTCCTTACCGGGGCGCCTTCATGTTGCAGATTGTTGAAGAACTCGACTTTGACGCCGCTGCGTCTCTGTCCATCAGGACCAGGAATCGAAAAGAACGTAGCGGGGACTAGCCCATAGGACGCCATCCCTTCGGCGATATCGCAGCCACGGGCATAGAGCACTTTTGCAGATGATCCGATTTTTGCACGTATACCTGCAAGCGGAGTCACAGGATTTGAAGGGGTGCCGTTGTAGTTTCCCAGAAGCACCTCGGCGTCATCCGCGTTCGGACCTATTACTGCGATGGTACGCACTTTCCTGCTAAGCGGAAGCGCCCCGTTGTCGTTTTTCAGGAGCACAATCGATTTGCGTGCCGTCTCTTCAGCCAGCTTCGAGTGCTGTGGAGAATCGTTCACGGAATAGGGAATACGGGCCCATTTGACCATCTCGGGTGGATCGAACATGCCCAGCTTCATCCGGGCGACAAAAAGCCTCTTCACTGATACATCGAGTTCCTTCTCGCTCAGAAGGCCCTGCTTGATCGCTCCGGCCAAAGCCTTGTACGTGTTGCCGCAGTCGAGATCACAGCCGCGCTTGATGCCGAGAGAAGACGCTTCTTCCGCGGTCGCGACTAACTTGTGGTTCGCAAAGATGTCACGGATCGAGTCGCAATCGGAAACGATATAGCCGTTGAAGCCCCATTTCCCCCGGAGGAGTTCATCAAGAAGCAGCCTGTGTGCGCTGGCTGACTCGCCGCGGAAGCGGTTGTAGGCGCCCATTATGGAATAGACTTTTCCTTCAGTGACTGTGGCTCGAAAATGAGGGAGATACGTTTCGTACAGATCCCGATCGCTTGTCTGTGCATCGAAGATGTGTCGCTTCGGTTCGGGACCGCTGTGCACCGCGTAGTGTTTGGAGGTGGCAATGACCTTGAAGTACTTTGGATCATCCCCCTGGAGACCCTTGATGAAGGAGATCGCCATCCTGCCCGTGAGAAACGGGTCTTCCCCGTATGTCTCCATGCCTCTGCCCCAACGCGGATCACGGAAGATGTTGATGTTGGGAGACCAGAAGGTCAGTCCCTGATACCTCCCACGCTTCCCCTGTCGCACGAATTCATGGTGTTTTGCGCGCGCCTCGTCGGAGATTGCAGTTGCCACTTTGAACAAATGATCCTCATCCCACATGGCTGCAAGGGCAATCGCCTGCGGAAACACGGTCGCCACTCCTGCGCGGGCGACACCATGCAGGGCTTCGTTCCACCATTCATATGCCGGTATCCCAAGCCTCTCGATTGCCGGAGCATTGTTCATGGTCTGCGAAATCTTTTCTTCGAGAGTCATACGACTGACCAGGTCTTCTACCCTCGTCTCTACCGGAAGGCTTGGATTGAGGTAAGGCGGGCCGTCGAATTCGGCGCTTCCGCCGTGACCCAGGATGCAGATGGTGAGCAGAGTAATAGAAAGCGCACAGCGCGTGACAAGTCTGGTCTTCATCTCAGCTCCTCTGTCGGATTTCACAACGTGCACTGGAAGACCAATACTAATCCGTACAGTTTCCTTTCGGCAACTGAATCCCTGAAAGCACCTGCTACTTGAGCCCGTTGACGACGCGCCGGGCAGTCATGAGTCCGGAAGGAAGTCCGCCGCCGGGAGCGATCCACTGACCCACCATGTAGAAATCGCGAACGGCTGAAAGGGTGCACGGCAGTTCTCTTGCACCCGTCTCGGGCGTGAGAAGCCATCCTTCCATGCTTCCTTTCCAGTTATTCGTGTACCGGTGCACAGTGGCCGGGGTGGCGACGTCGACTACTTCGATCTTCTCTCTGCTCCCCGGATAACGCGCTTCGAAGACGTCGATGATACCGGAAGCGATGCGGCGCTTCTCTTCCGCGTAGCGTTCGGGTGAGGTTGCACGAAGCCGCGCCCAATAGTCGTAGTCGTAGGTAGGGATAAACGAAACGATTGCGGTCTTTCCCTGCGGCGCAAGAGTCGGGTCATAGTTGAAAATGCGGTACGAAGCCACCCCCAGCTCAGTCTCACTATCGATATGGAGTAGACGATCCAGCAGGATCGCAAGAAGCTCAGGCTCTCCGGCGAACTCCCTCGCTACCCCGAAAGAGACCATTACGTAAGAGGGAAAAGGTTTCAGTGTCTTGAATCTCTTTCTGGTTCTGTCATCGAGATACTGGTCGCCGAGCAGCTCAAAGGCAGTGGAGTGACCATCAGCGGCGGAAATGACGATATCGGCATCGATCGCTTCACCGTTCTGCAGTTTCAGTCCGGCAGCGCGGCCATTCTTCACAACGATGCGTTCGACACGGGAATCGAACCGGATTTCGCCTCCAAGTTTTCGGTAGTTGTCTGCAATAAGCTGTATCATTCGGAGGGAACCGCCGACCGGATAGCCCGCGTTACCGCTGTTCATCCACGAGAGGCTGAAGAGGAGGGCGATTTGCGACAGGTCGGCCATCTGTTGAAAGAACGCCAACAGCAGGGGATTCTTAAGGCGCCTTGCATACTCTCCGACTGTAGTCTTTGACGCCCTCGAAAGAATCGGGAGATAAGGGATGTCATTCACATAGGATATTGCTTTATCTATCAGGTTGTCGCCCATCGGCAGCCGGAAATGCGAGAGTTTGCGCAGGTCACGTATGAAATCCAGGATCGCCTCCCGGTCTTCAGGAGCCTTTGAAAGGAGTTCCCGTTCAAGAGCATCGATATCGCGATAGAATGTAATCCTTTTTCCGCAGCCTTCGATAACCGATTGGATTCCGCTTTCGTAGAATTCAAGCTGATCGATATCGAACACTTCACGCCACATGTCGTTCAGATCGCCGTTCTTTTTCGATCCGAGCAGCCAGTGGATGCAATTTTCGAATGTGTATCCCTGCCTTTTCCAGGCAGTTGCCAGGCCGCCCGGAATGCTGTGCGTCTCGAAGATTTCCGTCTTGAATCCTCTTTTCCTCGCATAGACGCCGGCGCATAGTCCGGCAATTCCTGCGCCGATTATGGCCACCCTGCGTTCTGCAACCATACCCCTCCCTCCTGGCTCAAGTGAAATTCTTAGGATATTGTATACCAGTATACCGGAGGGCAGGAGGTACTTATTCCTCGAGAAGCTTTTTCATTTCGATGCGAAGCTTCTTCATTCCCGCCGCCACTGCGGGAATTTCGCTCTGATAACCCATTCTTGGGGTCACCCGCTGGACATGAGTGAGAAGTTTCTCCAGCTCAGCGGCTTGAAGCTCCATTATCTCGATGAGTTCGTCAACGATGCCGGCCAGTTTTTTCAGGTCCATAACTGTCCTCGTTAGTTGCTCCGTCCGCGGTATTGTTAGCAACTGATGTGCCACAAGCCCCGGTGAAAGCAGAACCGGGCTCGGTTGGCTCGATCCGAAGACGCGTATGGATGAAGATCTCGCACAAATGAAGACATTCACGGAGAGCAGTCGGTGTTCGGGATAAAGATTCAGGGCGATTTTCCTCACTCCCGTGAGAGGGCCGGCAGTCGAACGGGTGAAAGCGCCTACTTGATTTCGACCAGAACTTGTCCTTTGGACACTTTCTGGCCTTTCGAGACACGGACGGCTTTGACTGTGCCGTCCATGGAGGACGTGATGCGATTGAGCATCTTCATGGCCTCGAGGGTAATTACAGTGTCGCCCTTCTTCACCGCGGTTCCGGCGGCGGCTTCGATCGTTGCCACGACGCCCGGAATTACCGCCCTGACGACCCGTGGATCTTTTCTTTCGTACGGCTTGCGGCGCGCAAATTTCGCGGTGAGATTTGTTTCGAAAACGCCGTTTTCCAGCGAAATCCGGCTGAGTCTCTCCTGTTCGCTCACAGCGGTTCTCCTCTGACTAGAATGGCGGAATGCCGTGTTTCCTTGCCGGACGCATCTCTTCCTTGTCGCGCGCCAGCTTCAGTGCATGCCCGATATAGGCGCGTGTCTCTTCCGGGGCAATGACCGCATCTACATAGCCGCTCGAGGCTGCAACATATGGATTGGCGAACTTGTCCGTGTACTCCTTGACCTTCAGTTTGCGCATCTCCTCCGGATTCTTCGCAGCCATGATTTCATTGCGAAAGATGATGTTGGCGGCACCTTCCGGGCCCATTACGGCGATTTCGGCCGTCGGCCAGGCAAAGACGAGATCGGCGCGCAGGTGGTGCGAGCACATCGCGATGTAACCTCCCCCGTATGCTTTACGCAAAATCAGTGTAATTTTCGGCACGCTGGCTTCGCTGTAGGCATAGAGCACCTTCGCTCCGTGGCGTATGACGCCGCCATGTTCCTGATCGGAACCCGGCAGGTATCCGGGAATATCAACCAGTGTCAGCAGCGGAATGTTGAAGGCATCGCAGAAGCGGACGAAGCGGGCGATCTTGTCCGACGCATCGATATCCAGAACTCCGGCGAGCACGAGCGACTGGTTGCCGACAATTCCCACGGTTTCCCCATTGATGCGACTGAAGCCCGTGATGGCATTGGGTGCGAAGAGTTCCTGAACTTCAAAGAAATCGGAGTCGTCGACAATGGCGCGCACGATATCACGCATGTCAAACGGCACCTTCGAATCCTGCGGGATCAGGTTCTGTATCGTATAGGTTTCCCTGGGGCTCCTGGGGTCTGTGACGGGCGCTTTCTGCCTGTTGCTGCTGGGAAGGAAGCTGATCAGCCGGCGGATCTGGTCGAAACATTCCGGTTCGCTGTTGGCGAAGAAGTGTGCATTACCGGCGGTCTCGACCTGGACGCGGGCTCCGCCGAGCTCTTCCATCGATATTTCCTCGCCAAGCACCGTCTTCACTACTTCAGGACCGGTTATGAACATCTTGGAAATCTGGTTAACGACGAAAACGAAGTCAGTCAAGGCAGGCGAATATACCGCGCCCCCTGCGCATGGACCGAGTATCACGGAAATCTGGGGAACCACGCCGGAAGCCATGGTGTTCCGATAGAAGATCTCGCCATACCCGGCCAGAGAATTCACTCCCTCCTGGATGCGAGCGCCCCCCGAGTCATTGATGCCGACTACCGGAATTCCCATCTTGACGGCATGATCCATGATCTTGGTTATCTTGCGGGCATGCATCAACCCGAGAGAACCGCCGGCAACGGTGAAGTCCTGTGCATACACGCATACGAGGCGTCCCGCAATCGTTCCGGATCCAGTGATGACGCCGTCGGCAGCCAATTCCTTGTCGCTCATACCGAAATCCTTGCAGTTGTGTTCGACAAAGAGATCGTATTCGTGGAATGAGTTCTCGTCGAGCAATGCCGCGATCCGCTCGCGAGCCGTCATCTTTCCGACAGCCTTCTGTTTGTCAATAGCCTTATCGCCGCCCCCCTTGGTGACGATCGACTTTCGGCTGAAGAATTGTGAAATCCTTCCCATTAGCGTCATAGTTCACCTTTCCACACTCTCAACGTACGACGAGCCTCAGAGGGGGAAGAGTGTAGCAGAAAAAAGGTACAAAGGGCTCGGATTTCGCACACTGCTGAACATTGCCGGCGGATTCTGAAGCTTGTTTGCCATGCGTGCTACAATAGGGATTCCGCATCGGCTCTAATCGAATACTGGAGATCCCATTTGCCCGTGGATCTATACAGTGGGAGGAATGCGCATTTTCACCGAGGGGTAGCATCCAGACATGAGACTTGAAGTCACGCCCAAATCGACCCAGACATTGTATCCGACCGATATTCTCTTTCAGACATCATTCTGGGGACGGGTAAAAAGCAGACTCGGGTGGAGTGTCGCGGCATTTGACCTGGCACTCCCTGCTTCCGAAGGAGACGTCTTGGTATTAACAAAACGCCTGGACGAAGAATCATCCATGGTTTATGTCCCGCAGGGACCGGAGATAGGGCCGGATTCTGAGAGTTACGGCGTCTTTCTGGAAACGCTGTCCGAATCGATCTCAAGTCATCTGGAATCGTCAGCGGTTTTCATCAGATATGATCTGCCCTGGAACGATCCGTATGCGTTGGACGAAACCGGCGGCTCACCTTATGACCTGAAGCGACCTGAGAACCGGCTTCGGGAGATCCGGATGAATTATTCAACCAGGTGCTGGAATTTGAGAAAAGCGCCCTATGATCTGACCGTCGCCGATTCGCTCGTTGTCGATATCACAGGCACAGAGGAAGAAATCCTCGGCAGGATGAAACCGAAGACCAGGTACAACATTCATCTCTCCGCCCGGAAAGGAGTGCGTGTGATCGAAGCCGACGCTTCGGCTCTGCCGGTATTCTATGACCTGTACCGTCAGACAGCGGCACGAAACGGGTTCCCTTCGTGCGACTACAGACATTTCTCCGCTCTTTTCGAGACTAAAGTCACAGCGGCGAATTCGCCCGGGCTCTTTTTCTATCTTGCCATTCACAAGAAGGATGCGCTTGCCGGGGCCATCATCGCCATCTCAGGTAAAAGAGCGACCTATCTTTTCGGCGCATCGGCGAATCACTCCCGAAATCTGATGAGTTCGTATGCGGTTCAGTGGCATGCAATCAGAAATGCACGCGATCAGCACTGCTCCGTGTATGACATGGGAGCAGTCTCGCCGTATCGTGACCCAGATCACCCGTTCTTCGGAATGTACAGATTCAAAACAGGTTTTGGCGGCCATATCGAGCACCGGGTCGGATCGTGGGATTACCCGCTCAACCAGGAGAAATACGACAGCATACGCAATAGAGAAATGCTCAGAAGCTTTCTTATGTGGTAAGGTGCGCACGCCGAATTTGATTCAAAATTCCTCCATCCTTTGGATACTGCGACGCAATCCTTCGGATGAGGCGGCTTTCAGTTGCAGAGAAGCCCGATTCCAGTGTCTCCCCGATTGTGATTTTCCCCTACCCGAGAGATTATTTGAACTATTGAAACGAAACCGCTCAGTAGACGACCGCGAGAAGTCGCAGGTTCAACGCTCAGTTCGAAAAAGGGATCTGTCTATGGCTCAGAATCGAAGGCTTCATGAAGCGGAACGGGATGACGCCTGACTGTCACGGGCGCCTGCCGCTGCCCCAGGAGACAGATTCGGGTTGTTCCTGGTTCCCGCTTCGACGGGGGGATCCGATGATGAAAAAGCGGACACTTCACATTACCGAATACGACATGCAGCGGCTCAGAAAGATAATCGGCGATGTGCGGAACTGGGACCGGAGAGACCGGGAGTACCTCGACTACCTTGAGAAGGAACTCGATGACGCAGTGCTGGTCCCTTCAGATCAGATGCCGGTAGATTTCGTGACACTGAATACCCGAATGCGAGTAAGGGATCTGGATTCCAATGACGAAGAATCGATCCAGCTGGTATTCCCTTCTGACGCCAATTTCCGGGAAGGGAAGATTTCAATCCTGACTCCCGTCGGCACGGCACTTATCGGTTACCGTGCAGGAGATACGGTCGAATGGAGAATCCCTTCCGGAACCAGGCGTCTGCGCATCGAAGAAATAATTTACCAGCCTGAAGCAGAGGGCTTGTTCTGAATAGTCAGGGAGGTTGTATGCAGGGAATTGCCGGGTTGCTCGGAGAGACACCGGTCTTCTCAAAATTTGACAAATGGTCATTGCAGTATATGGCCGGCCTGGCTGAGAGGAAGGAATACAAAGCCGGGGAATGGCTCTTTCGCGAGTTTGCGCCGAGAGAGTGGTTCGGCGTCATTGAACGGGGCGATGTCAGGATAGTGCGTGGCCCCGACGATCACCATACCCTGCTCGCAGTGCTCGGAAGAGGGGGTATCCTTTCAGAAAGCATCCTGCTCAGCAATCGCAATCATTCCACGGGCGCCTATACCCGGGAGGGAGCAGTCGTCGCCCGGTTTTTCCGTGAAGCAATGGAGAAGGCCAGAAAGGAACGGCCTGACCTGCATTACAGGATTCTGGCCTGCATCGCGCAAGCTGCAGCCGAAAGGCTCCGCTATGCAGCCGACTGCCTGACACCCGAAGACCAGGAGGTCGCATTCGGCCAGCCGCAGAGCACATGGAGCATCGTAAATCAGTGATCTCTTCGCGCCGGCGCACAAATCTAAATTATTACGCCGGCCTGGATTCTCGCGACTTCCAAAGATGTCGGATCTATCTGAGGATGGATCTGCAGGACGCGGGGATTCTTGCGCATATCAGGAGGCACGTCCGCTCTTACAGCGGGGCCCACCAGATAGCAATCATACTCAGACTTCTCCAGCAGCTCTCTGAAACCGTTCATGCCGCGGACAGGTTTCGGAGAAATCCGGAATTTATCCGGATCAACCAGCTTGCACAAATGGGCGATTATGAATCTCACCCTGTGCGAAGGCTGCGGCACATGAACATATGCAACTGAAGATCCGGGTTTGATTGTTTCGAGCATTTTCACAGTCTGATCCGACATGCGCTCCTCGACTGCTATTACCTCAATTCTCATCTTCGACAGGCGCGACTTGACTTCTTCATAGAGGAACTGGTTGACCAGGACCTTCTTTTTGCCGTTTCCTGACCTGACGCTTGCTGTCAGGTTGCTGAACTCTGTTGGTATCACCGGCACCTGCCAGAGTTGAGAAATTTTGTCCGCCATCTGCATTGCGGTCTCTCCATGGCTGTCGACAAAGATCAGGAACGGCTCCTTGCGCTCGTTCTCCTGGGCATACTGGTTGAGGTATCTGGCGAAGGAAGTCGGCGAGATACCCCACCGTCTCGATTTCGTGACCATTTCCTCCGCAAGTTTCCGGCAATTCTTGTGTATCTGTGCCGGAGAAGCGGTAGCGGTGGCGACCACGGTCCCTTTGCCGCGGATCAGCGAGAGCAGCCCCGAGCGTCTCAAAGCCAGATATGCTTTGTGAATCTGGTTGCGGTTGATCCCGGTCTGCTTCTCAATGTCACGGATCGACGGCAGGGTGTCGCCGTGCCGTAACACCCCCATCATTACTGCCAGCTTCACCTGATCCTGTATCTGGTTAGTGATCGGGATAGGACTGTGCTTCTCAATGTAAAACTCCATAATCTCAATTCCTGAATATTGAAGAAACGCCGAAAATTGCGATCAGCTGTTTATAAGGAAATTTCTTTCATAATTCAAGGACTTGTACCTGACATAAAATCTTCCCCTATGGAATATGGGTTCCAGGTGCGGAAACCGGCATTTTTCGGTTATGATGGGGCCCGCATACCAATCAGGGTTGCGCTGGATCTCCCTTCGCGCTTCCACATTGACGGAGGTTCGGCGCGTCAGTACTGACGGCATTCGGAATGGTTGCCTATGAAGGAGTCATCTTATGCCCGCACAAAAAGATGCTGGTAACAAAGAAGCGGCTGCCGGAAAGAGATTGACAAGAAGAGACTTTCTGGTCGCCGGCGGCACGGTTGCCGCCGTTGATGCGTTGATCGCGGCAACACCTGCCAGCGCGATCGCCCCTGCAGCTGGGACCGAAGTTCCGGAATCGAGGGGCTACCTCGTATATGACAGCAGGAAGTGCACCGGTTGCACGACCTGCATGCTGAGCTGTTCGCTGGTTCATTATGGTGTTCAGAACCTCTCACGCGCCCGCATTCAGATCATCCAGGACTCCTTCGGGAAATTCCCGAATGATCTGAAGATGGCGCCCTGCAGACAGTGCAAGGCGCCCGTATGTGTTCAGAGCTGTCCGGTCGGCGCGGCATTCATCGACACGGCAAACGGCAATGTCCGCCGCATCGACAGCAGCAAATGCATCGGATGCAGGACATGCATCAAGATGTGTCCTCAGCAACCGCATCGCACGGTCTGGGTGGTCATTGATGGACAAGGCAAATCGTCCAAGTGTGACCTGTGCATTGACACCCCTTACTGGGAGGAAAAAGGAGGCCCCGGCGGCAAGCAGGCATGTGTCGAGACCTGCCCGATGATGGCGATCAAGTTCGTCAGTGAGATGCCGGACCAGGAAGAGACCGACGGCTATGATGTCAACCTCCGCAACGATCACTGGCTGAACCTGGGCCTGGTGGATAACAGCACCGTTGTTCCTAAGCAGATGCCCGCATGGCCCGACATGGGAGGAGGGGAGTAGCGATGAAAGGCGGATACACCGGTAAAATCCTGAGAGTCAACCTGACAACCAAGACTATTGGCAAGATCGACACGGCGAAATATGAGGAATTCGGCGGAGGCCACGGGATCGGATCCGCCGTCTTCTTCGACCTTGTCGGCGACCAGCTGCCGTTCGAAGCTTTCGATCCCAGGAACCTGATCATCATGATGGCTTCTCCCTTCTCCGGCACGTTCATGCCGGGTTCAGGCAGGTGCGAAGTACAAGGCCTGGGTCCCATGCTCTATCCTGTCGAATGGTTTGGCCACAGCAACTTCGGAGGGCGTTTTACCGCCCAGCTGAAATTCGCCGGATGGGATGGGATCGTTGTTGAAGGCGCCTCTGATGACCCCGTATGGATCAACATAGTCAACGACAAGGTCAGGATCGAAAGCGCAAAAGGGATCTGGGGAATGGATACCTGGGACACCCAGGAAGAGATCTCCAGGCGTGTCATTCCGAGCCTCAAGTATGGCGAGTGGGCGGGACTCGCGGAAGACTGCTACACGACTCAAGTGCCGGCAGTTGTCTGCTGCGGGCCTGCGGGAGAAAACAAGAGCCGGCTCGGCTGCCTGCTGCATGGTCCAGGCTCGCAGGCTGCGCTCTGCGGTTTCGGCGGCGTCTTTGGATCAAAGAACTTGAAGGCTATCAGCGCAATCGGAACGCAGGACGTTCCCATTGCCGACCCGAAGGCGCTCATGGCTGCCAGGCTCTGGTTCCGGCAGTTCCAGTGGAATGTCGACAATCCGCGTGAAGCCGAGAGATTCGGGGTCGGAGGCCCATACAGTCTGATAAGCGGCAGGCCGAGCGGAGGCAATGTGCTCAACCGCGAACTTCCGCTTACGCCGGCGCGCGCCGCCGCCTGCGCTTCCTGTCCGAGAGGCTGCCGCATGAGACTTGCTACCGGCGACAGCAACGAATCGGTCTGCGCGGGAACCATGGTAGTCAACGTACAGGGCTCCCTGAAGTTCACACGGCAGGGGAACGACCTCATGCAGCGCTACGGCCTGGGACACTGGCAGCTGATGCCGCTCATGAGTTATGTTGAAACGCTCGCGAAAGAGGGAGTTCTGGGCAGAGGAAAACAGATCGACACGAATCTCCCGCTCAACCAGCCCGGGACATTTGCATATGCCGAGGCGCTCATACGCCAGATTGCGATGCGCGAAGGAGTGGGCAACGATCTTGCCGAGGGATGCGCGCGCTTCGCACAGAAGATCGGCCGCTACGATAAGGACGTGAACAGCGGCGTGCTGAGTTTGGCCTATTGGGGAACCGCAAACCATTACGATCCGGCGATCGAAGCGGAATGGGGTTTCGGCTCTCTTCTGGGAGAGCGGGATCTCATGCTGCACATGATGTCCAACTATCCGCTCCACTGGATGGCCTGGTCAGGCGATCCTTACCTGTCGGCCGAAGAGGCTGCCAAGCTGTATACCGATGCGATGGTCCCTTACAACGGCGACGTGTTCATGGTCGACCACAGCGACGGACCCACCGGGATCTACTCGGATTCCAAGGTAAAACAGGTCGCATGGATCAAGCACTACGAGAAATTCTGGGTGGGAGCGGGCGGCTTCTGCGGCTGGCGCTGGCCGATGTGTATCACGAACAATACGGCGGACCGGAGAGGACCGACGCCGGAAGCCGAACCGAGGTTCTGGAATGCTGTCACGGGCAACAATCTCACTTTCGCCGATTACATGGAAATAGGACACAAGATCTATACCCTGGATCGCTCGATCTGGGTCTTGCAGGGAAGGCATCGCGATATGGAGGTTTTCCCGGATTACATCTACGACAGACCCAGCGTAGGACACGATATGCCGATGTACATAGACGGCAAGTGGAAATACGACAAGGGCGTCGGCCGTACGCTGGATCGGAAGAAGGTGGAAGAATTCAAAACGAAATTCTACAAATTCGAGGGTTACAATCCCGACAACGGCTACCCGACGCGGGAAACCCTGGAGAAGATGAACCTCAGTAGAGTCGCAGACTTGCTGAAGAGCAGAAACAGACTGGGGTGAAACCGGCAGGAGGATGCAGGCCAGACTGCACCTCCCGCGCTGTCGGTTGACTTCCCGGAGCACATGTCTTATGTAGAGATTCGTTCGATTTGGAGGCTGTTCATGAAACGGATCTCGGCAATACTAGTCATACAGTTTGCGGCGGCACTGGCTCTGTGCTGCCCGCCGGCCGCGTACTCTGCATCCGAACCCGAACTTCAGGCCCTGATCACTCAACTGCAGCAGGGGAATCCCTATGACCGGCAGCGCGCGGCAATAGCACTGGGCAATACGGGTGATGAACGGGCAATCGAACCTTTGATAAAGGCGCTCGACGACGGGGACAACTTTGTCAGGAGCTTTGCTGCCAGAGGATTGGGGAATGCAGGAGACCGCAGGGCGACCCCGGCCCTCATCAGAGTCCTGCAGAAAGACGACCATATCCTGGTGCGGCGCGCGGCGGCACTGGCTCTCGGGGACCTGGGAGACGAGAGTGCGCTCGACGCTTTAACAAAAGCTCTCGCAGATGAACACTTCCTGGTGCGGCGCGCGGCAGCGCTTGCCCTCGGGGAAATTGGAGACGCGAGGGCCGTCGACGCACTGGTAGAGGCGCTGAAAGACGAAGACAGCTATATTCGAAACAGTGCGGCGGCCGCTCTCGAGAAGATCGGATGGAGTTCCGATACTCCCGGTACTTAAGTCCCGGTTCACAACCTCACCGGATGAACTCACCGGCCGCCTCCTGCCCACGACCCAACACATTTCCAAAGCTCCGTTCCAAACAGCTTGTTGTGCTACGAAATCCCTCCGAGCTGCAGTGCTGATCTCTGGTATCGAGGTTGCATAAAGAGGAGCTATTGAAATCCTTCTGCGCGAGGAGAGATTGCGCCCCCCTGCTAGATATTCCGATGTGGTACCAATCGAAGAAGAACCCATGGCCGGCCGCCTCATACATCGCTGTAATCATGCGCTATGCGTGGGCCAATAAGGGGCTCCTGTTTGCAACCATCTTCATGGGCGCCATCGGTTTCGGCGCCACCTTCATATTTCCTGCACTCGTAGGTTCGCTCATCGACAACGTGATCCAGCCGCGTCCGGTCAATGGAATAATGCCGACGTCAGCCGAACGACTCCACCACCTGTGGGTACTGACGGGCATCGGTGTCATCACAGCCCTGCTCTTTGGAATCGCCGGCTATGGCCGCGGCCACTTCAACATGAAGCTGGGCTACAAAATTGCCTTGATGATTCGCGGAGATCTGTTTGCCCACCTGCAGAGGCTGTCACTGCAGTTCTATTCACGACAGCGTACGGGAGGCATTGTCTGGCGGCTGATGCAGGAAGTGCACGGAGTAAACGGCCTTATCAATTCCGGGGTCATTCTCTTTTTCCTGGATATTTCGCAGGTCAGCGTAGCACTCTTCCTGCTCTTCAGAATCTCGTGGCCCCTGACTGCAGCCATCCTGTGTGTGCTCCCCTTGTACGTACTGACGTTCAAGACGCTCAATCCGCGGGTGCGGCAGGCAAGCGAGCAGATGAACCATCACTTCGGAAAGATCACGGGAAAGGTGACTGAACGACTGGGAGCCATTTCCCTGATCAAGAGCTTTGCCGCGGAGGAACGGGAATGCAGGGAATTCAAGTCGGACAACGATGAGCACTACTGCCACATTGTTCATCAGAGCCACGCCGGTCACCTTATGGGAGCTGTCAGCGACATCCTGGTGAGTCTCGGAACCTGCATCGTGTTAGGCTTCGGCGGCTATCTGGCGCTCGAGGTTAACCACAATATAACGGCAGGCGATATCACGCGATTTCTGGGATACGTCGGCGTTCTCTACGGGCCTTTGAAACGGCTCGCCGACCTGAATCTGGTGTTCCAGAACAGCATGACGTCAATACGACGCGTGTTCAGCGTACTGGAGATCAAGCCGCAGATCCTCGAAAAACCGGATGCTGTCGAGATGCCTCCTCAATATGGTGAGGTATGCTTCGAAGACGTTCGTTTCCATTACGAAACACCTTCGCAGGAAAACTCCATCAGGCTGGATCAGGATGAAGCGGAGCCGGCGCCGCCACCGCAGCAATGTCCGGCACACTGGGTGCTCGACGGGATCTCATTTTCAATAGAGCCGGGCGAGCGGGTCGCTTTGGTGGGCCCGTCCGGCTGCGGCAAGACGACAATCGCGCTCCTGTTGCCGCGATTGTACGAAGTGGTCGAAGGGAGAATCCTGGTCGACGGCATCGACGTGCGCGACTACAGAATCAAAGCTCTCCGGAATGCGATATCCATCGTCCAGCAGGATTCCATAATCCTCGGCGGCACCGTCCGTGAGAACCTGCTCTACGGGTGCCCTGATGCGAGCGAAGAACGGCTTATCGATGCGTCCAAAGCAGCCAATGCGCACGAATTCATCAGTTCATTTCCGAACGGATACGACACCATGCTCGGAGAAAGAGGTGTGAATCTCTCGGGCGGACAGAGACAACGGATATCGATTGCCCGTTCGCTGCTCCGCGATCCGCGAATCCTGGTTCTGGACGAGGCCACCAGCGCCCTCGACGGCGAGAGCGAAGCTCTTGTTCAACAGGCTCTCGATCGCCTCATGAGCGGGCGGACCTGCCTGATCATAGCGCATCGTCTCAGCACTGTGCGCAATGCCGACCGGATTCTCGCAGTTCGGCAGGGGAAGATCGTCGAAGCGGGAAATCATGAAGAACTCCTGGCACGCAACGGACTCTATGCGCGATTGGCCAGGGCTCAGCCCGTCTGCGTCTGAGCTGGATTTTTCGTCGGCTCCGCTCTCCAGACTTTTAGTAGGCCGTGAAGGAGAGCCCTAGGATGGACAGATCGATACTTCTGCCCGTACCGGATGGTTCGCATTCAAGAACCGCTTCCTTGATCTGCGCCAAACCGGCCGTTGCCGGTAAAACCACCCGTATCTCTCTCCACTCGTCCCCGGTTGGATCGAGCTTCAGATACACTTCGATCGGAAGACGCGATGTTGCTGCTGATTCGAAAGGTTTGAGCTGTATTTTAGCGCGTGAAAGAGGCTCGCTGGTCCGATACCGGAAACTCAGCACCCCGTTGGAGAGATTCATGGCGCTTTCCGGCCGCGACACGAAAGCTACTCCCACCTGTCCTGCCGGCACGCCTTTCACACTGAATCCGCCTGCGCTGCGCTGCGATTCCAGACTGGTTCCGCCTGAGTCCCACGCGAAAGAGTCGGCGTCAGCGAGCAGGTTCGTGTCTTTTCCCTTCCGGTAAATCTCCCGCAGGCGGCCATGAAGTCCCTTGAATTCCAGATACCGCATCATGTTCTCCTGCCCGGTCCCGAGCAATCCCAGGATCAGCGACAGCGTGTGAGCGGATGTCTGTATCCGTACAGGTTCGTTTTTCAGCACATCGAATCCTTCCCATGGGCCGTGACTGGTCAGCAGCGATGATATTGTGACCCAGTTCTCGGCCAAAAAGCGTTCTACTGCAGCAGGAGCAACGGCGTACGCTACTCCGAGCGTGTAAAGTGAAGCCACAGTAGTGATCCGAGGCTCTGCATTGACGGCAATCTCCGGAATTCCGACATCACCCGTGTAGCGTGGACCCTCACCGATGTAACACTCAGAAAGAAATCCGGGAAGATTGTGCCGGCGGGCGTAATCAATCTGGGCGCGCACGACATTCTTCATCAACAAATGCCAGCTGCGGTAGCCGCCATCGGCCACCGAAAGACCAAGGCCGAGCGCCTGAAAGGCCGAACCGTCCCACGGCGCCAGCACATACACGTCGCGGCCGTTTCCCATCCGGTATGGCTTAATCGCAAAGCCAAGGTTTGCAAATGCGTCCACCGGCAGGCCGAATCGCATGACTGCAAAGGCGGTCGGCCCTCGGAATTCATTGACCATGTAGTCCATGTGACCCGGTTGCAGATTACCTTCACCGTCCTCCCAGCCGAAATACCGGTTTCTCGAAGCATCCCAGCCGAAAAAGAACCGGCCGGTCACGGAATCAAAAAGAAAAGAGTACCCTTCCTGCTGGTTGTCGAGGAACCGCTCCATCGCCTGGCGCAGCTTGATGATTGCCGGATTGTCTCGAACCTCAGGTGCGAGCAGCGCGCCGATTGCAGTCGCAATCGATGTGGAGAGGTTAACGTTGTCGCCGAAAACTATTGCGACCGTCCGCCGGTCGAGTATCCCCATCACCGCAGCCCTGGTAGCATCGTCGGCGAAAGGGGCAAGAGGCCCGGTGAAGAATGCCGCGCCGTACCCTTCATCCCGCCTTATCGACGCTTCCCTCCTGTTGAGCGGATCCAGCCATCCTTTCCGGATCAAGGCTCGCCATATTGCTATGCCTTTCCGCTTCCCGAAGGTTTCGGTAAATTTCGCCTTATCGACGGTCCAGGCGAGGGGTCCCATACGCCTGCCAGGTTCAAGATCGAGAAAATTCGTGAGAAGCCCCATTGACCCAGCTTGCGGATTCCGCTGATCCTGTAGAAGACTCCGCACAACCTGCTGCAGATTTTCGAGCGCTTCTTCATGCGAGAGATATGGAGAGTCGGCCTTGCCCGCTATCACGTTGGCGAGCACTTCCACCCACTCACCGATGGCTGTCAGCTGCGTGAACGATCTCAACCCAAGCCCCTGGTCCGGCTGGTTGTTCCACCCTTCCACCGGATATCCGGAAGACTCGTCCCTCGTGCCGCTTTTCGGGGAAACATAGCGCATCGCGTTATCCAATAAGGCCCGAGCGTGCCGGTGCTGCAGATCGACGGTGGCGAAAGAGCTGCGGGGCACACTGGTCACTGCTGTCCCTGCCGGAGCCGCCTGAATTGACATACCTATTCCTGTGAGAATCAAAGCCAGCCATACTGCAAGGCTGCGGCAACTGCAGCCGCCGTATGGTATCAACATCAATACTCTTCGACGCATGGAGTCTTCTGTCATGGCAAACCCTGAGAACGCAGCAGACTCTCGGCGGCGGGATCTTCCCGGACGGTTTTCCGGTTCCACACAACGCCTGCAGGAGCCAGTGCAAAGGGAGCCTCGTCCCGGGAAGAGGCAATCATCCGGTTGCTCTCAAGCCGCAGTCCGTAGACTCCTTCGAGCAGTTGCCGGAACATCCATCCCGCCGCGCCTGTATAACCATGCCAACCCATCCGGCCGGGAACGTGCGCGGTCACGATATCGGCAGCCTGCTTATTAGGCTGACCGCCGTAGACTTCAATTTCGTCGGGTTCTACGTGGGGCAACGGTGAAATCTTATGCCAGAGGCGGAAGGAAGCTGCGGCGTACTTACGAGCACCTTCAACATCTCCCTTGTCCTGGCACTGTCTCGACAGGATCCGTGCGGCGCCGACCAGCCACTGGACACCGTGGCAATACATGCCGTTCTCACGGACTCCTTCCGGATACCGGCTGCTTCGTCCCAGGTAGGGCATGGTATCTTCGCGCAAGGGAGGCCATCCCAAAAGGATGGTATTTCCTTTCTCCAGCGTCGCAATGGCCGTGTCGAACATCTTGCGGCCGCGCCACGGATCAATTCCCGACATAACGGCCCACGCCGCGGTCAGGGCATCGATTTCCCAGACACCGCTGCCGAGCACGCCTATTTCGGTTCCATCATCGTGGATGGCCCGCAGATAACGGTCCCTGCGCCAGGTGCATTGAAGAGCACACTCCAACTGCACTTCCTTATGGACATAATAGCGTATCGTCGCAGCGTCCTCGCGACCTTCCATGAGCGGGATCAGTCTCTTAAGAATGTAGTACAGGAAGAAACCGAGCCAGACGCTTTCCCCCTTCCCTCTGCTGCCGATCTCGTCCAGACCGTCGTTCCAGTCGCCGGCGCCGATCAAGGGCAGACCGTGTGCGCCCATTCTCCTTTTCAGCACGAGGTTTACGGCACGCACACAGTGTCGGTACACGGAATCGGTGCGCGATGAACGAAGCGGGATGAATCCCATTCCGTGTTTTCCGGCCGGGAGCGGAGCCAGGGGCTGTTCCGCGGCGAGATACGGCGCGCCTTCATCGAGAATGGATGTGTCGCCGGTCATTTCAACGTATTCCACTGCCGCCCACGCGAGCCACAGAAGATTGTCGGACGCATAGGTCCGGGCGGCAAACCCGGTGCGGCCGTCCTGCAGCCGATGGAACCAGTGCACCACGTCACCCTCGATGAATTGTTGGGACGCATGCAGCACAATCTGACTGCGCGCAATAAGCGGATCCACCCAGACGAGGTTTACGCAGTCCTGCAGCTGATCGCGAAAGCCGTACGCTCCACTTGCCTGATAGAATCCGCGCCGAGCCCAGATTCGTTCCGCCAGTGTCTGGTATTTCAACCAGTCGGCATACCGGTCCGTCTCCACATGGCCGCTCTCTATCTTCAGTTTCCCGATGAATTGCGCCCACCACTTCCTGGTGGCGGAAAGCGCGGCACACGCCCGCTCCGGATCGCGATACTTCCGGGCAGTCGCCTCGGCCTGCTTCATGTTGTCGGCCTGGCCCAGCACGATGCTGATCGTACAGCTGCTCTCCGGTGGAATCTGCACTGTTGTCAGCAGAGCGGCTACAGGACGATTGTCCGTCCCTTTGCCGCGATACGGCGCGCCTTCATTGATCATGAAAGGATGCGCAACGTCGGTGTCGGGCCCAAAGAACCGGCCGCGGCACGTTTCCACCAATTCGGCTGCGGCGGACATTGCAGCGAAGGCAGGCCCGGTTCGGAATCCGTTCCGTGGATTCTCGAAATACAGCACCTGGTCTTCCACCTCGTAACGCACCTTGAGCGGACCCGCATTTTCCGGCTGATCCGACAGCACAATCTGGAAATACGGTGCGACACGCAGGTTTCGCTCCACTGCACCCAGATTGCGAATCGTCAGCAGATACACACCCGCCGGATCATCGGGCGGGACAAATGCAGTCAGTTCCGTCGCAAGGCTGCCCCGCTTCATGCGGTACGTGGCGATTCCGTCGACGCCGAATTCAACTTCGTATTGAGCGGCGGGATCGTTCAGCGGATGGTAGGTGGGAGAATACCACTGCATGTCCTCCGGATCGTAAAGGTATATGGTTTCACCCGGCACTTCACGCGTCACGATGTCGGGGCAGTCCGGAGTAAGCCGGTTCTGCTGCGAGTTGCCGCTGGAACTGGTATGCAGTCCCCGATTGGTCACGACCATAACATGGCCGAGGGCATTCGACATCGTATGGTCGTACGGCCGTGGCGTCAGCGGAGTTCGGACCAGCAGTCTCGTCCCGTCACCGCTGTACTCATGATAGGGTTGGGGCGTTCCGGGCAGTATCTCACCATGTCGGACGGGGGGACAGTTCGCGCTCGGGCGAGAGGGCGCAGCATCTTCCGGCGGAATGCCAAGATGGCGAGAAATCAGGCCGGCAGCGCTCCTCCTGCTCGAGGTCAATCCGATCAGAAGCTTCACTTGTCCGGCTTCCCCCGGCTTCAGATTCACGCCGAGCACCAGGCTTCCGATCGGATCAAAGGTCGGATGAAATCCCGTATCGCGTGCCTCTGAGAACGCGAGCGTCTGAAGAATGCGTGGAGATGCCAGGGACTGGGCACGACCGATGAAATCGATTCGTGACGTGAGAAAACCTTCCGGCACCACGTCCGCAGCAAGAATGCCCATCGCCTTGGACTGTTTGTGCCACGCCAGTACCGAATGCAGACCGGCAACATATTCCATCTCAGGGTACAGCCGATTGTACTGAGTGTGGCCGCGGTCGGATTCCGGTCGATTCAGCACCCACTCCAGATAAGGAACCAGTCTCAGCTGTCGCTCCCTGGCGGTCAGGTTCTCGACCAGTATCGTCCAGAGTTCGGCAGGATCATCGCCGGCAATGGAAATGTCGACTGTGGTCCTGATGCCGTTGCCGCAGCTCGTGAGTCTTAACCTCCCGTCATGATGCTCAATTACGGGAGAGACGCATGTCCGCCGCGGAAAGTGGCCGAGTACGGGCCAGGTTTGAGCCTCATCGTCTTCACGGCATGACGAATCGACAAGAAACAAGGCTCTTCCGGCCGGATCGAGCACGTCGTATGACCGGCGGCTCACATCATATCCCTTGTCGGTTACGCTGCTGAACATCTCTCCATTCGGTTTCAGTACCGTCTCGTAGCAGGAATTGGAGAGCCTCCACTCCAACGGTTTCCTGCGGCGGACTATGGCGAAAAGAAACGTACAGACGGCGACGGCGATGCAAATTATCAGGAGTCCTTTGCCCGGCGACACACTCAGTCCGGTGCCTGCACCTGCAATCTGAAGCTCTTCCGCACGGCTCCATACAAAATCCCAGTCTTTTCCCCTCGGCAGGTAAAACGGGATCAGAAGGGGAGCCCACGTGGCAAAACGCCTTACTCCTTCAGGGATGCACTGCGCGGTTGCGGCCGCAGGGCCAAGGAAGCGTGCGAGTTTCCGGTCCAGTCTGTCCATACCAAGAAAACTCAGGTTCACAAGCGTCGCTACCCGCAGTCCCATGTGGTCGAGCCAGATCAGAACTCGTATGGAATTGTAGGCCAGGATGGATATGAAAACCCCCAGGCTCCAGTCATGGAAGGCATCAGGGCTCAAGGTGAAGTAGTTGAATGCAGCAATCAGGGTTCGTACCGCGCCATCCTGGTTATACCAGGTCGGATCGGCCATCGGTCGAAGGAAGGTGAAGATTATCGGCGCCATCCATAAGCCCCATCGAAAAACCTGGATCGTGCTTTGGCCCAGCTGCAGCAGGCCCAGCCCTGTAAACAGGCCGGATACCGGAGCCCTGTCCTTGCGGAAAAACGCGGACATGAACGTCCCGTTGATTGCGAAAAGCCAGGCAGGGATCGCCCAGCTGAGAACGCCCATCAGGGATTCGCTGAACAGCAGCTTGACGCCGCCCGTTACTGCGCCGAGATGAACGTAGCCCCATTTGCTCAACAGCAGATGGGAGCCATACGGCTGCGGCGCCAGTCCGGATCCGAGGTACTGCTGAAATTTGCTGACTACCACCGATACCTGGGCCGAATCGAAGTAGAAGCCGAAACCCGCACCTATCACAATTCCAAACAAGGCGTGGACTAAGTAGAGACGCCAGGTCTGGATTCCGCCGCGGCGACGCAGAGCGTGGAGCAGGTCACGAAGCAGGGTGATTCCCGTGGAAGCGGCAAAGCCGACCAGAATCCCGAAGGCAACCCGATGCGGAGTCGACTGTACAGCCGTCGCATGGCCTAAGGCGAATCCCAATCCTGATCCCACCACGGCGCCGCGTAGATAGAACCATGGATCAAGAACGCCCCGCACCAGCCGACGGAAGAACCCCTGGGTCCCGTCAAACGTCTCGATTACGGTCTTGGCAAACGGGAAAGCCATCGCCCCGACGAGCATTGCCGTTACGAGGGGATAAGTCGCGACACTCTCATAGAAGAAGGGAGCGCGGCTCAATAATCCAATCCCGGAGATAAGACCGATGAAGACTCCGCCGAAAACCATTCCCTTCTTCATTCCGGTCAGGGTGTGTTGCGCCATTCCTGACGACGGGTCTTTGCGGCCAAGGGCGCTGAGAAGAATTCCGGTGATCAGGTAAATCTCGGCCCAGAGAGCGGCCTGTGAGAGGGCGGCGGCAGCCGTCATGACAGACACCTGCGAAACCGGGGAAAGAGAGGACGCAAATGATCCAGAACCGATATCGGCAATCCAGGGAGCGGCCACAACGGCTCCTGCCCCCGCCAACAGCACGAGATGCGCGTTTGTTTCATGGATCATTTTTCGCTGCCTCGCGGCGGACACGGTATTGGCGATCGCCTCGTTGAAACCCCATACGAGGAGCAGCCCCATCGCAGCCTTTAAGGCCGCGGGCCATGCAGCAGAAAGGCCCGACGGTTGCAGCAGCAGCAGACTTCCGAACAGATACGGAGTACCGACGATCATCACTCCGGCAACGGTACCGGAGTGCCTGCCTGAAGTCGCCAGGCAATACAGATTGAAGAGGTGATACACCAGAGCCGCAGCTGCCGCGACGATACTGCTCAGCAGCAGCACCTGCGACCAATCGCCCGGAGCCTGCAGCACGGGGAGCGAGCTGGAAGATACCGTTAGAAGGCCGGTTGCGCTCATGTCGCGGAAGGCCTCGAATGGAGCGAGGTGTTTTCCGCTGAGCCCATACTTCATCCATTCGCTAACAGCTACGGCAGCCAGGCCAAGGACTACGCAACTCCAGCCGGCGTCCGTTCGGCCACTCAGATCGTAGATACCAAGGGCAATGACAATGACAAAGACAACGGATGAACCGAGCACGAAATCCGCCGCAAGTCCGCTCCGCCTGAAATCTCTGGCAGGCCGGCAGCCGGACTGCCGCGCGATGCCCGGACAACGGCCGGGAACAGCCGCCAATCCCGCCACCACGAGTCCCAGGAGGAGAATTGCGCATAACCGGGCGAACGGCATAAGCGAAAACCTGCGCAGCAGCGGCAGACGGGACAGTTCGACGGAGAATGAAAGGGTCCCGGAGACCGGAGGGCCGTCACCGGATCGTACCACCAAAACGACACCTTCTTTCAATGTGCCGATAGCATCCCAGTCCAGCTGATGCTCGGTTTCGCTCCAGCCATCGTGCACTTGTAACGGGATGCGCTGCATGCCGTGTGTTCCCTTCAGTTCGAAAGCCACATCAAGATCCGGATCGGCTGCACCGGCGGAGAGAAGCCGGATCCGGGCGACATCCGGTGTATTTTCATGGAGAGAAGTGCCGAATCCGCTGATCCACACCCCGGCATAGGTTCCGGGCGAAACGGTGTACTCGAACTGCATTGCGCGGTTTCGGGTGCCGGAGAGAATGCCGGAGGCTTCTCCTATAGTGAAGGTTCCCTTCTGTTCGGCATCGATCAGGTTGAAGGTCTCATCGGCGGCGCGGATATCGGCCGCGTAGACGCGTGCTCCCGGTAAAACCATCAGAAATACCAGGATGGTCACAATCAAAAGCGGATATGTGGGGAAACGCATTCCGGGGGGTTCCCACTCCTTTTCTGCTTCGGGATTTCGTTGATTCAGTTACTTGTATTCAGGCCGGACCGTGCTGCTGAGATGGGGAAAATACTGCCGTGGCTGTACAGCTTTCTTCTTGATCCTCCAGAGGCTGTGCGCGAACAGATCGCCCGGGATGGTGTGTACCGTAAACCCGTGCAAGTAACCGCGAAAGCAAGTTATCGAATCGGCGGCGGATCGTCAAGAGGGACTCTCGCGCGGGAAAAATATGTGGCTCCGGCACCGGAATTACGCTATACAAGGAGTCAATAACAACTAAGTTGTTCGGTTCGAAATCAACATCGCGGTACGAGTCTGTGAGAGGGAAATTGATATGCCTGAAGACTACAGGCCCTGGACATGGAAACCGCCCGAAGGTGTTTCACCGGTCGATTACGGCGCATCGCGCCAGGATGCCCACGATAAGCTGTCGGGCCAGGCCGTCTTCACGAGGGATCTGGATTTCCCGGGCATGCTGTACGCCAAGATACTCACTTCTCCTTTCGCCCACGCCACAATCGTGAGCGTGGACACGAGCAAAGCCGAGGCGCTCCCAGGGGTCAGGGACGTGCTGAAGTTCACCGATCCCGATATTGCCATCGAAAACTCCACGGGCGGATACTGCTCCAGCGAATACAACATCCTCACACTCCCGGCCACCAGCGATTTCTATCAGCATCCGATGGGAGTGGTTGTCGTAGCCGACAGCGAAGAGATATGCGACCGCGCCCTGAGGCTCATCGAAATCGAGTGGGAAGAGCGCCCTTTTGTTCTTGATATGGAAGAATCGCTAAAACCGGACGCGCCCAGGATCATGCCGGAGATCTTGCGGTTGAACAAGGGTGCGAAGGAGCCCAACACCCTTGCAACCAGAACCACTGAAATCGGAGATGTCGAAAAAGGATTCGCCGAAGCGGACAAAGTAATCGAGTACACGATTACGAGAGCCCCCAACACAGTGGCGGGGGTTGAGGCTATGGCGTGCGTAGTACAGTGGAGAGGGGAATTCCTTGACATCTGGCCCCATCACACGGCGCATATGCAGCCGGTTCTGAGCACTCCAAGTGTTTTGTCCATCGGACTGTCGGGAGTTGCTCTCGGCTATGGCGCCCCGCAGATCACTCCGGGCCCCGAGGCAACGGGAAGGTTCAAGCCTCTCGACCCGATTTGCGACCGCAGCAAGATCACCGTGACGGTTCCCTACCAGGGCGCCTGGTATGGGGGGATCGCGTGGCTGGGATACTCCACGGCGTTCATTCGCATGGCGGCTATCCTGGCCAGGAGAGCGAAAGACCGGCCCGTGAAGCTTCTCTACGATGAGAGCAACTTCTACGTGAACGGAGACGATGCCGGGGTCTATCGATGCAAGGTCGGCGCGAAGAAGGATGGCACAATCACGGCCTGCGACTGGCATGTCGTCGGGCCCTTCGGCGAGTTGCACATCGACAAAACGCATGAGTCGACCGGCATTCCCAATCTGCGCAACACGCAGGAATGGGCTTTGATCAACCACGGGCATCACATCTGCTTCAGGCATGGTGCACACTGCTGCGTTCCTCACAACGTTATGTTCGACCGGGTGGCCGTGGAGTTCGGTCTGGACCCTACGGAAGTCGCACTGAAGAATGACGGCTGCAGAGGACATTACTGGGACTGGGTGACAGAATACCAGAAGGAAAACGGATTCCCTCAGAGGCAGAGCCTGAGGGAGGTCATTGAGAAGGGGAAAAAGGCGATTCAGTGGGACCAGAAATGGCATCCTCCGGGTACAGTGAAACTGCCGAACGGAAGAATGCACGGCCTTGGTTTTGTCTCAATTAATGAATGGAGCTGGATTACGGGAAGGATGTTCGGGTGCCTCATCCTGCGCGACGGGAAGCTCACGATCGTAGGGGTGAGGGCAGATTTCGGGATGGACACCGAGTCAGCCTTCCGCCATTGCGTGGCCGCTGAATCGGGGCTCAGGTCTGACGACATCGTTGTGCAGCAGCAGCGCTCCGATGCGGGTACCTACACGTTCTGGGTTCCCGGTGGGTCGATGGGGATCAGCCAGACCACGCCGCAACTGATACTTGCCGCTCGTGAACTGAAAAAGAAGATTCTGGATTATGCCGTACGTCCGGGCTCCGCGCCGATGCTTCCGGGCATGCCGGGCGGACGGACGATGTTTCCCGGAAAGTCTGCCAACGAGCTCGATGTCAAAGACGGTTTTGTCTTCGAGAAGGCAAACCCATCAAACAGAAAGACGGTAAAGGAAGTTGCAACCCCATTCTGGAATGAAGACCCGGCAATCATCCATCCCGTCGCTCCGGGCGTCACCGGCCTGACCCTGAACGGGAAGCCGCATCCGCAGATGTACATCATGAGCCGGCAGGCGCACTTCCTCGAAGTCGAGGTGGACACGGAAACAGGTGAAGTTGTAGTCACAAATCTGGTATGCGTCAACGACGTGGGCCACCTGTTCAACCGGCGTGGAGCGGAAGCCCAGCAGTACGGCGGCGCGATAATGGGTCTGGGGAGAAGCGCGACGGAAGAGAAAATATACTGTCCGAGAACGGGCGTCGGATTGAATTTCGACAACATCGCCTATCACATAGGGACGATGAACGACTATCCGGCCGTCAAGTGCATCATCAATGAGAGCCATCTTGGCTACTCTTCCTACGGCGCCTGCGGCGTTGGAGAAGACACCGGAGCTTCCCTGTCAGGGATAACGGCAGGAGCGATTTACAATGCCACCGGCAAATGGGCTCTCGATTATCCGCTGACTCCCGATAGAGTCCTCAAGGCTCTCGGGAAAATCTGAACTGATCCTTCAGCCACGAAGACTGTCGCACGCGCGCTCTCGTGGCCATATGTTGTCATCCTGTCCACAGGAGAAAATGCTATGGCGGTCGAAAAGTACGGGCATCTTATCAAACCTCTGGCTATCGGCGAAACGTCGCCTCGGCAAGTAGTGTTGAACGGCAGGGAGCACCTGGAAGGAATGAATCTCACTCTTTCCTGGAGCGTGCATACGGCCACAGGCGATATGCGGGTTGGCAAGGATATGCCTTCACATTCCTATCCGGAATGCCTGCTTTTCGTGGGTCTCGACACGGCCAACGCAACCTATCTCGGAGCGGAGATTGAGTGCTCTCTCGGTCCCGAACACGAAACGTATGTATTCAACGAGCCGACTGCGATCATCATTCCTGCCGGACTGCCTCACGGCCCATTCATCACCAGGAGAATGTACAGTCCCAAAGGATTCGGCCTCTGGTCAGTTCAGCTGGGCATTCAGAGGGCGGAAGACAAAGCTGCACCGGCCGGAGCGAACGGCAGATATGCACACCTTGTCAAATCGCTGAAATCGGGATTGTTCATTCAGCATGGCAGGCCGCGGACCGGGGTCGAGCCAGGTCAGGCAGGGAGACCGGGCCCCGGGAATCCGGATCACCTGGTGTGGATGTCCGGGAAGGACCTGGAGGGACTCGATTTGAGTGTCTTCTGGGGATTCTGCAGCAGCCCGGGAATCTGGCATCGCGGCGCCGGCGCGCACGTGCACCCTTCAGATGAAGTGCTGGTTTATGTGGGAATGGATCCAGGGGATCCAGGCTCTCTGGGCGCGGAAATCGAGATCGATCTCGGAGCCGAACATGAAAGGCACCTGATCAACGCACCTTCTGCGGTCGTATGCCCTGCGGGCGTTCCTCATCTGCCGCAGGTGACCAGGTGGGTCGACAGGCCATTCGGGTTCTTTGCAGTCTGTCTTGCCGCAGAACACGCGACCAAGGCATTTGACTGAAACGTGCAAATCCAGAAAGGTAGACTTAAATGGCGAGCGGAAAATACGAACATCTCTTCAAGCCTCTGAAGATTGCCGAAATGCCCGGTCAAGCCGAGATATTCAAGAATACCGGGAATGCCGACGTCAATCGCTGGCTTAATGGCCGGGACCATCTGGAAGGATTACAGCTCAATTTTTCCTGGGGATTCTACACAGGGCTTGGGGACTGGCATCCCGGCATGGATCCGCATATACATCCCTATCCGGAATGCCTCGTGTTTGTCGGGCTGGATCCGGACAGACCGGAATATCTGGGTGCAAAGATTCAGTACTGTCTCGGTAAGGAATTGGAAATCCACACGTTCGACAGGCCTTCCGTGGTCATAGCGCCTGCCGGCTTCCTCCATTGCCCTTCCGTCACGCTGGACGTGACCAGTCCGATCGGCTACAGCTTTTTCATCATTTCGCTGGGAGCGGATCCCACGACGCGCTGGCTGGGAGACGGAATAACCGAGGAACAGATGAAGCGGATGCAGCCTGCACCGGGAAGCGGCATCAAGCCGCCTATGAACTCTTCATTCGGGCAGAAGAGGATTCACATCTCGGAGGAGACCGTAACGCACGGCCACGTAAACGACAGATTCATAAAACCTTTAATACCGAATACGGTATCCGTACGACCCGTCAACGCGGAAGACAAACTACAGTACGGAGAGATGGTTGAGCAGGGGCGTGTTCCCGGGCCGGGAGCGACGGAAAACGGAGTCTGGATGTTCGGCAAGGACTTGGAAGGGATGAACGTCAACTTCTACTGGGGGATTCACAAAAATCCGGGCCTCTGGGTGCGGGGGCCGGGAAACGGCGCGCATGTGCATCCGAATGACGAGGTCCTGGTATTCGCGGGCACCGACCCAGCCGATATCGACTGCCTTGGAGCAGAGATTCAGATCGATATGGGAGCTGAACACGAAAGGCATGTCATTGATCGGCCGACTGCGGTGGTCGTCCCGGCGGGTCTGCCGCATAATCCGATTGTTACCCGTTGGGTCGACAGGCCTTTCGGATTTCTCCTGATGTCTCTCGGAGCCACGCACCAAACGACCTACGTGGATTAGTCCTGACTTACTCGTTCACAGGGTTGAGAACTGCGATACAATCTCGTGCATGAGAATTCTGGATGACGTGATCGCAACCGGTGAAGGAGTAAGGGCGACGTGGGCCGAAGTGAACCTGAAGCGTCTTGAAGAGAATATGGCCGCGATCAGGGAAAGGGTCGCGCCGGCGAAAGTTATGCTGGTGGCCAAGGCCAACGCATACGGACACGGGCTTGTGGAAGTGTCGAAAGCCCTGGCTGACAAGGCAGATTACATAGGCGTTGCCGTTCTCGAAGAAGGAATCCTGCTGCGCGAATTGGGAATCACGGCTCCGATCATCGTGTTAGGCGGGATATGGAGCGAGCAGATCCATCGCTACCTGCAGCACAATCTCACCCTGACGGCTTCATCGGTGGAACGGCTGGAGCAGATCGATCAGACAGCCGGCCTTATGAAAGTAAAGGCCAAAGTCCATTTGAAGATCGATACCGGGATGGAACGTATCGGGGTTCATTATTACAACGCCCGGGCTCTGCAGGAAGCCGCCTTGAAATGCAGGAATGTCGAGGTCGAAGGGATTTTTTCTCATTTCGCAAACGCCGATGCTGAAAACCTGACCCACGCACGGCTGCAACTGGAGCGTTTCCTGGAAGTCCTGACCTTTTACGAACGCCGCAGCCTGCCCATGCCCATACGCCACATCGCCAATTCGGCCGCAGTGCTTCAGCTTTCCGAGAGCTGCCTTGACATGGTCAGGCCTGGCATTCTCCTGTATGGAGTCTATCCGTCGACGGCGGTTCCGCACAGCATAAAGGTCCGGCCGGCACTAGCATGGAAATCGCGCGTCGTGTATTTCAAGGTGGTCAAAGCCGGACAGCCGGTCAGCTACGGTTCCACATGGCATGCGAATCGTGATGTACGCGTTGTGACAGTCCCGGCAGGCTACGGCGATGGTTTCTTTCGCAGCATGTCGAACCGGGCCAAGGTTATTATTCGCGGAAAACCATACCGCCAGATCGGAACGATCTGCATGGATCAGATGATGGTCAATATTGAAATGGACTCATCCTACAACGGCGATGAAGTCATACTTTTGGGTGAATCGGGAGACGAGCGGATCACCGCTGAAGATCTGGCTGAATGGGCCGGAACGATTCCATATGAGATTCTCACCAATATCAATACGCGGGTGCCCAGAGTATACCTGTAAGTATTTGAAACGGAGACGCCGGCACGGAAGCAGGAATCAATCCGTCCCTGGCGGGACGGGTCTGTAGTCTTCGTTGCCTCGCGGCAATATACGTTTTGCATTCGAATGCGTTCAAGTACACACAGACCACGGCCGCGGTCCGATAGGGACAGAACTATAAAGGATACGCACGGGTGCGGTAGAGTGAATGGACTGCTAAATGGATTCGCGTATCATCGCAGAGAGCTGCTCTGCCGTCTCTGAACACTTCCGGCCGAAATCCGAGATTTTGTCTTTCGTCATTCTGAAGGCCGGCGCCACGAGAGACAGCGTCCCTACAACCTGCCGGGAGGAATTGAACACCGGCGCCGAAATGGCGTTGATTCCTTCTCTGAATTCCTCGAGGTCTACTGCGTAACCGCGTTTGCGAATGGCGGCTAGGTCCTTCAGAAACGCCTCAAGATCGGTAATGGAGTTCTTGGTGAACGCCTGAAGACCTTCGGCTTCTATAATCCTGACAACCTGGCTCTCGGGAAGGAACGCAAGGATCGCTTTACCGTTTGACTTTGTTGTCAGCGAATTCACGGTACCGATCGGAGGAACTACTCGAAGGTCCCCCCTGGATTCCACCGATTCTATGATTACCATCTGGTTCCCGCGCAGAACCGCGAAATTCGCCGTCTCTCCGCTGTAGTCGGACAGATCCTTCAGGAGCGATTTTGCCGTGAATGAGAAGTCCAGATTATCGAGAACGTACTGGCCCAATCCGATGAGCGCCAGCCCAAGCGTGTATTGCTTTGTCAGTTCGTTGCGATCCAGCAGACCGTGATGGCTCAGCGTTACCAGCAGCTTGTGTACACTGCTCTTGTGCCACCCGGTAGCCTCGGCGACTTCGGCGATCGTCATGCCGCGCCCTTTGTATCGCAGCATCGTGAGAATGCGCGCGGCCCTGTCGACGGCCGGGACGATGTACTCGTAGTGTTCGTCGGAATCAGACTTCCTTCTGGAAACCTTTGCGCTCTTTGTAGTTGCCATACTCAAATTACCATAATCGCAATCCAGCGAGAGAACACCGGAACTGCTCTCTCCTGGATAGGAATTCCAAATCGATGTCTACAACACGACTCCGTCAAGCTATTCCTGACGTAACCGCGATTACTGCGATTGACTTGAAGACCGGAGCCGGCTTGGACGGCACAAAACAGGGATTGCCTTTCTGCGCGAACGACGCCGGCAATTTCCAGGCTGGCCGCGATCGATCATACCAAATCATACCCGGTATTTTCTTTCAAAAAGCTCCCTTCCACCGGATACCGTACAAATGTGGCTGAAAGCTCGTCATGCACCAAGCCTGTTCCTGCTCTCAAGCACATCGGCGACATGACGCAGCCCGAGCTTCTGCAAAGTCGCGCGCTTTGGGTATCCGTTCCTGGGGTCCCATCCTTCAAGCTCGTAGAAGGTTGTCTTCCACCGTTCAAACCCGTCTTCATCCAGGTAGAGATCGCTGCAATTCACCCAATCCCATTTCGTACCATCATAGACCGGGATGGAAGGGCTGTTGTGGGCGCTCGATGCTCCCGGTTTGTACATATATCCTGAGAATCTTTCGTTGTCGCGGTTTCTTCCCTGCATCACAAAGATGGCCCGCTTCAGATTCCAGATCTTCCTGCCGATTTCAATCCCGTCGATAAAACTGATCTTCTTTCCGGTGACCGCACTGATGAATTTCGGCTCGGCTTCCGGCGAGGCGCCGCGACGGGCGGGAGCAAGCGGATTGTATGAGTTGCCGAACACCCAGTCACACAGAAGCATCGATTCCTTGTAGAACATCGCGTAGTGCTGGTGCCAGGCCACGAATTTAGCTTTGTGGGCTGAATAGATTCCCGTTTTGTACGCCTGCTCACCCTTCCAGCTGTAATCGAACATGAACGGATCATCGCTGTGGGGCGGGGTAGCGGCGGCAAGCAGTTTCACGTATTGTTCGCAGGACATATCCTTGACAGGGCTGAGCAGCATGTCGTGATTGTTGCAGTCGCGCGAATCGAGCAGTGTGCCGTAAGCCCATTCCACGGTCGGCATCGTCCAGTGATCCACATATCCCCACGCAGGAAAACGGAGAATGCCGTCCGTATCGCTTATTCTTCCGATCTTTTCGGCAAAGCGAACGGTTCCTTCAGCGAGCAGATCTCCGATTCCGATACGCTTGGCGATAGCGGTGGTGAGAATCTCGGCGAATTCCACTCTGTCATAAATGTCCATCGGAAGCGGGTAAGTGTCCACGTTCTTTCCGGGACCGATAACACCCATGTCATACAGTTTCTTGAGATACCAGGCCATTCCCGTCTTTGACGGGACGGTCGGTTGAATTGGATGACCCGGAGGACTTGGGAAACTCATCGATCCCTGGTAACTCATTTCCGAAGCGTTGAGTCCGAACTGCTGAGCCAGATCGGCTCCCTTTTGCCGATCCCGCGTGGCCGACCGCTCGTACGGCGGCGGCACACTGAACCAGACACTTTCGGCGCAGCCGTCTGAGTCAAGGCCATAGACAGAATTTCTCGAGTGACACCCGCGAATGCAACCGAAACAGCCGGATACGCCTGCCTGGATTGTCCTGCCGGGCCCACGCTGCCCTCCGAGGGGGGCTTTGGCACGAAACCATTCCCGGACATCCATGATCGCCCTAGGATCTGCTACTTTCACGCTGCCGCTGCCGACGACTGCAATCGCCTTCAGGTTCTTGGAGCCGAAGACACCGCCGAATCCTCCCTGCCCCGCGCCCGAACCGCCGCCATGTACCAGAGAAGCGATACGAGATCTGTTTTCGCCCGCCGGACCGATGGTGACAATCGCGGGCCGCTGAATGGTGTAGCCACCTCCCAGCTTCTGCCATTCGCTTCCATATCTGACTGAGGCCCTGGAGCTCAGTATCTTCCAGATTTCTTCCTGTGTGTCCCAGGTAGAGAGGCCCCACAGCGGCTTTGCGTCTTCAAGTGTCACCGCATCGTCAACGATGTTTATGTACACAGGAGAACTGGCTTTGCCCTCGATGACGATGCCATCCCATCCGGCAAGTTTCAGACTGGGAGAGAAGCTGCCGCCGAAGTTGCTGTGAGAAAACCAGTTGACTGGCCAGGACTGGGGGGCCAGGCCCGAAACACTGGTGCGTCCGGCGGAGAAGATGCCGGTTGCGGCGAGCGGGCCGGACATCAGAGTGATGACGTTTCTGGGATCAAACGCATCCTGCAGGTCCCAGGTTCCGGGAGCTACGCAGAGTTCCCAGAATATCGCGGCGCCTATACCATAGCCGCCACCGAACTCCTCGTACTTCGAAGTCGGTATAGAACCGATCTGACCACTTGTAAGGTTCACTCTCAGTATTTTGCCGGCATATCCCCCAGTCATTTCTCATCTCCACTGATCAGGGCCGTCAGGTCGGGCTGGCGACATCGCTTTCTCGTATCTGGACTATCTGAAGAGCGTGGGTCCGCGTCACAAACGGGGCGTCCGGGTTTCCGTGGAAGGCTGGGGACCGGAGCCCGATCTCGTGCCTTCGATGGAAACCCGGAACCCGTGGCTAATACCTAACGTAATTGGGAACAAGATTCTTGTATTTCGCGACAAGCTTGTCCCAATTCTTCGGCAGGTTGATCTTCCTGGTAACAAAGCTGTTCTTGAAGCCGCCTGCACTTTGCAGCAGCCCCTGCCATACTCCCGGACCTCCGGCAACGACGAGCATGAAGTCCTCGTTCTGCAGGCCGCGACCTCGCCGGGCGTTGCTTCCCATGATGCCGCCGGCGGTCGGACTGGAACTCTGCTTGATGACGAAATCCTTGACCTGTTGCTTGGTCCAGCTTTCACTCTTGAAGATTTTCGCGTGATCGGGGATTACGATCAGGGCCGAAAGTGCACCCGGCCGCATGCGCGCCAGGCTCTTAGCAAGCCCTTCAGCGTTCGTCTCCGGAGGAACAGTCATCGTATATCGGTTCGGGAAGAAGACTGTGAGGGTATTATCCTCTTTCTTGTACCCTTTACCGACATGATAGGGATCCCACGGGCTTTCTTCCTCATTCTCTCCAAGAACAAGAGAGTATTTGCCCGGATTGCCCAGCGTTCCCATATCTTCGACGCCCTTGCGGGCGCCGCCGATGTTCTTGACGATCAGTCCCACCGCGCGTCCGATGGCAGAGTTGGCGATGTTCCCGGGACTGAGGGCGCCGGAGCTTGAGTTGATGTGGATCTCGTTACGGATTGGACCGTTGATCAGGAAGAACGGGGCCCAGGAACCGGTACTGACTTCAAAGGTGTCAAACCTGGTAGCGGGGTCGGCCAGTGCGTCAACCGCCGCGAGGATCAGGGGCATGTGAGTGGGGAGCGCGCCGGCCATGACTGCGTTGACTGCAATCTTCTCTACGGTAGCTTTTCCTCCACGGGGAATAAGCTTGGCCACCATGTGATTTGCGGGAAGATCCGTCCCGGTCATCATCTCGGCGACAGCAGCTTCTGTCGGAGGAACGATCGGCAGGCCATCACCCCAGCCCTTGCGATAGAAGAATTGGTTTACGTCCTGATACGTTCCCTTAAAAGCGATTCTGGGAGCTTTTTCAGTCTTGACCTGAGGAGATTTCTCTTCCTGGGTCAGAGGTTTCGTCAGTGCTGCAATGATGTCATTCAATGCTCCGTCGATACCGGACTCGATATCGGCTTCAACAGTGGACTCACAAGCGATGGTGGTTCCGACCACTCTCACGCCCGGCATACCTTTACCTGACGCCGCAGAATGGGCGTCTGTCACGAATCCGCGATTAGCCAGTAACACGACCGGCTTTCCAAAGTCCTCGACCGCTACACCGTTGTAGGCGAGGAACTTTGTGCAGGACCCTCAATCGCCCACCATTGCGACGACCGCGTCGACACTCTTGACCCATTCTGTAAACTTGTCTTTTTCCGGAGTCTCAGTCGCGGTGACGTTGGCTTCTCTCAAGTGGAACAGCGACGTCTGGATGGTAGGGAACTTTGTCTTCAGCTTCTTCTCTACCATATTGGCCTGGGGAACGGCGGATCGCTTGAAATTTGCGAACAATCCGATCTTCTTCCCCTCCATGCTGTTTAACCTGGCGGAAATCCCCCTGAGGGGTATGGGATCAACTTCCGCCCATGGACTCAATACCTCATATTGGTATTCAGACGCGTCCTTCGCGACAGCCGTCTCGAAGGGTGCGTGTACGGCCAGGATGGCGAAAGCCACCAGAGCCGCAACGGACAACAGTCGGTACATAGATTCTCCTCCTTGCTCGCTACTGAAGTTCCTCATGGCTGAGGTGTACGACATGGACCGAAGGACCATTCACACCCTGTTTGTATGCCATCTGTTTCATCATGGAACGATATGATGTAACTTCTTGTTTTCGTATGATGCGGTGAGTTCTCTATCTCAGGCCGCGCCTGCGGCCTGAACAGACAATTTAATCTCCCATAATAGACTACGTCGCCTTTGCGAGATCCACTCTAGCCTGAGGAAGAAATCGAGTCAACAAAAATCATGATCCGGTGACAGGTCCTCTGGTGCGCGTTTTTGCTTGACCGGTTCGGAACCCGGAAACTAATATGGTGGCGTATTAAAGACCATATATCCTATACGAGACCTGCACTTTATAAGGTTTAGCTGGAAGTGATGAAATGGTCAACGGGAGGGAATCCGGGAATCAGAGGTCGGCCCGGCGGCGATATGGCGCACGGCGTGAACCTGCCTGTCCACGCCTGCATCATACTGAGTAGAAGCAGTTTTTGGGCAGCTGAGCAGGATGTGGTAAATTCAGTTGTTCCTGGGGACTTCATTCTTTAGATGGCAGGGAAGAAGGAGAATTATGAGAAGCAAGAGTTGGTCTGGATTGTGCGCTCTTTCGATTGCAGGAGCAGTCTTCCTTCTGTTGTTCGGCTCTGCGTCAGGCGCCGACATTGCACGCATCAGCATAGAAGAACTGAAGGAGATGATGGACAAAGGGACGCCCGTAACGATAATAGATGTGCAGCCGAAGGACATCTATGCGGCCGGACACATCAAAGGCGCGATCTCTCTCCCGTACAAGACTCAGATTGAACTTGAGGACGTCTGGTCACTGCCGGAAGATCAGCTGATCGTCACCTACTGCGACTGTGGTCCCGGTGAAGCCGACAGCTCCGACATGGCGGCCCAGTTGGTCAGGTTCGGCTATGAAAACGTGAGAATTCTTAAAGACCCATCGATAAAGGGATGGAAGCAGGCTGGATATCCGATCGAGAAATAGTAAACTCGGTAGAGCCAAGAGGATTTTATGAGACTTAAGAATGTTTACGGTATCTCGATACTGCTGCTGGTGTTGAATGTCCCATTGATGTATTCAGAAAAATCGGGATCCTACGTTGGAGCGACGCAGTGCGAACCCTGTCACAGTGACATCAGCGCCGGTTATCAGACGACACGGCATGCTAAAGCAATCGACAGTCTGAAGAAATCCGGCCAGGAGAACCTGCCGGCGTGCGTGAAGTGTCATGTCACGGGATTTGAGCAGGATGGCGGATTCATCGATTATGACCTGACTCCGGAAATGGCAGGCGTCCAGTGCGAGGCCTGTCACGGTCCCGGCAGCAACCATATTGCGGACCCGACGAGCGACATGATCAAGAATGGCGGTCCTGAACTTTGCAGGCAATGCCACACCGAAAAGCAGGATCCCAAATTCAATTTCGAGGAGAAAGTAAAATACGTGCACGGCACGCCGTTACAGTGACGGCACGGCTGAAAACCGAAGGAGCTTCATATGAGACGAAACAGATTCGTTCAAGCAGCCACTCTGACGGCGGTGTGCCTATTTGCCCTTGCCGTCTCGCTGGCACATTCGCAGTCACAGGAGCAAGTCCTGAAAGCGACCCCGGTCGAATTCGATTTCGGGACGGTCGCTGAAGGCAAACCTGCCGTCGCAACGACAACAATAGAGAACATCGGGAGTGAGCCGGTTGAGATCACCAGCCTGAGGACCAATTGAGCGTGCACAGAGGCTATGCTTGGCAAGCATAGATTGGATCCGAAAGAGAAGACAGAACTCAAGCTCACCTACGACACGGCAGGACGTCCGGGACCCTTCGAGAAGAAGGCGATAGTCAGCACCAATGTAGCCGGTTTCGTCAACGTCGAAATCTTTACCATCAAGGGGGAAGTTCAGGAAGCTCCGGCAGCCAAGATAGCTGTCACTCCGCGCAGGGTAACCCTGCAGGGGGCTGAAAGAGCGGCCGGTAAGAAGCAGGCATTTGCGATCAAGAATGAAGGAACGCTCCCGCTGACAGTCACCGGCATCAGGTCGAAAGACGGCCAGACGGTTTATTTCGACGGCGCCAGCGAAGGGAATATCACGATCGAGGCGGGTCAGACCAGAACGGTCGAGATTCAACTCAAAGGGAAGGAAGGCGAAAAAGCAGAGCGTGATTACGTACTCATCGACTCTGATGCAAAGAACGCCGGAGAATCCGGTTATTTCCTGATCATTCAGTACGGCGCACCCTAGTTCCCGAGGCATCACGCAGATTGCACAGATCGAGATCTGTGCAATCTGCACCGCCACCTCCACTCTTCGTCCCCCCCCACCATCCCTGTCTCAGGATCAGGTGTGCCGGCTGAAATAGAGAGAACAAATCGAGAAGACGAGCATCGCAAAGTACAGATAGAACGGAAACCGGAGAATGTCGATCGGGCTCTTGGGGGCGTTGTAGTTGACGACGTAAATACCCGCCAGGAAAGGGGCGGTGGTGAGCATCGACAGCAAACCGGCCTTTGAAATATCCTGGAACTCCTTCTCGTCATACCAGTTCGAGTCGGCTTCGCGCAGTTTTGTCACCACCCAGTATCCGGCCAGCAGGCAATAGGGGATTAAGGTAAGGACGAAAAGAAACGGGAAAGTGAAGTGGAGCAGCGGGTGGGCCGGCCGGAACAGGAAGGCGGCATTGGTGCATAGGAGGCCGGCAATCCCGCAGAAGATTCCGACCCCGTGGACCATGGCAAGTACAACCTCATCCCTGGCGACGACCTCCTCGTCCCGGATCCTGCGCCCCCGAATGAAGGCTTCCACCAGATTGGCAATGACGACAAGGAAGACTATGCCCCTGGCGGCGGCGATCCTGTAGAGAACACGAAACTCCAGCTCCGCCACCCTGCCACGGTCGTAATCATTCCCGATATCCGACATGGCCGCAAAATCGACGAGACCCCCATACAGGAAATCACGCCCAGGACCAGGGCGGCGACGCCCAGCACGCGTGCTTTACGGAAACACTGGAACTGGACGACAATGGCCACAAATGATGCCATGTGAGCTACAAGAAAGATGAGGAGCCCGAGCCATACGTAATTGGCGAGGGTTTCGTCGAACGGCAGCAGAGTCTCCATGCGGCGCATTTTCGAGCGGAGAAAGCCGAACATGAAGAAGTCGTAGACTAGCCAGCCGATGGAAACGAACGCCAAAAACAGGGCAATCCCATTCGCGATCGGAAATCCTTTCTTCATGGTTCGTTCTCATCGTTGGTCAGATAAAAGACCTCCTCGACACCTTTCCCGAAGAAGCGCGCGATTTTGAACGCCAGGAGCGTCGACGGCACGAATTTCCCTTTCTCAATGGAATGAATTGTAAGCCGCGTGACTCCTACCGCGTTCGCAAGCGCCTGCTGGGAAATCTCACCGTGATCAAAGCGGCAGCGCCGGATGTGGTTTCCAAGTTTCAAAAGAGTTCCTTCTGGCATGTCGGTAGTATATAGCACCGTACCATGTGTATACTATACTATTCACCATGTAATGTCTACTATGCGATGAAACCGGAAATGAGCTGCAGCGAACCTTCTGAATTGAACAGTTCAGCAGGTTCTTTCCGGCGATTTTCTGCGCGTGGACAGGTAAGAGTAAAGAAAACTGATCAAAACGACCCAAAGGAAGCCAATAAGGATACTTATGGCCAGCGTAAGTCCTGCCATCATCAAGGCTGGACCCGCTGACTCCTGCATATAGATCAGGCCAATCATCAGAATGAAAAACGCAAACAACAGTGACCCGTAGACGATCATACTGAATCCGGACCGTATGCGACTGCGGTTGGAGATAATGCCTTCCTCACGAGACAACCAGTAGTAATACAATCCGATGGCCACAATGTACGGGATAATCGTGCCCGGATAAGTCAGTACGGATAAACTGCCGGTCAGCACCCGGCCCAGAATCGTCTGCACGATAAGAAGCACCGCCAGTACCACAGAGTAAGAGAGAACTCGTTTCATTAAAGTCACTCCTCCTCCTGATACTTCACACGGTTTCCTGCAATGCGTCGGAAATCTTCGTCTATACTACAACGAAAGTGCAGCATCTGTATTAAACGGCATTCAACATGGCGTACTATCATTGGGCATCAGAACCAATAACACTGCGCAGGATGGATTATCCGCAAGGTGGACATCCGAAGCCGAACGGTTTCTGGTTCGATGTAGATGAGAGCTGGAAACGATGGTGCAACGCCACGCGGTTCCGTCCTGAAGCGCTGCGCTATCGCCATACAGTGACGATCCTAGACGCATCGCGAGTGCTTTTCCTGCGGAACGCGAGAGACATCGACATGTTTACGCGTCGCTACGGACGTGATCTTTCAGCCAATATCGAGCTTCTCCAGGACACCGAAGACACCGGAACTCTTGCGCGCCGGTACGGGCATGATCTTTTCCGCGATCTTCAGAGGGGATTTTCCAATTACATCATGTGGGCGCAGGTGGCGGAGAGACACAGCGGCATCGTGGTCGATCCGTATTCCCGGGCGAGAAGCAGGACTTACCTCTGGTACTACGGCTGGAACTGCGCAGGCGGGTGTATCTGGGATACAGGCATAATCAGCCTGGGTCCAGCCAGAGCGGATGTTTGACGTTTGGGTTTTCACGAGGAAGATCTCGCACCACGGAAGGATGGATATTCAGGAAAAGGACGGCCCCCCTGGACCGGAGGAGAGAGGCTTGGATCCGGAGAGCCGGGTGAACCGGCTCCCCAGAGGTTTGCATTAGAAGCTGATTCGAATCTTGGCCTGGAACGTCCGGTGGCCGCCTTTGGCATCGATGTAGCCAAAGTCCTCGGCTCCGTTCATGGCAAAATTCGGGTTGTATAACATCGTGAAACGGGCATTACGAATATAGTATCCGTTGGACGGTGTGGGATGGTTCAGTATGTTCTGGGCGTCGACACGAAAGTCGATCTTAGTCCCTTCCGTCATCTGGAATTCTTTACCCATCGCCATATCAAATGTCCAGCGAGCCGGACCGGTCAACATGTTCGGCTGGAAATTGCCGCGTGTTCCCGGTTTTGCATGCTGGAAGATGATTTGTCCGGGTATCGCCGCACCATTCTCATCGAATCCGTCAACCAGCGCAATAGCATTGATCCTCACTCTGCAGGCGTTCTGCAGCTCCGGAGCAATCGTGTCGCACTGCGGATCAGACACCTTCATATATTGGTCTGCGCCGAAATAGTAGCCGGCATCTGCTCCCGGCTCCCACGTAACCTTACCCGATTTCGGATCGAACGGTCCGACACGGTCAACCTGTCCGCCGCCCCACAACCTGTTGGTGCCGGTAACGGAGCCGGGCAGGCCGCTGGTGACGCTCAGGATCCAGCTCATCTGCCAGCCCTCGAGAGCATGTCTCCACACTCCCGGGTTGCGCAGCAAGAATCCCTTGGCACCAAACGGCAGCATGTAGCTGCCATAGGTGGTAAACGAATGCGACCGGTGTGAGCGGGTCAGCTGGTAGTCTTCCGCACGGTCGCGGTGATCCGTATAGCTTCCTCCTACACCGAGGTTTCTGCTCCAGGTATAGGTTGTCTGGAAACTCAGACCGCGGGTCGGCCTCAGGGTCACCTGGGCCTGCATTGAATGGTAGTTTGCATGGTTGTGGTTGCTGACCAGGCTGGCGGTCCTGAACTGCGGATTCGCAGAAATGAAGTTTTCAGGGGCGCCTCCCTGCCTCAGGACCTCGCCTCTAATGCCAGGCGCAGCCCGGAGGTAGCCGTTCGTCGTTGTGAGAATCCGGGCCAGTCCGTTGAAGTCTCCGGTGGCGAGATAGGAGTTTGTAAAGGTGCTCAGCCTCAGCTGATCGCTCCCTGTCGCCTGCACCTGCTCCCCTGTAACGGGATCAGTGATCGTTCCTCTGTAGAGCGCACGGGCCGGGATGATGGAATTGAGCAGTTCCGACTGGCCGCCGTTGCGTGCAGTCTCGAAAGCCTCGAGCAGACCGTTGTTGAAAAGATTCGGCGCGGTAAGGTCGATCGTTCCCAACTGCTTCCGGCTCAACGTGCCGACATACCGGACGTCGACGCTGAGGTTTGAGGTGATGTTGCGCGTCAGCGACAGTGTCAGGTTCTGCACATAGGGATTCCTGATGTTCTGATCCCAGACCGTTATGTCCTGGCTGCGGTCCGTCACTGGACGCACTGCCATTGGAACAGTTCCGGGATTCAGGAACTGCGGAATCGGTATGATGTCAGGAAGGTCGGCCATGTCAAGGTACGGATGATCGTCCGCATCACCTATGTACTCATGTGAGTAGGTCATACCGGTCACCCGCGCCATGATGGCCGCGAATTCATCAAAGGTTCCCAGGGCGCTGTAGCTCAGCTGATAACCTCCGCGAAGAGTCGTTTTCCCTTTCCCGAACCAGGGGAGCTGGTAGGCAAAACCGATCGCCGGCCCCCAGTTGTTCCTGTCGGGATTGTAAATGTTCAGATGCGGATTGGGCGAATTCTTCCCAACGAAGATCTGCCGCGTCAGCATCCCGTCGGGACCCTCGATTGGAGTCGCAGGCATCCAGTCGGCGAAGCTGTTGCCGGTAATGCTGAACAGCCGGTTAGGGCCCCCATCAAGGGCTGCGGCCTGTCCGGATTCAACCCATGGCACCCCATAGTACTCATACCGGAGTCCCAGGTTGAGTGTCAGGGCATTGGTTACCTTCCAGTCGTCTTTGAGGAAGAAACTGAATTCCCTGTTTCGCAGGTCGACGACCTGGTTCAACTCACCCGCGCTCGAGTCATTCCAGCGATAGGGCTCAGTGTTGTTCGCAACGTAATACCACTGGCGCACGTTGCCGATCGACCCTGCCATATAGGTCATCAGATCATAGGCTCGGGTGAAGTTGCCGGTGGAAGAGTTTCCGTTATCGCTGCCAACCAGTCCTTCCCATCCCGCGATGCCGGAGGGTTGCGAGAAGGTAAGATTTCCGCCCTGGACTGAAGGGAAAGTATTGGCCGAATTGTTGAACTGAGCGGCTCCGTTCTGCTCCTGCCATGACTGCTGGAGGCGCATCTCGAAACCAGCCTTCAGCGAATGGGTGCCCCGGGTCCAAGTCAGGGTGTCGGCAAATGTCCAGCGAGGATCATAGCCGCCGCGACCCGTCGGAAGAGCTCCCCTGCTGCCATAGGGATGGCTGTTGGTCTGCCCGCTGCCGTAGGTATCGGTCGCAAAAGCAAACTGTCCGCGCCCGGCTCCGACGATCAGCGGGAATCCCGCATAGTTCGGGAAATTATCCGTCGGCATCAGTTGATTCAAGATCGCCAGCATCTGGTCTTTCGATGCCGGGTTCTGAAGCGGCTCATTGCTGTGGGTTGAGGTTCGTGAAAGCCCCATGCGGAACTCGTTGAGCAGAGTCGGCTTCAGCGTCGATGTCAGGTTCACTGAAAAGCTCTGGGGATAGCGCGTGGTCGATCCGCTGTAACCGCCGTTTTCCGCAGGCCACATTGCGTAATGAGCATCCCCGTAGTTGCTTTCATAGGTATACCTGCCGCTCAACCTGTGGCTGTCGTTCAGGTTGTGATCGATCTTGATGTTGATGGCCTTACGGAGATTGTCTTCACCGCTGCCGTACACGGTATCGCTCCCCTTCAGGGTGCGAACCCACCGGTATCCTGCAACGTTCAATCCGTCCCCGATATCCCAGTTGTTGGCTTCCGGCATCAGATTAGTGAAACGCTCAATAAAACCTGAGGTATCGTACTGAGTCCTGTATTGATCCCAGGCCGAATCCGGCTCAAGTCCGCGATTGGGTGCACCGAAATCATACTGAGAGCAATTGACCGGATCGTTATTTATCTGGGCGATCGCCTCGGGGGTAAGCTGACCGAGAACGCTGCGGAACTGGAGCTGCCCGTCATAGGCAGTGCCATCAGCCCAGGTAGTCGGGGTAAGCGGATCGCCGAGTGTGTCGACTACCCGACGGATCTGGCTCCCCTCCGGTCCAGTGACAACGTTCATGTACTGGGCGTTGGCATTATTCCAGCCCTCAAAATAGCGGAAGATCCCTTTTCTGGCGCAGGGCGTCAGAACCGGAACATTGACATTGTCCCTGGACCTTACAATCTGATGATCCCAGCTGACAAAGAAGAAGGTCTTGTTCCTGATGATCGGGCCGCTGCCGGTGAGGGTGTAGTTGTTGAGGTTTCTCCAGTTGGGTTCCACGCCCTCCCGGTTGTTACCCCACTCGTTTGCATCCAGAGCCGAATTCTGGATGTTCCATACGCCCGATCCATGGTAGGCATTGGATCCGGATTTGGTGATGATCTGCACCTGTCCTGCGCCGCGTCCAAGCTCGGCGTCAACCGGCGACAGAATCATCTTGAACTCTCCGACCATTTCCGGATTGATGCGCTGAGGTGAAACGATACCGGATCTATATCGAACATCGTTGACGGTGACCCCATCGCGCTGGATGTTGATGTTGCCGGCGGCCACCCCTGCGAAGGTCTGTTCATAGTTTGAGAATATCGGGTCTTCGGACCTGACCACACCGCCCATGATGTTGATCAGCTCCATCACGTCATTGCTCGCCAGGGGCAGTTCCGTGACTGCTTCTTCCTGAAGCACGGTACCGGTCGATGAACTCGATTCAATAATCTGGTCCTGAGCTGTGCTCGTTACTTCCAGTTCTACCGAGGTTCCGGCGACGTTCAGCTCGAAATTCAAACGAGCCTGTCCCCCTACCCCCAGCTTTACATCCGTCCGGGTAAGGGTCTGGAATCCGGGCATCTCGGCCGTGACTTTGTAGAGACCGGGCTGAAGACTGAAGCTGTAGACCCCGGAATCATTCGTTATTGTGGTGCCGACAACGTTCGTCTCCGTGTTTGTTGCAGTGACAGTGGCACCGGGCAGCACTCCTTTTGAACTGTCCTGTACGGTTCCGCTCAATGCACTGTTGGAGGATTGACTGAACGCCGGAGCAGTCATGATAAGAAGCGTCATTATCGACAGCGCGATACAAAACTTCTCTCTTAGCTTACTACTTCTGGGCATTTCTAATTCCCCTTGTACAAAAGTCCCTCAAAACCTCCGGCCAGGGCAGGAGGTTTTTCCTGAACAATCATTGCGTTTTGAGAGCCCTTCACTCCCAAAAGCCGTTTTTCCGAAATGAGTCCTTTTCTAAAACATTGGCCCGCACTACGTCGCGCATAAGAGACGTTGTCCGCCCTATGGAGATGCATCTTTTATGCGAGACTGGATCTGTGATACGAGATGCATCCTAAGCGATTCGAACAATTTCAGTCAAGCGAAATTGTCTCGCTCCAGTCCTAAGAAACTTGCTGATCAGATACCTTCTGGTTGCGGTTTGTCCAATGAATGGGAGCCGTACTGCCGGAGGTGAACTGCCTGAAATTGGTCAATAATGCTGCGGTTGCGGCCGTTGCATCCGAACACACGACGTCCCTCTTGACCGGTATCCGGTCAAAGGAACGTCGTGCTCTCGTTTTGAAAACCCTTATTTTTCGTCCTTGATGTAGCGGCCACCCGGCACGGTCGTAAAATGGAAAATCGGCCTGTCGACGCGCTTCAGTATCAGCGGACAATGCCTCATCCCCGCCGGAACAAACAGCAGGGCGCTCCTGTTGATCACCTGCTTTTCGTCTTCGAGCCAGATTTCCAGTTCGCCGCCCAGATCATGAGGATTGTTCGGATCGCTGCCGAAAAACCCGATGATCTCATCGGCATCATGCACATGCGGTTTGTCTTCGAGGGTCGTTGCGGCCTTGACGTACCATGCGGTGTTCATATGGAAGGCGCCTTCGACCACATTCTCGTCCATCCACAGAATCCTCGTCGCGTATTTGGAATACGCTTCCGCGATCTTCTGCTTTTCTTCGGGAACGATCAAGTCCGTGACGACGTATTTGCTATACTTCGATTCAGCCATCTGAGAACCTTTCATCAAAATATGGGCCTGCAACAATCCATAAGCCCAGAGACCGCATACTACAACGAAAGCAAAGAAAGAGTATGCGAAAAATCCGAACTGAGCGGAATCACATTCAGGGCGTCGCCGGCACAGTCTTGCGACCAGCCTGTGAATAGATGATTTTTACCTGTCTTTTCACGGTGGCTGCCTGTTCGGCATCAGGGTGAAGCATGAGGAAGTGCTCCAGTTCACGTACAGCCGATTTCAGATCCTGATTGCGCAGGTAGATGTCAGCCAGTGGCAGTTGCGGATAGGAGAAATGGCCCGGATCCAGAGCGACCGCCTGTTTGAGGTGTTCCTCCGCCTCCCGATACCGGCCGAGATAGTAGTAGCTCAGTCCAACCTGAGAATGTGCCAATGCATCATCAGGCCGCGACTCCACTGCGGCCATGTTCCAAGGCAGCGATTCACGTATCTTTCCCTGCGACAGGAGCGCGCCCCCGAGGTTCACCATCGGCGCGTAACTTTCCGGATCATGCTCCAACGCCTCCCTGAAATACCTTTCGGCCAGTTCGTACTTGCCGGACTGATATGCCATCGTACCAAGTGTATTCCACCCCTCGATGAACTGGGGCGATATTTCCACGCTTTTCTTCAAATGCGCCACAGCGCCTTCGCGGTCTCGCTTCTCGAGTCTTTTGAAGGCCTTCTCGAGCTCCTTGATCGCTTTTACCGAAACCGAAAGCTGCGACGAAGATACTTCCTGGAGCGTTTTTCTCGACCGGTTAGGCTGAAAAGCCACCTCGACGAACACTCTCTTTTTTGAATCTGCAAGACCCGGACTCACTTCGACCGTCTGACGGTGCTCGCCGGCGAAGGCCACATAGACGATGAGGGTAAACATGTCGGGGCGCAGCTTCTTGAACTTGAAGTCACCTGCCGGATCGGCCCGTGTGTGCGCGGCAAAAGGGTTCTTCATACCCTGCAGCAGAATCAGCGGCGGATTATCCCTGGAGAAGCCCTTCTCCCCGTAGCTGATTCTGCCTATCAGCTGATAGGTCTCGCCTGCCATCGCCGGGGCCGACCAATGTGCAAGGAAAGAAAGAGACAAAAGAAGGAAAAGACAGCTTCGCAGCGCTCTCTGATGGACCATGACTCAATTCCAATACAAATTGAAATCTGTCTGTTCCGAAGCTCAGGACCTGTCAACAACCGACTCTTATACGTTTACACTTCATACCTCGGCAGCCTGACGAGCCGGAAGCCTCGTACAGTGCCACCGTTGATGTGCCTGCTCCTGTTTTTGCTTTTTTCCGTTTTTGACTGGTATCACTTTAAACCACAAACCGGACAAATTACAACCATTCCTCCAACATGAGACCGGATGCGCAAGCTCTTTGCAGAAGAGGAGGAGTAGTGCTAGATTGGGACCGTCAGTCTGGCTACACTACCGAAAAAGCATCAAGGGCATTCACGCGAGGACAACGCTATGATCGGGATCATTTCCTATGGCGCGTACGTGCCGCTCCATCGGCTTGGACCGGAGACAAAAGGCTGGGGTTTCCCTCTTGAGAAAGCGGTCGCTTACTATGACGAAGACAGCCTGACGATGGCGGCAGCCGCAGCGCTGGATTGCCTGGGAGACTGTGATCGCAACTCCATCGACGGCCTCTACTTCGCCTCAACGACCTCCCCCTATAAGGAAAAGCTCACCGCTACGACGGTTGCGATGGCGTGCGATCTGCGCAACGACATTGTAACGGTGGATTTCGCCAACTCGCTCAGAGCAGGAACCGCGGCACTCAGGACCGCCATTGATACCGTGAAAGCGGGCTCGGCAGGCAGTGTCCTCGTTGCCGCCGGCGACTGCGGTAGGTTGGGACGGCCACGCGACAGCTTCGATCAGAATAACGGCGACGGTGCAGCCGCATTCATTGTCGGCAACGGAAATCCAATCGCAACAATCGAAGCGGCATACTCGGTTTCCAACGAGATGCTCGATGTCTGGCGCCTTGACGGCAGCAGATATCTTTCCGGCTGGGAAGACCGCTTCATGATGGACGAGGGATACTTCAAGGTCCTTCCCAGGACAGTGGCGGCATTTCTCAAGAAGCTGGACATCTCACCCGCAGAAATCAGCAAAGTGGTGTTCAATGCACCCGACCGCCGTCGTCACGCCGAAATGGCCAGGCGACTCGGGTTTGCGCCTTTCCAGGTGCAGGATCCACTGTTCGGCAAACTCGGTAATACCGGCGCGGCTTTCACCCCGATGCTCCTCGTGGCTGCACTTGAGGAATCCCGGCCGGGGGACACCATCCTGACGGCCGCTTACGGCAACGGTGCCGACCTGCTTCTCCTTAGAGTCACCGACGAAATCGCCGTAATACCGGGAAGGCGCGGAATCAAAAACAATCTCGCCCGAAGGCTGATCATTCCCGAGTACGAGGCCTATCTGGCATTCCGCCACAGGCCGCCCGAAGGGCACTATTATCCGCCGGCACGTCCCTCCGCTTCCGCCATCTGGCGCGAACGTGACCAGATCTTCCGCCTCTATGGCGGAAAATGCACCCGCTGCGGCACGATTCAGTACCCGCCGCAGCGAATCTGCACACGCTGCGGGGCGAAAGACAGCATGGAAAATATCAGGCTGTCCGACAGGCGGGCGGCCGTCTTCACGTACACACTCGACAGGTTGGCCCAGATCCCACCCTTCGATCTGCCCATGGTTGATACGGTCATAGACTTTGAGGGAGGAGGGCGCGGCTGTTTTCAGATGACTGATCGCGATCCGCGGGAAGTGGCGGTGGGGCTCGAAGTCGAAATGACCTTCCGAAAGCTCCACACAGCAGGCGAGATCACCAACTACTACTGGAAGTGCTCACCCGTCCGGAAACCAGGTTCGGCAAAGGAGCAGAAGTGATGGAAAGCCTCAAAGACAAAGTTGCCATCATCGGAATGGGATGCACGAAGTTCGGCGAGAATTGGAATAAGAGCGTCGACGATCTGATCATCGAAGCCGCATATGAAGCTTACCAGGATGCCGGCATCGAGCAGAAGGAAATCCAGGCCGCATGGTTCGGAACGACCCGCCTCATCACGGGAGAGAATTTGGCAGGAGTTCTCAAGTTCGACTACATTCCGGTAACCCGCGTCGAAAATCTCTGCGCGACCGGGTCGGACGCCTTGCGCAATGCCGCATTTGCCGTGGCTGCCGGAGTCTACGACATAGTACTGGCAATCGGCGCTGAGAAGCTGAAGGATGTCGGGATGGGGGGTCTTGACTCCTCTGAAATACAGCCGACATCCCGGGTCGACTATCCCGGCACTCCTCCGGCCCATTTCTTCGCCCGCATGGCCACCCGCTACATGCACGAGTATGGATTGACTGAAGCTGAGCTGAAACAGGCGCTGGCGAAGATTGCGGTGAAAAACCACCACAACGGCTCACTGAACCCCAAGGCTCATTTCCAGCGCGAAATCACGATTGAACAGGCGATGAATGCTCCGATCATCTCCTGGCCGCTCGGCCTTTACGATGCGTGCGGCGTCAGCGACGGTGCCGCAGCCGCCATCCTGACCCGCGCCGACATGGCAAGGAGTTTCCGCGATGATTACATCCTGATCAAAGGGATGGGACTCGCAACCGGCGCCCGGCAGGGCTTCCTGCAGCAGGACTACGATTTCGTACATCTGGAAGAGACGCTCCGCGCGTCGCGCCAGGCTTTCGCCGTGGCCGGCGTCAGAAACGCCTTCGAAGAGATCGACGTTGCAGAGGTGCACGACTGTTTCACCATAACCGAGATGGTTCTTTATGAAGACCTCGGCTTCTGTCCACGCGGAAAGGCGAAGGAGTACATTGATGCCGGCACGTTTGAGCTTGATGGAAAACTGGCGGTGAATCCCGACGGCGGGCTGAAATGCTTCGGGCATCCGCTGGGGGCAAGCGGACTGCGAATGGTGTACGAAATCTACAAGCAGCTCCAGGGCAAGGCAGGTCCGCGCCAGCGCAAGAATCCGCGGCTCGGTCTCACCCACAATCACGGGATGAACCCAGGCAGTGGTGTCGGCAGCATAACGATTCTCGGCCGGCGCGACTAACAAACCGGAGCCGACGGGGCTACTTCTGCCAGACCGGCCGGCCCTGCTGGTCCCTCAATTCGACCCTTCGTCCGTCTTTTGTGATGGCTCGAGCCACGAGCATGTCGACACCGTCGATTTCCACTCTCGATCCGGTCACCTCGATCAGGTCGCCCTCCTTCAGATTCAAATCCTGCTGAGGGGCAAACTGGGACGGGCCCAGCATCACAGGCATGTCACGGGTGCCGGTATCCAGGACAACCCTTACACCCTCCCTCGAGGGTACTGACGACTCACCTTCGATTTCCTGAACCGTTCCGGTGAGGCTGGTCTCAGTGGCTGTATTGTAGATTCCTGCCGCCCGCGGCATCATTCCCGGTCCTCTGCCGCGTCCCATGCCGCGCTGCCCGGCTCCTGACGCCCTTGACCATAAAGGAAAGCCTTGCGAATCCCTCAGCTGCACAATTGTTCCCTCTTTGGCTATTTCACGGGCGATCAACACCCTTGCACCCTCTGCCGGATATGCAGAGCCTGTAACCTGAATCTGATCGCCGACCGAAACAGTCATATTCGACTGGTCAAGAAACCACGACGGACCCGCATGGACGTCAAAATCACCCTGATCGGTCTGAACCATCAGGTGGGTGCCGGTAAAACGCCTGCCGGTGGGATGTTGAATGGCCATGACTGTACCGCTTATGGTAATCTCCTGGGTCGGATCATATTGAGGGGTTCTCATCTGCCTGCGCGTCTGCCCGCCGGCAGCCTCAACCAGGGAAAGCAGCAACAATAGACCGACACATCCTGTTCTGAAGGCAAGTTCCATTTTGGACCTCCGTAATCATCGGATGTGGAACTCGAAGAGTCCCCATTCCGGGTATGCATCCGCCGTACCACAATCCCAGCTCATCCTGCCGTAAAAAGTAGTTGCGATAAAGAATCGTATCGCCACAATAGAAGCTCCATGAACAGTCGACAGATTGCATTGCATGTGGAATACACTCTGCTGGCACCGGAAGCCACGACGGAGGATGTGGAAAGACTCTGCCGGGAAGCCCGGGAATGCGGCTTTTTTGGCGTGTGCGTCAATGGCGCGTGGGTCCGCCGTGCCCGTGAATGCCTGACAGGCTCCGGGATAGCCGTAGTGTCGGTGGCGGGATTCCCGCTTGGAGCCATGTCCACCGCATCCAAGTGTTCCGAATGCGAAAATGCGGTGTCTGATGGAGCAGATGAGATCGACGTCGTCCTCAACATCGGCCGCCTTCTCCAGGGTGATGACCGGTACGTGCTGCAGGAACTGTGCGAAATTGTCAGAGCCGCACAGGGACGCCCCGTCAAAGTGATCCTCGAGACCTGCCTTCTCGGAGATGATCGGAAGATATCGGCCTGCCGCCTTGCAGTGGAAAGCGGGGCACGCTTTGTAAAGACTTCGACCGGATTCAGCCGCAGCGGAGCAACCACGGCGGATGTGGCGCTGATGCGTAGAACCGTCGGGCCTGACTTTGGAGTCAAAGCATCCGGCGGCATCCGTGATGCGGGATCGGCGTCGGCCATGTTGGCCGCCGGCGCCAGCCGCCTCGGCACTTCCTCCGGGGTTGCGATATGGAGGGAGCTGCAAGGTTAAGATGATGAGGGAATTGACGAGACACCCTGCTCTCGAGTTTCATCGCCAGGGCTACGGGATGGTTGCCGCGGGCAAGGATAAGGACCCGGGATGGCCCCTGTGCTTTCCGCGGGCAAAAAACGGACGAATCAAAACCGGCAATTGCACCTGCCGCCGGAGCCAAAAGGGGCAATCCTGCAGCCATTTCTCAGAACTTGTCAAACTGGTCGAGCAGATAGAGAAACAAAACGGCGGCCGCAGCCTAGGCGAACTCTTTGCCGAAAGCCGCTGGTATCGCATAGGGATGCTCCTCACCGAAGGAGATTCGATTCAAAGCAACCGAGTGCAGGTAAGTCAATCAGGGAAGGCTTACGTATTCACTTCAACAGATGCCAGACTACTTGCCAGGCTGCGTGATGACAGCGAAACATCGCTTAGATTCATTGAACGCGCCGGACTCCTTCCCGGAGACCACCACAACCGCGGACAGCTTTTCCAGAGGCTCAGCAGAATCCTGAGCTCACCCGAGGAAAAGCAGCTCAATAAAGCAGGCATGCTGACCAACCGCCAGGCGACAGAACAGGGTTTTTGGGGGCGCCTCTCCTACCATTTCTTCCAGGAGTATGGAGATGACGGCTTTGTGTTTCGGCCGGCGATCGATAAACAAAGTGGAGACTTCGTCTTGAGCTGCTCAGGCAAGGACGCTCCGCTGCTGGAACTCATAGTGCCGCGGATCAAGGTGCGTAAGCTCCTGAAGATGCTGCATTCCGAATTCCCGGATGAACCGCTGCTGAAAATTCACCCGGTTCCTCTCAAGTCGATCTTCAGAGTCACTTCCAAGACAAAGCTCGATCTGGAAGTCCGGCCTATGATCCAGGCGCTGCAGGCCTCAGGAGAAGCCGGGTTCTTCGAAAGCAAGGACTTCGCCCGCTTCCGCTACGGTGACCTCGTCTACATCAAAGATATGAACATACTGGCCGAGCTGGAGCATCCGGACTCGACCCGGCGGTTCGCGGCGCCCGTAGCTATGCAGCTTAAGAAGAGTCAGTTCCCCTCCTTCCTGGATGAGCACCAGGAAGAAATCAAGTCCGGCAGCATGGTCTTGGACACTCCGCTCAGGAAATTATCTATCTTCAAAGAATTTGACCGGGTCGAAATCAGCCTGGACGCGCTCAAGCGCAGCTGGTATTGGCTTTCCATCAGTTACGGAATAGGATCGGAAAAGATCTCTCTCGCAGATGTGCTCGAGGCCCGGCAGAAGGGGAAAAAGTACCTGAAAACCAGGCGCGGCTGGATCGACGTAAACTGCGAAGCCTTCCGCATACTTGAGACGATCGAGAATCAGAGCGAAGAGGCGGTGCAGGGAGACAGGCTACGGTTTTCAGCAGTCGACTTGCTCCGGCTGCTATCTTCCCTCCCGGAGAAGGTCGAAGTCAGAGGCGAGCAGGGACGCGACCGGATTCTCCAGCGGCTGCTCGCGCTCAAGCCGGCCAAACCATGGAAACGGCCGAAAGGATTGAAAACCGAACTTCGGCCGTACCAGCAAAAAGGGGTCGACTGGCTGCGCTTCCTCTATGAAAACGGACTCGGCGGACTCCTGTGCGACGACATGGGACTCGGGAAGACACACCAGGCAATGGCCCTCATGGTCTGGCTGAGGGAGAAGCACCAGGTTAAGGGTCCATTTCTGGTCGTATCTCCCACAACCGTCATCAGCCACTGGCGAAACAAGATCAGGGACCATGCCCCCGGGCTCGATGCCGTTGTCTACCATGGAGGGAACCGCAGCCTGAGCGATGCAGTGCAGGAGGGGGACGTGCTTCTGACCTCATACAACATTATGCGGAATGATATCCTGGCGCTTAAGGAAATCGAGTTTCCGCTGGTCTTGTTTGACGAAGCTCAGAATCTGAAGAATCGCGAGACCCAGAGCTATCAGGCTGCCGCCCTGCTCAAGGCGGGAGTGCGCGTCGGCCTCACCGGCACTCCGATGGAAAACTCACTGATCGACATCAAATCGCTCTTCGACCTTGTGCTCCCTGGATATCTGGGAAGCGACGAAGAATACGCGGCGCGTTATGCAGACGGCTCATTGTCTGCCGATTTTCACATCCTGAAGAGGACGATTTCGCCATTCACCCTCCGAAGGCTGAAAAAGGATGTGTTGACGGAGCTTCCGGAGAAAATCGACGATCTGCGCACGTGCGCCCTCAGTGATATGCAGGTGAGGCTGTACCGGGAGGCTTTGTCGAAGAAGGGGAATGAGCTTCTTTCGCAGCTCAGATCAGACTCGAAACAATTGCCGTACATACATATCTTTGCCCTGCTCAATTTGCTCAAACAGATCTGCGACCACCCGGCACTTGTTCTGAACCGCATAGGGGCATACGAGAAGTATCAGTCGGGCAAGTGGGAGCTTTTCCAGGAACTTCTTTTCGAGACACTCGACAGCGGCCAGAAGATAGTGGTCTTCACCCAATATCTGGGGATGATTGCAATGATGGAGAAGCTCCTCGGATCGCTCGGGATCGGATTCGCCTCGCTCACCGGTGCAAGCCGGAACCGCGGCGAAATCGTCAGGCGCTTCAACGAAGATCCAGAGTGCCGCGTATTCCTGGGAAGCCTCAAAGCCGGCGGCACCGGGATCGATCTGGTCGCGGCATCCACCGTGTTGCATTACGACCGCTGGTGGAACGCAGCCAGGGAAGATCAGGCAACCGACCGTGTCCACCGAATCGGCCAGAAACGATCAGTCCAGGTGATCAAACTGGTTACTGAGGGGACCCTGGAAGAGAAGATTGCTGCAATAATAGAGAAGAAGCGCCGGCTCATGAATTCTGTGGTGCAGGTCGACAGTCCTCAGCTGAACAAAATCTTCACCCGCGAAGAACTGATAGAACTGCTCAGTCCGGTGTAAAGACCGGCATCGGGAAACCCTAGACTCCTGACTCAATTCCCTGCAGTTCGCCCTTCCTGAAGTGAAATGCGAGCACCTGCTCTGTAATGCTGTCTGCAAACTCCTGATCGTTGATGTGGCAAGGAAGCACCTTTACCGGAACTCCTTCCGGCATCACCTTTTTCAGATGTTCGGCGAAGACGGGCGGGAGCGATCTGTCCTGCAGATGCCCGCGTTCGCTGTCGTGATCGGAGAAACCGAGCAGCGGCACGAAGAACGCCACCGGACCGTTTGCCGTCCGGATGAGTCCGGCCATGTGCTCAGCCAGCCGCTTGAATTCACCTTCTCCCGCCCTCACCGCAGTCAGCTCCGGATTGTGAATATGGTAGCGCCTTCCGGGGAAACGGGTTTGTGCGTCTTCGATCGGTCCGGCCACCATGAAGTCGACATTACCCGGCGCGAAGACAGTCGGAATCCCTTTTTCAAGCGAGGCCTTGCATCTGTCGGGTCCGCCGCTGTAAATGCCGTCGCAGAGGTAATCGCTGACTTCAATCAGTGACAGATTCACGGCGACAGCGACCCCCTGCTCCCGCACGGCTTCATCCATGGCAACCCCGCCGATTCCCTGGGTGTGAAACACCATCACTTCAAAGTTCTTCTCCTCGAGTGCCCGGCGGATGGCGCTGCAGCATCTTTCGGTGGCCCCCAGTGTAGAAATTGCCACCAGCGGTCTTGTCGATGCCGTCAGGGGCCGGTATCCGGCCGCCATTCCCGCGAGCGCAAGGGCGCCGTTCCTGAGTATTGACCGGGTGACTGCATTCAGGCCCACAATATCGCACACTGAGGGGATCATCATGATGTCTTTGGTGCCGACCAGCGGCCGGGTCATGCCCGAAGCCATCGTTGAAATCATCACCTTCGGCAGTCCAAGAGGAAACGCACGCATCACGGCAGTTCCAAGATCGGTCCCCAGCGAGCCACCCACCGAAATAATTCCGCTCAAACCTACCCGGCAGTGGAGTTCCTGTGCGCATCTGATTGCGCCCTTCTTCATGATTTCAAGGCTTTTCCCCTCGTGGTTGAGCGAGCGGATGTCGGCGATAGTCGTTCCCGCTGCTCCTGCGACCTGGTCCGGGCCGATCTCGGCGCCCCCTTCAATGATACGGCGGACACTGGCATCCAGGAGCCAGACCTGAAGTCCATGCTCTTCGAGACACAGCCGGACGAAGCGGGCTTCCACCTCCTTGGTATCAAGGGTAACTACCATCAGCACCTTCGGCTTCTCAGTCATGATTGCCTCCAAATGGATGTGCCGGCCCTGGCCACAGGTAGCGCGGAATCGATTGATACCAGCTTGTACGGTCCTACTCCCTCCCCTGCATTCCGGCAACCGCCGCCGCGGCCGCAATTGCAGCTACTCTCTTCTTGTCTTCCACGACTTTGGACAATCTTTCCGTGAGGGAATTCTCCCGTTCGGTAATCTTCTTCATCTCTTCCACCAGATGCGTCTCTTCTTCTATGAAGTGAGTCCCGAGTTCACCTGCGGCGAACCGTCTGTTCTCCATCACGGCTCGGTGGAATGGAATGTTTGTCCTGATCCCGGTGATTATGTATTCCTGGAGCGCCCGCTGCATCCTGCCGATGGATTCATCGCGATCTCTTCCCCAGACGATGAGTTTCGCCACCATCGGATCATAATAGGGAGACACGCTCCCTGAGCTGCAGACGCCGCTGTCCACGCGAATCCCGGGCCCGGCGGGAGGATGATATCCTCTGATTCTCCCCGGCGCCGGAACGAAACCTCCGAACGGATCCTCGGCATTGATACGGCATTCGATAGCGCTCCCGCTGATCCTGATGTCGTGCTGTCGGACACTCAATGGAAGCCCGAAGTCGATACCTATCTGTTCTTTGACTATGTCGATTCCGGTCACCATCTCGGTAACCGGGTGTTCCACCTGAATTCTTGCATTCACTTCAAGGAAATAAAATTTCTGCTCGGAAAACAGGAACTCCACGGTTCCCGCGCCCTGATATCCGACACGTCTGGCTGCATCCACCGCGACCGATCCCATCGCTGCGCGCAGTTCCGAAGTGAGGGCTGTCGAAGGCGACTCCTCGATCAGCTTCTGATGCCTGCGCTGAATCGAGCATTCGCGCTCCCCCAAATGAATAATATTTCCTTCGCTGTCCCCGAGAATCTGGATTTCGATATGGCGGGGATTATGCAGATACTTTTCGATATAGACGTCGGCGATTCCGAAGGCAGTGTCAGCAATCGAGCGCGCGGATTTCAGCGCATTCGACAGGCTTGCTTCATCTTCTACAATCGTCATTCCGATTCCGCCGCCGCCGCCGGCAGGCTTTATCATGACAGGGAAACCGATTGCGCGGGCGATTTCACGGGCGCGGTCAGGATCCGCTACGGACTCGTTTGCACCGGGAACGACCGGAACGCCCGCCTCGACCATTGCACGGCGGGCGGCCACTTTGTCCCCCACCAGTTCGAGCACTCCCGCCGAGGGGCCGATAAACCTGATTCCTTCCGCTTCACAGGCTGCGGCGAAGCGTGGATTCTCAGCCAGGAATCCATAACCGGGATGGATCGCGTCGGCGCCGCTTTCTATGGCGGTCCTGATGATTGCGTCGATATCCAGGTAGCTCCTTGAAGCCGGCGCAGGACCGATCAGATGCGCTTCGTCCGCGTACCGGGCGAATAACGATCCCCTGTCTGCTTCGGAATAGACGGCCACCGTGCGAATCCCCATCTCACGACAGGCTCTCATCACCCTGACGGCTATCTCGCCACGATTCGCAACGAGGATTTTCTCGAACATGTCATTCCACCAGCATCAGAACATCGTCGGGATCCACGACTTCGCCCTCTTTTGATCTGATTTCCTTTACCACGCCTGCGTACGGCGAAACTACCTGCCTCCTCATCTTCATCGCTTCCAGCAACGCAACCGGATCACCTTCGGCCACACGGTCACCGACTCTGACATCGATCGACAGTACCAGGCCCGCCATCCCGCAGGTGATCGCCCCCTTTGGCAGCTCGATCGGTTTCTTGATCGATTCCTGTCCTTCCGTGGCCGTGAAAACGGTTTCATCCCCGAGAGGCGAGATCGTGACGTTGAAGACTTCTCCGTCCACCTCCACCCTGAATCCGCCGCGAAACTCCTGACTGACTACCGGCGGCGAAGGAGCCTGCCTGACGGCGGGCCTGCCTGATTGCGTCTGCTTCACCGGCTTCCCGGGAATCAGGACTTTGAGCAGGAGATCGTCATCAGAGAGTTCCGGACCGATTTCCTGACGCAGCTGATCGACGGATTTCAAATATCCTTCCGGTTTCCAGTTGAGAAATTCCCGGGTCCTCGGCAGGCTCATTATCCGGTCCATCAGATTCTCATCCAGGGGAATAACCGGCTTGCCGTAGTACTCCAGCGCATACTTGATCACTTCATCGGTTACTTTTCTGTACCGCGCGCCGGACACGACGTTCTCCATGGCCTGGCTTCCGACGATCTGGGAATATGGCGTCGCCATCACCGGGTAGCCAAGTTCCCTGCGCACATCGATGGTCTCATTCAAGATCTCGTCGAGACGATGCTCCATTCGTAGTTCCCTGAGCTGCCGCGTCAGGTTTGTCATCATTCCGCCCGGAACCTGGTGCTCAAAATGAAACACATCGTACTCCCGCGGAGCACCCAGTGGTAATCCTTCCTGTTCCGCAACTTTCCGGAAATGCTCGGAGACGGCAGCCAGAGCATCCTCATCAAGGTCGCAGGTATAGCCGAGCCGGCGCGCGTTCCTCAAAACGTTCTGTGTCGACGGGAGCGATGTACCGTTGGCAAGGGGAGCAACAGCGGTGTGAACGGTTGTGACGCCCGCCTTGATGGCTTCCAGATAACAAAGAGGTGCAAGTCCCGAGTTGCAGTGACCGTGGAACTCCAGCGGGATTCCCTCGCAATTCCGCTGAACGATTTCAATCAGTTCGCGGGTGCGATCGGGAGTCAGGACGCCCGACGCATCTTCGATCATGATCCGGTCGGTCCATTCCTTCGCCGATGCTATCAACCTCGTCTTCTCCGCCCAGTGCTCATTGCTGTGCGCAGGACTGGCGGTATACATCAGGGCGGTTACAACTTCGGCTCCTTCTCCCTTCGCAATCCGGGCGAAATACCGGAACCTGTCCATGTTCTCCTGGTAGTCGCATATCCAGAAGCTCTTGATGCCGTTTTTTACCGACCGTTTGATCCAGAGCGAAATGATGTCCCGAGGGGTGCTCAGGTCGAACGCGGAAAGGCTTGCAGTCTGATAAGAGCCGCGCAGGACGGTGTTCGGCATCAGCCTGGAAAGGAGCCTGATCCTCTCCCACGGATCTTCCCCATGATTGCGCACCTGGACGGTGAATGCCTGCGACCCAACAGTGGCAATCGCCCGATATCCAACCTTGTCCATCGTTTCCGCGATCGGGGCGATGTGGTCGGTCCGCATCATCAGTCCCCAGAGGCTCTGCTGAGCATCACGGATGGTCTGATCGACAAATTCAATCCTGGTCATTCTGCGACGCACCTCCGGGAAAACGCACGCAACAGGGCATCCGCTACGGCCCTCGCAAACACCGGGCTGTTAATGTCGGCATCTACTTCAACGGTTTCGATGGCGGGATCAAGCCGTCCCGTGAGAGCAACCCGGAATGCTTTGTCGGAGATCGTATCGTGGAGCGGCCCACCTTCGATCCCGAGAGAAGAAAAGCCGCTCAACGGAATCACTACCTTGACCCGTTCCTTATCAATGTATTGATTCAATCTGTCCGCTGCAGAAAGTCCGACGTATTCAGCCTCCTCAGGATTCATTCTCGCCTGTACCCGGTAAGAGTCCTGCAGGTAGAGCTTCCTCTCTGCGAGCTTTCTGGAGGTCCAGAGAGGGTCGTTTCCGTTTTTCCTCTCTATGGGTCCGCAACTTATCAGGTCGAAACCTCCGGGACAGAACACGTAAGGGATCGACAGCTTCGAAGCGACGTTCAGACGGTCCGGTCCCGCAATGCCCCGGTTCCCTCCCAGAAGATACTCGCTGAAGGCTCCGGGAACCAGGTCGATGAAGGCCTGAAAAATGCCTCGGGGCACAAGGTCCAGCAGGGCCTTGTCACCCAGGCCGGTGGCATGAAACGAAACCAGGTCGTACCGTTCTTCGAGCAGCTCACGGATATAGTGAGCGCCCTTGTCACAGAAACCGAATTCGGTTATGGCAATCGCGGGTCTTGCTCCTTCCAGCGGAGGGAGCTCGCTTTCCACCATTCCGCAGATCGCATTAGCTCCATTCAGTGCAACCGTTCTGACCAGCGCATTCATCCCGACAGTGTCGACTACCGTGTTCATCACGGTGATGTCCTTGACGGCAAAGTAATTTGCAAACTGTCCGGCATGGGTCGGCTGAGCAGTGGTGCTCGAAATCAGGACTTTGGGGATACCGAAAGGGAGTTGTTCCATAGCAGCCAGCGAGATGAGAGCCCCCGTCATTCCCGTGATGGCGATCATTCCCTGGAGCTCTCCGGACCGGCTCAGCTCGAGTATCTTCCTCGTCAACCCCTCGGCCATTATCGAAGTCGCAGCCTTCACACTTCCGGCGGCATCCTTGTCTGCAAGCGCAGCCAGGTCGGCAGGAGTCACATCCGCTTTGATGGAAGGTACGATGGCGCCAGTTCCTACAGTGATGTCGATCAGCAGAGTTTTGTGTCCCCTCCTTTCGATCTGTTCCCTGATCAGCTTCAGCGCCGGCTCCCTCTCATCGAGCATTCCCACGACCGCAATCGACATTGCCGTTTCTCCTTATAATTCTATTTCCTTCAGGTCATCTGCAATGATGAGCGGAGCTTCAGTAAGGGCCTGCACCTCATCGGCATTCCAGCCGGGAGCGACTTCCTTCAGGACGAGCCCCTTCCCGATCACAACCTCGATTACCGCGATGTCGGTGAATATCTTGTCGACGCAGTTTCTTGCGGTGAGAGGAAAACTGCATTCTCTGACTATACGGTGGCCCTCTTCTTTGGTGGTGTGGAGCATCATAACGAAAAGCTTCTTTCGGCCCGCGGCAAGATCCATTGCACCACCCATGCCCGTTGCAGGTCTGCCCGGGCGGCCCCAGTTGGCCAGGTCCCCTTTTTCCGAAACCTGGTAAGCGCCCAGAACGACAAGATCAATGTGCCCGCCCCGGATCATGTCAAACGACATGGCACTATCGAAAAAGCACATCCCCGGCACACGGGTAACAGGCTGATCGCAGGCATTGATCAACTCGTAATCCTTCTCCTCATCCGACCCCAGGGCGCCGTATCCGAGGACTCCGTTTTCACTCTGAAAATATATGGTCTTTCCTTCGGGTATCATGTTGGCGCACAGCACGGGCATGCCGTATCCGAGATTGATGACCATCCCGTCTTCGAATTCCCGGGCCACTCTCAGCGCGATGGTTTGTTCATCGAGACGTATTCTCATTTTTTCACCTCCACGATACGGCTGACAAACAGATGAGGAGTGACAACCTGCTCCGGATCGAGCGCTCCGGCCGGGACAATCTCATCCACCTCCACAATGGTAGTGGTGGCTGCCATGGCCATTACGGGATTGAAGCACCGCGCCGTGCCCCTGTACACCAGGTTCCCCGCAGTGTCTGCTTTATGAGCCTTAATGAGGGCGAAGTCAGCGGTCAATGGAAGTTCGAGAATATACTCCCTGCCGTTGATGACCTTCTTTTCTTTTCCGATCTCGACCGGAGTGCCGACGCCGGTAGGGGTGTAGAAGCCGCCAAGACCGCCTGCTCCTGCCCGTATCCTTTCGGCCAGGGTTCCTTGCGGAACCATCTCAATTTCCACCTTCCCCTCCCGGTGCAATGTCTCAATAGGGGAACTCGGAGGCATACCCCCGAGGGCCGGGACAGATCCGATGAACTTCTTCACCTGTCCCTTTTCATAGAGGGCACCGATGTCCTGGTAACCGCCCGGTTTAATCCTCTTGCTGAGCTCGAATCCGACGCCGCCCTGATTTGCTATCACGGTCAGGTTCTTTGCACCCTGTCTGGCCAGCGCCACGATGAGATTGATCGGCAACCCGCCAAACGAACCGAATCCGCCTATCATGATCACCGCGCCATCGAAAATGTCAGCCACCGCATCATCACAATTCGCAAAGATCTCTTTTGCGGGCATAACCCATTTCTCCAATGGACCTGTTGTGGCGGGAAGTCGACTGGCAACACCTCCGCCAGTAAAGAGGAATTCAGGATGTAAACGAGATGAATCAACGGCACTAGAATTGCCTAACCGCAATCCCGGAGTCAAGTCATTATCTTGAGGTGTTCTGAAGGCTCAGGAAATCAGATTGGAGACCTGGCTCAGGTATATCTGGATTCCTTCCAGTGCGCCGGGATCGGCGGTATCGAACTGGCACCCCAGGTGAGTCCTTTTTCCATCCTGGCTCAGATTCCTGACTATCCCGCGGATGGGTTTCTCCCGGTCTATGCCGAGCATTTCACAGGTCAGTTCCACTGTATCATCCACTTTGAACTCAGTGGGGCTTCCGGGATCAACGGCGATCGTCACACGGCATCCGGTGGACCTCAGGTCCATGATGATGCCATTATGTTCCCTGCCCTTGTCACGAAGCACGACCGGAAGGGAACAGTCCATTCGGAGATTCCGCCTCAGTTCGTGCCGCTGCATTTTTTCCGGACAGGCAATGAAAAACAGCGGAACCGGAGACATGATTGAAAGGAGGATTTTCGACATGAAGCCGAAGACCGTTCCCTTGTGCAGGAAGATGGCCTTGACGGGCTTGTCTATCATGAGCAGCGGTTGCAGTCCCGGAGCTTTGGGAGCTTTGATGATGAGAAACTGCCCATTCTCCAGACCAACCAGTGAGCTCCTCAGCTGGGCGGCATCTCCTTCAAACTGGATAATCAATTCAGTTCCTATCGGACAAAAGAAGTTTTCAACGGCAGGCGGCGCTGTCTGGGTCTCAGTCATGGTCGTGATCAAGTTCCCGATGTCAAAAGTAGGATTATGGTTTCGTGAAGCATCTGAATACGTTCACTGACGGTTTCCGTTTCAGTTCCATGTACAACAGGAATCTTTATTCTGCTGCGAAAGCACTTTTGCCGGCTTCGGGATTCTTTACGGCCACGCGCTGGAAATGGCTTCTGACCAGTTTTATATCTGCAAACTCGTATCTGTTGTCCAGCGCGATCCGGATTTCCGTAAGGCCGGCATTCCCCTTATCCTGCTCCTTGAGGAACGCCATAATGGCGTTGATGGTTTCAGCAGGAAGGATATCTCTCACTTCGATCTCCCCCTGCAGGATCAGCCTGGAGACATGATCAATTATGGTGCTCAACGTGAGCCCCCGGATAGAGGCAATCTCATCCATGCTCTTCCCCTGTCTATGCAGGGCGAGGGTATCACGGTAGGTGCCCCCCTTTTCCTTCCTGCCGGATGTGGCAGAGCTCACGACGCGATGAGAGTCTTCTCTCTTGTGCACTACGCCGCCACTGTACAACTGTTCGTCCATGAAGCGGGCCTTGTATAGCTGTTCGATCTTTGCCCAGCACGCGTTCTGGACAAGCTGCACCTGGTGCAGGTAGCGCTTCATCTTCTTCTTGTAGGCGAGCAGATTGATATGGTCGGTCACCGGATCGATGATCCCGGTGGCAATCCGGCCTGTGAAATGCTCTATCGCCTTTGCACAACGCTCCCTCAGAAGGGCAAGGTGCGCAGGATCTTTCTCCATCGCGGCCATGATGCGCTGAAGCTGGTTCTGAAATCTTCCGGCAGTGGAGCTGATCTCGTCGAGCTGACCGCTTATCCGGGCGTGCAGGGCAAGGGCTCCATCCTTGTCGGGAATGTCTTTCTTGTTGATCAGTTCCAGCCACGCCGGAAGGTGCTGTTGGAGACTGGAGAAGGTAAACAGCCGAAGCAGCAGGTACCTGGCGTACTGGCGCTTTTCCAGCACAAGTGACTCCTGCAGGTTCTCGGTCCTCTTGTTTGAAGAGCTGAATTCACTGATTCGCTGATCATCATGCAGAACGGCCGGAGTAATCAGAGAATGCAGCACGATTCCTTCCAGGGATCTGCAGCGGCTGAGAGCGACATACACCTGGCCGGCTGCAAACGACCGGCCGGCGTCGACGATGACCCTATCGAAGGTAAGTCCCTGGCTCTTGTGGATCGTGATCGCCCACGCCAGCCGCAATGGGAGCTGGCTGAAAAAACCGATCTCATCCCTGACCAGTTCGCCGGTTTCCTCATCAATGCTGTACTCGACGTTCTCCCATTTTTCCCGGCGCAGCAGATAGTCGCGCCCGCTGTCGCTGAATGTGACCGTGATCCGGTCTCCGTCGATCCCTTTCACCTCCGCCTGTTTGCCGTTGTAATATCTTCCCTGCTCGGTGTCGTTCCGGATGAACATCACCTGCGCCCCGACTTTCAGCCGCAGCAATCTGTCGCAGGGATACATGTTTTCGGGAAACTCCCCTTCAATCTCCGCTTCGAATGAACTGAGCCTGCCGGGCAGTCTCGCCAGCTCCGACTCATTCACGCTATCGGCCCTGTAGTTATGCGTAGAGAGAAGAACATACCCCTCACGGGCTCCATTGAATCCGGGATTGTAACGCTCGCGCAGTCTCTCGAAATCCTCCGCATCCATCCTGCGTTCGCGGATGTGGCTCAGCAGCGTCAGGAAGCGGGCATCGCTCTGGCGGTAGATCGTCTTCAGTTCGATTTCGGCGGCATCCAACTGCGGCCAGACGAGTGAATCGAAGAAGTAGGGGCTGCGGTAGTAGGACTTCATCAAGCCCCACTCCGGCTCCTTCGCAACCGGCGGCAGCTGGTGCATATCTCCAAACAACAGCACCTGCACGTCGCCGAAAGGCTTCCTGTTCCGCCGGACAGTACGCAGGACGAAGTCCACGGCATCGAGCACATCGCTCCGTACCATGCTCACCTCGTCGATTATGAGAAGCTCCAGTTCCTGGAACACACGAAGCTTGTCCTTACGGAAATGCATGTGGTGCTCCAGCAGTTCTCTGCGGTTGGTCGCCGGCTTCTGATGCACGAAGTCATCTGTCGGGAGGAAACAGGTGAGCGGCAGTCCGAACATGGAATGAATCGTTACGCCGCCTGCATTTATCGCGGCCACGCCCGTGGGAGCGACGACAACTGCGTTCTTCTGCGTCTCTCCGACGATCCGTTTCAGCAGGGTCGTCTTGCCCGTCCCAGCTTTCCCGGTAATGAAACAGTTTTTCCTGGTATACAGGGCAAACTGTTCTGCAAGATCGAATTCAGCGTTTGTCATGTTTGAGGTTCTTGCCTTGCTCGGAAGACAAAATGATTATCGCGCTGCAATAGTGTAAGTCTATCTATGTCTCAGAGCCTTTCTGGATGCGGGTCTCAGGCCCAGGCGGGTGGCCAGATGATGAAGATTGCTCCTGTGCAGTCCCAGCTCCCGCGCTGCGGCGGCCCAGTTGCCGTGATTGCGCGCTACGGCGTCCGAGATCCTGCGGCGCTGGAAGGCCATGACGCTGTCTGCCAGCGTCTGCCGGGGCGCCTCGGCCGGTTCGGTTTCCGCCATTCCCGCCTGCTCCACTGTTATCACCTGCGGCAGGTCAAGATCACGTACTTCGACCAGCACCCCGACACCTCTCTCGCCTGCCCGCTGTGAAGCCCTCAGGACACCTCTGCTGATGACATTTTCAAGCTCCCGGACGTTGCCGGGCCATTCCGTCGCAACAAGACGCTCGCGGGCATCATCGGACAGCCGCAGCGGTCCAAGTCCAAGACGCTGGCGCCAGCTCTCGAGAATGTGGGCGGCAATCAGGGGAATGTCCTCACGCCGCTCGCGCAGCGCAGGAGCATGGATCGGATAGACAGCCAGCCGGTGGTACAGATCGACACGAAAACGCCCGGCCTCGATCTCCGCCTTGAGATCACGGTTGGTCGCCGCGATCAGCCTCACGTCCACCCGGATCGAGCGATCGGACCCGACGCGCTGTATCTCGCCGTATTGCAGCACACGGAGGAGCTTCGGCTGGATGGTCATCGGCAGCTCTCCGATTTCATCAAGAAACAGCGTCCCTCCATGTGCGATCTCGAATTTCCCCGCACGGTCCCGCATTGCGCCCGTGAACGCCCCTGCCACATGGCCGAACAACTCACTTTCGGCAATCGATTCGGGCAGAGCCGCACAGTTTACCTGAATCAGCGCCTCCTGGTTTCGCGCCGAACTCGAATGAATGTGACGCGCAATCAGTTCTTTCCCCGACCCGGTCTCTCCCGTGATCAGCACCGGCAGGTCTGAACGCGCCACAACCTGGATTTCCTCCATCAGCCTTCGTATGGACGAGCTGTTTCCGATTATCAGTCCGCGTTCCGCGCCGGAGGCGTTCCTGACAAGCTCCCGAGCGACCTGGCCGCGCCGTTCGGCCGTGCGCTCAAGCGCCTCGATAAGCAATGTCGTATGGATCGCAGCCCCGGCCAAAGCTCCAAGCGCCGCCACAACCTGCATGTCCAGAGCATCAAACGCGTGAGGCGCCAGGGCATCCGCAGTCAGGGCCCCGACTACCCGCTCGCCCTGAACGAGACGGCAGCCAAGACAGGCATGCACCTTCTGCGATCCTCCAGGATCTGAGATCAGCAACCCGTCAAATGGATCGGAAAGCTGACTGTCGGCCGGAAACAGGACCGGCTCCGGCGAATTCAGGATTACATCAAGGCGCGGCTGCTCCCTGCGACTGAAACGACGGACCAGCGCCTCCTGCACGAGCCCTCTGCCGGCAAGCGGGACCAGATACCCGTCCTCGAGACGAAGCAGGCATGCAGCATCGCAGGGGATCAGCCGGGTTACTGCAGCCAACAGCCTCGCATAGCGGTCCTCCGCCGCCAGCGATGCAGTAAGGTCCTTCGCAATATCAATCAACGCTTCCATTTCCCAGTTCCATAGCTCAACGATGTTGTTAACTATACAACCTCGGACGGGGAGTTCAACCGGTTTGACAAATTCTGTCGACGTATTATGTAGTTAGTCGGCTTCCAATTCTGAGAAAGGGAGGAACTCTATGAGAAAACTGGCGCTTCTGCTTTCTGTACTGATCCTGAGCGGAACAGTCATGGCTCCGGCGAAACCTTCCACCCAGAAGCTTACAGCTGAAGTGGTTGCCGTCGACCCGATGGGAAAGAAAATAACCATCAGGGATGAAAAAGGGGAGGACAAAACTGTCACCGCTGAAAAGAAGGCAGCACGCTACATACGCAATCTCAAACCGGGCGACAAAGCCGTAGTCACCTGTACTCAAAACGAGAACGGTGAAATTCAAGCCATAACCAACTTTAAAAAAATTGTTAAGAAGTGACCTGGCGGGTCACGTTGGCCTGACGGCCGGGCGGCGGTATGCCGCCCGGGCCGTGCTTTGCATATGTGAGGTCTTGATGACGAAAACAGGAAACAACAGATCAAAACGCATTGCAGTCATCGGCAACTATCTTCCACGCAGGTGCGGCATAGCCACCTTCACGACTGATCTGTGCGAGGCGCTCGCGGCCGGATTTCCTGATATGACCTGTTATGCAGTACCGATCAACGACACGCCGGAGGGATACAGCTATCCTCCCAGAGTCCGCTTCGAACTGGATCATAACGATTTGTCATCGTACAAGAATGCAGCCGACTTCCTGAACATGAACCATATCGACCTCGTCTGCCTCCAGCACGAGTACGGGATATTCGGCGGGCCGGCCGGGAGCCACATCCTGGCTCTCCTACGCGAATT
>Ga0123335_1000183_pt1 | contig 100563 bp, 137 predicted proteins | sample BiotimSIPDNA_2_FD_89707 | JGI IMG/M metagenome (GOLD analysis project Ga0123335, IMG submission 89707) | Anaerobic biogas reactor microbial communites from Washington, USA - Biogas_R2 time_0 SIP DNA | ecosystem: Engineered > Bioreactor > Anaerobic > Unclassified | place: Washington, USA... | reverse complement strand
TTCATTGGTTATTGCGGATTCTCTTGCTGATACTTCCGTTGATAAATCAGTTGATAATTTATTATCTGCAGATAATCTAGTAGAAGCTTCTGCTGATAAATCAGTTGATAATTTTGTATCTGCACTTATTCTTGTAGACTCTTCAGTAGAAATAGCAGATTCTCTAGTACTAACTTCTGTTAATAAAGCTGTTGATATTACTGTATCTGCACTTGCTCTTGTTGATTCTTCAGTTGATAATGCTGTTGATAATACTAAATCTGCACTTTCTCTAGAAGAAATTTCAGTAGAAATAGCAGTTGATCTAGTTACTTCTTCAGCTACAATTCTAGTTGTTAAAACTGCATCTGCACTTTCTCTGTTTGAGGTTTCTGTTGATAAAGCATCTGTTATATCGCCATTAATTGTTTGTGATAATTCAGCTATAGCAGAATCTCTTAAACTTGCTTCAGTTGAAACAGCCGCGGATCTATCTGCAACTTCTGTTGACAATACTGTAGATATTACTAAATCTGCACTTTCTCTGTTTGAAACTTCCGTTGATATTACTGTTGAAACAGCCGTTGAGGCAGCGGTATTTGCACTAACTCTAGCACTTGCTTCATTAGAAATAGCTGTCGATAAATCTGATGTACTATAATCTAAGGATAATTTACTTTCTGTTATAGCTGCATCATTAGCAATATTACCATTTTTAATTGTATTGTTTTTAATCTGCTCGCCTCTAATTTGATTCAATGCCATAATAATTCACTCCTCTTATTTTTAAATTTCATAGTATTTGAAAAATACTTATGATTTACAATTATATAAATATGCAAGATAAAGGCTATTATTTCTTATTGGAACCTGTGCAATTTTAAAGGCATATTTTTAAAAGGTTCGCTTTTAAACATTATTAAGTAAAAAATTCTATTCTAAAAGCGTATATAAAATATATATAAAATTATAAAAAATTAAGGGAGATTAAAATATGAAAATATGTCATGTTGCTCCGTTTGGACCTAACAAAAGTGGATTATATGAAGCAGCTAGAGACATGATTAAAGCCGATGTTATATCTGGCCATGAAGTATATTTTGTAGATAAAGGTTTTACTAGAACCACCGGACAAGAATATGCTCCTAAAGATAGTATTGACGACAGAGATGGATTTAAAATTATATTAACTGATTATTCAATTTTAAATGATGTTGATATTATTATAGATCATGCTGGTATTCCAAGTGAATGGTTAACAAATAAAAATATACCAATTGTTTGTATAACTCATGGAAGACCTAACGCTTCTTTTAATATGGAATATTTTAAAAAACAAAAAACTTATACTTGTGAAGCTGATATTGTAAAAAATGAACAAGTAAAAAAAATAGTATATTTTTGGCCAGAATTTAAACCTTATTGGGATGTAATTTATCCAGAAGATAAAACATGTATATTAGAATATCCAACTATGGATCAATATAGATTCTGTCCAGAGGGTGAAAAACATATTATTGAAGATAAACACAAAGGTGAATTTAATATTCTTATATGTGATAGCTGGCGTGAAGATATAGATATGTTTGAAATAATTAATGGTGTTTTGGAAGCGGCAAAAACGGTTAAAAACTTTAAAATACATTTTTATGGAATGCAAACACCAATAAGACCGTGCTGGAATGTTTTAATACAAGAAATGTATAAAAGAAATTGTTTAGGTGAACTTTGTGCCAGAATGCCAAATATGGAAAAAGTATATAGAAGTATGGATGCTGTTTTAACACCACATAGAATTATAACTAGAGTTATAGGAGAAGCTTTATTAACAAACATACCAGTTATAGCTTCGGAAGGGTGTAAAGTAGCACAATTTACTTGTGATCCACATGATGCTTATAGTGTTGCTAGTGCTATAAAAGAATTTGTAAATAGTAATCAAGAATTAAATAAATTAAATGCATTGGAACAATCTAAACATTTATATCTGGAGAATTATTCCAAAGAAATGAATAAAATATACCATGATATTTTAAAAGGAGAATAATTATGAAAATAGCACATGTTGCTTCTTATGGCCCTTCAACCTGTGGTATATATGAAGCTTGTCGTGACATGATGAGAGCAGATATAACTGCTGGACATAGAGTATTTTTTGTAGATAGTGGATATACTGACAAAGGTGTTAAAAAATATTATCCAATTGGGACAGTTGATGATAGAGCTAATTTTAAAATAATGACCGCTGATCCTAAGGTTTTAGATGATGTTGATCTTATTATAGCACATAATATGCCGCAACATGAATGGATTTCTCGTAACCAAACACCAATTGTGTTTGTTGTTCATGGACGCCCATTATATTCTTTTAGATTAGAACAAAATAGTGATAGCTTAACTTCTTATAGCTATATTAGTGGTTTGGCAGAATGGCCTAGAGTTAAAAAAATGTTATATTTCTGGCCAGAATTTAAACCTTATTGGAGTGCTTTTCCAGAAGAAAAACACGCTATATTAAATTATCCAATTATAGATAATGTTAGATTCAATCCAGAGGGTGAAAAACATGTCATAGAGGATAAAAACAAAGGTGAATTTAATATTCTTATATGCGACAGCTGGAGGGAAGATATTGACATGTTTGAAATAGTTAATGGGGCAATTCAATATGCTAGAGAAAATAAAAATGTCAAATTTCATATTTATGCTATAGATCTTCCGTTACAACCTTGTTGGGATATATTATTTAAAGAGCTTAAAGAATTAGGATGTTGTGGGGAGCTTTGTGGCAGAATGTTTAATATGGAAAAAGTATATAGAAGTATGGATGCTGTTTTAACCCCACACAGAATTGTAGTAAGAGTTATAGGAGAAGCATTATCCTGTGGGGTTCCTGTTATAGCATCTAACAAATGTAGTCTTGGGCAATTTCATTGTGATCCGCATAATCCATATGATGTTGCAAGAGCTATTAAAGAATTTACTAATAGTAATCAAGAATTAAATAAATTAAATGCATTAGAACAATCTAAAAATTTAAATATGTTTAATTATTCAAATGAAATAAATAAAATATATAATGAAATTCTAAATAAATAAGGAGAAAAAACTATGTTGAAAAAATTAAAAAATTTTATTACAAAGTTAAATAATAAAATTACTACAAAGTTATTTTTGAGATATCCAGAATATGTTAGTGTACAATTTCTTGAAAATCCAGTAAAACCTAAGGAAAACAAAAAAATTAGCAAATTAAATATGGGATTTAATCCAAAAAGAAGAGGAAACACAATATTTACACAGGCTATTCCTAAAAGTAACACTTGGAAATATAACCCATATTTTATATCTTTCTTAAAAGCAGTAATGGATATGGAGGCTTTCCCAGATCATTTTTTAAATGGTAAAAAAGGTATTACTTCTGAATATAAAGCTTTATTGGATGATTTAGAGAAATTAGGATCAAATGATTATAGACAAGCATTTATAAGGAGTGAACAAGTATTAATACACAATGGAATAATTTCCATTGTAAAACAAGATAAAGTAAAAACCGTATATATAAATGAATGGGATTTATTTATAGCTGCAATTGATGCTTATGCAATGTTTAAAATTTAAAAATAAAAACCACCTAAAAATAGGTGGTTTTTTTATTTATATATTTCTTACCAAACTAACAGTAATATAATCTCCTTCTAGTATTTCATCTTCTTCGAAAAATTGAAAGCCAATTCCTACACCACTTTGTTCTATTTCAGTATAATGTACCCCACTGGCAAGTAAAGCACCATTTAAATATAAATCAGCTCCATTTAAAATTCCCAAATAAAATGTTTCTCCTTCCGGAAGTAAAACAGTAGATGTATTACTATTTATAGGTATATCTATTTTTTTATGATTATGTAAATCTCCCATTAATTACACTCCCTTTATATTATCTCGTCTTAATTTAAATAAAACTAACTAACGGTTTTATTTTCGGTAATAACTTTAAATTTTGGATGATAAAATTCTATTATATATTCGCCTGGTTCCAAATTTAATTCCCATTCACCAAGTACATTGGTGTAGGTTTGGGCAATAATATTTTTATCGTCTAATGCTACACCCTTTTTAAACGCGTTAACTTGGACGTCAACGATAGGATTATTATTTTTATCAAGAATAACATCTTTTAGTGATGCGGAACCCGAACCTGAAGTTACATTTGTTTGTGGAACTGCGGCGGCTATATTTTTAGATAAATCTTCAAATATAAATTTACCATCATTTTCAACTTTAATTCTAAACGTTTTATTAAAGTTACTACCCTGCGCTTTACCATTTACTTTCATTAAATAAGTTCCTGGATCTAAAAAACATTGCCAATTACCATCTTTATCCGTCGTATCACTTGCAACTGGAACAGTAGGATTGTTAGTATTAACAATACTAATTGCTAAATTAGATAATGGAATACTGCGTTTGTTAACATATCTATCACCGACCGGATACATTCCATTTCCTTTATTACTTGCCGATTCATTTTCTAATCCAATATTATTAAATTGAATTTCAGTATGTTCATCACCAATTTGAGCAACAATATCTAATGTATTATATCCTTCTCTTACAAAAGAAAATCTATATTCACCTGGATATAGGTAAGCCTCCCAATAACCATCTAAATTACTTAATGATTGGTAACTAATTTGTCCAGTTAAAGTGTCGTAGATATTGATTTTAGAATCAATTAGGGCAACAGTTGTCCTTATATCATTAATATATCCATAAATTTTAATAGCGTTGGGATATTTATCAGATCTTGCAATAACATGAAATACCTCTACAACATATGCTTCCTGCCCATTTATTTCACCCATATAAAGTACTTGATATTGACCTATATCGGTATTGTGAGGGATTTTGAAATTATAAAAATATTCATTTGCACTCATTTGTTGCATACCTTTCCATGGTAAATCTTCATATATTGTCCCATTTTTATCATGTAATATTCTAACCCTTGGATTGTTAACAGAACTAATATTACCTTGTTGATCCGTAAATTGAACATATAAAAATATACTGTCGCCTCTATAATATAAATTAGACATAATTTTCCCTCCCTATTTCTCTCTATATCTAAATACATAAAAAAAGGACCGAATATATCGGTCCCTTATTATTTAAATTATTTTTTTGTTGACTTCATTTTAGCAACTATTGTTTGCTTTTGATTTCTAGCAAGTCTGAAGTAAATACCTTTAGCAGCCATTTTCTTTTCAAGTATACCCTTCAACTTGGATTCAATCTCGAATCCGTCCCCGCCATAACTCATAACAGTTTCATCTGCTACTTGATCAGCATCATTAAGAACGTCTTCAATTTCATCAACAATTGCTTTAACTAATACGTTAACAACTTCGTCAATTTCTTCAGAAGAAGTTTCTTCTGAAGCAGTCTTTCTTAAAGCTTCTCTTGTAACTGTTTTATCAAATAAAGATTCAATACCTTCATTATCAAGAGCCTTTTCAATTTTAGCTAAAGTTGATTTAACATATCTCGCTGGAACAAATTGTTTAACAACTTCTTCAGCGTGCTCTAAAATTTCTTCAACTTCTTGTTCAATAGCTAATGCTATTTTATTAGAAGCCATAAGAACTTTTTTATTCTTCAAAGCATCCATGATTATTATCCTCCTATATATTAACTTTTATAAAAAACTAATTATTTAAGGCTAGCAATTATCTTTTTAAAGATTCTATTGTTAGCAAGTTTATCTTCTTTCTTTTCTTCATCTTCAGTTGAAACTTCCTCTTCTACTTGAGCCTCTTCAACAACTTCCTCAACAACTTCTTTAGCTGCAGATTCAACTACTTCAGGAACTTCTTCAACCGGAGCTTCTTCAACTTCTTCAACCGGAGCTTCTTCAACTACAGGAGCAACTGGAGTTTGAATTCTTTGTAATATACGGTTTACTTTACCTTCTGGAGTTGTACCATCTACTGCATTTTCAGATGCAATATTATTTGCTGTTTCAGCGGCTTCGTCTTCAAACTTCTGAACTTCAACAGTATCACGTACTTCGATATGATAGTTATCAACAACTTCATTTCTTGCTCTTTCGGGAGCATCTGTTACTTTCTTTTCAACAACGGGAGTAACATCAACTGGAACCTCTTCAGCAACTGGTTCTTCAGCGGGAACTTCTTCTACTGAAGTTTCACACGTGCAAGGTTCATTACCACAAACTTCACAAGCTTTGTTTTCGATTTCATCTTCAACACCAGCTGTAACCTCTGTAGCAACTTTCTCAAGTACTATACCAACACCAATTTCATCCTTATAATTAGCATCTACAACTTTATAAGCAGCGCCTTTATAAGTAACTTCTTTACCAGCCTCAGCACCAGGTATTTCATCAGTGTCAACTATAATCTGTTCTGCTTTTTTATTTAAAGAAGCAGTTTTTTCCATTTTTGCGGCTTGTTCTTCAACAAACTTATCTAACCATCCTAATTTTTTAGACATTATTGGAAACCTCCTTAATCTAACTCTTTGTGAATTTAATAATTTTTGAAAGTTATATATTAATTTTTATTAAAGCCATTATAACTCTTACTTCTTATTATTTGGTTTTTTACCACTTGGCTTCTTTGGTGTACTCGGTTTTGTTGCTTTTTTTACTTCCTCTTTAACTTTTTGTGTTTCAACAATTTCAACCTCAGCTTCAATTTTTGTTTCTTCAACAGATACTTCAGTTTCGACTGGAATTTCTTCCTTTACTTCTTCTTCAATATCAATATCCAAAACTGTTCCCTCTATCTCTTCTTCTCCCTCAATTGCTTCAACTGCTTCTTCAACAATTGGTTCTTCTTTAATAAATACCTCATTTTTTTCTGTTTCTACCTTAGGACTTACAACAAATGAAGTCTCTGCAACCTGAAGAACTGTATTTTCATTATCTATTACTTCTTCTTTTTTCTCTTTAACATTTAATTCTAATTCAGCAATTTCAATAAGTTTTTTCAACTTTTTAACATCCTCTGAATTTTCAAATGTTTGTTTATCTACTTCTATCCAATCCCCGTCAGAACGAAGTGTTAAATTAAGATCTGCGATAATAACGTTGTAGCCTTTTTTCGCTTTAATCTTTAACACGTTATCTCTCCTTTGCACATTAATCATTTCTTGGTAATCTACTATAAGTAATATAATATTCTCGAAGAATAATATAACACTTAGACTTCAATTTTTTTGTAAAAGTTGTCTTCAGTCAATAAATACAAACAAAATTGAATTATATTTTATTATAAAAAAAAGATGCAATGTTTTTAATTATATTGCATCAATTTATTGAAATATTTTTTAAAGTGTCATTAATGATTTCATTACACCTGCAGCTACTATTCTCTCTTCTAATTCATTTTCAATCTGATCAACAGTAAATTTACCAGACCGATATTTCTTAATAAAGTCATCATAATTTCTTAATTTTTTTGCCATGGGAGGTGCTTCTCCAAAGAATGGGTCAGAAACACTACCATCAGGTAATAATATCTTACCATACACATTAAATTTAATAACTACCCCTGTTTTAGAATAATTTCCTTTATTAGCATAATTAGCTACATCTTCGTATGTTTTTGACCATGATACATATGTATCATCTGATAAAATCAAATCTTTAATAGCTTTTAAAAATTTACTTCTTTTAATTGTAACTTTATTATCATCAAATAAATGATAATAAGCTTCTGTTATTTCTTGTGATGTAAATTCTAATAATCCGTATGTTTCCCCACTATAAATACAATCAGGATTTTCATTCATTTGATAAACCACCTGTTCATACAATTGTGGTCTTGAATTGGGCTCATTAATCTATTTATATATGAAATCTCCAGTATTAGGGGCCGCCTTCTTTATTAATCTTTTCATATTATATACCTCCTATACAATTAAGGCCTATTATAATATAGAAAAGATCTTATTTTTTATAATAAAAAACCACTGTCAAAGTGGTTTATTCAAACATCATTTTTATTAATTGTTGTTTCAAATTTTCTTTTTCTTCAGATAATGCATTAATATGATCAATTTTTAAACCTAAATTATTCGACCATTCAAGTATTTTCATAATTTCTCCTAGTCTAAATATTAAAGCATCATAGTCTTCATTATACATAAATGTTGAATTTAATTTCATTCTTCTATCTTTTCTAACTCATATTCAGTTACTGGTATACCCTTCTTTTTTGCCATGTCTACTTCTTTCAAAGATTGTGGACCCCCGCCTATTCTATAAAGAACGTCAATAGTGTCAATAAAGACGTTACTTTCATCTCCCCAGTCTTTACCTTCTACAATTATATCTTCTAATCCTGGAAATAAATTATCATCTAATCCCTGTTCACAAATAACGCCTACTGTTTTTAACCCTAGATTTGAAGCCATAAAATAAGTCATTTTGGGAATGCCATACATAGTCCCACCGGAAACAATAATAGCATCTTTACCATATTTACTTAATATATCATCAAATACTTTGTATAGGATATTCTTTGCTTCCCATTCATCAAATTTTGTAGTTGAATAACCAACAATTCCAATTCTTTTTGACATAAAAATCCTCCTGTTATATTTTTTAATTATTTATCTTTCTCTCTTTTTTGTTTATTTATTCTTTTTTGACCACAGTTCTCACAAACAGCAACATACTTATTAATGCTCCCCACGTCTATGTTGCTCTTTTTATTATGTTCAGCATTATCAACTTTGTACGATATATAAGCATCTTTACCACAATCTACACATACTGCATGAAGTTTTTCTACATATTTTGCTTTACAAGCTAAATGTGGAACTATACCCCATGGTTCACCTGATGCATACATATCTAATCCAACCATTATAACCCTTTTTCCACGTTTGACTAATATATCCACTACCTCTAATAAATCATGATTGAAAAATTGAACTTCATCAATTCCAACCACTTCCGTATCATCGTGGAGATTATCTAATATCTCTTTGGCATTATTTACAACCGTTGCAATCATTGCTCCAGATAGTTGTTCCATTATTTGTTCAGATAGAGAATTCTTTGTATTATCCTTAAAATGAACATCTAATATCTTCTCTACATTTTTCTTTACAACATTGTTTTCATGAGTAGCAACAGTATTTAAACCATATCTATCATCAAGGGTTGGCTTGAATAGTTGATATTTCTGACCTGCAATCTTTACTCTTTTTAATCTTCTTATTAATTCTTCACTTTTCCCACAATACATCGAACCAAATATAAGTTCACTCCAACCTACCATAATAACCCTTCCCTTTATTTAAAGTAACCATCAGGCAAATTATACACTTTAATATTATCAACATTATATTTTAGACTCTCTATTTCTTGTGTTATAGTGGCAATTGTATGATTAACTTCTGTTAAAGTGTCATCACTCATATGTTGTCTTATTTCAACATCTTTTACCGTTGCCAATAATGAATTTAATTTTTGTTGTATTTCATTAATTGATTGATTTTGCATATTCATTATTTGGGCCATGTTGTATATAAGAGCACCCTGATTAGATACTGTATTATTTAAATCATTTAATATAATGTTATTCCTATTTTCTACTTCTACAAGACGTCTTAAATAATTCTCTAAGACATCAAATTTCTGCTGATCCATGTCATCATCCCTTATAAGGTTTCACTAGAGGTAATCTGAACTTTGTACTCTCCATTTTTATTAATCCTAATGGAAGCTTTCTGTCCACACCCATCATCAATAACAATTTTATCCAAGTTATTTGCTGCCAAAAAATTTACCACATCAGAATGAACAAATTTATAAAATTCATCCTTTGTCATTTTATTACCCTTTAAATTAGCTATACTTTGCATTTTTTGTATCTCCTTTTTTCTTAGAATTTGAATATATAATATTAAAAAAGAGCTAATATTTAAACATAAAAAAGATAGAGTTTTAACTCTATCCTTTTAAAAATTAATTATAAAAGACCTACTAATACAGCCTGCTCTTTAGTAAAGTAAAGAGCTTTTTCTGGGTTATTTACACAGTGACCTTCAACACCTTTAAGGTAGTTAAGTTCTTTCATTAACTTACTTTTTTCTGGTTCTACTGCAGCATCTACAGCGGCTTGTTTAGCAGCTATTTTAGCAGCTAATAATGGAGCAACTTTATCTGGAGTAGCCTTGATTGGTTTAAAACTTGGGAATTCATTTCCTACGAAAAACTTAGGAATTATAATACACATCCTAAAAATTTAGATAGCGGACAAATAATTTGCTATCCATATATCTATAGAATAAATTATAAATCTTATCTCATTATTGGAATAGAAAAAATAGAAGACCATATCTATAATTTCATTACAATTTTAGGATTTTAAAGGATTATTCTTTATCATCCAATAACCAACAGTTAAATTTTCCATTTAGCCATTTATCTGAAATTTCTTCAAATCTTAAGTGTTTATGATGTTCAGATAAATTTTCATCTTTACCAAACCAATAGTTGATGACATCTGAATAATATTGTTGTGCTTTCTTATTGAGCATTAATGTATCGGTAAGAATAATAGGACAATCTCTAAACATACCATCATTAGGAGCGTAATAAGCATATATATTTTGAGTTTGTTGATATACTTGACCTAATATATCTCCTATACTTACACCAATTGGCAAAAATTCAGGTATTATAATTGTTATCCATGCACTCTCATATTTAGACATAGAAATACTCCTTTGCATTAATACTTATATTGTACAAAGGAGTATCTAAAAAAATAACAAATATTTTACCACACTATTACATCAACTTCTTCTTTGGTTGTTGCATCATTTACTTGTTTTCTCAACATTTGAAAAGTTATCATTTTTATTTGTCGACTAATTGCAGCATCTTCACATAATTTTAAAAATTCTTCTTTAGTAAATTCATAAGCAACTGGCTCTTCTAATGCTTTCCAATATATTGGTAATGTACTACCAGCTAAAACTAAAGTTAATTGTCCGGTCATATTAGCTTGATCTTCAATTTCAAATGGGTAAAATTTTCTAACAGGATTACCATTTTCATCTAATTTAGCAGATGAATAGAATCCCTTTAGAATATCCCTATTACATACCTCTTGTAGTTCTATTATTTTTTGATGTTTATATAATGGCGATACCTGTAACATTAAAATATCTAATTCAGTTTGTAAAGGCTGCGGTTTCTCTAGTATATTCCAAATAATTTTAATCTGATCACCATCTTCTATCAAAATTACTTCTGAAGTAAAATCAACTTTTCTACCCATATATATTTCGATTGCTTCCCATAGTTCCATTTCTTTACCCCCCTACATTAATTTTGAAATTGTCATCCAAGTGTTATCAGCTATAATATACTGATTTGATTGCCCACTATTTTGAAAAGCAAATATCTCAATATAATCATTTACTAATAAATCTAACATAACAGTTACATTCAAATTTGTATGTGTAATATTCGTTTTAAATATATCAGGCATAGTATTTCCTTTGCCAGTATTCACACCATTTTTATATATGGCAAATGTCCTTACTCCCTGAGTATTATAACTGAATTGTACACCTATACATAATAGATACCTTCCTGGAGCTTTAGGAGAAAATCGATAATCAGATAAATTAAATTCATTGTGTGTATCTTTAATTTGCATATTAAATCTTATCTTTGTCCATATATTATTTGGTAAATTTTGATTAACAGCGGTTATGTTTAAGTCAATCATTGTCCCAGGTGCCAAATCTGCGGAAGTTATAGAACCATCTTTGATATCTATACTCGTAATACTATCATCTCTGATATTAAAACTATTAATAGCTCCTTCTTTAATTTGATACCCTGATATTTTTTGAATAGACATATAGACTTCACCTCCCCCTAAATATCATATTCAGAGACCACCGGTTATGCTATTAACTCCATATGATTCAAAGCATCCAGATAAGAATCATATATCATCATTTCAGTCTAAAAACGTCTATATAAAAAAAATACTATTGGACTTTATTTATATTTAGTCCAACAGTATAAACAAAGATATCAAATTAATTTATTAAGTTGTCTAAATCCTCATTATCCAATGAATCTAGTAAATTACAAGTATCTTCATAACCTGCGGCTGCAACTTTATTTACATTATCTTTGGATAAAGCTAAAAGAGGAATCTTTTTTAAACTAAATAATGGAATTCTTATTTGTGGGACTGTTACTTGTCCATAATCGTTTTGATTTGCTTCTTTTATCATTATTGAAATCATTTGCCCCGTTATATCTGTTAAACAATGACTATCTAACTTTTGTCCCCTATATTCCGCTGCACTGCTCACAAATATAAAATCTGCACCCATCTCTTGACAAAGATTAACCGGACAATTATTTACTATTCCACCATCTAGTAAAACTAAATCATCAATTATTACTGGTGTAAACACAAATGGAAAACAAATACTTGCACGAATAGCTTTACTCAGAGCAATATCATTGATATATATTCTATTCTCAGTAATTTCTATTGTATCATTATTTGTAAATATAACATTTTCTCCACCATTAATATTAGTAGAAACAATACCTAATTTCTTAGATACATCTATAATTTTAATACCTCCAAGTAGTGCATCAATCTTCTTTTCAAGCTTATTTCCTTTAATAAGACCACTAGGTAATTGACGAGAAAATAATGATTTTAATATACCAGAGTAATCAATATCAAAAACACTCTTATTTGTTGTGTAGAATAATTTAAAAATCTCATCTAATTCAATATTACAAGCATATAAACCAGCTATAATGGAACCCATTGATGTTCCGGACACAATTTCTGGATAAATACCAAATTCATGCATAGCTTTTAAAACACCTAAATGAGCAGCAGCTGTCATTCCACCACCACTAAGAGTAATACCGATCTTTTTCATTTTCAACACCTCCCTATAAAAAATACTGTTATCCTAAAAATTTATTTAGGATAACAGTATTAATAAAGAGAAAATGTTATTTACAGCAATCGCAATTGCAATCTTTATTTTCATCACAGTTACAGTTGTCTGAACAACCGCCTTCGCAACACCTACAACCGCATTCTATTGCTTCCTTTTCAAGTTCTTCATCAGATATTCCACAACTGCAACAATCAAATTCTTCAACACTCTTTGTGCCAAATATCTCAGCTACTTTTTCAAAAAATCTCTTAAACATAATTTCATCCCCTTTCGTTAGATATATAATATTCAAATCGAATATTATTTTTTACTAAAATAACAATGATCCTGGATTATCCCATTGATCATATAATTTACAATCGGGCCGGAGAATTAAGTATTTTACAGTATCTTCTGATGTATTATCTTTATTCATGCAATTATTATCAACAACTGTACTCATTCCATCAACTATATACCGCATCGCTCCGAAAGGTAATATCCTTGGGTCTGTACCAACTTTTCTTATATGTTTATCAATTTCTTTGAGTTTTTTATCATCACATCTATGTTCTACAATCCACTGATCTTGTGGTGTATCACATTTAGAGGAAGTATACAGCTTCCTAAACGTTATTTGATCAGCACCCAACTTTTTAGCATATTCGAAAATTTCCTCAGGAGTTTTATTATTATATACATCAGTCATATTTAAACTTAACCTGAGGCCAAATCTATGCTTTTTTATAATCTTACAGACTTCCATTATTTCAACTTCTAAACCATTTTTGGTGTCATTATACTCAGCATTACCAATGCTATCAAACATATTAGAAAGTGAAAGGCTAATGTTTTTAACACCCACAGTACTTCTAAGGAATTCTGCATAAGAATCATCTAAAAATACTCCAGATGTTTGCATTTCAATCCATCTAAATTTGTCGTTTCCTAATCTTTTGTTTAATTCAGCAAATTTTAAAAGGAAATGTTTGTTCATTAAAGGTTCACCATTACCAGTAAGAATAACAGTATTACAACCGTTATCTCTAGCAAATAATAATCGGTCAACATACTCTTGTTCAAAGAAGTATGTTTCACCATTCATTTTTTCAATTAGATTCTCATATTGATCTGAATGCATATGTGAAACACAAAATCTACATTTGTTTGGACATTTAGCTGGAACATGAATACTCAAACTTTGGATTTTCATTTTTACACCCCTAACTTTTTAATTTGTTGTTTATCAAGTGATATTACTCTCACACCAAATTTATCATCAATTTCAATTATTTCACCAGTACCTATCTTTACACCACTTACTAATATATCAAACGCTTGGCCTATATTTTTATTAAATTCAATTATTGAACCTGGATGTAAAGATACAATATCACCTATGGTTTTATTAGTCTGAGCCAATTCTACAGTCACCGGCACATTAATATCCATTAATAAATCTAAGTTATTCTTGGTAGTGGAATTGTCATCTCCAAATTGTTGAAACTTATGTTTTTTAATATCCATTTTCTTTACCTCATAATCATATTATATCATGCAATTTTATTATTGTACATCTTTAATATCTGAAAATTCAACAGTAATATTATCACCATAAGATGTAATCTGATTTATTTCATACACAGATTATCTTTTCACCCATTGGATTTACAAAAACATATTTTCCCCCTTGGTGTATAAAAACACCATCTGGAAATATGTCTATTAATTGAGACATATATTATTCATTATTATCAAAAATAAAATTTTTGATTCTAAAGAAATGAGATAAAATTGAAAAAACTCTATTTAAACACCCTACTCTAAAAGAGGCAAATAAAATCCAGCAACTTAAGATTATTAAAGTTAATATTCCCAACAAATTTATAAAATACCAAAAATACATTTTAACACATTCTCATCTTTCTCTATATAATAATTATATAATATATATGTAAGAATGTAAACATAAAAAATAACGCTTTCGCGTTATAAATTAAGTACGCCTTGAGGGACTCGAACCCCCGACCCTGGCATTAGAAGTACCATGTTCTAAGTCCAACTGAGCTAAAGGCGCATATTTTATTTTAAATAAAGTTTTCCCATTAAAAGTAAATCTTCAAATGTATCATGATTATAATCATGAAATCCAACAGTAAATTTCTTTTTTCCTTTAGGATATAGCATATTATAAGGATATAGTTTAATTTTCAAGGTTCTACTATCTATATATCCATGATGACATCGTTCTACATACACAACATCATATTCTTCTTCTAAATTTAGGAAATCCTCAATTGTATTATACTTTTTATCCATAGTAACTCCTAAGTGCGGATAGAGAGACTCGAAATCTCACGGAGCCTAGTCCATACAGCCCTCAACCGTACGCGTATACCAATTCCACCATACCCGCATATTAAAAGCGACTAAGGGGATTCGAACCACTACTGTCTCTTAAAGCAAGTAGAGGGAATTGAACCCTCATATCCAGAGTGGAAATCTGGAGTAATAACCTTTATACTATACCTGCTAATTATTTCGTTTAAAACAATTTGCTGCAAATAAATCCTAAGGCGTACCCTAGGAAGTTGAAAAGTTATATCTCTATAAGAGACCTACGACTTTTCTAATATATTAATAAATTATTTTAAAAAGATGGTGGGTAGTTTCCTACCCTTAAATAAAAAAACCAAAAGTCCCTGTATAACTTATTGTCATACGTCGGAGTGAGAGGACTTGAACCTCCGGCCTCTTGATCCCAAATCAAGCACTCTAGCCAAACTGAGCTACACCCCGTTATTTACTCCATGTTTTATACATGGAGTAATTTTAATTAATATCTCGAACCGTAATTATCTCCGCTGGATTTTCCACTGAAATTATTTCTTTGGGCTTTTCTAGCTTTCCTACAATCGGGACATCTTACTGGTTCATTATCGAACCCTTTCTCTTTGTAAAAATTTTGTTCTCCTTCAGTGAAAATAAAATCACTACCACAGTCTTTGCATTTTAAGTTTTTGTCTGACATTAAAAAATTCTCCTTAACTTTGTCCAACGGATCAAATATATTTATTTTACCTTTTCATAGGTAATCAGAATGATGGGACTCGAACCCACAAACCCTCCGGACCCCTTGTCCGGCGTCTCGCCTTTGTGACTGCATTCTGAATCAATTTTATTATAACATATAGTATTAAATAAATAAAGGTTTTTTAACAATTTATAACAATGGTAGATGCTTACATATAGGGTCAATTTTACTAACCTCGTCTGGGCCTATTGCTACAGCAGTATAAGTAGGTACCCCATTAAACTCGGTAAGTCCTGCATCTTGAATGAGAGAACAAGGCAAACCATTCACTAAAGCTTGATTATATATATCTAACAATTCTTGTTCACTATTAACAGAAACACATATTTTTGTGAATAATCCTTCCATCCAATTTCTCATTGCATTTGTAACGGACATTTCATAGCTATTATCATCACAATATAATGCGGGAATTCTATGAGTCATCCTATCAAAAAATACTTTCATTGAAGCATGAGCACCTTGAGCTACCATTTTACCTTTTCTCATATTGAGATCTTTACGAATTATTATTACTTGTTTTGTATTCACTATCATCACCTCAAATAGCTGTAGACGGATTCGAACCGCCACCCTCTTCCGTATGAAGGAATTGCACCACCAATTGTGCTATACAGCTTTATCTTATTTACTTAGTTTTCTAGCCACTTTAATACTTTCTTTATAACCCTTTAAAACTTCTATTGCCTCATCTAATTCTCTCATTTTTTCCAGTTCTTCTTTAAATAAAACATTCACTAAAGGCATTTTCATTACAGCAGCTATTAATAAATAATCAATATCTCTTATTAAAGTATCTTCACTATTAGAAGAATTTTGTTAAATATGAGAAGTGGTCTTTACACGATTCGCAACTTTATCTACTTCCCATTCTTGTTCTTCAAATAATGAATAATCTTTTATTAAATCTAATGCTTGTGATATATCCATTATATCCTCCATTAAAGGGTTTAACCTACAAACCTACTGCGTGTCTTTCAACGGCTAACTTCGGTTAAATGGTGACTCCGCGGCTCTATAACCCTATGTGCGCTTAGCTATAGATTTTCACACTGTACCTGCCACCAGTTTTTCTCCTCATCTCAGCACCTCGGCCAATTTAATGGCTAGCACATCGTCCTAAATTTTTTTACGAGGCGAGGAATAGGTACTAATATATAATAATCATTTACAAGATTTTTTTAACCTCTTAATTGGAAATATTTTTTTACCTTCAAAATCAAAAGTATTGTAATCAATAAATAGCTCTTCGCCTCTGCCTACATCACATTTTGTATAAAAATAATAATTATCAAATCTATCTTTTTTATAATAAACGTTAGGATTTATTGAATGATTCATATATGTACATAAATCATTTCGTTGCATACCATGATCATTGTTTTCCTCTGAGATATGTATTTTCCACATTCCCAATCCAATATTGGTATTAGCTTTTAAATCTATTGCTGCAAATATTCCCAACCCATGGATAGACGAGTGTTTGATCTCATATAACATATTATTGACCCCTTTGAATATCAACTAAGTTTTCTACATCCCAAACATATTCCCTGTGCCCACCTAATATCTCTGGACAATGTGTGACCATAATTAATTTCTTCACATTAGGAAGATTTAACATATCATCTGCAAAATTGCGTCTCTTTATATTATCCATACTTATCTCGGGAAAATCAATCATTACAATAACATCTGGCCCAGCATTCATAATTTGAGTTAAAAAATTGATGGCTTGCATTGTACCTGAATTTATATAATTACTATAACTCCACTTAAACTCCTGTTCTAAAACTGATTCATCAATTTGATCAAGTCTCCACTTCTTTATAAAATCTAAATCATATCCTCTCTCACTTAGTTGATTTAATACAACTAAAGATTCTGTTTGTTCTAGTACTTTCTTAAATTCCTCATATGTCACATCCAATGTTCTAGGATAAGGAAAATATACAACATTTTCACCTTGCTCTGTATAATAATACCTCATAGATTCAAGGAGTTTTGTTTTGCCACTTCCATTGTGACCAATAATAATTGTTAATTTATCCTCTAATGGGAAATATATTGGATATTGATCAAATAACTTCTTATTTATAGCAACTAATTTCTTCGATATATACATAAGAAAACTCCTTTACATAAAATATAATATTATTATATCATATATAAAAGAGTTTGTAAATAGTACCCCCAATATGAATTGAACACATATATCGGATTTCGTAGACCCGCACACTTTCCATTATGCTATAGGGGCATGATTTTATCTTTAGTATATTATATATAAAAAATTAATTTCTTTTACCAATATTTTTCATCACTATGATCTTTTGTAAATTGTTTGTCCAAATAATCTCCTCTATCTGGTGCATCCAATTCAATTTCCTCAATATCATCCCAACCCGGTATATCATCTTTAGTAAATTTTGCAAAATCACTATTGAGAAATTTTTCTCCATAATATTCTACAGGATCAACTTCAAATCTTCCCGTTTCATCTGTAAAAGGATCAACAATTCTTATATCTTGATATTCAAAATGTATACATTTCTTATCAAAATCTGGATCATTGGTATTCCCTGAATCTTCCATTTGTTTTTGTCCTATTTCACGAATTTTATCCATATCTAACATCTTAGGGTCTATGGAACTTTTCCTTATTAATCTTTTCACAACTTTCCCTCCTTATTTATTAAATATATTTTTTATCTATCGCAATACCATAATATGGTTTAGCAATATTATTAATAGTATCTTCTACTGAACCTAAAGCTAAAATATCTGCTAAATATTCATCTTCTTTAATTAGAACTTCTATTAAAAAGTCTTGTTCAAAACAGTACACTGTATCATAATCATCAAATGTAATATAAATTTTTTTAATTGATACATACTTTGATAATTCATTACGTAGTGTAAGATATATATATTGTGCAAAAGGCATAAACATCAACTACTATTATTTTTATTATATAATAAAAATAAGTGAGTGTAAATATAATTCTTTAATTAAAAAATTATTCTGGCCACCAATTAATGGAATGTGTTTGCCTATTCCACAGATGGACAGTAAAAAAGACATCTTTTAAAGATGTCTTTTGGTATCAGTGGTGGGACTTGAACCCACAGAACTCGAATTTTAAGTCCGATACCTATGCCTATTCGGTTACACTGACATATAAGAGAGGGAATATAAAATGATATATTCCAATTCCACCACACCTGCATATTTACTTTACTTTTTATTATACACTATAAATAAGAAAAAGTAAACAGTTTATTTCATATTTCTTAATCTTTCTTGTAATTTCATTAACCGGCTACAAAATTCTTGCCTCGTTAAAATTGTCTCATGGGGATCTTTCTTCCCCATGACATGAGTTAATACTGCTCCATTTGTTGCAGCTAGTGCATTCCTAAACCCCTCACTTTGTTCAAACATTGCGTTATATGCTTTATCCAGCAAATCTTGATATTCTTGAGAATGTCTATCTATTGGTTTTCCACGCCAATATAAAGTTTGTAATACATGCCAATTTTTTTGCATTCCTTTAAGTTTAGCGGCTTTACCTACTAACTTACAAACTTCTACTTGCATATCAGGATTTCTATATTTTAAACTCTGCAAAAATCCCTCCATAGAATTGCAGATAACTCCATCTATTTCAAATCTGTGTCCTGCAAAATTAGATAATTTATTTGAAGGATAACCTCCATTACTCCTTATATCCATTTTAAACCACCTTTATATTTAATGCTCTCTCTCTGTTATATATGCGAAGTCCTTTTTATTAAAAAAGTCCAATTTAAAAGCAACAATTTTGACATGGTTATAGAAATTATCCGGTGAAACAATAACAACTTTCCTATCCATAAAATTATAAATAACAACTTCTAAATCCACATATAAATCTTTTATATCACTTTCATGTACAGAAAAATATTTATGTTCATTATATTGTGTCTTGATCTCTACATAATAGTAATTAGGTACACCACAATTGTCCATATTTAAAATCTGAGTTACTATTCCATTTATTTTCATTATTCTTCCTCCTAAATGTTTCTATTTCTATTATATCATATAAAAATGTGTTTGTACATAGAAAAGTTATATAACTGGAAATTATATGCTCTAGATATTAATTACGATGTGCTTTCTTTTTGCGTTTATTTTCATACATTAATTTATCTGCTTGATTTTGCAAATCTTCAAAATTTGCAAAATCCCTACTTAACAAATATCCATATGAAAAGCTTAATTTCCATGGCTTATTTAAACGTTCTAGTTTTTCATTGCAAGATCGTAAATTAGTCTGTATACGTTCCTCTATAAATTTAATCATATCTTCTGAATTTACATTTCTTAAAATGACTACAAATTCATCTCCGCCCATTCTAGCTACTAAGTCTGATTGCCTATAATCTAAATCTATCCTTACTGAATCTTGAAGTATCTTAGCCATCTCATTAATAGCTAAGTCTCCTTCTTTGTGGCCATAAGTGTCGTTTATGGTTTTTAATCCATCCATATCACAATAGATGAAACAAAATTGTTCATCTTCATTAGTCTTAAGAATATCATTTATTCTTGTAATAAACCCGTATCTATTTAATGTTTGAGTTAATTCATCTAATTCAGCAACGCCATGTAATTGACTATTTAATTGGTTTAATTCCCTAATTGTATCATTTAATTTGCTTTCAGTATAAACTAATTTGTCATATTCAGTTGCTAAGTTATCAATTAGATTTTGTTGCTTTTTCAACAATCCTGAACCCATTATTGCATTAGATATTGCCGGGCTTAAACTTTCAATTAACCTGATATCATAGTCTTTTGAATGTGATACAAAATATCCAAAATGTTCATGTTCAAAGAATAAAGGTTTTATAATAAGATTCTTGTGTTTTATTTTGCTCAATATTTCTATTGGGAGAATCTCATTTGTATTAAATTCATGTTCATAATTAATTTGTTTAGAGTTACAAACACCAAATATCAATTCTGATTTTTTAGGTACTTTTCTAAAAGAAGTTTCTAAGGTGTTAAATTTTTCTTTATACTTTACTATAAAGAAATCAGAAATAAAATTATCTTTTAATATTTTATTTAATTTATTAAATAAAATATTAATATCAAATGTTTGTATTTGTTCTATATAATCTTCAAAGAAATTAGCATCTACATTGATATTAGAACAATGAACATCACAAGTACAAGAACAACTTTCACGGGGCACACAATAGGAATCAAATGAATATATCCTTTGTTCTAATTCTTGATTATTATGTATATCCCTTAGAATATCAACAGCTTTTTGTCCCATCTGATCTAATGGTTGTCTGACAGTTGTTGCTTTCATCATATTTGCAAATTTAAAATCGTCAAAACCTGTAATTGATACATCGTTTGGAACATGTATTCCATGTTCATAAAAACATTTTATTGCTCCAACCATCATTTCATCATTTGCGGCAACTATAGTCTTAATTTTCTTATCTCTAATTTTTTTAATCATTTTTATTGCAGCTTTATATCCACTAATGACTGTAAAGTCTCCAGCATAAATATTAGATGGTGAGAATGATATATTATTTTGATTTAACATATCTTTAAAGATTTTAAGCCTCAAATTTGCCTCACTATTATGTTTTGGCCCGCAAATAAACGCAAAATCCTGTCTATCTGAATGAGACTTAATTAAATGATTCATCAAGTCTACCATACCAACATCATTATTGTTAGTTATAGATGGAAAACCTGGAATATCTATTCCAATACTTACAACAGGTATGTCTAACTTTTTAAGAAATGCTATGTAATTACTGAGATTTACTTCATTAGCAATTGTTGGAGTTATTGATATAACCCCATCAATAATATTGTTAGAAATCAATTCATATACAACATTATGTTGTCTCTCCATTAGATTGTCACTTAAAAAACGTCGTCCTTCATAAATAAAGAGGCCAATACCATGTTTATTACATTGTTCTTTAACATATTTACTTATGCTATATGAATAATCAGATGTATTATAATGTGATATTAATAATGCAATATTCATATTATATCCCTCTTTTATCATAACTTTGTTATTAAAGTTCTTAGTCTTATACAATTATATTATTATCATTAATGTACAAATTTTTAAACAAATTTTTCTATAATAATGACAAAATGACTAATTATTAAATAATTAGTCATTTTCTATAATTTATTTCCTCTAAATTTATATCCATTGGCCTTAAATCATAATCTATTTCTTCAATAATATTGTCTTTATCATATACTATCCAATAATCGCAACAACATGCCCAACCAGATATTTCTGTGCGAAAAATATAAACAAACCAACCTTTTTCCTTTCCTTTAGTTTTGAATATGTAATTTCCACAATTATCTTTTACTTGATTAGGACTATACCATGTATTTGAAATATAAATCTTCTCAAAAAATTTGTGATTATTACTTTCTTTTTCTTTTATTATTTCAATTAATTCCTCTTTACTTATCATTTTTTCACTCCTGCTATTGCTACTTTACAAACTTTATTTATTGGTGGCCATTCTAAATTTATTCCAACATCTTGTAATGTTTCAGTTACACTTAATCCCATTGCTTCCGGGGTATAGCTAATTTCATAATCTGGATGTGTGGTTAAGAATTGTGCAGTTGCTTTTTTAAGTTCTTTTCTTACTGAACCCTGCCAATATAAACAACATCTTGCTTGTTTATCTGACCAATTAGGATTTGCTATTTTCATTCTAGTGACATGAGAAGATAAATCAAATTCTACAATGATTGCATATATAGGTTTATCCATATCAAAGTATTGGTCAAACTTAGGGGCTCTCGGAGGACAATCTGGTCTTTTAGGATTATTAAAATTTGGACATCCTTTGGGGTGTCCTTCATAAGGTTTTAAACAATATCCTTTAAATTTATAATCAATAATTGGATTAACTTGTTTAATAATTGTATTCATAATATTCTCTCCTTTTTAGTTAATTAATTTTATTATATTAAAATCGTCCAAAAAAAATTACATAATAAAAAGGATATTATTAAATATCCTTTAACGCGGAGGCGGGATTCGAACCCGCGTCTACAGGGCATGAACCTGTTAAGGCAACCACTCCTCCACTCCGCAATATATTAAAAATATTTATTATTATATTAACCAGGCAGTATCCTAGCAACAAATGCCTGTACTGCTATTCTTGTTTTCCCTCCACCAGTAGGAAGCGTTACCATTGATTGTGTTTTATTTCCGTTTAACTTAAGAATTTTTAACATCTCGTCCTTCATTGCAATCTGATAATCTTGTAATGGTGGTAATTTAATTCTTGGTGGTATACTTTGAATTGCTGAAGGTTTCTCCTCTGATTTAACACCTGCAAATATTTCTGGAAAACCTACAGCATTCACAAAATCTATTGCCCAAGGGCCTCTATTATGCCAATTCTTATTCGCAAGCGGCGTTAAAATTTATTTTACATATAAGAATAATGTCTTACCAGTGTTTGTATCTACAAACTCATAACCAGTAATAGTTTTACCGATTAATTTATCTGGTGTTAACTGTGTTCCTATCGTGTCTCCCTCTTTCCAAGCAACAACAATTTGGCTGGCATCAGGTATATTACCTTCAATGTTTCTTGCAATGAAAAATTTGACCATATCTTTTGGATCAAACATTTTGAACACCCTCTCTTTCGTATGGCTCATTAGCCAAAGCACCTAACGGGACTCGAACCCGTGCCACAGCCTTGGCAAGGCCGCATACTAACCACTATACGATAAGTGCAAAATGTGTGAGTATAGTTGAACTAGTATCTACCCCACACAGGAGTCCATTAAGGTCTCCATGTAAATTAGTGTTATATAAATAAATATAAACAAATAAAAAATAACATTTAACAATTATTTTATAGCATCTAAAAGATTTTGTAATCTCTGTAGGGTATGTACATAATATCTTGTAGAACTAGACATATAAATATCTAATGTTGGTTATGGAGTGATCTCCGGATCTACAATGAAATTAACAACAATAGTTGTTTCAGTAACATCAATGTATTCAATCTTTGGATAATTATTATTTCTCTGTTGCATTTCAGAATTAGGCATTTGTTGCCAGCCAGCTACCACCATTTTTTAACCACATTTCTACGAGTTTCAGATGCTTCCCACTCATATGCTTTCCTTATTAATCTTTTCATATATCCTCCTTTAAAACTACTTAGCAAGTCTCTCTGCTAAAATAAATGATTCAATTATTTCTTGCCCATCTTCATAAAAATTTCCATATTTATCTATAGCAATAAATTTCTCATTCTTATCTGTAAATGATACGGGCATATCCTTTGCTTTTGCCATACAGTATATATCTAAATTTGCTGTTGAAAATAATGTATAAAAACCATGTTCATTTGATGGACAAAATATATTTAATATATACCTTCTACATAATAAAAAAATAAATCCATTTTGGGAATATATTTCAGTGGCATCATATTTTTTTCTTACCATTTTCTTCTATAATCAAAATCTCTTTTTTCTTATCGTATTTTAAAACTTCCGTTTTATCACCTTATAAAAAAATAGCATCCTATATAATTATTATATAAGGAGCTATTTCAATTGTAAACTGTTTTTTATAATTTATATAGAGATGGTTGCTAATCTCCCAAACTTAAATCTACGGGACCCCAGTCTTTTTTATAACATTGGGAGCATATATCCTCTATTTCTTTGTCTGTTAAGTCTTTACCTATAACTCTTTTTATTAATGCTACTATTTCTAATCTACCAGTTTTAGGGTCATGTGATTGACTATCCCAGTCACAACATACATCACATAATTCTAATCCATCTAACAGTGGACATTTTCGGTATTCATCATGTTCACCTTCAGAACATTTACACCAATTGCATCGGCACATTTTATTTCTCCTTCCTTTTTAATCAACCTTTAACTTCTTCTGAGCCCCTATCTTTTCTTTTGCAATTTGTTCAAGCAATCTTGATTTGTTTTCTTCAAGATATTTAATTGCTGCTTTAATGCCTCTTACGTCTGTAGGACACTCTCCTGGCCACTCATATGCAATTTCTAAATTATCAGGGTCAATCATTAAAGCCATATGATTATAATGAAATAATACTATGTAATCTCCCTCATTGGGTTGATGTACTTGCCATTTTGCTTTCCTTTGATTCTTACCTGCAAAAAATCTGTTAAAACAGTCATCTATTTGTTTCATTATATCCTCCTTGAATGCCTAATATAATAATCTTTAATATAATCAAAATACATATCAATAAGTTCTTTACATTCTGATAAATCATTACATGGAAAAGTATCTATTCGTGGTAAACCATGAATTTTTAGTGTTGGCCTAGGATCATCTAAACAACGAATTGATAAACAATAATAACTATTAATTTTTAAAGCAACAGCAATAAAATTACAAGCTTCTGATATTATTTCAACTTTCGTGTCAGATGATTTTATTAATTGAAGTATAATTGCATATTGATCTAATAATTGTGCAATCTCTTGCTTTAATCTTTCCATTACTTTTCGCCTTTCATACAGGCTTTAATTGTTCCTTTTATCTTACTTAGAGTAGATTTTGCTGTAGATGATGATATAGGAGTTATAGAGAAATACCCCCAACGATTAAATCGTTTAACATCTGGGTGTTGTTTATTTTTATCATTACTACCAAATTTATTCCAATAAGATGAATTGTAATATGGATCTTTAGGACTTTTTTCTGGATGATAGCATTCAATTCTCCATCTTCCTTGTTGAATTGTAACATCCTCAAATATTACACCTTGTTTCGAATATTCTTCTACTAATTTATTTACTTCATCTGTCAACCAAGTGTAATTTTCCACTTTGTAATCGTTAAATTGTTTTTCATACTCATCAACAGAGATATTAGAAAATAATGAAATAGCAATATGATTGATATATTTATCAACCATAATTTGTTTATCAATTGCCATTGGTATTTCTTGTTGTGCAAATGTCTCACCATTTATGTATACATGAAAATAATATGCACAATTTTCCGGGAAATAATCAATTGTTATCTTATTATGAGGATATAAATTTCTAAATGCTTTTAATATACCTTCTTCTATAATATCATAATATTTTCCTTTAATACATTTTCTGTTCAGACCTTCATAAGAACGACCCATGATAAATCACCTCTATTATATTATATCAATTTTTATTAAAAAAGTACAATAAAAAACAGCTTATTTAGCTGTTTCTCTTTGTTTATTTTAGTCATCTAAATAATCAGTTATATTATTGCTTATTTTAGTGGTTTCTCCAAAGAATTTATTTAACAATTCAGTTAATTCATCTAAATGGTGTTCTTCTTCTTGCATAATATGTGTTAATACTTGCTTTATTTCTGGATTGTCTATTTTTTCAATGTGTTCTCTATACTGCCTCACTGCCGCTAATTCTCCATCATAATCATCATGTAATGCTTTCAATACATCGTATTCGGCTTTTTTTAATCTCTTCACGATATCCCTCCTAAATATAATTAATAGTAAGTTGTACACGATAGTCTGTTTCATATTTTAATTTTAAATCTACTTTCATTCCATTAATTAAAACATCTAGCATATATTCATCATTTTTTATACTCAATTTCGTGATATATATCCCTCTAACATATTCACACGATACAATTTTTACAGATGGATATAATACAATTATTTCCTCAACAAAACCATATATTTCTATATGGTTTAAGCTGGGGTGGCTGGACTCGAACCAACGACTGTCAGAGTCAAAGTCTGGTGCCTTACCAACTTGGCTACACCCCAAAGTGAGGGACAATGGTGAAAGACAAACAACCTGGCCACCAGCTTCGAAACCCGGAATCGAACCGGATCTTATTTTTTCTTCCATAAAAAATCAATGTAGTCTTTCAAGCACCCTGTGATATATAATATGCTAACTTTCTAAAATTATTAACATTTTTATAATTTTTCTTGATTTCTTTTTTCTGCTTGTTCTAAAGTATTTTTATTAAACATTTGTTCATAAGATTTATGATCGGTGTCTTTGAACTCACTATCATCTTCCCCAGTACCCAAAGGGTTATATAAAGGAGTAGTAGGAATTACATGTTCTCTCATTTCTGCAGCTGCTACATTTTTTTTCAAACGACTCTTCATATTTTACCTCCTTGATTTCATACGTGATACAAATCTCATTTCACAAGTTAATTCACTACTTGCTTCTAATCTTAGTTCTAAAACCTTCCAAGCTTCAGTTTCACCTGTGATATATTCAGCTAGATTTTTTGCAACAGTAATTGTATAACCTGAATTTAAAGCAAACTTACCATCTTTAACCTCTATACGTTGTAAATAGTCTTGTAGTAAATCTGTATTATTTTCAATTCTTTTTAATAATGATTTTAAACTACTTACTTGATGTACATAAGCCTCTTTATCAATCTTTCCTATATCTAAACTATATAATGATGTATATTTATTGTCTTCCCATAGAATAGAATCAACAAAGGAATTTAAGGCCTCAAAATCCGTATTAACAGTAAACACTTGTTCATTTATTATAAAATTATACTCCATAAAATCACTCCTCTTAATAAGAACATTTTGTTTTTGAATATAAGAAAAGTTAAATTTTATGATAGAAAAAAAGGAGCTAATACGCTCCCTCCAAATTAAACAAACTAAGCTTCAATAAGTTTTGCTATTAGGACGGCCACACAGTTGGCAATTATTTGATTTTATGTCCATTGTACTGTCCTCCTAATTTGCTAGTTTATTTATTATAAGATAAGAATTTATATAATCATTAAGTTGACCAAACATTTGGTTATCTATACTGTAACTTACTAAATTTATGTAATAAGAATTTAATAGGTGATTTCTTATTTGTATAGGACTATATGTATACGTTGGTTCTAATGCATTGATTTTTATTAATGTAATTTTATTATGAAACCAATTTATCTGAATTGCTAATTGTATAGGAGGTTCATACCTTGTTTCTATTCTAAGGGAGTAAATAAAAGGTGATTCATTAATATCATATATAAATAAATTATTATCTTTACAAATCTCTTTAATTTTTTTGATTGTTAAAATCTTTCTGAAAGGATTTATTATCATATGTATCACCTCATATAATATATTATATTACATTAAAATTGGTTTGTATGCAATTTCATTGCAATGATTAGAGGTTCATAGAAATCAGTTAATGCTCGTTCAGCATCTTCTTTTCGCTTAAAAAATAGCTTTGGGAACTCCCTGGAGGCATTTTGATAAGCATGATATTCATTTATTAATGTATCAATATAAAAATCTTTTGGAATTCCCAAAAATCTTATCCATTGCATATCTGTTATAGCTGTATATTGTACATCTTCCCATAATATACATCTTCTAACACAATATCCAAATTCTTTGCGGTAGTAAATAGCTAACTTAACTTCCATCTCCACTAAGATCACCTCTCCTTGGATATTATACCATAATCTTTAGAATTTGTAAATAAAAACTCTACACACCCCACATTAGTTACCCGTTCGGGATGACTTATAAGATAGAGCCCTGCGAACTGGCCTTGTTCTCCCTAAATTATCAAGCAAACGTATTCGAATGCGACTACATCTGCCCACTAACCAAACTACTCACACCTGATATAGACTCATAATCTAGAATCAAAATCTATATGATGTTTTCCCTGATAATCCACCAACTCGAGTTTTTATTTATATTATATTCATTTCTTTTTTAAATTGATTAATAGTTAAAGAATCATTAAGATTAATATCAGTTGAATTAGGTTTATTACATACTAAATAATGTTTATCTTTATTAGCTAAAATAAATTTCATACTAACAAATTTTTCACCAATATAACAAGCATTAGTTTCTGGATTAAAATAATTATGATATACAGCAATCCATATATCATCTACGAGTGTTCCATCGTCTAAACAACCATTTAAAACATATTTTGAATATTTATTAAATTCATTATCATATAATGAAAACCAATCATATAAATTTTTATTACCATCTCTTAATAATCTGCCCTTAGCATCTATAAAATGATTAGTTCCAGCTATTAACATATCTAATTTAATTTTATCTAAAATGCTTGGACCAGCATTATACTTAATAATATTAAAACCTTGTTGTTTTAAATATTCATTAAAAAATATTTCTACACCTTCACCAAAACTTGCTATAACTTTTCTATCTTTATACGCGGGAAATTTATCATTTCCATATTGATCTTTGGACCGTTCATATTCAAAAATTCTTCGTATAGTATTTATAAAATCAAAATAACATTTATTTTTCCTTTTTTCATCAATACTAAAAGTATGTAAACATTTATTTAATGTTGGAAAATCTTTTTGAATATCATCTAATTTATCTACTATACGATCTCTCAATAATATCATTTCTTCATCATCTTTGGTTTTAAAATGTAAGTCTTGATGCGCATAATGTTTTAAAGACTTTAACTCAATTTGTGATTGCATTGTATCACTCCTATGTAATAATACTCTTATTACATAGTAAACATAATATATTTAATTTTTAACAATAAAAAACGGAAGGGGGTGGGATTCGAACCCACGGAGCTTTTACACCCTCTAGTTTTCTAGACTAGTCGTTTAAACCACTCACGCACCCTTCCTTATAATTATAATCTTTGTAAATATCCTTCTAGTATTTCAAAAAATGATTTATTGTTCTTATCAAAATAAAGCGAACAGTCAAGATAAGAGTAATTGTATTTTTCATATGCCCAACCGGAACGAATCAATTTGTCTTCTTTATATTTTTCATACTTACTTAGTAAATACCGAGTAGCTTTTTTAGTACCCCCATATTGTATCTCTAAAACACATTCTCCATTTTGTGGATTAATGCTGCCTTTAATTTTATATCTCAAAATTTTGTTTTGAATAATTATTGAATAACACGATGGACTTTGCCAATCCCAAGCATCATAAACTCCACCATCATATTCATAAATTTCAAATTGCAATTGTGAATTTTCATCGCGTAATTTAAGTGCAACATAACTAGTTTCCATAACTGAAAGAAGTTTTGTTTTTAATTTTGTAATAGTCATATTAATTCTCCTTTGTATAAAAAAGCGGAGAGCCTCGGACTCGAACCGAGAAGGGCATTTTACCTCCCACGGCAGTTTTCAAGACTGCTGTCTTACCATTAGACTAACTCTCCATATTTTTCATTATTAAGTTTTAAAAGGGTGGCCAGCGGAATTTGAATCCGCGCTTGCAGAGCCACAATCTGCCGTGCTAACCACTAACACTATGGCCACAGTACAGGTAGAGGGACTCGAACCCCCAAGATATGCCATTTCTCGACTTGAACGATCTACCCACAACGTCTTGTGGTGTTCTACCATTGAGCTAAACTAGTAACAATCTATGAATAAAAAAATCTTGCAATTTCTTTAATAGCACTTTCATATGAATCAGAAGCATGAATTAAATTATGAAAACCATCTGATCCATAGTCTCCCCTTATTGTTCCTAACGGGGCATTCAACGTTAGTCCAATCATATCTCTTACTCTTTGAATAGCATTTTCTCCTTTTAATACTATAAAAGTCAATTTATTACTTGTGATAAATTTTCTCATATCTTCATAGAAGAATTTACCAGCTACATGTCCATAGTGTTCATCAAATTGCATATTTGTTATTTTGTCAAATTTAAAACTTACTACTTTTAAACCAGCTTCTTCAAATCTTTTAACAGTTTCAAATACAATATTCTTTTCTACTGCATCTGGTTTAAAAAATATTAGTGTTAACTCTTGCGACATAGCAATTCCTCCTATGTATCAGTATTACTTTTCATAGCTTGTTCAAGCCATTTATCCATTTTACCATTCATGATTTCTTTTACTTTATCTTGTGATATTCCAGCCCTTGATAATACTGCTAATACAACAATAAGTACGTCACAAGCTTCTTCAGCAACATCATCTTTAGTAAGTTTTTTATAACCACAACCTGGAACACCTTGATAAGATAATACAGCTTCAGCAAGTTCACCCATTTCTTCAGATCCTTTTAATGTCATTTCAACAAGTGATTTCTTTTCATATTTAGCTGCAATCTCAAAAATTTTATCCATAATCTCTTGCATCTTATCACTTCTTCCTCTTTAGTTTAAATCGGCGCACCAGGAATCGAACCTGGGACCCCAGCTTTTTAATTAAATAGGTATGGAAGAATTTGAATCTTCGATCTTTCGCATATCAGACGAAAATGTTAACCCACTACACCACATACCCATATTATTTATTTTCTTTTAAAACATTTTGTATTATAAAATTCTAACATATTTCTTTTCATCCATTTACCAACTTTTTGCGGTGATATTTTTAATATCTCTGATACTTTTTGTACCCAACCATATTTTGAAAAATCTATATCAGAATTTAATATTAAATCAATTTTATTTTGAATTTCTTGTTTTTTTATTTTTTCTTTTTCTATTTTTTGTATCATTCTTTGTTCTTTTTTTTGTAATTGAAATTTAATTTTTTGCTCAATAATTTTTTCATAATTATCAGACGGAAACTCTAACCAACTGAGCTATGCACCGTTAATATATACCTTTTCCACAACATGGACAATATTCCATTAATGAATCTTCAGTACCAAGTATTTTATACTCTGTTTTACATTTTTCACAAGTATTAGTAAATTCATCGAGGTTTTTATTTTTACTTGTTTTGCCTGTAATTGACATACCATCATATTCTCCACAATCTGGACAAAATTTAACTTCCTTTGTTGTTTCAATTTCAATGAGTCTTTTACAATGCATACAGTAATATCTTTTCATATATAAACCTCTTTACATTATCATTTTTATAGCAATTATAATTGAATCAAAATAGTCTATTATTTCATCTGATAATCATAATGAAAATTCTTTTTCAAATATTTCATCTAATTTAGCAGCTGTTTTAGCATAACTTATTATACCCTTATTAAATGCAAATACACCCTCATATTTTAATAAATCTATTATAGCAACTACCTTCTGATTTTCAATAACAAGCCAAAAATTAGGTGAAGCTTCTTCAATTATAAACGAATCACTTATATGAAAGATTAATTTCATAACTTTCTCCTTTGTTGTAGTCCCTCTAATAGGAATCGAACCTATGCCGGTATCTAATCTTCCCTACATATCATCCCCTTAGATAACATGTGAAGCTTTAGATTTAACTCACCCTTCCATTAGGGCCGCTCTACCACTGAGCTATAGAGAATATCCTGTGATTATCCAATTTTTTAATCAACCTCCTTACTTGTTGAACAGGCCCACTAGGATTTGCACCCAGACTGTATGGTTTTGGAGACCAACTGACTACTACTATCTTATGAACCCATATAAAACATCATTCTAGTTGGATTTTAACCAACAACCTGCATTACAGTCGTTCTACATTGAACTATAGAATAATGCTATTTACTATTTTATTATATCAAATTTTATTGCAATTGTAAACAACTTTCTAAACGCTTTATTTCTTCACTTACTCTTTCTAATTTAACTTTAACTCCTGGTTCATTTTCGTATTTAAGATAAATCTTTTGCATAATAAGAAATTTTCTAAGCTGATTTTCCATAATACTTTTCATTAAATCCATAATCCTCCCTCCTCATAATAAACTTAACAACTTTCTAAATATAATTGTTTTTCATCCATTTTAATACCTTCTTTTGTGATATAAGCGGAGGGTACAGGACTTGAACCTGTGTAGGTGTTACCCTGACTCAGTTTAGCAAACTGGCTGATTACCAACTCTCACAACCCTCCATATTTTATTTTAATTTATTTGCCACATCATTAATATTACTCATTAATTTTAAAGCTGCTACATATTTTTCACCATTTACTTGATTGCCCGTTTTTCTTTCTCTTTCACTATCATATAACCAAGTTACTGCTTCATAATAACCAAGCTTATATAATTCATTAAATACATTTTGGCTTTCACAAAGCATATTATACTTTCCATTTTGTCTTATTTCTTCTAAACCTTGTATAACACTATCTGGAATATCTTTTTCGTTAACCATATGTTTCTCCTTAGTTACTATTCTGCTAATTTATTTAGCACTCTTTCATGTTCAGTAATTTCATTTAAAAACTTATGCCAGTTATCGCCTTGCCAATATGCATCATATTCTTGGGTATATTGAATTGCTTTATTTTTAAGCAACCATTTTTTAAGAGCTTCATCTTCTTTAACAAATCGTACTACACTTACATCCCAATCATCTCCACTACTTAAATTTTGTAATGTATTTACAACATATTCATATTTAAAATCTCCAAATTCAGTATGGACATATTTGACTGGTTCAGTTTTAAAAATTATTTTCAGCATATTGTTCTCCTTAATATAATACAATAACATTATATTATATTTAAATGCATTTGTACATAAATTATAATTATTTTACTTCATAACCAAAAGCATATATTATATCATAATCTTCAAGTTTTGCAATTACTTCTTCTTGTCCTGGATAAAATAAAATATTAGCAACTATTTTATCCAAAGTATCCTTATGCTTATCTAAATATTTATTTACATCTAGACCGGATACATTGCTTTTTATAATGACTGATTCATCACGATTCCATGCATCACCATGTTCAGCTTCATTATATAAATAATTATATGATTTTGAAAATGATTGATATCTTCCACCAATTTTTATATGTTGTTCTACTTCTTCTAAATTACTATCAGCATTAAGACCAAATACTTGTATTAGCCTATATGCTACTCCGGAATATATACAATCTTGATTTCTATCAATTATAGATTGAATTTCAGAATCGTCTACACCTCTGTGATCTCCAGATATCCAATCTTCTAAATGTCTAATATCTTTTACTATTTGTTCATCTTCAGCTTTTTTTACAAGTCTTTTCATAAATTGACCCCCAATTTTGTAAAATCACCCCTAAGGGATTCGAACCCTGCATCGCCGCCGTGAAAGGGCGGTGTCCTAAACCAATTAGACGAAGGGGCGTTATTTATGCAATTGTAATATATATTACATATCTTCCTGCAATTTTTTTTAACTCTGTTTCTAAATCTTTATTAGTAGACAATTTTTCTGCAATATATTTTTGTTCATCAATTGTTATGGTTACATCAATATAATCATCATAAAAACTATATAATGAATCATGTTCTTTAGTCTTAATATTAAAATCTTTAACAAAATTTAATTGTTTAAGATATACTTTTATAAATTCTGAAACAGTCCAAATATTAGGATTCATTTTAATCATACCTTTCATTTGTATTAAGTGGACACGGTGGGAATCGAACCCACCTCGTGCCCTAAGCTGGCCTGGTAGGGATCGAACCTACGACCTTAGAGTTAACAGCTCTCTGCTACTACCGCTGAGCTACAGGCCAATGAATTCTTTTATATATTGAATCCAATATTTTGTATCTTTATAAATATCAGACCATTTTACTCTTAATATTTTACTTCACTTTAAGATATAGAGCTGGTGGATGGAATTGAACCCCCAACCTACTGCTTACAAGGCAGTTGCTCCGCCAATTGAGCTACACCAGCATATTAGATACAATCACTTAGCTAGGGGGAATTACCCTGGTAACCCATTTCTACTAATGTTGTATCTATAACAACCTATAAGGGAATCGAACCCTTGCCCTCCGCTAGACAGGCGGATATACTAACCATTATACGAATAAGCCATATTTAATTATTATGTTGTAATTCAATGTATTCATACAGTTGTCTTTTTAATTCCTTTATTACTTTCTTTTTGTGATTCTTTGTTATTTTTTTACCACAATAATGAATATCTAATTTCCAATTATCAAAAAACATTTTTCTACCTTTTGAATTAACCCATCTAATGCATCGATTAAATGCTATTTGCTTTCTAACTTTTGAAGAATTCCATAATTTCTCTTTTTGTGATAAAAATTTTGCTAAATCAATAATTTTACTATCTTCAGTATCATCTGAAAACATTATGTATGAATCAATTATTCCACCCTTATGTCCAAAACAACAATATTTTGTTTTTATACCTAACAAAACATTAAATATAAAAAGTAATTCTATCATTTCTCTATCTTTTTCTGCTATAATATTATAAGTTATTTTCAATGTCTTAAATACTTCTCTCATATTATCTACTTTATTCATTGTATTTCTCCTTAAGCTTTAGTAAAACGGTTTTAAATGGAATTGAACCATTCTCTCTGGCTGAACCCGCCAGCATCCTAACCACTGAACGATAAAACCATATTGGTGCGCCGGGATGGATTCGGACCACTGTGCCGAAGGACCTGATTTACAGTCAGGTGTAATCGACCACTCGGCCACCGACACATATTTGATAGCGCATACGGGAGTTGAACTCGTAGTCTCTGGAGTGAAAGTCCAGTGTGTTTAACCATTCCACCAATGCACCTTATAAAAGGGGGCGGTTTCCTAAACCTATTAAAAGAAGGCGCCATATAATTTATAAATGGTGTGGGTACAGGGACTCGAACCCTGTCTGATAGATTAAAAGTCTACTGTGCTATGCCGTTAACACTATACTCCCATATTGGTACTACCGAAGGAATTTGAACCCTCACTTTATAGATTCTTAGTCTATCGCCTCTTCCAGATTGGGCTACGGTAGTATATTGGTGGCTAATTTAGGAATCGAACCTAATTAAGTTGTTTATGAAACAACTTCGGAAAACCATTCCGACCAACAGCCATATTAATTTATCTCCAATATTTTGATATACATAGCAAGATTCGAACTTGCACCTCCCAGTCTTGAAACCGGGTATTCTCCCTTTTAAAATACAATGCATACCAGGGAATTTTTTTAAGTGGACCGAACGGGACTCGAACCCGCAACCCTCTCCTTGCAAGGGAGTTGTTCTCGCCAATTAGAACTATCAGCCCATATTTGGTGGATCCACTAGGACTCGAACCTAGACTAGCGATACCGTTACCCGGGTGTGTTAACCATTACACTATGGATCCATATAGGGGATTATTGAACTTCACCCCCACCTTGCTCGATGAATTTTAATACTGCCTCCCTAGCAAAGTAATAACGATGTGTTTCTAATCCTCTCATTTTTTGCATTACTTCTATAGCGTCCTGGAAATCCTGCTCTGGTAACTTAAAGAATGCTAATATTTCATCCCATGTTTCGAAATATACTGCGCTGTCTCTCATTTCTCGTTCTATTTCAACATCAGATAAACGTCTAGCTTCCCAATCATCACATCCTGAACAAGAACCATAAGACCATTCATAGAAGCAAAGTTTTCTGTCAGGCATTAAGGCTAGTATTGCAGCTTCTCCTTGATAATCAGAATAACTCTGTTCTCAAAGTATTTCTGAAGTACCCCAGATTCTTTCCGCAACCTCACCATATCTACACTGATTAGCAACTGTTTCATTCCATCTCATAATTGTTTCCTCCTAAAATTTTTATTTTGGTTTAAAGCACCATTTGCTTTTTACATAATCTTTTATTTCTTTTAGGATTTATTCATTTATGAGAGAAGATGGATTTAAACCATCCTACAACTATTAAACTATGTTAATAGCTCTAGGAGAATCTAAATCTCGTTTTATATTCTTTTTCTCTTTATTTCTGTCATACCCTTTTTTAGTTCCATGTACCCTTGTCACTGGATTAACATTTCCCCAGGTTCCTCTGATGGATTTCATAATGTCTAAATTTGATTTTGTTTTTGTTTTCTTCTTATTTTTTGCCATTTTAATCACCTCTAATTTAATTATATCATTTGAAAATGCATTTGTAAATAGTTTTTGATAAAATAAAAACTCCTCAAACATTTTTGTTTGAGGAGTTTAAAAATCTTTACTTAATAAGCTTAACTCTTCCTACACAAAAACGTATTATGACTATTATCAAATTTATTGGCCCACACAAGTTTATTCTCTGATGTTTCAAGTGCGTACGCAAAATGGCTAATACTATCTATGTTATTAGCATAATTAAATGAATATGAATTCATATTCTTATTAATCTTTGTCATTTTACTCACGCTCCTTTTTAATCAATTTGAATAACTTATATTGTAATTATATATCATATACCGAAATTTGTAAACAACTTTTTGCGATTTTTTTCAAAAATTATTCTTTCGTTTTTAAGGCAGTTTTTAAAGCCTTCATATTAAGGGCTTCATTGTCACTTGATTGAGTTAATACTCTTTGGTCATCAGTTACTGCTACTACAACAGCATCGGCAATATTTAAAACTTGTTCGTTCCCTTCATCGTCAACTATTATTATCTTTGTGATTTTCATTATTTTTCCCCTTTTGACTCAAATTTGTTTATTTAATACTTCAAACTAACCTTTATATAACAGGTAATCTTATTTTTTTGCTCTCATAAAGTAAAAGTTTTCAAAATTACCTTTTTTCATCTTCTCGGAATCTAATACTTTAAATGAATTCCATCCTATTAAATAATGTTGATCTAAATCAAAGAATTCTTGAGCAACCGCTAACAAATCATCCGCTATATTTACCCATTGTTTGTTTTTATAATTAGAAGCAACAAATCCAAAATGTCCATCATCAGTCATAACTTGGCTACATAATCTACAAGTCTCTTTCCAGTAACCATCTAACCAGTCTTTATAATTAGGAAAAGTATTGATTGATTGTTCGCCATCATTATATTGTTCTAATTCAAAATAAGGTGGGCTTAAGAAAATACTATCAAAATGTTTTTTATAATGTGTTGCAAATCCTATTCTTTTCTCTAATTGTTCAGATGGACAACAATAAAATGTTGTTAATTTAGTTGGGTCATTATAATAATTAGAGACTTCTTTTGATACTCTAATGGTCTTTGGAATTACATCTACACCAACATATTCACTAGCCGTTGTATTAAAGAATCCTATTAAATAAGAATCCCAGTCAATAACGGGAGTAAATATTTTATCTGCTTGATAGATATTCTCGAATATCCAACTAGCTGTATATGGGTTAAATGTTGATGCTTTATTTTCTGTTCCTCGCAGTATAGCATATAAAGCTCCTACATTATTGTCTAAGACCTTCTTAATTCCCATCGGGAGTCCCCAACAACGAGGTAAGGTATAATCCTCATATACTGCTTTTAATGTTTGAAATAATGTTGGTTTGGTATTAAAACTGATCTTTCTTGTGTTATATACATCATCAAAGAAAAGATTCTTATTAATACGAGTTAAATTATTAGTCTTTCCTTTTATTATATTTCCAGCTAAAATATTAGTATCTAACTTGAAATGTGTATATTGTTTCACGTCAACTAGAGCAATATGCTCATTATACCATATCTCTAGATTGATTTTCCTATTGGTGACCATTATAGAATAAAGCATCTCTAGAATCTTATCTTTATTAACTTTCCTAAAATCTGTTATAGGAAAATTATCCAACCAATCTTTAATTAAAATACCTCTATTAGTAACGGCTTTGTCTTTGAAATCATTAAATGAAATAGAATTATTAATATTAAAATGGTTCATAAAATCTTGCAAGGTTGTTATTTGCATAGAAAAACCTCCCTTTCCTTCTTATATTATAAAAAGTAAATCGGAAGTTTTTAACTATTGTTCTTCATTATTTGATAATTGATGCATTAAAACATGTGCTTCTAATATGTCAATACAATATTGAATTTTTTTTACTGTCTTTTTATCTAATATATGTTTAGAAAGTTCAAATTGTTCTTTTGCTAATTTTAATTCATATTGTGCTGCTTCTTTATCGCCTTTTGTGTCTCTAACAACATAATATTGTAGTAAATCTAATGTATGTACTGTTCTTGAATATTCAGTTACAAATGGTTCATGTAAATGTATTTTAACAAATTCAACTTTCTCTTTAATTAAATTATTTATTATATAATTTACCTTTTTATCAGCTACAAATAAACCACATGATACTTTATAAGGCATAATTATTGTCCCCCTTTGGATAATTCTAAGGCTACAACAACGGCTTCAAAATATTCAACACAATTAAGAACATTCTTTTTTACATCCTTAGGCATTAAATGTTTTACTTCATCGTAAAAATGTCTCACGTTAAATGTTTCTATTTTGAAATTATTAATAGCCATTGGTCTATTATAATCAGAATATAGTAATGTCTCTAATGTATACATTAGTTTTATTAATGATTCTCGATTAGTATTCTTCCACCTATATCTATTGACAAAATCAATATAACTATTAATTTTTTGTTTCATATCTTTATCAAAACAAATATATTTTCGTTGGCCCATATAATCACCTATTTTTATTATATCAAGGGAATTTAAATAAGTAAACAAAAAAGAGAGTTTATAAACTCTCTTTTATTAATTAATATATTTAGAAATCTTTTATATTTACATCTGTAATTGGTTTATCGGTACAACCATTTAAATGAAAGTCAGCATTAATATTCCCTATTAGTGATAATTGTAATTGATTATCTTTAATAAATTGTTTTGCCCTTTCAACTGTAAATCCTCGATTAATAAAATCACAATTCCAATAACCACCAGTCCAATGAAATCTAAAAGCATCATCAACATCAAAATTTTTACCTTCATCAGTCATTTTGCGATTAATAGTATGGTGAAGAGTGTTTGAAGGCCAAACATAAATATCATACCCGGGGGTAATTACCACTCTAACCTCATTATAACTAATGTCCTTTACATCTTGAACTTCTTTTTCAGTTGGATTTTTATAAACAACACTTATTGTTTCAAATTCATTATCATTATCATCCCAATCTACATCTTTAACACCAGAGAAGTATTCAGACTTTTTAATTAGTCTTTTCATATTAACCTCTCTTAATATCTATATTCCATCCATCTTTATGACTCCAGAAATGAGCAAACAATTCATATGTTTTTGTATAAGTATTTTTATAATATTCTTGTTCATCTTCATCCCATTCTTCATCTTCTTCTTCCTCATCCCAATCAGCAATAGCTTGTTGTTCAAAACCTTCACCCCAACCATCACTAAATTGACCATTTATATAATCCTTTACGTTTTCTAATTCTTCATCTGTGAGTTCTCTAGAGGCTTTAATTGTGGTTTTAGATACTATTTTATTACCTTGTGATTCAGCATCAACTATAATACTAGTGATTAAACCTTCCTCTAATTTATTATATTGCGGGTCAATATATTGTGCTAAACCTGTTGGTCCCATCTCTGACATACTGCTACTCACAGCATTTTTTAATTCCGCAAAGAAACTTGGACCAATTCCATCATCATCATATGGTTTTCCACCTTGAGTTGGACTTACTGTAAATCTTATAGGAGCTGTTGCAATATAAGTTACTTCTGTCGCTGCTTCTTTGTTTATATTGCCTTGTTTAATTTGTTCTTTATCTTTTACTACTTTTTTAAGCCATTCCATGTCAATAGAATCCGAATCTTTATAAACAATATAACAAACTCCAACCCCAGATTCTTCTGTTAAAAACAATATTTTCCATCCTTTTTCATCTGCCATCTTTTGAGCTTCATCTTTTTCATAATTATAAAACAATTTATAATTATCATTTGAAGTTCTAAATAATCTACCCATTTTAATTTCCTCCTTTTAATACAGTCATTATCATACCAATATTTGTCCAATCTAATATATCATTAGCCATTATTTCTTTTAATGTCATAACTTCAATGTATGTTATTTCAGTATCTTCAGCAACTCCATGAACACTCTTATCATTTTTTAATCGAGTTATTTCCTCATCAGATAATTCTAAACTATATAAATGAGATTTATGTGATGATAATGTTCCAGCTAATTGTCTTGAATTAATATATTGTAATTTACTTTTATCAATATTTAATCCAAGTTCTTCTTTTATTTCATCATGTATAACATCAATATTATCTTCTGGATTAATTGAAGAACCACCGGGGATTTCATATATAAATCCACTTGAATTTGAAGCTGGGCTCCTAAATTCTTTTACTAATACTATTTCCGTATTTTCAAGTTTTTCAGCCTTCTTATATAATACAGCACTACAAATATCTGTTCTTGCTACTACAAATTCATTTTCTTTAATTCTATCCTCTTCTTTTATCCATACATGTACTTGTAAGACCCATAGAAATACTTTTTTAGCCTTAGGCATATGGAATACATAATTTAATTTTGCATATCTTAATTCATTTCCTACAATTGTTTGTGCTTTATACCAACTTTGGAACATTGGTGTATTCCAAATATATAATGGGACATATATTTCTCCATCTTTCCTTAAAGCACCTTCACCAATCATTTCGATAGCACTTTTAATAGTATCTTCTAAAGTATAAGTTGCCTTTAATTCTAGATCATTAAATCTACTTTCTAGATATCTATTTTTAGGAGCATCTTTAGGAAATCCTAATACCACTTTACCTGATTTATGCCATTCACCAAATTCCATATTTGTAGTTAGTCCAATCATTTCAAAATCCGTTCTCATTTGTCTATCTACCCAAAAAAGTATGCAATCACATAAATTCATCATTGTACTTTCCCAATTTATTTGTTCGTCATAATCTGGATACTTTTCTCCACTTCTGGCTTCTGGAATAAATACTGTCCCATCATAATTTAATTTTTCTAATATTTCTAATGCTTCAATACGCCAAGATTTGATATTATTTGATCTTGGGGTTGGTCCCGCTAAAAATATACTTTTAACTATTTGTTTTGGTATTTCTTCACCAGCATAAACAACATTCATTTCATAATTTGATTTCTTTATTAATCGTTGCAATAATAACACATCCTTTATATATAAAATAACGAGTAGTGAAAACTACTCTTTTTCTCTTATTTCACCATCACCACGAATAAATTGTTTCTCAAAAATAGTTTTTGCTTCTAACTTATCCTTTAAATAAATACATGCATCCATGGGGTTTATTTTATCACCACAAGTATAAACATCAATAGAGGCATATCCTTCTTCAGGCCAACTATGTATAGTTAAATGAGATTCACTAATAATAACTACACCAGATACTCCACATGGAGCAAACTTTTGGAAAGCTACTTGCCTAATCTCCGCACCAGCTTCTAAAGCAGCTTCTACCATATATTTTTCTATTAATTCAACATCATCTAAAATTTTATGATTACAATTATATAATTCACAAAGTATATGAATTGACTTAGTACCAACCACCTTTTTCATCATCTCCTTATTGAATCTTTAACCTTTATATAATTCAATAAAAATCATTTTTTATTATAGAATTCCATAAATCTTAAAGAAGTCTCTTTATAACAGGTCTAAAGAAAATTCCACACCATCTACAATTTAGTTGAATATTGGCGAATACTTTGCCATCATAACTAAATCCTATCACTTCATGCCCACATAATGGACATGGGACTTTATACTTATATACCATTATTTCTTGAGTTTTACTTATCTCTGGAACTACAGTTAATAATACTTGATGTAGAACTGCCTCTTGTCCATTTTGCAATGGTATTTTATGAAAATCTTGTGGAATTTCATTTATTGGAATATATTTCATATTACTTAGCCTCCCATTGTTCAAAATACTTTTCTTTTATCAAATCAACTACTTCTTTAGGAGATAAAATATCTTCTATACCTGTACCTCTAATTCCTGGTGATACATTGAAATCAATTCCATAGTATATTCCTGCTTTTTCTACAAAATCAATACCAAATAATGGTTTGTGTTTAATAGGTATTATAGGTTTTTCATCTATTATTTCAATATCCCCTTCACCACAATTTGAACGCCAATCATTATAAGATATATATCTTATCCAGAAAGCTTTATTTCCAATTTGTAGATGTCGGTAACTGACTCCATATTCAAAGGGATTATCATTTAAATACTCAGTACATAGACATAACGGATATTTTTCCATTGCTTCTTTAAAAGTCATTAATAATTTACCTTCACCACAATGGATATTCTCATTTGTATAAACAACAATTCTATCTTTATCTTCAAGATATAATGCATGCTTTAAGTGCATAACAATACCATAGAGAGGAGTATTTAATCCATGATTTCTCATAAATCCGAACATTTGTCCACGGTTCATACCTTCATTATTCATGCGACTAAATACGGCACCATCTAAATCAAAATGATGATCATAATAATCTATAAAATTTGTCTTAAGTTGTAATTTCATTTTTATTACCTCATTGATAAATACATATTTACATAAGCTATGAAATCAGCGTCAATATCTGTAACAATAAATTCAGTTGTTGCTTTATTTAATATATTAACATATAATTCAGCAACTTGTACTTTATTGACCCCACCAATTCCTGTACCTAAAGCAGGAATTGCTACTGTTTTTATTTCTTCTTCATTGCAAAATTGAATTAAACTATCTAAACAATTTTTAATTATATTGATATTTGAGGGACTCCCAGGATTTTTCATTGTACATAAATGAATAACACCATCATATGGTAAAGTACCTGCTTTAGTAATATAAATATCTCCTGGTTCAACATCAAAATTTGTGCATATTTGCATTGCTTCAGTTTGAATGTCCATACCGCCTGCACGTCTAATAGCTCCTGCTACACCAGCCCCCATTGGACCCCTACCATTTGCAGCATTACAAATATATTGAACATTTTCAATTTTAGTTATATCTCCAGTTTGAATTTTAATCATTTTTACATCTCCCTTCATTATTATATGTATTCTATAAAATAAATAAAAAAAAATAAACCAGAATTTCTCTGGTTTACCCTTTATTTTAAATATAAAATTACCAAGTTATTATTTCATACTCTATAATTGTTCCAATTGCTATTTCAGTACCATTCATTTTAAAATGATTTGTATCAACTTCAATATAATCTTCATTAATACCCTCTCTCAAAAGAATACCATTTGCATAAATTCTTAAATTAGATTCTCCCATTGTGTATGGTACTATTGTTGTAAATATCATATTTGTTTTATTTAATTGTGTTATTTCTGTTGCAACTCTCCTAATATTGAAAATATCTATTGTGAATGTTGTAATTTCAGCCTCTAATATAGAACCTATTGGTAAATCATAATTCATAGTAAAACCATATTCAGTACTCTCAATATAATCTTCACTTGATCCAGCTCTTAAAAGAACACCATCTAAGTAAACTTTTAAAGTGTTTGAACCTATTTTATAAGGGTCAACTAATGAAAATATCCTTTGAGTTGATTTTGCACTATCAATAAATATTGGGTAACGAATACATTGGTATATTCCCAAACCACCAGATATTACCTCAACGGTTAATGTTGTTCCAATTGGTAATGGATGTACCAATTTGAATTCTTCTTCACCAATTTCTAAATAGTCAAAACTTGCTCCACATGCTAATAAAATACCATTTGCATATAATTTCAATTGATTCAAACCTGGTTGATATCTAAATGGTGTAGGATAAATAAAACTATATTGGTTTTGTTCGGTTATAAAATATGTTTCTCTATAGATATTGTAAGCTTTGGCACGACTTTGTCCCATTGATAATACGAATGAATTGGTACAATTACGTACTATTACTACAGAATCACCTTCATATAAAGGTTCTGTAAACGCAATCATCTTAGGATTAACTTCTATATCCATCTGTTGCTTCGGGGTTTTGTAAAATACCATTTACAAAAACTTTAATGGAGTTTTTGCCAACCACATAAGATTTTCTTAATGTAAAATTTTGTTGATTTTCTGTTGCTAAATATCTTTCTGTGTTGTCATCACCAAACATAGCAATTAATTGTTGCTCAAAATCCATAAATCCTTCAAGGTTTGCTTTTATTTGGCCTAATCTTATTTGTTGAGTTCCCATAATAACACCTTGCCTTCAATATTATTATTTACTACTTAAATTCCTTTTTGAATCACATCCAAAATCCATCGTAAACACATCTGGAATTCCAAGACTCCAGGCTTTTTTAGTTTTAATACCCAACCGCCATTAACTCTTATATTATAATAACAGTCAAAGACTGGGCCTGTCTTCATAATACTAAATCTTTTAGTACCATTATCAAAATAATATCCTAAATTATCTTTAGAATATTTAAACCCTGCTTGCTGTATAAACTGCATATACTGTCGTGTCAATTGTTCATTGTACATAAAACAACAATCCTTTCATTAAAATTATCTTATTATCTATTATAAGAATAAAACGTCGTATAAAACTTATTTCTTTTTTTAATTCTAATGTTTTAATAAAAAAGAGGTGTTCTCACACCTCTTCCCATAAAACAACTTTACCCTCTTTTAAACTTTTTTGGACATCAATTAATCGTTGATTACTAGATCCTCGAAATGTTAAATCATAACTTTTCAATTCTTGAATATATGGTCCATCAACAAGAACATCAATATATTTAAAAAGTCCCCTTGCGTTTAAACTTGATTGTAACATCTCCCAAGTAAATCCAGTATAGCACCAGATATTTATATCATGTTTTTTTAATTCCCTAGCAATTTCTATACATGCTGCACTTTGTATTAATGGATCTCCTCCAGAAAATGTTACTCCTGAAATAAATTTATTTTTAAGTATTGTATTAACAATATTTTGGGTATTATCCTCTACTCCATTTTCAAAATCATGTGTTTGAGGGTTTTGACAACCAGGACAATTATGAATACAACCTTGAAACCATACGACGGCCCGTAAACCCGGGCCGTCAACTATACTGTCGAACTCAATTTCACTAGCAAGATATACATTTTCCATTTTATTTATCCTTCTTTATTTTATGTTTTATCCTATCTTTTAATTCTGACTGTTTTGCATCATTCCATCTATCTACTGTCCCAACAAGATAACCAGTTATGCGACGAATTCTTTCAAATTTAGGACCATGTTCACCATCTAAACGACCACATCCAGGACATCTATCTCCAATTACTCCATTAAATCCACAAATAGGGTCTCTATCTAATGGATGATTAATTGAACCATAACCTATCCCTACTTCTTTCATTCTACGGATTATCATTTCAAAGGCTTCTAAATTCTTTGAAGGATCACCATCTAATTCAATATAAGTTATATGCCCAGCATTAGTTAATGCATGATAAGGGGCTTCAATTTCAATCTTATCATTTGCGTTTATATTAAAATAAACTGGTACATGAAAACTATTTGTATAATAATCTTTATCTGTTATACCTGCTATCTCTCCAAAAATATTTTTATCTATTCTGATAAATCTTCCAGATAGACCTTCAGCTGGTGTTGCTATAAGTGAGAAATTCAATGTATATTGTTTTGCAGCTTTATCCATATATTCTCTCATATGTTTAATTATTTCTAAACCCAATTGTTGAGCTTCTTTAGATTCACCATGATGTTTACCTATTAAAGCTATTAATGTTTCAGCAAGTCCGATAAATCCAACTGTTAAAGTTCCATGTTTAATAACCTTTTCAAGGGTATCATCCCAATTAAGTTCTTCTGAACCAAACCAAACTTTTTGTCCCATAAGGAATGGGAAATTCTTAACTTTTTTATTACATTGAATTTTATATCTTTCTAACAATTGATCTATAACTAAATCCATTGTTTTATCTAATTCTCCATAAAATCCTTTCATATCTGCTTTATCTCTTTTATTTAAACAAATACCATATTTAATTCCTAAACGTGGTAAATTTATTGAAGTAAAAGAATTATTTCCACGGCCATAAACTATTCCATCTGATTCTTCAAATACAGAACCAATTACTCTTGTTCTACATCCCATTGCAACAATTTCTGTTTCTGGACGACCTGGTTTATAATATTGAATATTATGAGGAGCATCTATAAAAACAAAATTAGGGAATAAACGTTTAGCAGATACTCTTATTGCTAATTTAAATAAATCATAATTAGGATCGGTTGGATTATAATTAATTCCTTCTTTTACTTTAAAACAACTTATAGGGAATATTGCTGTTTCACGATTACCTAATCCTGCTTCCGCAGAAAGTAAAAATTGTTCTGTTATTAATCTTCCTTCTGCACTAGTATCGGTTCCAAAATTGATTGAACTAAATGGAACTTGAGCTCCGGCTCTTGAATGCATCGTATTTAAATTGTGTAAAAATCCTTCCATAGCTTGGTAAGTCTTCTTAATAGTTTCCTTCTTAGCCATTTTATAAGCAAATCTTTGAATATCATCTATTTTATCCATGTAGGATGTATTTCTAGGTTCAAATTCTTCAAATAATTTAGAGTGTTCTGTTACTTTATAAGTCATAAAGTAATGCTCTTCTTCCAATGAAGGATAATTTCCCTCTTCATTATAATTAGGTACAACTTTATCAACAACTGTTTTAGCTGCTAATTCATCATAGTCAATTAAAAGCATCATAGCTTTTATAAGGTTATCTTTATATAAACGTATAAATGTTTTTGAAACTCCTGGAGCTAAACCATAATCAAAATTTGGTATTGATTGCCCACCATGTTGATCATTTTGGTTTGACTGAACAGCTATAGCCGCCAATGCAGCATATGACATAATATCTTGTGGTTCTCTTAAATGTCCGTGTCCAGTTGAAAAACCATCTTTAAATAATTTTTCTAAATCTATTTGACAACAATTATGAACAACATAATTATTTGCTATAAACCAATGTTCAACTGTTTGTAAATCATATACATAACAATCTTCTTCTATAAGAATTTTATCTTTAATTTTATTTACATCAAATTTTACTGTATTTCCAATATATGCTAAATCATTAATTAAATTTTGATTTTGTTTTACTCCATTTAATCCTTTTAATATAATGGAAATATTTTTAGCATCAGTTAATCTAATTTTATATCCATCATAATTTCTATAGGAACCAGTAAATCCAGTAAATGTTCCTTTATTTGGGGTAAATTCAGCTTTAGTATCAATATTTAATGTTTTTAATAAATTAACTAATTGTTCTGCAAATTCTTTACATACTGTACCATAACTCCAACCTTGTGTACAACAACCATCAGTATCAGTTAATCCTGAAATAAAACTAAATTTTAATTCATCTGATAAATTAAATATCATATTAGGCATTAACATTTCATTAGAATATTTTTTATAACCTAATACTCTTGAAATTAAGAGACTAAATATAGAATTATTTATTAACCAACCAGTTTGATAATTTTTCTTTTTATCTCCTCTCCAAGATAATGGTGTTAAACAAATTTTATCATAACATTTTTTAAAATATTGTAATTTTAATGGATCAACATTACAAATAACAGCACCTGTCCCCCATTTATTAATACTACCATCGCCAAAAATATATCCCATAATAGTCATTAATTCATTAGTTATTGGATAAATAACTGGTAAACTGTGTTTACTATTTCTCATGGTTATTTCTAATGTTATTAATACTTCATAAGGTATATCATAATTATCTGTTAAATATTTAAATTGTTCTAATGTAATATAAGAAGTACCATTTCTGGATATATTGCTATTTAATAATTTTGATAAATTATTAATTTCATATTTATACATCATATATTGTTTTAATTTTCTTATATTACAAATCATAATATTATTTTTATTTTCTAAATACTGACTATCTAAAAATTCTTCAGCTAAATTTAAAGTATCTCTAGAATCACAAATATCAATCCTAGGATTATTTAATAATGAATCTCCTATAGTTATATCTTTAACTTGTAAAAGTTCTTCTACACCATTTCTTATAACTGGTATTCTATGATTCTCGGTTACTTTTAATCCCAATCCTTTATGAGTTTTTAAATTATATAACTTATCATCTTTATTAATTTTTCTTCTCATTACTTTTTCTAATTTTGTCCAACCATTTCGACCTAAGATGTAATAATTATTAATATCTTTCCATTCTGGGTTAATATTATCTTTTTGTTCAAATATCTTATCAAAATATTCAATAGTTGTATTAATAATATTTCCATCTTTATCTTTTAGTGTAATATAAGTATTTCCAACTAAACAGGTTAAAGTTCCTATTGATTCGAAATCCATATCGTGGATATGAATTAATCCACTTCTATGAGCCTCGGCATGTTCTGATTTTAGTACATTTTTAACACAGAATCTTTTAGAACCTGCGGCCCCATATTGAAGCATTGTACCCATTGCTGTATTACCATCAACATTTGCATTATCTCTTTTTGAATCAACTTCTTCAGCTTCTTTGAAAGTAATATCCCAATATTCTTTCATTAAATCACTGTTGGCTTCTCTAATTTCAGTCCTTTGTGCTCTGTATTTAATATAATCTTTTGCAACATCCAATTCTTTATTGGTAATTAAAACATTTTCTACTAAGTTTTGAATTTCTTCAACAGAGACTTTATCGGTTTCTAATTGATTAATTTTACGAACAACACTTTTAGATAATTGTGTTACCCTTTCTTCATCAATATCACCTACAGTATCTTTAAATGCTTTAACTAACGCATTTTTTATTCTGTTAATATCAAATTCTACTTCTCTACCATCTCTCTTAATTACTTTAATATCTTTCATCTTTATAATACCCCTCCTACTTATTTCGTACGTAAAAATTATTCATGTATGAAAAAAATAATCTCGGCTCCGGAGATTATAATAAAATCTCGCGTTTTCACTGATTCATAACTTATACAATACATTTAATATAGATTCGTAGCAAAATTTTACTAAAATTTAAGAACGTTCTACAAAAAATAAAAAGCCATGTTTTATACATGGCTTTTATTCTATTTTATCTTTTTCCCCATATTCAAATTGTAATTTATTATTTATAACTGACTTTATAAAAGGTGTTATTATTCTGTTGGGATATATTATTTCACTATTCTTTCTTAATTCTTTAGTTGTCTCATCATGAGACAAACCACTCATTCTAAGTGAATCATAAAAATCCGCAATTCTTAAAATTCTAGCGTAAACGCTGATTTCATCTCCTTTTATTCCATTGGGATATCCACTACCATTGTGGTTTTCTTGATGTTGCATTATGATGTTTTCTAATTGAGAAAATTCTTCATAATTTTTAAGTACGCTCACTGTGAAAAACGGATATACCTTCTCAGCATCAATAACTATTTCCCCTTTCCCAATAAATATTTGGGTTGGAATATCTAATCTTCCTACCTCATGTAGTAATCCCGCACAATATACTAATTCCAATTCTTCGGGGGAAAGTTTTAACTCTTTACCTGTTACATAACATAACATAGCAGTCCGTTCACAGTGGGATAGCACTTCTGGTTTCTGTTGTTCCATACGATGTAAGATATCAGAAATCTTTTTTATGTCCATATACCCCACCTCTCTAGTATTTTTAATTTTTCTTACGATTATTAAATATAAGTCGTTTGCAGGTTTATTACTCCTATTTAAAAGAAATTTTTTTTTTAAAATGATATATTTTATTAATCTTAAACTTTATTATAAAATAAACTGATTATCGAGGTGACATATGCGTAAAAAGAAAGATGATAAAGTATTAAATGAAAAAGTAGACTTCCCAATATATACAGTTGATGGCAGCGATTTATTAAATGAACACGTTGATATTGCTATAAATTTACAAATTGCTATGCAAAACTTATCTAAAGAACTCTTAGATATACGTATAGAACTTGACAGGATTGGAAATCAATTAAATCTCTATGTCAATAATTCAATTAAACTTAAAGAACCTTTTGATTTTACTAAACAAATAGTTCACTTTACTAAAAATAATGAATTATGCATATATTCTTTTGAAGAGGTTCAAGAATTAGTTGAAAATTACGATGGGCAATTTGAAAGTTTAGAAGATTTACTTGATCAACTTCCTCCTAAAGATGAAACAAATAAATTTAAGATGAATATAAAACAAGCTAATCGTTGCATGGATATAGTTGAAGAATATAATGCTCTATGGCAAGATTATGATTTTGGACAATTACAAATGAATTCATATATCCAACAATACAATAATTTAATCAATGATGTTAAGAATATTCTCAGTAAAATACAAATCTTTGAGATTGAAAAAGATAAAACACAATTTGGTGACATGGAACCTTTCAGTAAGAGAAAACATGAATTGTTAATCACACAAGATCAAATGACAAATAAATGGAAATGGGTATATGTTCGCAAGAAAGATGTTGATAAAGTAGTTAAAATTATGAATGAAAAGAAAAATGAATTTTTTGGAGACCAAGATTAATTCTTGGTCTTTTTTGGTTATTCAAATAATACATATTCTGGTTATTCAAATAATACAAGTTGGTTATTCAAATAATGCATTCTGGTTATTCAAATAATACAAGTTGGTTATTCAAATAATACACGGGAAACGCCTTTGGTCACCCTGGTAGCCATGTGTTGCGGGTTTCATAAATTATATTATATTATATATATAATATATATATATAAATTTTAATAAAAAATAAGTATTAAATAATATAAAAAAGAAAATATAGAAACATATATGGAAACACTTTTGCTTTACCTACCGGTAAAGCAGAGCAAGCTCAGCCAGATACCTGTTGTTTTTGTTTTTTTCTAAAACCTTTAATTTTTCTACTTATATCTTTTAAGTACATGTTTAAATAATTATTATCTAAGAAAATAGAGCAAAGTATAGCTTATTTTAATACCCTTTGAAGGAATCTTTACCTAAAGTATATTTTTACAGTTAGAAATGTCACGATTCCCATTTTTACAAAATAAAAAAAGGGAATAAATATTCCCTTATTTCGTTTTGTAATTCATAATAGCACAAAACTCTTTCGCTTGTAAAATTGCATCATTTAACGCATCGTGCTTTTGTTTTTCATTTAATTCATCTAACCCTAATTTATCTAATAATTCTATTTCACTAAATCCCCACTCTAATCCAAGTTTACCCATAGCTAGTGAACCAATTTCTATTATCTCATAATGAAATGGACTTTCTTGCAAACAATCCTGGAATATTTGATCAAAGAATATTTTATCTAATACCCCACAATAAGCTACAAATACCGCTGTATCATTCAGTCCCAAATTCAAATATTTTTTTATTTCATGTATTGCATTTTCTTTTCTTACACCATATATTTGTAGATTTTCAATATTTAAACCATTTATTTTCATCGCTTTGGAATCGATTTGCCCCTCAGGTTTTAATTCAATATAAAGTTTTCTTGAATAATTTGGAACAAATTTACCATCCTTTTGTTCCACTTCTATCATTCCTATACTAAGTAAACAATTCTTCCTATGATTTAATCCACTAAACTCTTCATCTACACTAAAATATCTAATCATAAATCTTCCTTTCTGTTATACACAATGTATAACACACTTAAGTTGTTGTTTTTTATTTAATATTTTGATAGAAGGGATTTATAATTTTAAACAAAAAAAAACTACCTTCTGGTAGTTAATTTTTTAGTTACACACCAATTACATTTGTGATATAAATAACAACTATTACATTTTGCATTTTTTGTGCATTTTATAATTTCATCATTTTGATAAATGACAATATTTTTTTGTCCAAGTTCATATAAATCTAAATCTTTCAACTTGTAATTTTCTATTAAATCATTAAATATCATTGTATCTATTATTATAAGAATATTACATCCATCTTCATCAATACCTATTTCATACATACCAATATCTATTTTTTCATTATGAGAAATTATTCTCCAATTTTGTATTTCCCAAAATTTCCATTTTGTCATATGTTAGCCTCCCATTTTCTTTATGGCCCAATAATTACATTTATTATAGCATACACATTTTTCTGAACATTTATTTACTAAACATCCACATTGTATAACAAAACCATCCTGTTCAACAGCAACAAATCCATTTAATAATGCTGCTTTACATATATCATCTATCTTATATTTTTCTATAACTTCACTAAAAACAGTTTCACTGCAAGTTACATAAATACTTTCACCAAAATATTTTTTTCCTGCAATAAAATCAAGTGTAACCATACCATTTTCATAATATGCAATACAATGATCTGCATCCCATTTAGATATTGGATAAAAATATAGTAATTCATTATTTAATTCTTTTTGTAATAGTTCTTGCGACATGTATTCCTGAAGCAGAGGCTTGAGAAAGTCCTCTTGTAATTCCGGCTCCATCTCCAATGGCAAACATGTTAGTTTTTTCTGTTTCCAATTCATTTGTTAATTTTAACCTCGCACTATAGAATTTTACTTCCACACCATATAATAATGTATCTGCATTAGCTGTACCTGGTGCTATATTATCTAATGCATAAATCATTTCAATAATATTATCTAAGTGTCTCTTAGGAAGTACTAAACTTAAGTCACCTGGTGTTGCTTTTAATGTAGGTTTTGTAAAACTCTTCATTAATCGTCTGTCATTAGTTCTACGTCCATTAATTAAATCTCCAAACCTTTGAACTATAATTCCTCCACCAAGCATATTTGAAAAACTAGCAATTCTTTTACCATACTGATGTGGCTCATTAAAAGGTTCAGTAAATGTATTACTTACCAATAAAGCAAAATTGGTATTATCACTACCTAAATCTTCTCCATCAAAACTATGGCCGTTAACAGTCACAATACCATCTGTATTTTCTTCTACAACATATCCATTAGGATTCATACAAAATGTTCGAACTAAATCATTATACTTTTTTGTTCTATACATTAATTTTGCTTCATATACTTCATCAGTAATATTTTTCCATACTGTAGCTGGCAATTCTACACGGACTCCAATATCAACTTGATTATTTATTTGTTTAAATCCCAATTCACTACATTGTTTTGAAAACCATTCAGCACCAGCCCGACCAGGAGCGGCGATTAAATATTGAGATTTATAACAATTATCGTCTATTGTTTGAATAATGAAATTACCATCAACCTCACGAATGGTTTTTACAGTAGTGTTAAACATCATTATAATTTTATCTTTTAGATATTCATACATATTTTTGAGAATACTTAAATTGTTCTCGGTACCCAAATGTCTAACTGAAGCATCTAATAAATGTAAATCATATTTTAAAGCTTCAGCTTTAATTTTAGAATTTCTTGTAGTATGTCTTTCAGGATAATACTTATTTTCATTAGTATTTGTATTTGGCATAAATTCATAATTTACTGTATCAACATACTCAATTAAATCCATTACTTCTTTATCAGATAAATAATCGTTTAACCAACCACCAAATTTAGTAGTAAAATTATATTTCCCATCTGAAAAAGCTCCAGCTCCACCAAATCCCCTCATAATGGCACATGGATTACAATGAATACACTGTTGTAATTTACCATCTGATAATGGACATTTTCTAGAATATATATCTTTTCCTTGTTCTATCATTACAATCTTTAAATTTGGGTTTTCTTTTATTAATTCATAAGCTGCAAAAATTCCTGCAGGTCCTGCTCCTACAATAGCAACATTATAATACAAATATTAACACCCTCTCTTTACACAATATGTAATTATTATATAAAATTCTATACTTTAATTAAACAAAAAAGAGAAGGATTTACCTTCTCTTTAATTAATTATTTTTTTAATTCTCTCATCATGTTATTAAGCATTGTACAAAGAACACCAAAAAGGTGAAAAACATATTAAATATATTAAAAGAACAAATGATATGTATAATGATATAAAAAATAATTTTACGCGTTTTGAATTTATGGAAAAATATCAATGTAGTGCTACAATTTATTATTCTATAAAAAGAGAAATAAAAAGGAGTCTTAAGACTCCTTTTTATTATAGACTTCCTTTTCTTTTTAATTGTTCATAAATGTTATTCATTACTGTTATCATTACTCCAAAAGTTACCAATTCGTTGGGATCATGATCTGAAACTATAATACCATTTTGTTTTGCTTTTTGTATTTCGGGTACTGCCCAACTTGCATCAGGTATTTTTAAAGCCTTCTTTAATTCTCTGATATCGATATCTTGCATTCTAATCAAACCTCCTACATCATTCGAAAATGAAACATATTTTGGATTTACACTTATATAAGCCTCTCCACCATCGTAAGCTAATCTATACCATCCATCACTTGTTATACCTGTAACTTGGTATTTAGCTCCTTTGTTTGCTGTTCTTATTACAACACCATTTGGAGTCTTCCTAACATTGAGTGCGTCAACTAAGATTGTTGCAATACCATTTTTATTTTGGATTTGTACTTGACCTTTTATATTTGTATTGACTAAATTTTTGAATTTAGTCCATTCATTAGGATTATTAACAAACCATCTGTGACAATCTTTCCATCCAACAACTTCTTGGTGTGTCCATACATTCACTAGAGGATCTAAATTGTATTTCTTGCACAAATATGTCGTTAATTCAACAAGAGCATTATAAGTCTCTTGGGTCATAGTACCATTCCAATCAGTATGACAACATTCGATTCCTATCATGTAACCATTTGGATAACTATTAAACTCCTTAATAGTCCTTGCAGTATATGTTTTACTGCCTACATGATATGCCACTTCATTATCCGGTACACATTGGACCACTTCACCTTTTAACCCAATTATATAGTGTGCACTAGCATATGTGTTTGTCTGATTTTTAAGATTTTCAAAATAATTACGATTCATTAATGCACTAGTATTGGGGTTTGCTATCCAATGGATCGCTATGCCTTTAATTGCAACTAATTTCTTACCCGGACGTGAATACTTGTTAGGAGTCAATAACTTTTGTTCTATATTCATAAAAACACCTCCTGTACATAATTTAAATACAGGAAGTATATTTTTATATTATAAAATATTAAATTATTGCTATTACACTAAATAGTTGTCGAACAAAAACCTAAATTATCATCTTCATTTTTATTTATCTAATCCAGCCTCAGTAATAAATATAGAAAGTCCCCGATATTCTTTCTGATAACTAGATATTGAAGATACAAATAATCTATCTTTAGCTCTAGTAATACCAACATATGCTAATCTTCTTTCCTCCTCAATATCATTATTTTGTAATGCATATTTATGAGGTAATATTCCATTTGACACACCAACCATAAATACTACTGGGAATTCTAGACCCTTAGATTTATGAATAGTCATTAATTTAACAGTTTCAATTTTGTCATCATTTTTTGCATGTATCACAACATCAATATAATTAAGAAAATCTGTCACTTTACTATATCTAGAAGCAGCTTTTACTAGAGAATCTAAATTCTCTATTCTAATATTATCTTCTTCATTGCTGTTTTCTTTTCTAAGATACCCATCATAATTAACAATATTTCTTATTGCCTGGATTACTTCTCCTACATTATTATTTTCCTTAATTGATTGTTTAATTTCTCGTATTGAATTTCTGAAATTATCGATATTGTATTTACGACCCACATATACATATTGCATTGCATCAAACATTGAAGTTCTTCTTTGTTTTGCTAAATTTTCAGTCTCATTTATAAATGTTTTACCAAGATATCTAGATGGAACATTTACTATCCTTTTTAAAGACTCATCATCAGTTGTATTAGCAGCTAATTTAAGATATGCTATTATATCTTTTACCTCTGCTCTTTCATAGAATGAAATACCATTGAAAATAATATAAGGAATACTATTTTGTACTAAACTATCTTCTAAGGCCCTGGCTTGTGAATTCATTCTATAAATTATAACCATATCATTAAATGAGATACCATCATTATTAGCTGCAATAATTCTTTTTGCAACTTCTTCTGCTTCAATATCTTCATCATCAGCCATAAGATATTCGGGTTCATTAGTACCTGTTCTAAATGCCTTAAGTTCTTTTTCTATCCTTACTTTGTTATTCTTAATAAGATTATTAGCTACCTCTAAGATTAAAGGTTGAGACCTATAATTCTCTTGCATATTAATCATTACTAATTCTGGATATTCCTCTTTAAATGAGATAAACTCATATGGTTTAGCACCTCTAAAACCATATATGGACTGATCATCATCACCAACAAGGAATATATTCCTATGTTTTTCTGCAAGCATTTTAATAAGTTCATATTGTGCCTTATTATTGTCCTGAGCTTCATCTACTAATATATATTTTATCTTGTTCTGATACTTTTCAAGAATATCTGGATGTTGAAGAAAAAGATGATACGTCTGATACAACATATCATTAAAATCTATTTTCCTTTGTTTAGTCTTTCTTTTCTCATATTCATTATAAACATAGTAGATGTTCTTTTCATGTTCAGTTATACCACCTAACATAAATTTTACCCAGTATTGATCTGGCGAAACTAACTCCAATTTTAATTTGTTAATTTCAGCTGCGAAAAGGTTTTCATTATATGAATCATTAGTTTGAATTTTAAAATCATCAAGAATTTCTTTTAACAACCATTTAACAGATGCTCCATTTATAACTTCAAAATTATGCATCCTATGATTGAGATTCTTATACTCTTTTATAAGAATAGAAAGTCCAATAGAATGGAATGTTCCCATTGACATTTCTTTAATATATTTCTTTAGAATTAATTGTCCTAGACGTTCAGTCATTTCTTCAGCTGCCTTTTTTGTGAAGGTTGCAACCAGTATTGATTCAGGGTTAATATCTTTATCTTTAATCATATGTGCAATTCTATGAGTGAGTACTCTGGTTTTACCAGAACCAGCTACTGAACAAATTTGATAGACTCCATCAATAGATAGGACGGCTTTTAATTGGCTTTCATTTAAACCACTTAAATCTAAATTTTTGTCTGCTCTTTTAGCCATTGTATTTGCCTCCTTTAAATCCCTTACATACTTATTATTTACTACCTATATTATTATTATACAATAAAACAGTAATATTGTAAATAGTTTTTAAAAATTATTGAGATAATTTGTGTATTAATATTTGTTCTATAGTTGCCTTTTTGATAGATTTTTTATCTACCATAATAAACCCGCAAACTTTTGATTCAGGGTTATACTCATCCAAAGGGATTAACCATATAATACAATTATCTTCATAACAATTTTTATTACGAACAAAATATCTTATAGTATTTCTATAATCTCCAGAATCATCACTTTCAAATATGTAATATTCAATTTCTATATAATCACCTCATTATAATTATACAATAAAAAAGTTGTTTCCAAACAACTTTTAAATAATTTTTTTTATGTTCGGTTTTGAGGGTTTGTTTTATTATACCAGCGATTGATTCAGCTATATTCATTACTAAGTTTAATCTAACACTAGATAGAACCATATATCTTGCTTCGGGATCATCGCTAATTGTTGTTGAAGTTACTCCACTAATAGTTATATCTCCAATTTGTTGTATGTTTTTCTTTAAAGCTTCACCTGGATTTAATCCTCCTTGTCGAATATTAATATAACCTACCTTTTCCTCATCCTCGCACAAACTAGCGTCAATTGCAATAATAAAAGGATTCATATAGACATCATATAAATGTTCAATCATTTCATTTATATTACCCGCATGAACAGGAAAATCTAATGTTCCAACAACTCTTATATTATCATAATCCATATCTCTCAATAGATATCCTACCAAAGGTCCCAACGCATCTCCAGTACATCTATCTGTTCCAATACAAAGAATAATTAAGAAGTTATGAATATCTGGATCATAATCTTTAAGATATTTTTTTAATATCTTTTTGCCATTTTTAACAGTATCTTTATCATTATATTTAAAGTAATTATTCATTCTATCATCCTATCTATAATATATATTAATATATTCAGTTGCTTCTTCTAATGTATATAATATTTTAGTTGCATGATGTTGGAATGTCCTATTATTATGAACCCAATCATATTTTGAAACAATTATAATGGGTTTATGTTGGTAGAATGCTCTGCTCATTTCACAACTAATTCCTAAAAATGGTTTTGTTGGTTCATGATTAATATAAATCATCACCATATCGGAATGATCTAACATATAATAATCTCTGCCCCATATTTCATCACCAGTATCTGTTTCATGTGCGTAAAAAGGAAGATATACATTGAAATTTTGTTCTAATGATTCTTTTGCTTCATCTCTCCAACCAATAGATTTACCCTTTTCAATTCCATCCATTGGACAAGCAAAGTATATTGTTTTCTTCATTAGATTTGCCTCCTTAATAACTTTTTATAAGTAAAATTTGATACTATTACATTAATAGACAATAATATAATAAAACAAAGTATACCAAACAATATTCCAAAATTCGTAAAGATTACTGTAGATAATAAAGCACAAATAATGTCATATAAAAAACTTAATCCTTTTGCTATTCTTATTGTCTTCAAAATAAATCACCTCATTTATATATTACAAATTGTAGAAAATTTTGTTTACATTTTTATTAGAATGAAAAAAGGCTAATCAATTAGCCTTTTTATTTTTAATGTATTCATCCTTCTTCCAAACAATTCTTTGTAAGAATTTTTTAGAGAACCAATGTTTATATTTATATATCCAATTATAGAATGCATTGTCTAAAACATATGTTGTTGACCAATCTTCTTCAGATCTAGTACTACGCCCACAAGCTTGGACAAATGCTCTAAACATTTCACCAACATACCAATTATCACTAATCTCAATTTTCTTTTGTACTCTTTTGTCTTGTAAACTAGGCCAAGGTAACTTAACAATGATTTGAAATCTACTTAAATCATCTTTTAAATCTGCACCAGTAGTTAATGAAGGTGAAACCACAACTGTTGCTTCTGAACTTCTACTATGGCGTTTTAATAATTTTTCATTATTACCATCATTATCCTTCATTATTAACCGAGGGTTATCTATATTCTCACAAATAGCTTTTGCTATTTTGTAATTACCTGTATGAATTATTCCTTTTTCATTTGGATGCATTGCAAGTATTGTTTTGACATTCTCAATTATTTTAGACATTGTAGAATCAATTGATTGATAATTCATATTACCTGTTGGATAATAGATTATAGGGGACTTGAGAGGTTCAAAAACGGGGTCCATTCTTATTATTGCTGTTTGATCTTTAGGTAATTTTAATTCGTTACAAAATCCCGCAACATCCAAAATAGTAGCAGACATAAAAATTACTTTTTCTTTACCCCACTGATTCATATAATATTGGAATAAATTATCAATATTAACTGGTTGCATCATAATACCATTATCTTGTGGTTCTATCAACCAATTATCCTTTTCAGAATCAGATAATTTGAAAAAGACATCTAATCTTCTATAATACTTATCCAATTCATAGTATTCTTTATGTGTTGATGCAAGTTCATCTAACTCATCTTCACTTAACCAATTTGGATCATTAGGCATTAATTTACCACTTACATTTAAAGTAGATGCTATATCTTCGTATAATTCTTTTCTTTTTTGCATTATTAATTCCCAAATTACTCTTAGCCATTTCTCATTAGCCTTAAATCCTGATTCTTCGGGGGCAACAGAATAAGCCATAAATATTTGTGGGTCGACATCTTCAAAAATATTGTATTTACCATGTAATTCTGCAGGAGATAAAAATGTTGAAGCCCATTGAGTTACTTGTTGTTCTAATAAATGGCATTCATCAAATATTAAAACATCTCTTGATTTCCAAAATCCTGCACAATCCATTGCTCTCAAAAAGTATTGATATGAAGTTAAACATGTATTTGCTGATAAAGCATCATCTCTTTGAGTATAATATGGACAAGACCTATTAAATCTACATTCTTTTAATAAATCTTTATTTACCATACAAGGACCACATTCACAACTAAGACCTTTACCATAAATGCATGAATAATTAGCTTTTCCTTTAATTGAAACAACATCACCATCTGGAAAATCTTTTATATATTGATCTTGTAATTGTTTAGTTGCTGTTACGAGGAAAGCATTATCATATGAACTACAAATTGTTTTTGCTATTGCTGATTTACCAAAACCAGTAGGCAATTCTAAGACGAAATATCTATATTTATTCCAATTTGCTTTCAATTTTTCTAAAACTTCTTGTTGAGTATCTCTCATTTTTTCATATGGGAACTTATTTAAATTAATCCGTTTCAAATTAACACCCCATTATACATATCTATCATTGATAAAATATAATACATATTTTATTAACAAAACTAAACAAAAAAGAGAGGTTTTCTCTCTTTCAAATGATTTATTTTTTTATAAAAATACCCAGGATAGATATACAAATGAAGAATAATACAGCTGACATAGCAAAACCAATACCAAATATATATGCCCAACTAACTTTTATTAAGAAATGAAATACTGGCCACATTAATAATGATATCACAGCTCCTAAAAGTAAATTTATGCTAAAAATCATAAATATACTCTCAAATGTTTCTTTCCTATTATGACGTATGATACCATCTATTAAAGAATCTTTTGGAAAATCTTTTAAATACAATTTTAAAGCTTTCCTTGTACTAACATTTTTCCAGAATTTTAAACGAGCAATAGGATTATGTGCAATACAATTATCCATCTCTTTCATCTTCTCTTCTAAATTATCACACAAATATCTTAATTCAATTGTTGTTTTATCTTTATACCTTGCTTTCTCACTTAAATTACTTAATGTCTTATTTATTGGTTCATGTTTTGATTTTAACCATCTACGGTAAGTTCTACACGCTTCCTTTACTCTTTCTTCTGCAATATCTAATCTTCTTCTTATATCTAGACTAACTTGAGGTAAATTAAGGAAATCAATTAATTCTAGGTTATTCTTTACTTGATTAATAAGTACCTTCTCTTCACTATAAGTAGTTTTCAAAGTATTAAAATACTCTTCAATTTCTTTTTTAAGGATATTCTCTTGTTCTGTATAATCCATCTTCATTTGTATATTTGACCTCCTTAATCTTCGAACCTCAGGGTTTTTTGCATTAAATTTTTACCTAAAATAGTATTAGGAAAAGTGTTTTGTGCAATATTTAAATATTTTTGAGGATTAGGTAATGATGGACTATAATGTGTAAGCCATAATTCTTTAACATTAGCTACACTAGCTACCCAAGCGGTTTCTTGGAATGTAGAATGTTTTTTCTCAATAGCTTTACTTGCATCATTTATATCACCATACATTCCCTCGCCAATAAATAAATCGCTGTCTTTTACTAATTGGCTCAAATTATGACATGGTCTTGTATCTGTAGCATAAGCAACCTTAATACCTTTCCTTTTCTCTCCTAGAACCATCTTAGGGGAATATAATGTTGTACCATCACCACTACAAATTGTATTCCCTTGTTGTAAATCTCTCCAATATTTAATAGGTATATTTTGTAATTTGGCTAACGTTGGATCAAATTTAGGATGTCTCTCTACTTCAAAAGAATATCCATAACAAGGTGTAGAATGTTCAATATTTGTATTTCGTATTATCATTCCATTTAAATTTGTTTGTGTGATAGGTATACTATCTTTTGCATTTAATATATTAAAGAATACCCTAAATGGTAATTTCTTAGGGAATACGGCATTAAAAAGATTCTCTACAACTAAAATACCAGGTGGTCCGTATATATATAAATCTTCAGTTCTATTTGCATTTACCATTTGATAGATAATACCTGGGAGTCCCGTTATATGGTCGCCATGATAATGGGTAAATAAGATAATATTGATATCCTTAAATCCCCAACCAAGTTCTTGAAGAGGAATCTGGGTGCCCTCACCACAATCTACTAATACTGTAGTTCCATTACATCTTACTATTAAAGAAGACAAATACCTTTTAGGTGTTGGCATCATTCCACCTGTTCCTAATAAACAAACATCAAACATAAGGACACCTCCTTTCATATAATATTATTATACAACATATTTTTTATTATGTAAATAGTTTTACATAATAAAAGGAGTGATTTACACTCCTTTTATAAATTATTTTTAATATCCGGCTTCTTGCCGGAATATATTTTCAAGGTTTTTCTTGATATATACTTCTCTTACTTCTTCTGGTGTCATATATAATACAACAAATAAATCAACTAATACTTTAAATGTTTCAGCAAATGCAGCATAAAGTTTTGGATAATCTATAGTAGGTGAAGGTTTTTTCCAATGTTTCCATGATATTTGTTGTCTTACTTTACCAGAACAATCAAGTAATTTATTAACTAGAATAAATACATTGTACTCTTTACCCTTACCCTGGAAGTCATATTTCAATTGTTGATTTTCATAAGCAAATTTTAAAAAGTCTTTTACATCAACTACATTCGGAGCATATAATTTTAAATAGTGTTGTTTTAATATTTCTGGTGTCATACCTCCGACAATAAATTCATCCATCATAAAATGAAGAATATCAATTATTTCTTTCTTCAATTCAATATTAGAAGAATTAACATCTTTTATCTCACCAGTATAGAAAGCAAGATGTTCTCTTACTTCTCGCACTTCATCTTCAATACAGACAAGATATTCATTAATCCAATGGTCAATCTCATCTTTAGTAAGATTATCTACTTTGTGAAATCTTGCTGCAAATATTTTTTGCATAGTCATCAACACGGTCCAAGTCTCAGTATCTTCTGATACACCAAACATTTGTAATTTTTCTGCTACTTTTTGCGGATCTTGTACGGCTAAATAAGCATGATATTTAGCGCAAGGACAATCACAATTTGCTATATTATTTTCATCATTTGGACCTGTGACATCTGTCAAAGTAATACACTTTCCTTCTTTATAAGGACATTTAAAATATATTTCTTTTGGAGTTAAATCACTCATATAATACCGCCTTTCAACGTTTTTATATATAATAAATAAAAATGCTACGAAAGTTAAATTAATCGTAGCATAATTCTCATTATCTTATTTTCTTTTTAAAAGGTCTTGGTTTATAACAAAAATTGTCATGTTTCTTGATATATTGTAAAATGTATATAACATTAGTAAATTTCTTTTGAAAATGAAATTGACTTGGAGTATGTAATTTATTACGGTGTTTAAGTGGTATTGAATTTTTCATATATGAAAAACACCATTCGTCAATAATCAAATAAACAAAAACATGATCCCCTACAAACTTCCAGGTAAAACCATATCTTATACATAAAGAAACAATAATCAATTTAATTTGATGTTCTTCTTCTGAATAACTTGTTTCATTATCTTCTTCTAGGATTTTTCTTGCTTTGTTGATATACTCAAAATTTGTATTATTAAAAAAGCTATCATAAATATCCAATATAATCCCTTCCTTTACATAACAACATACCTCCTTATTAAATCAAGAGGTATTTCATTAAAACATAATTCAATTTTTTTAGTTGAAACCTTATAATCAATAATATGTGGGGCAAATTGAAAATCTATTGGATTAATTCTTTGATTAGTTTTAAAACTCACACATAAATGGGATTGGTATAGTTTCTTCTTTATATAAATATGTCCAAATACTTTACCATTAACAGTCAAAGATATATATTTCTCATAAAAAAACATATCAAGTTTCTTGTTTTGTTGTGTAAATATATTAGTGAGCAGACTAACATATCTCTGTGCTAAACTAATCTTTTTTGAATCTACTCCTTCTTTCAAATATTCCTCAAAACTCCATATTTTAGAAATTTTCTCTTTCACAGTTACTAAATCTTCACGGTGATAGATACTACTAGGAATATACTCTTCTTTCAAAATTTCTGACATATCATCTTTTATAAACAAATTAAGTTTAACAACTTTAAGATCAACACCATCTACATAAGCTAAAGAACGAAGTAACTGAGGATTAAATTCCGGAACTACCAAAATTACTTCTGGGTTGAAATCAATTTCATCTATTTCAAAATTGAATTCATGTCTTTTCCGCATTAACAGCTGTTTTAATGCATCTTCAGCTCTTGAAAGATAATCATAGTATCTTATAGGTTGCCACATCATTTTATCACTTATTAGTACATTCTTTAATTCAAGAACAGCTAATCTCTTGGACACTGTATTTAATAATAATATATCTATGATACATATGTCCCTATTTTGAATACACAATTGTTCAGTAATTAATAACATGTCTCCTAAACTTTTTATATTTTCACGCACAAAACGTTGATAATCATGGACCTCATCATTAAATCTAAATTTCTGCATAATAAAACCTCCTAATGCATTGTATACAAAAGAAGGTTTTTATTTAAATTTATATTTTAAATATCAGTCTGCGTGATAACAATTGACACTTTTTTCATCAAATTAATAACTTTATTTATACAATTTCCATCTTTATCTTTAATCACTTTTACTAAAGGTCTATTAGGGAAGTTTTTATTTTGATCAATAATAATTCCTGTTTCCCCGGTACTTAATTTCACCAGTGTACCATTAGGGAATACCGCAATATTATGAGTAAAAACTTTAATTAAATTAACATCAAATTGGGTTCCTGCTAATGAAGTTAAATATTCAATCACTTGATATATAGGCCATTTAGGGTGATATACTCTATCACTTGTAAGAGCATCAAAAACATCTGCAATAGCTATTATTTTTGCAAACTCATGTAAATCATCGCCTTTTAATTTTAGTGGGTAACCAGATCCATCTACTTTTTCATGGTGGGTTAATATTATTATTCTTGAAGTGGAATTAATTTCGGAATTATTCTTTACTGCTTCATATCCTAAAGTTGTATGTTGTTTCATAATGTCAAATTCTTCATCTGTCAATTTTTCAGGTTTATTTAAAATTTCTGGTGGAATAAATGCTTTTCCAATATCATGTAAAAGAGCACCAGTTCCAAGATTTATCATTTTCTCTTTATCATAATTTAATAATTTACCTATAACTAATGAAATAACTGCAACATTAACAGAATGTAAAAAAGTATAATCATCATTAGTTTTAATATCTGTTAAATTAAATAATATCTGTTTATTATTTAATATTTCTCCCAATATATTAGAAATCAAATCTTTTACAGCTGTCATATCTGGTTGTTTATTAAGGGCAATATTAGCCATTGTTCCTTCTATAATCTTCTTGCTTCTATCTTTTGTTTCTTGTGCAATTACTTCTTTAATTTCAATATTTTTAGAAATCTCATCATCGATATAAACATAATTAATACCTAAGTTTTTTAGTCTATCATTATATTTATTTATATTTGTACAACCCTGGGCGAGTAATTTTCCATTACGATATATTATGTCTCTTCCTAATTTCATATCTGAAGTCACTTTATCAATGTGTATTAACCTCATTTTATCCACCACTATTCTTTCGTATCTTTTTGTAAATTAAAAAGGGAGAATCCTTCTCCCTTTCATAATTATAAATAGAAAAGTTTTATTAATGCTTCTAAATTATTCAAATATTTGTCTTGCTTATCTTTTCCTAAAGATTCAAAATCACTAGGTAATTCATAAACATTGTACTTACGATAGTCATAAATTTCATCATTAATAATCTTTTTATCTTTTATCATTAGAAGGTTCATCATTATAAATTTTCTTAAATATTCCTTTGGCAGTATTATGTTTCCATTAATATTCGCATCTTTTATCTTTTCGTATAACCTATTTAACTCTTCTTCATTCATTATTAATCTCCTCTATTGTCTTCTTTGCTTTGTCCCAGTTACTTTTATCAATTACTAACCCAGTAATAATAGTATTGGATGAAAATCCTATAATTGCAAAAAATTCAATAGGAAAGAAAATTGGAAAGATTATACCTACAATACTAACAATAAGTATAATGATAAAGAATATTATTAAAGTTTTGTAGATATTGCTTATAAAATTATATTTTTTTACAACTTGTTCCATTTTATGCCCCCTAAATATTATGATATTTTATAATATACAAAAAGTCTAACGATTTTTTAACAAAAAAAATCTGGTTAAAAAACCAGATCAAACACTATTCCTACCTATATCATTTGGATAACCAGTAGGATCTTGCATTACAGATGGATCATAATATTCATTGGCACTATTTGTACTTGTGTAATTATAATTATTGTACCCATAATCATAATTACCGTAATTACTGTTATTTCTATTGTGTGGATTAAAGAAATTGCTTACTTTATTAAATACATTGACACCACATATTGCCCATATTAATGTTGTAATAATATCTTTAACTCCAGGTGGGACATCTGGGATTGGAACACCAGTAATCATCATAATTAATATAAAAGCTATCATAATAAATAGAATGATAATGAGTGCTGATATTCTACTCTCATCAAGAGAAAATCCATCTTGCCAAAATTTCTTTATCTTTTTAACTTTTCGAGAGTTGGTTGGATTATTGTTTTTATTGTTCATTCCGTCCATAAATTCCACCCCCATAAAAAATTACCTACATAATATAAATATATATTACATAGGTAATTATTTGGAGTGTAGAGAACGTTAGATTTAATAGTTTTATATAGCATATATATAAACGCGGTCATAAATTTCATGTAAAACTCTCATATCATCTTGAGATGAATGTTCTACAAAAGAAATTGTTTTATTTAATATATTAATTCCATCTTTCTCAGTTATATCTTTACTTTCCATTGGTTTTTCAGAATAAAAGTCCATTTTTGTTAAATCACTTAATATATTCTTAATAACAGGCATGTCAGCCTTTATCTTCATTTCATTTAATGCCATCAAATTTTCTTCTCTTAAAAATTCAAAAGATTCAGCTTTTTTAATTAACCTTTTCATCTTTATCTCCTTTTAATATATATTATCAGTTTTTTCTAATTCTAATCCCTGTTGTAAATCATTAGTTGCTTCATATAATTTTGTAAATGCTTCCTCGAAATTGGAACTACGTTCAGCAACACTTGCCAACATATTTCTTTTGGATTCCAAATAATCTATAACTTCTTAGACTCTATCCAATTCATAGTTTGCGAAATTACCTAATGTCTTTGCTTGTTTTTTCAATCTACTCATATTTTTTCTCCCTTATCAATATTTAAGTTATAACTATTATTAAATATATTATGAATTTATTGATATTATAATTGATCAAATAAAAAAGGTAAGATTTTCACCTTACCTTTTATTTTAGGAATTATTAAGCGATTGTAATCTTAGCACAAGCCATTCCGTTAACAACAGCAAGTCCGATTTCTTCGTATATAACCCAACCAAGTCTTAAGTCTTCTGGTTTGTCAGCAGGAATAACTTGGATGTCCTGTCTTATAGGCATAACACCTACAAATTCAGGGTCAGCTAATACATAAACTGTATCTTGAGGAACTTTCTTAGAGATAAGAATGTCAGCTGTCCAAATGTGTCCAAATAAACCAGTTTGTAATACTTCATGTTGAGTTACAGGGTCGAATTCATCTCTGCCCCATGCACGGATATCAGCAAAAGCGGTAGCATTCATAACTATTTTAGTAACAACTAAGTCATGCTTTTCGATTTCTTTGAATGCTTGTGTTAAAGCTTCTCTCTTTAATCCACCAGTTGAAGTGGTTACAGGGTTAACTGAAGAAGCAGCAGTATCGATTAAGCTGAAAATTTCAGCATCTTCAACAGCCATTATATCTGATTTAGCACGTTGTTGCGCTCTATCTATAACATTGAATCTTCTTTCTTTAACCTGTGAGAATCTCACTTGTGGGTATGATACGACTTCGAAAGTAGGAACCTGAATTCTGTCACCTTCAATAACTTGATCAGGAACTTGTCCTCTCTTAGAGATAACGAATGCTTTCGCATCTACATCTTTATCATATACAGGTAATGCACCTTGTGGCAATGGATCTACTACTAAAAGCTTACGGCCAACACCCTGATAGTCTAATGAGGTTCTAATTGGGTTTGCCATTGCTTGTGCTAACGCCACTCTACCTTCTTCAGTCTCAAGAGCTTTAGCTATTAAATACTCTTTTTGTTCGTTTGTCATACTCATTTTTTTACACCTCCATTAATCTACCAGAATTATTAAATATAAAGTATGAATCCTAAGAAATTACCGCCGTTTGCATCGACTCCAGCGTGTTCGTACATGTTACCAGCTTTGTATGGTCCAGTATGAGTAACCACACCAACAGCCTTACCAGTTGCACCATCAAATTTTACTAACTGACCATTAGCGTCAGTTGTAACTTCGTCACCTTTTGCAAATGTTCCTATAGCATCACCAAGTCTTGATTCTGCTACGTAATATTCTCCACCACGGAAATAGAATGACGCTTTTTCAGAAGCATTGATCATGTCACCAAGATCTTCTCTGAATAAACCAACAGCACCTGCGCCGCCTTCACCAGCTAATGTAACACCATTAGCACCTATAGCAGCAATTTTACCAGCTAATTCACCATTAACTGCTTGAGCAGCAGCTACATCAATTTCGTGATTTCCATTAAGTGTTCCCTCATATCCTAATCTTACATATGGGGTTGAATTATAAGTTGGACCAAAGTTTTTGAATCCACCTGCCATTGAAAATACACCTCCGAAAATTTCAATAATAATAATTAATTTTCTTATATTGAAGCAATTTGTAGTCGAATAGTAATAATCCCTATTCTTTTCTTTCAAAGCTATCAACTTCATTCGTCTATAATATACTTGTACTTAGATAAATTATAACAGATTACTTTTGGTTTTTTAAGGGTTCTTGGGAACTTCTAACTTGTTAAGTTTATTGAAGCTAAATAAAGCACGGTCTTACGATATTTTAATATACTAACGCAAATAAAAAATAACATTAAAAAAAAGCTATTTACAATGAAATAGCTTTCTTTATTGATATTAATGAACTTTAGAGATTGTAGTCCAACCTAGTTCTCCAAATAATTCTTGAATACTAGTGTTGGTTGGGTAAGAAGCGGCTTTTTCCGGAACTCTAATTGGTTTTTTCAAACCTTGTAAATTTTCAAACCCTGGTAGCTCTTTTGGTTGTTCTATTTGTTTTGCCTCAATTTTTCTTTGTTGAACATTTTCCAATTTATTAGTTAAAATAGATTCAAATTGTTCTTCAAAAATAGGTATTTTTTCATTTACTTTTGCAAAAGTAAACTTCTCATCTTTAAGATCTCCCAAACTTCGTTTTTCACTGCTAGAAGATGCCGTATTGGTAATTGTTCTTGGAACTTCAGAAGCATGTACAGACATTTCTTTTGAAAAGTCTCCTACAATACCTTTCCCACCATTACCTTTTATTCTAGCTAACATTCTTTCAGCCTCAGTCATTTGTGGTTGAACTGGAGCAAATGTTGAAGTAACAACACTGCCATCAGTTTCATAATCTAATATAGAAGTCTTATAATTTTCAAATTCATCATCATTAAATGATAAAACTTTTTGGATTTCAATATCCATTTCGTCAGCATCAATAATTCCTTTATCAATAGCTAAACTTACAATTTCATTTGCTATTTTTTCCTTCATAGAATTAGTTATCTTATTCATTAATTGATTATTCAAATCATTAACTTTGCGCTGTAATTTAATTTTCTCTATATCAATAGTTTCCGTATCACCCGCAATAACTTTTCCTTCCACAGTTCCAACTTCTATTATATCATCAATTACTTCGTCATCTTCTAAGGTAGCAATTGCTTTATCCAATAAATCGTTGACTCCTGGATTATAACTCATTTGTGAAGTTGTAGGAGCTACTAATGTTTGAATATCATTAATATATTCAAGATTATTCTTAGCTTCATCTAAACTCATTCTTTCACGAGTATTATCTTCCCATACAATTGCAATTTTTTCATTTCCTATAAATTTTATTTCTCCAACTATGCCTTCCTCTTTATGTTTTACTCTACTACCAATAATTAATTGGAAAGGTTTAAAATTATCATTTAAATTCACTTCAATTAATTCCTCAGATTCTTCAATTTGTGTTGTCTCTACCGGTATAGTTACAGAAGAACTTTCTATTTTAAGTTCTTCTATCATAGAAACTTCAGTCGGTTCAATTTCTGATCGTTCTATTTTATTTAATTTTACCTTCAGGGTATTGACAGATTGTGCAGTTGTTCTTAAGTCATTAACTAATTTTATTTTTGCTTGAAATTCACCCATCTTTTACACCTTACTTCCTTTCTTCATTATTTTCTTCATTTTCCTCTTCATTTGATTCTTCCTCATTATTTTCTTCATTTGATTCTTCCTCATTCTCATTATTTGTTGGAGCGGGAGTTGCAGGTTGAGGAATATTAGATTGTGGAGGTGTTGCTGGACCAGCATTTTGCGGTTTTTCTGGAATAGAAGGTACAACCTCTCCATCATTTTGATTTTTTAATTCAGGATTATTAACGAACATTTTTTGTTCCTGATATTCTTTTGTAATATCAATATTTTCAATTTCAAAAACTATTGAATAAATTTCACCAGCTGCTTTATCTAATGCTTTCTTTTTTGAAATCATTTTTTGACTCAAATTAGGATCATTAGCAACAATCCTTGCTGCTTGTTCTAGTGAAAATTTATAATCTTCAATACCTTTTAATATATTTCTGCCTTTATTTCCTAATTGTTTCAATGTTCCTTTGAACATTTCAGGATTCATTAAAGCAACTTTTCTCAACCTACTCATTTTTGCACCCTCTTTATTAAAGATTCAATGTTTAAATATGTAAGGACCCTTGGACTATGACCAAGGGAGATTATTTAACTGTTCAATAAATGAATTTATTCTTCCATCTGTGGTTCTTTGATTGGTTTCAGAAGCAATTTTCTTCATTAATTCATTTTGATAAACATCTACAGATTTAGGAACTATCATATTGGACTTTTGTTTATGCAATGCAGCGACTTTTTCAAGTATTTTAGCTGATTTATCGGCACCTGTTGTTACAAATGAATCCTCAAAGAATTCAATATCCCTATTATCTTCAAAAACTGGTAAACTATTATAACTTGTACCCTTATAATTTAAAATATGATCACAAAAATCATCTTCCGTTATAGCTTTGTTTTGGCAAACAGAACATAATGAATAACCACAACGACAACCCATAGAAGTATCAGTTATATATCCTAATTCAATACCTCTTGCTAATTCAGGATATGCTTTTTTGTCAACAGCTTTTAATAATTCAACAAATTTACCTTTTTGATTGTAAACAGCATCTAATATTATTCCTCTGGCTTTTTCAACATTTTCGTTATCGTGATCTACAAATGCAGCTTTTCCAACAAATGTTTTATATTTTTTAATCAATTCTTCATGACAAAAGAAATCACCATTATCATTTGCACCACGGCAAGTTTTAGCATATTTTTCAAAGAATTTATAGAAATCATCTATTGGTATTAAATCTGCTACACCTTCTCCCTTATCTATGACATTTCCAGCTGAAACAGCTCTGTTACGTATATATAAGAAATCACTTTCTTTTGGCGCAATTTTAACTACTTTTGCAGTTTTTACTCTTGGAGTTATTTCTAATGTTTTAGAATTTCTTAAAACATCAAAATCTGGTGTTTTATTTGTAATAAAAATTATTTCATTAGGATTTTCATAATAATCTTCTATCCTGAATGTTGTATTTGTTTTTATCAACATTAATCTCACCGCCTATTACATTAAAATTAGATTCATATAATTTAATACCCCGAAGGTTCATTAATATAATACATAAAAAAAGACAAAGGTAAAAACCTTTGTCTTGTAATTATTCTTTAATATCTGGTTCAACGCCAACAATTATTAATAATTCTTGATAATCTATCTTATCAATCATCTTTTCTTTTAATGCAGTTTCAATAAGAGCTACAGCATATTCTTTATTTAAATATATATAATCATATACTTCATCAAATATTTTATTGTATGCTTTATATTTTTCTATATCCTTAAGACCATCAACAAATTTTTTGGCCTCAGCATAATAATCTACTTCCTCTTTAGTTTCTTCCTTTTTAGGTTCTTCTTTTACTTCTTCCATTTGTTCAAAATCAAGTTTTACATCTTCACCTTTAACAGCAGCTATAAGAATTTTTTGAGCCTTTAATATTTCTTTAGTTCTCTCTTTCCATGCATCCCAATTAGCTTCAGCTTCTTCTATTGAACCTAAATCATCAAACAAACCTATTTCTATCTCTTGGGCTAATTCAAATATTCTCTCACTAGTAGGTACAATCGGTAAATCTTGTAATAAACGTCTAGCTAAAAGATGTGTTTCACTTGCTTTAATAACTTGTGAGTGTGTCTGAGTTGGATCGGTCACATACTTATTAACTTCTTGATGCATTTTTGGAGATACATGATTAGCCACTTTTTTAGTCCTTAAATCCTTCATTTTTAACTCCCTCCATATGTTCAAAACTTTCTTGTATTAAAGTCTCTAATTCACCTTCCGCATATGTTACACCCAACATTTTATACGGATAAGGTAGATGGTAATTAAGTGCAATCAAATAATATGAGTTAGTACAATCTAATTGTTCATATCGTAAGATTTCACTATTATCTATAGTTTCTTTTACAGGTAGTTCAATTGTATTATTATCTAGAATAATTTCTAAGATGTTCTCTAAATCATTATCATTAGTCATATATCCAACAAGTTTTTTATCCTTATCTACACCTATAACCCCTAGAGGTTCCTTAGAAGTAACATTACATATAATTGCAAGATTCATTATATCAACTCCTTATGAACTCAATATTATTAAATACTTCATGTTTAAGTTTTTCATAGTTATCTCCATCAATATCTTTTAATAATTTGGGGGATAAAATATAATAAATCGCACTCTCTAAGAAGTATAATTCATAACTTTGTTCCGCAATATAACTAATAAAAGGATTAGAATACATTGCCACATCATCACCAATATACTTACTCTTTTGTTTTTTATAATATTGTTCTTTCCACCATGTTAAATCTGTTACCATAAGATTTTCACTTAATAATGATTTAACTATGATGTAATCTATCTTATTTAAATGTTCTTTACTTATATATACTTTATTGTCAATTTCAAATAACCCTATAGTATTTTTTATCTGATCTTGTAATTCTAAAATTTTATCATCATCATATTTATTTTGAAGTAATTCTACAAAATCAGCTTCATTATCAATTTGATCAATAATAATGAAACTCTTCTCTTTTATTTTATCTTTACAATAAATTCTTAATTGTGTAATTAAAGATTTTGTTGAACCTTGTAGATGAACTGGTAAATCTAAAAATCCGATACTTGTCTTATCTACTGTGAAATTTACACAATTAAAATTATTAAATGGTTCTATTGTTAATTTACAAAATGAATGCAAATCATCTAGTTTATTAATTAGTTTATCTACATCGTGAGTAAATTTACTCATAGTTTGACAAACTGGACAACTAATTTTATCATCACTTATTATATTCACTTTTGTAATATTTTGATTTTTGTATTCACTTAATTGTGCATATTTGAAAAGTTTAATACATTTATCAATTATGATTTCACTCATTTGTTCATACAATTCTTTATCAGATTCCCTATATTCATAACAACCTATAATTGCTGTTTTTAATGTGTAACTGAAATTACCTAAGTTATTTATCTTATAATCTTCAATGTAGTCATTCTCAATATCAGTAAAATTACCTTTTTTAGCTAGAAGTCCTAATTTTTTATCTACTACCATTTTACCATTATTAAATATTGGTTCAATGTAGTAATCTAAAATGGCCACGATATTTTCACAGAGCTCTTCAACATTTGATTCAAATTGGAGAGAATCAATATTCTTAACATTACTGATAAATCTTTCATAATGTTCCTTTATTTCATTATCAATAGCTATAATGCAATTCTTCATTATTTTACTCACCTGTAATCTATCTATTATTTCTCTCCAAGTTATATCAACTATTGTTCCTTTTCTTCCAGGCGTCTGATTTTTACTGATTGTGATGAACGGGTGAGAGTAGACGCTTCGTTCTCCCCGTTTTTCACGAAAAAACTTTGTAAATTAGTTTGTTTCGTAGTAGGTGGAGGAGTAGGACCTTTTCCACCTGGGAAACCAAAATCAGCTGGATTAGCTTTTCCTCCAGGTGCCTTTACTGGAGGAGGTGTTGGTCCACCTTCACCCGCTGGTGGTGGTGTAGGACCATTAGACCCACTATCAGGACCTTCAGGAGAAGGTGTTGGTTTTCCACCAGGGGGCGGTGTTGGAACCTTAGGTTTGTCACCAGTGTCTTCATCATTGCCTTCATCACTACTGGGAGTCGGAGGACCACCCGGTGCACCACTAGGAGGTGGAGCTGTTCTTAAAGGACCACCTTCACTCGGCAATGGGCCAGTTTTAGGAGCATTTGGATCAAATACTGTTCCACGTTCTTTTTCAAGATTTTTCTTTTCAACCTCAGGGTCTAATCCAATCATTGGTAAGATTGTAGTCATTGATACTAAACTCTTTTGTTGTAATTGTTGTATGAAGTTTAATACTGATTGATTACCAGTTAAATCTTGCTGTTGCCATGCAATATCTGGAACTAATAATTGCATATCTTTTCTAGCAGCTGATATTTTACGCTGCTTTTCACTCATATATTTAGAATTTATTTCACCATTTACTGACTTATAGAATCCTTGTATTTCAGCAATTGGACGATAAACTTTATGCTTAATCCAATTTTCTAATCTTAATCTATAAGACATATATCTTCTTGCTAATGTATCAAATCCAACTTGAGCATTAGCATATGTTGGACCTTCACCATTTAACATAGCTTGATTAATTCCAAGACCATTCATAAGCTCTTTTTGAATAAAATCAAATTCTTGGTTTAAAGGTAATATTTTGCCAGATGAACCAACATAATCAAATTGCAATCCATAATGATATACAAGGAAGAAATTTGGATCATCGTCCGCCTGTAATAATGTATCTCTAAATGAATCAATATCATCTTGAGATGGCATAGGTTCACCTGGAGCACCTATTTTAGCCACCCTCAATGGCATTATATGTCTATTAGCAATAGCATCTTGAGCTCCTCTAAGTTTATCCTTATAGATAAGAGTTTTAAAACATCTCATCATTATAGGTGTTCCCCATGTTTCATATTGAGAAGCTTTATGAGCAATATGAGATACTAATCTATTATCAAGCCTAATATTTCTTCCCATTTTAACTTGACGGATAACATCTTCAGGTAATTGATTATATATTTCAGCCCATTCTCCACGAGGACCAGCATTTACAACAGTTACAATAGTTTGGTCAGGAATTAACTCAATAATAGCCTCTTCAGCTAATATTGAAGCTTGTATATCAACATAATCAGGATTTAACAACACAAACCTTTCCCACATTCCTTCAGACTCATTTAATTGTCCAAATGGGAAAACATCACCTATCTTCCAATATTCTAATCCTATATCAAGTAATAAATTAATAATATTTACCTTATCAAAAGCCATGTAGTCAAAAAACTTTTTGACTTCACTATCACTACATACATTATTAAAATCAGAGATTGGAAATTCTGTATGTAAATCCAAAGAAGTCGCAATAATTGGTTCTGTTCTATAGAAATGTCTACACCATTCATTACGCTCACGTCTATCACGTGGCAACATCATATTAGTGGATTGGAATAAAGGATGATAGAATGTTGGATTACCCATTCTTACATCGCCACCTGATGCTGATGCCATTTTTCTCTGAATTCTTTTCGGTAATTCATTTTTTTCAATTATAGCAGAACGAATACCATAGCCACCATTGTTTCTATTTACAACGGCTCCACTTTTGATTCGTCTAAATTCTTCATTTACATTAGAAGTAATTAATTCACTCAAGTAGTACACCTCTTCCCTATAGGTTATCGAATTTTATATATAATAATCATGGAAAATTATATTAAAGCTAGTAAAAAATCAAAATGTCCTTAATATATATTATGTATTATCACAGCAAAAGTTAAAATAAAAAAGCTCCTATATAAGGAGCTTCTATAATTAATCGCGAGGTTAAATTCATATTTATATTTTTTGGATATTACCTTTATCTTCTATACTAATAACTCCGTCTTTAGTCTCTAATTCATAGAAGAATTTATTATCCTTTTCATAAGGGCCATAAAGTATGGTACCGGAAATATTATTAATTTTTACTTTATCACCAACAACAAAAATAATCTTTTCTTTTTTAGATTTCTTATTCACAGTTTTCTTTTTTACAACTCGAGCTTCACTAAAGTATTTTAATAAATCGGAATCCAGTGTTTCTAACATTTTTTGCTCTTTAATATCATCAATATCTTCATCATCGAAAATATCGATATCACTATTTACGTTATTATATAACTGGCTTTTTTCCTCATTGAAAAAATCATCATGATCCCAATTCTTCTTCATAAAATTCACCCCTGTGAGTTCTTAAAAATATGTAAATTAAAGGGAGTTTAGCACTCCCTTTTTATAAGGCACTTGCAATGTCATTTTTTACCTGTTCTATTATTTCACCAGGTATATTAACAACTTCATTATTTTTGTAGCCTGTAATAGTTTCAACCTTATTTGGTTTTCTTGTAATATTAATATCAATACCATTGATATTTTTTACTAAAAAACTCTTTGTTATTGAAGTATATCCTAGGTTTTCCATATTTGCATTAAATACTTCAACATCACTTATTGGTTGATTAACTTGGATTATTGAACTCGTGTTATCAGCTATTATTAGCTTTTTTTTAATCTTTTGTCTTCTCTTTTACTCATAACTTGCTTAGTTTTTAAGAACTCATGTAAATTATTCATGTTGATTTCCATACCATTAACACTTAAATAACCAATAGCTTCTTGTACAAGTGCTGGGTCATCATTATTAACTCCCATAAAAGTTAACATTTCTTTTACTGAATTCTCGTCTACTTGATAACCAGCGGTCATCAAATGACCTTTAACAGGTAATTTAGCTTTTTTTCTTAAATCTTGCATCTCCAAATACCTCCTATTAATTTTTCTTAAAAATTTCTTCAGTGTCTGTATCAACAGCATATTCACTTGAACAATCAGAACAATAAATACCTATAAAAGAACCAACTGATACAACTTTTGCTAATTTATCTTCACCACAATGAGGACAAATTGCTTTCTTAAATATTTTAGAATCTCTGGCATTTAGTTTAATAATATCTTCTTCTTTTATTTCTACTTCGTTATCATCTTCTGTTTCATCGATAATTTCTTCTTCAGTAACTTCAGGAATTTCTTCCTCAACTACTTCAGGAACAACTTCTTCTGTGGTTGGTTCTTCTGAAACTTCAATTTCATCAGTTGTTTCAGGAGTTATATCTTCTGTTTCTATTTCGGTCTCAGTAGGTTCTTCTACTTCAACATTAATATCAACAACTTCTTCACTTTCTGGAACTTCTTCTACCATATCTATTATAGGTTGTAGTTCACCACGTAATCTATCAACCAAAGATACTCTTCCTTCCATAGTTGTAATATCAACTGAATTATCTTGTGATATTTGTTTAGCAGTTTCTTGACTAGTTTCTTCTATATGTTTTTGTTCTTCCACTGCTGAGTTATTATCATAAATAGCACCTGGATTTTGATAAGCATATAACTGACCTTTTAATTCTTCAACAACATTAACTAAAGTATTAACTTGTTCTTCTAATACCGCTATTCTTGCAATATGATCCAATGCTGATCCCACCTTTTCAATATCTTCATCTATTGCTGATGCAGTAACTTGCTGATTTGGATCCTGTAATTGATTAGGATCTTGTGGTTGCTCCGGCACTGGATTTTCCAGTGTAGGAACTGGTTGAACCTGTTCTGGAGTAGTATTGGTCATAGTTGCATTTGGATCAGGATTAACTATGTTATCAGCTTCAACAACTTTTTGAAGTTCAGTATCAAATTCACTTGTGACTACAACTTGCTTACTATTTAATAGTTTATCAACCTCTTCAATTGTACGAACATTTTCTAATGTTTGCACTTCATTGCTGAACCTATTATATAATTTAGCAGTTCCTTTTTCACCATCAAACAATACATAAAAAGTTTCATCATTCCAAACAATTTTTGGTAAGTCAAAAACATTTATATCAGCGGTTTTAATTGTATCACTAACTTCATCTTTATAACCACTTATAGAAGTTATAAAATCATCTAACCATTTTGCTACTTTTCCTCTATTTGGTACTTGAGAATTATGCATTAGTTCCACCTCATTTTTTCTTAATAATTTAAATTCGATTATTTAATATAATGAACTTTGAAGAATATATCACTTATATCATAGTTTTTTTGTGAATCCAGACTGTAGACTCCATTCGGGATTATCAATTGGTTTCTCAAATTCCCATTCTCTAGATATATTTGGACCGTATGTAATATCTTCTATTTTATCTTTAGGATTAATCTTTTTATCAATGTCTTTAACTATGATGTTTAATGAGTATGACCCTGGATCAGTATATCCAGCTGCCTCATGATTACGTCTTAATCTAGAAATCATCCTATCATCCCCTAAAAATAATTTAACCCTAAAAATAAAGGTTTTCTTTTCAAATTATTATACATATCTTCAGTTGCAATATTCTTCTTTTCTTCAATCATTTTTTGTACTTTTATTTCATATGATGATCGTGATTTTCTAAATATTTCAGCTCTAGCAGCACCTTTAAATGCTAATAATAATTCAGTATAAATATCAATTGCTCTATCTAAATCTGGTCCATCATAATATGAACTATTAGCAAATTGATAATCATGTACAATTTGATACCAGGGACGATTAGCCATGATTTTAACATCAAAGCTAATTACATCCCCACTTTTCAAAACAATGTGATCTAATGATTGATAAAAAGAAGCAGTTTTTGTCATAGTATGATTTTTACGTAATCTACTAGGCATTAGAATTCACCGCCCCAGTTTAACCCTCCACTTGGAACTACTGGTCCATCAGTTGGACGTGGTGCAAGACCACGTTGATCATTTTCATAGTTTACTAACAAACCAGGAATAGGAATAACTGTGTCTTTAGTTAATTTATCAGTAGTGTTACCATCATCAATTAACTCTAAAGGATAGTGTTTTGCTTTTCTTAAATCTTCTACTTCTGGTTGTTCTTGCTCTTTGAGTTTATCCATCAAACTCTCATAATCAAGACCTTTTGGGACATCGGCTGAGGTTTTATTAAACCCCAACCCTTTGCCATTATTTATATATACCTTACTCATATTACATCACCTTAGTTAAAATATTTTTTTAGTTCTTTCCATGCTGTTTCTAAATCTTTTTCTGTTTTTGCATTATCAAGCATTATTGTTAGTTGATTTAATTTATTTGCGGTTATTACTTTGCTTGTATATGCTTTTGTTGCTGTTGTGTGAATTTTATCTTTTAACTGCTGCATTTTAGGTGATAGCTGTTTTTCGGTAGTCTCTAATATTCTAGTATCATTATCCATAATACGCTCATCGGTAATTTTAATTGTATTCTCATCACGTTTAGCGGCATCAACTTGTTCTTTTCCAACATCAAGATTTGTTAATCCAAGTGTATTTAAATTTGTTACAATCTCACTTGCTGAATAATCGCTAGCATATGATTCACTTGTTATTTGTTTAAGAACATCATTTATTATTAAAACCTCCGTGATTTTGTTTACATCAGTTTTATCTGCAATCGGATGGATTAAATTATTTAATTGAGTTTTGGTGATAATATACTTGCCACTTCTATCAACTGGATTATTATATTGAAGGAATGTAGATAATGTTTGATCAATAATCGCTAAATCTCCAATATTATTTAAATCAGCTGTTTTATGATTACTACTTACTTCGGTTATTTGTCCGGGTTTTCCATTAATCATTGCAAATTTGAAACTTAATTTTTGACGTAAACCATTTACTGGATTAACAACTCTTGCTACTACTTGATAAGATTCTTCATTTACTTCAGCATCAATTACATGATAATCTTTAAATATCTTATTTAATTGAGTTTTTGCATGTATTACCATTCTCTCAGCTGACCATGTATCTACTAATTGACGAGTATCTGAATCTTGAATATATGAACCAGTTGTAACCATTATACCTTTATTGCGAATAGATTTTTCAAGTCTATCTTTAATTTCATTATCGTTTAATGGTTTAAGATTTGACATTGATAATAATTGTTCAAAGGTATATCTACTACCAAACACATTAGAATTGATTTTATCAATCTTACCAGTCTTTTCCCAACCATCTACTACTTCATGAGCTTCACCAAGCGTCAATTTTGAAATTGATGATAAATTTTTGATAACTTGTACAATACTCATTAACATAGGAGCATTTGTTCTAGTACCAGGTTTCAACTCAATATATTTATTTAATACCTCATTAGTAGCAAATGCTTTCTTAATATTTTTTAAGTCAACTTTTTCGCCATTTAAGTTTGCATGACATGAAGCAACTTTACTACCATTAAAACCTATAACTAATTGTATATTTGTCATTAAACCAGATGTTTCATCAAATAATGCAATATTATAGTTAACATTTTCACCGTCTACTTTAAATCCATCAGGTTTAAACGATTTGAAATGTTGAGCAATAAAATCATTAGCTTTAACTAATAATGTCTCATCATTAACATAATCTTCAACTTCACGAACCCCGGTATCATTTACTGCCTGTCTAGACATCCCTAGACCTTGACCAAAATAGGTCTTAGCTAAGGCTATTTGTTTTCTATCTTCCTTAGATAAAATTTCAATTCCTGCCTTATCTAACAATTCTTCTAATTTGTAATCAGAAATATAAGTGTCTGCCCCAGTATTTCTTATTAAACCTTGTTTATACCATTGATCAACTAAATTATCAATTTTATCAACATCTACAAAGGATGCTAATTTCATTCTAAGATTTCTTTCAGATATAACAATTGCACCTTCATGAATATTAGCATTATTATCTTGTAAGTATGCAGCTAAAACAGGACTTTTTTCAAATAAAGATGAAACTTTATTTAGGCCATAAGAATTACCATTTATTGTTGCTATAATAGATTCAACCTTATTACCAGTAAAATCAACATTGAATGCAATCTTATTTTTAGCACCAGTTGTTGGATTTGTGAATATCATATCTACAGAATTTCCATTGAAATTATCTAATGCAAAATTCTTGAAATATTTAGAAATTACATTCTTAAGATTATTTGTTTGTAATTCCTTTGATATTTCAATATCATCAAATTCACGTACACCCGTGTCATCTTGCTCTATTCTACTAAATTCAAATTCTGCAGTCTTTTTACTTAATGAATTTATTTCATCAACTTCTTCTGCAGTAAGAATTTTTGTATTAACACTTGCTAACAAATCTTGAAATGTATTGTTAGTTGCAAATGTGGTATTTGTAAGAGGTGTTATTAAACCTCTCTCGGCCCAATTTTCTATTAAAGCATTAACTATTTCAGCTCTAACAATTTTATGAAGTTTTTCAGCAACTAATTGATGTGTATAAACAGAACCATTACTTAAACGCTTTGGAGTTGACGCTGTACTTGCATAAGCTTCTAATATTTTGCTATTATTTTCATATATGTCTAATGATTCTTTAGCGGCTATTCTTTCGTTAACTATATCAAAATCAAGAGTAGTTGTATGTGCCACTCCAGTATTTGTAAGTACTTTTGCGGTTACACTTAATGTATTATCCTTACGACTACTATCTATTATTTGATAGTCACGATAAAAATGTGCTAAAACCTTACCAGCATCTTGTGTTAAAGACTCTGCTGATCTATAAGGGTTAGCAGCCACATGTTCTTGATTAGGCGCAAATTCGAATGATGGCAATGGTGCTTCCATTGCTTCTTTTTCCATTTGAGGAAATAATTGTTCTACATCATAAGATGAAGCAAATGTGTTACTTCCTACACCTATAATTGCACCTTCAGTTAATAATTCATTTATTCTATCCGTTGCTGAACGCAAATGTCCATCATAACGTCTTATAATCTCTTCTTTATTAATAAGAGAATAATGACCAACAGCTTCTACTTTTTTGGAAGTCTTAGTTCTATTAGCTTTGATATCAGAAATACATTCCTCTAACCCAGCTTTGCTATATGGATATTCAGCAAATTCTCCATTTGTCATAACAGAAAAAGTATTATTGTTATTAACTTTACCTGCTTCAGAACTAAAATTAAATGTAAATTCTGCAGGAATAGCATCAATCTTCACATCCAATTTAACCTGATTATTTTGAATTTTACCTTCTACTTTGTAGTATTTGCCTGATAAGAATTTTGCTAAATGTATTTTAGCATCGGTGATTAATCGTGTATCAGAAAGTCCAGCTTCCAATTCCCTTGGAGTACCAACCATTTCATCACGATTAACAGTTGTTTTTTCAGCAAAAACCCCCTTAGCTTCAATATCTAAGTTGAGTTTTTCCTTTTCTTTCAATTCTATATCAGAAAGATTCTCCATCCAATCAGGTACTTTTTCTGTATTCTTATTATTGAATAATGAAGAACTGGTAGTTGTAAATTTACCTTTCATTTTATAGCTTCACCTCATTCATATTATCGTAAATAACCACTTATTTCATTCTTTGCTTCTTCAACTGTTGTGTAAAATCCTCTATACTGTACATTTGACCATTTACCATTACGGTAACCTTCCAATGTATAATCAGCAGTAACTATGATGTAAACAAAATCAAGTCTTTCATTATTTTCTTCTAAATACACTTTCCATATCTCAGATATTTCTATAGTGTTGACTGGTTCTATTATACCTGCATATGGTGATTCGGGATTATCAACATTGGTGTCTTCTTGTTTTCTTACTGATTTGATTGGAACCGGAGGAGATTCAACTTTACGATTTAATAAAATTGAAACATTCCTCGCGGCTTGTGAAATAGCATCTAATATTTCATGTAGAGGAATATTACCAACATCATCTGCTATTTTAAGTCTTTTTTTTTATCCCTGCTATTGAGGCGTATTTCATAACTAGTTGCAGGTACCGATACATCACTACGCATTTGTGTTAATTGGTCATATCCAAAATATCCACCAGGATAACCACTTTCACTATAAGGGGTGCCAAATGGATCTTTATTTCCACTCATTCTATCTTCAATTGCATCTAATGATTCATCAGATAATTGAAAATCTTTTCGTTCCGGACTAACATTATAATTGTCTTTTTCCTCAGATTTCTTTATAAAATTAGTAGTTAAACCAATTGCAAAGTCCTGAGGAAAAATTTGTTTGTAATAGTCTAATAATCCTTCCATATCGGCCGCTGTAATAGTATAACCAGTATTTGCAATACCTTCAATTTCTGTAAGGAATTTATTAAATCCTTCGGAATCTTTAAAAGGATTCATTTCCTTTAAACCAGCTAAACATTTTACAGCATCAGAATGTTTATTAGAAGCAACAGCTATTCTAAAATTTTTCTGATATTCAGCATATCTTGGTCTATCATCTACCAGGACAGGATATACTTTATATCCTTGGGCCGCTAATTCACTAGCAACATCCTTTGTTAATTTGTTTGGATATCTTAATGTGAATGCTTCAAAGAAATTTTGTAATGGACTATCAGAACCATTCCATAAGGTTAAAATCTTATCAGCTAAATATGCTGGCGTAAAACGCATTACATCAGTTTCAATTGCTGCAGTTTTATCCATAGATTTTAACTTCTTTTGTGCCCACTGTTTGAATTCATATGGGTCAATGTTATAACCTTTTAAATAATCATTCATCGAAGGATCATTAAGTATATCACCATCATCTCTCCAATTAAGATTATCATGATTAACAAGACCATTTTTCTTTTCATACTCATCAATTTGAGAATCAATAAGTGCTAATCTATCTCTTAATTTACTTTTACTAGTCCTATCTAATACTAAACCATCAACTTGTTCTTTCGCTTCTTCTATTGTTCCACATCCATCATATTCAATTTCATTATCTTTAGTAAATACATAAAACTCTCCTAATTTATAATCTGGAACACTTCCATTTTTAACATCTCTTTCGGTAACTTGTTTAATAATATAACCTTTATAATTCATAATCGTTTTCACGTATTTTCCTCCTTCATTAAAATAATTTATTCATTTTGCCAGTTTTGGCAACAATTTGAGAACTATATTCAGATATTAATTTATCTAAATTAATGCGAGATTTTAACTGTTTATTATCAATTGCGGTTTTAATTACACCTTTTAATTCTGCGGTGTGATTAGGGGAATTTATAAAATGGTTCTCTACCACAATTCTCTCAATAGTTTCTTCAAATTTCGTATTTAACATATTGTAAAAACCTGATTTTATATCAGTTGATGCTTTTATGTCTTTTAATAAATCATTAGAAACATCATCATATAACATACTCATAATAGTATGTACGGTTTCATCATTAACAAATTGTTGTTTAGTATCAGAAGCGGTTTTTATACGAACAATATCATCTTCATTTTCATCACTTACTTCTTTAACAAGATATTCTTCTCCTGTTTGTGGGTCGGCAATAACTTTCCAAATTGAACCTTCATCAAAATCATATTTGAACATTCCTAATGCTGATTCTCTTTGAAAACAATAACGCCCCCAAGCTAACTTCTTAAATGAACCACTATCAATTGCTTCTTGAAATTTAACTTTGTCGGGGACAATTGCATAAATTTTAACTTTATCTCCTATTAATTCTAATTTAACATCAAAACCCTTAATTTTTAATTGTTTCGTAATTATATCTACTTTATCTTTATCGACCACATCAAATAAATGGGTATTTTCTTTCTTTGAAACAGCTTCTGCAAGCTTTTCTAACTGTTCATTTGGAAATGTTTGATTATCAGAAACACGTCTAATCATGTTTAATTACCCCCTCTTCTTAATCTACTGGCATATTGATAATATTCGGATTCATTAACATCTTTAGAATCTTTCGTATTATTATAATCCATTTCTTTAATGTCTTTTAAAAAAACGTTTTTTGAAGAATTCCAATTATCTACTGGTTTAGGTTTAGCAAAACAAATATAAAAATTTTGATTAATATCACCAAAATTAGATAATATATTTTCATATTTAAGTAATAAATCAAATGCTTCTGGTATACTATAATCTTCATGACAATCTATAATCCATCTTCCGTTATCATATGCAAATCTAAATTGACTAATATCAATTTTATTGTCTAAATTATTGTTAATCTCATCATGAAGGATATTACCACTCCAAGTATAGATTGTGCCATCATTATAAATAACTCCTCTAACAGCTTGGTATGTATTCTGTTTCTTAACATCTTCTATCTCTTTTGGTACTGGATTCTTAAATATTTCATAATATTTATCATTAAGATTAAAACCATCATATATTTCAGCACGCTTTATTAAATGTTTCATTAAACTACCTCGATAAAAAAACCATTGAGATTAACCCAATGGTTCTAATTCATGTTAATCCTCTATAATCAAATAAAATGGATTAACTTATTTATTATACTTTTAAAACTTCTTCATTGATTTTTTTGGTGGTTTCTTACTGTCTAATATCTCATTAAGTTTACTTAGAGTTTTCTTTTTAATCACCGACACTCTACTTTGACTGATATCTAGTATTTCACCTATTTCTTGTTGTTTATATCCCTTTAGAGATAAATCGAGGATTTTTTGTTGTCTGTCAGAAATTAATGAATAAATATACTCACTATATATCTTATCTTCAGCTTCAAGAATATTATTTCTTGCTGTTGACTGTGTAGTATATTCAGAAAATTCTGTTGGTTGTTCTCTTTTTGATTTAAAATAATATCTTTGGATGTACGCTCTCAATTTGATTATCAAATTCTTAAATAAGAATTTATCAAATGGAATAAAATTACCATTGTAGTATGGATCATATATCTTACAAAATTCAATAAAATATATGTAAGCTTGCTGAATTAATTCATCTTTATCGAAATTTTTCCAGTATGATAAACCATTAATAATTTTACGAATCTTTTCTTCATATTTAAACCAAACTAAATTTGACTCCATTTTAACATCTTCATAATCCTCTTCAAAAGGGATTATAATTTCTATTTCTTGCACTTCTTGTTGTTCTATCATTCCAATAGACCTCCTAAAAATTTTAATCTAATAATTTTATTTAGTGTTTGTGGAGGAATTGGAGGTTGGGCATTATTGGCCGTTGCTCATGAATTTACTTTGGGACAATTTGTACAAAACAAATATTATCATCTCTGAAATAAGTTTCTGCAAAATTCTTAATATCTTCAACAGTAACTTTATCAACGCTTTCTAAATAGCCTTCAATATCTATCTCTGCACCTGTTAATATTGCATCATTTATATATGATGTTTTTCCATTTGTTGTTTCTTGTCCAATTAATGTTGTTCCCTTAATATAAGCTTTTGTTCTAGTTAACTCACCCTCAGTAACCGGTACTGTTTTTAATTTATTCAGTTCATCTACAACTACTTTCTTCACCGCTTTAATATTATTTCCATCAAGACCAACATATCCTGTAAACATTCCAACATCAGTTGTTGAATCTATATCCATACAAACAGTGTATGCTAATCCCTTTTGCTCCCTAATTATCTGGTATAATCTTGAACTAGAATTTCCACCAAGAAGTGTAGCTATAATCTCACCAACTATAAAATCATCATCAGTTACTTTAGGTCCAAATATCCCCCAACATAGGTGGGATTGAGAGATTTCTCTTCTTTTCTCAACTAAATCTTTCTGTCCGAGTTTATCAGGTTTAAACACCGTTTTTTCTTTATTACTAATTTTAAACTCTATATTCTCTGTATAAATAGTTAGTTTATCCACTAATTTTTGATGATCAATATTACCAGTGGCTATTACGACTATATTATCAAAATTGTAGTTCTTTTCTAGAAAATTTAACATCTGTTGTCTAGTAATTTTAGAGACAGATTCAATTGTACCACCAACAAGTTGACGATTTTTATAACTAGGATGCATTTGTTTAAATAATAAATCCATTATTTTTGAACCAGGATCATCGTCATACATTTTTAATTCTTCAAGAACAACTTGCCTTTCCCTATCAAACTCTTCTTCTGGAATAGTATTAAAAACAATCATGTCATATAAAACATATAATCCTTTTTCCCATTCCTCAGCGGGAATTGTACAATAGTATCTGGTATATTCAAATGAAGTTTCTGCATTTAATATACCACCAATACCTTCAATTGCTTCTGATATTTGTTGGGCACTTAAAGAAGTTGTTCCTTTAAATAACATATGTTCCGTGAAATGTGCTATCCCATAATTAGTATCATCTTCATTATAGGAACCAGTTTTTACTGTAAAACTCAAAGTTAGAGTTTTTGCATTTGGATCGTGTTGAGTAATAATTTCTAAACCATTATGTAACTTTGTTCTATTTATCATTTTACACCACCTTCACAGTATTCAAACTTTACCTTTCGTATCGATTATATATATATAATACGAAGAACGCAAAATTTTTTTTACAATTTTTTTGCAAATGGTTATAAAATACAACAAATATATATATAATACTAAGTTAAATATTTTAGTTCATAAAAAAATCCTCCAAAGGATGGAGGATTATCAAATTAATTAGAAATGGAATAAACCAAAACCGTATTGATTGTCTTTTCCACGAGTTCCTAAGTCTTTAGTATTCATTTCTAATAATAATTTAATTTCATGTAAAGTTAAAAACCTACTATAACGTCTAAATGCCTTAGCTTGAAGTAATGCAATTGCACCCGTTATGTGTGGGCAAGCAAATGATGTGCCAGAAGCAATTGCATAAGTGTTATTCAAATATGTGCTAATAACGTCTACTCCAGGAGCTGCTAACTCAATATCGAGTCCATTATCTCTATTACAGAATCTGCCAACTTGCTCAAATTGATCAATTGCAGTGACTCCTATGACTTCATCATATCGAGCAGGATAATCAATAAGACTTTTGGTAGGATCATTTCCCGTGGCGGCTACCATAATTACTCCTTTGTGATAAGCGCTTTTAATCGCTTCGTAGGTCTCTGGTGATTCTCTATCATATCCTAAGCTCATTGAAATTATTTGGATACCGTTATTTACACTCCAATTGATTCCATCTTCGATCCATAAAGGATTGCCTTTACCCTGATCATTTAAAACTTTAACTGCATATAAATTAGCTTTTGGAGCAACACCTATAATACCTGACCCATTTTTTGTTGCACTAATAATACCAGCAACGAATGTTCCATGTCCATTTCTATCCATGTAATTTAAAATATCGGGACTAGTAAAATTAGCACCACCTTTAACACGATCTATAAGATCTTTATGAGTGTAATCTATACCGGTATCTAGAATAGCGATATTGATATTTTCTCCTTGGGTTTCTGACCATTGTGACATGGCATTAATGCTTTTTACCCCATAGTCAATTATCTCTTGGTTATTAAGGTTGTTAATAATGTTCATTGAGCTCACCTCCTACAAAGAACTAGTATAAGTTTTAATGGTATAACCATTGCCACAATATTATAATACACCAATAATATCATGAAATTTTGGTGTAGAGTCGCAAAAAAAAAAAAGGAAGATATCTTATAAAATATCTCCCATTTTAATATACTTTTTAAATTATATTTTCATCATTATCACCATCTAATAGTTGTTTAATTGAATCTAATGTTCCGATATTAGGGATTATATCTGTTGTATAATATATATCCCATCCTTCATCATAATTTCCTATTTGGGATAACTGAGGTTTATAAGATTCTATTAAATCTATTAATTGTTTTAGAGTGTATTTGTTATGTGCGTCTATTACCCAACAACCTGGTTCATAAGCAAATCTAAATTGGTTAATATCAATATTGTGTTTGATTTCGGGATGTAAAATATAACCATTCCAAATATACATATCCCCATTATCAAGAATTACTCCGCGGACATTACCATTATTTTCATTTTTTATTGATTTAATTTCAATAGAGTTTGGGTTTTTAAATATTTCCTCATAATCATAATCGTCAGTAAATTCGCTTTTCCTTTTAAAAGCATCAAATAATTCTGATTTTTTAACTAATTTTGCAACCCTAGGAGTATATGATTGTAATTCTTTATTTAAATTTGGACCCGTTAAATAGTAGTTGCTACCATTTGCCATTATTGAAAAACTTTTATTTAAATTTCCTACGAGTTCCAATGTACTTAAATTATTTTTTATAATCTCAATTGCTTCATCCATTGTTAGATTTCCACCTAAAGATTGTAAATCAAAAATCCAACACGTACTGTTTTTCTCTTCATAAACAAATCTAAAATAATTAACTGGGACCGAAATATATTTATTTATATTATAATGATCTATTTCTGCTGGCCACATATAAATTACTCCGCTGGAATCAATAACCCCTCTTACGGCATCATTGGGATCAACTTGTTTAATTGCTTTTATTTCAGATACAGTAGGATTTTTATATACTTCAAAATATTCATCTTTATAATTCATTCCATCATATATTTCAGATGTAATTAATTTTGCTGTTTTTTGTTCATCATAATTTAAAATATCTGTAATTTTATGAAATTTATTTCTATATTTTTCTACATCAAATCCAAAATCTGTATAAAAGTCCACATATGCATTTTGTCCAATAAAATTATATAGACTTTTACAATTAGTAAAAACAGTTTGAAGCATTTTAAAATCAACATTGGAGGTTAATGATATTTTAACTTCATAATCCGCAAAAGAAAATCTTATATAATTTTGAGGAATATCAAATAATGGTATTCCTTTGTCATGTAAAATCTCTCCATCCCATATATAGACGTCTCCATTTTCAGTAGCTATACCTCGTATATACCAGAAAGACTTGGCTTCCTTTGCTGTTGGGTTTTTAAAACACTCATAATAATTATTTTGGAAATTAATCCCATTATATATTTCTGATGTAATTAATTTTCCCACCTTTTGATTACCATAATTAATAATGTCATTAATAGTTTTAAAGGTTTTATAAATATCTTCTTTTGGTGCCCCATACATTACATAATCAAAATATTTTATTGTTGTATTAGGACTCAAATAATTATATAATGCATTTGCATTTGTAAAAGCACTAATAACATAATTTAAATCACAACTGGACGTCAAATAAATTCTTACTTCGTCATTTTCTATTTCTAAATGTATTCCATCTTTTATACCAAAATTTCTAATAGCCAAATGATGTAAAAAATTAGTATCCCAAATATATAAATCACCATTTTTATGCAATATTGCTCTAGCACTATTATTAGATTTTAATATTTCTTGCCATTCATTAGCATTTGGGTTTTTAAAACACTCATAATAATTATCATTATTATTCACACCATTAAAAAATTCAGCTGTTTTTAATTTATTGTCTTTTTCATCATAATTTAAAATATCATCTAATGTAGATATTTTATAGCTAAATGGTTCATCGTCAATTTCATAATCAGAATAAAAATATATTGAAATATTATTTGGAACAAAACTTAATAAAGACGACGCTTTACTAAATCCATCTTTTAAAACTTTAAAACTGGTATTTGGCATAAGAGAAATATGCATATTTCTTTTACCTTCAATCATACCTCTTATATAATTTATTGGAATATTAAATTTTTTCTCAGCTTCATCATGTAATATTTCTCCGTCCCATATATATACTGTGCCATCTTCTAAGATAACAAATCTTATAGAAAAGGCATTTAAAAGACTATCCCATTCTTTTGTTGTTGGATTTTTAAATATTTCTATATATTTATCATTTTTTTTATAAGCATCATATATTTCTGATTTCTTAACTAATCTTCTCATTTATTTCCACCCATTTTTTAATATTTTCTAATGTTCCTCTCGGGGGAACCTGACCTTTACCTTTACAATAAATTACTTCCCAAGCTATATTTAAATCACCTATTTGGGATAACTTAGATTTGTATGATTCTATTAATTGTAATAATTCTTTTAAAGTATATTTATTGTGAGCGTCTATAAACCATAAACTAGGATCATAAGAAAATCTAAATTCATTTATATTTAATTTTTGATTAGTATAATTATTAATAAAATCGTGTAAAATATAACCATTCCAAATATACATATCACCATTACTATAAATCATTCCCCTAATGGTATTATTGCTTGCTTCTTTTAAGGATTGTATTTCTTTAGCTGTTGGGTTTTTAAATACTTCATTATAGCCATCAAAATTAATATCTTCAAATAAATCGTCACTATTATCAATATTAAATGCATCATATAATTCTGATTTTCTAATTAATCTCTTCATTTTATCCTCTCCTAAATATTCTTGCACCTGAAGGTCTAGGCATTCTACTTCTTGAACCATGGATTGCGGCAAAACAAGCAAGAGCATCCGCACAACATACATCGTCATGTCCACCAGTAGGAGCGGCTATTTTTTTATTTACTGTTAAACCAACTTCAAATTCAAGGTCTCTCCATTCTCCTACCATTTTATGATAAAATGAATGTCTATCTTTATGTGTACAAGCATAAAATCTATCTTTCTTAGGATATTGAACTCTACCATGTGCTAATTCATTTTTAAATGTAGCAAACATAATATTCTTCATGTTCATTCCAGATTGAGTAAATGTATCTGCACCATTAAATGTAATACCAATTAGATGTGTTAATCCATATTCCTCTACTAATGTTTGAACAACTGGACGACCACAACCAGTAAAGTCAGCATAAATTGCTTTTACATTCCATAATGGTCTCGGTCCACCAAATAACTTTGCAATTTCTCTCATTTGTTCAGGATAACTCGTCCCATGAAATTCACAACCCCAAACTTTTTGTTTGGTTCCATTAGGAGCTATCCTCATAACTGATACATGTGTAAAGTCGGCGCCTTCAGAGTCAGAACCCGCAAAGTCTATTCCTGCAGCATATATTTCTCCTAAATTACTTGATTCTTGCCAATCAAAATCTCCATCTACAAGAATATTCCATTCTTCTGTTGCAAGGAACTGTCCTGCACCATCTATGAATTGCAACATATACTGAGTTTTAAAGTCTTCAACAGACATTGAACCTTCTGTCCATAAGTCAGGAACTGTTGGAAAATATTCTTGTTTTAATGACTTGGGCATTAAATTAAATACGTATCTTGAATATTTACGGGTTTTTGTATGTGTAGAGTCTTCATGATCTGGTAATACTATTGCATCTTTAGCCCATAATTGAGGACATTGTGTCCAGTCTCTTGCAATTGTACACCAATCAGTAGATTCTTTACCTTGCATTGATTGGTAAAAATGGTTACGAGTTTTAGGAGTACCAATTTTAATAAGTTTCGCGTTGGTAGCACCTCCCATTGGAACTATACGTTCTGACCACGTATAATCAGTAATTTTCTGCGCCTCATCCAAAACAATTATATCAAAAGTCAAACCTTCTATGTTAGATTGGTCAGAACCAGAGACAGCCATTACATAAGAACCATTAGATAACTCAATTTTTTGTTTAGTACATTTAATAAGTCTATTATTTAATTTTTCTTCATTCATTTGAAAGAATACAGCAGTACGACCAACATTAATTTCAGCCTGTTGAATCCTTGGAGTAAAGATACCTATACGCATTTGAGGATAATTATCTAAGAGATATCCAACAAAAGAAGCAATTGATTCTGTTTTACCAGCTTGTCTCGCCATCAGAGCAGCAACCTTACGAATACGTGGGTTACAAACAGCTCTTATTAATTCAACTTGGTTTGAATGTAAGTATTTCCTATTTTCTGGTAAATGGGCCCTTAATACTCTTTCACAATATTCTATAGGATCAATTGTAGTAATGATTTTATTAAATATGTAGTCTCCTAGTGGGATTCCACGGATATTATTATTCTTAATACTGGACATTTGTTCTTTTAATGCCTCGGTATTGTTTTTAATAGTAGTTAAATCAAACAAAAAAATCCCTCCTTGTACGTATTTTAAATACGAAAGGAGAGATTTTTTATGATATCTTAATTTTTAGGTATGATTTAGACAATAATTTATTATGCACTGTATTTTAATAATTCCTCTATAGAGATATTATCTGTCCTCGTGTCTGTTGTTACAAGATGATTAATTATTGAACCAGCACTAAAGAAATTAAATAATGATATACAATTTTTCATAATTGTTGCTAATTCACTAGTACTATATAAATAAGTCAGCAAAGTATCTATATTGCTATTTTCAATAATAAGACTGATATCTTCTGATATATTCAAATGTCCTCTAATTGTATTATGTAAAATAATAGCTGGCCATATATATAGATCACCATTAGGAGTTATTAGACCCCTAATTTCTTCTCGGTAATCTCGAACAACTAACCAGTCATCATAGGTTGGATTGAATATCTCATAATATTTTCCGTTATAATTTATTCCATCATATATATCAGCTTTTCTAATTAATCTTTTTATATAAAAACTCCTTATATATTATTATTAAACAATTATTCTAATAATATATAAGGAGTTAAACGATTTTTATTTTAGTCAATATCTAATTCTTGTTGTCCACATTTTGGACAAATTTTTTCAGAATTTTTTTCATCAAATTCTTTATGTGTTTTATAAACTTGATTTTTATCCATCTTCTTGAATTTCTTTGTTTTAGAATCAGGTACCCAATCTTGCAAAGTTCCATCTTCATTATACATAAAATCCCCATTATCCCAACCACAATTATGACAATGAAGATACTCTGCTTTCTTAATCAATCTTCCTTGATTTTTTGCATGGTTAAATATTAATACACTATCATCCTTAATTACGAGTTTTAGTTTTTCATAACCATTTATATTATAATATTCTCCATTTTTGTCAGGGCCTATATTCATACGTTTACTTAAATCACCCATACTATCAAAAAGACTATAATTATCATCAATCATCTTTAAAACATCTTCTAAATTATATTTAAAGTTTAAATTAAATTCCCAACCATCTGACGCAAATGCAAATCTGAATCCATTTGTATTAATAGGGTCTGGAACCAAACGTTGCAATTGTTGATGCCAAAACTCACCTGGCCATACAAAAATACCATCACTATTTATTACTCCTCTGATAGAATTATAATGTTTTTTTGCTTCTGCTATTTCAGAAGTTGTAGGATTCTTAAAAACTTCGTGGTAATTATTGTCAACTTCAAACCCAGAATAAGCTTCTGATTTTTTAATTAATCTTTTCATTTAAACACCTCTTCATATTTCATATCAAATGAACTGTCATCAGAATCACACCAAAATGAGAAAGTTGTACTAAGATTAGAAATTGTATCAAAAAAGTTTTGAGAATTTTTCATCATTACAACAATTTCTTCCCAGTTTTGTTTATCATAACAATCAATAGAAATAATATTATCATTTGAATCATATTCAAAACGAATATTACCAATATCAATTTTATTAGTTATATAATTATTTACTTTATTATGCATTACATCACTAGACCAAATATAAATATCACCTTCATGAGTAACTACACCACGAATTGAATTATTACTATCACTCTTTTTGATATTTTGTATCTCATCCACGGAAGGGTTTATAAATACCTCTAAGTAATTATCTTTTTCACCATTAAAACCCTCATGTATCTTTGCAACCTTAGCAACTTTTTTATATACATCATCATATTTTAAATCAAGATAACGTTCTGAAACATCTGAAGGTTCGTATATAAAATAATCTGCTCTAATATTTCCAAACTTTGATAAGATAGATTCATACTTTTTGATCATTTCTAAACCTTGTTCTTTAGTAAAAACTTTGTGTAAATCTATAATCCAATTTTCTTCAAAGGCAAACCTAAACACATTATTAACAGGTACATTTAAATACTGATTTATTTGTGTGTGAACAATGGAACCAGGCCAACAATAAATAGTACCATCATCAAGTATTACACCCCTGATACTATTATATTCATCTTGTTTTTTTACTTCATTAATTTCTCTAAAAGATGGATCTTTATAAACTTCCATATATTGTTCTGTAAATTCTTCTGTAAATCCATCAAGGAATTCAGCTTTCTTTCTTTTGAGTCTTTCTTTTTGTTTTTTATTTTTCCATTTTGGATTCTTCTTCTTATATTGTTTCCAAGCTATACCATATTCCATACCCTCATTCATATCTGGATTATTATCTCTTATATGTTCAGCTCTTTCTTGAACCCAATCATAGGCATTTGCTATTTTTCTTAATCTTGTCACAACTCTCGCCCCCTTTAAGAAGTTTTGTTTATACTCCGTTTCCTCACTCATTAGTTCATGATCTAATTTATTTATTTCATTCCCTAACTCATCCATTTCTTTTTTAAATTTATTATATTCTTTATGTTCACCACTCTCAAATGCCTTATCTTGCAATTCATAAAATTTAGGCCACATAGATTGATACTTCTTAGACATTTGTTCCAATTTTTCAATCTTATCTTTGGCGTGTTCTTGCCAAGATTGATCTACTCCTTTTTCTTTTGGAACCATTAGTTGTACTTTTGCGGGAGCTGTTGCAATATTTAAACTTTTAACTACTGAAATTCTATGATTACCATCTCCATCAGGAAAATATTTTCCATCAGGTGTTTCAATTAATGGTATGGGTTCTATATTATCTCCTTGTTGATATCCATTATATAATCTAAGCCATCTAGAATCCCTAGAATCTTTTGGACTCCAATCATCATTATATTCATCTACCCGTGAATCTGATAATCCTATAATGTCACTCACATTCACATTTTGAATGCCATTATCAACAAAATCATAATCTTCTATATTAGGATAATAATCTTTTAAAGTTGGAAGTTTTGCAAGTCTTTTCATATTCATCACCTGTACTATAAATAAAATGATTGTTTATAAAAATTTTATCAAATAAAAAAAAAGGGAAAATTATTTCCCTTTATCTTGTCCATAATGATTTCCATTATCATCTTTGTCTTTATCGTCTTCTTCTTCATTGGTAGGGGTTGGTGTAGGTAATATATCTGATGAATCATTACTTGTTAATAAATAACAATTAATATCTGGAATGTTCCTAGTAGTGATTGATACTCTACCAGTATTATAATTATATTGAAAGTTTCCCTGACTCTGTATTTTAGGTATTTCCCCAAGTTCTTTTATTAAAAAATCCTCTACTATATTTTTATCGCGAATATCATTGCCAGAAACATGGGCCCTAATAATAATGTTTTCTATCACTTTAGCATTTGCTCTATCAGTAGTTATTTTTGCTTCGTCAATATAACCAAGTATCATTGGCATCGTTATCATAGCTAAAATACTAAGGATTACAACACAACATATTAATTCCGTTAAAGTCATATTTACCATCTCCTTTAAATATATTATAGCATAAGGAGACACAAATTTACATATTTTTACACAATTTTTTCTAAAATTTCATCAAGTGAGTAAAATTTATTACTTTCAATGTCAAAATCTTTAAGATTATTAAAACCATATAAATTATACTGATATTTATTAGTAAATAAATTACTATAATTATTGATATACTCAACTAATTCTTCAATATTAACACTCCTATTACCTGAAACGTATAATTCTGAACCTTCACCATATAATGTGATATTAGAAATATCTATATTAACTTTGCTATAATCATTTATATCATCGTGTGCTACATCTATACCCCAAACATACAATATACCATTCTTCCCTATAGCACCTTTAAAACCATTGTAATAAGAATCCTTAACAGCTTCTATTTCATTGTTGGATGGGTCTCTAAATACCTCTACATAGGAATCTCTCTTCCTAAAGGCGTCTATTAATTCTGATTTTTTAATTAGATATTTTGCTATTTTTTTATGTTCACCACTAATTGGGTCAATCTGCCCATCATCATAAATAACAGCTCCTGGATATTTTGCTTTTAGAGTGGATATAAATGTATTTAAATCAAGATTATACAAAGTATCTGTTTCGACTCTAATCTCGCCCTCATTAATATAATGTGCGAATCCAATTTGTTTAATGTTCTGTTGGATAATATACTCATCCGTTCCAATATCTGGGTTTTTAACTCTAATGGCAGGTCTAAATTGTCTCTCTTGAATAGTACCCAAATTGTGTTGTTCTAAATAATTGTTTAAACAAGTTGCATGTGTATAACCCTCTAATATTTCACCATCCGCATAAAGAAGAGCTTTAAAACGATCAACAATATCTGAATACGCACTTCTTCTCATATCTTTAGCTATTTTTCTATATTTATCTCTTATTTCATCATATCTATTATCATCATAAATAAAAGCCCCTGGATATTTTGATTTTAAGGCCGTTGCAACAGTAGATTCACTAACATTATAAAATGAATCAGTTTCCAAACGAATTTCACCTTCATTAATTAAATGTGCAAAAGCTAATTCTTTGATAGATTGTTTGATTAATTCTACATCTTTTCTCCAATCTTCTTCTAAATTGGGACGTGACCAAGAATTTGAAAGTCCTCCAAATCCATTATCTTCTAGATATTTATTAATAATACCAGCATGGACTCCACCTTCATATATATTACCATCAATATAACAAATAGCTTTTTGACGTTCATCTAAATCAGTATAACTTGGCGTTTCTGTATATTCACCATAAGCGACTACTTTTTTTCTCATATCTTTTGCCATTAATCTATTTTTTCTTAGGTCAATTCTTCTTTTTCTTAAGTCCAATCTATCTATTTCTTCACCATATATTTCTCTTTCATCATTTTCATCTAATAAATCGTTCATTAATCTTTTAATACGATTTGCAATACGTGTTGCACTTTGCACTACACAATGATATGCTTCAGAAGGGCAACTCCCTTCAAATCTACGTAATTTTCCAAAAAATTTATCTTTTACTTCTTTTCCACGTAAATACAATTTACCCGCTAAACAATCAATAACTATTTGATCATATTTATCCTTACAAATTTTATCTAAAGATATTTTCAAAGTGACATTTTGTTTCTTTACATTTAAACCTTGATATTTTAATTCTTTATATAAGTATTCTGCAACTGCTGTATGAAAATCATCGGCTCTCGAATCTTTAGGTATTATTTTTACAGCAGTAATAGCACGTTTACGTAAATCTATCATAAAGACACTCCCTTCTATGTTCAAAATCTATTTTATAGATATATAATAATCATCCATTTATAATAAGTTAAAAAAAAGAGCATGTGCTCTTTTAATTTGTTGTATTTAATTGTGCTTCTAATTCAGCAACCTTAATTACTAATTGTTCTAACTTTGTTTTATCTGCCGCACTCATTAAACCATCTTCCACGACACTTGCTAATCCATATGTCTGACGATTCCAAGATGTCCAAGTACCATTTACATTAAATCTTATATATGAGCCATTACCATCATAATCATATCCAATTTGAACAATATAAGTATCACTATGTCTTATAACCATTAAATACATTGATCTCGAAGGGCCAGTTTGACATGAATTATTCAAGTTCAAACCTTTATAAAAAATGTTATTTGTATTTTGTCCAGATACATCAAAAGCTTCAGTTCCTAGACCAAAATTAGAAGGAGCAAAATCAGAAGGTGATTTACCACCAATAGTATCAGCATTTCCTCCATTTGCAGGTAAAGATTCTGGTAAATTGACTAAATCATTATAATCTCCAGATGTAGCTACGTTAGCAAATCCTGTTATCATATCTACAGAATGATTTTCAGGATGTGTATATACATTATTTTCAACACCATTAATTTTTATATTTCCATTAGTAACAGAATTTTCAACTTTAGTTGCACCGATTGCAATATTATTTAATTTAATTTTATCAGATGTACTCATAAATCCAGCAATAGATTCATCAGCTAAATTATGTCCATGTATTTTCATAGCAAATTCATCTGCATGTTTACCATCTACAGTATCTGCATTACCTCCAGCTGCTGGTAAAGATGTAGGAATAATAGGTTTATTAATTAAATCATTATAGTTACCAGTTATTGAAACAGACGCTAAACCAGTTATCATAGACACAGGATGAGAAACAGGATGAGTATAATTATTTGCATTATCGGCTATACCATTTAATTTTGTTTTATCTTCTTTACTCATCAAACCATCTGCTGTTGTGGTAGCTAAACTTTTACCTGCTTTATTATTGTTTAAATCATATAAAGAAAGTGACATGTCTTTTACCTCCTTTTAATAGATATAATGTCCAATATCTAATATCTATTATTTAAATATATCAACAATTTGATATTTATCTATCCTTTGATATTTATAAAAAAGAGCCTTTAAAAGGACTCT